>Ga0265336_10000003_pt1 | contig 423158 bp, 353 predicted proteins | sample 42119metaG_FD_193583 | JGI IMG/M metagenome (GOLD analysis project Ga0265336, IMG submission 193583) | Rhizosphere microbial communities from Carex aquatilis grown in University of Washington, Seatle, WA, United States - 4-21-19 metaG | ecosystem: Host-associated > Plants > Roots >... | reverse complement strand
CGGAGTCGTAGCCGCGGTGGGTGGCCAGGTCGAACGCGACGCTGACGCCCTGGCCGCCAGCGGCCAGCGCCTTGCGGTAGAACGCGTTGGACTCCTCGGCGGTGGAGAAGCCCGCGTACTGGCGGATCGTCCACGGGCGCACCGCGTACATCGTCGCCTGCGGCCCGCGCACGAAGGGCGCGAAGCCGGGCAGCGTGTCGGCCCAGGGCAGGGCGGCGGTGTCGGCGGCGGTGTAGAGCGGCTTGACGACGATGCCGTCGGGCGTGACCCAGTTCAGGGCGTCGACGTCGCCGCCGGGGGCGGACTTGGCCGCCGCGGTTCGCCACGCCTGCAGGCGGTCCTGCGCGTTGTCTTCGCTCATGTCGTCCTTGTCGTCTCTGTTCACAAAATTCTGTTCACAATCTTCGCAAATGGCTATCATTCCATCAAGGCCTGAAAGGGTGACGGTTTGCGAAGCGAATCTGTGAAGTTGCGAAGTTTGTGAACTGAAAATGGCAAAGACCTTCATGGGCGTTCGCCTGCGATCGCTGCGCGAGGAGCGCGGGATCACCCAGGCCGCGCTGGCCCAGGCGCTGAAGCTCTCGCCCAGCTACGTCAACCAGATCGAGAGCAACCAGCGCCCGATCACCGTGCCGGTGCTGCTGCGCCTGCAGGCCTACTTCGGCATCGACCTGCAGTTCTTCTCGGAGGACGAGGAATCGCGCGTGGTCGCCGAGCTGCGCGAGATCACCGCCGGCGTGCTGGGCCAGGGCGCGGTGCCGCTGGCCGAGCTGCAGTCCGTGGCGCAGCAACTGCCGGCGTTCTCCAAGGTGCTGCTGGCGCTGCAGCGGCGCGCGCAGAACGCCGAGGATCGCGTCGCCAGCCTCGCGGCGGGCAGCGACGGCGACCGCTTCGCCGCCGACGGCGGCACGCCCACGCAGCCGCACGAGGAGGTGCGCGAGTTCTTCTACGCGCGCCACAACCACCTGGCCGTGCTCGACGAGCGCGCCGAGGCCCTGTACGAGCGCCTGCTGGCCACGGCCCCGGCGCCGGCGGGCGCGGACCTGCGCGGCGACGACGGCGGCGCCGGCCGCCGGGCCGCGTTGTCGGCCCAGGCCAGCCTGGGCGTGCTGATCGAGCAGCACCTGCTGGCCGAGCATGGCGTGCGCACCCTGTCCGAGGATCCGGATCGCGGCAACCGCCAGGTGATCCGCCACTTCGACCCGCCCTCGCGCCTGCTGCGCATCTCGCCCAGCATCGAGCCGGGCCAGCGCACCTTCCAGCTGGCGATCCAGGCGGCCTTGCTCACGGTGGGCCCGCTGATCGACTCCTTCATCGACGCCGCGGCGTTCTCGCACGCGGACGCGCGGGCGCTGGCGCGCATCGGCTTCGCCAACCACTTCGCCGGCGCGCTGCTGCTGCCCTACGGGCGCTTCCTGGCCGCCGCGGAGGCGCTGCGCTACGACATCGACCTGCTCAGCGAGCAGTTCGGCGTCAGCTTCGAGTCGGTGTGCCACCGGCTGTCGACGATGCAGCGCGCCGACGCGCGCTGCATTCCGTTCTTCTTCGTGCGGGTCGATCGCGCGGGCAACATCTCCAAGCGCCAGTCGGCCACCGACTTCCACTTCTCGCGCACCGGCGGCACCTGCCCGCTGTGGAACGTCTACGAGGCCTTCGCGCAGCCGGGCAAGGTGATCACGCAGCTGTCGCGCATGCCCGACAACCGCACCACGCTGTGGGTGGCGCGCACCGTCACCCACCAGCGCGGCGGCTACGGTTCGCTGCGGCGCACCTTCGCGGTGGCGCTCGGCTGCGACGTGCGCTACGCGAGCCGCCTCGTCTATTCCAAGGGCATCGCGCTCGACGACCCGGAGGCCGCCACGCCCATCGGCGCCGGCTGCAAGGTGTGCGACCGCGAGGACTGCGCGCAGCGCGCCTTCCCCGCGCTCGGCGGGCACCTGCGCATCGACGAGAACGTGCGCCAGTTCGCGCCGTACTCGGGCAGCCCGGGCACGGCGCGCTGAGCAGGGCCCCCACGCTCACGTCGTTCGCTGCCCCCGAGGGGGCGCACGTCGCCTCCGGGCGGCGGCGAGGTCTCTACAGGCGTTCGAAGATGGCCGCGATGCCCTGGCCGCCGCCGATGCACATGGTCACCAGCGCGTAGCGGCCGCCGGTGCGCTGCAGCTCGTAGAGCGCCTTGGTGGCGATCACCGCGCCGGAGGCACCGATCGGGTGGCCCAGCGCGATGGCGCCGCCGTTGACGTTGACCTTGCTCAGGTCGAGATCCAGGCCGCGCGAGACGGCGATCGCCTGGGCCGCGAAGGCCTCGTTGCTCTCGATGACGTCCATCTGCGACAGCGTCAGGCCGGCCTTCTTCAGCGCCAGGCGCGTGGCCGGGATCGGGCCTTCGCCCATCACGTCGTTGGGCACGCCGGCCACGGCGTACGACGCCAGGCGGGCCAGCGGCTTGTAGCCCGCGGCGGCAGCGACGCCGGCCTCGGCCAGCACGAAGAACGATGCGCCGTCGTTGATGCCCGAGGCGTTGCCCGCGGTCACCGAGCCGTCCTTCTTGAACGCCGGCTTCATCTTGGCGAGGGTGTCGACGGTGGTGCCCGCCTTCACGTGTTCGTCGGTGTCGAACACCACCTCGCCCTTGCGGGTCTGCTTGACGATGGGGACGATCTGCGACTTGAAGCGGCCTTCGGCGATGGCTGCCGCGGCGCGCCGGTGCGATTCGGCGGACAGGGCGTCCTGTTCCTCGCGCGTGATGCCCCACTTGGTGACCAGGTTCTCGGCCGTGATGCCCATGTGGCCGACGCCGAACGGATCGGTGAGCGTGGCCACCATCATGTCGATCAGCTTGGTGTCGCCCATGCGCGCGCCTGTGCGCATCGCCGGCGACAGGTAGCCGCCGCGGCTCATCACCTCGACGCCGCCGCCGATGCCGTAGTCGCAGTCGCCGAGCAGGATGTTCTGCGCCGTCGTGACGATGGCCTGCAGGCCGGACGAGCACAGGCGGTTGACCGCCATCGCCACCGATTCCATCGGCAGGCCGGCCTGGATGGACGCCACGCGGGCGACGTAGGCCGAGCGACCTTCGGTCGGGATCGTGTTGCCCACCGTGACGTAGTTGATCAGCTTGGCGTCGACGCCCGAGCGCTCGATCGCCGCCTTCATCACCAGGCCGCCGAGTTCGGACGGCTCGGTGTCGGCCAGCGCGCCGTTGAAGGTTCCGACGGCCGAGCGAGCGGCGCCCAGCACGACCACATCGCGGTTGTTCATGTTCATCTCCAGTTGTGCGGCGGCGGAACGGGCGTTCCGGTGCGCCAGGGGGCCGGCGCGCCCGCGCTCCGGCCATTTTCGGCGAGCATAAGCCACGCCGGATTGATCCGGCGCATGCCCGACCTGCGGGGTCAGGCGTCGCGCAGCGCTGGCGTGTCGAGCAGGGCCAGCAGCTGGCGCGCGGCCACGGACGGGGCGACGCGGCCGGCGCTCACGTCGGCGCTGGCCTGCGGCAGCGCGGCCTGCACCGCGGCGTGCTGGCGGAAGCGAAGCTGCAGTCCGGCCGAAATGCGCTCCCACATCCAGGCGCGATCCTGGTCGCTGCGGCGCCGGGCCAGCCGGCCCTGGGCGACCTGCAGGTCGCGGAACTCCCGCACCGTGGCCCAGAACGCCTCCAGGCCGTCGGCCTTCAGCGCGCTCAGCTGCATCACCCGCGGGCGCCATGGCGGCCCGGTGACGGCCGCGGCGGCGTCGCCGTACGGGTGGCCCAGCAGGCGCATGGCCGAGGTGATCTGCGCGCGGGCCCGGGTGGCGGCGTCGGGGTCGATGTCGGCCTTGTTGATGACCACCAGGTCGGCCAGCTCCATCACGCCCTTCTTGATGGCCTGCAGGTCGTCGCCGGCGTTGGGCAACTGCAGCAGCACGAACATGTCGGTCATGCCCGCCACCGCGGTCTCGCTCTGGCCGACGCCCACGGTCTCGACGATGACGATGTCGTGGCCGGCAGCCTCGCACACCAGCAGGGCCTCGCGCGTCTTCTCGGCCACGCCGCCCAGCGTGCCGGCCGACGGGCTGGGGCGGATGAAGGCCTGCGGGTGGACCGACAACTGCTCCATGCGCGTCTTGTCGCCCAGGATCGACCCCCCGGAGACGCTGGACGAAGGGTCGACCGCGAGCACCGCCACGCGGTGGCCCTGGCCGACCAGGTGCAGGCCCAGCGCCTCGATGAAGGTGCTCTTGCCCACGCCCGGCACGCCCGAGATGCCCAGCCGCAGGGACTGGCCCGCGTGCGGCAGCAGCCGTTCGAGCAGGGCATCGGCCTGCAGGCGGTGATCGGCGCGCGTGGACTCGATCAGCGTGATCGCCTTGGCGAGCGCGCGCCGGCGCACGGAGGCGTCGCCGTCGAGGATGGCGGCGGCGATGGCCGCGGGGTCGGTGAGCGCCGCCATCAGCGCGCGACGGCCTGGCGGATGTGTTCCAGCACGTCCTTCGCGCTGGCCGGAATCGGCGTGCCCGGGCCGTAGATGCCCTTGACGCCGGCCTGGTACAGGAAGTCGTAGTCCTGTGCCGGGATCACGCCGCCCACGAACACGATGATGTCGTCGGCGCCCTGGGCCTTGAGCTCGGCGATGATGGCCGGCACCAGGGTCTTGTGGCCGGCGGCCAGCGTGCTGATGCCGATCGCGTGCACGTCGTTCTCGATGGCCTGGCGCGCGCATTCCTGCGGCGTCTGGAACAGCGGGCCGATGTCGACGTCGAAGCCGAGGTCGGCGAAGGCCGTGGCCACCACCTTGGCGCCGCGGTCGTGGCCGTCCTGGCCCAGCTTGGCGATCATCACGCGGGGGCGGCGGCCGTAGGCGTCCGCGAACGCGCGGATCTCGCCCTGCAACTGCTCCCAACCCTCTGCACTGTCATAGGCGGCTGCGTACACACCGGTCACCTTCTGGATGTCGGCGCGGTGGCGCCCGAAGACTTTCTCGAGCGCGTCGGACACCTCGCCGACGGTGGCCCGCAGCCGCACGGCCCGGATCGAGAGATCGAGCAGGTTGCCCGTGCGCGTCGCGGCCGCGTGCGTGAGCGCGTCGAGGGCGGCGGTCACGGCGGCCGCGTCGCGCGCGTCCTTGACCCGGTGCAGGCGGGCGATCTGCGACTCGCGCACCGACACGTTGTCGATCTCGCGGATCTCGACCGGGTCCTCGCTGCCGAGCCTGTACTTGTTGACGCCGACGATGACGTCCTTGCCCGAGTCGATGCGGGCCTGCTTCTCGGCGGCGGCCGCCTCGATCTTGAGCTTGGCCCAGCCCGAGGCCACCGCCTTCGTCATGCCGCCCATGGCGCGCACTTCCTCGATGATGGCCCAGGCCTGGTCGGCCATCTGCTGGGTGAGCGACTCCATCATGTAGCTGCCGGCCCAGGGGTCGACAACGCTGGTGATGTGGGTTTCCTCCTGGATGATCAGCTGGGTGTTGCGCGCGATGCGCGAGCTGAACTCGGTGGGCAGCGCGATCGCCTCGTCGAAGCTGTTGGTGTGCAGGCTCTGCGTGCCGCCGAACACCGCGGCCATCGCCTCGATGGTGGTGCGCACCACGTTGTTGTACGGATCCTGCTCGGTCAGCGACCAGCCCGAGGTCTGGCAATGGGTGCGCAGCATCAGGCTCTTCGGGTTCGTCGCGCCGAACCCGGTCATGATGCGGCACCACAGCAGCCGCGCCGCGCGCATCTTGGCCACCTCGAGGTAGAAGTTCATGCCGATCGCCCAGAAGAACGACAGGCGCGGCGCGAACTCGTCGACGGCCAGGCCCTTGGCGAGCGCGGTGCGCACGTACTCCTGGCCGTCGGCCAGCGTGAACGCGAGCTCCAAGGCCTGGTTGGCGCCGGCCTCCTGCATGTGATAACCCGAGATCGAGATCGAGTTGAACTTCGGCATCTTCTGCGCCGTGTACTCGATGATGTCGCCGATGATGCGCATCGAGGGTTCGGGCGGATAGATGTACGTGTTGCGGACCATGAACTCCTTGAGGATGTCGTTCTGGATGGTCCCGGACAGCTGCGCCTGCGCCACGCCCTGCTCCTCGGCCGCGATGACGTAGCCCGCGAGCACCGGCAGCACGGCGCCGTTCATCGTCATCGAGACCGAGACCTTGTCCAGCGGGATGCCGTCGAACAGGATCTTCATGTCCTCCACCGAGTCGATGGCCACGCCGGCCTTGCCGACGTCGCCGGTCACCCGTGGATGGTCGGAGTCGTAGCCGCGGTGGGTGGCCAGGTCGAACGCGACGCTGACGCCCTGGCCGCCAGCGGCCAGCGCCTTGCGGTAGAACGCGTTGGACTCCTCGGCGGTGGAGAAGCCCGCGTACTGGCGGATGGTCCACGGGCGCACTGCGTACATCGTGGGCTGCGGCCCGCGCACGAAAGGCGCGAAGCCGGGCAGCGTGTCGGCCCAGGGCAGGGCGGCGGTGTCGGCGGCGGTGTAGAGCGGCTTGACGACGATGCCGTCGGGCGTGTGCCAGTCCAGCGCTGCCAGGTCGCCACCGGGCGCGGATTTCGCGGCGGCACGTTGCCATTGTTCGATGGACACGCGGGGGAACGCCGGTGCGTCCGGATTCGGTCGAGGCGGGGTGGGGCCCATGGCAACGGTTCTCCTGTCGACGCGACCTGGCGCTGCGGATCGGCCGACGTCTGTGCTTCGAACCCGTTGCGTGTGCTGGCGCTGCGCGTCGCGCCATGGCGTGGCGCGGGCAACGGGCTTGTCCGTCGATGATAAGTGACCGGCCACGCGCCGCCGCCCGCGCCGGCCGGCCCGACAGCGACCCTAGAATCGACGCCACGCACCGTGCCGGGTGCGCGCCCTGAGGAGACCGGATGCCGCGCTTGCGCTCGATGGGACGCCTGATCGCCTGGACGCTTTGCGCCCTCCTCGGGCTGCTGGTGCTGGGGGTCGTCTTCGCCGGGTGGGCCATGCATCGCAGCGTGCCCACGCTCGACGGCCAGGCCGTGCTGCCCGGCCTGCGCGCGCCGGTGACGATCTCCCGCGACGTGCGCGGCACGGCCGTCGTCAAGGGCGGCGACCGCCTGGACGTGGCGCGCGGGCTCGGCTTCGCGCATGCGCAGGAGCGCTTCTTCGAGATGGACCTGACGCGGCGGTCGGCCGCGGGCGAGCTGGCGGCGCTGTTCGGGCCGGTCGCGCTGGAGCGCGACAAGGCCCGGCGCGCGCATCGGCTGCGCGCGACGCTGGCGGCCCGCCTGGCGGGCCTGGGCGACGGCGAGCGCGCGCTGCTGCAGGCCTATGCCGACGGCGTCAACGCCGGCCTGGCGCAGCTGGGCACGCGGCCGTGGCAATACCTGCTGCTGCGCGCCGACCCGCAGCCCTGGCAGCCGGTCGACTCGCTCCTGGTGATCGGCGAGATGTTCTGGATGCTGCAGGGCGCCAGCGTCGACGAGGGCCTGGAGCGCGCGCAATTGCGCGAGTGCGTCGGCGACGCCATGTTCGACTGGCTGGAGCCGCGCGGCGGCCACTGGGACGCGGCGCTCGACGGGTCGGTGCTGGCGCCGGGCGCGATGCCGGGACCCGAGCGCCTGGACCTGCGGCTGCCGGCACCCGCGGCGCCGGCCTCGGCGGTCGTGGCGCGCGCCGACACGCCGGGCTTCCTGGACGACCTGGCAGCGGACGTCCGGCACGAGCCCGTCGTCGGCAGCAACAACTGGGCGGTCGCCGCCGCGCGCAGCGCCACCGGCGCGGCAATGCTGGCCAACGACATGCACCTGAGCCTGGGCGTGCCGTCGATCTGGTTTCGCGCGCAGTTCGAGATCGGCAGCGGCGGCGACGCGATCCGCGCGGCCGGCGTCACGCTGCCGGGCGTGCCCGCCCTGGTGGTCGGCTCCAACGGCCACGTCGCCTGGGGCTTCACGAATTCGTACGGGCAATGGTTCGACTGGGTCAAGGTGCCGGCGCAGCCGGACCCGGCGCAGTCGACCCACCTGACCGAGACCATCGCCGTCAAGGGCGGCGCGGACGTCGCCCTGGACGTCGTCCAGTTCGCCGGGCTGCCGGTGATCGCGCACGCCGGCGCGCAGGCCTATGCGCTGCGCTGGGTGGGCGACATGGGTCCGGCCTACGGCCTGGCGCTGGACGACCTGCTCGGGGCGCGCGACGTGCGCGACGCCACCGCGGTCGCCGCGCGCTCGGGCATTCCGCAACAGAACTTCGTGGTCGTGGATGCCCGCGGCGCCATCGCCTGGACGATCGCGGGCGCGCGCCTGGACACCGGGCGCCCGACGGCGGCGAACTTCGCGCGCTTCGTGGGCGCGGACGAACTGGCGCGCTTGCAGGCGCCGTCGCTGGCACTCTCCGGGCAGTCGGCGGCACCGCTGCTGCGCGAGCCGCCCGATGGGCAGCTGTGGACGGCCAACGCGCGCGCCTACGACGACGGATCGCCCCCGGAGCCCGCCGCCACGGCTTCGGCGGCCGGGGAGCGCCTGTTCTCCGCGGCCATCGGCGACGGCGGCTACGACCTCGGCGCCCGCGCACAGCAGATCCGCGACCGCCTGCGTGCCACGCCGAAGTTCGACGAGAAGACGCTGGGCGCCATCCACTTCGACGACGAGGCCTTGTTCCTGCGTCCCTGGGCCGGCCGCATCGCCGCCATCGCCGCGAGCACCACCGCGCGCCCCGAGGTCACGCAGTTGCTGAAGGACTGGAACGGCCGCGCCGATGCCGACCAGGCCGGCTACCGCCTCGTGAGCGCGGTGCGCACGCGCGTTCTGGACGCGCTGTGGGCCGCCTGGAGCCAGCCGCTGGTCCAGGCCGGCCGCTGCCCGGCGCGCCGCTACGAGTGGCACGCCCGCTTCGAGTACCCGGCCGAGCAGGCACTGGACCAACAGCCCGCGCACCTGCTGCCGCGCGGGTTCGCGAGCTGGGACGCGTTCCTGCTGGCCCAGATCGACGCCACCGTCGCCGCCATGACGCGCGGCGGCGCCCGCGCGCTGGCCCAGGCGACCTGGGGCGAGGCCAACCGCAGCCGCATCGCGCATCCGCTGTCGCGCGCGCTGCCGGTGCTGTCGAGGTGGCTGGACATGCCGTCGGCGCCGCAGTCCGGCGACCGCAACATGCCGCAGGTCGCGGGCGCGGGGTTCGGCCAGTCCGAGCGCCTGGTCGTCGCGCCGGGCCACGAGGAACGGGCCACCCTGGCGATGCCCGGCGGCCAGAGCGGCCACCCGATGTCGCCCTTCTACGGCGCCGGCCACGACGACTGGGTGGCCGGGCGGGCCACGCCGCTGCTGGCCGGTCCGGCGCAGCATGTGCTCACTTTGACGCCCTGACGGGCGCGCCCGGCCGCGATCGACCCCCGTCACGGGGTCAAGTTCGTCCGTCGCGGGCCGATACCGGCATGGATCCCCCCGCTTGGCGAGGGGCGTAGTCGAGAACCCCCGTGCCGTCTTCCAAACCTGCAGCGACGTCCCAGACGCCCGGCCTGATGCCGTCGGCCGAATGGGCGACCTGGCGTCGCCTGGTCCAGATCTACCTGGACCGCGACGCCGAGTCCTCCGAGATCCGCGCGCGCCTGGTCCAGTGGGTGACGTTCGTGTCGCCCTGGCTGATGGCGGCCAACATCGCCAGCGCCACGCTGCTGGCCCGGATGCTGCCGGCGCCGGTGCCGCCCTGGCTGCGCTGGACCTGGTGCGGCCTGATCTGCGCGATGTCGGCGCTGGGGCTGGCCGGCTGGCTGCGCCACCGGCGCAAGGTGCCCACGCGCGTCAGCCCGGCCGTCGTCCGCAAGGGCGTGCTGCACGCCGGCGTGCTCGCGGCGCTGTGGGCCGGGCTGCCCTGGGTCGTCATGGCGCACGGCTCGGCCACGGCACAGCTCCTGATCGTCGGCGTGATGCTGGGACTGGTGGCCGGCGGCGGCTTCGTGCTGACCCCGCTGGCGCCCGCGGCCATCGTCTTCACGCTGATCATCGGCGCATCCACCGCCGGGGCGATCGCGCAGATCCCCGACCCGATGGCGGCCCTGCTGGCGGCGCTGATGGCCGCCTACACAGTGGTGACATCGGCGGCCATCGTGCTGGGCGCACGCCGTTCCGCGGGCGCGTTGCGCGCCGAGCGCGAAGCGGAGCGCCAGGGGCAGCTCGTCGCGTTGCTGCTCAAGGACTTCGAGTCGCAGTCGGCCGACGTGCTGTGGGAGACGGACGCCGCCGGCCGCCTGGCGCGCATCAGCGCCAAGCTCGTCGCGCTGATGCACCTGGACAGCGAAGCGCCGGGCAAGCGCTCGCTGCTCGGCTGGTTCGAGCAGCAGGCGCGCGAGCCGGAGGCCCGGCAGGCCGTCGCGCAGCTGCGCCAGGCCTTCGGCAGCGGCCAGGCGTTCCGCCAGCGCGGCATTCCGGTGACAGTGGGCGGCGCGGCGCGCCGCTGGTCGATCACCGCGCGACCGCTGGTGGACGAGGCCGGCGTCGACCAGGGCTGGCGCGGCGTCATCACCGACATCACGATGGAGCACGACGCCCAGTCGCGCATGCAGCAGCTGGCGCTGGTGGATTCGCTCACCGGCCTGGCCAACCGCACCCAGCTGCGCGACAAGCTGCAGCTCAAGCTCGAGTCGGCGGCGAAGAAGCCCGCGGCGCTGCTGTGCCTGAACATGGATCACTTCAAGCGCGTCAACGACATGTTCGGCCACGCGGCCGGCGACCTCGTGCTGCGCGAGGCCGCGCGCCGGCTGCGCAAGCTCGCGCGCGCCTCGGACCTGGTGGCGCGTGCCGGCGGCGACGAGTTCGCCATCATCCTGGACGACATCGCCGGCGAGGACGACGCGCTGCGCTTCGCGCAGCGGGTGGTCGCCGAGCTGCAGCGCGGCTTCACGGCGGACGCCGTGCAGGTCACCACCGCCGCCAGCGTCGGCGTCGTGGCCATCCCCGCGCATGGCACCACCGTCGACGAGCTCCTGGCCAACGCCGACCTGGCGCTCAGCGCGGCCAAGGCCGGCGGTCGCGCGCGCGCCGAGATGTTCCGCGCCGACATGGGCGAGCGGCTGCGGCTGCGCATGACGATGGAGCGCGACCTGCGCCAGGCGGTCGCGAAGAACGAGCTGCGCCTGCACTGGCAGCCGCAGGTGGACACGCGCGAGTGGCGCATCAGCGGCTGCGAGGCGCTGCTGCGCTGGCAGCACACGGATCTCGGCCTGATCCCGCCGATGAACTTCATCCCGATGGCCGAGGAGACCGGCCTGATCGTCGAGCTCGGCGAATGGGTGATGGGCGAGGCCTGCCGCGTCGGCGCGCACAGGCTGCCGGGCCTGATGGTGGCCGTCAACGTGTCGCCGATCCAGGTGGTGCGCGACGACTTCGTCGCCATGGTGCGCAAGGCGCTGGCCGCCAGCGGGCTGCCGGCGCAGCGCCTGGAGATCGAGATCACCGAGTCGCTGTTCATCGACGCGTCGCCGAAGGCGCTGCGCAACCTCGAGCTGTTGCGCCAGATGGGCATCCGCGTGGCGCTGGACGACTTCGGCACCGGCTACTCGTCGCTCGCCTACCTGCGCCAGTTCCCGTTCGACACGCTCAAGATCGATCGCGCCTTCGTGCGCGAACTGGTCACGCAGCACGACGCGCGCGCCATCGTCCGCAGCATCGTCGAGCTCGCCGCGGCGCTGGGCATGAGCACGGTGGCCGAAGGCGTGGAGGAGCCGGCGCAGTACGAACTGCTGCGGCGCGCCGGCTGCGCCGGCGTGCAGGGCTTCCTGATCGCGCGGCCGATGCTGATCGACCAGGTCATCGAGATGCTGGACAGCTGGGCGATGCAGCGCGCGCCGAAGTCCGACGCGGTGCCCGACTCGATCTTCGCGCCGCTGGGCGACACCGAGCCGGCCGAGTTCCGCGCGGCCGACGGCCGCGCGATCCACTGACCGGCCTGGGCGGACGGGAACCGGCGCGTCCCCGGCCAGTTCCCGGGATCTGGCGCTGCGTCCATCGGTCCGGAGACGGCCCGTCGCGACGCGCCAGGGCGCCGCCCCTCAGCCGGCGCTGGCGGTCGGCTCGATCCACTCGAGGCCCAATTGCTGCCCGACATGGGCCCGCAGCGCCTCCAGGGACACCGGCTTGGCCAGGAACACGTTGGCGCCGGCCCGCAGGCAGGCGGCGCGGTGCTCCGTGCTGGCCGAGGCCGAGACCGCGATCACCGGCACCGAGCCCAGGTCGGGATCCTCCCGCAGTCGGCGCGTGGCCTCCATGCCGCCCATCGACGGCATCACGCTGTCCAGCAGGACCAGGTCCGGCCGGAAGCTGCGTGCGGCCGCCAGCAGTTCGCTGCCGTCGCCGGCCTGCGCCACGATGAATCCGGCGTTCGTGAGGAAGTCGCACATCAGAGCGCGGTTCGCCGCCGCGTCGTCGACCACCAGCACCCGCCGCGCAGGGCCCTGGTAGAGCGCGGCGCCGAGGATCCTTGCGGCGGCGGCCTGGGCCGGTTGCGCCAGCGGCACGGGCAGTTCCACGCGGAACCGGGTGCCGCGGTCGAGCTCGCTGGTCACCTTCACCTGTCCGCCCATGTCTTTGACGAGTGCGCGGGTTATCGCCAGGCCCAGGCCGGTGCCGCCGCCGCGGCGTTGCACGTCGCCCACCTGCTCGAAGGGTTTGAAGATGCGGTCCAGGTCCTCGGGACGCATGCCCACGCCGGTGTCCTCGACATCCAGCTGCAGCAGCACCTGCGCCGGGCCCTTCGGCTCGGCGCAGGCGCGCAGCCTGACGGTGCCCTGGTCGGTGAACTTGATCGCATTGCCCAGCAGGTTGAGCAGCACCTGGCGCAGCCGGCGCTCGTCGGCCAGCACGGATTCGGGCAGGCCCGCGCCGACATCGAACTCGAAGGCCAGACACTTCTCGTCGGCTTTCACCCGCATGAGGTCGACCACCGACTGCAGGAGGACGGACGGGTTCACCGGTGCAGGGTTCAGCTCCGTGCGGCCGGCCTCGATGCGGGCGAGGTCGAGGATGTCGCTGATCAGCGCCAGCAGGTGCAGCCCGCTCTGGTGGATCGTGTCCACGCCGCGGGCCTGCTGGGCGCTCAGGCCGCCCTCCATGGCCAGCAGTTGCGCATAGCCGAGGACTGCATTCAGCGGGGTGCGCAGCTCGTGGCTCATGCCGGCGAGGAACTCGCTCTTCGCGCGGTTGGCCGCCTCTGCGGCATGGCGGGCCGCACGCTCCGTCTGGACCATCCCGCGGTCGAGTTCGGGCGTCGCGGCCTGCGCGCGATCCTGGGCGTCCAGCTTGGCCAGGATGTTTTTCACCTGGCCTTCGACCTTCCCTTCGCTGAGCGCGAGCGCCCGGGCGATATCGGGGTACGCGTTGCCCTGCGCGATGAAGCGCAGGAGGCCGATCTCCGCCGCCGTCAGGGCCTCGTCCGTGGCCTGCCCGGCCAGCTCGAACGACACCTCCGACGGAAGCGCCTTGCGGCCGGCGTGCACGGCGCGGATGGCGTCCAGCAGTTCCTTGTGCAGCGCGTTCTTCAGGAGGTAGCCGCGCGCGCCGGCCTGCAACGCGCGCTGCGCCTGCGCGTCGCCGACGTAGGTGGTGAGCACGATGATCCGGGCGTCGGGGAACTCGGCCCGGATCGCGCCGATCGCGTCGAGCCCGCCCATCCCGGGCATCTGCAGGTCCATCAGCGTGACGTCCGGCCGGTACGCGCGGTACTGCTGGATCGCCTCGCGTCCGTTCGCCGCCTCGGCCACGAGGGCCATGTCCGGTTCCACGGAGAGCAGCATGGCGATGCCCTGCCGCACGATCGGATGATCGTCCACGCAAAGCACCTGGATGCGGGTCGGGCCTTCCGTCATTCGCCGATCTCGTTGGACGCGACCCGCCTGCGGCGCAGCCACGATCGGGTCGGAGGAGTTCTACTGTACGCGCGCATCCCGGGAACATTCAATTCGACCTCCGTGCCCGCGTCCGCGAGCCCGCGGACGGTGAGCTTGCCGCCAACGAGCTCGGCGCGCTCGCGCATGCCGCGCAGGCCGAAGTGCCCTTCCTGCCCGCCTGTGCGCAGCACCTCCGGGCTGATCCCCTTGCCGTCGTCGCGCACCCGCACGCACAGCCGCTGCGCGTCGTAACGGATCTCGACGTCGATCTGCTTCGCATCGGCATGGCGGAAGGCGTTGCGCAGCGCCTCGCCGGCGATGCGGAACGTCTCGTCGCGCACGAGCGGATGCAGCGCCTGGGGGGGGCCCAGCACGTCGATGCGCGCCGTTGCAGAGTGGCCGTTCTCGTTGGCGAGATCCTCGACCAGCGCCCGCAGGGAGTCGGCCAGGCTATTCGTCTCCAGCACCGAGTTCCGCAGGCCCTGCACGGTATCGCGGCCCTCGGTGATCGCCTCCGCCACGTGGTCGATGGCGCCCGCGAGGATCTTCTTCGATTCGCGCGGACGATCGGGCAGCAGGTTGAACGCCGCCTGGAACTGCAGCAGCAGCCCGTGGAAGCGCTGCAGGAGCGTGTCGTGCAGGTCGCGGGCAATGCGCGTGCGCTCGGCGACGCGCGCCTCCAGCGTGGCCTCGAACTGGCGGTGAAGCCGCCGGATGCGCATGCGCAGCCGGAGTTGGAAGCCGCTCCATGCCAGGCCGATGAGCAGGACGACGCAGGCCAAGCCAAACCAGGTCGTCTGGTGGAACGCCGGCGGAATCGAGAAGTCGAGCTGCGCACCTTGCTCGTTCCACACCCCGCTGTTGTTGGCCGCCATCACGCGGAAGCGGTAGGTTCCCGGCGGCAGGTTCGTGTAGCTCGCCTGGCGCCTGTCGACCGCCTCCTGCCAGTCGTTGTCGTGCCCTTCCAGCCTGTAGCGAAAGCGCATGCTCTTCGGATCGACGAGGCTCAGTGCCGTGAACTCGATCGCCAGGTCGCGCACCAGCGCTGGCAGGCGCAGGCCATTGGCGACCGTGTAGGACTTGCGGTCTGCGACGAGGCTCTCGATTTGCACCGGCGGCGGCAGCGCATTGAAGGGCAGGTGATCGGGATCGATCAGCTGGACGTCGGCCCCCGACACGAACCACAGCTTGCCATCCGGGCCTTTGGCCACGGGCGGATTGAAGTAGGCCGGCGTCTGTGCCAGGAGCGGTACGCCATCCGCGCCGCCCCACAGTTTCGCGGCCACGCGGCGGTTCGGGTCGGCGATCCAGGCCGCCAGGTCGTCGCGCATGACCCGCACGAGGCCGCAGGCCGTGTACATCCAAAGCGATCCGCTGTCGTCCAGGGTCGACCAGTGGATCGTGTTGCAGGGCAGGCCGTTGGCGACCGTGAGCGTCGCGACGCGGCCATCCTTGATCCGGCTGAGTCCGCCGTCTTCCGTGGCTGCCCACAACGCGCCGTCGGCATCGAGCCGGAGACCGGCGACGTGGCCCGCACCCAGCCCTTGCGCGGACGTGTACGTCGTCTCGACCTTTCCGTCCTTGAAGAACAGGACCCCGCCGTCCTGCCAGAAGGACAGCCAGACGCCGCCCCGATCCGCGACGATGACCTTGGCCTGTTGCCGGCGACCGAGCGCGGACCACGGAATGTTCTCGACGAACCTGCCCCCGTTCAGTCGCGCCAGCCCCTGTTTGCCCGACAGCCAGAGGTTGCCCGCCGCGTCGCCCGTCATGGAGTAGACCTCGTTGCTGGGCATCTCGCTGACCGCGACAAAACGGTCGCCCGCGAAGTAGGCGAGGCCGCGGGCCGTGCTCGCCCAGAGCCGCCCGCCGGCGTCCTGGTACAGGGACTGCACCCGGGCGTCGGGCAGCCCGTCGCGTTCCTTGTAGACGACCGGGGCGGCGTCCTTCCACCGCGCCAGTCCATCGTCCGTCGCCAGCCAGACGCTGCCGTCCGTGGTGGCCAGCACGGACTTCGTGACCTCGTTGGGCACACCCTGCTGCATCGACAGGGTGGTGACCGGCAGCTTGCGAAAACGATCCAGGCCCTTCTCGCTGCCGAACCAGATGTTGCCCTCGTGATCCTCGAACAGGCTGCAGGCGATGTTGCCCGACAAGCCCTCTGCCCGCGTGAACGTGTCCGCCAAGCCGTCCTTCACATGGATGATGCCGAGGCCTTCCGTTCCGATCCACAGCCCGCCGTCGCGGTCACGCAGCAGCTTGTTGGCCTTCACATCGCGATCGGCGACTCGCTCCACGGGCTTGCCGGCGCGACGGATCGCGTAGGGGACGAGGCGGTCGCCATCCACCTGCCGGAGTCCTGCGCCCCGGACGCCGACCAGGATCTGTCCATTGACGCTCGTGCTCAGGTCGCCCACGCGCATGCCGGGCAAGGCGAACCGGCGGGGCGTCCCGGGCTTCCAGCGCCAGACGCCGGATTCCGCACCCGTCCACAGGGTTCCGGAACCGTCCTCGCCCAGGCTCCAGACGAACCCGCCGAAGCCGCCCTCCGGCGTGGCGCATTGCGCCTGTCCTGCTCGAACGGAACACAGCCGTCCCGGGTCCGCGAACAGGCCGGCCCAGATCGTGCCCTCGTGATCCTCGAGCAACGACGTGACGAACCCGCGGTCGGTCTGCGGGTAGCGGGTCAGGCTGGCGCCGTTCCAGCTGGCCAGGCCATTGAAGGTGCCGATCCAGAGCGTGCCGTCGCGCGAGACCAGCAAGCTGTAGGGACTGTCAGGCAACGACTGCCCCTTCGGGGGTTGCCAGGGCACGAAACGGAGGCCGTCGAAGCGGAAGAGTCCGAACGACCCGGCGATCCAGAGGTAGCCGTCGGGCGTCTGCGCGATCGCGAAGACGAGGCCCAGCAAGGCCCCGTCCCGGGCAGTCCACGAGGTGTGCGCGTACTGGGCGACCTGCAGCGGCGGGTCGAACGCCAGGGCGGGAGCCGGCGAGGTGAACAGGGCCGACGCCAGGAACAGACCGGGCACGAGGCGTCGTCGGGGGTGGCCTTCCTGCAGATTCACTGCGAATCCTTTTGCGCTTGCGGTGCGCCGCTAGCGTAGCGTGAAAGGCTCGTTGCGGGGCGGATGGGATCGTCGTCGCCGACCGGGCCAAGAAAAAGGCCGCTCGTCGAGCGGCCCTGGCTTGTCACGCCTCGCGCGCGCGTCGCCCCGGATCAGCGTTCGCCGATCGGCTTGACGGTGCGCGGCGCGGCGCCCGAGAACAGCTGGCGCGGACGGCCGATCTTGTATTCCGGATCGGAGATCATCTCGTTCAACTGCGCGATCCAGCCCACCGTGCGGGCCAGCGCGAAGTTGGCCGTGAACAGGCTGGTCGGGATGCCGATGGCGCGCTGCACGATGCCCGAGTAGAAGTCGACGTTCGGGTAGAGCTTGCGGGCGACGAAGTAGTCGTCTTCCAGCGCGATCTTCTCGAGCGCCATCGCCAGCTTGAACAGCGGGTCGTTGTGCAGGCCCAGCTCGTTGAGCACCTCGTGGCAGGTCTCGCGCATGAGCTTGGCGCGCGGATCGTAGTTCTTGTACACGCGGTGGCCGAAGCCCATCAGCTTGACGCTGGAGCTCTTGTCCTTGACCTGCGCGATGAACTCGCCGATCTTCTCGACGCCGCCCATCTTCTGGATGTCTTCCAGCATGTTGAGCGCGGCCTCGTTGGCGCCGCCGTGGGCGGGTCCCCACAGGCAGGCGACGCCGGCGGCGATCGCGGCGAACGGGTTGGTGCCCGACGAGCCGCACAGGCGCACCGTGGAGGTGGACGCGTTCTGCTCGTGGTCGGCGTGCAGGATGAAGATGCGGTCGAGCGCGCGCTCGATGACCGGGCTCACCGTGAAGTCCTCGCACGGCGTGGCGAACATCATGCGCATGAAGTTGCCGGCGTAGCTCAGGTCGTTCTTCGGGTAGATGAACGGCTGGCCGACCGAGTACTTGTAGGCCATCGCCACCAGCGTCGGCATCTTGGCGATCAGGCGGATCGCCGCGATCTCGCGGTGCTCCGGGTTGTTGATGTCCGTCGAGTCGTGATAGAAGGCCGACAGCGCGCCGACGAGGCCCGTCATGACGGCCATCGGGTGCGCGTCGCGACGGAAACCGCGCAGGAAGAAATGCATCTGCTCGTTGACCATCGTGTGGTGGGTCACGCGGTCGGTGAACGAGGCCTTCTCGGCCGAGTTCGGCAGCTCTCCGTACAGCAGCAGGTGGCAGGTCTCGAGGAAGTCGCAGTTGACCGCGAGCTGCTCGATCGGGTAGCCGCGGTACAGCAGTTCGCCCTTGTCGCCGTCGATGTAGGTGATCGACGAGTTGCACGAGGCGGTGGACAGGAAGCCGGGGTCGTAGGTGAACTTGCCGGTCTGGCCATACAGCTTGCGGATGTCGATCACTTCCGGACCGATGGTGCCCTTGTAGATGGGCAACTCCATGCTGGGGCTGCCATCGGAGAACGACAGGGTCGCTTTGACGTCGGACGGGGTCATTGGGAATTCCCTTTCTTGAGGACTTTGGCAGCAGGACGGCGCATGAGCGCCAATACTTCGATGACTTCGGGGATGTCGAGCTCGCCGTCGGGTTCGCGGCGGGCCAGCAGCAGGTCGAGCAGGTCGTTGTCGGGCAGCTCCATCAGCGGCTGCAGGCCGGTCACATGGCGGTTGGTCAGGCCGCTTCCCTGTTCGCGGAAGAAGCGCTCGATGAACAGGTCGTTTTCGAGCAGTCCGCGCTTGCAACGCCACTTGAGGCGGTTGAGCTCGGTCGGGTCGATGGTGCTGTCCATTGTGCGGATCGGCGCGTGGCTTGTTGGGGGAAGCGGTTCAGGATCAGACGGTGCGACGCACCATCATTTCCTTGATCTTGCCGATCGCGCGCGTCGGGTTCAGGCCCTTCGGGCAGACGTCCACGCAGTTCATGATCGTGTGGCAGCGGAACAGGCGGTACGGATCCTCGAGGTTGTCCAGGCGCGCACCGGTGGCCTCGTCGCGGCTGTCGGCGATGAAGCGGTAGGCCTGCAGCAGGCCGGCCGGGCCGACGAACTTGTCCGGGTTCCACCAGAAGCTCGGGCACGACGTCGAGCACGACGCGCACAGGATGCACTCGTACAGGCCGTTGAGCTCGTCGCGTTCCTCGGGCGACTGCAGCCGTTCCTTCTCGGGCGGCGGCGTGTCGTTGACCAGGTACGGCTTGATCGAGTTGTACTGCTGGAAGAACTGCGTCATGTCGACGATCAGGTCGCGGATGACCGGCAGGCCGGGCAGCGGCTTGAGCACGATCGTCTGCGGCAGCGACAGCATGTTGGTCAGGCAGGCCAGGCCGTTCTTGCCGTTGATGTTCATCGCGTCCGAACCGCACACGCCTTCGCGGCACGAGCGGCGGTACGAGATCGTCGGGTCGACGGACTTCAGCTTGATCAGGGCGTCGAGCAGCATGCGTTCCGAGCCGTCGAGTTCGATCTCGATGGTCTGCATGTACGGCTTGTCGTCCTTGTCCGGGTCGTAGCGGTAGATCTGGAAGGTGCGCTTGGTCATGGTCTTCTTGTCCTTGTCGCGTCAGAACGAACGCACGGCCAGGGGGATCGATTCCGTGGTCAGGGGCTTGAGCTTGACCGGCTTGTAGTCGAGCCGGTTGTCCTGGCTGAACCACAGCGTGTGCTTGAGCCAGTCGACGTCGTTGCGGCCGAGCGGATTCTTCGGCGAATCGGCCGGCTCCTCGTAGTCGACCACCACGTGGGCGCCGCGGCATTCCTTGCGCGCGGCAGCCGAGACGATCGTGGCCTGCGCGGCCTCGATCAGGTTCTCCACTTCCAGCGCCTCGATGCGCGCCGTGTTGAACACCTTGGACTTGTCGCCCAGCGTGATGTTCTTGACGCGCTCGCGCAGCGCCGCGATCTGCTTGACGCCTTCGTCGAGCAGCGCCTGCGTGCGGAACACGCCGGCGTGCTTCTGCATCGAGCTGCGGATGTCGTTGGCCACCGTCTGCGCATACTCGCCGCCGACGTTGGATTCGAGGCGGGCCATGCGCGCGAGCGTGCGATCGGCCGCGTCGGCCGGCAGCGGCTTGTTGGCGCGCGCCTTCAGGCCGGCGGCGACGATGTGGTTGCCGGCCGCGCGCCCGAAGACGAGCAGGTCCAGCAGCGAATTGGTGCCCAGGCGGTTGGCGCCGTGCACACTGACGCAGGAGCATTCGCCGACGGCGTACAGGCCGTTGATCACCGCGTTCGGGTCGCCGTCCTTGGGCGCGACGACCTGGCCGTTGATGTTGGTCGGGATGCCGCCCATCTGGTAGTGGATGGTCGGCACCACCGGGATCGGCTCCTTGGTGATGTCGACGTTGGCGAAGTTGTGGCCGATCTCCAGCACCGAGGGCAGGCGCTTCATGATCGTCTCGACGCCCAGGTGGGTCATGTCGAGGTGGATGTAGTCCTTGTTCGGGCCGCAGCCGCGACCTTCCTTGATCTCCTGGTCCATGCAGCGCGAGACGAAGTCGCGCGGCGCGAGATCCTTGTAGTGCGGGGCGTAGCGTTCCATGAAGCGCTCGCCGTCGGCGTTGCGCAGGATGGCGCCCTCGCCGCGGCAGCCTTCGGTCAGCAGCACGCCGGCGCCGGCGACGCCGGTCGGGTGGAACTGCCAGAACTCCATGTCTTCCAGCGGGATGCCCGCGCGCGCGGCCATGCCCAGGCCGTCGCCGGTGTTGATGAAGGCGTTGGTGGACGCCTGGTAGATGCGGCCCGCGCCGCCGGTGGCCAGCAGCACCACCTTGGCCTCGAGGATGTGCACGTCCCCGGTTTCCATCTCGATGGCGGTCACGCCCACGACGTCGCCGTCGGCGTCGCGGATCAGGTCCTGGGCCATCCATTCGACGAAGAACTGGGTGTGGGACTTGACGTTCTGCTGGTACAGCGTGTGCAGCAGCGCATGGCCGGTGCGGTCGGCCGCGGCGCAGGCGCGCTGGACGGCCTTCTCGCCGTAGTTGGCGGTGTGGCCGCCGAACGGGCGCTGGTAGATGGTGCCGTTGGCGTTGCGGTCGAACGGCATGCCGAAATGCTCGAGCTCGTAGACGACCTTGGGTGCCTCGCGGCACATGAACTCGATCGCGTCCTGGTCGCCGAGCCAGTCGGAGCCCTTGACGGTGTCGTAGAAGTGGAAATGCCAGTTGTCCTCGCTCATGTTGCCGAGGGACGCGCCGATGCCGCCCTGGGCCGCGACGGTGTGCGAGCGGGTGGGGAACACCTTGGACAGCACGGCCACGTTCAGGCCGGCCAGCGACAGCTGCAGCGACGCGCGCATGCCCGAGCCGCCCGCGCCGACGATCACGACGTCGAACTTGCGCTTGGTAATGGAAGAGGCGACGGACATTCAGATTCTCCAGAGCACTTGCAGGGCCCAGCCGGCGCAGCCGACGAGCCAGACGATGGCGGCGACCTGCAGCACGATCCGTGCCGCCACGGGCTTGACGTAGTCCATCAGCACATCCCGCACGCCGACCCAGGCATGCCACAGGATGGCGGCGATCATCACGAACGTGAGCACCTTCATCCATTGGTGGGCGAAGATGCCGCCCCATTTCAGGTAGCTCATCTCGCCGGGGGTCAGGCACTGCACGACGATCACGATCGTGAACAGGGCCATCAGCACCGCGGTGGCGCGCTGCATCAGCCAGTCGCGCACGCCGTAGTGGGCGCCGACGACGACGCGTTTCGTTCCGTAGTTGGTAGACATGTTGTTGGCGAACCCGGTTCAGTAGCCGATGAACAGCTTGTAGGCGAACACCAGCGTCAGGAACGCGGCCACGCCCATCGCGACGAGCGCGGACGTGCGGCCGAATTCCTTGGTGACGCTGTGCGTGAAGTCCATGTACAGGTGGCGCACGCCGGCGCAGAAGTGCTGCAGGAAGGCCCAGATCAGCGCCAGCGTGACCAGCTTGACGCCGAACGCCGGCACGAAGCCGAGGCCGGCGACGAAGGCATTGCGGAACTGGTCGAACGACACCTCGGACGTGACGCTGGTGTCGAACAGCCAGATCGCGAAGGGCATCAGCACGATCAGCAGCAGCCCGCTGATGCGGTGCAGGATCGACACGACGCCCGCGGGCGGCAGCCGGTAACTGGTGGCGTCGGAGAAGCGCATCTCCCCCGGTCGTTTCTTGATCGCCTTGATCGCGTCAGCCATGGTCGTGGATCCTTGTCGTTATGTCTTCGGGGCGGCGCCCCGGGCGCGTCGCCTGTTTGGCGGCGCGTGCGCGCCGCGGGCCCGCGGGCATCGGGCGATGTCGGGGACCGGTAAAACCCGCGAATTTTATGGCAATGCAACATGCGTTGCCCAAGTAGGGATTGGAATGCGGCAATCGTCGCTTTTCCACCGAAACGGGGGCTCGCGGCGGGTTCGCCAGGCGCGGGGTCGACGCTGTCATGTTCAATTCAGCGTGTTGCGGTAATGGTGGCTGTCGGTGCGGTAGAGGCCGCGCCGCAATTCGACCGGCCGGTCGCCGTACGTGAACGACAACCGCTCCACCAACAGCAGCGGCGTGCCGACCGGCACCGCCAGCACCGCGGCCGTCGCCGCGTCGGCCGCGACGGCGCGGATCTTCTCCTCGGCGCGGATCATGCGCACGCCGAACTCGGCCTCGAACAGCCCGTACATCGGCCCGACGTAGCCGGTCAGCCGCTCGGCCGTCAGGCCCTTGAACATGCCCGCCGGCAGCCAGATCTCGTCGAGCACCACGGGACGGTCGTCCTGGGCGAGCGTGCGCCGGACCATGATGGCGCCCTCGGCGCCGCGCAGCTCCAGCGCGCGTGCGACGGGCGCTGGCGCGCGCATGCGCCTGCACTCGAGGACGTGGCGCTCCATGCCTCTGGGCTTGGCGTCGTCGGGTGCCAGGCGCAGGAAACGGTACTGGATCTGTTCCTCGGCGTGGGTGGCCACGAAGGTGCCCTTGCCCTGGCGGCGCACGACGAGGTTGTCGGTGGCGAGCTCGTCGATGGCCTTGCGCACCGTGCCCTGGCTGACGCGGTAGCGCGCCGCCAGGTCGGTCTCGGCGGGAATCGCCTCGCCGGGCTTCCATTCGCCTTCCTGCAGGCTGCGCGTGATCAGCAGCTTGATCTGCTGGTACAGCGGGCTGAAGGCGGGGCCGGACGGATCCGAGGACATGGTGGGCGGCAGGACGTTGGAGCGCGAGCGAGGGAGGGCCGCGACCGGACGGCCGCCGGCGATTGCAGCACAGCCGGACGGGGCCCGTCCACCTTCTTCCGAGCATCCCACTGGGCTTGTCTTGTATAAGACATAAGATGAGTGACCCTGTGCGGGTTTTTCCCTGGACTGGGATTAAACTTCGGCAGTCGCGATGGGCCGGAGCGCACGCCGGGCCGCCCGCGCCAGCTTTCCGGACCGCCGGCCCCGCTGTTGGTCTTCCATCCGTCCATTTCCTTCGTCTCGGAGACATTTCCATGAGCAAGTCCCCCGTTCGCGTCGCCGTCACCGGCGCCGCAGGCCAGATCGGCTACGCCCTCCTGTTCCGCATCGCCTCGGGCGAGATGCTGGGCAAGGACCAGCCGGTCATCCTGCAACTGCTCGAGATCCCCGACGAGAAGGCCCAGAAGGCGCTCAAGGGCGTGATCATGGAACTCGACGACTGCGCGTTCCCGCTGCTGGCCGGCATCGAGGCCCACGGCGACCCGCTGACGGCGTTCAAGGACACCGACTACGCGTTGCTCGTCGGCGCCCGCCCGCGCGGTCCCGGCATGGAGCGCGCCGACCTGCTGGCCGCCAACGCCCAGATCTTCACGGCGCAAGGCAAGGCGCTCGACAAGGTCGCCTCGCGCGACGTCAAGGTGCTGGTGGTGGGCAACCCGGCCAACACCAACGCCTACATCGCGATGAAGAGCGCGCCCAGCCTGCCGCGCGAGAACTTCACCGCCATGCTGCGCCTGGACCACAACCGCGCGCTGACCCAGGTCGCCCAGAAGACCGGCACCAAGGTCGCCGACATCGAGAAGCTCACCGTCTGGGGCAACCACTCGCCCACGATGTACGCCGACTACCGCTTCGCCACCGTCGGCGGCAAGGCCGTCAAGGACCTGATCAACGACCAGGTCTGGAACGCCGACACCTTCCTGCCGACCGTGGGCAAGCGTGGCGCCGCCATCATCGAGGCGCGCGGCGTCTCGTCGGCGGCCTCGGCCGCCAACGCCGCCATCGACCACATGCGCGACTGGGCCCTGGGCTCCAAGGGCAAGTGGGTGACGATGGGCGTGCCGTCCAACGGCGAATACGGCATCCCCAAGGACACGATGTTCGGCTTCCCGGTCACCACCGAAGGCGGCAAGTACAAGATCGTCGAAGGCCTGGCCATCGACGGGTTCAGCCAGGAGCGCATCAACAAGACGCTCAAGGAACTGCAGGACGAGCAAGCCGGCGTCTCCCACCTGCTCTGAACGGCGTTCGCGGCGCCTCGGACGAGGCGCCGCGGACTCCGGATATCCTGAACGCGCGGCTTGCCGCGCGTTCGTCTTTGTACCTCGGAGATGTCCATGTCCAACGCTGCCCACCCGCGCGACGTCCTGTTCGAGGACGGCGACCCGACCACCTCGCTGCCGGTCTGCGACCACTACTCCGGCGTCGAGGCCCGCATGCGCAAGAGCCTGGAGCTGCAGGCCGAGCTCGGCCCGGTGTTCGACGTCACGCTCGACGGCGAGGACGGCGCGCAGGCGGGCGGCGAGGTGGAGCACGCCCACCTGATCGCCGAGCTGGTGAACTCGCCGGCCAACCGCTTCGACCGCGTGGGCGCGCGCATCGTGCCGCACGGCCACCCGGCGTTCGACGCGATGCTGGAGGTGCTGCTGCGCGACGCCGGTGCGCGGCTGGCCTACCTGATGATCCCCAAGGCCCGCGACGCCGCCGACCTGGAGGCCGCCGTCCATGCCGTCGACGTCGCCGCGCGTGCCGCCGGGCTCGTGCGCGAGCTGCCGCTGCACGCGCTGGTGGAGACCCACGGCGCGCTGCGCGACGTCGAGCTGCTGGCGGCGCACCCGCGGCTGGAGTCGTTGTCGTTCGGGCTGATGGACTTCGTCTCGGCCCATCGCGGCGCGATTCCCCAGTCGGCGATGGGCGCCGAGGGCCAGTTCACGCATCCGCTGGTGGTGCGCGCCAAGCTGGCGATCGCCGCGGCCTGCCACGGCCACGCGAAGACGCCGTCGCACTGCGTCGTCACCGAATTCAAGGACTCGCGCCTGCTGCAGCGCGCCGCCGAGCGCGCCTGCCGCGAGTTCGGCTACACCCGCATGTGGAGCATCCACCCCGACCAGGTGCGGGTGATCGTCGACGCGTTCGCGCCGACGGCCGCCGAGGTCGACCTCGCGGTGGAAGTGATCCTGGCCGCCCAGGCGGCCGACTGGGGCCCGATCCGCCATCGCCACAACGGCCGCGAGCACCTGCACGACCGCGCCAGCTACCGCTACTTCTGGCACGTGATCGAGCGCGCGCAGCGCACCTCCATGGGCGGCCACGCCCAGCTTCCGGCCGAGGCCCGGATGCGCTGGTTCGGGCATTGACGGCCCGCCGGCCGCGCCCATCCGTGACGCAGTTGGCACCGCACGGCCTCGAAACAAGGGGTTGCATCTGAACCTGTAACAGCGGCGGGCGCTTGGCCGACAATTCGGGTTCGACCTCAAACCCGGAGACTTCGCTCGATGTTTCGCACCCTGACCGCCGCAGCCGCCCTGGCCGCGCTTTCCACGCTCCCCCTGTCTTCCGCGTTTGCCCAGACCGCCCCGGCCGCGAAGCCCAAGGCCGCGGCCGCCGCGAAGAAGCCCGCCGCCAGGCCGGCCGCCGAGCCCGTCTCCGCCATCAACGACAACCTGAACCCGGGCCAGCTGTCCATGGCCGACCGTGTGCTCACCGGCACCGCCGACTGCGAGTTCAAGCAGAAGGTCGAGGTCGAGAAGATCGCCGGCCACTCGGGCAACTTCAAGGTCACGTTCGACCACAAGACATACATCATGGTGCCCGAGGAGACCACCACCGGCGCGATCCGCCTGGTCGACACCGGCGGTGCCGTCGTCTGGATCCAGATCCCGATGAAGTCGATGCTGATGAACCAGAAGGAACACCATCGCCTGGTCGACAACTGCCAGGAAGACGAACAACGCATCGCCGTGCAGTCGTCGCAGAAGGCCGGCGCGAACGCCGGGGCGCTGGCGCCCAGCGTCGCGTCGCCGGCGGCCGTCGCCGCGGCGCAGGGCGTGGCGGCCACCAACGCCGCCGTCGCGGACACCGCCGCGCCGGGTTCGACGGTCACGACGACGCAGACCACGACCACGACCACGACGACCAAGGTCGTGCCGCCGGCGCCGAAGAAGAACAGCAGCGCGGCGCCGGCCGCCGCCGCCTCGGGCATGTGGAAGTGACCCCCGCCGGCGCGCGCGCCGGCCCGGACGGACAAACGCCGCGCGGCTGCGAAGCCGGGCGGCGTTTTTCCTGGGGCGCGCGATGTCAGTTGTTCGACGTCGCCCGCACCTCCTCGATCGTCGTCACGCCGGCCAGCACCTTCTCGATGCCGTCCTGGCGCAGCGTGCGCATGCCTTCGCCCATGGCGTGGTGCTGGATCTGCTCGGCGCGGGCGCCGGTCTGGATCAGGTTGCGCACGCCCTTGCTGACCGTCAGCAGCTCGTGCACGCCGGCGCGGCCCTTGACGCCGGTGTTGCCGCACTTGGCGCAGCCGGTGCCGCGGAAGAACATCAGGCGGCCGTCCACCGCGTAGCGGCTGGTCCAGTCGGCCAGCGTGGCCTCGCGGGTCGGCGCCTGCGGGTGGTCGCCCCAGATGTGCAACGAATCGTTGAGCAGTTCCTCGACCTGTTCGTCGGTGGCCGGGGTCGACGTCTTGCAGCCGCTGCAGATGCGGCGCACCAGGCGCTGGGCCAGCACGGCCAGCAGCGCGTCGGCGAAGTTGAACGGATCCATGCCCATGTCGAGCAGCCGCGTGATCGTCTCGGGCGCGCTGTTGGTGTGCAGCGTCGACAGCACCAGGTGGCCGGTCAGCGACGATTCGACGGCGATCTGCGCGGTCTCGTTGTCGCGGATCTCGCCCACCATGATCACGTCCGGATCGGCGCGCAGGAACGCGCGCAGCGCCTTCGCGAAGGTCCAGTCGATCTTCGGGTTGACCTGCACCTGGCGCAGGCCGGCCTGGGTGATTTCCACCGGATCCTCGGCCGTCCAGATCTTGCGTTCGGGGGTGTTGATGAAGCTCAGCGCCGAGTGCAGCGTGGTCGTCTTGCCCGAGCCGGTCGGGCCCACGCACAGCACCATGCCGTATGGACGCTCGATCGCCTTCTTCAGCTGCGCCAGGTTGTGCGGCGACATGCCCAGCGAGTCGAGCGGGATCGGCTTGGCCGAGGCCAGGATGCGCAGCACCGCGTCCTCCAGGCCGTTGGCCGTCGGGATCATCGCCACCCGCAGCTCGATCGGGCAGCTGGGCACGAAGCGCGCGAAGTTGATCTTGCCGTCCTGCGGCCGGCGGCGCTCGGAGATGTCGAGGTCGCACATGATCTTCAGCCGCGCGACCAGCGCCTGGCGGTAGGTGTGCGGCAGCTCCAGGTACGGGCGCAGCAGGCCGTCGACGCGGAAGCGCACCTTGACCTTCTCTCGCCCCGGGCGCGTCTCGATGTGGATGTCGGAGACGCCCTGCGTGTGCGCCTCCACGATCATCGAGTTGATGAGCCGCACCAGCGAGCTGTCGGACTGCTCCACCGCGCCGTCGTTGTCGTCGACCGGGCCGGCGTGCGCGCTCTCGGCGGACGGCATCTCGAGGGCGGCCAGCAGCGTGTCGGTGCCCTGGTTCTCGGGGCCCTGCGTCGCGATGAAGTCGAGCGACATCTCGTCGAGCCCGGCGCGCGTGTACAGCAGCGGGATCTGCTCGACCAGGTTGGCCACGGCCGGCAGCACCGGCACGACCTTGGACTGGGTCAGGAACTCGGCCTCGTCGATGCGGTCGCGGCGCGACGGATCCTCGGTGGCCACCACCACCTTGCCGTTCATCAGCCCCAGCGGCAGCATCTCCAGGCGCAGCGCGGCGGCCACCGGCAGCTTGCGCAACGCCTCGAGGTCGATCGGGTAGGCCTGCAGGTCGACCTGCGGATAGCCCATCTTGCGGGCCAGCGCGGTCTGCAGGTTGGCGCGCGTGATCAGCTCCTGGCGCACCAGCAGCTCACCCAGCGGCAGGCTGCGATCCTTGCCCTGGTGGGCCAGCGCGTCGGCGAGCTGGCTTTCGGTGATGTAGCCGAGCGCGATCAGCGCCTCGCCGATGCGCACCATCGGCATCCGGCCCTGCGCTTCGATCGCGGCGTGCAGCTGCTCGGGCGTGGTGACGTGGTCGCCCAGCAGCACGTCGCCCGCGCGCGGCCGGGCCTGCGCGTCGTGTTCCGCCAGCGCGGCGTTGACCTGCGGCGGCGACGCGGTCGCCTGGAAGACCATCGGGTCGAGCATGGGCAGCGACGGCGCGTCGTCGGGCAGCCGCGCGCGCTTGACCTCCAGCGCCTCGCGCAGCTCGTCGCGCGTGATCACGCCGTGGTTGACCAGCAGCTCGCCCAGCGGCAGGTTGCGGTTGCGGGTCTGGCTGCGCAGCGCCTGCGCCAGGTCCTCGGGCGACAGGATGCGCAGCGAGATCAGTGCCTCGCCCAGCCGCAGCATCGGCGTGCGCGCCTGCAGGTCCAGTGCCTGCTGCAGCTGCGCCCGCGTGATCAGGTCGACCTCGACCAGCATCTCGCCGAGCTTCAGGTTGCGGATGCGCTGCTGTTCCTGCAGCGCGTCCTGCAGATGCTGCGGCGACAGGGTGTGCTGGCTGACGAGCACGTCGCCCAGGCGTGGCCCGAAATCGACGCGGCGGTAGGCGCCGCGCGGGTAGAACGAACGCTGCACGAGGCCGGCGTCGCCGACCGGCGGAAACAGGAACAGGCCCTGGTCGTTCTCGACGTGGCTGATCGTGCGTCCCGTGTGCGACTTGCCGCTGTTGAGCTGCACCTGGAATTCGGTGTCGCCCGGCACGCGCTCGGCCCAGCCGGGCGCGGCGTTGACACCGTTGCTCGAGGGCATCACCGGCTCGGTGAGCGTCAGGCGCAGGAACTGGCCGAAGCGCAGCTGCATCGGCGAGCGCGCCGGTGGAACGAAGACGGTGGCCAGGCCGGTGGACGCGTCGAAGTGCGCCAGGCGGGCGTTGAACGTCTTGTCGTTGACGCCCAGGATCGCGCACGGCTCGCTGGTGCCCAGCGGCCACACGGTGCCCGCGTGCGCGGCGGGCGGCATGGCCCAGTGCGACGCCTCGGCCGCGGCGGCGCCGTCCTGCGGTCGACGACCCGGCGTGGCGGACTGGGGGGGCAGTGATAGGTCGGACATCGGCGTTGAGCGCGGGCGCATCCACTTCCCCAGCGACAGCTGAGGGCGGTCCGATACTAGGGTGCCGAGGCCGACCCGAAGCCGCGAACAGCGGCGCGATCGCGGGGCAGTTCGGCGCGGCGCACGGGGCTGCCTTCCGCCAGGGCGCTGCGGTGCGAGCGCCCGCCGGCGGCTGGACGGCGTTCAGCCCGCCGGGTCGTCCCGGTCGTCGTGCTCGGCGTACGCCTGCCACTGCGCCATCGCACGGTTCATCAGCCTGACCTGGCCGGTGAAGCGCGTGCACATCAGGCAGATGCGCAGGTGGAAGCGCACCGCGATGCGCTCGACGAGCGTCAACGGCCGGTTCTCGCGTTCGAGGACGAGGCGGGTGACTTCGCGACAGTTGCGGACAAATAGGCTCATCGGGACGCTGTGGCCGGAGTGGCCGCGGGGTGTGCATCGAACCAGCCGGCTTGCAGGCACTCGCGCAGCCGGAGCCGGGCACGATGGAGCAGCACCCACAGGTTCGTCGTGGTGATGGTCAATTCCTTACACACCTCGTCCGACGACAGCTCCAGCCATTCCCGCATCATGAAGACGCGGGCCTGGGTCGGCGGCAGCACGTCCAGGCAGGTCTGCATCACGTCGAAGAACTGGCGCTGGCGCAGCGCGTCGTCCGGATTGCCCCAGTCGGCCGGCATCTCGCGCCAGTGGCCATCGGGGGCGAACAGCAGGTCGTCCAGGTCGACGTCGTCGTCGGCATTCAGGATCGTGGCCTCGCGCTTGTGGCGGCGCAGCTGGTCGATCACCTTGTGCTTGAGGATGCCCACCAGCCAGGTCTTCAACTGCGACTGGCCGGCGAACGACTGCGGCTTCTCCAGCGCGGCGACCACGGTCTCGGAGACGGCGTCCTCGGCCCAGGCCTCGTTGCGCAACTGCGTGCGCGCGAAGCGCAGCAGCTGTGGCTGGAGCTTCTCGAGCTGGCGGGCAAAATCGTTCGACATGACGCGGCGGCAGGGGGGCGCGCCGGGGGCGGCGCAGCGCGAGTATCGCCCACTCGACGGGCGGCCCGTTCAGGCGACCCGCGGCCCGCCGCCGTTGACGCTGGCCAGCCGCAGCCCCCAGCCGTTGCGGCGCTCGCCTTCGAGCCAGGCCTGCAGCTCGGCCGCCGGCAGGGCCTTCGTGAACAGGAAGCCCTGCGCGAGGTCGCAGCCGGCGCGGGCGAGCCAGTCGCGCTGGCCGGGCGTCTCGACGCCTTCGGCCACCACCTGCAGCCCCAGCGCCTGCCCGATGCCGATCACCGCGTCGGCGAGCGCGCGGTCGCTGGCCTCGTGCTCGAGGTCGCTGACGAAGCTCTTGTCCAGCTTGAGCTCGCTGACCGGCAGCCGCTTCAGGTAGCCCAGGCTGGAATAGCCGGTGCCGAAGTCGTCCACCGACAGGCGCACGCCCATCTCGTGCAGCGTGCGCAGGTCCACGCGCGTGCGCTCGTCGTCGCTGAGCATCACGCGCTCGGTCACCTCCAGCATCAGCGCGCTCGGCTTGAGCCCGTGCAGCGACAGCAGGCGCCGCACGTGGGCCGGCACGTCGTCCGAATGGAAGCGCAGCGGCGACACGTTGACCGAGACGCTGGGCACCGGCACGCCGTCGCGCTGCCAGGCCGCCAGCTGGGCGCAGGCCGTCTCCAGCACCCAGGCGTCGATCGCGCCGATCAGCCCGCATTCCTCGGCGACGGCGATGAAGCGGTCGGGCGGCACCATGCCCAGCACCGGATCGTGCCAGCGCACCAGCGCCTCGACGCCGGCGCAACCGCCGCCGTCGAGCTGCATCTTGGGCTGGTAGTGCAGCGCCAGGCTGCCCGCCGCCAGCGCCTGGCGCAGCGCGCTCTCCAGCTGCATGCGCTGCGCGACGACGTCGTTCATCACGCTGGTGAAGAAGCGCGACGCGCCGCGGCCGGCGCGCTTGGCCTCGTACATGGCCATCTCGGCGTTCTTGACCAGCGGCTCCAGCTCGACGCCGTCCTGCGGGAACAGCGCGATGCCGACGCTGGCGGAGACCTCGATCTGCAGGCCCGCCAGGCGCAGCGGCGCGGCCAGCGCCAGGCGCACGTGCTCGGCCGCATGCATCGCCTCGACCGGGCTGCAGTGCGGCAGCAGGGCCGCGAATTCGTCGCCGCCCAGTCGCGCGACGGTGGCGCCTTCACCCACTTCGGCCTGCAGCCGCCGCGCCGTCTCGCGCAGCAGCTCGTCGCCGGCGCTGTGGCCCAGCGAGTCGTTGGTGGTCTTGAAGCGGTCGATGTCGAGCAGCAGCAGCGCGCCGGTCGACTGCGCCCGCATCGCCATCTGCAGCGTCTGGCGCGCGCGGTCGCTGAACAGGCGCCGGTTGGGCAGGCCGGTGAGCGGGTCGAAGTAGGCCAGGCGTTCGATCTCGCTGCGGTTGGCCTCGTGCTGCAGCGCGACGCGGCACAGCGGCACGCAGGCCTCGACCATGCGGCGGTGGAACGGCGGCGCTGCGCCGGGCGTGCGGTAGTACAGCGCGAAGGTGGCCACCACGTCGCCGTTGACGGCGACGATGGGCGAGGACCAGCAGGCTGCCATGCCCAGCAACGGCAGCAGGCCGCGGTAGTCGGCCCACAGCGGATCGGTGGCGAGGTCGGTCACCTCCACCGGCTCGCGCCGCCAGGCCGCGGTGCCGCACGAGCCCACGCTCGGACCGATCGCCACGCCCTGCAGCGCGTCCACGTAGGCGGGGGGCAGGCTGGGGCCGGCGACGGGATTGAGGGTGCCGTCCTTGGTGATCAGCAGCACCGAGCAGGCGAGTTCAGGGGCCAGCGTCTCCGCGCGCCGGCACAGCAGGTCCAGCACCGAGCGCAGCGGCCGGCCGAGCGCGATGGATTCGAGCACCTCGTGCTGCAGGCTCTCGATGGCCTCGGCCTCGACGCGGTCGTCGATCGGCACGAGCAGCAACGCGAGCAGCACGCGGCCCCGGTGCGTGACGGCGCGGGCGCGCGCCTCGAGGGTGCGGGCGTGGCCATCGGCGCCCGTCACGGTCAGCCGCGGCGGGGCGACGCCGCCCGGGACGCCGTTGCGCAGGGCGTCCAGCACCTCGGGCGTCAGGCCCTGGAGCAGGTCGGGCAGCGGGCGCCCGAGCAGCGTGGCGGCATCGGCGCCGAACCAGCCCGCGAACGGTGCGCTGGCGTGCGCGATGCACGCCTGGTCGTCCAGCCAGACCGCGGCGATGTCGATACCCCAGAAGGTATCGAGCGCGGGTGGCGCGTCGAGTGGATCCGCCGGTTCGGCGGGGATTCGGGGCAAGCTCGAACTCCCTGGCTGCGACTCTGGGCGACGAGAGTCGTGAGCTGTCCATTGTGCGAGCAGCCCGGCGGCGCCGCAACCATGCCGTTGTCGGGAGACCTCGTCGCGCACCGGCATGACGTGGCGCAAGGCGGGCCCGCCTCGCCGGTCTTAGCATCCCGGATCCGGCGGCGGCGGGATAATCGCCGCTCCCATTCGAAAGGAGCCCGCCCATGAACAAGCGTGTCATCGCCTCGTCCACCCTGGCCTCCGTGCTGGCCCTCGCGCTGGGCCAGGCCCAGGCCGCCGACAAGCCGGCCCAGGAGAAATGCTTCGGCGTCGCCAAGGCCGGCCAGAACGACTGTGCAACCGCCACCGGCACGCACTCGTGCGCGGGCCAGGCCAGCAAGGACAACGCCGCCGACGACTGGAAGTACGTCGCCAAGGGCACCTGCAAGGAGCTGGGCGGCAAGACCGCCGAGGAAGTGAAGGCGGCCGGCGGCAAGTAGCCCCCGCCGCGCGGCGTCACGCCGCGTCGTCAGTCCTGGGGACGCCAGATGATCGGGATCGTGTCCAGCGCCTTGCCGTTGGTGTCGCGCGGCAGCGTGCCGGTCTTGTCGATCGCCTTGATCACCGCGTCGTCCCAGGTCTTCGATCCGCTCGAGCGCGTGATGCGGCGGCCGATGATCGTGCCGTCGGGCGCGCAGCGGATCTCGACCTCCACCGCCGGATTGCCGGGCACGGTCTCGGTGAGCGTCACGTTGGGGCGCAGCCGCGCGATGATGCGACCCGCGTAGCTGGGCGACGGGCCGGAGTCGTGCGCCGCCGTGCCGGTGGCGTTGGCCGGCGCGTCCATCTGGCCCATCATCCGCTTCAGGTTCTCGTCGTGCAGCTTCTGCAGCGCCTTGGCGTCCAGCTTGTCCTTGGGCGGCGGCGGAGGCGGCGCGGGCTTGGGCGGCGGCGGGGCCGGCTTCGGTGGCGGAGGAGCCGGCTTCGGCGGCTTCTTTTCCTTGACCTGTTCGACGACGATGTCCGGCGGCTTCGGCGCCTCGACGGGCGGCGGCGCCTCCACCACCGGCGGCGGCGGCGGCGGCGCCTCGACCGGCGGCGGCGCCGCGGCCTCGGGCACGGCCGACCACAGCTCGGCCGCCGCGGTCACCACCTCGGGCGAACTGCGCCAGTGCAGCCCCCACACCAGCGCGCCGATCAGCGACGCGTGCGCCACGATCGAGATCGTGACGCCGGTGCTCCAGTCCTCGTGCTGCGGAGGACGGTCGTCGGGGCGCGGACCGAGAACGCTGCTCATGCCGGGGTTGTCTAGCCGACCTGCTTGACGGCCAGCCCGACGCGCAGGACGCCGGCCCGCTGCAGCGTGTCCATCACCTTGACGACGCTCTCGTAGCGCACCGCCTTGTCCGCGGCGATGACCACCGGCACGTCGCTGCGCCCGCCCTGCAGCTCGTTGACGCGCGCGGCGAGCGCCGGGATCGTCGTCGGCTCGGGGTCGGCCTTGTCGATGCGGATCTTCAGGTGTTCGTCGGTGCCCACGATCACCTCGATGACCGAGGGCGGGCGCTGCTTGGCCTTGCCCATCGAGGGCAGGTCGACCACGCCGGTGGTGATCAGCGGCGCGCTGACCATGAAGATGATCAGCAGCACCAGCATGACGTCGATGAACGGCACCATGTTGATCTCGCTGATCGAGCGGCGGCCGCGGCCGCGTCCGACGACGCCGGGCATCGCGGGCTCAGCGCGCGCCGGCCGCGCCCTGGGGCGTGGTGGCGTTGCGCTGCAGGATGTTGGAGAACTCGTCGCTGAAGCTGTCCAGCGAGGTCGCGATGCGGTCGATGTCGCGGGCGAAGCGGTTGTAGGCGACCACGGCCGGGATGGCGGAGAACAGGCCGATGGCGGTGGCCACCAGCGCCTCGGCGATGCCCGGCGCCACCGTGGCCAGGGTCACCTGCGTCAGGTTGGACAGGCCGACGAAGGCGTTCATGATGCCCCACACGGTGCCGAACAGGCCCACGTAGGGGCTGACCGAGCCCACCGAGGCCAGGAAGCCCAGGTTGCCCTCGATCGCGTCGAGCTCGCGCTGCAGGCTGGCCTTCATCGCGCGGCGCGCGCCATCGAGCTGCGTGGCGGTGTCCAGGCGACGGTCGCGCAGCTTCATGAACTCGCGCATGCCGCTCGAGAACAGGCGCTCCAGCGGGCCGGTGTCGGCCTGGCTGGAGGCCTGGTTGTAGAGGTCGGTCAGGCTCTTGCCGGACCAGAAGTCCTGCTCGAAGGCCTCGTTGCGGCGCTTGATCTTGCCCAGCGAGCCGAGCTTGGAGAAGATCAGCCCCCAGCTGAACAGCGACATCAGCAGCAGGCCGGCGATGACGATCTTGACGACGATGCTGGCGTGCAGCACCAGTTCGATGATGGAGAGATCCTGGTTCATTCAATCGCCTCGAGGATGGGGCCGGGGATGCGGTGGGGTTTCATGGTGGCGCGCTCGACGCAGCCGATGCGGATCTCGCCTTCGGCGAGCAGGCGGTCGCCGCACCAGGCCTGCTGGGAGATGCGCAGGCTGGCCTTGCCGCGTTCGGTGACGTCGACCGTGATCACGAGCCAGTCGTCCAGCCGCGCCGGCCGGAGGTAGCGCACGTGGGTGTCCTGCACGACGAACATGCAGCCGGTGGTGTCCACCATCTCCTGCTGGCTGTGGCCGAGCGCACGCAGCCATTCCGTGCGGGCGCGCTCGAAGAACTTCAGGTAGTTGGCGTAGAACACGATGCCGCCGGCGTCGGTGTCTTCCCAGTACACCCGCAAGGGGTGATGGAAATGCGCGGCCGGGGCGGGGGTCTCTTCGGATTTCATTGGGCGACGCGATCATAGCGCCCCCACGCTCGCCGGCGCTCGCTGCCCCCCCGAGGGGGCCGGCCGCGACCGGCCCGGCTGAGCCGGTTCCGGCGCTCCCCTGAACTCCAGGCGAAGCTGCCGGCGGCGGCGCCGGAACCGGGTTGGGCAGCGCCTCGACCTATTGGCGCGATTTCAGGTAGACGGGTCCCCAGACGGGGTGGCCGGCTTCCGCGTGGCTCAGCACGAAGGCCGGATCGGCCGTGCGCGCGGCGCGGAATTCGGCCTCGCAGGCGGCGAGCCGGTTGCTGGTGCAGTAGACGAAGGCGCGCAGCTTGTGTGCGGTGGCGACGTCGCGGGCGCTGCGCAGGCCCAGCTTCATCGCCTCGTTGGCCTGGCGTTCGACCGCCGGGTAGTCGGCGTCGTCGTAGGCGCGCATCGCGCCCATCAGCGCGCGCTCGGCCGGGCGTTCGGTCAGGTCGGTCAGGCCCAGCGGCGCCTGCGGCGGCGGCGTCTCGCAGGCCGCCAGGGTGGCGACCACCACCAGTGCGGCGAACGCCTGCGCGAGGCGGACAACGGGGGACGTGCGGGGCGACGAGGTCGAGGTGGTCACGGCGGTGGGGGAGTGGATTCAGGGGCCGAAGCGGTGGCGCAGCGTGACCGGGCTCTCGCCGTCGATGGTCAGCGTCGTCGTGTAGGCCGGGAAATCGGTGTTGCGCACCGTGATGGTGTGATTGCCGGAGGCCAGCGTCAAGCGGGTCAGCGGCGGCGAGGTGCCCATGGGCTTGCCGTCGACCTCGACCTGGCCCCAGGGGCTGACAGCCAGCTGGACGACGCCCTCGGCGAGCACGGCCGATGTCGGCGCGCCCTCGGTGACGGTGGCCACGGCCATCGCCTTGCGGCGGCGCGCGGCTTCGGTCTTGCTGACGATCGCGCGCTCGGCGGCCTTGGCCGCGGCCGTGTCGGCGGGTGCAGGTGCGGGCGGGGCGGCCGTCGGCGCGGTGGCGACCGGCGCGGCGACGGGCTCCGGCGTCGGCGCGGCGCTGGCGGCCGTGGCCGCCCCTGCTGCGGACGCCGCCGCGGCCTCTTCCGCGGCCGCCGCGGCCGGCGCGATGGCGACGGGGGGCGGGACGACGGCCGACGGCGCGACGGCGGCGACCGGCGCGGACACGTGCGCGGCCGGCGCCGGCACCGCGGCGACGACCTCGGGCGACGGGGCGGCGAACTTCATCCAGGCCAGGGCGCCGCCGGCGACGAGGAGGGCGACGGCGGCCACCGGCAGCGCGAAGCGGGCGATCCTGCGGCTGCGCGGTGGCTCGGCGGGCGTGCCGCGGGCCTCGTTGCGCAGCGCGCGCGCCTCGGCCGAATCGACCCAGTGGCGCAGTTCCATCGACAGGTGGCGCGCCGACGGATAGCGCTGGTCGGGATCGCGCGCCATGGCGCGGCCGGCGATCACCGACAGCCCCAGCGGGATCTTGGGCGAGACGCGGTGCGCCGGCACGACCTCGCCCGCCTTGACCGCGGCGGTGATCTCCTCGAGCGAACTGCCCTCGAACGGCTTCTTGCCCACCAGCAGCTCGTAGAGGACGACGCCCAGCGAATAGACGTCGCTGCGCCGATCGACCGAGCGGCCATCGAGCTGTTCCGGCGCGAGGTAGTACGGCGAGCCGGCGATGACGCCCTCGAGCGCCGGCACGTCGCGATGGGCGACGCGCGCGATGCCGAAGTCGAGCACCTTCGGGTGCATGCGGCCGGTCATGAAGATGTTGGCCGGCTTGATGTCGCAATGCACCACGCCCTTGCGGTGCGCATAGGCCAGCGCGTCGGCCACGCGGCGCACCACCTGGGCGGCCTCGATCGGGCCCGGGCGCACGCCCTGCAGCAGCAGGTGGCGCAGGTCCTGGCCCTGCAGCCGTTCCATGGCGATGTAGACGCCGGTGTCGGACGGGCCGGCGTCGAACACCGTGACGATGTGGGGGTGCGACAGGCCCGCGGCCGCGCGCGCCTCGTTCAGGAACAGCGCGTCCAGCGCCTCGCGGGCGGCCGGGTCGGCGTCGATGTGCAGGGTCTTGAGCGCCACGGTGCGCGACAGCAGCGGATCCCACGCGGCGTAGACCGTGCCCAGCCCGCCCTTGCCCAGGATGGTCTTGAGCGCGTAGCGGCCGACGTGGCCGATGCTCTCGCTCTCGATGCCGGTGCCGATGCCGGGCAGCACCGGCGCCGGGGGGGGCGCCACGACGCCCTCGGGCTCCTGGGCCTGTGCCGCCATGCGCGCCGCCGCCACGTCATCGACTACCGTCGTTTCGAAGCTCGAGTCGGAGGCGTCCGCGGAATCGGCGCGCCTGAATGGATTCCATCGCATGGGCGGAAGTTAACCGATGGTGGGCCCGGCCAAAGGGTTGAAAAACAGGAAGTTACCCTGCACGATGACACAAATGTCACTGCTACGGCGATTGCATCACGCTTGCCGGCAGGGTTGGAAGGATCAACGGACGAGTTCGCGCCTCAATCGCCGGACGGTTTCCTGGAGTTGTGGCATCGAGGTGGCAAACGATAACCTGAAGTATGCGCTCGCATGCGCCGGACCGAAGTCCTTTCCGGGCGTCAGTGCCACGTGGGCGCGATGCATCATCTGCATGGCGAAATCCCAGCTGCTGGCCGAGAAACGGCTGCAATCGGCCCAGACATAGAAGGCGCCGTCCGGCGCCACCGGCACGTCGAAACCGATATCCCGCAGCGCCGGGACGATGAAATCGCGCCGTTGCCGAAATGCCGCCCGCCGGGTTTCGCATTCGGCCAGGCTGGCGTCGTCGAAACACGCGACGGCGGCGTGCTGTGCGATCGTGCTGGCGCAGATGTAGAGGTTCTGCGCCAGGCGTTCCACCGGTTCGACCAGCGCCTCGGGCAGCACCAGCCAGCCCAGGCGCCAGCCGGTCATGCTGAAGTACTTGGAGAAGCTGTTGACCGAGACGATGTCGTCGCCGAGCGCCAGCGCGCAGCGCTCGAACGCCGGGTCGTAGCTCAGCCCCAGGTAGATCTCGTCGACGATGGCGACGCCGCCCCGGGCGCGTACCACGTCGACGATGCGGCCCAGTTCGGCCGGCTCGATGGAGGTGCCGGTCGGGTTGGACGGCGTGGCCAGCAGCACGCCCCGGGTCTGTGGCTGCCAGTGCGCGCGCACCGCGTCGGCGTCGAGCTGGAAGCGGGTGGCCGGGGTGGTGGGCACCAGCCGCGCCGTCGCGCCCGTCGCCGCCACGAAATGGCGGTTGCACGGGTAGCTCGGGTCGGGCATCAGCACCTCGTCGCCGCTCTCGAACAGGGCCTGGCAGACGAGCTGCAGGCCGGCCGACGCGCCGGCGGTGACGACGATGCGCCGCGCCGGCACATCGACGCCCCAGCGGCTCGCGTACCAGCGGCTGATGCGCTCGCGCAGCGCCGGCAGGCCCACTGCGTCGGTGTACTGCGTGCGGCCTGCGTGCAGGGCCGCCTCGGCGGCGGCGACCACCGGCGCCGGCGCCGTGAAGTCGGGCTCGCCGATGTTCAGGTACAGCATGGGCTCGCCGCCGAGCGCCGGATCGCACGCGGGCGAGAGGGCGATCTCCTGCGCCACCTTGGCGCATTCCATCACGTAGAACGGATCGATGTGGTCGAGGCGGCGGGCGAGCTTCATCGCGGGATCAGCGCCCCTTGTGCGAGGCCTGAACCTCGGCCGGCCGCAGGTCGGCCGCGGCCTTGTCCAGCACGCCGTTGACGTACTTGTGGCCGTCGGTGCCGCCGAAGCTCTTGGCGAGCTCCACGGCCTCGTTGATGGCGACCTTGTAGGGGATGTCCAGGCAGTGCTTGAGCTCGTAGGCGCCGATCATCAGCACGCCGTGTTCGACCGGCGACAGCTCGGTCGTCTTGCGGTCCACGAACTTCGCCAGCACCGCGTCCAGGTCGGCGGCCTCGGCGATGCAGCCGTGCAGCAGCGCGTCGAAGTGCGCCCGGTCGGCCTTGTCGAAGCCGTCCTGCTCGCGCATGTGGGCGTCGATCACGCCGGCGTCGGTGCCGGCCACCAGCCATTCGTACAGGCCCTGCAGCGCGACCTCGCGCGAGCGGCGGCGCGCCGACTTCGGCTTGGCCGGCTTGCCGGCAGGTGGCGTGGTCGTGTCGGGGGTGGGGGCGTTCATAGCAGGTCGTCCATCAGGTTGGCCATCTCGACGGCGACGCGTGCGGCATCGCGCGCCTTGTCCTCGACGCGGGCCTCGGCCTGGGCGACGTTCTCGACGGTGAGGATCGCGTTGGCGATCGGCACCTGGTGGTCGAGCGACACGCGCGTGACGCCCGCGCCGCTCTCGTTGGCCACCAGCTCGAAGTGGTAGGTCTCGCCGCGGATGATGCAGCCGATGGCCACCAGCGCGTCGTAGTCGTCCTGGTCGGCCATCGCCTTCAGCGCGATCGGCACCTCCAGCGCGCCGGGGACGGTCAGCAGGGTGATGTGCTTGGCGGCGACGCCCAGCGCCAGCAGTTCGGCCTGGCAGACCTCGGCCATCCGCGCGGTGATCGCGTCGTTGAAGCGGGCGCGCACGATCCCGATGACGAGGTCGCGGCCGTCCAGGTCGGTGGCGGTGCCTTGATCAGCAGCTTGCATCGGATAACGCTCCAGGAAAAAAGAACAGGATGGCCGGGCCGCGCGCGGCGTCCGGCCGGAAACGACAACTCAGGTGGCGTCCGCCGCCGTGATGAAGCTCGACACTTCCAGGCCGTAGCCGGTCATGCTGGGCATGCGGCGCGGCTGGCCCAGCAACTGCATGCGGGTGACGCCCAGCTCGCGCAGGATCTGCGCGCCCACGCCGTAGGTGCGCAGGTCCATCGGCCGCTTCGAGGCGGTCTCGCACGGGTCGGCCGCGGGCAGCAACTGGGCCACCAGGTGCTCGGCGGGCTCGCCGCAATTGAGCAGCACCGCCACGCCCTGGCCGCGCTTGTCGATGGTGGCCAGCGCCTGCGGCAGCGGCCAGGAGTGCTTGGCGCAGGACGCGTCCAGCAGGTCGATGGCGGAGAACGGTTCGTGCACCCGCACCGGGATCTCCTCGCCCGGCTTCCAGCTGCCCTTGACGAGCGCCATGTGCGCGCCGCCCGAGCGGTCGCGGAACAGGTGGCAGTCGAAGCGGCCGTAGGGCGTGGCGAGCTCGCGCTGGCCGGCGCGCGTGATCAGCGACTCGTTGCGGCTGCGGTAGTGGATCAGGTCGGCGATGGTGCCGATCAGCAGCCCGTGTTCCTTGGCGAACACCTCCAGGTCGGGCAGGCGCGCCATCGTGCCGTCCTCGTTCATCACCTCGCAGATGACGGCCGAAGGCATCAGGCCGGCCATCGCGGCCATGTCGCAGCCGGCCTCGGTATGGCCGGCGCGCATCAGGACGCCGCCGTCCTGTGCCTGCAGCGGGAAGATGTGGCCGGGCTGGACCAGGTCGGACGGCTTGGCGCCGCGCGCGACGGCGGCCTGCACGGTGCGGGCGCGGTCCGCGGCGGAGATGCCGGTGGTCACGCCTTCGGCGGCCTCGATGGATACCGTGAACGCGGTGCCGTGCGACGAGCCGTTGCGCGTGGCCATCGGCGGCAGGTGCAGGCGCTCGCACATCTCGCGCGTCATGGTCAGGCAGATCAGGCCGCGCGCGTGGCGGGCCATGAAGTTGATCGCCTCGGGCGTCACGAATTCGGCGGCCAGGACGAGGTCGCCCTCGTTTTCGCGATCTTCCTCGTCGACGAGGATGATCATGCGGCCCGCGGCCAGTTCGTTGACCAGGGCGGAAACAGGAGAGATGGGCATCCCGGGATTGTAGGCGGCGGGCAAGGGTTTCCCAGGGGCGGGGGCTCTACGCCGTCCGGGTTCGTGCAAGGATGCGCAGGTCAGCGCCCACTCTCGTGGCGGCGTGGAAGTCGAAGGCCAGGCCATCGCCCAGGGCGTCGAACGGCCCCAGCGTCGCCATGTCGCGCCCGGCGCCCAGCAGCGTCGGCGCCACGTAGAGCAGCAGTTCGTCGACCCGGCCGGTGCGCAGCAGCGCACCGTTGAGTCGCGCGCCGGCCTCCACGTGCAGTTCGTTGACATGGCGGGCGGCGAGGGCGTCCAGCACGTGGGCGAGGGCTAGCCGGCCCTCGTGCTGAGGCACGTCGACGATCTCGGCACCGCGGGCCTGCAGCGCGGCGCGGCGCGGCGCGTCGGTGGAGGCCGTGAACAGCAGCACCGGCGACGGTGCGTCGAACAGGCGCGCCGCGGGCGGGGTGTCCAGGCGGGCGTCGACCACGCAGCGCAAGGGCTGGCGGGCGGTCTCGACCAGCCGCACGTCCAGCGTCGGGTCGTCGGCCAGCACGGTGCCGATGCCGGTGAGGATCGCGCCCGCGCGCCGGCGGAACGCGTGGCCGTCCGCGCGCGCGGCGGGCCCGGTGATCCACTGGCTGGCGCCGTTGGGCAGCGCGGTCCGGCCGTCGAGCGAGGCGGCGATCTTCATGCGCACCCACGGGCGACCGCGCTCCATGCGCGAGAAGAAGCCGATGTTGAGCTCGCGCGCCTGCCGCGCGATGTCGTCCGGCGCCCGGCCGACCGCGATGCCGGCCGCGGCGATGCGTGCCGTGCCCTGGCCGTTGACCAGCGGGTTCGGGTCGCCGACGGCGATCTCGACCCGGCCGACGCCGGCCGCCACCAGCGCGTCGCAGCACGGCGGCGTGCGGCCGTGGTGGGCGCAGGGCTCCAGGCTCACGTAGACGGTGGCGCCGCGCACGTCGGCGCCGCGCGCCTGCGCGTCGCGCAGGGCCATGACCTCGGCGTGCGGGCCGCCGGCGGCCTGCGTGTGGCCCTGGCCCAGCACCGTGGCGCCGTCGGCGGCCACGATCAGGCAGCCGACGCGCGGGTTCGGGTCGGACAGGCCGACCGCCTGCTCGGCCAGCGCCAGCGTCAAAAGCCAGGGTTTCATCGCGATCGTCCGGTTGGCCGTGCGCTCGCGCGCCGGTTTTCGGGACGGATGGCGGAGTGCGCCGTCCCGGGGGGTGATTTTCCACGACGGGGCCCGAACAATCGGCGCTCGCCCATCGGAGCCGACAAATGCCTGTCCTGCCTGCTGTCGCGCGGCGCCCCGCGCCGCCCGGATCGCGCCGCCGCCCGGCGCGCGGATTCACCCTCGTCGAACTGGCCGTGGTGCTGGCCATCGTCGCCGTGCTGCTGCGCCTGGCGGCGCCGGGCATGTCGCGCACGGTCGCCGCGCGGGCGCTGGCGGCGCAGGCCTCGGAGTTCATGGCGGCGCTGCGGTTCGCGCGCGCCGCGGCCCTGCAGCGCGGCGCCGCCGTCACGATCTGCGCCAGCGCGCCGGGCGGGCCCGCCCCGGCCTGCCAGGGGCCGCGCGGGGCCGACTGGCGCGCCGGCTGGATCGTGTTCGCCGACCGTGACCGGCGCGTCCTGCCGGGTGCGCGCGAGCCGCTGCTGCGCGTACAGCCGCCGCTGCAGCGCAGCGGCGGCGTGGCCGGCACGCGCGCCAGCATCAGCTTCACGGCCGCGGGCTACGCCACCGACGGCGCATCGCACTACCTGTTCAGCCCGCCGCTGGCCGCGGCACTCGATCCGCCGCCGGCCCTGATGGTGTGCGTCAGCAAGCAGGGCCGGCCGCGCCTGGCCGCTGCGCAGGTGTGCGATTGAACGCCGCCCGGCCCGCGCCCGCGCGCAGCGCGACCCGCCCGACGCCGCCCGGCCGCAGGCGCGGCGCCGCGTGTCCGGCCCGCGTGTCCGCCCGTCGCGAACCGGCGCGGGCGCCGGAGACGTTACATTCAGAATCGCCACGGTGCACCTTGCCCGCGCCGGGCCGTCCGCGCCGACATGAAGCCCACCCCTGCCGCCAATGCCATTCCTGCCCGACCGAGCCGCCGTGCCGTGCCCGTGCGCATGGGTGGCATGTCGCTCATCGAGCTGATGGTCGCGCTGGCGGTCGCGGCCCTGGTCGTCGGCCTGGGCGTGCCGTCGTTCCTGCGCCTGCTGACGCGCCACGCCATCGCCGCCCAGGCTGCGGAACTGCAGGACGCGGTGCGCGTCGGCCGCAACGAGGCGATGAAGCGCGGCGGGCCGGTGGTGCTGTGCCGCACCGACGCGGGCGACGCCGCCCGCTGCGCGGGCACCGGCGGCAACTGGCAGACGTGGCTGCTGTTCGCCGACGCGGCGCGCAGCGGCGCATTCGCTGCCGGCGATGCCATCGTGCGCCAGCACCTGGATGTCTCGAACCGGCTGTCGATCGCCAGCGGCGCGGCCAGCATCCGTTTCGAGTCCACCGGCATCGCGCGCTCCGACACCGGCGCTGCCGTGTTCCTGCTCGGCCCGGCCGGGTCGTCCACCGACGCGGGCGGCAGCGACCGCGCTGCGCAGCGCCAGGTCTGCGTCAATCCGCGCGGCGACGTGGCGGTGATCGCGGGCGACGCGGCGTGTCCGTGACGATGCGGCGCGTCCCCGCCACCCCGCGCGCGGCCCGCATCGTGCGCCTGCGCGGGCACGGCTTCTCGCTGGTCGAGGTGCTGGTGGCGATGTTCGTCGTCGCCATGGGCATCCTCGCGCTCGCCGGCCTGCTGCAGGCCGCCACGCGCTACGCCAAGATGAGCGAACTGCGCTCCACCGCCACGCTGCTGGCCAACGACATCGCCGATCGCATCCGTGCCAATCCGGCGGGCGCCGCGCTGGGCGGCTACGACCTCACCGACAAGGTCTTTCCCACGCCGCCGGTGCCGCCCCACGCGGCCTGCACCGGCGACGCCCCGTGCGGCCCGGCCGACGTGGCGCGCGTCGACCTGGCCGACTGGACCACGCGCTTGCGCGCCACGCTGCCCAAGGGCTCGGCCTGGATCGAGTTCCATGCCGGCAAGCCGCCGGCGCGCGAGTGGCTCGACGTGTGGGTCGGCTGGGCCGACCCGTTGACGCTGTCGCCAGGCATCTCCACCGACCGCTCCGGCACCGAGTGCCCCGCGGCCTGGAAGAAGGGCGAGGCCTCGGTGCGCTGCGTCTACCTGCAGGTGGCGCCGTGAGCCGCCGCGGCGTAGCGCGGCGACGCCTGGCCGGGGCCGGCTTCACGCTGGTCGAGATGATGGTCGCGCTGGCCATCGGCCTGGCCGTGGTGGGGGCGCTGATCGCCGCCTACCTCGCCTCGTTCTCCAGCGGCCGCCACACCGATGCGCTGGTGCAGGTCACCGAGGACGCCACGCTGGCGCTCGACGTGATGCGCCAGCAGGTCGCCCAGGCCGGCTTCAGCCAGCCGCACGGCGTCGATGCCGGCGGCCTGCAGCTGCACGCGTTCCCGGCCATCGCGGGTTGCGAGGCGGCGAACTTCGCCGACCTGCAGGCGAGCATCCTGGTGCCCACCAACTGCCGGCCCACCGATCCGGATCTGGCCACGCCCGATGCGCTGGAGGTCGCCTACGAGGCCAGCGTGCTGCCCGGCAAGGCCTCCAACGGCATCCTCGGAGGCGCCGGCAACGCGCAGCCGCTCGACTGCCTGGGCAACACCTTCGCCAAGACCCACGACGCGGCCACCGGCGACGACTACTGGCTCAACGACAGCAAGTTCTACGTCGTCGACGGCAGCCTGTACTGCCACGGCCCGGGCAGCGCGGCCGGCGCGGCCGTGGTGCAGAACGTGGAGACGCTGCAGATCACCTACGGCATGGCCGCCGCGCCGGCCGGCGCGCCCGGCAGCGGCCAGGTCCTCTACTACGACGTCGCGCCGCATCCCGGCTCGCCGCTGTGGGCCAACGTGGTCTCGGTCACCCTGTGCGTGCAGGTGCGCAGCGCCGCGAAGGTGCTCGACAAGGCGGTGACGGCCACGCTGGGCGGCTGGGTCGACTGCCGCAACGTGCCTCGCACGGCCGGCGACGGCTACCTGCGTCGCACGTTCTCCACCACCATCGTCCTGCAGAACAAGCTGCCGTGAGCGCGCGCCTGTCCACCCCCCGCGCGCCCGCGCGCCGCGACCCGCCCGCGCGGGCTCCGGTGCGGGCGCGCGGGTTCTCGCTGATCGTGGCGATGATCATGCTGGCGATCATCGGCCTGGCCGCGGCCGCCATCATGCGCAATGCCACCAGCGGCGACCAGGTGGCCAACAACAACCGCCTGCAGACCCAGGCCAGCCAGTACGCCCAGGTGGCGCTGCGCCTGTGCGAGACCCAGCTCGCGCTGGCAGCGGCCGACCGCGGCGTACCGCTGCTGGCGGCCACGACGCCGCCGGCCTGGACGGTGCAGCGGAACTGGACGACGCCGGGAGCCAACGCGGCCCACACCCTCGTGGCCGCCGAGATCGGCAGCGCGGTGCAGCCGCGCGTGCCGCCGCAATGCCTGATGGAAGGCACCGCGATGCCGGACGTCTACACCGTCACCGCGCGCGGCTTCAGCGCCGACTTCCATGCCGACCCGGCCACCGGGGCGACGCGCACCGGCTCGGCGGTGTGGCTGCAGGCGACGCTTCTTGCGCCGGCCGCGGCCGGGCCGGGTGGCGCCTCCGCGGCCGCTGCCGGCGCGCTGACCTTGCGCCAGCGTGTCTGGCAGCAACTGCTGACGCCGCCGTTCTGAGCGGCCCGTCGTAGCCTGGTCGCCAAGATGTGCCCGCGCCCGTCCCGTCGCCGCGACCGCCGCGGCTTCACGCTGGTCGAGCTCCTGTTGGCGCTGGCGGCGCTGGCCGTCCTCGCCGCCATCGCGCTGCCGTCCTTCTTCGAGCAACTGGCCCGCGCCCGCCGCACCGACGTGCAGGCCGCGCTGCTGGAGGACGCCGCGTACATGCAGCACTACTACGCTACCCACAACGCCTACGCCGACGTGCCGGCGCCGCAATTGCCGGTGCCGCAGTCGCCGCGCACCGGCGCCGCCAGCTACACGATCGCGGTCAGCGTGCCGGCCGCCGAGCCGACGTCGTTCGTCCTGACGGCCACGCGCGCCGGCGCGATGCGGGCCGACGCCTGCGGCGACTTCACCTACGACAGCCTCGGCCGGCGCGACCTGGTGGCCGCCACGGCGGCCGACGGGCGCGACGCCGGGCGCTGCTGGCGCTAGGCGAAGGAAGCGACCCGGCGCAGGGGCCGGGTCGTTCGCGGGGCTCAGATGTCCTTGATCAGCCGACTGAACTCGTCGACGTCCTCGAAGCTGCGGTACACCGAGGCGAAGCGGACGTAGGCCACCTTGTCCAGGCGCTTGAGCTCGCGCATGACCAGCTCGCCGACCCGCGTGGAGGGCACTTCGCGCGCCCCGGTGGCCATCAGCTTGTCCTGGATGCGCTCGATGGCCGCGTCGATCTGCTCGATGCTCACCTGGCGTTTGCGCAGCGCCAGGGTCATCGAGCCGCGCAGCTTGGCCGGATCGAAGTCGACGCGCGCACCGCTCTTCTTGACGATGGCGGGCAGCGCCATCTCGGCGCGTTCGTAGGTGGTGAAGCGCTTGTCGCACTTCAGGCAACGGCGGCGCCGGCGGACGACGTCGCCTTCGTCCGATTCGCGGGTCTCGGCGACCTGCGTCTCGTCATGGCTGCAGTAGGGGCAGCGCATCGTTCAGCTCCGTTCGTCCGCGCGTGCGTCGATCAACGGTAGACCGGGAAGTCGCGCGTCAGGGCCTCGACCTTGGCGCGCACCTCGGCCAGGCGGACCGGATCGTTGGGCGCGTCCAGCACGTCGGCGATCAGGTGGGCCGTGGCGCGTGCCTGGTCTTCCTTGAAGCCGCGCGTGGTCATGGCCGGCGTGCCCAGGCGGATGCCGCTGGTGACCATCGGCTTTTCCGGGTCGTTGGGGATCGAGTTCTTGTTGCAGGTCATGTGCGCCTCGCCCAGGACGCGCTCGGCTTCCTTGCCGGTGATGCCCTTGGCGCGCAGGTCGACCAGCATCACGTGGCTCTCGGTGCGGCCGGAGACGATGCGCAGGCCGCGCTCGATCAGCGTCTTCGCCAGCACGTCGGCGTTCCTGGCGACCTGCTGCTGGTAGACCTTGAACTCGGGCGCCAGGGCCTCCTGGAACGCGATGGCCTTGCCGGCGATCACGTGCATCAGCGGGCCGCCCTGCAGGCCGGGGAAGATGGCCGAGTTGATCTGCTTGGCGAATGCGTCCTTCATCAGGATGATGCCGCCGCGCGGGCCGCGCAGGCTCTTGTGCGTGGTGGAGGTGACGACGTCGGCGTGCGGCACCGGGTTCGGGTAGACGCCCGCGGCGATCAGGCCGGCGTAGTGCGCCATGTCGACCATGAAATACGCGCCCACTTCCTTGGCGATCCGGGCGAAGCGCTCGAAATCGATGCGCAGCGCGAACGCCGAGGCGCCGGCGATGATCAGCTTCGGCTTGTGCTCGCGCGCGGTGCGCTCCATCGCGTCGTAGTCGATGTCTTCCTGCGCGTTCAGGCCGTAGCTGACGACCTTGAACCACTTGCCGCTCATGTTGAGCGCCATGCCGTGCGTCAGGTGGCCGCCTTCGGCCAGGCTCATGCCCATGATCGTGTCGCCGGGCTGCAGCAGGCCCAGGAACACGGCCTGGTTGGCCTGCGAGCCGGAATTGGGCTGCACGTTGGCGTTCTCGGCGCCGAACAACTGCTTGACGCGGTCGATGGCTAGTTGCTCGACGACGTCGACGTTCTCGCAGCCGCCGTAGTAGCGCTTGCCCGGGTAGCCTTCGGCGTACTTGTTGGTCAGCTGCGAGCCCTGGGCGGCCATGACGGCCGGCGAGGTGTAGTTTTCAGAGGCGATCAGCTCGATGTGCTGTTCCTGGCGCAGGTTCTCGGCCTGGATGGCGGCCCAGATGGCGGGGTCAACGTTGGCGATCGTCGATTGTTGGCGGTCGAACATGGAGATTCCTTGGATTGGAGGGCGAACGAGGCGCGTCGGCGGGCGTCGACGATGCCGGCCCGCCGCGGGCGCGCATGCGCCCCTGGACGGACTGGAACCGGCGGTGCGCGACTGTCGCGCTGCCCAGGCGAACGGCTGACAAGGCGAGCGCGAGGCGCAAGGCCCCGGTCACCCCTCGCGCTTCCCGGTGGTGGCCCACCTCGCAACCCGTCCGGAGCCCGGTGGCCGCTCGGCGGCCGGGGTCTCTCGAGACGCGTCCTGTCGCCAGTCGCGCGAGCCGCCAGTTTAACCGGCCGGGCGCCCCGGCGGGCGCCCGCGAGTGCGCATTGACGCAATACGAAGCGAAACGGGCGCCTGGGCGCCCGTTTGCAGGAGTTCCGGCGCGGCCGGCCGGTCAGTGGGCGAGGGCCACCCGCTCGCGCTCCGGGCGGGCCTGGGCGTCCTGCTCCGGCGTGGCCACGTGGGCGGTCGACTCGCTGGCGGCGGCCGCGGCCGGCGCGGCGACCGGCACCGGCGCGGCGGCCGGGGACGGCGCCCCGTTGGCGACGATCGGCACCACCGTCGGCGGCACGTTCTGGCCGCCGGCGACGCGCTTGAGCAGGTCCTGCTCCGCCATGACCTTGGCGGCGTAGCCGCCGTCGTCCTCGCCGGCACCGGCGCCCACGTAGTAGCGCAGGCCGCCCGACAGGCCGCCGGCCTTGGCGATGCATTCCTTGAGCACCAGCACGCCCACGCGCAGGTTGCTCACCGGGTCGAACGCCGCCAGGTGGCCGCCGTAGGACTCGTACTTGTCGCTGTGCACCTTGGTCATGACCTGCATCAGCCCCTGCGCGCCCACCGGGCTCTGCGCGAACGGGTTGAAACTGGACTCGATGGCCATCACCGACAGGATCAGCGTCGGCTCGATGCCGGTGCGCTGGCCCACCGTCCACGATTCCTGCACCAGGCGGGCCACCGGCTCGGGCGCCACGTGGTAGCGGCGCACGATCCAGCGGGCCACGTTGGCCTGGGCGCGGGTGAGGTCGGCCGGATCGGCCGTCGCCGACGTGTTGACCACGCCGCCCGCATTCGAGTCGGACTCGGCCTCGGCCGCCAGGTCCTCGCCGCCGCTGCGCGCCAGGTGGCGCGCCTCGAGCCAGCCCCAGGCGCGCGCCTCGAGGGTGTCGCGCAGGTCGTCCTGGCTGCCCATGAACAGGGCGCCTGCCACCACGGCCAGGCCGACCATGGCCAGCATGCTGTGGCTCACGTCGAGCAGGCCGTGGCCCACGTCGGTCAGGAACACGGTCAGGGACTCGCGCCCGGTGGTCAGCGCGTTGCGCACCACCTGTTGGGGTTGAAGCATCTCTCTCCTTTCACAGCGTTCGGTGCCGACGGTCGGCGCACAAGGGGCGCTCGGTCGCGGCGTTCTCGACGCTGGCGATAATGGAAACCGCTGCGATTCATGGCCGGGGAGTCTGCGTCTAGCAGCCGGCGGCAGCCTTCAGGGCCCGGCCTCAGCGAGGAGGCGGGATAACCCTGGTGTGTAACTCTGGCGGGATTGTAGGTAGCCGCGTAATAACCCGTCAACAATATAGACTTCTCAAGTCATAACCAAAAATTATGAAATACCGGGATTTGCGCGATTTCGCGGCCAATTTGGAGGCGTCTGGGGAGCTCAGACGTGTAACAGAGCCGGTGTCCCCTAACCTGGAGATGACCGCGCTGGCCGATCGCGTGCTCCGCCAGAAGGGCCCCGCGCTGCTGTTCGACAACCCCACCGGGTATCGCGTGCCGGTGCTCGCCAACCTGTTCGGGACCCCCCATCGGGTGGCGCTGGGCATGGGCGCCGCCGACATCTCCGAGCTGCGCGGCATCGGCCAGCTGCTGGCCAACCTGCGCGAGCCCGAGCCGCCGAAGTCGGTCAAGGACGCCGGCAAGCTGTGGACGATGGGCAAGGCGCTGTGGGACATGAAGCCGGCGGTGCTGCGCAGCGGCCCGTGCCAGGAGGTGGAGCAGGCGGCCGACGAGATCGACCTCGCCCAGTGGCCGATCCAGACCTGCTGGCCTGGCGACGTCGGCCCGCTGGTCACCTGGGGCCTGGTCGTCACCCGCGGCCCGCGCCAGGTGCCGCGGCCGCGGCTGCGCCAGAACCTGGGCATCTATCGCCAGCAGGTGATCGGCCGGCGCGAGCTGATCATGCGCTGGCTGACCCACCGCGGCGGCGCGCTCGACTTCCGCGAGTTCGCCCGCGTCAACCCCGGCAAGCCCTTTCCGCTGGTGTGCGCGCTGGGCGCCGACCCGGCCACCACGCTGGGCGCGGTCACGCCGGTGCCCGACTCGCTGGGCGAGTACCAGTTCGCAGGCCTGCTGCGCGGCGGCCGCACCGAGCTGGTGGACACCCGCACCGGCGAGGACGGCCTGATGCTGCAGGTGCCCGCGCGCGCCGAGATCGTGCTGGAGGGCCACATTCCCGTGGCTGAAGCCGGCTACACGGGCTTCAGCGAGCGCGGCATCCCGCTGAAGGAACAGGGCGGCTACCTGCATGCGCTCGAAGGCCCCTACGGCGACCACACCGGCTACTACAACGAGCGCGACTGGTTCCCGGTGTTCCGCCTCGACCGCCTGACGCACCGGCGCGATCCCATCTACCACTCGACCTACACCGGCAAGCCGCCCGACGAGCCGGCCGTGCTCGGCGTGGCCCTCAACGAGGTGTTCGTGCCGCTGTTGCAGAAGCAGTTCCCCGAGATCGTCGACTTCTACCTGCCGCCCGAGGCCTGCAGCTACCGCATGGCCGTCATCTCGATGAAGAAGGCCTACGCCGGTCACGCCAAGCGGCTTATGTTCGGCCTGTGGAGCGTGCTGCGCCAGTTCATGTACACCAAGTTCATCGTCGTGGTCGACGAGGACATCGACATCCGCGACTGGAACGAAGTGATCTGGGCCATCACCACCCGCATGGATCCGGTGCGCGACACCACGCTGGTGGACCACACGCCGATCGACTATCTCGACTTCGCCTCGCCCACCAGCGGGCTGGGCGGCAAGATGGGACTGGACGCGACCTCGAAGTGGCCCGGCGAGACGAACCGCGAGTGGGGCCGGCCGATCACGATGGCCGGGGCGCTGGCCCAGGACGTCCAGGCGCGCCTCGACGCGGTCTTCGCGCAGGTCATGGGCGGCGCCAGGGGCTGACGCCCGCGGACGGGCCCGGCGCGCCGTCTTCGCTATCAGGACGGCGGGACCGTTCGTCGCTATTTCCTTGCGATCGAGGGCCGCGAGGACTATCTTTGAACTGCCTCGACGAGGCACTCCCCTCTGCGCAATCGATGCGCAATCGGAGCCCCGGGCGTTCTGCTCCGGAGCCCCACCGGACGACGTTCAAGTCGTCCAGGAAGCCCCGACCACCCTCAAGTGATCGGGGCTTCGTCACGTCCGGGGCGGCGTCAGCGCCGGTCGCCGATGCCGGCCGCCACTTCGTGCAGCACCTGGGTCATGCGCAGCAGCCCGGCGCCGGAGGGCATCCAACGCGTCAGCGCCGAATCGGCCGGGTAGGCCTGGCCCATCGGCGCCGGCGTCAGGCGCACGGGCGCGGACGCCGGACCACCGGCCGCGGCGGCGGCGCGGAACTCGCGCAGCGCGCGCGGCATGTGCCAGCCGTGCGTCACCACCACGATGTGGCGCACGCCCGCGGCGCGCAGCAGGGCCAGCGTGTCGACCGCGTTCTCGTGGGTGTCGCGCGAGTCGTTCTCGGTCCAGCGCAGCGGGCTGCCGAGCTCGGTGCGGGCGATTTCGGCCATGCGCGCGGCCTCCGGCGGGACGGCCGGGTCGCTGGACGCCCAGCCGCGGCCGCCGGTGGCGCCCACGGGAATGCCGGTCTGGCGGCCCAGCCAGACGCCGTAGCGCAGGCGCGCGAGCGAGGCGTTGCCCAGGTCGGGCTGGCTGTATTCGGACGGCGTGCGATCCATGCCGCCGCCCAGCACCACGATGGCCATCGATTCGCCCGCCTCGGCCGCGGTCTTCAGGGCGGCACGTTGCGCCGCGCCCAGCGCGGCCGGCTCGTCCAGCCAGGCCCCCTCCACCCATTGGGCGGCGCCGGCGCAGCAACCGAGCCAGACCCCGACGGCGGCGAGCCCCACCAACGCCCGACCGGTGCGCGGGCGGGCGCGCGCGAGACCCGCGCCCGCGAGGGCCAGCACCACGAACGGGGTCGGCGGCAGCACCAGCGCCGAGAGCACGGGCTTGAGCGCGCCCAGGCCGGAAGAGGTCAACCAGTCGGCAATCATGGCGGTCATTGTCGCGGACGGGCCGGCGCGTCCGGGTCGATGCGGGCCGCCGCCGGCTCAGGGGGCAGGGCGCCGCGTCGCGGTCGCCGGCCCTGGCCTCATGGCGCCAGGCGCTCGCGCGTCCAGGTGCCGTCGACCAGCCGGTAGCGCAGCCGGTCGTGCAGGCGCGACTTGCGGCCCTGCCAGAACTCCCAGCCATCGGGCCGCAGCCGGAAGCCGCCCCAGTGCGGCGGCCGCGGCGGGTTCATCATGAACCGGGCGGCGTACTTCGCCGCATTCGCCACCAGCACGCCGCGCGAGCCGATCACCTCGCTCTGCGGCGAGGCCCAGGCGCCGATGCGCGAGTCGAGCGGGCGTGAGGCGAAGTAGGCATCTGACTCGGCCGCGTCCACGCGTTCGACCGGGCCTTCGATGCGCACCACGCGCTCGAGCTCGACCCAGTGGAACTGCAGCGCGGCGAACGGGTGCAGCGCGAGCTCGCGGCCCTTGCGGCTGTCGTAGTTGGTGAACCAGACGATGCCGCGCTCGTCGAAGCCCTTGATGAGCACGACGCGCGTCGACGGCCGGCCGTCGGCGCCCACGGTGGCCACGGTCATCGCGTTGGGCTCGGGCACCTTCGCCGCGAAGGCCTCCTTCATCCACGTCTCGAACTGGCGCAGCGGGTCGATGGCCGCGTCGTCCTCCTCGAGCGCGTCGCGTTCGTAGCTCTTGCGTGCGTGCGGCAGGTGCGATTGGGGATCCATGCGGCTAGTTTAGGGGAACGCCTTAGGTAAACGTCCCACTGGAAGAAAAGAGGTTTGGCAACCATTCTTGGGGCACATAACTATTCAATGCGCGGCTGCCTCCAGGAAGACGCCGCGCGAGCGCCCCATGAAAAATGAACCGGCCGTCGTCGTGCTGGCTGCAGGCGCAGGGAGCCGTTACCACGGGACGCGCCACAAGCTCAGCGAGACGCTGGGTGCCGATTCCGTGCTCGTGTGCACCTTGCGCAATGCCCTCGCATCCGGAATGCCGGTCGTGCTCGTCATATCCGAGGCGCTGGTGCCCGAAGCGAAGGGCCTCGTCGCGCCGCGCGACATGGTCGTCGTCGATGCCCGCATGCAAACGGGGTGGGGTATGGGCGACTCGATCGCCGCGGGCGTCTCCATCCACGCCAGCGCGAGCGGCTGGCTGGTGCTGCCGGCGGACATGCCGCTGGTGCGTCCGGCCAGCCTGCGTGCCGTCGCCGCGGCACTGGACCAGCAGCCGATCGCGTTCGCGCAGCATCGCGGGCGACGCGGCCATCCGGTGGGCTTCGCGGCCGAGCTGTTCTCCGAGCTGGTGATGCTCAAGGGCGACGAGGGCGCGCGCCGCCTGCTCGCCCGCTATCCCACCGCGGCGGTCGAGCTCGATGACCCCGGCGTGCTGTTCGACATCGACACCGTCGACGACCTGGCCGTCGCCCAGCGCCGCATCGACGGCTCGTCCACGCTGGCGCTCTGAGCCCTTTCGCGGCGCCGCGGGAAGGCGCAAACTCGGCGCGCGGGCGCCGGGCTGCCGCGCCCGGGCCGTGACGGCGCCGCTCGCCCGACCGCGCAACTCCCCGCTCGCGGCGCTGGTTTGACGATGTAACGGAGTTACCAGATAATCCAACCATGAGTTACACCGCCCCGCCCCTGAACGCGACGGTCGCCGCCGTCACCGAACGCATCCGGCGCCGCAGCGCCGGCCCCCGAGCCGACTACCTCGGCCATGTCGACGCGCTGCGCACGCGCGCCCGCGGCGCGGAACGCCTGGGCTGCGCCAACGTCGCGCACGCCTTCGCCGGCATGCCCGCCAACGACAAGCTGCGCGTCGTGGCCGAGCGCGCGCCGCACATCGGCATCGTCACCGCCTACAACGACATGCTGTCGGCGCACCAGCCCTACGAAGGCTACCCCGAGCAGATCCGCCGCGACGCGGCCGCGCTCGGCGCCACGGTGCAGGTGGCCGGCGGCGTGCCGGCCATGTGCGACGGCGTGACGCAGGGCGCGCCGGGCATGGAGCTGTCGCTGTTCTCGCGCGACACCATCGCGATGTCCACCGCCATCGCGCTGTCGCACGACGTGTTCGACGCCGTGCTGCTGCTGGGCATCTGCGACAAGATCGTGCCGGGGCTGCTGATCGGCGCGCTGCAGTTCGGCCACCTGCCGTGCGTGTTCGTGCCGGCCGGGCCGATGTCGACCGGGCTGTCGAACAAGGCCAAGTCCAAGGTGCGCGAGCAGGCGGCCCAGGGCCTGGTCGGCCGGGCCGAACTGCTGGCGGCCGAGAGCCAGGCCTACCACGGCCCGGGCACCTGCACGTTCTACGGCACCGCCAACTCCAACCAGATGCTGCTCGAGGCGATGGGCCTGCACGTGCCGGGCGCGGCCTTCGTGCACCCGCACGACGGCCTGCGCACCGCGCTCACGCGCGAGGCCGTGGCCACGGTACTGTCGCTCACGCGCGAGCGCCGCAACGTGCCCATCGGCGTGCTGGTGGACGAGCGCTGCATCGTCAACGCGATGGTCGCGCTGCTGGCCACCGGCGGCTCGACCAACCACCTGATCCACTGGGTGGCCGTGGCGCGTGCGGCCGGCATCCTGATCGACTGGTCCGACTTCGCCGAGCTGTCCACGGTGATCCCGCTGCTGAGCCGCGTGTACCCGAACGGCAGCGCCGACGTGAACCAGTTCCAGGCCGCCGGCGGCCCCGGCTTCGTGCTGCGCGAACTGCTCAAGGCCGGCCTGGCGCACGCCGACGTCGCCACCGTCGCCGAGCGCGGCATGGCGGCCTACGGCGAAGTGCCGTCGCTCGTGGACGGCAAGGTCCGGTGGACGCCGGTGCCCGACGTGCCGATCGACGACACGGTCGTGCGCACGGCGGCCGACCCCTTCGGCGCGACCGGCGGCCTGAAGCTGCTGGAGGGCAACCTCGGCCGCTCGGTCATCAAGGTGTCGGCGGTGCCGGCGGACAAGCACGTGATCGAGGCACCGGCCCAGGTGTTCGACGCCCAGGAAGACCTGCTCAAGGCGTTCCAGGCCGGCACGCTGGAGAAGGATTTCGTGGCCGTGGTGCGCTGGCAGGGCCCGCGCGCCAACGGCATGCCCGAGCTGCACAAGCTGACGCCGCCGCTGGCGGTGCTGCAGGGGCGCGGCTTCAAGGTGGCGCTGGTGACCGACGGCCGCATGAGCGGCGCCTCGGGTAACGTGCCGGCGGCCATCCACGTGAGCCCCGAGGCGCTGGGCGGCGGCCCGCTGGCCAAGGTGCGCGACGGCGACATCATCCGTCTCGACGCGGTGGCCGGCACGTTGCAGGTCCTGGTGCCCGAGGCCGAATGGGCCGCGCGGCCGCTGGCCGAGCGCAGCCAGTCCCTGGCCGAGGCCCACGGCGCCGGCTTCGGCCGCAACCTGTTCGCCGGCATGCGGCGCAACGTCAGCACCGCCGAAGAGGGCGCGTGCACCTGGCTTTGATGGAGCACCCATGAACTCGCAACGACACCCCATGAATCCGCTGGAACTGGCTTCCTACGGCCCGGTGATCCCGGTCATCGTCATCGACCGTCTCGAGGACGCCGTTCCCCTGGCCAAGGCGCTGGTCGCCGGCGGCGTGCGCGTGTTGGAGGTGACCTTGCGCACCGCGGCCGGCCTGCCGGCCATCGCCGCCATCGCGCGCGAGGTGCCCGACGCCATCGTCGGCGCCGGCACGGTGCGCAGCGGCGCCGACGTGCACGCGGCGCGCGACGCCGGGGCCCGCTTCATCGTCAGCCCGGGCTACACCCGCGAGGTGGGCGACGCCTGCAAGTCGCTCGGCATCGCGTTGCTGCCGGGCGTGTCCACCGGCAGCGAGATCATGATGGCGGCCGACGACGGCTTCACCTTCCTGAAGCTGTTCCCGGCCACGGCCGTCGGCGGCATCCCGCTGCTGAAGGCGTTCTCCGGCCCGTTCGCCGACGTCGCGTTCTGTCCCACCGGCGGCATCACGCCCGAGACGGCGCCGCAGTTCCTGGCGCTGCCCAACGTGAAGGTGGTGGGCGGCTCGTGGCTGACGCCGGCCGACGCGATGAAGAGCGGCGACTGGGCGCGGATCACCGGACTGGCCCGGGCCGCGTCCGCCATCGCCCGCCCGTGATCAGGGGGCCGGTGCGTCGCGCCGGCGCTCCTCGACGGCCTGCATCGCCTGCGCCAGCGCGTCGGCCCCGTCCTGGCGCTGCAGCGCGGCGTCCGCGTCCAGCCCCAGCACGACGCCCGTGCGGTCGTCGGCCGAGCGGTTCTGGCTCAGCTTGAACTTGCCCTCGACGCGAGCCACCTCGATCTCGATGCCGACGATGGCCTTGAGCATCGCCTCGAGGTAGTCGGGCGGTGCGTCGGCCACGCGCCAGGGCGCGGGGCGGCCGTCCTCGTGGTGGTCGGTCAGCCGCGTGACGAGGGCGTGCAGCCAGGGCCGGTCCTCGATCGCGCGCAGCGTGCCGTGCACCTGCACCATCGTGTAGTTCCAGGTCGGCACGGCCTTGCCGTGCAAGGCCTTGCTCGGGTACCAGTTCGGCGACACATAGGCCTGGGGGCCCTGGAACAGCAGCAGCACCGGCTGGCCGTCGGCCTCGCGCCAGAGCGGGTTGGCGCGCGCGACGTGGCCGGTGATGCGCCAGCCGGCATCGGTGCGCGCCACCTCCAGCGGCAGGATGTCGGCCGCCAGCACGGCGCCGCCGCGGATCAGCGTGGCCAGCGGGTGCGCCTGCATCAGGGCGAGCAGCGCGTCGGCGTCGTGTTCGACGAAATGGGCGGGTTGGTACATCGTGCGGCGTGCGCTCAGGCCGGGACGGTGTAGTTCAGCGCCAGCCGGCCGCCGTCCACGTAGACGATCTCGCCGGTGACATAGCTGGCGGCGTCGCTGAGCAGGAAGCCGACCACGTCGGCGATCTCCGCGGGCTCGCCCAGGCGCTTCATCGGCGTGCGGCCGAGGATGCGCTGGCGCGCCGCGTCGCTGGTGAGCACGGCGTCGCGCGCGAGGTCGGTGGCGATCGTGCCGGGCGCCACCGCGTTCACCCGCACGCCGTGGTCCACCAGCCCGAGCGCCATCGCGCGCGTGAGCTGGTTGATGCCGCCCTTGCTCGCGTTGTAGCTGGCGATGGTGGCGATCGCCATCAGGCCGTTGACCGAGGACATGTTGACGATGGCGCCGCCGCCGTGCGCCACCATCTGGCGGGCGACTGCCTGGCCGACCAGGAACGAGCCCTTCAGGTTGACGTTGATCACCGCGTCCCAGTCCTCCTCGGTGACGTCGAGGAACTCGGCGGCGCGGAAGATGCCGGCGTTGTTGACGAGGCCGTCGATGCGGCCGAACTCGCTGACCGTGGCGGCGGTGGCGGCCTCGACGTCGGCCCTGGACGAGACGTCGCAGCGGATGAAGCAGGCCGCGTGGCCCGCTTCCCGCAGCTCGGCGGCCAGCGCGTTGCCGGGCACGCGGGCGACGTCCCACAGCGCGACGCGTGCGCCGTCGCGCGCGAGGCGGCGCGCGCAGGCCGCGCCGATGCCGTTGGCGGCGCCCGTGATCACGACGACGCGGCCTTCGAGGCCGAAGGAAATGGTGCTGCTCATGGGGAGATCTCTGGAAACTCGGGACGGAAGGGGCGGGCGCCCGCGCCGGACGCTGGCGTCACTATACGGCGCGACACCGGCCGCCCGGCGCGCGCCTTCAGGCCGTACCGGCCCGGCGCCGCGGCCGATCGAGCCAGGAGACGAGGCCGGCGGCGTTCAGCGCCGCGTCGTCGCGCAGCAGCGCCGCGATCCGGTCGTCGGGCAACGCGACGCCGAAGGCGCGGGCACCGTCGGCGTACAGCGTCATCAGCCCGGCGGTGATGGCCGCCAGCCGGTCGGGGGCCTCGCGGTGCGCGAGCGCCACGTCCACCGTGGCGGCGATCCCCTGGCGCAGCCGCGCGGCGCAGTCGGCCACCCCGGTGACGCGGCTGTAGTGGGTGAGGAACATCTGCCGCGGCGCGGTGGTCAGCAGGTGGGCGATCGACACGCACATCGCGTCCGGGTCGAACTGCACCGGTGTCGTGGTGGGGAAGATGAACGCGCGGCCGTCGACGACGAACTCGGGGTAGGCCATGCCGAAGTTGTCCCCGGTGAACCAGCCGCCGCTGCGCGCGTCCCAGATGCAGTGGTGGTGCAGGGCGTGGCCCGGCGTGTGTGCGAACACCAGCGGGCGGCCGGCCAGCGCGATCGTCTCGCCGTCGGCGGTGCTGCGCACGCGCTCCGCCGGCACCGGCAGCAGCGTGCCGTAGGCGCACACCATCTGGGCCTCGCCATAGACGCCCAGCGCGCCTTGCCACAGCGCCACCGGGTCGACCAGGTGGCGCGCGCCGCGCGGGTGCACGAGCACCTGGGCGCCGGGCAGCGCCTGCATCAGCTGGCCGACGCCGCCGGCGTGGTCCAGGTGCACATGGGTGGCGATCACGAAGTCCACGGCCGAGCGCGGCAGGCCCAGCGCGTCGAGCGCGGCCAGCAGCCGCGGCACGGCGAACGCGGTGCCGGTGTCGATGAACGCGGCGCGACCGCCCTCCACCACCAGGTAGGCGGCGTCGTAGCGGTCGCGATGGAAGCCGGTGTCGATGGCCCAGAGGCCGTCGCCCAGCGGTTCGCAGAAGGGCGGCAGCGGAGCGGACATGCGTCGCCTGCGTGCCGCCGGGGCCTTACTGGCCGGAGCCGAGCGCGATGTACAGGCGGGCGACTTCCGGCGCGCCGTCGGTGCCCTGCACGGTTCGCAGCAGCTTGACGGCGGCGGCCTTGGCCTTGCCCGACTGCAGCATCACCACGCCCAGGCGCAGCTTGGCGTCTTCCGGACGCTTCAGGCTGTCCTTGGCGATGCCTTGCTGGATCAGGTCGACGGCCTCGTCGTACTTGCCGAGCGAGGCGTACTCGCTGCCGAGGGCCACCAGGTCGTCGCCAGTCTTGCCGGCCTTGGCGTCCGCGGTGCGCCGGGCCAGCGAGGCAACGGCGTCGGTGGCGTTCTTGTTGACCAGGTCGCGCAGGCGCTGCTGGCGCGGCGCCTCGGGGCCGGTGCCGAGCACGCCGGTGGCGTAGCCCTTGTCGACCACGGCCTTGGCTTCCGCGGGCAGCTGGACCTGCAGCAACTGCTGGCCCATCTCCACGAATTCGGGAGCGGCGGTCAGGTTGCCCGAGCTCAGGCGCAGTCGCAGCAGGTCCAGGTAGAAGCGCGGCGAGAAGCCCGACTTGCCCGGCAGGTCCCCCAGGTAGATGCCGGAGTACTGCTTGTTGGACGGGAAATAGGTGACCAGCTTTTCCTTGACCACCAGGTCGCCGGCCTTGTTGCCGGTGTGGCGGTAGGCGTCGGCCAGGCGCAGCAGGTCGTCTTCGTCCGGACGGCGGCCGGCAGATTCGGCGGCCTGGATCTTGGCGGCGTTGTCGCGCGCGATCTGGGCGTAGTCGCCGCTGCTGCCCTGCACGTATTCCTGGATCTGGCGCACGCCCGCGCTGTTGTCGCCCGCGGCCTTGGCCTTCTCGACCCACTGCATGGCCTTGGCGTTGTTGTGCTGCTGGGCGTAGATGCCGGCGATGGTCTCGGCCAGCTGGCCGGCCTCGTTGCCGGGCACCTTGCCGGTGGCGAACGCGGCCTCGAGCTGCTGGGCCGCAGCGCCGTTGTCGCCCATGCGCTGGTAGGCGGCACCCCGGATGCGCGCCAGCATGTAGGTGTCGTCCGGGCCGGCGGAGACGACGCCGTTGAGCTTGGCCAGGGCTTCCTTCGCCTTGCCGGTGCGCACCAGTTCGCTGGCTTCCTTGAGCGGCTTGGCGACGGCGGCGGACACGGCGTGGGCGACCGGGAGTTGCAGTAGGCCGGCGGCCAGCAGCGCGGCAGCCAGGAGACGGGTGGTCTTCATGGGGTTTGCAAACCTGTAAGGGACACTCTGAATGGGAGAAGGCGCACTGCGAGCAGTGCGCCTTCCGGGGGAGCTACGTCTTGGGATCAGTGCGTGAACTGCTCGTTCCCGACGATGCCGATCTTGGTGACCCCGAGGCGCTGCGCCTCGGCCATCACTTCGGCCACGTACTTGTACGGCGCCAGCTTGTTCGGGATCAGGTGCACTTCGGGCTGGTCGGGCATCTGCGTGATCCGGTAGAGATGGGTCTCCAGGTCCGCGCGATCCTTGATCACCTCGTTGTTCCAGCCGATCTGGCCGTCGAAGTCGACGACGATCTCGATGATCACCGGCGGCGCCGGCGGATGCGCATCCGACGGTACCGGCATGTTGAGCTTGACCGCGTGCGTCTGGATCGGGATCGTGATGATCAGCATGATCAGCAGCACCAGCATCACGTCGATCAGCGGCGTGGTGTTGATGTCCACCATCACGTCGCCGTCATCTCCACCGGAGCCTACATTCATTGACATGGCGTGTGCTCCTTATTGGTTCGGCGGCGGTTCGGTGATGAAACCGACCTTCGCGATGCCAGCACGCTGGCAGGCGAACACCACCCGGCCGATGGACTCATAACGCGCGCCTTGGTCGCCGCGGATGTGCACTTCGGGTTGGGGCTTGATCTTCGCCTTCTCGGTGAGCAGGGCAACCAGCTCGTCGATGTCGTGGATCTGGTGCGTGTTGACGTAGACGTCGCCGTCCTTGCTCACCGCCAGCAGGATGTTCTCCGGCTTGGTGACGGTGACGACGTTGCGTTCCTTGGGCAGCTCCAGCGTGATCGACTGCGTCACGACCGGGATCGTGATCAGGAAGATGATCAACAACACCAGCATCACGTCCACGAGGGGCGTGGTGTTGATGGTGGAGTTGACTTCTTCCTCGTCGCCGCTGTCGCCTGGGCCGACATTCATCGACATGAGGATTCCTTCGCGTTACAGGCGTTCAAAGAAAAACGCGAGTTCAGCGCTTGCCGGCCAGCAGGACGTTGTGCAGATCGCCCGAGAAGGCGCGAACCTTTTCCATCACCGACTTGTTGCGGCGCACCAGCCAGTTGTAGCCCATGACGGCCGGAACGGCGACGGCCAGGCCGATGGCGGTCATGATCAGCGCTTCGCCGACGGGGCCGGCGACCTTGTCGATCGACGCCTGGCCGGCGATACCGATCTGGGTCAGGGCGCCGTAGATGCCCCACACCGTGCCGAACAGGCCGACGAACGGGGCGGTGGAACCGACGGTGGCCAGGAACGCCAGGCCGTCCGACAGGCGGCTCTGGATGTTCTCGACGGCGCGCGCGACGCTCATCGAGATCCAGGTGTGGCGGTCGATCTGCTCGACCAGCGTGCCTTCGTGGTGGTCGCTGGACTTCAGGCCGGATTCGGCGATGTAGCGGAACGCGCTGCCTTCTTCCAGGGTGTTGGTGCCGGCCTTGATCGAGCCCGCGGTCCAGAAGCCGTCGGTCACGCCGTTGGCGCTTTGGAACATCTTGCGCTGTTCCCAGTACTTCGTGAAGATGATGTACCAGCTGCCCATCGACATGATCAGCATGACGATCAGGTTGAACTTGGCGATCCAGCCGCCGTCGCGCCACAGCGCGCCGAGGCCGTACGGGTTCTCGATCGTTTCCTTGCCGACGGCGGCCGGGGCGATCGGGGCAGCGCCGGCGTCGACGGCGGCGGGCGCCGGCGTCGCCGAAGCGTCGGAGGCGGCAGCGGCGGGGGCCGTTGCTTCCGGAGCCGATGCCTGGGCCAGAGCGGTGGTCGGGGCGGTGGCGACGGCCGCCAGCGCGATAAGCGCGGCCGCAAAGGGAGTGCGCATCGAGTTCAGAAAGGACATGTTTCCTCCGGGGGAATGAAGCCGGCCAGCATGTCGGTCTTGGCCGGGTATCACAGAAAAAAAAGGGGTGATGGACTGGGCTGGATGGCCCGCCGACTACTCGAGCTTCCAGGCGTAGGAGACTTCGACCTGGGTGCCGATGGGGCGGCCCTCGGCGTCGATACCCGGCTTGAACGGACAGGTGGCCAGCGCCTTCTTGGCTTCGTTGTCCAGCAGGCGATGCTCGCGCGTCGGGCCGGACGAGCCGACCACTTCGGCCGAGGTCGGCTTGCCGGCAGCGTCGACGCTGAAGCGGATGCGGGTGACCCCGGAGACCTGCGCGCGCAGGGCGGCGGGCGGGTACTCGGGCTTGCATGCCGGGTCGTTCGCGTTGATCACGGCCGGACGGGCCGTGACGCTGGGCGCGGGCGGTGCCGGCGGCGCAGCGGCCTCCACGCGGCGCTCGGCCTGCGGCGGCGGCGCCACGGTGGTGGTGGTGATCTGCGGCGCGATGGGCGGCGGCGGCACGTCGACCGGCGGCGGCGGCACGTAGACCGGGGGCGGCGGCAGGTTCTTGGGCGGCGGCGGCAGATCCTTGGGCGGCGGCGGCGGCGGCGGCGGCGGGGCGTCGACGACCTTGGTCTCGGTGACCATCACCTTGTCGACGACCTTCTTGGCCAGGCCCGAAACGAGGGCGTAGGCCAGCAGCACGTGCATGATGACGACGATGATCAAGCCGGTTGGGTGCTTCCCCGGATTGCGCTGCGATTCAGCAAAATTCACTCGAAATACCTCCAGACGACCCGGTCGGGCGCTGCATCTTTTCCTGCGCACCGCAGCGCGGCTGCGCTGCGAAGTCGCGAACTATAGCGTGATCCCGTACACCGACCTTTACGGGTTTCCCTTAATTTTCGACACCTCAAATGCGTTTCAACCGCACTGGATTTTGTGTTGATGCCGATTGGTAGTTGCTTGTAACTGCACATGCCGGCGAACGACCGTTCGTTTCCCTACCAGGAATCGGAAGTTCCGGATTGCAAACTTCGTGCCAGAGTACGCGCGGCCCGTTTCGGCAATCGGCGATCCTCTCGTAGTCAGACTACGAAGACGCGCGGGGGGCGCCGCGTGACGCAAGGCCAAGTATCGACAGGTCAATCACCCTCTTGAGGGATTGTGGCAGCAACATCACGCCGATGGGAGTCCGGCGCACCGGGCGTCGATGCGCCATCGGGACGTCGGCGAGCGTGGCCACCCGGCGCGATGATGCACATGCCCGCGAGGGCCCGGCCGTCGGGCGCGTGCGCGAACACGCACCTGCCCGATTGCGTGCGGGAGGCGCCCTGCACGCGCAGGGCCCACGCCGTCCCCGACCCCGGCGGCGTGCGGAACAAGGGCAGCGCCCGCGCGGACGGCACGGCGCTGGTGCACAAGGCGTGGCACTGCATGGTGCCGATGGCGCCGAGCCGCCGGCCGTCGATACGCCCTCCCGTATGCGTGCGGTATTGCACGGGAATGGCCCCGGCGTGGACGTCGACCACCCTTTGGCGGGATGCAACGTGCGCCGGATCGGCGCACAGTCGCCGGGAGAGTCTCGCCTCGTAAAGGAGCCCGCCATGGACGCCCTGTTGCTGGTCTTGCTGGCCCTGCTGGTGCTGGCCGCGCGGACGTTCCAGTTGCGCCACCGGCTGGCCGCGTGGCAGTGCCTGTGGCACTTCAGGCACGGGCCGATCACGGTCGAACTGCGGCGCCACGCCCACCTGGCCCGGCTGGACGCCGACTCGCTCGACTACCCGTTGCCGCGCGAATTCCGGGTGCTGTCGCTGCGCCTGGGCGGCATCCCGGTGTGGTCGCAGCAGGCCATCGTGGGCCTGCCGGCGCAGGTCGAGGCACGCATCGACAGCGTGCCGGCCGGCGAGTTCGACCACCTGTTCGAGCGCCAGTTCCGCCTGGCCGGGGCCCACCGGCCGGCGCGGCTGTTCGTGCGCGCGCACTGACCGCGGTCCGGCGGCCTCGCGCTCACGCCCGGCGGGCCTTGCGGCGCCGCACCATCTCCTGCGCGGCGGCGTGGCGCACGTCGTCGGCCAGCAGCTCGGCGGCCAGCGGGAAGACGACCTCGTCCTCGCACTTCGCATGGCGTCCGTACAGCGCGCAGAAGCGGGCCGCGGCGGCCCGCTGCGACGCGTCGTAGGCTTCGTCGCGGCCGTTGGCCAGCGCCGCCAGCGGCACGCGCAGGCGGACCCACAAGGCCTCCATGGTGAGGTGGTCCTCCTGCAGCCGCATCACGGCCGCCCGCACGGCGGCGTCGCTGGTGTGGGCGAGCACGCACGGGAAGATGTGCTGCTCCTCGTCCTCGTGGTGCAGCGGCGCGGCGCGGTCGAAGTAGTGCAGCACGTCGGCCGCCGCGCCATGCACGCCGACGTCGACGCGACCGGTGGCCACGCGCTCGCCGATCTCGCGCAGCAGCGCCAGGCTGCGGCGGACGCGATCGTGGCAGGCATGGAGGATGTCCAGCGGCTCGTCGAACCCGGAGGGCGGCGGGCCGGCGGGCGGCGGGAAGGGGACGGCGGACGTGGTCATGCGGGTGCCGTCCACACTAGCGGTGCGTGCCCGCCAGGGACTTGACGCGGATCAAGCGGGGGTCGGTCCCGCGGGTACGCCCGGGGGGCGGCTGCCGGGCGGTCCGCCGCCCGGGACGGGGCAGTCCTGGCGCGCGTGGATGCGCTCCAGTTCCTCGACGATGGCGTCGACCATCGCCAGGAAGGTCGCCCGGTCGGGATGGGGCTGCAGGGTCAGCAGGTCGCTGGCGCGCTGGGCGAGCGCGTCGCGATGCGCCCAGCGCGCCCACTTGCGCACGTCCCAGTAAACCAGCAGCGCCAGGCGACCGAGATCGCCGGTGCGACGTGCGTGGTGCAGGTTCGCCAGGATGTCCTCGATGTCCTGGCGCGCCGCGGAAGGCAGGTAGGCGTTCATGCTGCATTGCAGCATAGGACTGGAATCTTATGGTCCGCTGACATCGGCCGGTGCGCGGCGCGCCGGAATGCATGGGAACGCCACCGCCGGCCCGCGCCGGGCGCAGGCCCCGCGCGGGCCGCGCTGGTTCATGGCCTCCGGGTCGTGGCGGCGGCGGTCGCCGCGCCCCGCTTCACGGGGGCGCCCGCCGCCCGCCCGCGCAGCGGGGCCTTGGCGAGCGATCCCTGCGTGGGCACGGCGCGCACGGCCAGCGGTCGGCCCTGGCGCAGGCCGAGGGCGCCGCTGCGCTGGTTGCGCAGCAGGCTGCCGCCGTCGCCGCCGATCACCGGGGTCGTGGAACCGGCCCAGGCGACCCCGCTGATGAAGTTGCCAACCGGAATGGCGATCGGGGTCCAGGTCTGGCCGCCGTCGGCCGTCCGCAGCAGCTCGTAGCCGACCGCGATGCCGTTGCTGGCGTCGCGGAACGCGACCCCGCGCATGCTGCCGCCGTTGTTGAGGTACACGCGGGTCCAGGTCAGTCCGCCGTCGGTGCTGCGCTTGATCTCGCTGTCGGTCGAGACGATGGCCACCGTGTCGGTCACCCGGGCGATGAACTGCACGGTGTCGTTGACGCTCGCCGGCTGGAGGTCGATCGCCGACCACGTGGCGCCGCCATCGGCGGTGCGCAGCAGCGCGCCGCCCTGGCCGCCCGCCAGCCCCACCTGTGGCGTCAGGAAGCGGGCCGCCCACAACCACCTGGTCGTCGGCAGCGTGACCGGCGACCAGGTCGCGCCGGCGTCGGTCGTGCGGCGCATGAAGCCGCCCAGGTCCGGGGAGGTCGACCCCGAGGTGCGGCCGGCGACGATGGCCGTGGTCGCCGAGGCCATGGCGACGGTGTTGAAGTTCACGGTCGAGTCGTCGACCACCGAGGTGAAGCTGCCGCCGGCATCGGTGGAGATCGCCACGGTGCCGAACAGGCTGGCGGCCATGACGGTGCTCGCATTGCCGAACGAGATCGCCGCGGGCCCGTTGAACGACGTCGCCTGGCCGTCGCTCCAGGTCGCTCCGGCGTCGGTGCTGCGGCGCACCTGGTCGCGCAGGTTGGTGGCGAGCGTGACGCCGCCCCCCGGCGCTTCCTCGATCTGCTGGATCGTGTCGTCGAGCCGGCCGCCGGCGATGCGCGTCCAGGTCTGCCCGCCGTCGAAGGTGCGCGCCACGGCGCCGTACTGGCCGACCGCGAAGCCGAGCGAGGCGTTGGCGAACTGCGCGCGCCAGTTGTTCTGGCCGCCGGCCATGTCGTAGTCGGGATCGGTCCAGGTCGCGCCGCCGTCGGTCGAGCGGATGAAGGCGCTGTACTGGCCGATCACGACGACCGTGTTGGCGTCGGCGAAGGCCACCGTTCCGCCGCCGCCGGACAAGGTCACGTTGACGACCGTCCAGGTGGCGCCGTAGTCGGTGGTGCGCAGCACCTGCGATTGCGATTGCTGCTGCGCGACGCCGAAGCCGGTGCCGCCGAAGGCCAGGTCGACGAGGAAGTCGGTGCCGGCCGTCGTGATCCGGCTCCAGGTCAGGCCGCCGTCGGCGCTGCGCAGGAACGTGCCCGTGCCGGCCGTCGCGACGAACACGTTGTTGCCCGCGTAGGCCAGGCGGTAGAGGCCGCCGATGGCCGGCAGCGTCGCCAGCGGGATGCTGACCTGGGCCCAGGTCGCCCCGCCGTCGACGGTGCGCCAGACCTTCGAGCCGACGGCGACGCCGACGTTGGCGTCCGCGAAGGCGACCGCGCCGATCGCTTCGCAGCAACCGCCGTCGAAGGCCGTCGTCCAGGTGGCGCCGCCGTCGACGCTGCGGAAGATGCTCTGTCCCTGCGACGGCAGGTTGCCGGTGGCCACCAGGATGCCGCTGGCGGGCTGCGCGACGGAACTCCAGTTGTAGCGCGCCGCGTTCCAGCTGACAGACCACGAGTTGCCGTTGTCCGTGCTGGTCATGACCGTGCCGTTGACCTGGCCGAGCGCGACGAGCTTGCCCGCGGCGGCGTCGACGACCAGCCCGGTCAGGGGATCGGCGACCGGCGCCGGCTGCAGGTAGCACCAGCCGCTGGGGTCGCCGAAGCACGCGCCGGCGAGCGAGACCGCGTTGGCCTGCACGCTCAGGGTCGCGGGCGTCGACAGCGCATCGCCGGCCCGGTTGACGGCCTTCGCGACGACGCCGCCGCCGTCGCAGCCGATGGACACCGCCGTGAGCTTCAGGGTCGCCGTGGTGGCGCCGTAGGCCGCGGTCGCGGCGCACGCGCCCACGGCGACCGGTCCGCCCGGGGCCAGCGGCAGGGGGGTGTAGACGCCGCCGAACAGGAAGAACCAGACGATGTCGGGCGCCGGGCTGCCGCTGGCGGCGACGGTCAATGTCGCGCCGCCACCCTCGACCAGCGTCTGGTTCGCAGGCGCCTGGGTGAATGCGGGCGCCACGTCGACGCCGCCCGTCACCGTCAGGTGCGCGCTCAGGCTGTAGGCGGGCCCGGCACCGTTGCTGACCACCACGCGGTAGTCGCCGTCGTCGGCCGTCTGCGCGTTGCTGATGGTCAGCAGCGACGATTGGCTGCCCGCGATGCCCGAGCTCGATGCGCCCGCCGTGGCGTCGGCCACGGGATTGCCGTTGAACTGCCACTGGTAGGACAGCGGCGCGGTGCCGGTCGCGGTGACCGTGAAGCTGGCGCTGCCGCCCACGGCCGTGCTGGTGGCCACCGGCTGCAGGGTGATGACCGGCACCGCGGCGGCGCTGGTCACGGTCACGGTTGCCGTGCTGCTGCGCGCCGAGCCGGCGACGTTGTCGGCCACGGCATAGAACTGCAGGCTCGACTGGCTGGCCGCCAGGGCCGCCGTGGCGTAGCTGCACGACGCGCTGCTGCCGGTGCCGGGCGCGGGGCATTCGCGCACCAGCGAGTCCAGGATCGTTCCGACCTGGTAGATGCGCAGCCGCGGCGCCGGCGCGCCGGAGGCGCTCACCGTGATGCTGGCGGTCTGGCCCTCGACGATGCTCGCGTCCGCGGGCTGCGTGACGAAGACCGGCGCGACGTTGGCGGCGAGCACGGTCAGCGGCGCCGCCGCGCTGTCGACGCAGGACTGCTGCGCGCCGACGACGTCGCACAGGTGGGCGCGGAACAGCGCGTTGTTGTCGGCCAGCGTGGTGGTGGCGAGCGTGAGGCCGGGCGTGGTCGTGCCGGTGGCGCTCCAGGTGGCGCCGCCGTCGTTGCTGCGCTGCCAGGCGATCGTGAGCGTGCCGGCGGCGCTCGCGGCCACCGTGAACGTGGCCGGCTGGCCCGCCGTCACGCTCACCGGTTGCGGCTGCGTGGCGATGGCCGGCGCGCCGGGCGTGCCGAGGTCGTGCAGGCGGAACGCGATGTCGGTGTCGAAGCTCCAGCAGACGGTCTGGTTGTCGCCGCGGCCGATGATGAAGCCGTGGAAGCAGTACGAGGTGTCGGCGCGCACGCGCTGCACGATGCCGTTGGCGCCGCCGGCCCCCGCCACGCTGTGCGGGTCGAAATGGACGACGATGTCCTGCGCGAAGGACGCCTGGTTGACGTCGCGCGCCAGCAGCGTGCCGAGGTTGCTCGCGGAAACGACGATCGAGTCGACCCGGTCGACGCCGGCCGGGCGGGTCCAGCTCGCGCGCACGACCACGTCGGTGGGCGCCGTGATCTCGGGCAGGAAGGGCAGGGCGCGGCCCAGCGCGTCGCGCGCCACCGGGATCGCGACGCCGCTGCCGTCGAGGACTTCCAGCTTGAGCTGGCTGTTGGTCGGGCAGTCGCCGATGCCGAAGCCGAAGACGCCGGCGTCGCCGGGCGTGCACACGCCGATCGCGTACCAGGACAGGCCGGCGACGTCGATGCTTGCCACGCCGGGGGCCGATGCCACCAGCGGCTGGACGTGCCAGGTGCCGTCGGGCTCGCCGCGCAGCACGACCGGGAGGGTGCCCGCCGGCGCCAGTGCGGCGTTGTACGGCAGCGCCATCAGTGCATCCGTGGCGAAGGCCGTGCCGTGCGGCGTGACGGCGTAGATCGGCGAGAGCGTCGTGATGCCGACGAGCGCCGGTGCGCCCCGGCTGTCCCGGGCGATGCGGAACGTCGCGTCGGCGTCGAGCGCGCCGGCCGGGATCGACAGGCTCGTGCCGTCGGGCCCGGCGACGGTGCCGCCGGCGGCGCCGAGCGTGGCCGAGCCTTCGCTGGGTGGCGGTGCCGGCGTGCTGCTGTCGCCGCCGCAGGCGGCCAGCGCGCCCAGCAGCAGTGGCAGGGCCAGGCGCGCCATGCGGCGCGACAGCGGTCCCAGGGCCTTGCGGCCCGATTCGTTCCTGTTCATGACGCCCCCTGTGTTGGGGCGAATCTAGGCGGGGCAGCGTTATGCCGGCGTTACGGCGGCGCCCGGGCGAGGGGCTAGACCTGGCCCGTCCAGCCGGCTCCGCGCTCGGCGAAGCGCCGGCGCACGGCGGCGGACGACTCGGGCGGCAGCGGCCCCTTGGCCGCCAGCGCGACGTTGTGCCGCAGGTGCGCCAGCGAGGCGGTGCCGACGATGGCGCAGCTCACCGCGGGCTGCCAGGCGCTGAAGCGCAGCGCGAATTCGTCCCACGGCAGGCCGGCCGTGTCCAGGGCCAGGTCGTGCAGGCGTTCCCAGTAGACCTCCGCGTAGTCGCCCACCGGCCGCTCGCCGAAGCGCCAGGGCGCGTTGCCCAGCGGCCGCTTGGCGATGACGCCCAGCCCGTCGCGGTGCGCCCGGGCGAGCGCGCCGTCCAGGCTGGCCTGGTCGAACAGGTTGACCGAGCACTCCACGCCGCCGAAGCGGCCGTCGGCCACCGCATGCGCCAGGGCCTCGTTCTCGCCGGAATACGCCGCGACCCGGATCTTGCCCTTCTCGCGCACGCGCACCAGCGCGTCGACGACGTCGCCGGCCTGCAGGATAGCCAGGTCGCAGGAGTGCAGGTGCACGATGTCGATGTGGTCGGTGCGCATCTGGCGCAGGGCCTCGTCGATGCCGGCCTCGATGATGCCGGCCGTCCAGTCGGCATGCCCGGCGATGCCGTAGCCGACCTTGGTCGACAGCACGAACTCCGCGCGCCGATGGGCCAGGTGGCGGCCGATGCGCTCCTCGCTTCGGCCATACCCCCTGGCCGTATCGATCAGGGTGATGCCCAGGTCCAGCGCGGTGTTCAGCAGCGTCGCGGCGTCGGCGTCGGACAATCGCTCGTCGCCGACCTGGCCGGCGCCCAGTCCGAGGAGGGAGACGTCGAACCCGGCGCGTCCGTAGGGCTTCGTGTGCATGGCGGCGAGGCCGCGCGTGCGGCCGGTTCAGGAAACGGGCGAGGCTATCACGCGAGGAACGCCCCCACCAACGCCTCGAACTCCGCCGGCGCCTCCAGCACGCTCAGGTGCGAGGCGCCCTGGATGATCTCGAGCCGGGCGCCCGGGATGCGCTCGGCGATCGCCTGGCCCATGGCGGGCGGCGTGCCCGCGTCGCGCGCGCTGGCGATCACCAGCGTCGGGCAGGCGATCGCGGCGAGGCCGTCCTGCCAGGCGACGCCGGCGGCCGCGGCGCAGCAGGCCGTGTAGCCGGCCGGGTCGGTACGCAGCAGGCGTTCGCGCACCGCCTGCGTGACGGCCGGCTCGGCGGCGCGGAAGTCGGCGTGCAGGAAGCGTTCGAGCACCATGTCGGCGATGCCGGCCATGCCCTCGGCCCGCACGGTGGCGATGCGCTGCACCCACGCCGGCTGCGCGGCCGCGGGGTAGTGGGAGGTCGTGTTGGCGAGCACCAGCCGCGAGACCAGTTCCGGATGGCGGATGGCCAGGCCCTGGCCCACCATCGCACCGAGCGACAGCCCGATCCACGCCACCGGGCCGCGGCCCCATTCGCGAACGAGCCGGGCGGCGTCGTCGACCAGGTCGTCCATCGCGTACGGGCCGGGCGGCACGGCCGAGCCGCCGTGGCCGCGGTGGTCGTAGCGCAGCACCTGGCGCGGCCGATCCGGCGTGCCGGTGGCGAGCCGGCCGGCGAACGCGTCCCACAGCCCCAGGTCCAGGCCCAGCGCATGGCTCAGGACGACGGGCGCGCCCTCGCCCTGCAGCACCACCTTCAGCTGCGGCGCGCTGAAGGTGTGGTGGGTGGCCGCGCGCACGCCGGCGGTCAGCGGCGCCGGGCCGGGCAGCAGCCCCTGCTCGCGCAGCAGGCCGACGGTGATCTTGAACGCGGTGTTGGCCGCCGGCACGCCGCAGTAGATGGCACCCTGCATCAGCGTCTCGCGGATCTTCTCCAGCGGGACGCCGGAGCGGATCGCCGCGCCGCAGTGCAGTTCGAACTCCTCCCAGCGCGCCAGGCCCATCGTCATGCCCAGCACCAGCAGGCGGCGCGTGGTCTGGTCCAGGCCGGGCCGGCCCCACACGTCGTTCCAGGCGTAGCGCGTGATCAGCGCCTGGAAGTCGGCGTTGAACGCGTTGGCGTTGTCCAGCGACTTGTCCACCCAGGCGTCGCCCAGCACCGCGCGGCGGTTGGCCACGCCGCGGTCGAAGTCGTCCTGCCGATCCATGTGCACTCCCTCGAAGATGGCGCAGCCGCGGGGGGAAGCGGGGCGCGCCTGAAGGATACTGCGGCTTGCCATGACGCTGCGCTCCGCCGCCACCACCGTCCTCGCCAGCGCGCTGGCAGGCGGCTGCATCGTGGTGCCGGTCACGGTGCAGAACTACGACAGCGGCTGCCAGCTGGTCACGCGCCACATGGAACTGCAGGCGGTGCAGATCGGCGCGATCGATCGCTGCGCCAACCAGGGTTGCGTGGCGCTGGTCATCGCCGCGGCCGGCGTGACGGCGGTCTCCGCCATCGTCTCGGGCTCCATCGTGGTCATCGGCAACGTCGGCTACTGGGCCGAGCGCCGCGCCGGCTGCGTCCCGCCGCCCGCCGCCCCCGAGCCGCCGGCCTGAGGCGGCCCGCGGCGCGTCATCGGTCGTTCACGAAGCTGTCATCGCCGCTGCCTAGAGTCGTCCGACCTCGCGGGATCCCCCCGGGCAACGAGAACAAGCAGGATGACCATGACGCTCGCTTCCTCGAAGATCGCCGCCACGGCGCTGGCCCGGGCCGCCCTGGCCGCGCTCGCCGCCGCCGCCCTGGCGCCGGCCGCGCAGGCCCAGGACACCACGCCGGTGGTGCTCACGTTCTCGACCGTGGGCGATTCGCGCCAGGATCCCAACACGTACGACCAGGCCAGCGTCGGCGCCACGCTCAACGGCCAGGACGCGACCTGGCTGCAGAACACCAAGGCGTTCTCGCGCATCCTGCGCACGATCCAGTCGCAGAAGTCGACCATGCTGTTCTTCAACGGCGACATGATCAACGGTTATGGCTGGGCCAACTACGGCTACACGTCCAACGCCACCCAGAGCGCGATCACCGGCCCGGTGGCGCCGGCGACCACGGCCGACATCGTCGGCTCCGACCTGATGAAGCACTACCGCCAGTACGCGTTCTGGCGCGGCATCGTGGCGCCGCTGCCCGAGACCGGCACCTATGTGTTCCCGGTGCCGGGCAACCACGAGACGGAGTGCAAGGCCTGCCCGAAGAACAGCGACGGCCAGAAGGTCTCCAAGGTGGAGAATGAACAGGCCTACGCGGCCAACATGGGCGACCTGATCGTCGACACCGCCCGCTTCGCCAGCGTGCTGGGCAGCGCGCCGGCCAACGTGGCCTACGGCCCCGCGGTCGGCTACAGCCCCGACTCGCTGACCACCGACCAGAGCAAGCTGTCGTACAGCTTCGACTTCCAGGGCCTGCATTTCGCGGTGATCAACACCGACCCGGTGGGCCAGGAGACCTCGGCGCCGGCCGCCTGGCTGGCCGCCGACCTGGCCGCCGCCTCGGGCCGCGGCGCCAGGCGCTTCTTCGTGTTCGGCCACAAGCCGGCCTTCACCTACGCCTACGCGCCGGGCGTCGCCGGCTCCGGCCTGGACGCCACGGTCACGACCACGGCCAGGCGCGACGCGTTCTGGAACGTGATCGAGCAGTACCACGCGACGTACTTCACCGGCCACATGCACACCTACAACATCTCGCGTCCGCTGGGCGGCGCCTACCAGGTGATCGTGGGCTCCGGCGGTTCGCCGTTCGACGCCAGCGCCGCGCAGGCCGCGGCCGGCGTCCTGACGAACCCGGCCACCGACCGCGACTACGCCTGGGCCACCGTGAAGGTGCACGCCGATGGCGGCGTCGACATCCTCGGCTACGGCTTCAACGCCAGCTTCGGCCCGACGCAGTTGCTCGGCCAGTACTTCATCGCGCCGTGAGCCGGCAGGAACGCACCATGACCAAGACGCTTCTCGCTTCGCTCTGCCTCGCCGCGGCCTGCGCGCTGCCGGCGCACGCCACCACCGTCGTCGACACGGGCACCCCCGACGGCCAGGCGGTCGGCTCGCTCGCTTTCGACAGCGCCGACTGGGTCGCCGGACAGATCAGCTTCGCCAGCGATTCGACCATCGATGCGATCCAGGGCCACGTCCTGGCCGGCACCGCCGGCGAGACTTTCGACATCTCCCTGTTCGCCAACGACGGCGGTGTCGGCCCGGGCAGCCTGCTGTACACCACGACCGCCACGTTCGCCGGCGACGGCTGGAACGGCGTGTCCGGCCTGACCGGCTGGAACGTCGCGGGCGGCGCCAGCTACTGGGTCGAGTTCGAGGTGCAGGGCGGCGACACCCTGGACGGGACGGCGCTGATCGACCTCGGCGCGCCGAGCGCGCTGGCGCACACGGTGTCGACCAGCGACAGCGGCTTCCACTACGACAGCAGCCCGTTGTCGTTCGGCCTGCGCGTCGACGCGAGCACCGTCTCGGCGGTGCCGGCGCCGGCGTCGGGCGCGTTGATGCTGGCCGGCCTGGCGTGGCTCTCGCTGCTGGCGTTCGCACGACGCGCACGCTGACGGCCATGCGCCACGGATCCTCGCGCGCGCGCCGCGCGCTGCACGCGCTCGCGGTTGGCGCGGTGGCGCTGGCGAGCCTGTTCGCGGTCGCGCGTCTCGCGCAGGCGTGCTCGGGCAACGCGCCCGAGCCCACCGGCACCGAGACCCACTTCCCCCTGATGTACGGCGACCGGCCGACGGTGGCGCAACTGGCCGACCTCGGCCGGCGCATCTTCCTGGATCCCGCGTACTCGGCCTCCGGCCGGCAGTCCTGCGCGAGCTGCCACGACCCGGCGCGCGCCTTCGGCCCGCCCGATGCCCGCGCCGTCCAGCCCGGCGGACCGAACCTGGACCGGCTCGGCTTCCGCAACACGCCGTCGCTGCGCTACGTCCACGCGCCGATCGCGTTCACGCAGCACTTCCTCGAGTCCGAGGTCACCCAGGGCGTCGACGACCAGGGGCCCACCGGCGGCCGCACCTGGGATGGGCGCGTCGACACGGCCCACGACCAGGCGCTGATGCCGTTGATGGACGTCAACGAGATGGCCAACGCCGACGGCGCGGCCGTGGTGCAGCGGCTGCGCACGACGAGCTACGCGGACGAGTTCCGGCGCGTGCTCAGCGCGCCCGGCGAGAACGTGTTCGACGATCCGGATTCGACGCTGGTGTGGGTGACGGTGGCGCTCGAGACCTACGAGCAGACCGCGGCGGATTTCCATCCGTTCGACAGCAAGTTCGACGCCTGGCTGCGCGACGACGCCGTGCTCGGTCCCGCCGAGGCGCGCGGCATGGCGCTGTTCAACGACATGAAGAAAGGCAACTGCGCGAGCTGCCATCCGAGCACGCGCAAGTCCGCGTCCAACCGGCCGCCGATCTTCACCGACTTCGGCTTCGTGGCGCTGGGCGTGCCGCGCAACCCGGAACTACCGGCCAACCGCGATCCGCGGTTCTTCGACCTGGGCCTGTGCGGCCCGCTGCGCACGGACCTCGCCGCCCATCCCGAGTACTGCGGCATGTTCCGCACGCCCTCGCTGCGCAACGTGGCGCTGCGCAAGCGCTTCTTCCACAACGGCGCCATCCGCTCGCTGCGCGACGCGGTGGCCTTCTACGCCACGCGCGACACCGCGCCGGCGCGCTGGTACCCGCGCTCGGGCGGCAAGCCGGGCTACGACGACCTGCCGCAGCGCTACTGGCGCAACGTGTCGCACGAGGTGCCGTTCGCGCCGCTGCCCGGCGGGCGGCCGCGCCTGGACGACCGGGAGATCGACGACATCGTCGCCTTCCTGGGCACGCTGACCGATGGCTACAAGCCGCGCGTCGGCACTGCCGGGCGCGTCGCCGCGCGCTAGGCCGCCGGCACCGCGACCCGGTCCAGGAACGCCTCGAACTCCGCCGCCGGCACCGCCGGCGACCACAGGAAGCCCTGGCCCTGCTGGCAGCCGAGGTCGCCCAGCAGCGCCAGGGTGGCGTCGTCCTCGACGCCCTCGGCCACCGTGAACAGGTTCAGGCTGGCGGCCATCTGCACGATGGCGCGCACGATGGCCTGGTCGTGGACGTCGTCGGCGAGCCGGCGCACGAAGGTCTGGTCGATCTTCAGGCGTTCCACCTCGAAGCGCTTGAGGTAGGCCAGGTTGGAATAGCCGGTGCCGAAGTCGTCGATCGCGAAGCGCACGCCCATGCGGCGCAGGCTGGCCAGGCTCTCGGCCAGCGCGAGCGAATCCTGGATCAGCAGCGACTCGGTGAGCTCGAGCTCGAGGTTGACGCTCGGCAGGCCCGAGTCGGCGAGCGCCTGCGCCACCGAGGCCTGCACGCTGCCGCGCTTGAACTGCACCGGCGAGACGTTGACCGAGATCGTCAGGTCCGTCCAACCGGCCCGGCGCCAGCGCTGCGCCTGCGCGCAGGCCTCCTGGAGCACCCAGTCGCCGATCGGCACGATCAGCCCCGAGCGTTCGGCCAGCGGGATGAAGCGGGCCGGCGAGATGTTGCCCAGCGTCGCGTGGTGCCAGCGCAGCAGCGCCTCGGCGCCGATCAGGTGGCCGGTGCGCAGGTCGAACTGCGGCTGGTACGACAGCGTGAACTCGCGATGCGCCAGCGCCGCTCGCAGCGCCGACAGCAGTTCCACGTGCTCGACGACGCTGGCGTTCATCTCGCCGTCCCAGAAGCGGAACGCGTTGCGGCCCGACTCCTTGGCGCGGTACATCGCGATGTCGGCCTTCTTCAGCAGGCTGTCGAAGTCGCTGCCGTCGGCGGGAAACATCGTGATGCCCAGCGAGCAGCCGGCGAAGATCTCCATGCCGATGATGTCGAACGGCGCCATCAGCCCGCCGACGATCTTGTTGGCGATCTCGGCCACGGCGTCGATGTCCTCGACGTCGGGCATCAGCAGCAGGAACTCGTCGCCGCCCAGGCGGGCCACGGTGTCGGCATTGCGCAGCAGGGCGCACAGGCGGTCGGCCACGTGGCGCAGCAGCGTGTCGCCCGAGCCGTGGCCCAGCGTGTCGTTGACGTTCTTGAAGTTGTCCAGGTCGAGGTACAGCATCGCCACCCCGTGGCCGCTGCGGCGCGCGGCGGCGGCGGCCTGCTCGAAGCGGTCGCGCGCCAGGCCGCGGTTGGGCAGGCCGGTGAGCGCGTCGTGGGTGGCCATGATCTCCATGCGCGCCTGGGTGGCGGCCATCTGCGCGTTCTGCTGGTGGACGGCGTCCAGCGCGGCGTGCATGTCGCTGGCCATCAGCCACGCCACCACGCTGGTGACGAACAGCACGGCGACCAGGTCCACGAAGGTGTTGATCCCCAGCGGCGGCAGCCGGTTGACGTGCCAGCCGGTGATGTTGACGACCAGCACCGTCGCGATCACGCCCATCATCGCGGCGATCAGGCCGAAATAGAGCCGACGGTGGCCGAGCATCGCGGCGAACACCAGCATGCACGGGAAGGCCAGCAACGAGGTGTCGCGCAGGCCGCCGTTCTGCCACATCAGCAGGCTCACCATGGCCAGCAGCGACGCCATCATCACGGCCACGGCGGCCGTGCGGCGGCCGGAGCGCGCCAGCAGCGCGACCGTCGTCATGGCGGCCAGGCCGCAGAGAAGCGGCGGCAGGTTGCTCCAGCGCGCGGAATAGAGGTCGGGCATGGCGACGATGGCGATCGCGATGCAGGTGGCGCCGATCGCCTGCGTGAGGCGGCGGTCGCGCACCGGGCGCGCAGTGCCCTGGCCTGGCGATATCGGCTGCTCGCTGGAAACGTTCACCGGTCCGAACCTTTTCGACGTCGATGCGTCGTCCGTCGTTTGCCCGGGCGGAGGGATCCAGGCAGCGCTAGCCGGGTAGTTTCACACGATGCATGCGGCGCGGCCCGTCGCCAGCCGGCGATCCCGCCCGGAATCCGGGCATTGTTGGCATCACAGGACCAGCGACAGGCCGAAAGTGAGCGCCAGCCCGACGACCGAGATGACGGTTTCCATGATCGACCACGTCTTGAGGGTCTGGCCCACGGTCATGCCGAAGTATTCCTTGACGAGCCAGAAGCCGGCATCGTTGACATGCGAGAAGAACAGCGACCCCGCGCCCACCGCCAGCGCCACCAGCGACAGCTGTGCCGGCGCCAGGCCGGCGGCCAGCGGCGCGACGATGCCGGCGGCGGTCACGGTGGCCACGGTGGCCGAGCCCGTGGCCAGCCGGATCAGCACCGCGACGATCCAGCCGAGCAACAGCGTCGACAGGCCGGCGGCCAGCGCGATCTTGGCGATGGCCGCCCCGGTGCCGCCGTCGACCAGCGCCTGCTTGAACCCGCCGCCGGCGCCGACGATCAGCATCACCCCGACCACCGGCATCAGGCTGGCGCCGATCTTCTTGCCCAGGACGGCAGCGGTGAATCCGACCGCGGTGCCGAAGGTCACCATCGCCAGCAGGACGGCCATCAGCAGGGCGAACACCGGATCGCCGACGAAGTCGAGCAGCAGGCGCACCGACGAGGCCTTGTCCAGGCCGATGTCGGCGCCGGCCTTGGCCAGCATCAGCGCGAGCGGGAACAGCAGCGTGGCCATGATCGCGCCGAACGGCGGGCTGTGGGTGGGCGACGGATCGCCCGACGCCGTGCTCGTCGCCGCGCCGTCCTGGGTGACTGCCAAGCCCGCGCCGGCCGCGCCGATGGGCACCAGCCTGGCGGCCACCATGCCGTACAGCGGTCCGGCGATGGTCACCGTGGGAATGGCCACCAGCAGCCCCAGGGCCAGCGTGACGCCGACGTTGGCGTGCAGGACGGCGATCGCGGCGAGCGGGCCGGGGTGCGGCGGGATGAACCCGTGCAGCACCGACAGGCCCGCCAGGGCCGGGATGCCCAGCCGCATCGCCGGGCCCTGCGAGCGATGGACCGCCAGCATCACGACGGGGATCAGCAGCACCAGGCCGATCTCGAAGAACATCGGGATGCCGATGATCGCGGCGATCAGCGCCATCTTCCACGGCTGCGCCGCCGGCCGGCCGCGCAGCAGCGTGTCGACGACCTTGTCGGCCCCGCCCGAGTCGGCCAGCAGCTTGCCCACCATCGCGCCGAGGGCGATCAGCACGCCGACGTAGCCCAGCACGCCGCCCACGCCTGCCTCGTACGACGCCGTCACCTTGGCGAGCGGGATGCCGGAGCCGACGCCCACGAACAGGGCGCCCACGGTCAGCGCAAGGAACGCGTGCAGCTTGAGCCAGACGATCAGCGCGACGATGAGCGCGATGCCGACGACGGCGACCACCAGCACCTGCGTGTCGTGGGCGTTCAGGACGGGCTGGACGAGTTCGGCGGCGGTGGCGGCCATGGGGTCTCCTCGCGTTCAGGGCGGCAGGCCGAGCGCGGCGACGATGTCGTCCGCGACGGCCGCGGGCGCCGCGCCGATCTCGACGCGGATCGCGGGTTCGTCGGCCGCCGGTTCCTCCAGCGTCGCGAACTGGCTGGCCAGCAGCGAGGAGGGCATGAAGTGGCCGTGCCGCGTGGCGAGCCGGGCGGCGATCAGTTCGCGCGATCCGTGCAGGTAGACGAACTCGACGCCGCTGCCGCGCCGGGCGATCGCCGCGCGATACGAGCGCTTCAGCGCCGAGCAGGTGATGACACCGCACTCGCCCGCGGCGAGCCGGGCATCGACCCAGTCGGCCACCCGGGCGAGCCAGGGCGCGCGGTCGGCGTCGTCCAGCGGCTGGCCGGCGGCCATCTTGGCCACGTTGGCAGGCGGGTGCAGCGCGTCGCCTTCCTCGAAGGCCCAATGCAGGCGCTCGGCCAGGCGCTGGGCCACGGTGGTCTTGCCGCAGCCCGAGACGCCCATCAGCACGAGGACGGCGGGCAGTGCGAGGCGCCTGGCGGGAGCGGTCATGGACGGGCGTGCCTTCGGGCGGTGGGTCGTCGGCCCACGCGGGCCGGCGTCCAGCATACGTCCGGACGGCCCGGCGCGCTGGCCGCCGTCAGCTGCGCGCCGCCGCCAGCGCGACGATGTCCGGCACCTCGAGCACGGGCTTCGGCGAGCCGGCCACGGCCGCGTTGATCATCGCCTGGCCCACCTCCTGCAGGGTGCAGAACCAGGCCGGGAACAGGGCGCGCCCGATCGGATAGATCCAGGCGACGGCCGTGTACCAGCCCGACAGGTTCTTCTGGCCCGGCGTGGCGCGCATCATGCCCGGGCGGAACATCACGCCGCGCCGGAACAGGCGCAGCAGCTCGTTCTCGGTGGCGCCCTTGACGCGCGCCCACATGGTCTTGCCATGCTCGGTGGAGTCGGTGCCGGCGCCGGTGACGTAGCAGAAGGTCATGTCCGGGTTCAGGCGCGCGAGGGTGCGGCCGACGTGCGTCGTCAGGTCGTAGGTGACGCGCCGGTACTCGGCCTCGCTCATGCCCAGCGACGACACGCCCAGGCAGAAGAAGCAGGCGTCGTAGCCGGCGAGCTGCGCCTGGATGGGCGACACGTCGAGGAAGTCGGCGTGGATGAGCTCGCGCAGCTTCGGGTGCGCGACGCCCGACGGCCGGCGGTTGATGACCAGCACGCGGCCGACGCGCGGGTCGGCCAGGCAGGCGAGCAGCACGCCTTCGCCCACCATGCCGGTGGCGCCCGTGATGATGGCGGAGATCGTCATGCGGCAGCCTTCGTCAAAGGGCCTGCGCCAGGGGCAGGGACTGCGCCGATGGCGCGATGTCGCGCCACCAGCGCTCGCCGGCGTGCGGCTGCACCAGCGACAGGCGCTCGCCCATGCCCGGGGTTGCCAGCGGCACGTCGTGCGCGTGCGCCAGCGCCTGGATGCGGTCGAACGGCTCGTGCCAGGCATGCATCGCGAGATCGAAGGTGCCGTTGTGCAACGGCATCAGCCAGCGGCCGCGCAGGTCGAGGTGGGCCTGCAGCGTCTGCTCGGGCTGCATGTGGATGTCGGGCCATTGCGCATCATAGGCACCGGTCTCCATGAACGTGACGTCGAACGGGCCGAAGCGCTCGCCGATGGTCGCGAAGTCGGCGTGGTAGCCGGTGTCGCCGCTGAAGTACAGGCGCAGGTCGCCGGCCAGGATCACCCACGACGCCCACAGCGTGCTGTCGCCGTCGCCCAGCCCGCGGCCGGAGAAGTGCTGGGCGGGCGTGGCCACCAGGCGCAGGTCGCCCAGCGCGGTCTGCTGCCACCAGTCGAGCTGGCGCACCTTGGCGGCGGGGATGCCCCAGGCGACCAGGCGGTCGCCGACGCCCAGCGGCGTGACGAACACCTCGACCTTGGGCGCCAGCGCGAGCACGGCGGCGCGGTCGAGGTGGTCGTAGTGGTCGTGCGACAGGATCACGCCCTTGATCGGCGGCAGCTCGGCAATGCCGATCGGCGGCGCATGGAAGCGCTTCGGGCCGGCCCACTGCACCGGCGACGCCCGCTCCGAGAACACCGGATCGGTGAGCCAGAACTCGCCGGCCAGCTTCAGCAGCAGCGTGGAATGGCCGAGCCGGAACAGGCTGGCGTCCGGCGCGGCGGCGAGCGCGGCGGCGTCGAGCGCGCGCACCGGGATCGGCGCGTCCGGCACCGTGGTGGCGGGCTTGCTGGTCAGTACCCGCCACGCGATGCCCAGCGTCTTGCGCAGGCCCGGCGCCTGGCGCGGGGCGACGTTGCGGAACTTGCCGTCGCGGTGCTGCGGCGACTGGAAGGATTCGGCGGCCGGGGCGGTGCGGGCGCGTGCGGACAGGCAGGTCATCGGCGGGCTTCGCTTCTCGTGGAATGCGGCGGGCGGGGCAGGCGTGGTCTTGAAGTAAACTGCACCGTGTAGTTTTCAGTGTATGGCCGATCCGTCGAAAAGTAAACTGGCTGGTGTAAAATTTTGCAATGAACCTGCCCACGCGCCTTACCGACCGCAAGCGCGACGCCATCGTCCAGGCCGCCATCGTCGAGTTCCGCGCCAACGGCTTCGAGGCCACCAGCGTCGACAAGGTGGCGGCGCGCGCCGAGGTCTCCAAGCGCACGCTCTACAACCACTTCCCGAGCAAGGACGAGCTGTTCGCCGCCATCCTGCACATCCTGTGGGAGAGCAGCGCGAGCGAGCTGCGGCGGGCCTACGAGCCCGGGCGGCCGGTGCGCGAGCAGTTGCTGGAGCTGCTGCAGGGCAAGCTCGCCATGCTGGCCGACGACAACTTCCTCGCGCTCGCGCGGGTGGCGATCGCCGCCGGCCTGCACTCGCTGGAGCGGGCGCAGGAGATCGTGGCGCGGCTGGGCGAGAAGGACGGCGGCATGCTGGACTGGATGCGCGCCGCGCAGAAGCACGGCGCGCTCAAGGCGGGCGACGCGGCGCTGGCCGTCAAGCAGCTGGAAAGCCTCGTCAAGGGCGTCGCGTTCTGGCCCCAGGTGGCGATGGGCCAGCCGGTGCTCGCGCCCGCCGCCCAGAAGAAGCTGGCGGCGGCGACGGCGGACCTGTTCCTGGCGCACTACGGCGCGTAGCGGCGCCGCCGCAGGTCGGGCGCGCGGGGACGGCCCGGCGCGCCCGGCCGGCATCAGAACTTGTAGCGCGCGCCCACGGCCAGTTCGGTCTCGCCGCTGTAGGTCCGACCCGCGCCGAAGTGGTTGCCGTTGCCCTGGGCATCGCCCAGCACCCAGCCGCCATCCACCTTGAAGTGGTCGCCCGCGAGGTAGACGTCGAACTGGCGGTCCACGTGGTACATCCAGGACGCGTAGACCGCCTTCTTCGACCCGTCGGCGACCGTGGCGACGCCGGCCGTGCTGCCGAACGGATTCAGGATGTTGCCGCCGCCGTTGAACCCGGCGTGGCGGCCCTTCATCTCGTTGAAGCCCAGCGCGATCTCGCTCTCGGGCGTCGGCAGCAGGCTCATCGACACCGTCCACGAGTTGTCGGTGCGCGTGCCGGCGCTGTTGCCTGCACCCTGTTCGGCGGTGTAGTGCACGTAGCCGCCGTTGACGCGAACGATGCCGATGCGGTAGTTGCCGCCGACCAGCGTCGACTGGTGGATCAGGTCGTTGACGTTGGCGCGGTCGTAGGACAGGTTGGCGCTCAACAGGCCGGGGCCGACCGCCAGCGCGTTCAAGGCGATCGACGCCTCCTGGGTCTGTCCCTTCTTGAAGTCGCCCGGGGTCGAGCCGCCGTTGCCGACGTCGCCGCTGCCGCCCGCGCCCTGCGATCCGAAGGCCCAGCCGAGGCCGGCCACGATGTGCTCGCCGAACTTCTTCTTCCACGCGATGGAGCTGTTCATGCGCGTGCCGTTGGCCGAGCCCGAGTAGAAGATGAACTGCTTGAAGTTGTTGACGTTCGAGTAGCCGCCTTCCTTGAGGACCACGTCGGCGCTGCCGTACGGATCGCCCCAGGTCGCCGTGAAGTCGCGCGTCAGGGTGTTCTGGCGACCGAAGGTCAGCTTGCCCAGGTCCTCACTGTAGAAGCCCATCCAGGCGTCGCGGTTGAAGAACACGTCGGAGGTGTCCATGTCGCCGGTGGGCAGCTCGAATTCGGTCTCGAGCTTGGAGATCACCTTCAGGCCCGGCAGGCCGATGCTCTCGCCGGCGGCCAGGGCGTGGTCGGCGTCGAAGCCCAGGCGGTTGCCGCTGAACCAGGCCACCTGGAACCCGGTGGTCGAGCCGCCGCCCGTCGACTGGTGGTTGGCGTGGCTGCCGGTGGCTTCGATCAGTCCGTAGATGTGCAGGCTGGTGTTGCCGTTGTCGTACAGGGCCACGCCCGAAGGCGCGTCGACCAGCTTCGTGCCGTTCTGGTCGGTGGCCATCGCCGGCGAGACCGCGACCGCCCTGGCCGCGGGGGCCGGCGCCGCGGCCTGCTGGCTCGTCACCGCGTTCAGGCGCGCCTCGAGCGCGTCGAGCCGGGCCTTCTGTGCGGCCTCGGCCGCCTTCTGCGCGGCGATCTCGGCCTTCAGGTCGTCGATCTCGCCCGCGAACACCGGTTGGCACAGGGCCAGTGCGGCCAGCGCGCTGGCGCGCATTGCAAGGTTCTTCATGTCATGTCTCCGTTGGTTGTCGCCCCTTGCCGGGGCTGGGTGTTGTCTGGCGTTCGAACCCAGATCCTCGAAATCACTTCGGCGCCACGAAGCCCGCGGCCTTGTAGACGGCGTCGATCGTCGATTGGCCGACGCGCGACGCCATCTCCTGGTGCACCGGCATCAGCGCCTTCTTCCACTCGTTGATCTCGGCCGGCGTGGGCGTGTAGACGGTGGTCTTGCCGCTCGCCTTGATCTTGTCGAGCGCCATCGCGTTCTCGGTGGCGGCCAGCGCGTCGGCGTAGGTCGTGGCGTCCTTGATGCAGCCCTCGAGCGTGCTGCGGATGTCCGGCGGCAGGCCGTCCCAGAACTTCTTGTTGACGATCACCGCATAGGCCAGGTGGCCGTGGTACGAGAGGGTCATGTGCTTCTGCACCTCGTAGATCTTCTGCGTGTAGAAGTTCGACGGCACGCCCTCGGTGCCGTCGACGACGCCCGACTGCAGGCCCTGGTACAGCTCGCTGAAGGCCATCACCTGCGGAATCGCGCCGAGGGCGCGCATCTGCGCGTCGAGCACCTTCGACGACTGGATGCGCATCTTCAGGCCCTTGAAGTCGGCCACGTTGTGCAGCGGCCGGTTGGCGCTCATGATGTGGAAGCCGTTGTCCCAGTACGCCATGCCGCGGATGCCCTTGGGCTCCAGCTTGCGGAACAGGTCGGCGCCGATGGGGCCGTCGGTGACCGCGCGGAAGGCGGCCGCGTCCTTGAAGATGAACGGCAGGTCGAAGACCTCGAACTCCTTGACGCCCAGCGGGCCGAACTTGGCGAGCGACGGCGCCAGCATCTGCACCGAGCCCAGCTGCAGCGCTTCCATCTCCTCCTTGTCCTTGTACAGCTGGCTGTTCGGATAGACCTCCACCTTCACGCGCCCCTTGGTGCGTTCCTCGGCGAGTTCCTTGAACCGCTGCGCGCCATTGCCCTTGGGCGTGTCGGGCGCGACGACATGGCTGAACTTGATGACGATGGGGCCGGCGGCCTGCGCCCGGGCAGCCATCGGCCCGGATGCGGCCAGTGCGGCGGCTGCCGCGAGCAGGGCCGCGCGGCGCGATAGGACGGTTCTCATGGGGGCTGTCTCCTTGGTTGCGGGTGCGGACGACGCTGCGTCCACCCGTCAGCTGCGCAGGCTAAGAGCGCCCACCCTTCCGTTAGCTTTCAGCCCGGCCGGCTGAGGGAAAACATGGTGTCGTCCAAACAACGTCCCGCGCGACGGACGCGCCGCGACCCGAGGTCGACCGTAGTATTCGAACCGGAGACAGTTCCCACAACGATTGGCGGCACGCCATGCGAGACGACAACACAACCCTGCGAGCGGTCCTGGCGCGAGCGCTGGCCGCGCTCGCCTGCGCGTTCGCGTGCGTGACGCCCGCGCGCGCCGACCCGATCCAGCTGATGGTGGGCGGCATCGAGAAGCAGATCTACCTGCCCGCGGCGCTGGCGGACCGCCTCGGCTATTTCAGGGAGCAGGGGCTGGACGTGCGGGTGCTCAGCGACACGTCGGGCGGCCACGCCGAGGACGGGCTGCTCACCGGCAGCGTGCAGGGCGTCGTCGGCTTCTACGACCACACGATCGACCTGCAGGCCAAGGGCAAGTTCGTGCAGGCCGTCGTCCAGTTCAGCCAGGCGCCCGGCGAGGCCGTGGTCGTCGCGGCGCGCAAGGCCGACGTCATCCGCAGCCCGGCCGACTTTCGCGGCCACGTGCTGGGCGTGACCGGACTGGCTTCGTCCACCCACCTGCTGATGCAGTACCTGGCCGCCGAGCACGGCGTGCGCAAGGGCGAGATCACCATCTCGGGCGTCGGCTCGGGCGACGTGTTCGCCGAGGCCCTGCGCCAGGGCCGCATCGACGCCGGCATGACGACCGAGCCCACGCTGTCGCGCCTGCTCAAGTCCGGCGAGGCCCGCCTGCTGGTGGACCTGCGCACGCCGGCGCAGGCCGCCGCCGAACTGGGAGGTATGTATCCGGCGGCCTGCCTGTACCTGTCGGTGCCGTGGATCAACGCGCACCGCGACGAGGTGCAGCGGCTGGTCAACGCCCTCGTGAAGTCGCTGCGCTACATCGCCACGCACAGCGCCGAGGACATCGCCGCGCGCCTGCCGGCCGACTACATGGTGGGCGACCGCGCGCTGTACGTGAGCACGTTGCAGCAGAGCAAGGCGATGTTCACCGTCGACGGCGTCATGCCCGCCGACGGCCCGGCCAACGTGCTGCGGGTGATGCGGCTGGCCGAGCGCACCGTGGTGGGCAAGCCGATCGACCTGTCGCGCACCTACACCACCGAGTTCGCGCTGGCCGCGCGCTGACGGGCGAGGGGCGACGCCATGCGACTCCTGCTCGTCGAGGACAACAAGGTGCTGGCGGACTGGCTCTCGCGCACGCTGCGCAAGCAGCTGTACGCGGTGGATTGGGTGGAGAACGGCGCCGACGCCGATTTCGTGCTGCGCACCGAGACCTACGACCTGGTGCTGCTGGACCTGGCGCTGCCCCGGCTGGGCGGGCACGAGGTGCTGCGCCGGCTGCGCGAACGCGGCAACGCCACGCCCGTCCTGGTGCTCACGGCCGACAACACCACGCGCAGCCGCGTCACCGAGCTCGATCACGGCGCCGACGACTACGTCGCCAAGCCGTTCGACGTCGAGGAGCTCGAGGCGCGCATCCGCGTGCTGCTGCGGCGCTCGGCGCACGTCTCCAATCCGCAGGTCGCCTGCGGCGACCTCGTCTACCTGGGCGGCAGTCGCGAGTTCACGCTGGCGGGCAAGCCCCTGTCGCTGACGCCGCGCGAGCGCACGGTGCTGGAGGTGCTGATCCTGAAGGGGGGATCCACGGTCTCGAAGTCGGTGCTGGGCCAGAGCCTGCCGTCGGTCGAGGACGGCGTGTCGGCGGACGCGATCGAGATCTACGTGCACCGGTTGCGCAAGAAGCTCGAGGGCAGCGACGCCACCATCGTCACGCTGCGCGGCCTGGGCTATCTGCTGAGGCAGGTGCACCATGGCGCATAGCCTGGGCGGCCGGCTGCTCGCCTGGGTGATGCTGCCGCTCGTCGGCGCGGTCGTGCTGGCGGGGGTCGTCAGCCGCCAGAACGCCGAGGCCACGGCCACCGTGGTGCAGGATCGCCTGCTGCTGGGCTCCGCGCGCATCGTCGCGGAACAGCTGCGCTTCGAGGACGGCAGCATCCAGGACCCGATCCCGCCGGCGGCGCTCGAGCTGTTCCAGTCGAGCGACCTCGACCACGTCTACTACCGCGTCGTCACGAGCGACGGCCGCACCGTCACCGGCTATCCCGAATTCCAGCTGTCGGACGTGCTGCTGCAGCCCGAGACGTCCCAGTTCTTCGACGCGACGGTGCGTGGCCAGCCGGTGCGCGCAGTGGTCTACCTGCAGCCGGTGCTCACCGAAACGGGCATCCAGCCGGTGCGCGTGCAGATCGCCCAGACGCTGCAGGGGCGCTCCGCGTTGGCCAAGAGCCTGTGGATGCAATCGATGGTGCAGCAGCTCGCCGCGCTGGCCCTGGTCGCGCTGCTGGTGTGGCTGGGCCTGCGCAACTGCCTGAAGCCGCTGCTGCGGCTGCGCGATGCGGTGCTCGCGCGCCGCCCCGGTTCGCTGCATGCGCTCGAGATCGAGGCCGTGCCCGTGGAATTGACGCCGCTGGTCGACGCGATCAACGAATACGCGATGCGCCTGGAGCATCACACGAGCGTCCAGCAGTCCTTCATCCAGAATGCCGCGCACCAACTGCGCACGCCGCTGACGCTTCTCACCACCCAGGTGAGCTACGCGATCCGGGCGTCGGACGCCGGGGTGCGTTCGGAGTCGCTGATGGCGATCCGCCAGACGGTGCAGCAGTCGGTGCGACTCATGAACCAGTTGCTCACGCTGTCGAGCGCCGAAGTGCACGGCCCGGGCGAGCTCCAGGGCCAGCAGGGCTGTCTCGACGACGTGGTGCGGCGCGTCCTGGAGGACCTTGCGGGACGGGCGCAGAGCCGGCGCATCGATCTCGGCTTCGAGGCGACGGCCTCCGACATCCGCGTGTGCGGCCACGCCATCACGCTGCGCGAGATCGTGATGAACCTGGTCGACAACGCGATCCGCTACACGCCGGCGGGTGGGATCGTCACCACGCGCATCGCCGTCGCCGCGGACGGCGTCACGCTGACCGTGGAGGACAACGGACCCGGCATTCCGGCGGCCGAGCGCGAACGCGTGTTCCAGCGCTTCTATCGCCTCGACGACAGCGACTCCGACGGCTGCGGCCTGGGGCTGGCCATCGTCAGGGAGTTCTCGGCCGCCATCGGCGCCCGCGTGTGCCTTCGGACGCCGCTCAGCGGGACCGGACTGGCGGCCGACGTGGTGTTCCCCGTCCTGAAGGGCAGCGCCGGGCCCTGAGGCGGCTCAATCGAGCCGGCGCACGCCGTGCGTGCGCACGTCGACCGCGAAGCGGCCGCCCGCCTCGTTCTCGATCACCACCTCGTGGCCGTCGGCCGAGGCGGTCATCGTCGTGAAGTAGACGTCCTGCACGTCGCTTTCCAGCATGAGGTCGGTGCGCAGTTCGTAGACGCGCACGCGCCACAGGCGCTCGTCGGACGAGCCCTTGTAGGCGGCCAGGTAGCCGGTGCGCTGGGCATCGCCGGCCGCCAGCACCGCCTGCTCGTAGCGGATGCCGTCCAGCATCACGGCGGACACCGCGGGCGGCGCGCGCCGCTTGGCGGCGACGGGCGGGCGAGGAGGCGGCGTGTCAGTGCTGTCCCGGGACATCGTCGGTTCCCCGCCCGGTGTGCGTGGCGGCGTGGCGCACGCCGTCATGGCGCACGCGGCACAGAGCATCAGGTTGAGCTTCATCTTCTGCGGGTCGATTCCAGGGGCTTGTCGAACATGGGCCTGCCGAATGCCCGTCGGCGCCGCGTGTTCCTTGGTCGACGGTTCCGGGATCAGGGGACCTTCCCGAGCGGGAACACGCCGCTTGGACGACTATATCGCCGGGCCTCGGCGGCCGCGAGCGCCGGGAAGCCCGAAGTCCGCTGGAAGCATGCGCGTCGATGCGTGTGGGTGGGCTGGCGCTGGACGCCACCGCCAGCGTGGGACTCGCCGGCCCGGCCGGCCTCCCGCATATCCGACAGGCCATACCGGCGCCGGCCGGCCGAAAATGCTGCTGGCCCGCAATCCAGATCGCGCTCTCATCCGTATACCGGCCATGACCCCCACCTCCCGCTCCGCGCCACCGGGCACCGACGATGACGGCGCGGACGCGGGCGGGTCCGTCTCCTTCACCCTGCTGCATCGATTGCGTGCTCGCCGACTCATGGATTCGCCGGACCGCCTGGACGGGCTCGACGCCCTGATGCTGGCGGTCGCCCGGGATGGCGACCGGGCGGCCTTCGCGGCCCTGTTCGCCCACTTCGGGCCGCTGGTCAAGTCGTGGCTGATGCGCTCGGGCACTTCGGACAGCGCCGCGGACGACATCGTGCAGGACACCTTCGTCCTGCTGTGGAACAAGGCGCACCAGTTCGACCCGGCGCGCGCCCGCGTGGCGGCGTGGCTGTTCACCATCGCCCGCAACCTGCGCATCGACCGCCTGCGCCGCGTGGGCGACGCCGGCGCGATGCTCGACGACGCCGCGCTCGACGACCTCCCCGCGCCCGACCGCCCTGCAGACGACGCCCTGGGCGCCCGCCGCGCCGAGCAGCGCGTCCGCTGGGCGCTGTCGCAGCTGACGGCGGACCAGCGCCACCTGCTCCAGCTCAACTTCTACGAGGACCGGTCGCATTCCGACATCGCGAGCCAGCTCGCGCTGCCGCTGGGCACCGTCAAGACCCGGCTGCGCCGGGCCGCGGCAAGGCTGCGGGAACTGCTGCACGACCACCGACCATGATCAGACATCACCCCGACGAGGCCATGCTGATGGCCCAGGCCGCCGGAACGCTCGCCAGCGGGCCTGCGCTGCTGGTGAGCAGCCACCTGGAAGGCTGCGCCCGCTGCCGGCTCGCCGTGCGCGAGTTCGAGGAGGTCGGCGCGACCCTGCTGCTCGCGGAGCGGCCCGCGCCGCTGCCGGCCGGGCTGTTCGAGCGCGTGCTCGCCCGCACCGAGTCGGGCGAGCCGCCCGCGCCCGCGCCGCGGATCACGCCGCGCCCGCCGTTGCCGGCCGGCATGGAATGGCCGCGCGCGCTGCGCCATGCGCGCGTCTCGCGCTGGTGGTGGATGGCACCGGGGCTGCGCTGGGCCCGCGTGCGGCTGCCCTACGACCCCGATGCCGGGGTGTTCCTGTTCCGCATCGCCGCCGGCAAGTGCCTGCCCCCGCACACGCACGCGGCCCAGGAGCTGACCCAGGTGCTCTACGGCGCCTTCGACGACGGTCGGGCGTTGTTCTCGGCCGGCGACTTCGATGCCGCCGACGACGCCGTGCACCACCAGCCCGTGGTGCGGGCGGGCGGCGAATGCATCTGCCTGGCCGCGGTCGAGGGCCGCGTCGTGTTCGACGGCGCGCTGGCCCGCTGGGCCGGCGCGGCGATCGGGCTCTGACGCCTGCTCAGGCCGCCGAGGCCTGGTGCGCAGCGCCATCGCGGCCGACTCGTTCGACCTGCTCGGACTGTCATTGGGGACGGCGTGCCAGGCGAGGGCCGTTTCATCGGCTATCCTCAAGCTTCGCAAGGCGTCCAGGAACCCTGCGGTCGTCGTGATGGTCGGAGGACCCGCGGTGGTGCTTTCGCCCGACTTTGCGAGCCAGGTCGGCGCGGACGGCACCGCGGCGGATGCGGCTTCCGCTGCCAGCGAGGCGGAAAACCTCGTGGCGAGGCGACTGGGCGCCGAATGACGATGTAGTTCCCGCGTGCCGTTTCATTTCGGCCGCGTTCGAGGCCTGGATGGACGAGACTGGTGCACTATCCCTGGATCAATTCGAGGCAACACGGCAGTTGCTCGCCGACATCGATGCGCCCGCCGCGGCCTCGCTGATCGCTGCGGCAGCCGACGTGGCGCTGGTCATCGACGGCCAGGGCATCATCCGCGACGTCTCGCTCGGGCACGACGAGACCGGCCTGGAGGGCAGCGCGACCTGGGTCGGGCGCCACTGGCTGGAGACGGTCACCGCGGAGAGCCGGCCCAAGGTGCTCGCGATGCTGCGCGACGCGGCGGCGCCCAACCGCGGCGAGCGCCTGTGGCGCCAGGTGAACCACCCGGTCACCGGCGGTGCCGACGTGCCGGTGCAGTACGCCGCGGTGACCATCGGCACGCAGGGCCGCGTGCTGGCGATCGGGCGCGACCTGCGCGCCGTCTCCACGCTGCAGCAGCGCCTGGTGGATGCCCAGCAGGCCATCGAGCGCGACTACCAGCGCCTGCGCCAGACGGAGGCGCGCTACCGTCTCCTGTTCGACAGCGTGGCCGAGGCCATCGTGATGGTCGACGCGGCCACGCTCAACGTGGTCGACGCGAACCCGTGCGCGCTGCGCCTGTTCGGCGACGCCGCGCGGCGCCTGGTCGGCAAGCCGCTGCTCGACGCGCTCGAGCCGGCCAGCCGGCCGCAGGCCCTGGCGCTGCTGGGCGCGATCCGCGCCAGCGGGCGGGCCGACGACGTCGTCGTGCACGTGTCCGGCGCCGCCGAGGCCGTCACGCTGTCCGTCTCGGCCTTCCGCCAGGACGGGGCGACGCTGCTGCTGGTGCGCCTGCTGCCCACGCCCACGGGCGCGGCGCAGGAAGGCCCGGCGCGCGCCGACGTGCTGCTCGCCCGCCTGGTCGATCGCGGCCCCGACGCCTTCGTCGTGACGGATCCGCAGGGCCGCATCCTGAGCGTCAACACGAGCTTCGTCGAGCTGGTGCAACTGCCCGCCGGCGAGCAGGCCACCGGCCAGTCGCTGGACCGCTGGCTCGGCCGCTCCAGCGTCGACATGAACGTGCTGCTCGGCACGCTGAAGCAGAACGGCGTCGTGCGCCTGTTCCCCACCACGCTGCGCGCCGCCTACGGCGTGGCGCTGAAGGTCGAGATCTCGGCCGTGGCCGTGCTGCAGGACGAGGTGCCCTGCCTGGGCTTCGCCATCCGCGACGTCGAGCGCCGGCTGGCCACCGACAGCCGCAACGCGCGCGAGATGCCGCGCTCGCCGGGCCAGCTGGCCGAACTCGTCGGCCGCATGCCCATGCGCGACATCGTCAGCGAGACCACGGACCTCATCGAGCGCATGTGCATCGAGGCCGCGCTCGAACTCACCCACGACAACCGCGCCTCCGCGGCGGAAATGCTGGGCCTGTCGCGCCAGAGCCTGTACGTGAAGCTGCGCCGCTACGGGCTGGGCGACCTGGGCGGCGGCGACCCCGCCTGAAACGGTCGGCCGGGGGCGTCTCCGCGCGCTCCGGTTCCGGGCTCGCCCGCGGGCTCAGCAGCCCCAGCGCGTCGGCCCGAAGCCGTCCAGGTGGCGGCCCACGCGCTCTATCCAGGACTCCAGCGCCCCGAGCAGGGCGGCGAGTCGCGATTCAGTCATGGCGGTCTCCGTCGGGATCAATGTGTAAACAAGTATTGACACTTTTTGACAGTCAATTCAAACAGTGCTTTCCATGTCCCGTCCGACCTTGTCCGCGATGGCCGAGCTGCTGAAACCGAGCACCTGGTTTCCGCCGATGTGGGCGTTCGTCTGCGCCACCAGCCAGGCGGTCAATGACTGGTTCGACCGCGAGGTCGAGGCGGGCGCGGTGTTCGGCTATGCACCCGGGCAGTCGACCTCGCTGTCGAGCGGCGCTGGCGCGGCCGGGCGCCGGGCTCGCTGCGCGCGTGGACCATCGGCCGCTGCCTGGTCTCGGCCCTGGCGCTGGGCGGCTTGTGGCGCTGGCGGCGCTGGTCAGGCCGGGGTGGCCGTTCAGGCTCAACGTTTGGATCGGCGAGGCCGTCAACGGCGCGTTCTCGATCGCCGCCATCGGGTCGATGATGCGGCTCGCCGCCGAAGGCCAGTCTGGCCGCGAGGGCGTGCGCATGGGCCTGTGGGGCGCGGCGCAGGCGATGGCGTTCGGCGGCGTCGTCGGCACCGGCGCGGTCGATCTCGCGCGCGCTGATCGCCGCGCCGCCGTTGGCCTACGCCGCGGTCTTCGCGTTGGAGGCGCTGCTGTTCGTCGTCTCGGCCCGGCTCGCCGGCGGCATCGAGCGGCCAGTGTCGGTCGGCGGACGCGCCGGCGGCACGGCGCACGCCGGCGCCGCCGCGACGGCGTCGCCATGAAGACTTTCGACGTCGTCGTCGTGGGCGGCGGGCCTGCGGGCGCCACGGCCGCCACCGAGCTCGCGCGCGACGGCTTCAGCGTGCTGCTGCTCGATGCGCTGGCGGCGGCCCGCGACTGGGCCGGCATCGGCGCAGGCGCCTTGCTCATCGACACCGCCCCCCGCGCGCACGAGCAGGCGCGCGCGTTGGCGCAGGCGATGCATGCGCGCTACGTGGCCTTGCCCGATGCCGATGCACGCCTGCTCGCGCAGGCGATCACCGGGCGGTCCGCCGTGGCGGCGTGAGCGGGCGCGTCGCGCCGCGTCAGTTGCGGTCGGTGCGCGGTGCCAGCGCCGCGTCGGTGCTCGCCACGGGCGCGGGGGCGACGGCCACGGGCGCTGCAGCCGGCGTCACCGTGCTGTTATAGGTCGTGGTGCTGGTGGTGTCCGTCGTTGTCGCGCTGTTCATCGGCACGGCGGCCTTCGGCTTGCTCGACAGGCTGCTGTCGCGCTTGAGGTTGCTGCCCGGCGAGATGCTGACGTTGGCGGTGTCCGAATCGGCGGCGGGGTTGGTGCTCTGCGCCAGGGCGGCGCCGCCGACGATGGCCAGGGCGCCGAGTGCGACGGTCGACAGTTTCACGAGTGCGTTCATGTCTATTCTCCTGCGGGGTGATTCCACGCTGTTCGGTGGATGGAGAGGACACGGCAAGGCAGGTGTCCGGCGCCGCCGCGCGGGCATCCGACGGTCGTTGTCGTGAACTCCTGACGGACTTGTCGCGCCGGCGGACGCCGGCCGTCCCGCCGCCCGTTTAAAGTCGGTACATGCCGATTGCCACCTCGACGCGCCCCCGCGTTCCCGACTCATCCGCGTCCCTGGCGAGACGCCGCCCGTGCGTGCGCGGCGGTACTTCGCGGCATCGGGTGGCCCGCACGCGCGGCGGTCCAGAGGGGATCCGTGCTTGAGGCGTGACGCGGACAACGAGGCCTTGAGCGGCGCGCGTGCCACGGTCGCGGTGGCCGGGACGGCGCAGACCGGCGCGCCAGGCCTGGCCTTCTTCGCCGACGACGAAGCCCTGATGGCGCTGGAGCTCGCCGTGGCGGCCGCTGCGGACGATGCCCCGGCTCATGCGCTGGTCGCGCTGGCCTGGCAACTGCGCCAGCGCAATCCGGCGCGGGCGCTGGTGTTGGCCGACGCGGCCGACGCGCTGCTCGGGGGCCTGCCGGCCGCCGTCCGGCGCGGCCACGCCGCGCGCCTGCAACTGGTCTGCGCCGAGGCCGACTGGCTGGCGGGCCGGCTCGACGCCGCGGGAGGGCGCGCGGACGAGGCCCTGCAGGCCTTCGACGCGGTCGCCGATCCGCTCGGTCGTGCCGATGCGCACTGGCTGCGCGCCTTGCTCGCGATCGACCGCGGCGACTGGCGGCTGAAGGGGGCCGAACTGCAGGCGATGGCCCAGGCCGCGCGCGGCGTCGACCCGTCGCGCGTGGACGTGGCCGAGGCGGCCCAGGCCTACTTCGCGGCGTTCCACGATTCGTCGGCCGCGCACGCGCGCTGGGGCGCGCGCTTCGCGGCGGGCCGGGCCGGGCTTTCGACCGCGGCAGGTGGCTGGGCCGAGGATTTCCTGGCCGTCTGCGCGCACCACGCGAGCGATTTCGTGACGGCGATCCGCCACTTCACCCGCGCCTACACGCTCGCACTGGCCAGCGGACAGCCGCGGCGCGCCGTGATCGCGGCGACCAACACCGGCGACTCGCTGAACCATCTCAACGACTATCCGGCCGCGCTCGGCTGGATGGAGCGCGGGCTGGCGCTCGCGCGCGTGGCCGGCGGCCCGGGCGCGATGGGCGTGGCGCTGCTGCAGACGGCACACACGCTGCGCCTGCTCGACCGGCTCGACGCCAGCCGCGAGATGCTGCACGAGGCGCTGGCGCTGATGGCACCGCTCGCCGCATCGCGCAACCACGCCTACGCCACCTGGCAACTGGTGGAGGTGGAACTCGCGGCCGGCCGGCCGGCGGACGCTCTGGCGGCCGCGCACGCGCTCGCGCTGCGCGCGGACGGCCTGCAGCAGTCCGACCTGCAGTCGCACGCGCGCTGTGGGCAGGCGCGGGCGCTGCTCGCGCTCGGCGAGCCGGCGCAGGCGCTGGCGGCCGCCGAGGCGGCCGTTCGCCACGGCGAAGGCGCGCCCAACCTGCAGGTGGCCGCGCTGCGGGTGATGGCCGACGTCCACGCGCTCGACGTCGAGCGCGTGCTGCCCGCACCGGCCGACCTCGAGGCGTCCAGCGTGGCCATGCACTTCCTGCTGCGCGCGCTCGCCCTGGCCGACGGCATCGCGCGCTTCACGGCGCCGGGCGATCTGCTCGACGCCGTCGCCCGCGAACATGCCCGCCTGGGCGACTACCCCCAGGCGTATGCGTTCAGCCAGCGCGCGAACGTCTCGCGCGAAACCTCGCGCAGCCAGGAGGCGCGCAACCGCGCCGTGGCGATGCAGGTGACCCACGACACGGAGAACGCCCGCGCCGAGGCCGAGCACCAGCGCAGCCTGGCGCGTGCGCATGCCGAGCGGCTGGAGACGCTGGAGCGGCTCGGCGCGATCGGCCGCGAGATCACGCGCAACCTCGAGCCGTCGGCGATCCTGGCGGCGCTGCACCGGCACGTGCACGCGCTGCTCGATGCGACGTCGCTGGTGATCCACCGCCTGTCGTCGGACGGGCGCGAGCTGGTGATGGTCTTCGGGGTGGAAGCCGGCGTGCCGCTGCCGCCGCATCGCGTCGCGCTCGACGACGCGCAGCGGCCCGCGGCCCGGTGCGCGCGCGAGCGGCGCGAGCTCATGACCGGCGACGCGCCGGACGAGCCCGGCCGTGTCGGCGACGCCGACGAATCGCGCAGCTTCATGTGTGCGCCGTTGTCGGACGCCGATCGCCTGCTGGGCGTGATGAGCATCGGCACGCAGCGACCGCGCGCCTACGCCGAACGCGAGCTCGCGATCTTCCGCACCTTGTGCGCCTACGGCGCGATCGCGCTCGCCAACGCCGATGCGCAGGCGCAGCTGGTGCGCAAGAACGCGCAGCTGGAGCGGCTGGCGGTGTCGGACACGCTGACGGGCCTGTCGAACCGCCTGCGGCTCGACCAGGTGCTGGGCCAGGAGGCCGCGCGCCAGGCCCGCCACGGGGCGCCGGTGTCGGTGATCCTGCTCGACCTCGACCACTTCAAGAGCGTCAACGACCAGCACGGCCACCCGGTGGGCGACCGCGTCCTGGTGGCGATCGGCGAACTGCTCAAGGGCGGCGCGCGGCAGACCGACGAGGTCGGGCGCTGGGGCGGCGAGGAATTCCTCGTCGTCTGCCGCGACACCGACCTGGCGGGCGCCCAGGCGCTGGCGCAGAAGCTGCGCCAGCGCATCGCCGCCCGGCACTTCGCGACCGTGGGCCGCCGCACCGCCAGCTTCGGCGTGGCGGAACTGGCCGCCGGCGAGGACGTCGCAGGGCTGGTGGCGCGGGCCGACGTGGCGCTGTACCGCGCCAAGCGCTCCGGACGCGACCGGGTCGACGTGGCCGATGCGGCCACCGTGGGCACGCCGCACGGCAGGCCGGCCGGAGACTAGGCCCGATGCGGACCGGGGCGCGCGCGGGCCGTCTGGACGGCAGTGCCCGTCGTGCCGGGGGTGGCGACGCCCGGGCTGCTCGGCGGCGCCATTGCGAACTGGCGAATCCGCGCCGCCAGCTCGGCGGCGGCGGTCAGGTGCGGGCAATGGCCGCGGCCCGACAGCCGGACCAGCGTCGCCGCCTGCAGGTGATCCGCGACGAAGGCCGCGACGCCCTCCGGAGCGACCGGGTCGTCGCGACATTCGAGGATCAACGTCGGCGTCGTGCACAGGCCCAGCGACCCGCGGCAGTCGGCCCGCAGCGTCACTTCCGCGAAGTGCCGCACGATCGACGGGCGGGTCATGCTGAACAGGTGCTCGAGTTCGCGCCGCGACGCCGGGTGGTCGGGATCGACGGCCAGCTCGGAGAGCGTCCGGGCCCATTGCGCGGGCTGCGTCTCCATCAGCTTGAAGAGGTCGGCGAGCTGGCCGGGGCTCCAGCCGCCCCGGTAGCCGACGTCGTCGAGATAGCGCGCCGAGGGCGCGATCATCACCAGGCGTTCGAACAGCGCGGGCCGGGCGATGGCGGCAAGCATCCCGATCATCGAGCTCACGGAATGGCCGACGAAGGTGACGCCCTTCAGGTCTAGTCCCTCCAGCATCTCGACGACGTCGTCGGCATAACCCTGCAACGAGCCGTACCTGCGCGGATCGTAGGCCGCGATGTCGGTTCGCCCCGATCCGACATGGTCGAACAGCACGACGCGGAAGTCGGGCACGAGCTCCGCGGCCAGGCGGGCCCAGACGTGCTGGTCGCATCCGAACCCGTGCGCGAGGACGACGACGCGTTCGCCGCGCCCCTGGCGGTGCACGTTGAATCGCCTGATGATGTCCCGACGAAGCGTCATGTCTGTGCTGGCCCGATTGTTCCCGGTCATGCGCCGGCTGTTCCATTCCCCTGCGAGAAGTGTGCGCCCGCGGCGGTACGCGCCATTGCGCCGGCTCAAGCGCCTCCGGAAGTGGAGTCTTCGCTCCAGGATGGGCAGGAGCGCCGCCCCGCCCCTCATGCCCGCACCACCGGCATCTCCTCCCATCGCGTGGTGTATCGCGGCGATCGCCGCTCCTGCTTCGTCGCCCAGACGGCGACTTCGGCGTTGCGGCTGGCCATCGTGGTGCTGCCGATGCGCACCGAGTCGCGGCCGAAGCGGTTGTTGAGCGCGTCCATGGCCTGCATCAGGCGGGCGCGCGGATCCGGCGCGGGCGGGGCGGGCTCCTCGCTGGTCGAGAAGAGGTCGAGTTCACCCTGCGCGTGCCCCGCCGCCTGCAGCTCCGACAGCACGGCGCCGGCCTTCGCGTAGCGGAAGCCGGCGCGGAACTGGGTGCGCACCGCGACCTCGACCGCGCGCAGCAGCTCCGCGGTGTCGGCGGTGGGCCGCACCAGCGGGATCGTCACGTTGACGTTGTGCTGGCGATCGGCGGTGCGGAACGCGCTGGTGGTGAAGAACACGCCGATCGCGCCGGCGACGCTGCCTTGCTGGCGCAGCCGCTCCGCGGCCCGCGACGCGAATTCGCTGGCGGCCTCCAGGATGCCGTCGACGTGGGTGATGGGCGTGCCGAACGAGCGCGAGACCAGGATCTGCTGGCGCGGCGCCGGCGCGTCGTCCAGCGCCATGCAGGAGGTGCCGCGCAGCTCGCGCAGCGTCTTCTCGAGCACCACCGAGAACTGGCGCCGCAGGGTCGCGGCATCGGCGCGCAGCAGGTCCCGCACGGTGGCGATGCCGCCGGCCTGGAGCTTTTCGGTGGTTCGCCGGCCGATGCCCCAGACGAGGCCGACATCGGTGGCGCCGAACAGCGCGTCGAGCTCGTCCGGCGACAGGCGGGAGAAGTCGCACACCTGCGCCAGGTGCGCCGGGTAGGAGCCCGGCTTGCGGTCGGCCGTCTTGGCGATGTTGTTGGCGAGCTTGGCCAGCGTCTTCGTCGCGCCGAAGCCCACGCTGGTGGGCAGGCCCGTCTCCCGGAGGATGGCCGCGCGCATCGCGCGCCCCGTGTCCACGAGGTCGTCGCGCACACCGTCGAAATCGAGGAACGATTCGTCGACGCTGTAGACCTCCTGGCGCGGGGCGTAGCGCGCCTCCACGGCCATCATGCGCGCGCTCATGTCGCCGTACAGCTCGTGGTTGGCGGAGACGGCCACGAGGCCGGCCGTCTTCTCGAGATGGCGCACCTGGAACCACGGCTGCGCCATCTTCACGCCGATGTCCTTGGCCTCGTTGCTGCGCGCGATGCATGCGCCGTCGTTGGAGCTGAGCACGACCACTGGCCGGCCGACGAGGTGCGGCGCGAACACGCGCTCGCAGGACACGTAGAAGTTGTTGCCGTCGACGAGGGCGTACATCGCCGGGGCCGTCAGGCGAGGGACTTGATGACGTTCGTCACGACGCCCCACACTTCGAGCGGCGTCTCCGCGCTGATGACCACGGGCGCGACCGCCGAACCGTCGGCCACCAGGCGGCCGCCGGCCGCGCGATCGCGGCCGGCCTTGGGCTGCTCCAGGCGCCGGCACACGAGCTCGCCCTCGACGACCGCGATGACCACCGATCCGTGATGCGCCGCCAGGGCGCGATCCACGAGCAGCACATCGCCGTCGGCGATGCCGGCGCCGCGCATGTCGTCGCCGGCCGCGCGCATGAGGAAGGTGGCGTCGGGATGGCGGATGAGCTGTTCGTTCAGGTCGATGCGCCGGACGGTGGAATCGGTGCCTGGCGAACCGAACGCGTTCGACGTGCGGCGCACGGCCGGCGTGGCGGTCCCGCTGCCGCCCACCGGTGCGCCGTTCGCGAAGTCGTCGGGGCTGTTCATCCATCCAGTGTACTGCGCCGGCCCCGCGGCGGCGACGTCCGCAGGCTCAGTTGCTGAAGGGGCTGCAACCGCCGGGGAAGAACTGCAGGCCGGCGGCCCACTTGTTGGCGACGGCGCCGATGTCGCAGTGTTGGCCGCCCGTGACGACGCCGTTCGGCCCGGACACGGCGTTCTGGTTGCCCCCGACCAGCACGCTGCCGCTGCCGCTGCTCTGGTTGCGCGAGCCGCCGCAGACGAGGTCGCTGCCGCCGGCGGCGGTGTTCTCGCTGCCGCCGCACACCAGGGAGTTGCTGCCCGCGGCGATGTTCAAGGTCCCGCCGACGACCACCGAGCCCGCACCCGTCAGGTGATTCTCGACCCCGCCGACGACGGCACCGAAATGCGCATCCGCCGACCCGTAGTTGCGCGAGCCGCCGATCAGCACCACGTTGCCGTCCGCCTGGCCGCGATCCGCGCCCAGGATGGTGGCGCTGGTGAAGTTGGCATGGTTCTGCCCACCGCCCAGGATCGTGGCGTTCGGGCCGGCGAGCGTGTTCTCCGTGCCGGAGACGATGCCGCCGAAGCTCGTGTATTCGTGCAGGTCGCCGACGATCAGGTTGTGGGAGCCGGTGCGCGTCGACACCTCGTTCTTGTTGTAGCCGATGATCAGGTTGCCGTAGCGATTGACCGTGCCGGTCTGGCCCAGGCCGTTCTGCACGTGGAGGTTGCAGCCGTCGACGATGAAGTCGCGCGGGCCGCTGAAGCGCAGCACGCATCCGAGCCGGGAGGTCAGCGCGTCGTTGTTCGCGCGCAGCGCGTCGAGTCCTGCCTGCTGCCGGGCGGCCAGCGCGTTGACCTGTTTGAGTTGCTCGGCCAGCGCCTTCACCTGCGCGGCGAGTCCGGCCAGCGTGGGCTCCTGGGCGGCGGCGTTGCCGCAGGCAAGGACAAGGGTCAGGGGCAGCGTGGCTGCGATCCAGGCGTGGGGTGATTTCATGGGTGTCTCCTCTCGGGGGAATGAGCGTCGGCTCCACGACGGTGGGCCGGCGCGACTCTAGGCGCGCGCTTTCCCACGTCCCATCCCGCACATGCCGCGCACCCCTAGATCGGCGCGCGAACCTGGCGGTTCCGAAGTCGAGGCTGTGCTGAAAGAAGGTGCAGTGGCCCCAGGCGACCCGGCGATACGACATCGACGCACAGCTCGCGAAGGCCAGGCGCCCCCCGGCGCTAGGTGATCAAGCTGATGACCCCGGCAAACACCAGCATGCCCAGGATGGCGATGGCCCAGACCGGCCACACCCAGGGCTTGCGGCGCGCGTCGTGGTTGATCGCGGCGGCATGGTGGCTCCTGCGCGCCTTCATGAAGCGTTGGGCCGAATAGGGATCGGAGCCGCTTGCCTTGGTGGTCTTGGTAGGACGTCTTGCCATCGTGGTTTCTCCCGCGCAGCGCAGGATCGTGCCGATTCGCTCGTCAGTCAAGCAACCCTTGGGGCGTTCGATGAACGGCGGGGGAGCTCCTGAGCCCTCTCGCGCCAGGGGCGTGTCGAGGCGTTGTCCGACGTCACATGAAATTGCGCGTGTGCATGTCCGACAGCCGCTTGGCCTGGTCGGCGTCGAAGCCGAGTCGCAGCAGGCGCGCCTTGCGCCCGGCCGCCATGTCGAGCTTGAGTTGCAGCACCGCGGCGTGGCCGCGCGCCACCGCGGCGGACGACAGCGCGCCGGCGGCGATCAGCACCAACGCGTCGAGCACCTCTTCGTTCAGGCCCGCGGTGGGCGCCAGCGCCTCGTGGCGCTGTTCCACGGCGTTGTTCAGCCGGGAGCGGTAGGCCGGCTGCGCCGCCAGGCGATGTTCGAGATGCGCCATGCCGAATGCCACGTGGCGTGCCTCGTCGCGCGCCGCGAGGCGGCAGATCTGGCGCGTGACCGGATCGGGCGCGTGTTCGTGCAGGAAGTTCAGCAGGTTGACGAAGCTGCCTTCGCCGAGCACCGACAGCAGGAACGTGGCCGACGAGAAGTCCGCCGCCTGCAGCAGGCTCTGCAGCGAAGCCTGGCCGCCCGCCGTGGACAGCATCGGCGCGTGCCCGCGCAGGGCGAGGCGGCGCGTGAAGACCTCGATGTGGCGGGCCTCGTCCGCGCATTGCAGCGCGAGCGCCTGCTGCACCTCGCGGTAGTGCGGATGCACCTGGCCGAGGTGGCGCGCCGGAACGACCAGCGCTGCGTTCTCGTTCTCGACAAGGTAGGTCATGACCTGTGCGACGGCGGCTTCGATGGGCGGCGCCAGCTCGAACTCGGCGTTCCAGTCGATGGCCGTCTCCGGATCCCATTGCGCCGCGGCCGCCTGGCGATAGAGCTCGCCGGCCGTGGCGGCCCAGAGCTCGTCGCGGTGGCGCAGGCCGAAGCCGAACGCCGGGCTGCCGGCCTCGACGGTCGCGCCGCGCGCGGCGAGGCCCCAGGCCGGTTCGGCATGCGCTGCGGGAAGTTCACCGGGCCCGAGGTGCAGGCTGCCGGTGGCCATCGCGCCACTCCAGCGGCCTTCGATCCGCGATCCGCGCGTGACCTCGGCCTCGGCCGCCAAGCCGCCGTCGCTCGACGTGTCGATCCGCAACGCGTGGCCTTCCTGCCGGCACCAGGCGGTCAGGTGCATCTGCCAGTGTGGCGAGCTGCCCTTGACGCGCAGCAGCCCGCCGACCGGCAGCGCGGCCAGTGCATGGCGGATCAACAGCAGGGCGCCTTCGTCGAGGCCCAGCGACTCAATATCGATAGTCGGCATCGAGCACGCGACCGTCGGCCGAATAGAAGCCGGCTTCGTCCACACCCAGCTCGAGCTGCGCGTAGCCGCTGGTGCGGCCCGGCAGCCATTCGCTCAGGCCTTCGAGCTCGAGCAGCGGACGCACCTGGGGGTCGTCCCAGCGCATCGACAACAGCAGCTCGACGAAGCGGTCCACCGCAGCCTGCGGCGCGTTGGGGCTGGTGGTGAAGTTGCAGTGGTCGAACGGCTCGGTGCGTTCGACGATTCGCGTGCTGCCCGCGGGCAGCGTGCCGTCGAGGGCGAACGCCATGTGGTTGCCGTCGATCATGCAGCAGGCGTCGATCTCGCCGGCGAGCAGCGCCAGCGCGGCCTCGCGTTCGCCGCCGATGTGGTCGCCGTGCTTGCCGCCGAGCACGTCGAAGCGCCGCACGGTGAAGTCGCTGCCGCCCACCAGGCCGGCCCGGCGCAGGTGGTGCAGCGGGATCAGCGTGGCCTGCGGCGAGTCGATCGCGCCCACGCCCACCGTCTTGCCGCGCAGGTCGGCGCACGTCTTGAGCGGGCCGTCGGCGAGCACGACGACCACTGAGCGCAGGTCGCGATCGGTGTTGCGCATGGCGACGGCCTGCACCGCCTGGCCGCGGCTGCGCGCCAGCCGGTCGGCGCGCACCCAGGCCAGCGGCGAGTTCCAGGCGATGTCGATGGTGCCCGCGAACTGCGCCTCGACCTGGGCCTCGTAGTTGGAGTACAGCACGTAGTCGAATGCGAAGCCCTGCTGGGCGAACCAGGCCTTGAAGCCTTCCCAGATGGTGACGACCTTGGGCGCGTAGGCGACGGCGCCCATCCGGAGTGCGGGAGTCCTCATGGTGCGGCGCCTCAGAACAGCGGCAGGCCGGTGATGGCCTTGCCGATGAAGTCGTACAGCACGTCGGAGGTCGGCGCCATCACGCTGGCGGCGCGTGCATCGCGGAACAGGCGCTCGATGCCGGCCTCCTTGCGGAACGCGGCGCCGCCGCAGACGCGCATCGCGGTGTCGGTGACGTCCAGGGCCGCTTCGGCGCAGGCCGCCTTGACCTCCAGCACGCGCAGCATCGTGTCCGCCCGGCCGCCGGCGATGGCGGCGATCGTGTCGGCCAGCAGCGTGGCGCTGGCGTCGGCCTGGATGCGCGCGCGCGCCAGGTAGGCGCGGATGGTGGGCAGGTCGGCCAGCGAGGTGCCGACGTCCTCGTGGCGCGTGGCGCTCACGTGGACGATGGCTCGCGCCAGCGCGCCTTCCATGATGCCCACCGAGCACGACGCGCTGAGCGTGGAGAACCAGGGCAGCACGATGCCCATCATCGCGTCGAAGCCCTTGCCGTCCTCGCACAGGCGATCATTCGAATGGATGGCGACGCCCTGCGCCGTGATCGGCGTGGAGGCGTTGCCGCGCAGCCCCAGCCCGTCGAAGCGGCCGGGCTGGGTCAGGCCGGGCCGATCGGCGGCGACCAGCCACAGCGTGCTCGCACCCTCGGCGGCGACGGGCTTGCTCGACCAGACGTAGCTGTCGGCCTCGAACGCCGAGGTGACCCAACTCTTGCGCGCGTCCAGCACGATCGAGTCGCCGGCGACGCGCGCGGTGCCGGCGGGCGCCCAGAAGTGGCTGCGCGACTCGGCTTCGGAGAACGCCAGCGTGGTGAGGTGCTTGCCCTGCGCGATGGCGCCACGCACGGCTGGCGCGCCGCCCGACTGCTCGATCAGGTTGGCCGCGCAGTAGTGCATGCACACGATCATCGCCGTCGAAGGGCACGTCTGCGCGATGCGCGCCACCACCTCGCTGGCCTCGCGCAGGCCCATGCCCTGGCCGCCCACGCTGGCGGCCGAGACCAGGCCCATCAGGCCCGCCTGGCCCAGCGCATCGATGGCCTCGCGCGGAAATCGCCCTTCGACGTCGGTGCGCAGGGCCAGCGGCTTGAGCGTGGTCTCGATGATCTCGTCGAGGAGTGCAAGGTGGTTCATGGAGGTCTCCGGGTGGGGTATTCGGTGGCGATGCGTCACGCGCGCGCGTCGGCGATGGGCGCCGAGAAGACCGGATTGTCCGCGAAGCGGAGGATGCGCCCAGGTATTGCGCTTCGACAGCGCGTCCCACGCCGGCCTGCCGACCAGCTGCTGGCGCTCCGCGCCGGAGAAATGGCTGCAGCGCTTGGGGGACGTGTCGGCTACCTCTTGCCGAGCAATGGCGATCGACCGATCCTGCTCGGCTCGAGCTTCGGCTTTGGAGCCTTGGGCAGGGCGTTGAAGGCCGGCCCGGGTGTCCAGCCGGGGGCGGAATTCGTCCGTTCATCGCGCAGGCCACGAACTCCCTCGGCCCAGGCCAGCAGCATGCGCTTGCCGATGTCGTCGAAGCCGTCGTGCAGGGTCATCGCCTCGCGCACGGCGAGCGCCACGTCCGCGACGGCGGCGCTGATGGACTCGACGATCGCCAACTGCTCCCTTGGCTGGATGCCGAAGTTGCCTGTGGGGGACAGCCCGACTCGTCACCGATCGGAGGGTGTCAAGAGATTGGAAGTATCTTTTTCACCACTGCTCGCAGACCCCACCAAACCAGTGGGGGAAACCTGTGGCGAAGTGAAAGAGCCCGAGAAAGCTAAGTCATTGATTTGACTCACTATTCTCGGGCTCATGTAGGGTGGTGGAGACGAGGAGGATCGAACTCCTGACCTTCGCATTGCGAACGCGACGCTCTCCCAGCTGAGCTACGCCCCCAACAGCCCTCCACTATAGCAGACCTTCCGGCCAACTCGCCAGCGGGCCGCGGGCGGTGAACGCGGGTGCGGTCGCCTGCCTGGGCAGTACGGTCGTGCAGCGAGCGCCCGTCCCGATTGGAAGCTTGCGCGAAGCTGAAGCCCGCGTTGGGCAGGCTCGGATGGGAGGGTTGCACATATTTACAAGCGCACCTCATTTGCATAGATTTGATACAGATCAAGAGCGCATGGCCTGGAGGGGTGATATGCGACTACTACTGGCGGAGTCCGATCCGGAGCGGGGGAGCGGGTTGCGTGCCGCGCTCGGCAAGGCCGGCTACGCGACGGACTGGGTGCAGACCGGCGCGCACATGGGCTCGGCCCTGGCCACGCACAAGTACGACTGCGCCCTGCTGGGATGGCCCGTCCCCGACGTGGCGCGCGACGCGTTGCTGCCATCGATCCATCGGCACCAGTCGTCGTTGCCGATCATCTTCATGACCTCCGCCTCGGCCATCGAGGATCGCGTCGCGCTGATCGACCAGGGCGCGGACGACTGCCTCGTGCGCCCCATCCACGTCGACGAGCTGACCGCGCGCATCCGCTCGCTGATGCGCCGGTCGCTGGTCGACGGCGAGGCGAAGGACGTGCTGGCGCACGGATCGATCCGGCTCCATCCGCAACGCCTGTGCGCCACCTGGCGCCAGCGCGACGTGCGACTGACGCAGAGCGAGTTCTCCGTCCTGGAGGTGCTGGTTCGAAAGAAGAACCAGGTACTCAGTCGCGCGCACCTCGAGGAATCGCTGTACGGGTGGGGCGAGGAGGTGACCAGCAACGCGGTCGAGGTCTACGTCCACTACCTGCGCCGCAAGTTCCACCCGGACCTGATCCTGACGGTGCGCGGGGTCGGCTACCAGTTGAACCCGGAACCGATCTGAGGCGTCGCGACGCGGTCGCGACGCCACGCGCGGCGGTTCACTGGCGATCGACGTCGCCCGACAGGCGCGTGACCGAGTTCGGGCGCTCGATCAGGCCGAGGTCGAGGGCGGCCAGCGTCAGCTCCGCGGCGTTGCGCAGGCCGAGCTTGTGCATGAGGCTGGAGCGGTGCTTCTCGATCGTCTTCGGGCTGATGTTCAGGTAGGCGGCGGCGCCGCGGTTCGTGCGTCCCTCGGCGACCAGTTGCAGGATGCTGCGTTCGCGCGGGGTCAGGGCGTCCAGCCGCGAGTTCCCGGCCCGGAAGTCGTCCGGACGCAGCAGGCTGTCGACGACCATGGCGGAGACCTCGGGACTCAGGAACTTCCGGCCGCTGGCCACCGCGCGCAGGCAGACCTTCAACTCGTCGGCCGACGCGTCCTTGAGCAGGTAGCCGTCGACGCCCGTGCGCAGCGCCATGCGCACGTGCTCGTCCGACCGGAGGGCGGTCAGCAGCACGATGCGCACCTGGGGCAGCCGGCGCTTGATCTGCGCGCCCGTCTCCAGGCCGTTGATGCCGGCCAGCTGGATGTCCATCAGGACGATGTCCGGCTCGAAATCGAGCGCGCTCTGGGTCACGTGCATGCCGCCCGGGATGTCGCCCAGCACGAGGAAGTCGCCGTCGGTCGCGATCAGGGCGGCCAGCCCTTTTCGAAAGAGCTGGTTGTCGTCGACGAGGAGGATTCTGATGCTCATCTTGGCGTCCGGCTGGTCGTGCGGGAGGAAGTGGAAGCAGGCGGTGCGGGGACGCCCGGGATCGCGGCGGCCGGGGGCAAGGCCGCGCGCCGGCCGGCAACGAAGGCGAAGACCCAGTCCTGGTACGACGTCCGCTCCTCGAAGGACGCGTCGATCGGCGCGAAGCCCTTCTGCTTGATCGGTGGCGCCTCCGACTTGCTGTAGACCCCCATGATCCGATCGCCCACCATGAGCAGGCCCCAGTCGGTCGAGCCGGTGATCGGATCCGGATAGAGACGGCGCAGGTGGTGCACCGGCACCGGGTAGCGGCTGTCGTCGAGCAGCATGTCGAGGCTGGTGGGCAGCGCCCGGCCCGCGCCCGGCGGGCCAGCGAGGTAGAAGTCGCGGATCGCCGCTCGGTACTGGTGGCCGACGAACAGCAACTCCTGTTCGCGCTCGCGCTGGCGCGTCACGCTCCAGACGTCCATCGCGATCATGGCGCCCAGGCCGGCGAGCGCGAGCGCCAGCAGGAAGGCCAGCAGCACCACGCCGCGGACGCGGCGCCGCCCGGCGCGCGAGAGCATGGGGCGGGCGGTGTGCCTCATGGCGGGGGCTCCGTCGCCGCGGCCTCGACCTTCGGCGGCTGCACGTCGAAGATGTTGCCCAGCGTCGTGTCCTGCGGTGCGACGAGCACCCAGTTCGACGTCTCGGAGACGGGATCCACCGGCACCTGGCGCAGGTAGCGCCTGGTCACCAGTTCGTCCAGCGTGTCCGGATAGCGCCCGAGGTCGCCGTAGAACTTGTCGATCGCGTCGCGGATCGTCGCGACATTCTGCTTCTGCACGTTGGCCTGGCCGTAGGCCAGCGCGTGGAAATAGCGTGGCACCGCCAGGGTCAGCAGCAGGGCGATCAGCGTCATGACGACCAGCATCTCGATCAGCGTGAAGCCCGCGGCGCGGTGCGGCGTGCACGGGACGGGGATGCGGGGCGAGTGCATGTCGGTTCACCACGTGTTGTAGGCGATGCCGTCGAGCCCGACCCGGGTGGACATCGACGCGACGTCGTAGACATCGGCACCGGGCTGTGGATCGTCGCTGCGGCTGCCGTAGGCGCGCGTGCTCCACGTCTGCGCGGCAGGCACCGTCGGGTCGGGGAAGAACGGGTCGCGCGGCAGCTGGCGCAGGATGACGATGCGCTGGGGGGTATCCGTGCCGCCGAATCCCGAGTTGCTCTTGTTGGCGATGTCCAGGGGCTGGGTCAGGATGTCGAGCGTGGGCGGATAGCCCGAGTCACCCGCCTCGCGCGCGAGGACGCCCGCGTCGACGGCCGCCTTGTAGGCGTCCAGGCCGCCGCGGATGGTGCGCAGCGCCTCGCGCAGTTCGGCCTCCTTCATGCGCGTGGAGGTCACCTCGTAGAGCGGCATGCTGACGACGGCGAGCAGGCCCACCAGGGCGAGCGTGATCAGCAGCTCGATCAGGGTGAAGCCGCTCGCGCGGGCACGCACGCGACGGGCCGTCATTTGTCGGGCTCCGGGGGCGCGGTCGCAGGCGCCGCATCGGCCGGCGCCGGCGCGGAGGCGGCCGCCGGCAGGTTCCGGTGGCCGTTCATCAGCGGGAGCAGGCGTCGCATGTAGGACTCGGTGCCCGGCGGCGGCACCGGGGCGCCCGGTGCCGGCGCCGCCGCGACGGGCGCGACCGCGACCGGCGGCGCCGCGGCCGGGAGCGTGACCACGGGCACGGGGGCCGGTGCCGGGGCCGGCGCGGCGACCGGGGCCGCGCCGCGGGCCGGGGCGGCCGCCGGTGCGGGCGTCGCGGCAGGCGCGGGCATGCGCACGGCGCCCATCGGATCGAGCTGGAGCGCGCGCTGGCGGATGCTGCTCTCGGTGCCGGAGAACACCTCGCGCACCGACGCGTCGAGCACCGCGGGCGGGCGGATGATGTGCGGCGTGATCGACAGCACGATCTCGGTCTTGTTGCCCGTGCCGCTGTTGTTGCCGAACAGCCGGCCGACGATCGGCAGGTGGCCGAGGCCGGGAATCTTGGAGGCGGTGTTCTGCTCGTTCGACTGGATGAGGCCGCCCAGGATCTGGGTCTCGCCGTCGCGCAGCCGCACCGCGGTCTGCGCATTGCGCGTGCCGATCTGGTAGGCCAGCGAGCCGTTCGGGCCGGCGATCTCCTTGGCGATCGTGCTCACCTCGAGGTTGATCTTGATGCCGACCTCGTCCTCGGTGTAGATGTCCGGCTCGAACTCCAGCTTCAGCCCGACGTCCTGGTACGACACCGAGCCGGTCACGACGCTGGAGCCGCTGGCCACGGGCGTGACCGAGTTCGTGATGATCGGCACCCGGTCGCCGATGAGGATGCGCGCCTTCTCCTTGTTGCGTGCCCGGATGCGCGGGCTGGCGAGCAGGTTGGCGTCGGTGTCCTGCAGCTTGAAGTTCAGGCCGATCGTCAGCGGGTTCGGGCTCACCCGCAACTGCCCGGCCCGCAGTCCCTTCAGGCCGGACAGGGTGAGGTTGCCGGCGGTGTCGACCGGGGTCGACAGCGTGACGGCGTCGGGAAACTGGATCCCCAGGTTCGACAGCCGGTCGTGCGAGATCTCGAGCACCTGGATCTCGAGCATCACTTCGGGATCGGGCACGTCGTGGGCCGCGATGACCTTGGCCGCGACGGCGATCGCCTCCGGCGTGTCGCGGATGACGAGCGTGTTGCTGTGCTCGTCCATCGAGACTTCCTTGACCTTCAGGACGCCCTTGAGCAGGGTCTGCAGGTACTTCACGTCCGCGTTGACGATGCGGAACGTGCGCACCTGCAGGTACTGGTACTCCTTCTGCTTGGCGGCGGTCGCCGGGTAGACGAACAGCGTGTTGGCGTTGAGCGTGCGCTTCTCGAGCTGGTTCTGCAGGAGGATGAGGTCGACCGTGTCCTCCACGGCGGCGTCCTTGACGAAGATCGTCGTCTTGAGGTCGGAGCGGACGTCGCGGTCCAGGATCACGTTCAGGCCCGTGGTGCGCGACAGGGCCTCGAACACCATGCGCAGGTTGGCCTCGCGGAACTGCAGCGTCACCGGCTTGGTCATGACGGAGCGCGCGGCGGCCAGCGCCGCCTTCGCGTCGCGCTCCTTGTCGGCCTCGTCGTTGACCCGCGCCAGCAGCCGGCGCCCGGCGGCGCTGCCGGGATCGTTGGCCAGCACGTTCTCGACCTTGGCGCGCGCCGCCTCGATGCGGGCATCGCGCAGCAGGGAATCGGCCTCGCCCAGCAGCCGGGCGTTGCGCGTGTCGACCTCGATGGCGGCGAGGCCGCGGTGGGCGCGGTCGTTGCCGGGTTCGACGCGCAGCACCTTCGAGTACAGGTCCGCCGCGGCATCGGACTGGTTGTTGCGTCGCGCGTCGTCCGCGCGGGCGAGCAGGCTGCCGACGTATTGCGCGGTCTCCCGCAGCAGGTCGATGCGGTACTCGCCGTTGACCGGGTCGGCCTCGGTCGCCTTGCGCAGCAGCGGCAGCGCCGCCTCGCCCTGGCCGTCGGCGGCCAGCTTCATCCCGTCGCTGTGGTACTGGTAGCCGGCGCAACCGGCCAGCGCCAGCGCCGCGCCGACGAGCGACAGCCTGGCCGTGTTTCGAAGTCGTGCAGTCCTCACTGAGAACCTCCTGACAGATTGATGACCTGCTTCGTGTTCGTCGGCAAGTGCATGAAGGCGATCTGGCCCGGACCGACCGCGTCGACGCGGTAGGCCCCGTTGTCCAGCAGGTCGCCCTGGGAGACGACCAGCAGCTCGTCGCCCTTGGAAAGAAACGCCTGGGGCCGGGGCGTGCCCTTCTCCACCAGTCCCACGAAGGCGAACGGCAGCGGCGGGGCCACGGGCGGGGCCGGGGGCGCCGCGACGACGACGACGGGTTTCGGGGGTGGCGGCGGCGGCGGCAGCCAGCTCATCGTCGCGAAGGGCTGGCCGGTGTCGCCCGGAATCGCCTCGGCGCGATCGGCCCGCGGCGGCGCCGACGCCGTCGCGGCGGGGATCGGCACCGCCGTCGCCGCGCTGGACGCGGCGTGCGCCGACGTGGCCGCCTCGGGCGCCAGGTCGCTGGCCGCGCCGGTCCGCGGGGCCAGGCGCGGCGCGCGCACCGCCGGCGCCACGATCGTGCTGGTGTCGCCGGCGATCGCGCCCGACAGGTGCGCCGCGCCATAGAACGCGGCGACCCCTGCACCGCCCAGGACCAGGAGCTGCACGCCGTTGATCGCGCGGGCCATCTCAGTTGCTCCGGTAGAAGAACGTGAAGCGCACCACGGCGTCCAGCGCCGTGCTGGCGGCGCTGTCGCGCGACAGGCGCAGCTCGTCCATCGCGACATGCGGCAGGGCGCTCAGCACGTCGGCGCTGAAGCCCTTCAAGGCCTCGTAGTCGCCGTGGACCGGGAAGGTCGCCGTGTACGTGACGAAAGCCGCGGTCGGTTCGGCCTTGAGCTGGTATTCGCCCTTGGGCAACTGCACGTGGCGCAACTGGGCCGCCGCGAAGACCTGGCCGAGGTCGGCCGCGTTCTGGCTCAGCGAGGGAAATCCGTCGACGTAGGCCCGGGCCGCATCGGCGGGCGACGCGGCGGCCGGGCGCGCCTGGCCAGCCTGGCGGGCCGCCAGGGTGCGCGCGGCGATCGCCGACACGGCGTCCTGCGTCTCGCGCTGCAGGGCGGGCAGCGACAGCGCCAGGCTCGCGCCGACGACCAGCACCGCGCAGCCCAGGATCCCCGCCAGGCCGATGCGTCGCACCAGCTTGCGCCCGTGGCGCAGGAGGAACTGCCTCATGACGCGTCTCCCCACTGGGCCTGGACCTGGAAGCGGACGGGCGTCCCCGGTGTCTGCGCCTGCACCTGGTGCGTCACGAGCACGACCGACGACAGCCGGGGGTCGCGCTGGAGCGCGGCCACGTAGGCCAGCATCTCGCCCGTGTCGCGCGCCTCGGCGGTGAGGCGGACCGAGCGCTTGGCCACCGAAGGCTCCACGCTGAGCAGGGCGACGTCCTTGACCGAGGCCGACCCCAGCGAGGTCAGCAGCCGCGACCACGGCGTCGTCAGGGTGCCGGCCACCTGCCGCGTCGCGCGGGACAGCGCGACCTGGCGGACGTCCGGCCGGGCCGGCGCCGCGACGACCGCGTGCGCCGCCTCGACCTCGCGCAGCGTGGCCCGGGCCTGCGACTGCCGCGCGACGAGCTGCGCGCTCTGGAACAGCCCGAAGGCCAGCAGCGCGACACCGGCGAGCAGGAGCAGCACGCCGGCGCGGGGGAATCGACGTGCGCCGGGCGCGAAGTCGATGTACAGCGGGCGGGTCTTCATGCCGGTACTCCCTGCGGTCCGACGACCGACCAGCGCTGCGACGCCGTCGCCGGTCCGCTGGCGGCCACCAGCACGAACGCCGACTGCGCGGCCGGATCCTGGCCGATGCCCACGAGTAGGCGATCGACCCGCACGTCGAGCGCGTCCATGCCCTCCTGCGGCATCGGCCGTGTCGACGAGAAGACGCCGCGGCCGCCCCCGGAGGAGCTGGTGACCAGGCGGGGCGGGCCCGGCTTCGCATAGACCGGCGTCGCCGCCGGCACCGACGCCTCGCCCGTGTTGTCCTGCAGGTCGATGCCGGCGCCGACGCTCAGCGTGGCGATGCTGCCGTCGACGACGGCGGCGATCGCGAGATCGGAGTCCCCGCGGACGGCGAACACGCCGTGGCCGGGTCGCAGGCGCCGGGCGAACGTGTTCCAGCTGTCGACGAACTCCGGCCGCACGCTGGCCAGGCGCAGGCCGGCTGCCTGCGCGGCGGTCGCCAGCTGGGCCAGCCGCGAGCGCGCGATCGCGACGATCAGCAGGTGGCGGTCGTCGCCTTGCAATTGCCAGCGCACGTCGTGCTCGGGCGCCGCGTCGCCCAGCATCTCGGCCACGCAGGCGCTCGCGATGGCCTGCAACTGCCGATCGCCGTGGTCGGCGAAGCCGCCCTCCACCACGTCGAGATGGAGCAGGGCGCTGGACAACGTCACCTCCAGCCGTGCGCCCTTCAAGGGGGCCTGCGCGGCGATGTCCTGCAGCACCGCGGCGATCGCCTCGGCGTGCCCGCTGGCCGCCGGCGTGGCCGCGGCGGGCGGGATGGCGCATTGCGCCTCGACGCGCGCCGCGCCGCGGCGCCAGCCGGGGTCCAGCGACGCGCGGACCGTGTCCGCCGCCAGCTGTAGGTGCAGCACCCTATTCCACGGGAGTGACACGATTGATCTCCTCCAGCGTCGTCTCGCCACGGCACGCCAGCGCCACGGCGGCGTCGCGCAGGCTGGTGAACCCGCGCTGGCGCGCTGTCTGCCGGATCTGCGACAGCGGGGCGCGTTGCACCAGCTGCTCGCGCAGCGCATCGCTCATCGGCAAGGTCTCGGCGATCGCCAGGCGGCCCTTGTAGCCGGTGCCGCGGCAGCTCGCGCAGCCGAGGCCGCGACGGAACTGCGCCGTCTCCACCAGGGCCTGCGACAACCCGCTGCGGCGCACCAGCTCCGGCTCGGCGATGCGCGGCGCCGAGCAGTCCGGGCACGTCATGCGCAGCAGGCGCTGGGCGACGATGCCGTTGAGCGCCGCGACCAGGCTGTAGCTGTCGACGCCCATGTTGGCGAACCGGCCGATGACGTCGAACACGTTGTTGGCGTGCACCGACGTGAACACCTGGTGGCCCGTCAACGCGGCCTGCACCGCGATCTGCGCCGTCTCCGCGTCGCGGATCTCGCCCACCATGATCTTGTCCGGGTCGTGGCGCAGGATGGAGCGCAGGCCGCGCACGAAGGTCAGGCCCTTCTTCTCGTTGACCGGGATCTGCAGCACGCCCGCGAGCTGGTACTCGATCGGATCCTCGATCGTCACGATCTTGTCCAGGCCGGTGTTGATCTCGGACAGCGCGGCGTAGAGCGTGGTCGTCTTGCCGCTGCCTGTCGGGCCGGTGACCAGCAGCAGGCCGTAGGGCATCTGCGCGGCGTCGCGGATGAAGTGCATCACCCGCGGATCGAAGCCGAGGGTGTCGAGCGTCAGCGCCTTGAACTGCCCGGTCAGGTGCTTGCGGTCCAGCACCCGCAGGACGGCGTCCTCGCCGAACAGGTTGGGCATGATCGAGACCCGGAAGTCGATCTCGCGGTCGTCCACCGTCACCTGGAAGCGGCCGTCCTGCGGCACCCGGTGCTCGGCGATGTCCAGCTCGGACATGACCTTGATGCGCGAGATCGTGCGGTGCGCCAACTCGAGGTCGTCCACCTGCTTGACGACCTCCAGCACGCCGTCCAGCCGGTACTTGATCACCATGCCGGCGGGCTGCGTCTCGAGGTGGATGTCGCTCGCGCCGGTGCGCAGCGCGTCGTAGAGGGTGGAGTCGACCAGGCGCACGACGGGACTTTCGGTCGCGTCGATGCGCGAGATCGAGATCGACATCGAACCCTCGGCGTCCGCCGAGGCGACGGCCGGCGCGGCGCGGTCGTCGCGCAGCCGCACGCCGTCCATCGCGCGCATCGACTTCTCCGCCGTGACGAGGAAGGCGCGCAGGTCGGCGGTCGCGGCCAGCACCATGTCGACGGCGCGCGGACGCAGGCGCGCCTCGAGCCACTGGCGCAGGCGGGCGTCGGTGGGGTCGCAGACGACGACGGACAGGCCTTGTTCGCCCGCGAGCCGGCCGACGAGGCAGCCGCGCCGCTGGCAGTCGGCGAACGACACCAGGTCGAAATCGGGCTGCATCGCGCGCAGCGTGGCCATGTCGGCCGGGCGCAGCCTGAAGTAGGCCGCCGCCTGCGGCAGCAGGCCCTGCTCGGAGGTCGAGAGCCGCGTGGCGAGCCATTGCGGGCGAGCGCCCGCGGGCGTCGCGGCGATCGCCTCCTGGACCAGCGCCGCATCGAGGCTCCTGGCGATCGTCATGTCGGCGTTCATGTCGGCGCTCCTCGATGCGGCGTCATTGGAGGCTGGCGGCCAGGTCGAAGATCGGCAGGTACATCAGCACGATGATGGCGCCGATCACCAGGCCGATGACGATCATCAGGATCGGCTCGAACAGCCGGCTGGTGAGTTCGACGGAGCGCTGCAGGGTGGCTTCGTGGAACTGGGCGATCCGCTCCAGGATCTCGGACAGCGCGCCCGTGCGCTCCGCCACGGTCAGCATGCTGGCCGCGACCGGATCGGCCAGGTCCGTGTCGGCGAGCGCGCCGCTGATGCTGCGACCTTCGCGCAGCAGCGTGATCGCCCGGCGCAGGCGTTCCTGGTCGGCATCGCCCAGCAGGCTGGCCGCCAGGCCGAACGCGCGTGGCGCCGGGATGCCGCCGTGCACCAGCATGCCCGTCGTGCGATAGAGCTGGGCGTGGCGGAACTGGCGGATCGCGGGGCCGACGAACGGCAGCGATTCGATCCAGCGCGCGCGCCCGCCGGTGCGCATCACGTGGCGCACGCCGGCCACCACCGCGAGCAGCGTCCCCAGGCCGCAGGCCGCGACGGTCCAGACGTTCGCCGCGACCAGGCGGCCCCACGCCATCATCAGCTGCGAGGACCACGGCAGTTCGCGCCGCGTGCTCTCGATCAGGACGGCGAACTTCGGCACGACCACCCCGAGCAGGAACAGCACGACGAGAAAGCCGATGCCCAGCAGCAGCATTGGATAGATCGCGGCGCCGACCACCTTGTCGCGCAGCGCCTTCACGCTCTGCTGGTGCTCGGCGTAGCGGCGCAGCGCGGTGCCCAGGTCGCCGGTCTGCTCGCTGGCGCTGACCGTGGCGATCAGCAGCGGCGGGAAGCGTCCCGCATGGCGTGCGAGAGCCGCCGACAGCGGCAACCCTTCGTCGACGCCCGCGACCACGTCCGCCAGCACCGCGCGGCGGGCCGGCAGGCGTTCCTTGCGCGCCAGCGTGCGCAGCCCGTCCATCACCGACAGCCCCGCGCCCATCAGCGACGACAGTTCGTAGGACAGGCTGGCGATGTCCATCTGGCGTGCCGACAGCGCGCCGCGCCGGCGCGCCACCGTCCCGCCGGCGCCGCGCGCCTGGCAGGTGAGTACCTGGTAGCCCCGGCCCGCCGCCTGCAGGCGCGCCGCCGCGGCGTCGGCGGCCTCCATCACGAGCGTGCTGATGGCACCGGCCGGCCCGCGCACGACGAGTTCGAAGCTGGGCGTCATGGTCGGATCCTCATGTCACCACGAAGTCACGTCGGCGGCTTCGCCGGTGCCCCCGGGCTGGCCGTCCTTGCCGAGCGACAGCAGGTCGTACTCGCCGTGGTCACCGGGCGACTTGTAGACGTAGGCCGCGCCCCAGGGGTCGAGCGGCACCGCCTTCTTCAGGTACGGGCCGGCCCACTTCTCCAGGTTCTGCGGCCGCGCGTTGAGCGCTTCCAGGCCCTGCTCGGTGCTTGGATAACTGCCGACGTCGAGCCGGTACTGATCGAGCGCCTTCTCCAGCGAATCGATCTGCGCCTTGGCGATCTTGGTGTTGGACTTGCTCACCTGGTCGAAGTAGCGCGGCGCCACCAGGCCGGCGAGCATGCCGATGATCACGATCACGACCAGGAGCTCGAGCAGCGTGAAGCCGCGCGCGGCGCCGCGGCGAGCCCGGGCGGACCGCGGCGGCTTCGCCGCTTGGGCGCCCAGGCACGGCGGGCGCATGGCGGGCAGTTCGGCAACCTGGCATGTCGGCGACACGGTGCATCCTCTGGAAGGTCGTTGGCCAGTCAAGGCGTCGGATGCAGTCTGCTGTCGAGTTCTTAAGGACGCCTTAAAAGTGAGGGGGATCCCCCCCCAATTTCGGGGTCGGGCAACTACCGATGCTGTGGCGCAAGTCCAGGCGCTGGATCGCTGCACGCGCGACCTGGGCCCCGCTGACGAGCGCACGCCGCGGAGGCCGCATGCCAGGCTTGGCCCCGGGGGATTGCCCTCCGTCGGTGTAGGAGTCCTCCTACTTTCGCGTCGCCAGCCGATTGCTAAGCTGTCTCCAAGATGTGACGAGTTGTGTTCCAAGTCACGCAGGAGGGGTAGCCATGATTCGCTTGCTTTTGGCCGACGACCACCGGATGTTTCGCGAGGGACTCCATCGACTGTTGTCGGATCAGCCCGACATCGAAGTCGTCGCGCAAGCGTCGAACTCGGGCGAAACGATAGACGGGGTGCGGAACCACGAGGTCGACGTGGCGGTCGTGGACCTGACGATGCCCGGGCGCAGCGGACCGGAATTGATCATCCACGCCAAGGCGTTGCGTCCCGCGATGCGCATCCTCGTCATGACGATGCACGACGAGGAACCGCACGTGACGCAGGCCCTGCGCGCCGGTGCGGACGGCTATGCCACCAAGGAGATCGCGGCGACGGAGATGAACACCGCGATCCGCCGCGTGCATGCCGGTGGCCGATACCTGTGCCCGGCGGTCGCGGAACGCCTCGCGCTGGGCATCGCCACGAATCCGCAGGGGGACAGCCGCCACCTGAGGCTGTCGGATCGCGAGTACCGGATCTTCGAGATGCTCGTCGCCGGCAAGCGCGGCTGGGAGATCGCCTCCGAACTGTCGCTCAGCGAGAAGACGGTCAGCACCCACAAGATCAACGTCCTGAAGAAGATGAACCTGGCCAACCGGACGGAGCTGATCCGCTACGCGATTCGCGAGCAGCTGGTCGCGGTCTAGGGCAGCCCGGTCGACTCGGAAGTTTCCGAGTCGCACTGCGAAAGACCTGAGCGATCGTTCAGAGCGAGCCGATGGCGCACCGGCGCGCAAGCTCCTATCGTGGCTCGCAAGCCGGTGCGCGACGCCAGGAATGGCGCCGGGGCGCGCCGTCCATCCCGTCGCCGCCGATCCGGAGCCGCCGATGGCCCTGCCGACGCGTGAGTGGGAGTCCCTCGAGATGCAGCACAAGCAGCACCCTGCGGAGTCGGCGGATCGTCCTGCAGGGACGGAGCGCGCCACGCCGGCGCCGCGCTCGCCGGGCCGGCCCCGCCTGCGCTTCGCGGCGCAGCCGCCGGGGCTGCAGGTGCGGCGCATCCTGGTGCTGGTGCGGCGCTTCCAGGCGCTGTGCGCCCTGCGGTCCGACCCGCAGCGGCTCGCCGAACTGCTGCGTACCGTCATCGCGTGTTGCCGGGAGACCTTCGATGCCGGGACGGGTCGCCGCGCACCGGGCCGCGCCAAGGGAGGGCCGAGCGAGGAGCAGGCGCGCTGCGTCAAGGAGCTCGAGGTCCTGCTGCAGGGCCTGAAAGGCGGAAGCCCCGAGGCGTCGAGCGGGCTGGCCCATGCGATGGACGCGCTGCTGATCCAGTGCGTCGTCTTCGATGCCGGCACGACCGCGGAGCGCAGCGGCCGCGCCCTGGCGATCGACTGACGGCGCGCCTCCTGTCGCTCAGAAGTCGAGCGTGATCAGGGTGCCGTTGCCGGGCGACGACTCGATCAGGAACAGCGCCTCGGCCGACAGCGCCCGCTCCTGCATGTTGAGGATGCCGATGCCCGGCATCGCGTCCGGGTCGTCGGACCCGTGTGCATCGAATCCCCGGCCATCGTCGCGGATGGTGAACCGGCCGCGGCCGCCCACATGCTCGAACGCGATGCGCACGCGCCGGGCATCGGCGTGCTTGGCGCAGTTCCACAGCGCCTCCTGCGTCACGCGCAGGAGCATCAATTCGACCTCGGGCGGCCGAGGCGGGTCGTACTGCGCGAGGTCGAGTTCGACCTCGATGCCGGTGCGCCGGCTGAAGCGCGTGCAATGCGTCTGCAGGGCCTCGAGCAGCGTGGCGTGGTCGAGAACAGTCGGCCGCAATGCGCTGCAGATCTCGCGGATGCTCGCGATGGTCTCGGTCAGCAGCGCCTGGGTGTCGGCCATCCAGAGCGCTTCCTGCGTCGCCGCGCCGGGTATCGCGCGCGCGAGCGCGGACAGGTTGAGCTTGATCGCGGCGAGGTTGGTGCCCGCCACGTCGTGCAGCTCCGCTGCGAGCCTGCGGCGCTCCTCCTCGCGCGCGGCGACGGCATGGCGCGCGCGCTCGGCCAGCAGGTCCAGGCGCTCGCGATCGGGCAGCGGGGCGAAGTCGCTGGCTCGCCGGCGCAGGTGGCTGGCGGGGTCGAGGCGCGATCGTGCGGGCGATTCCGGCATGCGGCGATTGCACCAGCAAATCGGCAGGCTGGCTAGGCGTCGGCGGCGAGCGCTGCGGAGGCGGCCGATGCATCCAAGGGTATGTCCCAGGGGGCTCGGATCGCTGCCATCGAGCGGGTCTCGAGCGTCGCGCGACGGGCTCGGGGCGAGGGTCTCCACGCCTCGTGGCGAGTGCCTTCGGAGGCGGTTCGCCGTGTCGATCCTGGGGGGAGGGTGGTGCACACCGGCACTCGGACGTTTCCGAGCCGGAGCCACCGGCTTCCTAGCTCCAACTCGTCCATTCCCGATGTTCACCGCCGATGCCCGACGGTAGAACCGGGGCATGGGATTCGCAGAAGTCCCGAGGCGGGCAGCAGGCATCGATCCGATCCCCGGATCGACGACCTGCTCCGAGGAGCGAGGTGATGGTGATTCGACGACTGACCGATCCGTTCGTCCGACCGACGCGTGCCGCGTCGCCGTCGACCGGGCCATGGCATCGCCTGGTCGCCGCGGCGACCTCCCTGCTGGCCATCGCGGCCCTGGTGGGTGCGGCAGCGGCCATCCCGGGTGCGCACGCGGCGGGGGAAGTCGATGCGGACGCCCACCACCACCACCTGCGGCCGGAGACGGTGCGCACGACGGCAAGCTACCAGGTGCCGCCGGTGACGCTGGTGCGCGAGGACGGCCGCAGCGTCGCCCTCCGCGACGAACTGGACGACGGCCGGCCCGTCGTCCTGAGCTTCATCTACACCACCTGCACGACGATCTGCCCGCTCACCAGCATGACGCTGGCCGAGCTGCAGCACAAGCTCGGCACCGGTCGCGACAAGGTGCATCTCGTCTCGATCTCCATCGACCCGGAACAGGACACGCCGGCCCGCCTGCGCGACTACGCGAAGAAGTTCGGCGCAGGCCCCGAGTGGCAGCACTACACCGGCACCGTCGAAGCCAGCGTCGCGAGCCAGCGTGCGTTCGGCGTGTATCGCGGAACGAAGATGGAGCACGCCCCGGTGACGTTGGTGCGATCGGGCCCGCACGAACGCTGGGTACGAATCGACGGATTCGCGACGGCGGATCAGCTGCTGGCGGAATTGAACGAAGGCGCCGCGGGCAAGGTGGCCGCGATCACCTCGAGATGAACGGCGCGACCGCCAGCAATGGCGATCACAGGGCAGCGAGCCCACTTTCAGGACGGAGATTCGACATGGCGAGTTTCAAGCAGGTACTTCATCTCGTGCCCTTCGGCGTGCTGATGGTCGCGAGTCTGGGCGTGCAGGCGCAGAGCTTCCGCGTGCAGTGTCCGGCGGGCACCCGGCTGCACCCGGCCGACACCAGCGCGGACCCCGCCGTCACCAGCGTCGCAGACCGGGCGAAGTACGCGACGACGACGCTTCAAGGGCGCACCGACGGCCTGCTCAACCCGACGCCGGCGATGGCCAATCCGGGCATCAAGTGCCAGCAGATCTCGGGCGGCGACGGCTTCGCGACCATGGCCGATGGCACGCAGACCTACATGTTCTCCTTCGGGCCTCTGTCCGGGTTGTCGCACATCGTGCAGGGGCAACCCGGCACGGTGACGGCCGCCGAATTCCTGCGCAGCAACGTCGACGCCGCGAACGGCACGATCGGGTCTGATGGCGTGCTGGCGGCCGTCAAGATCGGCGCTCCGGACGGCTATGCCTACGACTTCAACGGTGCGATCGGCCTCGTGCCCGATGTCGAGGCCAACAACGGAAGCGGTCTCGCGAACGCGCAACTCACCGGCCACGTCGACCCGCGCCTGATCATGGATGTCGGCGTCCTCAACGGCAACATTCCCGCGCCGATGATCGCCATCAACGAGGGCGACGAGCTCTTCCTCACGCTCACCAACGTGGGCATGGTGATGCGACCCGACCTGTTCGAGCAGCACACGATCCACTTCCACGGCTACCCCAACGCGTCGGCCTTCTATGACGGCGTGCCCGACGCCTCGGTGGCCATCAACATCGGGGGCAGCTTCACGTACTACTACCTGGCACCCGAGGCCGGCACCTACATGTGGCATTGCCACATCTCGCCGCCTGAGCACCTGCAGATGGGCATGGTGGGCCAGTTGTACGTGCGCCCGCGCCAGGACGCAGTGGCCACGGGCACCTCGCTGCGCGCCCAACTCGTGGCGGACCAGGCCGACCCGTTGAAGAAGTGCGGCACCAACGACCTGCTGTGCTCGGTGCAGGTGCCTCCCGCACCGGTCGCGACCGTCTATCGCGATGCCACCAAGAAATATGCGTACGACGACGGCGACGGCTCGACAGCCTACGACGTCGACTACCCGATCCAGATGCATGGCTTCGATCCGAATTTCCACTTCGTCGGCATGACGTTCAACCCGGAATCGTTCACCGACAACCAGGACAAGTACTTTCTTCTCAACGGCCGCAGCTATCCCGACACGGTCAATCCCGATCCGCTGAGCACTCAGGATTCGGACGGCGTCTCCCGCTTCTCGCAGCCGCTGCCGTCCATCGTCAACATCCCCGAGGGCGGCAAGGCGTTGCTGCGTTTCTCCGACCTCAATACGACCGCGTATCACACGCTGGCGTCACTCGGAATTCCGATGCACGTGGTCGGCTACAACGCGCGGCTGCTGCGCGACCAGGACGGCAACGACATGGCCTACGACACCAATTCGATCACGCTGGCCGGCGGCGAGTCGGCCGACGTGCTGCTCGACGCGACCGACAAGACCAAGTATCCGAAGGGCAGCGTGCTGTATCTGTACACGCCGCAACTCGATCACCTGTCGAACGATGCCGAGAACTTCGGCGGAATGATGACCGAGGTGCGCATCTGCGACGCGACCAAGTTCGTCGTGGCCACCAAGAAGTGCGGCAACTAGGGAGCGGGCCATGCGCGAAATGAACCAATTCTTCGGGCTGGTGCGGCGTGGCGCCGCGCTGGCTGTGGCGACGCTGGCGGTCGGCGCTGCGCAGGGGGCTACCCCCGGCATCGTCGGTACCGGAGGCGGCAGTGCGCCTGCCTTCGACCTGATCGCCAAGGACGGCTATGTATCGCAACCCGACGGCGCCAGCGTGTACACCTGGGGCTATGGCTGCAATTCGCAGCCGGGTGCGTTCGTTCCGGCCGGCATCCCCGGCACCTGTCCCAATGGCGAGATGCAACTGCCGGGGCCGACGCTGGTGGTCAACCAGGGCGACACGGTCTCGGTCACGCTGAAGAACAGCCTGCCGCCTGCGGCAGGCAACACCTCGATCCTGTTCCCGGGATTCGCCGTGTCCGCAAGCGCCACGACGGGGTCGACTGGCGCCTGCACATCGCCCGTGTCCGGCGTGCTCACCACCGAGGCTGCCAACGGCTGCGCGGTCACCTACACCTTCGTCGCCGCCACCGCCGGCACGCATTCGTACTACAGCGGAACGCAGGGCGACCTGCAGGTCGAGATGGGCCTGTACGGCGCGCTGATCGTCCTGCCCTCCAAGGTGGTCGGCAACACCATCACGCCGCTCAACGGCGCCGTCCCGACGCTGTACACCACACCGGCCGCCAACCTTCCTGACACCTGCCACGCGCTGACGCCTGCACTGACGCTGCCCAACGGGGCGCAGGACTTCCGTCTCGCCGCGGCCGCGTTCGATCACCCCGGTGCCTGCTACGACCGGGAGTACCTGTTCCAGATGTCCGAGATGGATCCCCGCATCCACGCCGAGGCGCTGGCACAGGTGACGTCGCTCGGGGCCTGCACGGCCGGAACCAGCGGCTGCAGCCTCCAGGTGCCGACCGAGCCCTACCACCCGGCTTACTTCCTGCTCAACGGCCGGTCGATGCCCGACGACATGGATCCGAACTACGCGCCGCAGTACCCCCGCCAGCCGTACAACTCCAACCCGCACATGCACCCAGGCGAACTCACCCTGGTGCGCGTCATCGGCCAGGGTCGCATGCAGCACCCGTTCCACGAGCATGCAAACCATGTGCGCGTGCTGGCGCGCGACGGGTACCTGCTGCTGACCGCGGGCAACAACCTGGCCGGTCCGTTGCTGTTCACGACATCGACCGTCCCCGGGCAGACGCTGGACGGCATCTTCCAGTTCACCGCCAAGGGCCTGAACTGGGACGTCTACGGCCACTCGAGCACTGCCGGCGCCGGCGACAAGTACGCCACCAACGCGGCGGACCCCATCTATGGCAGCTACAACGGCACGCCGGTCCCGCCGTGCAAGCCGGACGCGAACGGCTACTACACGACCGGCAGCGGCGCCCCGGTGACCGCGCCCAACTACTTCGAGTGGTGTGCCGACCACCAGCTGGCCCTCGAGGCCAAGCCCTTCGGGCAGGTGGGCAGCGGTGGTCCGGTCACCTTGCCGGACCCGAACGTCCTGGTCAACGGCGCCTGGTATTCGGGCTCCCCGTACCTGGGCCCCGACGCGGCCGCGCGCTCGGTCGGGCCGACGCCGATCCCGCCGTTCGGAACGATCGCCAACGACCCCGGTGCGGAGGCAGGATTTGCCTACATGTGGCACTCGCATAACGAACGCGAAATCACGACGAACAACATCTTCCCGGGCGGAATGATGACGATGATGCTGGTGGACCCATGGGTCTTCTTCATCAACGAAGCGAACTGAGTTGAGGGAAAGCGCCATGACATCCAAGGTCTACCAGCAGTCACTGCGTACTGCAGTCGCCGCGGCGTTCACGCTGGCCGCCGCGTGCGGCAGCGCGCTGGCCCAGAGCAGCGTCACGCTCGTCGCCAGTCCGCAGTCAACGGTGCTCCCGGACGGGCAGAGCGTGCCCATGTGGGGCTACACCTGTGGTGACACGCTGCCTGCGTCGGCACCGACAAGTGCCGGACCCAGCTGCACGGCGGCGAACGGCAGCCCGCAGGCGGGCGGCGCGGTCTGGCAGCCGCCTGTCATCAGGGTGCCTGCAGGGCAGCTCACCATCAACCTGGCGAATCACCTGCATGCGGGCATCCCGACCTCGATCATCATCGACGGGCAGCTCGGCGGCGGACTGGGCGACGTGAACGCGCGCACCACCGACCCCAGCCCGGTGCATGCACCGCAAGGAACGACCTGGCCCGGCACGCTGGGCGGCATCGATACCAGCGGCAACGCCATCGCCTTCACGCCCGGAAGCGGCTACAAGAGCACGCCCACGGTCAGCTTCACGGGCGGAGGCGGCAGCGGCGCACAGGCGGTCGTCGCGCTCGTGCCGGTCGGCGTGTCCACTGTGACGCGCACGGCTGCCGGCTCTGGCTATACGTCGGTGCCGGACGTGAGCTTCACGAGTCCCGACGGTGGCAGCGGCGCGCAAGCGACGGCTGCCATGGGGATGGCCACGACGGTCCCGCTGCAGAACGCCAATGCAGCCAACGCCAACTATGCGGGCCGCTATTCCTCGGGCACGCCCACGTTCACGTTCACGCCCACCGCGTGTCCCGTTGGCGTCGCCTGCGTCGCGGCGACCGGCACCGCCACCATGCAAGGCAATGGGGCCAACCGTCGCGTCTCCGCGATCACCGTTTCCGCGGCCAACATGGGAAGCGGCTTCACGGATCCGGCCCACGTCGCGGTCAGCGTTTCTTGCACGGGAGGCTGTTCCCAGCAGGTCGCGGCCACGCCGAGCCTGGCCAGCATGCGCGTCAACACGCTGGTGCTGACCCAGGCCGGCTCGGGCTACGTGAGTTCGCCCACCGTGGCGATCGGCGCTGTCGCCAGCGGCGGCGGCACCGGCGCGTCCGCCACGGCGGCCATATCGACGAGCATCGCCTCCGTGACGCTGACGAGTGCGGGCAGCGGCTACACCGCGTTGCCGACCATCGGCCTGGCCGGCGGTGGCTGCACGGTTTGCGGCACGGTCCAATACGCGTCCGGCGTGACCTTGGGCGACTTCGCCTCCGTCGGCCTGGCGACCTTCAGGCCGCCGGTCCAGGCGGCGCGCGTGCGCTCGTTCGGCACCGAGGTGGCGTCGGGCGACAGCAAGGCGCTGGTCTGGAACAACCTGCGTCCGGGCACCTACCTGCTGCACTCCGGGACGCAGCCGTCCATCCAGCACCCGATGGGCCTGTATGCCGTGCTCGTGGTCACGGAAAACACGACCGACACGCTGGCCTACGGCCTCGCCTTCGACCAGTCCGTCCCGCTCCTGCTGAGCGAGATCGATCCCGTGCAGAACACCGCCGTCGACACCGCGGTCAACACGGACGGCTTCACCCCCACCGCGGCCTGGAGCGGCCGCGCCGGCGACTGCGGCGACCCGACCGTGCACACCTGCTATCCGCCGGCAGTCAACTACAGCCCGCTGTACTACCTGGTCAACGGCGAGGCGTTCGACCGCAGCAAGCCGTCGGCGCCCAACAACGTCGCACCGGTCATCGCCGCGGCGCCCACGGGGTCGACCCTCACCGGCCGCGTGCTGCTGCGCCTGGTCAACGCCGGCCTGCGATTCCACGTGCCCAGCGTCGTCGGCGCGACCATGACCCTGGTGGCCGAGGACGGCAACGTGTTGCCCGGCATGCCGCGCATGCAGAACTCAGTGCTGCTTACCGCCGGCAAGGTGTACGACGTCGCGATCCAGCCCGCGCAAACGGGCGGTTCCTACACCGACGCCACCTATTCGCTGTTCGACCGCGAGCTCAGCCTGTCCACGAACAACCAGGGCGGTGGCGGCATGCAGGCGTACATCAACGTCGGCGCCGGCAGTGCTTCCTCCGCGGCCGCCAGCGCCGCCGCGAGCGCGGCGGCCAAGGCCAACGCCGACAGCTACAACCTGGTGCCCGGCGGCACACTGACGATCGCCGACCCCGTCCGGGGCGTGATCGCCAACGACGTCGGCATCTACGGCGTCGCCATCGTCGGCGCGGCACCGGCCGGCCTGACGCTCAATGCCAACGGCACGTTCACCTACGCCAGCGACGTCCCCGCCACGTTCACCTATTGCGGCAACGGCGTCACCGACACGTCCAAGTCCGTCTGCACGACCGTCTCGCTGAACGCGTGCACCGGCGTCTGCCTGGCCGGCGCGCCGGTCGCCAACGACGTCGCGTTCAGCAGCAACGTCGCCGCGCGCTTCACGTCGCCGCCGCCCGGATTGTTCGCGAGCGTCAGGAACGACTCCGGTCTCGCGCTGACCGCCAATGCTGCCACCAGCGTCGCCGGCGGCACCGTGACGGTCAATGCAGACGGCTCGTTCGTCGTGGTCCCGGATTGCGCTGTCGCGGTCGGCGGATGCACCGCGGCGACGCAGGTCACCTTCCAGTACAGCGTCGTCAACGCGCAGAAGACGGCTTCGAACGCGGCCAAGGTGACGGTCGATTTCCTCCAGCCGTCCAACCTCGCCGTCAACGTCGTCGATGCCAAGACAGGCCTGCCGGTCGGCGACTACCGCTGGCTCATCGAGGAAGATCGCACGTTCTGGATCGATCCGCGATGCCAGATCAATTCCAGGACGCAGCCCCCGGGCTGCCCCGATGCCACCAAGGGCCCCTGGTCGACGCCGGCCACGCCGGTGGAGAGCCTGGGCTACAACTTCCACACGGCCAGCATGCCCGTGATCGCGCAGGGCTGCGTCGGCAAGGCGTCGTGCGAAAGCGGCCAGACGCTGGGCGGCGTGGCCGCGGTGTGCGATGTCGGAAATGGCGCCTGCCGGACCGATGGCGTCCAGAAGATGCAAGTGCCCCCGGGCGCCGTGCACCTGGATCCGGCCAAGCGCTACTTCATCTCCATCCTGCCAGGCGACGGCGTCAACCCGACGATCGGGGGCCCCGGTCCCATGCCGGTGGATCCGACGAAGCCCGGCGGCGCGCAGCGCCCGTTCGACATCGCCAAGGATTGCGGTGCCTACAACGGCGGCGCTGCCGGGACGGTCTGGGAACCGGCCGGCGATTCCGCCCTGTGCGGACACGGGATGGGCGGCGCGCAGATCGCGGTCGGCCAGAGCACCGTGAACGTCCGCCTGCAGCAGACCCCGCTGCCCACGGCCAAGATCTCGGTGCTGGTGTTCCAGGACGACAACCCGCTCAACGGCGAGAACGACGCTGGCGGCGGTGTCGACGTGCTCGCGCCGAACGAGCCGGGTCTCGGCGGCTTCGAGATCAAGCTGTTCGACCAGGCCGGCCAGCTCGGCGACAACACGGGCCAGATCACCTACGACGAATTCAACCAGCCCGTGACCAACGAACTGGCGAACCAGATCGATCCGATCACGGGCAACAACGCGTGCCCGATCACGCAGCGCTCCGACGGACTGATCGGCATGATCCCGACCTGTCCGAAGTACGAGTCGGACGGTGTCACGCTGTCGCCGCTCGCCGGCCAGGTCGTGGTACCCAACCTGTACCCCGGGCTCTACGAGATCCAGGCCTATCCGGCGGCCGACCGCATCGGCCGCGGCGAGGAATGGCTGCAGACCAACACGCTCGATGGTGGCAAGCCGCACGAGGCGTTCATCAAGCCCAACGAGCCGGGCTACTTCCAGGAATTCGGCCCCGGCGGGTACCACGTCGCGATCGGCTTCGCCAATCCGGCGATCATCAATGCGCGCAAGGCCGGCTACTGCCAGGGCCTGACGGGCGGTTGCTCGGCCGAGCTGACCGTGCAGGTCACCAACAACCACATGAGCCGCACGCCCGACCAGCGGACGTTCAGCAGCGAGACCTACGACCACTACAGCTTCACGCAGTGCTACGTGTCGATCGGGCCGGCCGATGCCGAGGACTTCGCCTTCGCCAAGTGCTCGCCCGACGGCACGGCGCACTTCACCGGCCTGCCCACGGGCACCTTCAAGATCAGCGTGTTCGACCAGTGGAACGACATCATGCTCGACGGCCTCGTCGGCACGGTGGTCGTCGATGGCACGAACACCGCGACCCATCCCCTGACCTTCCCGGTCACGCAGTGGCGCACCAACCTGTTCACGCGCACCTTCATCGACCAGAACGGCGACGGCGTGTCGCAGGACGCCGAGCCCGGCCTGGCGCTTGTCAACACCAATATTCGCTATCGCGACGGCAGCATCGGCTTCTTCAACAACACCGACCTGAACGGCTACGCCGGCTTCAACGAGGTGTTCCCGTTCATGAACTGGCTGGTCGTCGAGACCTCGTCGACGCGATTCAAGCAGTCCAAGGCGCACACGGTGTACGACGCCGGCGGGCCCGTGGACTGTTCGCAGCAATCGACCGCCGCCGGAATGCCGTGCTCGACCATCGCCGCGAACGTGGCCAACACGAACGCGCGCGTGGCCTTGCCCGCCGACCTGCGTTATCCGGGTGCGCGCTACTGCGACGACGCCGACTGCTCGTCGACGACCGACCAGGGAAAGTCGACCGGCACGATCTTCCCGCCGCACCCTTGGGGCCTCACGCAGGGCTGGCAGGGCCTCCTGGGCCAGAACACGTTCATCGAATTCGCGATGACGCCGTTCCAGCCCGCGCGCGCGGACTCGACCTCGGGCGCCACGCTGCCGGCCGAGAACGGCGGCATCAGCGGCCAGGTGATCTACGGCTCGACGCGACCCTTCGACGACCCGTCGCTGGCGTTGCAGCTGTCGTGGGAACCCGGTGTCGCGCATGTGCGTGTCAACCTCTACAGGAAGACCGTCGATGCGTCCGGCAACGAGACGCTGACGCTGGTGGACTACACCGACACCGCGAGCTGGGACGACTGGGCCCAGGGCTTCCACCTGTCGGCTGACGGAACGACCCAGATCCCGAACATGAACTGCCCCGGCCAGGCGGCCGACAGCCCGTTCTTCGCGACGCTCAAGGGCAGCAAGCAATGGCTGGACGCTTCCAAGACCGCGTTGCCGCACGACTCGCAGTTCAAGTGCTACGACGGCTGGTCCCAGCTCAACCAGGTTCAGCCGGCGCCGTATGACGGCATGTACAAGTTCCCCAGCGCGACGATCCTGGACCCGGTCACGGGCAGGCGCAGTGGCAGCCACTGCACCGGCTGCACGCAGCTCGATGCCGACGGCAACCCGATGCTGCCGTCCGGCAAGTACGTGGTGGAAGTGATCGTGCCGCCGGGCTACGAACTGGTGAAGGAAGAGGACAAGAACATCCTGCTCGGCGACGTGTACATCGCGCCGGTCACCCAGCAGTTCGCCGGCTTCGGCAACGTGTTCATCATGCCCGACCAGGCCACGGTGAACGCCACCTTCAACCGCAACAACCCGGGCAACCTCAACCTGACGGGCAACCTCGGCTCGGTGACGCTCCCCCGCCATGAAGGCGACACGGGCAGCATCGAGGCGTACTGGCCCTGCGTCGGTGCCGAGCGCATCGTGCCGGACCTGAACAGCCTGTTCCCGCAGGCCGGTCAGGCGGCGCCGTTCGCGGGCGCGAAGCGGCGCCTGTGCGACCGCAAGGAAGTGGCGCTCGACGACCAGGCCTCGGTACTGACCAAGTTCTATGTCTTCAGCTCCACCCACATCGCCGGCCACTTCACCGGCACGATCACCAACGACTTCGCATCGGAGTTCGATCCGTTCTCGCCGCAGTTCGGCGAGAAGTTCGGCCCGCCCAACCTGCCGGTCGGCGTGCGTGACTTCAATGGCAACGAGGTGGCCCGGGTCTATTCCGACCAATGGGGCATCTACAACGGCCTGTACTTCTCGAGCTGGACGGTGAACCCGCCCAATCCGACGGGCTATGCGCCGGAAATGTCCATCGCCTGCATGAACGATCCAGGTCCGATCCCGGACGTCGCCCATCCGGGCCAGATGATCACCGATCCTGCGTACAACCCGGCCTACAGCAACTTCTGCTACGAGCAGCCGTTCATGCCCGGTACCACGACGTACATGGACACGCCGGTGATCCCGACGCAGGCGTTCGCCGATGGCTACAACCTGCCTGACACGGAGTATCCGGACGCGACGCCGGCCATCACCAGCGTCAGCGGCCCGACCCTGGCCGGTCCGTGGGCGCCCTGGGCGGGCGCGACCGCCGCGCGCGTGACGTTCACGCTGAGCAACGTGGATGCGAACGATGCCGTCACTTCGGTGGCGGACGGCACCACGACGCTGATCCCGAGCGCGATCACCTGCAATGCGGCATCCGGCTGCACCGGGGGCGCGAACGCGCGGAACAACTGGATGGCACAACGCGTGGCCCTCGGCGTCAATGCCAGCGGCACCGGCTACTCCGCCACGTCCACCGGCGCGACGGTGACGGTGACCCGGCCCGTGGGGACGGGCGCCTACACCAACGCCCTGTCGGTGGCCCAGACCGGAATGACCGTCAGCGGTAGCCTGGCCTTCGGCGGCGGCTCGGGCGCAGCGCCGACCGGCTCCTTCACGTTCGCCGCATTGGGCGACAAGACGGTGCAGAATCCGAACTTCTCCGGCCCCAACGCGACGGTCGCTCCGTTCAACCAGAAGACCATCACGCGCCACTACGGCTTCGGCGCACGCTGCGTGTCGCCCACGTCGGGCAGCCCCACGTGCAACACCCTGTCGAGCGTGTCCATCGGGGGCGTCGCCGCGAACGTGACCTCCTGGACCGACTCGTCGATCACGGTCGACATTCCCGCCGGCATGCCCGCATGCGCCGTGCAGCAGCGCGGCCAGACGGCGACCCTGTGTGGCGAGGCGGTGATCACCGCCGGCAACGGCAAGCAGTCGATCGACACGGTCACGGTGACGGTCGGCGGCAGCGCACCCTGGGTGGTGATGGCGAACGACTTCGCCACCAACACCGGTGGCAAGGTGATCGCCCCCGCAGGCAAGTCGGTCAAGGACTACGGCCCGAACTTCGGACGGATGTTCTTCAGCCCGATCCAGACCGCGATCGACAGCGCCTCCCCGGGCGACCTGATCCTGGTGCAGCCGGGCACGTACCGCGAGAACATCATCATGTGGAAGCCCGTGCGCCTGCAGGGCGTGGGTGCGGCCGCGGTGACGATCAATGCCGATGCGCATCCGGCCGGCAAGATGGACGAATGGCGTCGCCAGGCGGTCTGCACGTTCGGTCTCGACCTGAACGGCGTGCCCAACCTGGGCAACACCCACTTCGATCCGAGCGGCAACGGCACCTACTCCTGCCCCGACACCATGCACCTGCGCGCCGACCGCATCCCGTTCGAGGCCATCACGGGCTGGAACGCGGCGGGCAACGGCAACCTGGCGCAACTGCTCCAGGAACCCACGCTGCTGGGCGCCTACGAAGGCGCGGGCATCACCGTGGTCGGCCGCGGCGTCAAGATCCCGAACAACAGCACTGACTTCTGGGGGGCCGATCCGACGGCCGCGGGGGCATTCGCCGACGGTAGCGTCTACCTGAGCACGAGCGACTGCACCAACTCGGTCAACGCCTCGAGCAATGGCAGGGACTACAGCTCGTCGAACTTCCTGTGCAATCCGTCGAGCATCGATGGCGTGTCCATCATCAACAGCTCGCAAGGCGGCGGGGGCCTGTTCATCCACGGCTGGGCCCACAACCTGCAGGTGGCCAACACCCGAATCTCCGGCAACCACGGCACGCTCGCCGGCGCCATCAACGTTGGCAACGGCGAGACGCCGCCCGTCTTCGTGAACGACGGCACTACCTGCGGGGCCGGCACCACGGCGCTGTGCCCGCCGATCCCGACTGGAACACCGCTCAATGCGGCGATCCCGTTCGCGTTCAACACGAACGTGCGCGTGCACAACAACATGATCTACAACAACGCCTCGATCGGCGACGCGCTCTTCACGGGCACGCCGGCGGGCGCTGGCGGCATCACCGTCAGCGCGGGGGGCGACAACTACCTGATCGACCACAACTGGATCGCCGGCAACCTGTCCACGGGCGACGGCGGCGGGGTGCAGACGCTGGGCGTGACCTTCAACGGTCGCATCGGCAACAACTTCATCCTGTTCAACCAGAGCACGAACCCGACGCTGCCCACCAGTGGCGGGGGCATCGTGATCGAGGGCGCGAACGAGCCGCGGACGATCAATGGCAACGAGTGCGGCGGCACGACCGACTTCGACTGTCCCCCGGGGCTGGGCGATGGCACGGGTGCGGGCCTGGTCATCGACGGCAACCTGATCCTGGGCAACAGCGCCGAGAGCGGCAGTGGCGGCGGCCTGCGCCTGGGGCAGATCAACGGCAGCGAGCTGGTCCAGTTCCCGCTCCTCAACGGCCGGTGGTACGGCGTGACGGTGACCAACAACATCATCGCCAACAACGTTGCCGGCTGGGACGGCGGCGGCGTGTCGCTGCAGGACGCTTTGAAGGTCGACCTGGTCAACAACACCATCGTCTCCAACGACACGACGGCGTCGGCCGGCTCGCTCTTCAAGACGCTGGGTGCGGTCGATTCCGCCTCGACGCCGCCGGGATGCGTGAACAATCCGGCGCTGGAGCAGAACCTGACCTGCCCGACCACCGGCGCAGGGCATGCCCCGCAGCCGGCCGGCGTGGTGACGATGGCGCACACGCCGAACCTGGTCGAGGCGATCGGCAACCTGCCGGCCGTCCTCGGCGCCAAGGTGGTCTGCCCGACCTCTGCGGGCCAGAACTACGGCTACACGGGGCTCCTCGGCGTGAACGGCGACTGCATGAAGGTGTCCAAGCCGCGCATGGTCAACGACCTGTTCTGGCACAACCGTGCCTTCAGCGTGGACATCGTCAACGCCGATCCGAACAACATCGACCCGACCACCGGCGATCCCAAGACGCCCACGGGCGGTGGCCTGCTCTCGCAGCAGAACCTGGTGGAGGTCAAGCCGATACTGAACCAGACGAGTACCGGGCAGTGCGTGGCGCCGCCATCGGGCATCACCACGTTCTACTACGACGTCGGCCTGCGCACGGACGACGTGCTGGCCGGGCAGATCAGCTTCGCGGCGAACCAGCTCGCGACCTACAGTTCCATCGTCAGCGGAGATCCGCAGAACGTGCTGGTGCAGACGGGCGCGGTGGCGGCTGGAAGCTCGCCTGTGGTCGCGGAGTTCTGCAACGGTGCACGCGTGGCGCCGGAGAAGAAGGCGGGCGGCACGGAATACAGCGGCTACAACGCACCCCCGGGTGCATCAGAGACCACTGGCACGACAACGATGTTCGTCTTCAACAACATCCAGCCGACCGCCACCGTCGACGAAGGCCACAACTGGCTGAACCTCACCTATGGCCCGTTGACGCTGAACCGTTCCGCGGTCATCGCAGGCTCGCCTGACGCGCCTGAACTGATGGTCGCATCGGCCGGCGTCGCAGTCGCCGGCGGCGCCTACTCGATCCCGGGCACTTCGCCGGCGGCCGGGGCGGGCAGCGTCAACGGCCTGACGCCGGTGTCCGACTTCTTCGGCCGCAAGCGTTCCACGACCGCCACCTCGGTCGGCGCGGTGGAAGTGGCGGCGGTGCCGAGGCCGGCGACGTTGACCTCGGTCACCCCGGGCAGCGGCTTCCAGGGCACGACCGTGGCGCTGGCCATCGCCGGCAGCAACCTGGCCGGCGTGTCGGCGGTGAACGTGTCCGGTGCGGGCGTCGCCTGCACCGTCGTCGGGGTGTCCACGGCGACGTCGGCGGCGGCCAGTTGCGCGATCGCGGCCACCGCGGCGGCCGGAGCGCGGGACGTCAGCGTGACCACGCCGGCCGGGGCCAGCAACACCGTGCCGTTCACCGTGGTCGCGACGCCGACGGTTCCGGCGTTGGGTGCGGCCCTGGACAACTTCAACCGTGCCAACGCGAACGTGCTCGGCAACGGCTGGAACCAGGTCGTGCTCAACTCGGGCGTCGCCTGCAGCCTTGCCGGGTTCGGCAACGCTGCGCCTTGCGCGGCCTTGCGAGTCAACGGCAACGTGGCGTCGGCAAGACAGGCCGGTCCGGCCTACTGGCCCACGACCTTCGGTGCCCAGCAGGCGGCGGCCTTCACGATCGCGAACACGCCGTTCGTCGGTGACGCCCTCGTGTTGAAGGCGACGGCCGGTACTGCGACCCTGCCGGGCAACTTCATCCGTGTGCGGATCGCCGCGGCGACGGTCGTGGTCGAAACCACCACGACCGGCGGAATCACCTACACGGCGCAGGGTGCGCCGCTGGCGGCGACCTTCGCCAGCGGCGACACGCTGACGGCGCTGGTCGATGCGGGTGGCACGGTCTCGGTGTGGAAGACGACCGGCGCGACGACCGCCTACCTGGGTTCGGTGAACACGCTGGTGGCGGGAACGGGTCGCATCGGCCTGCAACTGCCTGCCAACGCCCAGGTCGACAACTTTGCAGGAGGCACGGTGCCCTGAGTCGGCAACGCCGGCACAGGGGCTTGATCGCGCCGGCCGCGCGCTCATGTCGCGGCCGGCATCTCGACGAGCCTGCGGACCACGATGGATGCCATGACGAGGATTGCTGTGGACGGTACCGGGAAGCGAAGGGCCTGGCAGGCCTGGCCTGCCAGGCTGCTGCTGGCCGGGCTGCTCGCCAGCGGAGCGGCCGCGCCGGCGGCTGCCGACGAGCCCGCCGCGCCGGCGGCGTCGGTCGCCGGATCTCGCGCTGTCCATGGCTCGACCCTGGACGGCCGGGTGGCCCTGATGGCCCGGGAGTTGGCGCTCGACGCGGCGCAGCAGGGGCAACTCAGGAAGCTGCTGCAAGCCCAGCGCGAGCAGGTGATGGCCCTGTGGGACGACGAAGCGTTGCCGGCGCCCGTCCGCGTGAGCCGCACACGCGCCATCGGCGACCACACCGCCGACCAGATCCGTGCGATGCTCGATGACGAGCAACGCAAGAAGTACATGCAGCCCCGCCGTCGCGACGCCGCCGTGGGGGTGGGCGGCGCCGATGTCCAGGCCTGGATGGCCCGCAGCGGCCAGCATTGACGCTGTCGCGCGTCTTCGAACAAGGGGAATTCGATGTTGCCAAGCAATGTTCGCCCGCACCGCGCATTGGTCCTGTCGGTGTTGCTGGCCGGCGTGGCGGCGACGGGCCGGGCGCCGGCGGCCGATGTCCAGGCCGCTGCACCGACGGCGGCGGCGTCCGGTCCGACGTCGACGCCGCGGGTGTCACCCTACGTCATCGCCGCGCGCCGCGATGCGATGGCGGCAAGCGCAGCGCGTCCGCTGGTGTCTCCGCTGACGATGCGGCGTCCGCACCATCGGCCGGCCGCACCGGGAAGATCATGAACGCCGTCGGCATGATGTGCGCATGCCGTCCGGCTTGCTCGCGTGGCGCGGCGGGCTGGGCGCTCTTCGCCGCGATCGCGTTCGCGGCACCGGCCGTGGCGCAGACTGCCGCACCCGCACGGGCAACACCGTCGCGACCTGCGGCGTCGGCGCACGACGGTCAGGCGGTCGCACCGGTCGCCCCGGTCGACAAGGCGCGTCGGCAGGCGCTGCATCGGCCGGTGCTGGTGACCGACAAGGAGCGCACCTTCTATCGAGCGCGTTTCGGCGTCGACAAGCTGTCGGTGAGCTACACCTCGTCGGGCAACCTGATCCGCTTCACTTACCGCGTCCTGGACGTCGCGTTGGCCAGGCCGCTGACCGACAAGGCCAACACGCCCTTCATGCTCGGGCAGCGTAGCCGCGCGATGCTGCAGGTGCCCGTGATGGAGAAGGTCGGGCCGCTGCGCCAGACCAACGATCTCGTGGCCGGCAAGGAATACTGGGTGGCGTTTTCCAACAAGGGCAATCTCGTCCGCCCCGGAGATCGCGTCAACGTGACGATCGGCGCATTCCATGCCGATGGATTGTTGGTAGAGTGAACGCGCACCGAGTGCGCACAGCGAGGGGTCGAATCGTGAACAATGTCCGGTACCTGATTTCCCTGATGGCCGCCCTGGCCAGTCCCTTGGCGATGGCCGCCGACATGACCGCGGCGCAGGTGGCCGACAGGAACGTCGCTGCGCGCGGCGGCCTGGCTGCATGGCGGGCGATCGGCAGCATGACGTTGACCGGCGAGATGGACGCTGGCGGCACGCCGGCCGTGCGCCTGCCATTCGAGATGAGCCTGAAGCGCCCGAACAAGAGCCGCCTCGAGATCCACGTGAAGGACCAGACCGCCGTGCAGGTCTACGACGGCCAGCAAGGCTGGAAGATGCGCCCCTACCTGAACCGCAACGACGTCGAGCCGTTCACCCGCGTCGAAACCCAGGCCGCGGCCGACGAGGCCGAGCTGGACGGGCCGTTGGTCGACTACGCCAGGAAGGGCACCCGCATCGAGCTTGCCGGAACCGAGAAAGTCGAGGGCCGCAACGCCTACAGGTTGCACCTCACACAGGCCGACGGCCACCAGATCAACCTGTGGATCGACGCCGCCACCTTCCTCGACGTCAAGGTCGACGGTGAGCCGCGGCGGCTCGACAACAGGATGCACAAGGTCGCCATCTTCTACCGCGACTTCAAGCGGGTCGATGGCGTACAGGTGCCGATGACGCTGGAGACCGTCGTCGACGGCGTCAGGCCGTCGCGCAAGATCACGTTCAAGACGGTCACTGTCAACCCGTCGCTGACCGAGGCGCTGTTCACCAAGCCGCAGGTCGCGCCGGTGAGGCAGGCGTCGGCCCAGTGATGGGGCACGCCGCGATGCGCAGGCGCGCCGCCTTGGGATTGGCGGCGCTGCTGGCGCTGTCGGGCTTCGGCAGCGCGCGCGCGCTCGCACCGGCCGAGATGCCGGCCATGACGGCGAGCGAGATCGTCGCGCGCAACGCGGCCGCGCGGGGCGGTGTCGAGGCCTGGCGCAAGATCGACACGATGGCCTGGACGGGGTACGCGGAGAGCACCAATGCGCCCGGTCGGCGAGTGCCGTTCCTGCTCGAACAGAAGCGACCGGGCAAGACACGTTTCGAGATCGTCGAGCCGTCGGGTGCCAAGGCGGTTCGCGCCTACGACGGCGCCGCGGGCTGGAAGCTGCGGCCGGCCGTCGGCGGTCCGCCCGAGATCGCGCCGTATGCCGCCGACGAACTGAGCTTCGCCCGCGGCGCGCAGGTGATCGAAGGGCCGCTGATGGACTACGTGGCGGGCGGTGCCATCGTCTCTCTCCTGGGCGCCGACACGATCGAAGGTCGCAAGGCGCACGTGCTCGACATCCGCGTGCCGTCCGGCGGCCTGCATCGGGTGTGGATCGATGCCGGGTCGTTCCTGGAACTGCGGCATGACCGCGAATTCCACGACGCCGCCGGCCGCACCGTCGTGGCCACGGTGCGCTACCGCGACTACCACGCGTTCGAAGGCCTGCAGATGCCGGTGACGATCGAGACGGGCGGCGCCAAGGGCCAGCCGACGAACCGATTGACGATCGAGCGCGTGGCCCTGAACCCGCCGATCGACGACAAGGCCTTCGAGCGGCCGGCATCCTTGTCGGCCCGCCGCGGACGGGTCACCGTCGACACGCGCGGCGCCGCGGCGCCGAACGCGCCGGACGCCGCGCGGCGACCATGATCCGGGCACGCGGCCGCCGCATGCTGCCGTCTTCCCGCGTGTCGCGCAGAGGGCTTGCAAGGGACCGCTTGCGCGGGTGGTCGACGATGGTGCGTGCCGCGGCACGCTTGCTGCTGGCGGCGCTCGCCGTCGCGTGCAGTGCCGTCGCCGCAGGCGATGCGCCGGCCGACGATGGCGAGTCGATCTACCTGCATGGCACGACGCGGGATGGTCGTCCGGTCACGGCCACGCGAGGCGCCGACGCGGATGCCCAGGGTCAGGCCGCCGCGTGCGTGAACTGCCACCAGCGCAGCGGGCTGGGTGGACGCGAGGGGCGCATCCTCATTCCACCGATCACTGCCCGCTACCTGTTCCGGCCGCTCGCCAGCGTGCAGGAGGAGCGCGACATCCCGTTCGTCGCGGGCATGCACGCCGATCGCGAGCCCTACACCGACGAGACCGTGGCGCGCGCCATCAGCGAGGGCGTCGATTCCACGGGCAAGCCGCTCAGCTTCCTGATGCCGCGCTATCGGCTCGGGCCGGACGACATGGGCGCGCTGGTGGGGCATCTCAAGGAAATGGATCGCCGCAGCGTGCCGGGCGTCAATGCGACCACGCTGCATTTCGCCACCATCGTCACGCCCGACGCTGATCCGGTGAAGCGTCGCGGCATGCTCGCCGTGATGAACCAGTTCTTCGCCGATCGCAACATCAGGCAGATGGTGCCGGCGCCGCACCTGATGACCTCCGGCAAGACCTCGTACAGCGGCATGATGTTCAAGGTCCAACGGCGTTGGGAACTGCATGTCTGGGAGTTGACCGGGCCGGAAGCGACCTGGCCGGCCCAGCTCGACCGGCACCTGGCGGCCGAGCCGGTGTTCGCGGCGATCTCCGGCATCGGCGGCCGGACATGGGCACCGATCCATGCGTTCTGCGAGCGCGCCGCGCTGCCGTGCCTGTTTCCGAATGTCGATGCGCCACCGGCCGATGCGGGGCGCGACTTCTATTCGATCTATTTTTCGCGCGGGGTGCTCCTGGAAGCCGAGTTGATGGGCAGGAACCTGCTTGGCGAGCCGGGCCGGGCCGGGGCGGCCCGCGTGCTGCAGGTCTACCGCAGCGGCGACATCGGCGAGGCTGCCGAGAGCGCGATGTCCGCAACCTTGAGCGCCGCCGGCGTGGCGATGTCCCGGCGCATCGTGTCGCGCGACGCGCCCGCGGCGGCCGTCGCCGACGCCCTGCGCAAGCACGCCGATGCGGACGCCGTCGTGCTGTGGCTGCGCCCGGGCGACCTCGCCGCACTGCCGCCGACGCCGCCGGCGGGCAGCACCGTGATGGTATCGGGGCTCATGGCAGGGCTGGAACGAGCGCCGTTGCCACCCGCGTGGCGTGCCAGCGTCCGCATGAGCTACCCCGTCGAACTGCCCGACCGGCGCCGCGTGCGGGTCGACTTCGCGTTGGGGTGGTTTCGCGCGCGCCACATTTCGCTGGTGGCCGACCAGACCCAGATCGATACCTACCTCGCGCTCGGCCTGTTGTCCGAGACGCTCAAGGGCATGGCGGACACGTTCGTGCGCGATTACCTCGTCGAGCACCTCGAAGACACGCTGGCGCATCGCATCATGACCGGCTATTACCCGCGCCTGGGCATGTCGACGGGACAGCGGTATGCATCCAAGGGCGGCTACCTGGTGCGCTTCGCTGCTGCGCAGGGCACGGCGCTCGTGGCCGACGGTGCCTGGACCGTGCCATGAGTGCCAAGTGGTCTGTCCGGCGCCCGACGGGGCACGGCCGGATGTCGCGGTTTGCCATTTTCGGGTGGGCCAGGCCGGGTCGTGACCGATGCGGCGCAAGCGGAAGCGGTTCATGATCGACACCATCGAGAACAGCGGGGACAGCACGGTCATGCGGGATCCGGGAACGTGTCGCTTGGTGGCGCCCCTCGTCGTGGCGCTGTGGCTTCTCGCGCCCGCCGTTGCGCGATGCCAGATCTACGCCGGGTCGGAATCGGCCACCGGCGCGGTGGTGCTGTCCAACTTCCGCACCGCGTCGACGGCCGACCTCGTCGAGGGCACCACGCTGCCGGTCGAACCCGCCGCGCCGCGCGCCGTGCCGGCCCCCGTGGCGCCCGCGCCGGTGGCCGCGCGCCCCCTGTCGGCCGAACTGCGCACGCTGGTCGACACGGTGGCCAGCCGCAACCAGCTGTCGCCCGCGCTGATCCACGCCGTCATCGCCGCCGAGTCGCGCTACGACGCGAAGGCGGTGTCGGCCAAGGGCGCGATCGGCCTGATGCAGCTCCTGCCGGCCACGGGGCGGCGGTTCGGCGCCCGGGACCTGTTCTCCGCGGAACAGAACGTCACGGCCGGCGCCGGCTACCTGCGCTGGTTGATGGGCCTGTTCGACGGCGACCTCGAGCTCGTGCTCGCCGCCTACAACGCGGGCGAGCAGGCGGTCATCAACGCGGGCTGCCGCGTGCCGGCCTATCCGGAAACCCAGGCGTACGTGAAGCGGATCCTCCAGAACCTGGAGCGGCAGCACGGCGCCGCGCCGCGGGCCAGGGGGGCCTATGCCTTCGGATGCGCGTGAGGCCGCCGGGTGCCGTTGCCGGCGCGCGCAGGTGAGCGAGGCGGCGTGATGCGCGCCGGCCCGCCCGACGCATCGCGCCGCCGCTTGCTGGTGGCCTTGCTCGTCGCCATCGGTGGCCCGGCGCGGGCGGGCGCGCCGGCGAGCGGCAGCGACGTCTCGGACCAGCACGTCGGGGGCACCCTGGCGCTGAGCGACCCGCAGGGACGGCTGCGCCGCCTGGCGGACTTCCGCGGCAAGGTCGTCCTCCTGTTCTTCGGCTACACCCGCTGCCCGGATGTCTGCCCGACCACGCTGCTGCGCATGGCCGAGGCCTGGCGCCTGCTCGGCGCCGACGCGGCCGGCGTGCAGGTGCTGTGGATGACGGTGGACCCGGAGCGCGATACCCGCGAACTGGTGGGCAACTATGTGGCGGCGTTCAATCCGGGCTTCCTGGGCCTGCGCGGCACGCTGGCGCAGACGAACGCGGTCGCCGACGCCTTCAAGGTGCACTACGACGTCACCTATTACAAGGACGAGGTGCTGGTGAGCCATTCGGCACACGGCTACCTGATCGACGGGCAGGGCCGGACGCGGGTCAAGGTCGACTACGCGGCGACACCGGAACAGATCGCCCAGGACGTGCGGGCCCTGCTGGCCGAGTCTCCGGGGCCACGAGTTCGCGCGACGGGTGGGCGCTGACCTCGCCTGGCCGGCGGAGGCGCCTCAGGCGACCCTTCAGCGGCCGGCGTTCTTGGCGTCGTAGTCGAAGGCGCGCCGTCCGGCGTGCAGCACGTCGTCGTGCGCGCTGCGCAAGGCATGCACGGCGCAGGAGCAGGCGGCGCCGAGGACCAGGGCCAGCCAGGCTGCGATGGCCCACCACGCGGCACGACCGCCGCCGATCGCGTAGCCGATTGCCGCGATGCCTGGGGTCAGCAGCAGCGGGGCAAGGTTCAGACGGGGTCGGACCTTGCCGAACAGGCTATCGCTAGACATGGAGTAAGGCTCCTTCACCAGTGGTGCTACCGAGTGTGCCGCCTCCGTTCGGTCCGATGAAGGGGATGTGTGTCGACTTGTTTCAAACAGGGGCCGAAATGGCCTGTTTGGCCATTTTTTTCAGATATTTCTCACGGAGCGACCCACAAGTCGGCTACCACCGGCCGATGTTCGGAGCCTTCGCGGCCGCCGGCTGCGCAGTCGAGCACGCCGACGTCGGGGCTGACCAGCACGTGGTCGATCCGCAGGAAGCTGAAGCCCGGGCGCAAGGCGTGGCCCAGCGTGTAGCCGTAGCCGATAGCCGCGCTCGAGAAGGCGTCGCGCAGCCCGGTGGCCAGCAGGCGCCGCACGACCGGCGAGTGCTCGTCGGCGTTGAGGTCGCCCGCGACGATCACCGGGCGCGTCGCCTTGCCCACGGCGGCGGCGAGCTGGATGGACTGGGCCAGCCGGTCCTGGAAGTTGCTCTCCCATTCGCGCAGCCCGCCCTGGCTCTTGCCGCGCGCGGCGTTCAGGCCGTCGCGCGGCGACACGAAGTGGGCGGTGAACAGGTCGATCTCGCGGCCGCCGACGCTGAGGATGCAGTGCGCGAAGTCGTCCTCCTCGCCGTCGTAGGACATGTTGCCGGGCGCGCAGTGGCTCAGCGGAAACCGGCTGGCCACGATGTACTGGCCCTGGATGTAGGTCTGGCGGCCCTGGAGCGCGGCGCGGATCGGCGCCGGCAGTTCGCCGTCGGTGGACATCGGCTCGGCATCCTGCATCACGATGACGTCGGCGTCCTGGCTGGCGATCTCCCAGGCCAGCCGCGCGTAGCCGTCGGGACTTCTCTTGGCCAGGTAGGCCTTGATGTTGTAGGTCATGAAGCGCAGGCGGCCCGTGCCCACGTCGGGCGAGCCCAGCGCCAGCCCCATCAACTCGGAGGCGACCAGCAGCGGCGCCAGCGCCGCGGCGCCGCGCCAGGCCCAGCCCAGCGGCCAGGCCAGGGCGACGAGCCCGAGCGCCGGCACCAGGTAGACCGGGAACGGCACATAGCGGGCGATCTCGATCCACCACATCGATTCGCTGCCGAATCGAAAGCCGAGCGCGAGCGTCGCCACCACGGCGAGGCCGGCCAGGACGAGCCGGATCAGCAGGCGATCGCGGCGCGAGCGCGGCGCGGCGGGAGGGGCGGAAGCGGGCGGGCGATGGCGGCGTCGACGGCGGATTTCGGGCACTTTTGGTGTCTGGGAGGCGATGAAGGGCGGCGCATGGCGACTTAGGGGGGTCGACGGGGTGCTCAACCGTGCATTAGTACCGGCACCCCCCATCAGAGCGAATTGCCCGCGGCAGGTTACACCTCGTATCATGCAATTCTGAGGCCCGACTGAAGCAGTCGCACTGTACTGCCAGGCACAGGACGCTCCCTTTCCGGAGCCGACCTGCGAGACAGGCGCCCATCGTATCCAGAGAGGAGGCGAGGGCGACCCGGGCTGGAAACATGGGGCATGGTGTGGGCGGGGGTCCGAGGGATGCCCGGCCGTTGGAGGACACCCGAAATGAACAACACGACACCGCAACTGATCGATGTCAATTGGGACGCATTCGATCCGTGGAAAGTGACCCCGGTGCACCACCGGCTCGTCGACCACCCGCTGCTCCAGATCGAATCGCTCGTCGAGCTCGGCGGCCGCCTGGAGAAGGTCGGGCGCATCCGCACCCACAGCAGCGACGCCTACGCCGGCACGTCGTTCAACCACGCGCCGATGCTGTACCCCAACCAGCGCTCGTCCGCCGAGACCCTGGCCAACATCGCGTCGGCCAAGGCGTGGATGTCGCTCCTCAACGTGCAGACGGACGACGTCTACCGCACATTGGTCGACGAGGTGCTGGACGACCTCAAGCCCACCATCGACCGCGTCGACCCGGGCATGACCTACCGCGGCGGCTGGATCTTCGTCACGTCGCCGAACACGATCACGCCGTTCCACATGGACAAGGAACACAACTTCATCCTGCAGATCAAGGGCAGCAAGCGCATCCTGGTCTGGGAGCCGGACGACATCGAGGCCATCAGCGAGGCGGCGCGCGACCTGTTCCACGCCAGCCACAGCCGTGACCTGATCACCTGGCGCGAGGAAGTGCGCAGCCGGGCCCACGTGTTCGACGTCGTGCCCGGCATGGGCGCCTACATGCCCTCGACCGCGCCGCACCTGGTCGAGAACGGCGACGGCCCGTCGATCACCGTCAGCTTCACCTACTACACCGACGCCACGCGGCGCGACGCCCGGCTGCACGCGCTGCACCAGCGCATGCGCGGCTGGGGCCTGCAGCCGTCGCCGGTGGGCAAGCATCCGGTGCTGGACACCCTGGCCGACACCACCTGGCAGGGCGTCGAATTCCTGCGCCGCCTGGCCGGCCGTCCCGACGCCGACAAGGCGCGCTCCGACAGCCTGCCCTACGCGCTCGCGAGCTGAGCATGGCCACCGCTGCCCAACCCGAAGCGTCGCCGGAATCCGCTCCCGTCCTGGCCGGCCTGCTCGGCCTGGGCGCACCGGGCGCTGCAACGGTGCGCGCCACGCACGCACTGGCGCTGGAGGCGTCCGCGCAAGAAGCCCTGCGGGCCTGGGCCACGCGCAGCGGCGGCCTCGCCGACACCCCGCTCGTGGCCGCCTGGATGCTGCTGGCGGGCCGCTGGAGCGGCGTGGCCGCGCAGCGGGGCAGCACGGTCGGCGAGTCGGCGGCGTCGTTCACGGCGACCCTGTCCGCCGAGGCCGGCGCGCACGACTGGCTGTCCACCGTCGACGCGGCCCGCCGCGCCGCCGCGCCGCAGGGCCCGGAGGCCGAGTGGGCCTGGGCGGGCGTGTCCGCCGCGGCGGCCCCCGCCGCCGCCCTCGTCGTGTTCCGCACGCGCGCCGCCGACGCCCAGGCCGTGCCCACCGAACTGGTCGCCGACCTGGCGGCCGAGATCCCCGCCGCCCTGGCGAGCCTGCTGCTGGCGCGCATCGCCGCCGTGGCGCAGCAGCTGTGCGCGAACCCCACCAGCCCGCTGGGCGCGATCGACCTGCTGGGCGACGACGCGCGTGCCCGCCTGCTGCAGCCGGTGCCGCACGTCGGGCGCGATCCCGCCGCGACGGTGCACGGCGCCTTCACGCGCCAGGCGGCCGGGCACCCGGACGCCATCGCGCTGCGCCATCTCGACGAACACCTCACCTACGGCCAGCTCGAGGCCCGCTCCTCGCGCCTCGCGCAGCACCTGCGCGCGCGCGGCGTGGGCCCCGGCACGCTGGTGGGCGTGGCGCTCGACCGCTCCACGACGGCCATCGTCACGCTGCTGGCGGTGCTCAAGGCCGGCGGCTGCTACCTGCCGCTGGACCCGGCCTACCCGCGCGAGCGCATCGCGTTCATGCTGGGCGACGCCCGCGCCGTGCTGGTCGTCACGTCGCCCGACAAGGCGGCGGCGTTCGACGCGACCGTGCCGGTGCTGGCGCTGGACGGTGCCGACCTCCCGGCGCCGGACGCCGCGGAGCCCGTGCCCGCCGGCGGCGCGTCGCGCGACGTGGCCTATGTCATGTACACGTCCGGATCCACGGGCACGCCCAAGGGCGTCCAGATCCCGCACGACGCGATCCTGCGGCTGGTGCAGGGCGCCGGCTATGTCCACCTGGGCGCCGACACGGTCATGCTGCACGCCGCGCCGCTGGGCTTCGACGCCTCCACGCTCGAGATCTGGGGGCCGCTGCTCAACGGCGGCTGCTGCGTGCTGCATCCGGAAGACTTGCCGACCCCGGCGGGGTTGGCCGCCACCATCCAGGGCGCGCGCGTGACCACGGCCTGGCTCACCGCCGCGCTGTTCAACGCGGTGGTCGACGACGACCCGCGCCAGCTGGGCGGACTGCGCGAACTGCTGATCGGCGGCGAGGCACTGTCGGTGGCCCATGTGCGGCGCCTGCAGGACGCCGTGCCCGACGTCACGGTGATCAACGGCTACGGGCCGACCGAGTCCACCACCTTCGCCACCACCTGGCGCATCCCGCGCCCGCTGGCGGCCAACGCGCGCTCGGTGCCCATCGGCAAGGCCATCACCGACACCCAGACGCTGATCCTCGCCCCGGCCATGGAACTGCTGCCCGCCGGCCTGGTGGGCAAGCTGTACGTGGGCGGCCGCGGCCTGGCGCTGGGCTACCTGAACCGGCCCGAACTGACGGCCGAGCGCTTCGTAGCGCACCCGTTCGCGCCCGGCGAGCGCCTGTACGACACCGGCGACCTGGTGCGCATGCTGCCCGGCGGCGAGATCGACTTCATCGGCCGCGCCGACCAGCAGGTCAAGATCCGCGGCTTCCGCATCGAGCTCGGCGAGATCGAGAGCGCGCTGGCCGAGCATCCGGCGGTGCAGGCAGCCGCCGTGCTGGCCTGGCGCAACGAATCCGGCGACGCGTCGCTGGCCGCCTACCTCGTCGCCCGCCCCGGCGCCGACGTGCCGTCGGCCGGCGAGCAGCGCGCCGCGCTGGCGCGCACGTTGCCGGAGTTCATGCTGCCGTCCACCTTCACCTGGCTGGCCCGCTTCCCGATCACCGTCAACGGCAAGCTCGACCGCGCCGCGCTGCCGCGCCCGGTGCCGGCCCGCTCGGAACTGCTGGGGCCGTACCAGGCGCCGCAGGGCGCCGTCGAGGAACGCATCTGCGCGGTCTTCGCCGAAGTGCTGGGCATCGAAGGCGTGGGCCGCGGCGACAATTTCTTCGAGCTCGGCGGCAACTCGCTGCAGGTGCTCAAGGCCCTCGGCCGCCTCGCGCGCCAGGGCGTGGCCGGCCTGTCGGCGACGATGTTCTTCCGCCAGCCCACGGCCCAGGCGCTGGCGCGCGCGCTGGCCGACGCTGCGGCGCCTTCCGGGACGCCCCGGCCCGCCGCGGCCGCGGCGGCCCGTACCGACGACGAGCCCATCGCCATCATCGCGGTGGCCGGGCGCTTCCCGGGCGCGGCCGACGTCGAGACGTTCTGGGACAACCTGTGCGCTGGCCGCGACGGCATCACCCACTTCGGCCCCGGCGAGCTCGATCCGTCGCTGGACGTCGAGCTGGTCGACGATCCGAGCTACGTGCGGGCGCGCGGCATCGTCGACGACGTCGACCTGTTCGATCCCGCCTTCTTCGGCATCTCGCCGCGCGAGGCCGAGCTGATGGACCCGCAGCAGCGCGTGTTCATGGAGCTGTGCTGGGAATGCCTGGAGCGCGGCGGCCACGCGCCCGATGCAGCCGCGATGCCCATCGGCGTGTTCGGCGGCATGAACAACGCCACCTACTTCCGCAACCACATCCAGCCGCGCCCCGACCTGATCGAGAAGCTGGGCGAGTTCGCGGTGATGCTGGGCAACGAGAAGGACTACATCGCCACGCGCACCGCCTACCGCCTGAACCTCACCGGCCCGGCGGTCAGCATCCACACCGCATGCTCGACCTCGCTGGTGGCCATCGCCCAGGCGTTCTGGAGCCTGCGCAACGGCGACTGCCGCATGGCGCTGGCCGGCGGCGTGGCCATCACCTGCCCGCCGCGCAGCGGCTACCTGTACCAGGCCGGCTCGATGCTGTCGCCCGACGGCCGCACGCGCAGCTTCGACGCGCAGTCCGAGGGCACGGTGTTCAGCGACGGCGCGGCCGTGGTGCTGCTCAAGCGCCTGTCCGATGCGCTGGCCGACGGCGACGACGTGATCGCGCTGATCCGCGGCGTGGGCACCAACAACGACGGCCGCGACAAGGCCAGCTTCACCGCGCCCAGCATCGAAGGCCAGGTCGCGGTGATCGCCCGCGCGCAGGAAGTCGCCGGCATCGACCCGCGCACCATCTCCTACGTCGAGGCGCACGGCACCGCCACGCCCATCGGCGATCCGGTGGAGGTCGAGGCCCTGACGCAGGCGTTCCGCCGCGCGACGGCCGACACCGGCTTCTGCGTGCTCGGCTCGGTCAAGAGCAACGTGGGCCATACCGTGATGGCCGCCGGCGCCGCCGGCGTCATCAAGACCGCGCTCGCGCTGGCCCATGAACGGCTGCCCGGCACCATCCACTACACGCGGGCCAATCCGGCCATCGACTTCGCGGCCTCGCCGTTCGTCGTCAGCGCCCGGCTACAGGCGTGGCCGCGCGGCGCCGCGCCCCGGCGCGCGGGCGTGAGCAGCTTCGGCGTGGGCGGCACCAACGCGCACGCGGTGCTGGAAGAGGCGCCGCTGCGCGCGCCGTCCAGCCCGGCCCGCGGCCCGCAGCGCCTGCAGCTGTCGGCCCGTTCCGCGCCCGCGCTCGAGGTCATGACGGCGCGGCTGGCCGCGCACCTGGAGGCCGAGCCGGCGCTCAACCTGGCCGACGTCGCCTTCACGCTGCAGCACGGGCGCACGCCGTTCGCGCACCGCTGCGCGGTGGTGGCCGACAACGCCGCCGACGCCGTCGCCGCGCTGCGCACGGCCGGCCATGCGGCGCGCCGCCAGGGCGCGATCGGCGCGCGCGCGCCGGCGCTGCTGTGGCTGTTCCCCGGCCAGGGTGCGCAGTACCCCGGCATGGGGCGCGCGCTGGCGGCGGCCGACCCCGCGTTCGGCGCGGCGTTCGCCGAGGCGCTGGCCGCGGTGCTGCCGGCGCTGTCGTTCGACCTCGCCGCCCGCCTGGACGACGCGTCGCCCGACGCGCTGCGCGCCACCGAGGCCACGCAGCCGGCGCTGTTCTGCATCGAATATGCCCTCGCGCGCGCCTGGCAGGCCCGCGGCCTCGTGCCCGCGGCGCTGATCGGCCACAGCGTGGGCGAGTTCGCCGCCGCCGTCATCGCCGGCGTGATGTCGCTGGCCGACGCGGCGCGCCTGGTCGCGCGGCGCGGCGCGCTGCTGCAGGCCCTGCCCGCCGGCGCGATGCTGTCGGTCCGGCTGCCGCTGTCCGAGGTGCAGGCGCGCATGCCGGCCGACGTCTTCCTGGCCGCCGAGAACGGCCCGCAGGCCTGCGTGGTCGCCGGCGAATCGGCGGCGATCGATGCCTGGGCGAGCGCGCTCGAGGCCGCCGGCGTCGGTGCGCGCCGCCTGGTCACCTCGCACGCCTTCCACTCGCCGATGATGGACGCGGCGGTTGCGCCGTTCGAGGCGCTGGTGCGCGAGGTCGCGCTGTCGACGCCGCTGATCCCCATCGTCTCCACCGCCACCGGGCAATGGCTCACCGACGCCCAGGCGGTCGACCCGGCCTACTGGTCGCGCCAGTTGCGCGAGCCGGTGCGCTTCTCGCGCGCGCTGCGCACGGCCCTCGAACGCCACGCCGACGCGCTGGCCCTCGAGCTGGGTCCGCGCGACTCGCTGTCGACGCTGGTGCGCCAGCACGGCGCCGGTGCGCCCGCCGCCGTCGGCTCGCTGGGCGACACGCCGGCGCTCGAGGCGCAGCGGCTGGCCCTGGCCGACGCCCAGCTGTGGACCCGCGGCATCGCCACGACCACCGCCGCCGCCAGCCCCGCCGACGACCGCCGCCGCGTGCGCCTGCCCACCTACGCGTTCGAACGCCGGCGGTGCTGGGTCGACGCCGCCGTGCGCGGCACCGCGCCCGCCCCGGTCGCCGTGCCCGTTCCGGTTCCGGTTCCGCTCCAGGCCGCGGCCATTCCCGTTGCCGATTCCACGACGAGCGCCCCCGCCGCGATCGCCGCCCCTGAATTCACGACCTCGACCACGAGCACTGCCATGCCCACTCCGTCCGCCCCCAACTCGCGCCGTCCGGCGCTGATCGAACGCCTGCGCGACCTGTTCGGCGACGTCGCGGGCCTGGACCTCGCCCAGGCCGATCCGTCGGCGCCGTTCGTCGAGTTCGGCATCGACTCGCTGATCCTGACCCAGGTCGCGATGCAGACCAAGAAGCGGTTTGGCGTCGCCGTCACGTTCCGCCAGCTGTCGGAGTCGTGCCGCAGCTTCGACGCGCTCGCTGCCTTCCTGGACGAGGCCATGCCGCCCGAGGCCGCGCCCGCGACCGCTGCGCCGGTCGCCGTCGTGCCGGCCGCCGCTGCAGCGCCCGTGGCCGCCGCGGCGACCGCGAGCGTCGCCGCCGTGCCGTTCGTCATGCCGCAGGGCGCCGCGCCCGCGGGCAGCTTCGTGCAACAGGTCATCCAGCAGCAGATGGCGCTGATGGCGCAGCAGCTGGCCGTGCTGGGCGGGGCCGCGCCGGCCGCGCCGGTCGCCGTGGCGGCGCCCATCGCGGTCGCGGCCGTGCCCGCCCCCACGCAAGTCGCAGCGGCGGCGGCGCCGGTCGCCGCGCCCGCGGGCGAGGAGACGGCCGGCAAGGAGACGATGCGCTACGACGTCAAGAAGGCGTTCGGTGCGATCGCCCGCATCCATACGCAGGCCGCCCCGGTCACCGCCCGCCAGCAGTCGCGCCTCGAGGCGTTCATGCGACGCTACGTGGAACGCACGGCCAGGAGCAAGGCCTACACCACGACCCACCGGCCGCACCTGGCCGATCCGCGCGTGGTCAACGGCTTCCGTCCGCTGACCAAGGAGATCACCTACCAGATCGTCATCGAGCGCAGCAAGGGCTCGCGCCTGTGGGACATCGACGGCAACGAGTACGTCGACGTCCTCAACGGCTTCGGCATGTGCATGTTCGGCTGGCAGCCCGACTTCGTGCAGGAGGCGGTGCGCCAGCAGCTCGAGCTCGGCTACGAGATCGGCCCGCAGCATCCGCTGGCCGGCGAGGTGGCCGACCTGGTCTGCGAGATGACCGGCGCCGACCGCGCGGGACTGTGCAACACCGGCTCGGAAGCGGTGATGGCGGCCATCCGCATCGCGCGCACCGTCACCTGCCGCAACACCATCGTCGTGTTCACGGGCTCGTACCACGGCACCTTCGACGAAGTGCTGGTGCGCGCCGGCCGCAACCACAAGGGCATCCCGGCGGCGCCGGGCATCATGGCCGACGTCTTCGACGACGTGCGCGTGCTCGACTACGGCACGCCGGAATCGCTCGAGTTCATCCGCCGCAACGCCGACGACCTCGCCGCGGTGCTGATCGAGCCGGTGCAGAGCCGCCGCCCCGACTTCCAGCCGCGCGAGTACCTCAAGCAGATCCGCGAGATCACCGAGGCCAGCGGCACCTGCATGATCCTCGACGAGGTGATCACGGGCTTCCGCATGCACCCGGGCGGCGTGCAGGCGATGTTCGACATCCGCCCCGACCTGAGCACCTACGGCAAGGTCATCGGCGGCGGCTTCCCCATCGGCGTGGTGGCGGGCAAGCGCGAGTTCATGGACGCGCTGGACGGCGGCCCGTGGCACTATGGCGACGACTCCGTGCCCACCGTGGGCGTGACCTATTTCGCCGGCACCTTCGTGCGCCATCCGCTGGCCATGGCCGCGGCCAAGGCCTCGCTGCAGTACCTCAAGACGCAGGGCGGCCAGTTGCAGGAGCAGCTCAACCTGGTGACGGCCGCGATGGCCGACGAGCTGTGCGCGTTCTGCCGCGAGGCCGGCGTGCCCATCGAGATCCGCCACTTCGGCTCGCTGTGGCGCGTGAGCTGGCTGGAGGACCATCCGCTGCAGGACCTGCTGTTCGCCATGATGCGCAGCCGCGGCGTGCACATCCTCGACAACTTCCCGTGCTTCATGACCACGGCGCACACGCCGCAGGACATCGCGAAGATCAAGCAGGCGTTCAAGGAGTCGGTGGCCGAGCTCCAGCAGGCCGAGTTCCTGCCGGCGCGCGCCACGGCGGCCGTGCAGGCCGTCGACGCCTCCAAGCCGCCCGTGCCGGGCGCGCGCCTGGGCCGTGGCCCGAATGGCGAAGTGCAGTGGTACGTGCCCAACCCCGACGAACCGGGCAAGTACGTCGTGGCCGAGTCGCGCGGCTGATATCGACAGGACGAGGACTGCAGGCGGGCAGCGAGCCTACGCCGCAGACAGAGGCAGCAAGCGCATGAACTGCGCAGCGAGAGGCAGGAAAGAATAATGAGCGAGACACATGTGGGGGAAGCAGGCGTGAAGCTGGAGCACGATCCCTTTGGCGCGGGACAGGTGGAACGGGTGGTTCCGACCACCGAGGCGCAGCGCGAGATCTGGCTGGCCGACCAACTCGGGGCCGAGGCTTCGCTGGCCTACAACGAGTCGGCATCGCTGTGGTTCGAGGGCCCACTGGACGCAGCCGCGCTGGACTCGGCACTGGCGCTGCTGGGCGAGCGTCACGAAGCCCTGCACGCCACCGTCGGACCCGACGGCACCGAACTGTGGGTGTCCACCGCCACGCCGCTGCGCGCCGAGAAGCTGGACTTCAGCGCACTGGATCCGGCGCGCCGCGAGCAGGCGCTGGCAGCCGAGCGCGCCAAGGCCGTCGAGACGCGCTTCGACGTCGCCGCCGGCCCGCTGATCCGCGTGCAGCTGATGCGCAGCGATGCGACCCACCACGAACTGATGATCACGGCGCACCACATCGTGTGCGATGGCTGGTCGCTGGGCGTGCTGGCCGAGGAACTGATGTCGATCTACCGCGCCTTCGCCGCAGGCCAGCCGTCGATGCTGGAGCCGGCGCCGCGCTACGGCGACCACGCGCTGGCGCAGCGCCAGCCCGAGGCGCTGCAGCAGCAGGCGGACGACGAGCGCTACTGGGTGGGGCTGTACGACCGCTCGATCCCGGTGCTGGACCTGCCCGGCGATCGCTCGCGCACGGCCACCCACCGCAGCTTCGCATCGCGGCGCGAGGACCTGCTCGTCGACGCCACACTGACCGAGGCGGTGCGTCGCCACGGCGCGCGCGCGGGCGCGAGCCTGTTCGCCACGCTGTTCTCGTTCTATGCGGCGCTGCTTGCGCGCCTGGCCGGCGTCGACGACCTGGTGGTCGGCGTGCCGGCTGCGGGCCAACCCACTGCCGGCACGCCCGGACTCGTCGGCCATTGCGTGCAGCTGCTGCCGATCCGCGTCGCCATCGACATCGAGCAGGGCGCCGACGCCCAGATCGTCGCGACGCGCAGCGTCGTCCTCGATGCCTACGACCACCAGGCCTGCACCTTCGGCAGCGTGCTCAAGAAACTGCAGATCGAGCGCGATCCGGCACGCCTGCCGCTGGTGTCGGTGCTGTTCAACCTCGACGCCAAGATCGACTCGCAGGCGCTGTCCACCGACGACCTCCACGTGCAAGTCGTGGGCAACCCGCGCCACTTCGAGAACTTCGAGCTGTTCCTGAACATTGCCCAGGTCGACGACGGCCTGCGCCTGGAATGCCAGTACAACACCAGCCTGTTCGACGCGACCACGGTGCGGCGCTGGCTGGCGCTCTACCGCAGCGCGCTCGAACACTATGCAGCCCGGCCCGACGTCACGCTGGTGGCGGCGCTCGCGCCCGCCGTCGAGGAACAGGCGATCCTGGCCCGCTTCAACGCGACGGAACTGGACCACGATCGCAGCCTGCGCGTCGACACGCTGATCGCCCGCCAGGCCGCGGCCACACCGGACGCGGTGGCCATCGTCAGCGGTGCCACGCACACCACCTACCGAGAACTCGACACGCGCGCCAACGCGCTCGCCGCCGACCTGCAGGCGCGCGGGGTCGGTCCGGGCGAACTGGTGGGCCTGTGCTGCGACCGCAATGAACACATGCTGGTGGCGCTGCTGGGCGCGCTCAAGAGCGGCGCCGGCTATGTGCCGCTCGATCCGGCACTGCCGCGCCAGCGCCTCGAATTCATGGCGCAGGACGCTGAGCTGCGCTTCGTGGTCAGCGACCTCGCCGCTGCGGACACCTGGCCATTCGCGGTGGCCCAGCGCGTGCCGGTCGCGGGCCTCGCGCCCCTGGCCGCCGCGCCCGCCTGCGCCGCGGGTGTCGACGACGTCGCCTACGTCATCTACACCTCCGGCTCCACCGGCACGCCCAAGGGCGTGCGCGTCCCGCACCGTTCTGTCGTCAATCTGCTGGCCAGCCTGCGCACGACGCCAGGCATGCGTGCCGCGCATCGCGTGCTGTCGGTGACGACGCTGTCGTTCGACATCGCGGTCTCCGAGCTGATCATGCCGCTGACCGTTGGCGCTCGCATCGTGCTCGCCACGCGCACCCAGGCGATGGACGGTGAGCAACTGCGCCAGCTGATCGAGCGCGAGAACGTCGACTTCCTCGACGGCACGCCGTCCACCTGGCAACTGCTGCTGGCCGCGGGCTGGGCCGGCCGCCACGACCTGCTGGCGATCTGTACCGGCGAGCCGCTGCCGCCCGAGCTGGGCAGCCGCCTGCTGCCGCTGGTGGGTGAACTCTGGAACGGCTACGGTCCGACCGAGACGACCGTGTGGTCCAGTTTCCATCGCGTCGATCGCGTCGACGGCCCCGTGCCGATCGGCAAGCCGATCGCCAACACGCAGATCCACGTGGCCGACAGCCGCCTGCGGGCGTTGCCGCTGGGCGCCATCGGCGAGCTCTTCATCGCGGGCGAGGGCGTCACGCTCGGCTACCTCAACCGCCCGGAACTGACGGCCGAACGCTTCGTCGAGGCACCTGGCAAGACGGGCGGCGCGCCGTCCACGCGCTGGTACCGCACCGGCGACCTTGGCCGCTGGCGCGCCGACGGCATCCTTGAATGCCTGGGTCGCATCGACCACCAGGTCAAGGTGCGCGGCTACCGCATCGAGCTTGGCGAGATCGAGGCGGCCCTCGCGCGCCACCCGGCCCTCGAGCGCGTGCTCGTCATCACGCGCGAGGACCAACCCGGCGACGTGCGCCTGGTCGCGTACGTGATCGCGCGGGCCGATTTCGAGGATGGCGACCTGCGCAAGCACCTGGCCGAATCGCTGCCCGAGTACATGATCCCGCAGCACTTCGTGCGCATCACCGCGATTCCGGCGCTGGCCAACGGCAAGCTGGACCGGCGTGCGCTGCCCAAGCCGACGCTCGACGTCGCCGCGCGCGGCGTCGCACGCGTCGCGCCGCGCAACGAGACGGAAGAGCGCGTGCTCGCCGCGATGGAGAGCGTGCTGGACCTGCCCGGGCTGAGCATGCTCGACAACTTCTTCGCGCTCGGCGGCCACTCGCTGCTCGCGATGCGCCTGACGATGCGCCTGAACGCCGAGTTCGGCATCGCGCTGCCGCTGCGCACGCTGTTCGAATCGTCCACCGCACTGGCGCTGTCCGCTGCGGTTGAACGCGCACCCGGACGCGGCGAGCCGGCGCGCAAGGTCATCACGCATGACGGCGACCAACACGTCGCACCGCTCACGCCCGCGCAGGAGCGCATCCGCTTCCTCGAGGAACTGCAGCCGGGCCGGGTGTTGTTCAACACGCCATCGGGCCATCGCCTGACCGGGCCGATGGACGTCGCGGTCTTCGAACTTGCCCTGCAGGAAGTCGTGCGGCGCCAGTCCGTGCTGCGCACCCGCATCGTGCCGTCGGAGGACGGCTACGGGTACATGCAGCGCATCGAGGACAGCATCGAGTTCACGCTGCCCTTCGAAGACCTGTCCGCCGTACCGGAGGCGGAACGCGAGGCGATCCTGCTCGCTCGCATGCAGGCCATCGTCGATCGACCGATCCCGATCGACTCGACGCCGCTGTTTCGAGCGGCGCTGTGGAAACTCGGAGCTGACCAGCACGCGTTCCTGTTCATGCCGCACCACATCATCTGGGACGGCTGGTCATTCGACATCCTGTACGCGGAGATGTCGGCCGCGTACTCGGCGATGGCGCAAGGCGCGTCCAATACGCTGCCGGCGCCATCCATCACTTTCGCCGACTACTCGCGCTGGTTCGCAGACTGGCTTCGCGGCCCAGACTGCGAACGCCAGCGCCAGTACTGGAAGAAGCGCTTCGCGAGCGCGCGGATGCCGAGGACCCTCGCCACCGACATGCCGCGCAAGCCCGGAATGAGCGGCGTCGGCGCCACCGAATGGGTGCGCGTCGACCGCGAGCTCACGGCGCGCCTGCGCGATGTCGCGCGCAGCCACGACCTCACGCTGAGCATGCTGACGATGTCGGTCTACGCCGCGATGATGGCCGCGGCCATCGGCGGCGACTCCATTGTCGTCGGCCTGCCGGTGCGTGGCCGCCTGTCGCCCGAGACCGAAGGCGTGATGGGCTTCTTCAACAACCTGCTGCCGGTGCAGTTCGCGTTCGAGCCGACGCGCACGCTCGGCGAATTCCTGGACGACGTCAAGCGCGACACGCTGGAAGTGTTCGAGCACCAGGAGATCCCGTTCGAGCGCCTGGCCGACGAGCCCGAGATCTCGGGCCGCGCGCAGCGCGTGGGCCTGTACCAGGCGCTGTTCTCGTTCCAGGACGCCCGCGATCGCAGGCGTGACTGGGGTGCGCTGCACCAGGAGGGCATCCTCGTCTTCCAGAAGGGCGCGACAGAGGACCTCGGCCTGTGGTTGATGGAAGGCCCGGGTGGCCTCGAGGGGGGCTTCACCTACAACGCCGACATCTACCTGCCGGAGACGGCCGCCGCGTTCCGGGAACGCTACCTCGAGCTGCTGCGCCGCATCGCGGGCAACCCGTCGCTGAAGATGGCCGAGTTCACGGACGCCGCCGGCTCGAGCGCGGGACAGTTGCTGCGTCGGCTGGCGGGCGACGGCAAGCCCGCCGCGGAGCCCGTCCCCGCGGCGGCGGTGCGGGCGAGCAACCCGGCCGAGGCGTTCGCGTCCGACAACGAACGCGCGCTGGCGCGCATCTGGTCGGAGCTGCTGGCCGTGGACCTGGCGCATGTCTCGCCGCGCGACAACTTCTTCGACCTGGGGGGCGACTCGCTTCTGGCGATGCGTGCCGTGGAGGCGGCGGGCCGCACGCTCGGCTTCCGCATCGACGCGCGCCGCTACTTCTACGAGAGCCTGGCGCAACTTGCCAACGCGGATGCCGCCGTTACGGTGGCACCGGCGGCGGTCGCGTCGCCGGCCGAGCGGTCCGGCGGGCTCTTCAAGCGCGTGCTCACGGCCATCGGCAGGAAGGGCCCGCGATGAGCCGGCCGACGTCAGCGACGCACCGGGGACCGGATCGATGACGATGATGCCTTTCATCTTCGGTCCCGCGAACCACAGACTATTCGGAATCTTCCATGAAGCCCAGGCGCCCGTCGCAGGACGCTCGGTGCTCCTGTGCACTCCGTTCGGCCAGGAGGCCATCCGAGCGCAGCGCATCTACCGGGTGCTCGCCGAGCACCTGGCGCGCGGAGGCTGCGACGTGCTGCGCTTCGATTTCTACGGGACGGGCGATTCCGGCGGCGACGACGAGGCATTCGACCTCGAAGGTGCCGGCCGCGACCTGCAACTCGCGCTCGACGAGTTGCACCGTCGCACGGGTCGCGCCCGTGCCACCGTCGTCGGCTCTCGCCTGGGTGGCTCCGCCGCCGCGCTGGTCGCGGGCCCGCTCTCCGGCCAGGTGATGCGGCTGGTGGTGTGGGATCCAATCGTCGCGGGTGCGGACTACCTGCAGCAACTGCGCCTGAAGCACGTAGAGACTCTGGAGGACGACTTCGAGATCCACGACGCCGCGTGGCGCCGCACGCTCGAACAGGATCCCTCCTCCTTCACGGACGAGGCCATCGGCTTCGGTATCTCGCCGGCCCTGCGCGCGCAGCTCGCGCGTCTCGATCCGCGCCAGTTGCCCATGCCCGCGGGGCTGGATCTGCACATCGTGGCGCGCGCGGACGATGCATCGGTTGCGTTGTGGCTCGACGCCTTGCGCACGGCCGGCAGCCCGCATCGCTTCTGGCCCATCGAGCATGATTTCGAATGGACCTCGCCCGAGGCGAACAACACCTCGCTCGTGCCGAGTGCCCCACTCAAGCAACTCAAGTTGATCATTCATGACCGATTCGATTGAACGCGTCGACCGGTTCGGCGACGAGCTCGTCGGCATCATGACGCTTCCCGAGCGCATTGCACCGGGCGCGCCCGCCTGCCTCCTGCTCAACACCGGAGTCATGAACCGGATCGGGCCGCACCGCCTCAACGTGAAGATCGCACGCGACATCGCCGCCGCCGGCGTGCCCTGCCTGCGCATGGACCTGTCCGGGCTCGGCGACAGCCCCGCCTCGAAGGCAACGCTGCGCGCCGACGAACAGGCCGTCCTCGACCTGCAGGCTGCCATGGACCACGTCCAGCGGACGCTCGGCATCGATCGTTTCGTGGTCTTCGGCCTGTGTTCGGGTGCGATCAACGGCTATCGGCTGGCGCTCGCCGACCCGCGCGTCGCCGGACTCATGATGTTCGACGGCTTTGTCTTTCCCACCTTCAAGACTGCGCTGCTGCGGCGCTGGTTCCGGGTTCGTCGCATGACCTGGCCCGAGCGGCTGGGCAAGGTGCGCGATCGACTGCTGTTCCGCGCCCGGCGCCCGGCGAGGCGCCGCCTCGAGGTCGACGGCCTGCTGGACATGCAGTTCCAGACGCCGTCGCGCGCCCAGTTCGCGCAGAACATGGAGACGCTGATCCGCCGCGGAACCGCCGTCTTCCTGTTTTACTCGGGCAGCTATGCGGACGGACACAACTACCAGGGCCAGCTGCGCGACGCATTCGGCAACGCGATGTTCCTGGATCACGTCCGCTACGATTTCATGGCCGACGTCGACCACACCCTGACGACACTGGAGTCCCAGCGTCGCGTGATCGCCATCTTCGGCGACTGGGTTCAGTCGCTGGCGGGCAGGACCGCGATCTCGACATAGGACGCGGCCTCGCCGCCATGGCGGATCTCGTTGCGCGCCGCGATACCGCGGGACTCGCGCGCGTTGTCGCCTCCCGTGTTGAGGTTGCGCTCCAGTCGCGGGAAGCTGCTGCTCGTGACGTCCAGCCGCAGCCGGTGCCCGGCCCCCAGCGTGTAGGCGATGCTGCGCATGTCGACGGTCAGCGTCACCGGCTCGCCGGGCACCAGTGGCACCGGCTTCGCGTACCCCTGGCGATAGCGCGCGCGCAGGGCGCCCTCCTGGATGTTGATGGCGCGGCCATCGGGGCGGACGTCGACCAGGCGCGCGACCACGTCGGTGTCGAGCGCCGACGAGGCAAAGCGCAGCGTGGCGCGCAGCGGCCCCGCGATGCGCAGCGGCGCGGCGAGCGGGCTCGAGGTGTAGACGAGCACGTCGGGGCGGGATTCGACGTCCTTCTGGTCGACCGGCCCGGGCCGGATGGCCGGATCGCCGGTGCAGCAGACCGGGCCGCCGCGCGAGGGCACCGGCGACCGCGGGTCGTAGACGAACCTGTCTATCGCGTCGTGCGGCGGTGCCGCCGGCGCCAGGACGCCGTCGCCGCCCGCACCGTTGGCGTGTCCCGCGCTGTCGAGGTACCAGCGCTGCAGAGTGGCCTCGGGTGGCGGCCAACTGGCGGCGTCGAGCCAGCGGCCTTCCCCCAGCATGTAGTAGCGGATCGCCGGCATGCCGGCCAGGCCGTCGCCGCGATCGCGCAGCCAGTGGTCGAACCAGCGGTCGTACCACTCGAACCAGGGCGCCGCGGCGTTCGCCACGTCGATCTCGCCGAAGCGGCTGCTGTCGCCGGTTTCGCGGGCGCGGCAGTGATTGCCCGGGGCGACGATCAGGTGGCGTTCCGGTACGGGCTCGCCGGCCACGGCACGGCGCAGTTGCGGGTCGAGGGCCAGCGTGTCGCCGACCGTCTGGTCGCCCCAGGTCGTGATCTCGAGGGAAGGCACCGAGAGGCGGTCGGCGTCGGTGACGTAGCCGAGATCGTGCCAGGAAGGATCCGTGAGCGGCAGCCGAAGGTAATCGTCGTAGCCGTTCGGCGCGGGCCGGTAGCGGCGCACGAGCTCCGCGGTCGGCAGGCCGCGCACCGCGGAAGCGACGTCGAAGGGCGCGGCCGCTGGTGCGTGCGGGTCCTTCGTGCCGTTCTCGACGAACCAACCGAAGCCGCTCGCCAGCTGGAAGATGCCGCCCTCGTAGATGCCGTAGCTGTAGCGCCCCGCAGCGCTGCCGATCACGCCCCCCGCGGCCAGCGGGATCATGGCCCGCAGGGCGGGATGGTGCGCGCGCGCCAGCACGTACTGGGTCTCGCCCAACGCCGAACAGCCGAAGGTGCCGACGCGGCCGTTCGACCACGGCTGCGCGACGATCCAGTCCAGCGTCGCGGCGCCGTCGTCGACGTCGCCGCGATAGGGCAGGAATTCGCCTCCGGAGGCACCGGTGCCGCGCAGGTCCTCGACCAGGACCGCGTAGCCCTGCCGCGCAAAATGCTCCGCGGCCATCAGTCCGTCTTCGTGGTAGAGGTGTCCGTACGGGCCACGCACGAGGACCGTCGCGAGCGGGCGGGGGCGGTCGCGAGGCAGGTAGAGGCTGGCCGCGAGCTGGACGCCGTCGTGCATCGGCAGCCGGAGTTCGCGCTCCACACCGTAGCCGAAGCGCAGGCCGTTCAGCTGCACTACCCGCGCCATCGGCAGCCTCGACGCGAGCGCGTGGCGCGACGCCGGCACCAGCAGCACGGCGGCCAGCAACAGCACGACGGCGCTGCAGCCGGTGGCGATGTACACGAACTTCCTGGCCATCGAGACGGACACGATCGGTGGATCCTCCTGGCCCAAGTATCGTCCACAACCGTGGCGCCAGGCCGTCGCGCGCCGCGCCGCGCGTGCAGGACGCCAGCGCGCGTCGGCCGCACAATGCGTCCAACCACTGCACTGCTGTCCATGTCCGTCGTCCCCACCCGCCTCCCGGCCCCGCCGTCGTTCGAGTTGTGGCTGCTGCCGCTCGCCGCCGAGGATGCGTGCGCCGACGCCGGCTTGCTGGACGACCAGGAACGCGCCCGCGCGGCGCGCTTCGTGTTCGAGCGCGACCGCCGGCGCTTCGTCGCCGCGCACGCGGGCCTGAGGCGGCTGCTCGGGCAGCGCACCGGCCAGGCCCCGCAGGCGTTGCGCTTCGAGCTCGGCGCTTACGGCAAGCCGCGCTTGCGTGGTGCCGCGCGATGCGCGTTCAACCTGAGCCACAGCGGCGACCTCGCGCTGGTCGCGCTGGCCGGCGACGGCGAGATCGGCGTCGACCTGGAGTGCGTGAAACCGTTGCGCGACGCGGATGCGCTCGTGCGGCAATGTCTGTCCGAGCGCGAGCGCCTGCAGTTCCACGCCATGCCCGAGTCCGACCGGGACCTGGCCTTCCTGCGGGCCTGGACGCGCAAGGAGGCCTGCCTGAAGGCGCTGGGCACCGGCCTGCAGATCGAGCCGACGGCCGTCGAGACAGGCCTCGACCCGACGCCGCATCGGCTGGCGGTCGCCACCCCCGGGGGCGACTGCGAGCTCGAGGTCTTCTCGCTGACGCCCGCGCCGGGCTGGGTGGCCGCGCTGTCGCGGGTGAGCGGGCGCCCAAAAGGGGGGATGTCGGGCGACGAACCGAGCCTGTAAAGTCGCCGTCAGGGACAATGGGTGTGCGCCACGGACGCAGCCCGCGCTGTCGGGGGATCTGCGAGAACCGGAACGCGAAGCCTTGTCGAACCTGTCAACTCGTGTCCGCCTGCGGAAGCACATCGTGAGCAACTGGCTCCAGCGCCTCAATCCTCGTCCCGACGCCGTCATGCGTCTGGTCTGCTTCCATCACGCGGGCGGCAGCGCCGCGGCCTTCCGCCTGTGGCCGGCACGCCTGCCGGAGTTCGATGTCTGCGCCGTGCAGCTGCCCGGCCGCGCGAACCGCTTCGCGGAGCCGCCGGTCGACGACGCCGACACCCTGCTCGACGCGCTGGTGCCCGCACTGATGCCGCTGCTCGACCGACCGTACGCGCTGTTCGGACACAGCATGGGCTCGGCGGTGGCCGCCGGCCTCGTTCAACGCCTGCACGCGCTGGGCGCGCCGTTGCCGCGGCGGCTGTTCGTGTCCGGACGCCAGGCGCCGCACCGGCCCTTGTCCGAATGGACGCTGGCCGGCCTGAGCGACGCGCAGGTGCTTGCCGGCGTGCAGCAGCGCTTCGGCAGCCTGCCTGCCGAGGCGCTGGCGGCGCCCGAACTCCTGGAAATGATGCTGCCGATCCTGCGCGCCGATTTCGCGCTGTTGCAGACGTTCCCGCGCGCACCGCACGCGCCGTTGCCGCTGGAGGTGGTCACGCTGGGCGGCGACGACGATCCGGCCGCGACGCCGGAGCGCATGCGCACGTGGCAGGCGTTCGCGCGGGCGCCGCTGCGCGAGTACCGGCTGCCTGGCGGCCACTTCTTCATCGACGAACACCTCGACGACGTGCTGGCCATCCTGCGCGGCGAATGCAGCCTCGCGACGCGGGCCGAGCCGGTGCGTGGTGCGGCATGAGGTTCTCGAGCCACCTCCATTCCTTCGCGTTCTCCACCGGCCTGTCGACCTGGCTGGCACGTCGCCGGCCGGCGCGCCGCATTGTCATGTTCCACGGCGTCGACGAGGTCGAGATGCCGGTCGAGACGTTCGAGGACAACCTGCGCTGGCTGGCTGCGCGCTTCAACGTCGTTGCGCTCGAGGCGATGGTCGATGGCGTGCTGCAGGGCCGTGCCCCCGATCCGCGGGGGGAACTGGTGCTGACCTTCGACGACGGGCTGAGCAACCACTTCCATGCGGCCTATCCGGTGCTGCGACGCCTGAAGCTGCCGGCCACCTACTTCGTCTGCCCGGAACTGATCGAACGCCAGGCCTGGATCTGGAACCAGGAGGCGCGCGAACGGCTCAAGACGCTCTCGCCGCAGGCGCTCCACGACTTCGGCGTGCGGGTCCTCGGCCGCGACGCGACGGATGTCGAGATGCTGATCGAGCAGATGAAGCGCGTGCCGATCGCCGAGCGCCAACGGGCGGAGCGCGAACTGCGCGCTGCCACGCCCGGCTTCGAGCCCAGCCCGCTGCAGCGCCGGCGCTTCGACCCGCTGACCTGGCACGAGCTCGGGCAGCTCGATCCGGAACTGATCACCATCGGTTCGCACACGCTGAGCCACCCGATCCTGCCGACGATCGATGACGCGACGCTCGAATCCGAGGTGCGCGACAGCCGCCGGATGCTGGAACAGCGCCTGGGCCGCACGGTCGACCTGTTCTGCTATCCGAATGGCGCGCAGGATGATCGGGTGCATGCTGCCGTCGCGCGCCACTATCGGGCGGCGGTGACCACGCGGTACGGCCTGGTCCCGCCATCGACCGACGCGCACCGCATGATGCGCATCCCCTGCACCCGCAGCCTGCCCGCGCTGGCCTGGCGCATGCACCGTCCGACGGCATGACAATGACAGTTGACAAGATCCTGGTGCTCGATGCCGACGGCCGCGCGGGCGTCGCCTGCCTGCAGTCGCTGGGCGCCGCCGGCCATGAGGTGCACGTGGGCGTGCGCAAGCTGGGCTCGCTGACCGAGCGATCGCGCTGGTGCCTCCAATTGCATGTGCAGCCGGCCGCCGAGCCGGTCGCCACGGGCGCCGCCTGGCTGGTGGAGCTCGACCAGCGGCACGACTTCGCACTGGTGGTGCCCACGACCGAGGCTTCGTTGCGCTGGCTGCGCGCGCTGCCCGAGTCGCACCCCGTTCGGCGCAAGGCGGTGCTCCCGGGCGATGCGGCGCTCGACGCCGCGCTCGACAAGTCGGCGACCAGCGCCATTGCGCGCGAACTGGGCCTGCCGCTGCCGCGGGCGCGCGAGCTGGCGCAGTGCGCTACCGGCGCGCCGCCGGCCGACCTGCCGCCGCCGCGGTCGTATCCGCTGGTGCTCAAGCCGGCGCGCAGCAAGGTGGTCATCGACGGCCGCCTGGTGTCGATGGCCGTGGCCATCGTGCACGACGCGGAGGCGCGTCGCGTGACGCTGTCGACCTGGCTGCCCCACACGCCGGTGCAGGAGCAGGAGTGGGTCCCCGGGCGCGGCGTGGGCGTCGAGGTGCTCTACGAGAACGGCCGCATGGCCTGGCACTTCGTCCACGAGCGCCTGCACGAATGGCCGCTGACCGGCGGCGCCAGCACGTTGCGGCGCGCGGGTGGCCCCGAGCCCGAATTGGTGGAGATGACTCGCCGCCTGCTGGATCGCCTGCAGTGGCATGGCGTGGCGATGGTGGAGTGGCGGCGCGACCGGCACGGCGCGGTCCACCTGATGGAGATCAACCCGCGCCTGTGGGGTTCGCTGCCGCTGACGATCGCGGCCGGCGTCGACATGCCGCGCGGCCTTCTCGCGCTGGCGCGGGGCGAGTCCGCCGGATCGGCGCCCGCCTGGCGCGAGGGCCTGACGGCCCGCAACCTGACCGAGGACCTGCAATGGTTCATCGGCAACCTGCGCGCCGATCGCGGCAACCCGCTGCTGCTGACCGAGTCGCCCTGGCGTGCGGCGTTCGGCTGGTTGCGCGTGTTCACCGGCCGCGAGGTCTGGGATGCCTGGACGATCAAGGATCCCGCGGTCGCGCGGGCCGAGTTCGCCACTCTGGTGTCCAAGCGGCTGGGCTCGCTGGCGAAGCGCATCGAGCGCGGCGCCGAGATCGCGCGCGCGAAGCGCCGCCACCAGGAACTGCTGCGCGGGCCCGCGGCGCGCTCGGTGTTGTTCCTGTGCCTGGGCAACCTGTGCCGCAGCCCCTTCGCAGCGACTGCCGCCCGGGCCAGCCTGGGCGAGGTGCAGGTCGACAGCGCCGGCTTCCTGCAGCACGACGGCCGGCCGAGTCCCGCGCATGTCGTCTCGATGGCGCGCGAACTGGGCATCGACCTGACGCGCTCGCGCGCGAAACGCGTCAGCGCGGCCCAGGTCGCCGCGGCGGACCTGGTCGTCTGCATGGACGTGTCGCACCTGCTGCGGATGCGGCAGGAGTTTCCCGAGGCGCTTCACAAGACCACGCTGCTCGGGCTGTTCGATCCGCCGGGGGCCGCCGAGATCGCCGATCCCTACGACATGGGACCCGACGCCACGCGCGCGGTCCTGCAGCGCATCCTGCACGCCCTCGACGGGCTGGGTGCCAGCAACCGCGCACGCGCGCTGCCCGTCGTGACGCCCGCCACGACGCCCTGATCGCCGCGGCCCCGGTCAGCCCGAGCGGGGCTTCCAGGTCGCCATCTTCTGGCCGCGCAGGAAGCGCCAGGTGGCCGTGGCGAAGGCGCCGTAGCTCATGAGCAGGTAGGCGGGCGCCACGACCAGCATGCCCAGCGTGCGCCGGCCGATGCGCAGCAGGCCGCACACGGCCAGTGCGTAGCACAGCAGGTGCAGCACCAGCAGCACGCGGTAGAACGGCGAATCGATGGCCAGCGCGATGTTGGACAGCAGTGCCGTGGCCAGCAGCACGAAGGCCAGGTAGCGCAGCACCTTGTGCGACACCAGGCAGAAGCACGTGGCGGGGTGCCTGAACGGGTTGAGCAGGCGTCGCATGTGCACCAGGCCCTGCAGGCCGCGCAAGGCCACCCGCACCCGCATCGAGTACTCCGACTGCAGCTCCGCGTTGGCCGTCTCGCGCGAATGCGCCAGCGGGTCGAATGCGACGCGACGACCGGCCGCGATCACGCGCAGCGGCAGCACGAAGTCGGTGATCAGCTCGCGCGGGATGTCGGAGTACAGCTCGCGCCGGATCGCGTCGCAGCCGCCGTTGACGCCGATCACCGAGGCGACCTGCGTCTCGGCCGAGCGCAGCCATTCCTCGAAGCGCAGGTAGACGCCGCCGCCGCTGGTGACTTCGCCCGCGGATTCCAGCACCAGCTGGCCCGTGGCATAGCCCACCGACGGGTCGGCGAAGTTCTGCACGAGCGTGCGCACCATGGACGGCTCGAAGCGGGCGTTGGCGTCGCAGAAGACCAGGATCTCGTGGCGTGCCGCGCGCACCGCCGCGTTCAGGCCCAGCGCCTTGCCGCCGCGTTCGGCCTGGCGCAGCAGCTCCACGCCGCGATCGGCGAAGGAGCGCACGATGTCGTCCGTGCCGTCGCTCGAGCAGTCCGACACGACCAGGATCTGCAGCTTGTCGCGCGGATAGTCCTGCGCGAGCAGCGCCTCGAGCGTGGCCGCGATGGCCTCCGCCTCGTTGTAGGCCGGCACCAGCACGCTGACACCCGGCTCGATTGGCGCGCGGCGCACGGGGCGCCGGCGCACCAGCGCCCAGGCCTTCAGGCACAGCGGGTACGTGACGTACGGATGCAGGATCAGGAGCAGCGAGAGCCAGAAGACGATCAGCATCGGGAATGCACTCGGGTGAGGATGGGAAGGCCCGCGGCCCGCGCCCGCGTCATGCGGGAACCGCCGCGTTCGCGGTGGCCCGGTAGCGCAGGTGCAGCGGGCCCGCAGCGGGCGCGTCGACGAGCCAGGCGCGGCCCGCGTCGTCGAGGCGCCGCGGCGCGCCGGTGGCCGAGGCGGGGGCCAGTTCCACGGGTGCGCCGAAGTCCAGGCGCACCGCGCCCGGCCCGTGCAGCTGCAGCGCGATGTCGCCGCCGCCTTGCGCGTCCGCGTCGATCGCGATCGCCGACAGCGGGCCGTGCAGCGCGTCGACGCCGCCCACGCGGGTGCGCAGCGTCGCGTCGTCGCCGGCGGCGATGCCGTCGATGTGCAGCCGGTCCGCGGTGCAGGCCCGCAGGTCGTGCGGCGTCGCCAGCGCGTAGAAATCGGTGGCCGGACGGCCCACCACGAGATCGAGGTACTGGCGCGGATCGCCCGTCAGCCCGCGTTCGGCCGCCTTGGCGAGGTTGTAGGCCTGGCGCGCGGTCACGTAGTGCAGCTTGTAGCGCTTGCCGTCGTTGCACACCTCGTTGAGCGTGCGGTGCATCGCGAAGGCCTTCTCGCCGAACAGCGCGTCGAAATCGCGCTCGACGGCGCCGTGGGTGTGCAGCTTGACGAACAGCCACTCCGGGCGGCCCTGGACGTGGATCTCGCAATCGAGCCACGCCTGCACGCGGTCGGGGCGGCCGAAGTTCTCGGAGGTCAGGCTGGCGTTCTCGACGCGCGGGTAGCGCGGGGCGCGCCAGTTGATGGACAGCGGGCCCTGCATCAGGAAGAAGCCCGGGGCGTCGGGGCGGCCGACGCGCGCATCGACGCCGCGGTCGTGCGACTTGTGGCGCGCGGGATCGTCCACCGCGTAGTAGATGGAATTGATCTTGCGCGTCTGCGCCTCGTTGGCCGAGGGCATCGTGAAGTCGCCCCAGCAGCCCAGCCCGGCGAGGATGCTGAGCTCGCCGTTGACGCCGCAGTGCACGCCGTTGCACGCATTGTCCAGCGTCCAGTCGCCGTGCACGAAGCCGAAGGCGGTGCGCGGCGCCGGGCCGGATTGCAGCAGCAGGCCCTGGCGGGCGTAGGTGGCGAGCGTGGCCTTCAGGTCGCGCGTGAGAGTCTGCGCCGTGTCGTCGCGGTGGTGGTAGTGCAGCTCGACTTCGCCGCCGCCCGCGAAGGCCATTTCCGCCAGCCGCGGCAGGTGTTCGGGGCCGTGGTGGGGCGGGTAGAACCACGTGTGCAGCGGCGCGTGGCCGAAGCTGTCGCGGCAGCGCTGCTGGAACTTCGGATAGTCGCGCTGCCACGTCGCCACGCGCTCGGCGGCCTGGCCTTCGCGCCTGGCCTGGTGGCGTGGCTCGTAGTGGTCGCAGACGAGGAAGAAGACGTGCGTCAGGCGGTCGCGCCGTGCGCGCCGCGCCCGCAGGCGGGCGGCCGTGCCCGCGATCCAGCCCGGCAGCCAGAGGTCGAGGCGGCGTCCCATCAGGCTTGCGCTCCCGCCGGCGCGGGCGACTGCTGCGCCGCGATGTCGGCGTAGGCCTCGACGACCTGGCGCGCGTTGTCGGCCCACGTGTGATGCGCGCAGACGTAGGCGCGACCCGCGTGACCCAGGCGCTCGCGCAGGCCCGCGTCGTTCGCGAGCTCGACGATGCGGTCGGCCAGCTGCGCGGCATTGCCGGGCTCGATCAGGAGCCCCGTCTCGCCATCCTTCATCACCTCGAGCACCGGCGGCACGGCGGGGGCGACGACCGCCTTGGACATGCCCCAGTATTCGAAGATCTTCATCGGCGAGCCATGGGTGTTGGAGTCGAGCAGCACCGCGATGTCCATGGCGGCGACGAACGCGGGGATGCGGGCGTGCGGCTGGCGGCCGGCGAACACGACGCGGTCGAGGTGTCCCTGGGCGCGGCAGGTGTCCTCCAGCGCCTGCCGGAATTCGCCGTCGCCGACGAACAGGAAGCGGGCCTGCGGCGCGCGTGCCAGCACGCTGGCGATGACCTCGCCGAACTTCGGGATGCCCTGCCAGCGGTTCATCGTGCCGACGAAGCCGATCACGAGGCCGTCCAGGCCCAGCCGCGCCCGCAGGCCCGGATCGAGTTCGCGCTGCTGGTCGAACCACTGCGGGTCGATCGCGTTGTGCGAGACGGTGATGCGGCGCGGCTCGACGCCGATCGCCTGCAACTGCGTGGCCTGGATGCGCGTGACGGTCACGATGTGGTCGGCGGCCTGCAGCGTGCGCCGTTCGAGCCAGTTGGCCAGGCGCGGCAGGTGCAGGCCGTAGTACTTGGCCCACGCCTGCGCATAGGGCGTGTTGACCTCGAGGATGAACGGCACCTTGCGCCGGCGTGCGACCATGCCGCCCGCGAAGCCGTACAACGCGTAGCGTTCGTAGACCATGTCCGGCGCGAATTCACGGATCGCGCGCGAGAGCCGGCGCCATGCCACCAGGTTGTAGGCGACCTGCAGCAGCTCGAAGACGACCCGCGGCACCGCCTGCTTGATGCGCACCAGCCGGTGGGGCTGGGCGCCGGCGGGCCGGGCCACGCGGTGCTCGATGTCGACCGGGCCGACGATGCGGACCTCGTGACCCTGCGCCCGCAGCGCGGCGACGATGGCGCCGATGTGGATCGACTCCGGCTCCTCGCCCTGGGTTCGATGGTGGTAGAGAACCCTCATTGCTGCCTCATTGGTGCTTCTTGCGTGCCCGGCCGAGAGTGTGGCACAAGGCACCGGCGTTCCGGCCGGCCGCCGGGGCCGCGCGGGAGCCTATGTCGTGGGGTATTCGACACTTCAGTCCAGCGAGATGAAGCGGCCGATCAGGCGATTCTTGATGAACACCGCCAGGCGGCGCGGCAGCAGGACGTTGCAGGCCAGCTGGAACCGCGCCAGGGCGGGCAGGCCGGCGCCCTCGCGAACGATCCAGCGCACGGCCGCGCCGGTGCCCCTGGCCTGCTCGCGCGCGATGTGGCGCTCGGCCAGCGCCAGCTGCTGGATCATCACCCGGCGGGCGCTGGGCGTGCGGCCGAACTCCCGGCAGCGCCGGGTGAAGGCCTCGTTCATGAGCTCCGAATCGCGCAGGGCGCGTTCCATGCGCGCCGTGTCGAGCCGGGCCCGGCCGCCCGCGTAGTCGTTGGTCGTGTGCACCAGATAGCCGCCGAGGGAGCGATGGATCGCGCACACGCGGCCGTGGAAGGCGATGTTGCGCACGCAGTAGGCGTCGTTGAAGCCCCAGAGTCCCTCGGGGAACGGCATCACCTTCATCAGGGCCGAGCGGCGCCACGCCGAGCCCGAGGTCCACGCGGGAAGCGGATACCCCGCCAGGTAAGTCTCCAGCGCGTCGCAGGGCGCTTCGGTCAGCACCACGTTGAGCGAGTTCCAGCAGGTGCTGTGCGGGACCTCGTCGCCGACGTCATGGATGTCGAGGTCGTGGAAGACCGCGACCACGTCTTCGGCGAGATCGAACTTGGGCACGATGGCGGATAGCTTGCCCGGGTACCACCAGTCGTCCGAATCGAGCTGCGCGATGATCTCGCCGCGCGCTTGCTCGAAGCCGAGCATGCAGGCCGCGTTGATGCCGCCGTTGGGCTTGTGCAGGTAGCGCACGCGATCGCCGTAGCGCTGCGCCACCAGGGCCGCGGTGTCGTCGGTCGAGCCGTCGTCGACGATCAGGATCTCGCGCAGTTCCGGCGGATAGTCCTGCGCCAGAACGCTGTCGACCGCCCGGACGAGCAGTGCCGCGCGATTGAACGTCGTGATGAGCACGGTGACTCGGGGGGTGGTCATTCTCGATTCCTGGAAGGGGGCTGCAGCTGGGCTCGGCCGGGGCGACGCCCGGGCGCTCGGGCATTCGCCCGCGGGGCCGCTGCGGTGGACGGTCCGGAGAGGATCCGGGCGGCGGGGCGCGACAGGTTCGTGCGGTCGCGCCCTCAGGCCAGCGCGGCGCGGATCTCGCGCTCGATCTTCTTCCAGACGCTGTCCCAGTTGAACTCGGTCTCGAAGCGGCGCTTGCCGCGCTCGCCCATCGCGCGCGCCAGGTCACCGTCCTTCAGGATCCGGATCAGGGCCGCCGCCAGGGCGTCGACGTCGCCGCACGGCGCGATCAGGCCGGCGTCGCCGACCATGGCCGGCATCGCGCCGTAGTCGGAGGCGATGCAGGGCGTGGCCGCGGCCATGGCTTCGAGGATGCTGATCGGGTTGCGGTCGACCAGCGAGGGCAGCGCGAACACGTGCGCGCCGCGCATCAGGGAGAAGAGCTTGTTTCGATCGCGCACGAATCCGTGGTTGACCACGCCGTCGGCCTGCGGGAGACGGTCCTGGCCGATGATGTGCAGCTGCGCGTCGGGCACCTCGAGGCGGACCTGCTCGAAGGCCTTCATCAGCACCGTGCCGCCCTTCTTCTCGAAGTCGCCCTTGCCGATGTAGAGAATGGTGCGCCCGTCGAAGGACTTCTCGTAGGCGTCGCCGAAGCCGGCGCCGGCGCCGAAACCGGTGGTGACGACCCGATCGCCGGCCACGCCGTAGTGCTCGATCATCGCGTCGCGCACGAAGTCGCTGCCCACGAAGATGCGCGTCGCGGCGCGATAGACGTTGCCTTCGAGTTCGAGCCATTCGGACTCGTCGCGCGCGTTGGCGAAGTGCGAGACGGAATCGTGCGGGTTGTGCGACGACAGCCAGCGGCACGAGTCGGTGAACAGGAACATCGGCTTGTCGATCGTCGTGCCGGGCGAGAACACCGCCCCGAAGAACACGATGACATCGTAGTGGCCCTTCAGCGGCTCGAGCAGCCGGGTGGCCTGGCGCGTGTAGGAGTTGAACGAGGCGGCGGTCTTCTCCATGTGGTAGCGCCACTTGCGATACCACGCCCGGCGCGGCCAGCGGATGGACCAGAGCTTGAACCACGCGCCGCGCCACCGGGGTTCGTTCATGCGCGGCATCGCGACGATCTCGAATTCCTGCTGCAGCCGTGCGAGCAGGGGCGGGAACATGCCGATGCCGCCGCCGAACACCACGGCGCGGAGCTTCTTGCGGGGCGTCGCCGCCGTAGCGGGGGCGGTCGTCGGGTTGTCTTGGATCATGGATGACGCGAAATGCTGGAAGCCGGGCGTCGAGCCGCCGGGCAGGAACAGGCTGGGAGGGGGTAGGCCGAGCATAGCGCGCGCAGCCCTCGCGAGGCTTGCGGCGCGGCGTCGCCTCCCCGGTTTGGGGGGCGCCTCATGCCGGGCGCACCAGGCGCAGCCGCTCGGCTAGACGCCTGGCCATGCGCTTGTCCTGTGCCGTGAACAGGCCCGCGGCCAGGCCGGCGGCGAAGAACACCAGCGAGAACGCGCCGGCGTGCAGCAGCAGGTTGAGCAGCTTGCGCGAGGTGACGTCGCCGAGCATCCAGGCCGCCGCGAAGGCGACGGCCGCGCAGGCCAGCGTGCGGGCGATCTGCGGCAGCGGCAGCAGTTGCGCCAGCGAGGCGCCCGTGAGCCGCATCGCCACGCGCAGGTAGATGGCCGTCGACAGGTAGGACGTCACCACGCCGGAGACGGCCGGCCCGTAGAAGCCGATCGCCTTGAGCAGGGCGAAGCTCAGCGCGACGTGGAAGGCCGTGACCGCGAGGACGATGTTGAGGTTGATGCGCGTGCGCCCGAACACCTGCGGCACCAGGCTCAGCACGAACATGAACAGCGGAATGGCGAACGTGTAGATCCTGAACACGCGCACGCTGTCGGCGTACTGGTTGGTGAACAGCAGCGTGACGAATTCCGTGGCGAACCCGAACAGGAACACGAACGAGGGCAGCATGATCAGCGACAGCTTGCGCACCGCCTCGCGCAGCAGCCGCGCCACCTCGCCCAGGTCGCCGCGCTGGATCAGTGGCGGCAGCGAGGCGCGCAGCACGTCGGCCACCGAGGCCTGGAAGATCACGTCCAGCGGCACCGAGAACGCACCGACGCTGTAGACGGCGAAGTCCACCGGCGTGAACGCGGTCGCGACGATGGCGCGGTCGAGCATGCCGCCGACGACACCGACGATGGAGGTCATCCACAGCGGGATGCTGTAGCCGAGCTGGTCGCCGAAGAAGGTCTCGAGGCGCACGCCGCGCCACTGCACGCGGTGCGTGCCGGTCGAGGTCAGCCACCAGGTGCGTACCGCCAGCCGGCCCAGCGCGTAGAGCACCGCGGCGATGACCAGCCCGCGCATCCCGAACCCGAGCGTGATCGGCACCATCAGCGTGAGCACCCGAACGACGGTCTCGAAGGTCTCGAAGCCGACCGCCGACCCGTAGCGGTCCTGGGCCACCATGAAGCTCGTGAAGTGCTCGGCGGCCAGCATCAGGCCGATCGCCACGGCGTACAGCGGCAGCAGGTCGGCCAGCGCGGGATTGCTGGTGCGCGCGGCGATCAGGGGCGAGGCGACGGCGATGCCGACGACGGCCACCAGCGCCGCGGCGCCCAGCAGCGCCAGCGTCTGAAACACCAGCGCGGTGCGGCGGGCCTCGTCCACTCGGTTGTAGAAATAGTAGATCGAGCTCGGCAGGCCCAGGGTGAGCAGCCCCAGCGCCATGGAGTTGACGAGCAGCAGCTGCTGGTAGGTGCCGTAGTCGTTCTTCGACAGCAGTCGCACCATCAGCATCGGCAGCGTGAAGCCGACGGCGTACTTGATGAGATTGGCGCCGATCAGGAAGCCGGCCTTGTTCGACAGGCTGGTCATCGCGACGGTTCCAGGAGGTTGGCGGGTGCGCGCTTCATGGCAGCTTGTTCGACCACGGGGCCGGCGGCGTGTCGACGGCGGGCGCATCGACCGCCGCACCGCTCGCACCGAGCTCGGGGCGCCCCTTGAGCATGGCGGAACTCGCCAGCGTGATCGTGATGAGCACGTAGTAGCTCCAGTCCCACGACTTGGCGTCGAACAGTGAACGGAAGATGATCGTGTACAGCGCGATGAGGGTGGCCTTGCGGGTGTTGAGTTCCCACGCCGAGGCCTCGACCGTGATCTTGCGGCGCAGGTCCTTGAGCGCGGCCAGCAGCATCTTGACCAGCGCGAGCAGGCCGATCAGGCCCGTGGTGGCGGCCGCCTCGATGAACGTGTTGTGCGCGTTCTTGCCGAGGTTGTCATGGCTGATCTCGCCGTACGAGGTGGCGTTCTCGCCGAAGGAGCGACTGCCCACGCCCAGGAACGGGTGGGTGCGGATCATGCTGAAGCCGGCCTGCCACAGCTCCCAGCGCGACGATTCTGCATCCTCCGCCGTGTAGCTGTCGCCCTGGTTCTGCGCCCGCTTGACGTACTGGTAGCTGATCGCGCCGGCGCCGAGTGCGACCACCAGCGGCAGCAGGACGAGGCGCTGGCGCTTCGTGGTCGTGAACATCACGATCAGCGCGACCTCGAGCACCAGCGCCATCATGCCGCCGCGCGACAGCGACATGAAGATGCCCAGCACCGAGCCCAGGGCGGCGATCGCGAGCACGCCGCGGCGCAGGAAGCCCGTCTCGGTGCGCCAGTAGATGTAGTAGAACGGCAGGGCCTGGACGATGATGAACGAGTAGTCGTTGTGGTTCTCGTACATGCCGTAGGCGCCGGCCCGGCCGCCGTTGGTGGCGTCCTCCAGCCCGGCGAACACGGCGTAGATGCCCCAGAACACGATCCAGGCGCTGCCGCACATCATTCCCCAGACGTAGCGGCGCAGCGCCTGCGGGCCGTCGATCACGCGCAGCGACACCAGCACGAACAGGGCGTAGGTCAGCCAGAAGCTGAACTCCTGGAACATGCCGAGCATGCCCGTTCGGTAGACCGACAGCGGCTGCAGGAACAGAAACAACAGCATCCACTTCGCCGCCGGCTGGGCGAGGGCGTCCAACCGGTTGTAGACGGCCTTGTGCCCGAGGCTCAACAAGGCGGCGACGATCGCGATGAGCTGCAAGGGCCGGTAGTCGGCGATCTGCGGCCAGAAGACGCCCGGCTGGAAGAAGTTCGCGAATGGAAAGATGAAGCTGGTGAACACCCAGGGTTCTCGGGTCGGGGTCGCGGCCATCCGCGGGCGTGACATCCTACGTCAACACCCCCCGACCCGACGGCCTGCCGGCGGCGCTCCCCCCAAAAGAGGTGGCCCTCGCGTGAACCACTGGGCACGCCGGCGCGCCGTCACGAAAAGGCCCGGCGATTCCGCACTGCGGAAGGGCCGGGCCGAGGGTCGGCGGGCGCCGCGGGGCTACTGGGCGAGTTCGTACGCGCCCAGGTCCTTGGCCGCGCCGGACGGACGCGCCTTGCCGGCCAGGTCCTGGATGACCGTGATCGAGGTCGCCTGCGTGCCGGCATCGACGGCCGGGCTGCCGGCCACCAGTGCGAAATTGGCGCTGCTGGCGGCCGCGAACTTCGGGTCGCCGAACAGGGCCAGCGTGTCGCCCGGGACCGTGGTCTGGTCCCAGCCCAGGCCGTTGTCCCAATACAGGTTGCGCTTGAGGTCGAGGTAGGCGTCCGAACTGCCCGTGTTGACGTAGAAGTTCGAGCCCGAGGTCGTGCGCGGACCGGCGGCGAAGATGTTGTCGTAGACGCGGATCGTGCCGGTCGGGCCGTAATTGCCCCAGGTGTTGAGGATCTGCCCGTTGCCCGAGCCGCTGGCCACGCGGTCGTTGTCGTAGAACGTGTTGAACGCCACGGTCAGGTTCATGTTCTGCGAGATCGTGTTGATGCGCAGGCCCGAATAGGCCGCGCCGATGACCACGTTGTTCCAGATCGCGCCCGACTGGATGCTGTCGGCCATGTTCAGGCCGTACTTGCCGCCGTTCTCCAGCCAGTTGTTGAACACGTTCATCCCCGTGAAGCCGGTCCAGCCGGTCGGGAATCCGTTGTACGTGTTGCCCGCCAGCCCGACGTTGTCGAAGAACTGGATCAGGTTGCCGCCGGTGATGTCGTGGATCCAGTTGAACCCGATGTTCCAGTTCAGCGCGCCGGAGTCGGCGTAGATGCCGTGGTTCTCGCTGGCGCCGGTGCAGGCGATGTCGTGGATGTGGTTGCCCAGCACGGTGGTGCCGTTGCCGTGTCCGGACACGCCCGCGGCGAGCGAATGGATCGCCGCCGGCCACGGCCCCAGCTCGTTGTTGACGACGCGCCAGGGGCCGGCCGAATACTGCACGTTGACCGGCGCCGCGTCGGACGTGGCATTGGCGTTGACGTCCATGCGCAGGTTCGAGATCGAGATGTAGTCGCCAGTGGTGCCGTAGTAGGCGGAGTTGGCGCCCTGGAAGCCGCCCTTCATGCTGGCCGGCGTCGTGTAGTGCACGTCCTCGATCGCGTTGCCGTTGACCGCGCCCGGATAGGCGGTGAAGTGGATCCAGCCCGTGCCGCTGGCGCCGGTCGGCTTGGAGCCTTCCTGGTTCGTGTAGCGGAAGCGGAACCAGGACGAATCGAAGCCGATGTCCGACCACGCGCCGCCGCGGATGACGACCTGGTCGCCGGCCGCGACCACGCCGCCGACGCCGCCGTTGGTGGACGTCTGCAGGTGGCGCCACGGGTGGGCGATGTCGCCGGCGACGGCCGTCGAGTCGTTGCCCGTGAGCGAGACGAACAGCACGCGGCCCGGGTTGGGCGTGAACGTGTTGTTGACGTTGCTGGCCGCGGTGCCCACCACCACCTTGACCGGTTCGGCGGTGCCCAGCGGCAGGTTCAGATTGCCCACCTGCACGGTGATCTGCTGCAGGCCGAGCTTGGAGCCGACCTTGGCCGCACCCAGGTAGCGGTAGTTGGCGACTTCCACGCCGCCGATGTAGACCTTGGTGGTCGTGCCCAGGCCGCTGGCGCTGCCGAAGTTCGTGCCGAAGATCGACAGGTAGCCGCCGAGGTTGTTCTCGCCGCCTGTGATGGGGCCCGACAGGGCGTCGGTGTACTGCACGTAGGGCGCGCCGGTCACGGGCACGACCGGCGTGAAGGTGGCCGCCACCGTGCGGTTGGCCGACAGCGTGACCGCACAGGTGGTCGAGATGCCCGAGCAGGCGCCGGTCCAGCCGTTGAAGGCGAAGTTCGAGGCCGGTTGCGCGGTCAGCGTGACCGCGGCGCCGACGGTGTAGGTGGTCGTGCACGACGACGTGCAGGTCGCGCCGGACGGCGTGGACGAGGCGACGAGGCCGCCGGTCGTCGCCGAGACGGCCAGCGTGGCCGTCGCCGGCGCGGGTGCAGGCGAGGGCGACGGCGTGGGAGACGGCGAAGGCGACGGCGAAGGCGAAGGCGACGGCGTGGGGGACGGCGAAGGCGACGGCGTGGGAGACGGCGACGGCGACGGCGTGGGGGATGGCGAAGGCGACGGCGTGGGGGACGGCGACGGCGACGGCGTGGGCGACGGCGACGGCGACGGCGTGGGCGACGGCGAAGGCGAAGGGGACGGCGAAGCCGAATCGCTGCCCCCGCCACCGCAAGCGACCAGGGCCATCAGGCCCGCGATTGCCACCAGGGCGCGCGCGCGTGCGCCAGCGTTGTTCATGTTCATGTATCGATTCTGGTTTGCGGGCAGCGCCCCGATTGTCTGGACGAACGCCCTATTTGCCTGCCAATTGAACGACTGTGCAGCAGCGCGGCAATGGAGCGGGGCCGCGTCCGCGGCCCATCCGGCGACATCTACCGTATTGCACCAGACTGGAATCGATTGTGCTGGACAGGACTGCAAGCATTTGTTGCTTGGGAAAGCGAAAAGCCGGCCGCGGCGGATGCCGGGCCGGCTCGAGCGAGGGCCTGCGTCCAGGCCCCCACCGTCCTTGCTGACGCTCAGTTGACGCGCTCGTAGGCGCCGAGGTCGTTCGCGCCGCCGGACGGGCGGGCGTCGCGCGCCGTGAAGTCGTCCAGGACGGTCAGCGGCGTGGCCTGCGTGCCGGTGTTGATGGCCGGGCTGGTCGACGTCAGCGACAGGTCGCCGGTGCTGGCCGCCGTGAACAGCGGATTGCCGCGCAGCCCCAGGGCGTCACGCGTGTTGGCGGCCCAGCCGTGGCCGTTGTCCCAGTACAGGTTGCGCTTGAAGTCGAGGTAGGCGTCCGAGCTGCCCGTGTTGACGTAGAAGTTCGAGCCCGCGGTCGTGCGCGCACCGGCGGCGAAGATGTTGTCGTAGATGCGGACCGTGCCGGTCGGGCCATAGTTGCCCCAGGTGTTGAGCACCTGGCCGTTGCCCGAGCCGCTGGCGACGCGGTCGTTGTCGTAGAACGTGTTGAACGCCACGGTCACGTTCATGTTCTGCGAGATCGTGTTGATCCGCAGGCCCGAGTACGTGGCACCGATGATGACGTTGTTCCAGATCGAGGCGGACTGGATCCCGTCAGCCATGTTCAGGCCGTACTTGCCGCTGTTCTCCATCCAGTTGTGATGGATCTTCATGCCGGCGAAGCCCGTCCAGCCCGAGGGGAAGCCCACGTACGAGTTGCCGGCCAGCCCGACGTTGTCGAAGAACTGGATCAGGTTGCCGCCGGTGATGTCGTGGATCCAGTTGTAGGCGATCTCCCAGTTCAGCGCGCCCGAGTCGGCGTAGATGCCGTGGTTCTCGCTGGCGCCCGTGCAGGCGATGTCGTGGATCAGGTTGCCCAGCACCGTGGTGCCGTTGCCGTGTCCGGACACGCCTGCGGCGAGCGAGTGGATCGCTGCCGGCCACGGGCCGAGCTCGTTGTTGACCACGCGCCACGGGCCTGCCGAGTACTGCACGTTGACCGGCGCCGCGTCGGACAGCGCGTTGGCGTTGACGTCCAGGTGCAGGTTCGAGATGCCGATGTAGTCGCCGGTGGTGCCGAAGTAGGCCGAGTTCGCGCCCTGGAAGCCGCCCTTCATGTTGGCCGGGGTCGTGTAGTGGACGTTCTCGATCGCGTTGCCGTTGACCGGGCCCGGGTAGGCCGTGAACTGGATCCAGCCGGTACCCGCCGCGCCGGTCGGCTTGGAGCCTTCCTGGTTCGTGTAGCGGAAGCGGAACCACGAGTTGTCGAAGCCGATGTCGGACCACGAACCGCCGCGGATGACGACCTGGTCGCCGGCCTGGATGATGCCGGCCACGCCGCCGTTGGACGGCGTCTGCAGCGTGCGCCACGGGTGGGTGATGTCGCCGGCGACGGCCGTCGAGTCGTTGCCCGAGAGCGAGACGAACAGCACGCGGCCCGGATTGGGCGTGAACGTGTTGTTGACGTTGCTGGCGACGCCGTTGACGACGACCTTGACCGGTTCGGCGGTGCCCAGCGGCAGGTTCAGGTTGCCCACCTGCACGGTGATCTGCTGCAGGCCGAGCTTGGAGCCGACCTTGGCCGCGCCCAGGTAGCGGTAGTTGGCGACTTCGACGCCGCCGATGTAGACCTTGGTGGTGGTGCCCAGGCCGCTGGCGCTGCCGAAGTTCGTGCCGAAGACCGACAGGTAGCCGCCGAGGTTGTTCTCGCCGCCGGCGACCGGGCCGGACAGCGCGTCGGTGTAGGTGACCAGCGGGGCGCCGGTGATCGGGGCGGGCGCCGGAGCCGGGGTGGGCGCGGGCGTCGGCGCCGGGGTGGGCGCGGGCGTGGGGGCCGGAGCCGGCGTCGGCGCCGGCGCCGGGGTCGGTGCCGGAGTCGGTGCCGGGCTGGGCGCCGGCGGCTTGGGGGCCGGAACCGGTGCCGGGGTGGGCGTCGGAGCGGGCGCCGGCGCGCCGGTGGCCGCCGTGGCCTTGAACAGGGCGGCGATCGTTTCCGTGGAACCCACGGTCGTCGAACAAGTCTTGGCCGTGCCAGAGCAGCCACCGCCGCTCCAGCCGGTGAAGGTGTAGCCGCTCTGCGCGGTCTCGGTCAGCGCGAGCTTGGTGCCCGCGGGCATGGCCTTGCTGCACAGGGACGACTTGGGATCGCTGTTGCAGCTGATCAGGCCGTACGGCGAGCTTTCGACCGAGCCGCCCGCACCCGCGCTGACCGTCAGGGTCACCGACGTGCTGCCGGTACTCCCCACGTTGACGCCGCGATGGCTCTGGATCGTCGCCATGTCCGCGGAGTCGACCGTGGGGTCGCTCGTCTGGCCGCCGCCGCAGGCGGCGAGCGTGGCGATGGCTGCAACTTCGACTGCCGACAGTGCGGCGAACTTGAACTTCGATTTCATCGGTGGGGTATCCGGAAAGACTTTGGCACAGGCTTCCGCCCGCCTTGCGGCGTGCAGCGCGACTCATTGCAAAGTGCGAGGGAACTGCGGCGGGCCGGGGGAGGGTGGTCGGCCGTGCAGATCCCGTATGGCGTTGCCGGACTGGCGTCGGGGCGTTGGAAGCCTGGGCACTGTTGCTGGTACGCAGCCTATCGGCACGTCGCGGCCCCTCGGTAAGCCGCAATTTCGAATCTGTTACAGACGGCCGAGCGGGGCCTGCGCCACAGGAGGCGGGCATCCGGGCAAGGTTTCTAAACCCCCGGGGGTACCTCGGGCCTACCCTGATATCTCCCCAAAAATGGGGATTGCGAATCGCATGTTTCGCGAGTCTTGCATAGGGTAAATCGGCCCTGGAACCGACCGGTTGCGGGGACCTGCCGACCGGCTGGCGCGGCCGGCGTCCGAAACCGTCGAACAGCGTTGCTTTAGGGCAACGAAGCTACGCAGCGACCGAAAACGTGAAGTGTTCGGCAGAATCTCAAGTTACAGGGAATTACGACTTGAGGCGCTCGAGTGGGCCTCAGTCCGACGCGACAGGACGTTCGAGGGCTTCGAAACGCAGTTCGGCCGCCTGCCATTGCGGCAATTTCGCTGCCAGCGCCTGGACGGTGTACGTGTTGTGGTCGTGGAACAGGAGCACATCACCAGCTATCGGCGGGGCTGAGTCGATACGCCGAGTCAATGCTTCGACACCGTCCTGGCGGTAGTCGCTGTAGGTCCGCGTCCAATGGACCAGCGTGTAGCCGGCGCTGCACACCGTCCGGATGGCGCGAAGGCTGACTTCTCCCTTCGGCGGACGCATCAGGCCGGAATCGAGCCCGGTCGCCTCGCGGATGACGCGCCGGCAATGCGCGAGGTCGTCCACCAGCGCCGCCGGCGGCAGCGACGTGATGACCGTGTGGTCGTGGCTGTGGCCGCCGATCCCGTGGCCTTCGGCCACGATGCGGCGGGCCAGTTCGGGGTACTTCTCCACCTCCCGGCCGACGACGAAGAACGTGGCGCGGACGCCCGCGCGTGCGAGCATGTCCAGCACCGCGGGGGTGTGCTCGGGATGCGGGCCGTCGTCGAAGGTCAGCGCCACGGCGCCGCCCGACCGCGGCAGGCGCCACAGGAAGCGACCCGGAAAGACGACCTGCTGCAGCAGGTCCTTGGACAGGCTTCTAGCGAGCGCCAGCATGCGCGGACTCCAGGGCGACGTCGGCGAGGACGTCGCGGTTGCGTCGGCCCAGGGCCGACCAGGTGAGATGGGCGATGGACGAGGCGATGCGCGCCGGCTCCCAGTCGCGGGCCAGCGCCGCGGCGAGGGCGGCGGCGAGCGCGCCCGGATCGCCCGGGGCCACCAGCACGCCGTTGACGCCGTCGTCCACCAGGTCGGGAATGCCGCCGACGCGGCTGGCGACGACCGGGATGCCGCCGGCCAGCGCCTCCACCACGACGTTGGGCGAGCCTTCGGCATGGCTGGGCAGGCACAGGAGGTCGGCGGCCGCGATCCAGTCCGCCACGATCGGCTGGGGCCGCGGGCCGAGGAAGTCGACCTGTCCGGCGATGCCCAGTTGCGCGGCCAGGCGCAGCAGCGCGTCGCGCTCGCTGCCCTCGCCGACCAGCACCAGCCGGGCCGGCGCGGCCGCAGGTGAGCGCTCGCTCGGCAGCCGCGCCCAGGCCTGCAGCAGGATGTCCAGCGCCTTGACCGGCACGAGGTGGCCGACGAACAGCACCAGCCGGACATCGACCGCCACGCCCAGCGCGCGACGCAGTGCCGCGCGCTCGTCCGCGGGACGCGGATGGAAGACGGCGGGCGAATAGCCGGCGCACGGGATGCAGTCGATGCGCGCCGCCGGCAACCCGGTGAGCGTGGCCACGGCACGCGCCAGCGGGGCGCTGACCGCGATCACGCGGCGCGCGGCGCGCAGCGCGGCGCGGATCTGCGGCCGCAGCAGGCGTTCGCGGGCCGACACGTTGATGTCGCTGCCGTGCGCCGTCGCCACCAGCGGCAGCCCCAGCACGCGCGCGGCCAGCGCGGCGCCGACGACGTCCGGGTAGGCGCAGTGGGCGTGCAGCACGAAGCGGCCGTGGCGCCGCCGCAGCCCGCGCAGGGTGCCCAGCACGCCGGCGAAATAGGTCAGGCCCGACAACCAGTGCAGCCCGGGCACCGCCAGGTAGCGCGGATGCAGCAGGGTGCGGCCGGCCCAGGTCTCGCTGGCCGGCACCGGGACCGCGTCGCGCCACGGCCCGACCTGCGGGCGCCGCGGCACCGGGATCACCAGGTCCATCTCGCAGTCGGCGGCCAGGGCATCGACCAGGTTGCGCAGGAAGGGCGTGCGGAACGGGTCGCGCGGGCTGGGAAAGAAGGTGGTGAGGACGACCACGCGCAGGGGCTGCGCCGCGGCCGCGGCGCGATCCTCGCCGCGGGGCGGCTCCGCCGCGGGCAAGGCGCGCTCGGCGAGCCGCGGTTGGCCCTGCGCCTCGCTCATCGCGAAGTCCGCGCGCGCACCCGCTCGTAGAGCTGCTCGTAGCGCTCGATCATGCGGCGGATGTCGAAGGTCGATTGCACGCGCTCGCGCGCGGCGGCGCCGAAGCGTGCGCGCCGGGCCGCGTCGCCGCACAGCTCGACCAGGCAGGCCGCCAGGCCGGCTTCGTCGTCGCTGGCGAACAGGCGGCCGTCGATGCCGTCGCGCACGATCTCGCCATTGCCGCCCACGGCGCTGGCGACGGCCGGCACGCCGGCGGCCATGGCCTCGAGCAGCGTGTTGGACATGCCTTCGCTGAACGAGGGCAGCACGAAGATGTCGAAGGCGCCGAGCACGCGGTCGACGTCGTTGCAGTGGCCCAGCAGGTGCACGCGGTCGGCGATGCCCAGCGACTGCGCCAGCGCCAGGAGCGTGGTGCGTTCCGGGCCTTCGCCGGCGAACACCACGTGCACGGGCAGCCCGCTGGCGGCCGCGGCGCGCACCAGGAGGCCGTAGTTCTTGACCGCGGCCAGCCGGCCTACGCTGCCGACCACCAGCGCGCCGTCGGGCACGCCCCAGCTGCGCCGGAGGGCGGCGCGGGCATCGGCGTCGATGCGGTCGGCGACGTCGAAGCGGCTCAGGTCCACGCCGTTGTGCAGCACCTCGATGCCCGCCTCCGGGATGCCGATGTGGTGCACGAGGTCGGCCTTGAGCTGGCCGGAGACGGCGAACACCGCGTCGGTGTGGCGGCTCATCCAGCGCTGCACGGCGAAGCGCGACGGGCGGTCGTTGAAGGTTCGTCCGTGCTCGCTGTGCACCAGGGCCGGCACGCGCGCGAGCCGGGCGCCGGCGAAGCCGTAGAAGAAGGGCTCGGCGTTGCGCGTGTGCACCACGTGCGGCCGGGTGCGGCGCATCAGCGCGGCCAGGCGCAGCGCCAGGCGCGGGTCGTTGCCGCCGCGCCAGTCCATCTCGTGGACGACCACGCGCGGGTCGTCGATGCGACGGGCGAACTCGCCGGCGCGCTTCAGGCAGCACACCGAGGACAGGAAGCGCGTGCGGTCGAGCCGGTTGATGACGTTGACGACGCCGTTCTCGAGGCCGCCCGGCTCCAGGCTGAGCAGCACGTGCAGGATGCGGATCGGCGCCGCGGCCGCACCGGCGCCGGCGGCGTGCGGGCGGGCGTCCGGTGGCGCGGCCGGGCGGGCGCTCACGCCGCGAGCGCGACGGTGCGCGCGTCGACGTCGAACACCCGGTCCACGCGGTCCCAGCGGAAGTCGGCCAGCAGGCGGGCCAGCCGGCCTTCGGTGCGGTGCAGGCTCACGTAGTGGCGGAAGCGCGACTTCGCGTCGACGCCCGCCACGCGCGGCTGCCCCGGGTCGATCTCCCACGGGTGCATGTAGAAGATCGCCGGCCGGCCTTCCTCGCGGTTGAAGCGCGCGATCGCGTAGCGCGACGCGGCATAGGGCAGGAGGCGGAAATAGCCGCCGCCGCCGATCGGGATGTTGCGGCTGCCGGCGCGCACGGTGGAGATCGGGATCTCCACCAGGCCGGCCGTCGAGCAATACGGAAAGCGCGGCGCGTCGGGCATGCCGTAGTGGTCGTGGTGCACCGGGTAGACGCTGGAGCTGTAGGCGTAGCCTGCGTCGCGCAGGCTGTCGAAGGCCCACAGGTTGCGCTTGTCGATCGAGAAGCTCGGGGCTCGATAGCCGCGCACCGACACGCCGCCGATGTCCTCCAGCAGGCCCTTGGCGCGCGTGATGTCGTCCGCGAACTCGGCCGGTGTCAGGTCGAGGGCGCGCTGGTGGCCGTAGCCGTGGCTGGCCAGCTCGTGACCGCCGGCGACGATGCGGCGGATCAGCGCGGGGTAGCGCTCGGCGATCCAGCCGAGCGTGAAGAAGGTGGCGTGCGCGCCGTGGGCGTCGAAGTGCGCGAGCAGGCGCTCGACGTTGTTCTCGACGCGGCATTCCAGCGTGTCCCACGCGCTGCGGGCGATGTAGGGCGCCATCGCGGAGACCTGGAAGTAGTCCTCGACGTCGACGGTCAGCGCGTTGACGATCGCGCGTCTCGGGCTGGCGTCCTGCGGGGCGGCGTTCATCCGATGGTCTCCATGCCGCGGCGGCTCGCGCGGTACTTGTACCCCAGCCAGTGGGCGAGCCACTTGGTCACGCGCGCGGTCGCGCCACCGTCCCAGACGTCCGGGCTGCCGGCCTTGTCGACAAGCTGGTTGTCGCTGGCGTTGACCACGCGCAACGCGCGCTGCGCCAGTTGGGCGTCGAGGCCGACGGCGACCTCGCAGCGGCTGGCCAGCTCATCGTCGTCGCTGGCTTCCGGACCGACGGCGATGGTGGGAATGCCCAGCGCGGTGGCTTCCTCCAGCAGCTTGCCGTCGGCGCCGGTCACGAGGCAGCGTGCGTGGCGCAGCAGGGCGAGGGCGTCGACGTAGCCGCGATCGCGCACGATGGTGACGCCGGCCTGCTCGAGCAGCTGGTCGCAGCCGGCGACGATGACCGCGCGCCGCTCGGCCGCGCGCAGCGGCCAGACCAGCGGGAACTCGTGGGCGAGCTGGCGCAGCACCGCCGCCACCTGCGCGACGACGTGCTGCGGATCGGGCGTGGCCGGAAAGCGCCAGGCCAGCACGCCGTAGCGGCCGCGCAGCGACTCGGGCAGGTCGAACTCGCCCAGGATCTTGTCGGCGGTGCCGAACTGCGGGATCACGATGCCGATGAACTTGGCCGCCAGGCTGCCCATGAAGTGCACGTTCCCGGACGGCTTGCCGTCGCGGATGAGGCGGTTCGAATCGGCGATGTCCTGCGTCAGGCACTCGGTGGCCAGGCGGTCGATCAGCGCCCCGTTGAGGGCCGAGTCGGTTCCCGCGCCGTGCGCGCGGCCGGCGTCCAGGTGCAGCACCGGAAAGCCGCGCTTGCGCGCCAGCAGCGCGCAGGCGAGCGCCGAGTTCTGGGTGCCGGAGACGAACACCGCGGCCGGCGCCTGTTCCTCGAGCACCGCGTCGAAGCGGGCGGTGGCCGCCGACATGACGCGGCCGTAGTCGCCCGGATCCAGCGCCAGGTGGATGGCGGTGTAGGCCGACATCAGCTTGGCGTCGCGCACCTTGCCGATCGCGTGCTCGGTGCCGGTGTGCACGATGATGGGCGCGGGCACCGTCGACGATTCGGACAGCACCTGGGCCAGCGACGCGAACTTCCAGAAGCCGGCCGCCGAGTCGCACACGCACAGCACGGTGCGCTTGGCCGGCCGCCCCGGCGGCGCCGCCACCAGCGGGCGCCACGGCCGCGGCGGCTCGGGCAGGGGCACCGGGCCGCTGTTGGCGGCATCGTGTTCGGCGCCCTCGATGTCGATGTCGATGTCGATGTCGCTGCCGTCGACGGTCTCCTCGGTGGCCGCCGAGCTGACCGGCGCCAGGTCGCTCAGGCCGCCGATCTCGGAGCGCAGCTCGCCGGCCGTCTCCACCACCATGGCCTCGGTGATGCCGTTGCGCTCGGTCAGGTAGGCGGTCAGCAGCAGGCGGTTGCACAGGCGGTTGATGCGCCGCGGCACGCCGGCCGTCCAGGCATGGATCGCCTCGTAGGCGGCTGCCGAGAACTCCGGATTGCCGGCCCAGCCGACATGGTGCAGCCGATGTTCGATGTACTTGCGCGTGTCCTCGCTGTCGAGCGGCGTGAGATGGCACGACGCGGTCACGCGCTGGCGCAGCTGCTCCATCGCCTTGGACTTGAGCAGGTTGCGCAGCTCGGGCTGGCCGACCAGGAAGCTCTGCAGCAGCGAGTGTGTGCCGATCTGGAAGTTCGAGAGCATGCGCAGCTCTTCGATCGACTCCCGTCCCAGGTTCTGCGCCTCGTCGACGATCAGCAGCGCGCGCTTGCCCTGGATGGCCAGCGAGGTGAGGAAGGCCTCGAGGGTCGAGATCAGGTGCGCCTTGGAGTCGCCGGCCATGGGCACGCCGAAGGCGATCAGGATGGCGCGCAGCAGTTCACCGGCCGCCAGCTGGGTGCTGACGATCTGCGCGGCGACCACCTTGGTCGGGTCGAGCTCCTCGAGCAGCGTGCGCACGATGGTGGTCTTGCCGGCGCCGATCTCGCCGGTCACCACGATGAAGCCTTCGCCCTGGTGGGCTCCGAACTTCAGGTAGGCCAGCGCATGGCTGTGCCCCCGGCTGTCGTAGAAGAAGGCCGGGTCGGGGTTGAGCTGGAACGGGGAACCGGTGAGGCCGAAATGCGACTCGTACATGGGATCAGTATTGCACCCTCAGCCCTGCAAAGGCCTGGTTCTCGCGCACTTGCGTGGTCGTCGAAGTCGAATTCAGCACGAGGTGGGCGGCGAAATGTCGCACGCCGCACGACAGCGTGGTGCGCGGGCCCAGCCGCTGCGTCACGCTCAACGTGGCGGCCGCCTGGCGCGACGAATCGCCGGTGCGCGCGCCGAGCGCCTCGATGGTGGTCCACTCGAGCTCGGCCGCCGCCGACATGGTGGGCATCAGCCGGTGGTACAGGCCCAGCGATCCGCCCCACTGGCGGCTGTCGAACGTGGTGGCGAGCGCGGCGGCGGGCGCCCCGGGCAGCGCCTCGGCCTTCTGGTACCAGGCCGACGCGAAGATCGTGTCGCGCACGCCGTTGAAGATCAGGTTCAGCGTGGCGCGCGTGGCCAGCTGGGCCGACTCGGAGGTGATCTGCAATGGCTGCGAGAAACTGCCGGGCAGGTTGCGACTCTGCACCAGCTCGTCGACCGACTGGTCGCTGCCGGCGCCGGCATCGGGCGCGCGGCTGCTGAGCAGCGCACCCAGCAGGGCGGTCGGGTCGTTGTCGGGGCCGTTCAGGCCGAGGCTCGCCGCATTGGCCGACGCGGACCGCGTGAGCGACGCCTCGATCGTGCTGTGCGGCAGCCGGTCGCGCAGCCGCACGTTCCAGCCGGTGCCGAAATAGTGGTGTTCGGCATCGATGTCGAGCGCGGTGCGCCGCGACGGGTGCCACTGCAGCAGGGCGCCGTAGAGGTTGTCGTTGCGCGTCGTGGCCGAATAGACGGCGTGCTCGTGGCCGCCGACCACGCCCAGCACGATGTCGTTGGCCAGCGCAGCGGTCAGGGCGGCCTGCAGGGAATCGGCGCGCAGCACCGACGCACTGCTGTCCTGGTAGGTCGTGTTCTCGTGCGAGGCGTCGACCGTCAGGCCGAACGGCGCCGGCTTGCGCTCGACGTGCACGACGTCGTGCTGGTAGGTCGAGCCGTTGGGCGCCGCCACGCCGGACGAGTCGTCCGACTTGTTGCGGGTGAGGGTCGTGTCGCTGCGCGCGCTGGCGCTGAGCGTCGGCGAGAACTCGTGCGCGAAGTACGGGCTGGCGCGCAGGCTCACCGTCGAGACGGTGTTGGCGGTGGACCCGGCGTCCGACTGCGCGGCCAGCGGGTCGGCGCGGGTGCGCACCGCCGAGAGTTCGCCGTCGAAGAACAGCGCGCGTTCGACCAGGATCGCGTCCAGGTCGAGGCGGCCGCGCGGAAGCACGCGGTCGGGTTCGGTGTGGCGGGCGTAGCCGATGAACTCGAGGCCGGCGTCGCCGGTGATCGTCAGGCGCGCGCCGCGGCTGCGCACGATGACGCCCGCGTTCACGTCGCCGATCAGGTCGCTGCGGCGCAGCGCGTCGGTGGTGAGTCCGCTGTTGTCGGTGGCCACGGCACTGACGGCCAGCGTCGGCTGCAGCGGCGGCGAGGTGGCGGCGATCGATGCGGCTGCGACCGACAGCAGCGCCAGCCCGGACGCGCCGGCGCGGGCCCTGCGACCCGCGCGGCGGCCATCAGGTCTCGTAGTAGCCATAGGCGCCCGGGTCCGGCAACGAGGATCGGTTCAACACGGTCGACACCAGGGGGCACGAATCGACGGCGGCGAAGGCCTGCGAGACGGCGCGCGAATCGGCGCCGCCGGCCTGCACCACCATGACCACCTGGCCGACGCGCGAGGCGAGATGGCGGGTGCCGCTCGACACGAGGATGGGCGGGGCGTCGAAGATCACCAGGCGGTCGGCGTAGCGCTCCGACAGCTCGGTCAGCAGGCGGTCGATGTAGCTGCTCGACAGCAACTCGGACGACTTGCGGTTCTCCGCGCCGGCGGGCAGCAGCGTCAGCTTGGGCACGTTGGTGCGCAGCAGCACGTCGGAGATGTCGAGGTCGGGCTGGGCCGCCAGGTCCAGCAGGCCCGGTCCGGGCGGCAGCCCGTAGCGTTGCAGCACCGACGGCCGCAGCACGTCGGCGTCGACCAGCAGCGCGTGGTAGTCGACCTCCATCGCCAGGCTCATGGCGACGTTCATCGAGAAGAAGGTCTTGCCCTCGCCGGCGGTCGCGCTGGTGACCAGCACCAGGTTGCGCCGCAGGCCCTGGGCCGCGGCCAGCTCGACGTTCTTGAGCAGCGCCATCTTGATGACGCGGATCTGCTCGGCCAGCACGCGGTCGGACAGCAGCGGCGTGAGGTAGCCCTGCGACGCGAGGCGGTCCAGGTCGATCGTGACCTCCTGCGACAGCTTGCCGGCGGAACGGTCGACCGCCGGCAGCGGGGCGAATGCGGGGGCGTCCGCGGCCGGCGCCGGGGCCGGGGCCACGGGGATGGGTGCGAACGCCGCGGCCGGTGCCTCGAGCATGCCCGCTCCCGACGCGTCGAGTCCGGTGCCCGGGACCTGGATTCCCGCGCGGCGCAGCTCCTCGAGGCGGCGCGTGGCTTGTTCGATGATGTTCATGACGGCACGCGCTTCACAGGAGGTGGCCCAGTCGCTTCGTGACCAGGACGATCCAGATGCCCTGGGTCAGGAAGAAGACGGCCATGACGATGCCGATCCGCTGCAGGTCGGCGCGGCGGGCGGCGACCATGCCCGACGTGGAGACGCTGCTGATCATGCCGATGACGGGCCGCTTGGAGACGGCCTCGAGCTGCTTGGGCGTGGAGAAGGTCGGATAGATCATGCTGAGGGCGTAGGCCAGGGCGATGCCCGCGGCCAGCGACGCGATCATGAACAGCGTCGCGAGCGTCGTGCGGTCCGGAAACACCGCCTTGGGCGTCACGTGCGGCGGCTCGATCACGCGGAAATCGGCCAGCTGGTCCGACTGGTCCATCTTGACGCCCAGCGACGCCGCCTCGCGCCGCGAGACCAGCAGTTCATAGTTGTGGCGGATGACGTCGTAGTCGCGATTGAGCTGCGCCAGTTCGGCCTCGGCGGCGGGCACCTTGCTGGCGCCGGCCCGCAGTTCCTGCAGGCGCGCCTGCTGCGCGGCCAGTTGCGAGCCGAGCGAAGCGACATTGGCCTCGGCATCGGCCAGCGAGATCCGGATGCGCTGGAACACCGGGCTGGTGGCGGCCGAGCCCGAGCGACCGCCGTTGGCCTTGGCCGCGGCGGCGCGCTCGGCGTTGCGCTGGGCTTCGAGCTGGCGGATGGTCTGGCGCGCGCTCACGACGTCCGGATGGGCCTCGGTGTAGCGGCGCAGCAGCTCGTCGAGCTGCTTCTTCTGGGCATCGATGCGCGAGTCGAGCTCGGTGGGCGCCGCCGCGGCGGCCGGATTGGCGGCGTCGACGGGCAGGCGGGGATCCTCGCCGGCGAGCTCGCGCTTGAGCGCGTCGCGGGACTGCACCGCCGCGGCGTAGGCGATCTGCAGTCGCGTCACCTCGTCGGCGATGGCGGACGTGCGCGCGAAGTAGTCCTGCGCCGAGACGCCCGAGACGCCGAAGTTGCGGATCTTGAAGTCCTTGAGCCGGCCTTCGGCCTCCGCGAGCTTGGCCTCGTAGGTCTTGATCTGCTCGTCGATGAAGGTGCCGGCCTCGGTCGAATCGCGCTGCTTGGCATCGGTGCCGGTGCCCACGAAAAGCTCCACCAGCGCGGCGACCACGGCCTTGGCCGCGGCCGGGTCGGTGTCGCGCACGCTGATCACGTACAGGTTGCCGCCGCTGGAGTCGACCTTGATGCGGTCGATCATGCGGTCGATCGCCTGCTCGCGGGCGACGCCGGTGGCGGTGGCGGGCAGGGCGTGCGTCGCCTTCAGGATGCGGTCGACGTTCGGCCGCGAGACGAGCGTGCGGGCGAGCATCTTGACCTGCTGGTCGGTGTCGGGCTGGAACGCCAGGCCGGCCATCAGGGGCTTGAGCACGGTCTGGGTGTCGACGTACACGCGCGCGCTGGCCTCGTAGCGGTTGGGCGTCATCCACACCACGGCCACCCCGATGACCGCGACCGCCCAGGCCGCGCCGATGGCGACCCAGCGGCGCCGCCACACGGCGCGCAACGCGATCAGGAGTTCTTCGGCAATCTGGTTCACGGGCGTCCACCCAGCCCTGCACGCACGCGCATCGCCCGGATTCCTAGAACCAGCTCTGCGGAACGATGATCACGTCGCCCGGCGCCACCGCGGCGTTGGCGGTGATGTCGCCGCGCTTGAGGAGATCCTTCAGGCGCACGGTGTACGAGGTGTTCTTGCGCACCAAGACGGCGCTGTTGCCGTCGGCGAAGTCGGTCAGTCCGCCGGCCTGGATCATGACGTCGAGCAGGGTCATGTTCTGGCGATAGGCGATGGCCTGCGGCTTGGTGGCCTCGCCGACGATGCGGATCTGCTCGGCGAAGGTGCCCTGGAACGTGTTGACCAGCACGGTCACGTTCGGGTCGCGCACGTACTTCGACAGCGCCTTCTCGATCTCGCGCGCGATCTCCGGCGGCGTCTTGCCGGCCACGACCAGGTCCTGCACCAGCGGCGTCGAGATGCGGCCGTCCGGCCGCACGGCGACGGTGCCGGACAGGTCGGTGTTGCGCCAGACGACGATGTTGAGCGAGTCGAGCGGGCCGACCTTGTAGACGTCGTCCGCCGACGGCGTGTCCGCCGGCGCGGGCGGATGGCTCGTGGCGCAACCGGCCAGCCCGGCAGCAACGCAGGCCAGAACGAAAAGCGCCCGGAGGAGCCGGGCGACCGTTGAAGATGCGGCCATTGTCATTGTCCTTCGCGGAAGACCACGACGCTGACGGTTTCGATCAGGACGAGCAGGTCGAGCACCAGCGAGTTGTTCTTCACGTAGTAGAGATCGAATTGATGCTTGCGGCGTGCGTCCTCGATGGATGCGCCGTAGCCCGAGCGTACCTGGGCCCAGCCGGTGAGGCCAGGTTTGATGCTGTGGCGCAGATCATAGAACGGGATGTGCTTGCGCAGTTCGGCCACGAAGGTCGGACGCTCCGGACGCGGGCCGATCAGGCTCATCTCTCCGCGCAGCACGCTGAACAGCTGCGGCAGCTCGTCGATGCGGGTCTTGCGCATGAAGGCGCCCACGGGCGTCACGCGGCTGTCGTTCTTGGCGGCCCAGCGCGCCACGCCATCCTTCTCGGCGTCGTTGCGCATGCTGCGGAACTTCAGGCACATGAAGATCTTGCCGCCGAAGCCGACGCGCTCCTGGCGATACAGGATCGGGCCCGGGCTGGTCAGGTGCACCGCGATGGCGGCCGCGGCCATCACCGGCGCGGTGACGGTCAGCAGCACCAGGGAGCCAACGATGTCGATCAGGCGCTTGACGACGTGGCGCACCTTGCCCTGCTCGAAGCCCTTGCCGTAGACCAGCCAGCTGGCCTTCAGGCTGTCGAGCGGCACCTCGGCGCGGGCGCGCTCGAAGCAGCCGGCCAGGTCGAGGACGGGAATGCCGCGGATGCGGCAGGCGAGCAGCTGGTCCATCGGCACGTTGCCGCCGCGCTGGTCGCGCACGGCCACGACGATCTCGTCGATGCCGTGGCGGAACGCGAGGTCGACGATGGACTGCGATCCTTCGAAGACCTGGCCCTTGCCGAGCTCGACCGGCACGGCCGGCGTATCCTGCGGCGTGGCCACGTAGCCGATCACGTTGCGCTGCATCGTCTTCGATTCGCGGAAGTCGCGCGCCACCATGGCCGCGTCCGGGCCGGTGCCCACGATCAGCACGCGCGGCACGCGCAGCGCCTTGCGCAGCCGGCGTCCAGCGTACTTGCCCACCAGCAGGCAGCCCGCCAAGCACCACACGGCGCGCGGCAGGAACAGCGAGGCGTAGTTCGCACCCAGGGTGGCTTCGAAGACGGGGTAGGCCAGGCAGCCGGCGATCATGACGGCGGTCAGCATGCGCCAGAAGGCGGCGGAGAAGCGCAGGCGCACCGGGCGGTACAGTCCCAGGCAGGCGAACATGAAGACGGCGGTCAGCGCGAAGGCCGCGGCCAGCGTCAGCAGCCAGTTCAGCGTCAGCAGGGGCGTCTCGCCCGCCAGGTTGGGCGTGGCGATCGATGCCAGCACGACCGCGAGGAAACAGAGCGAGATATCGACAAATAGCGACGAAAGCGGAACGTTGCGAAAAGCAGCGAACATGGAGAACCCCTCCTCCGTCAACTTGTACGGGCGACGGATCCGGGTCCGTCGTTCCTCGTCACGTCGACGATACTGATACGATTGAAACAACTGGTGTCAGAGGCCCGCGCGCTCTTCGGAGCGATCCACCGGTTCCCGCTGACGCTGGAAAATCCCGTCTGGCTTGGCGTTCCGGCTCGTCGCCGAATCTGTCAAACCGAGTATCGATCAAGACCCGTCGAGTGCACATCCCCGCATTTGGGGGGGTTCTGGCGGGTCTCCAGGCCCCGTGGCGCCTCTCGAAAACCCGAAACGGGGGTCGACGATCGATCGCTCGGCTACTGTCCCCACATCATGTGACAGACCCAAGTCGGGTGGGCGGCCGGATGCAACTTTGCAACAGTGTTAGCAAATGATTCCGTGTCATATGCCCGGTGTCGGCGGCACTTCCCCCAAAAAGGGTGGGGCCCGCGAACAGCCCCCTCGCGTAGACTTCCGGCCGAAGAGGGAATCTGCCAAATGAACAAGTCATTCACGGTGGCCGTTGTCGGCCTGGGTTACGTCGGCCTGCCGCTGGCCGTCGCGTTCGGAAAGAAGTTCCCGACGATCGGCTTCGATCTGTCGGCACAGAAGATCGAAAGCTATCGCCGCAACATCGACCCGATGGGCGAGATCGAGTCGGCCGACCTGGAGGCCGCGCGGCTGCGCCTGTCCACGGATCCGGCGATCCTGCGCGAGGCCGATTTCATCGTCATCGCGGTGCCCACCCCGGTGGACGAGGCCCACATTCCCGACTTCAGCCCGCTGGTCGGCGCCAGCACCCTGGCCGGCCAGAACCTGAAGCCGGGCGCGGTCGTCGTCTTCGAGTCGACGGTCTACCCGGGCGCCACCGAGGAAGTCTGCATCCCGCTGCTGGAGAAGCATTCCGGCTTGAAGTGGCAGAAGGATTTCTTCGTCGGCTACTCGCCCGAGCGCATCAACCCGGGTGATCGTGAGCACACACTCACTCGCATCGTCAAGGTCGTCTCGGCCGACCTGCCGTCCACGCTGGAGGTGGTCGCCGACACGTACGGCAGCATCATCGAAGCCGGCGTGCACCGCGCCACCAGCATCAAGGTGGCCGAGGCCGCCAAGGTGATCGAGAACACGCAGCGCGACCTCAACATCGCGCTGGTCAACGAACTGGCGCTCATCTTCCACCGCATCGGCATCGACACCACCGAGGTGCTGGAAGCCGCCGGCACGAAGTGGAACTTCCTGCCGTTCCGTCCGGGCCTGGTCGGCGGCCACTGCATCGGCGTCGACCCGTACTACCTCACCCACAAGGCCGAGGTGCTGGGCCTGCACCCGGAGGTCATCCTCGCGGGCCGCCGCATCAACGACGGCATGGGTCGCTACATCGCCGAGCAGACCGTCAAGTGCATGATCCGCCGCGGCAGCTCGGTCAAGGACGCCGACGTCATCGTGCTGGGCCTGACCTTCAAGGAAAACTGCGCCGACCTGCGCAACTCCAAGGTGATCGACGTCATCCGCGAACTGCAGAGCTACGGTGCCCGCGTGCACGTGCACGACCCGATTGCGTCGCCCGAGGAGGCCCTGCACGAATACGGCGTGACGCTGGTCGACTGGGACGCGCTGCCGCGCGCCGGAGCGATCGTGGCCGCCGTGGCGCACAAGGAACTGCTGGCCCTGCCGGTGTCCGAGCTGGTCGCCAAGCTGCAGCCGCAAGGCGTCTTCGTCGACGTCAAGTGCAAGGCCGACCAGGCCGCGCTGCGCGAACTCGGCGTGGAAGTCTGGCGCCTGTGACCGCGGCGGCCCACGAGCAGATCCTCGCGCAGGTTGCCGGTTCGTCGCGGCGCTGGCTCGTCACCGGGGCAGCCGGCTTCATCGGCTCGCACCTGCTCGAGACGCTGCTGGCCGCCGGCCAGCACGTGACGACGCTGGACAACTTCTCCACCGGACACGCGCACAACTACGACAAGGTGCGCGCGGCGGTCGGCGCCGACAACTGGGCCCGCCACGTGGCGATCACCGGCGACATCGCCGACGAGGCCGCCTGCCACGCCGCCTGCCGGGGCGTGGACATCGTGCTGCACGAGGCCGCCCTCGGCTCGGTGCCGCGCTCGCTGGCCGACCCGCTGACCACGCATCGATCGAACGCCACCGGCTTCCTCAACATCCTGGTGGCGGCGCGCGACGCCAAGGTGCAGCGCTTCGTCTACGCCGCCTCCAGCTCGACCTACGGCGATTCGCCCAGCCTGCCCAAGGTCGAGGACGTGATCGGCCGCCCGCTGTCGCCGTATGCGGTCACCAAGTACCTCAACGAGCTGTACGCCGACGTGTTCGGCCGCTGCTACGGCATGCCCACCATCGGCCTGCGCTACTTCAACGTGTTCGGCCCGCGCCAGGATCCGAACGGCGCCTATGCGGCGGTGATCCCGCGCTGGATCGCCACCATGCTCGACGGCCGCGAGTGCGTGATCAACGGCGACGGCGAGACCTCGCGCGACTTCTGCTACGTGCGCAACGTGGTGCAGGCCAACCTGCGCGCCGCGCTGACGACCGATGCCGAGGCCATCGGCCGCGTCTACAACGTGGCCGTCGGCCAGCGCACCACGCTCAACCAGCTGCACGCCGCGCTGGCCGCCGCCCTCGAAAGCGTGCGACCGGGGCTGCGCGTGGCCGCGCCCGCCTACGCGGCGTTCCGCGCGGGCGACGTGCGCCACTCGCTGGCCGACATCTCGCTGGCGCGCCGGCTGCTGGGCTACGAGCCCTCGCACACCATCGCGCAAGGCATGGTCGAGACCGTCGCCGCCTACTGATCGGCGCGGTGGACGCCGCGGCGACCGTGCGCTCGCGGCGCCGGGCGGGGCTCAGGCCGCCGCCGGCATCGCGCGGCCGGGCACGCCGGGACGCGCGCAGTAGCGCGCCACGTACTCGGCGTGCGGCGGCAACTGCGCCACGGTGCGCTCGACCCGGCCGCGGATCTCCTCGAGGAAACCGTTCAGCTCGGCGTCGCCCATCAGGTCGGCCACGGGGTGGTGCTGGCTCGGCGTGATGCCCTGGCCCAGCATCACCTGGATCCACGAGTTCTCGGCGAACAGCTCGTTGGGCGCCCGGAACACGCGTCCGCTCTCGCGGAACAGGTCGATGCGATGCTGCAGCGACGCCGGCACCTCCATCGTGCGACAGTAGTCCCAGAAAGCGCTGTCGCCGCGCTCGGTCACCTTGTAGTGCAGGATGATGAAGTCGCGGATGTGCTCCATCTCGGCGCGTGTCTGGCGGTTGTACTCGTCGACGTCGACCTGGCGCACGCCTTCGTTGGGGAAGCACTGCAGCAGGCGGATGATGCCGCGCTGGATCAGGTGGATGCTGGTCGATTCCAGCGGTTCGAGGAAGCCGCTGGACAGGCCGATGGCCACGCAGTTGCGCTTCCACACGCGCTCGCGCTGGCAGGGCGTGAACGGGATCACGCGCGGCGTGGTCAGCACCTGGCCCTGCACGTTGCGCAGCAGGGTGGCGAGCGCCTTGTCGTCGCTCACGTGGCGGCTGCTGTAGACCATGCCGTTGCCCACGCGGTGCTGCAGCGGGATCTGCCACTGCCAGCCGAACGGGTGCGCGATCGAGCGCACGTAGGGGATGGCCGGCTGGACCGATTCCGTCTGCAGCGCGACGGCGCGGTCGCACGGCAGCCAGTGGCTCCAGTCCTCCAGCCCGACGCCCAGCGTCTGGCCGATCAGCAGCGCGCGCATGCCGGTGCAGTCGACGAACAGGTCGGCCTCCAGCAACGCGCCGTCGGCGAGCCGCAGCGCCGCGATGTCGCCGTCGGCGTGGCGCGCGACGTCGGCGATCCTGCCCTCGATGCGACGTACGCCCAGGCGCTCGCTGTGCTTGCGCAGGAACTTCGCGTAGAGCGTGGCGTCGAGGTGGAAGGCGTAGTTCAGGCTGTTGCGCGGCAGGTGCGCGAAGCGGTTCTCCTCGGCGGCGCGCAGCTCCAGGCAGTACTCGCCGTAGCGGCGCGCGAGCTTGCGGTCGCGGCCCTTGAGCCAGAAGTGCTGGAAGCCGGCAGTCCAGTGGTCCTGGCCGGTGGTGCCGAAGCTGTGGATGTAGTCCTGGCCGACGTCGCGCCAGCCCTCGAACTTGATCCCGAGCTTGAACACGGCCTGCGTCTCGGCCATGAACTCCTGCTCGTTGACGCCGGCCAGCTCGTGGAAGGTCAGCAGCGTGGGGATGGTGGCCTCGCCGACGCCGACGGTGCCGATCTCGTCGGACTCCACCAGGCAGATGTCCAGGCCCTTGCCCAGCGTCTTCGACAGGCAGGCGGCGGTCATCCAGCCGGCGGTGCCGCCGCCGGCGATGACGACGCGGCGGACGGGCTGGCGCGGGCGTGCGGAGGGGGCGGCGGTCATGGCGGGCCTTCAGCGTTTGAAGCGGTTGAGCAGGGCCTGGCGCAGGTGGCGCGCGCCGCTCTCGGTGAGCGGAGCCAGCGCGCTGCGCGCGTGCGGCGGGATGTGGGCGGCGGTGGTCGCGTCGGCCCGGAACACGTAGTGGTCGAACAGGCCGCGCCAGACCTCGCGCTGCGCCGGCGGCAGGTCGCGCATCGTCAGCAGCGCGGCCATCAGCGCGCCGATCGGCGAATCCATGTAGTCGGGCGACTGGCGCCACCAGTAGTTCACCAGCACGTTGAACGGCGTCAGCGACTCCACGTGGTGCCACCACATGCTGGGGATGAACACGGCGTCGCCCGGCTCGAGCTCGACCACCTGCGCGTGCTCGAGCGCCTGCGCGAAGCGCGGGAAGCGCGCGAAGTCGGGGTTGGCGAAGTCGACCAGGCTCACCGCCTGGCCCGCGGGCGTGACGTCGAGCGGGCCGATGTACAGGTTGGCCACCTGCTCGGGCGGGAACAGCGTGAAGCGGCGGCGGCCGGCCACCACGCAGGCGAGGTTGTCGGGCAGGTCGAAGTGCGCGGCGATACGGCTGCGGTTGCCCAGCCAGATGCTCACCAGCGGGTCGCGCCCGCCCAGCGGCAGGTCGTTGTCGGCGCGGAAGGCGGGCAGGCAGGTGTCGACGGTGGTCGAGCCCACGTACAGGGCGGGCGGCTCCGGGACGTCGGCGACCTGCGCGAGCGCGTCCAGCACCACGTCCAGCGGCGCCTTCTCGCGGCTGAAGTTCATGCCGGTGAGCGTGTCGTCGTAGAAGAAGCGGCCCTGGGCCTGCGGCGGCGCGAGCAGCATGCCCACGACCTCGCCGCGCCAGGTGCTCCGGAGGTAGGCCATGGCGTCGGCGGTGGAGCGGCGTCCGGCCTGGGCCATCGGCCAGTGCGCCACCAGGCCGCGCTGCACCCATGGCCGGGTGTCGCGCAGCCGCGCGTCGGACGTCGCCTCGGCGAGGGACCCGGTGAGTTCGCGGATCGGGGCGATGTCGCGCATGGGGCCTCAGGCCTGGGGCAGCAGACGCCGGTTGCAGCGCTCGATCAGGTCGGGCAGGTGCGCGGTGGAGGCGAGCGTCATGTAGATGGCGGCCAGCCAGCCCGCGGCATGCAGCTCCGCGAGCGCGGTCGCGTCGAGCGCGGCCAGGCGCTCCTCGTCGATCGTGTGGAAGCCGGCGAGGCGGTTGCTCGAACCGTCGGCGGCCTCGATGTCCAGCACGAAGGATTCCAGCAGCTCGTGGCGCAGCAGCGCGGCGACGAACGGCGGCAGCGCCACGACGCCCTTGTGGATCTCGGCCAGCACGGCGTTCATGCGCTCCAGGTACTCGGTGGTGGCCCCGTGCGGCAGGAACACCGGCTCGCCCTCGCCGCGGCCGATGCGCGGGCTGTCGAGGTCGACGTGGATCATCAGCTGCTCGCCGGCGCGGCCGATCATGAACGGGCCGCGCTCGAGCGCCAGCGGGATGTAGGGCGCGTCCCAGCCGCGGGCGTCGAGGAACAGGTTCTCTCCGGCGCGCAGGCCCAGCAGCGCGACCGGCTGCATGCCCGGGCCGTTGTCCGCCTGCTGGAACACGATCGGGTAGTGGGCCTGCACGCTGCGCAACTCCGACAGGAAGACCGGCGTGGTCATCAGGTCGTCGCCCCAGGCCGCGCCGCGGGTGGTGACGATGCGCAGGTCGCGATGAGTGTTGTTGTCGAGCAGGACGGGGTTCATGGGGCTTCTCGTTCAGGCGCGCGGCAGGCCGTGCGCGCGGATGTGGTCGATGAGGGCGCGCTGCAGCGGCAGGGCGCCGATCATGCGGCGGGCCAGCTGGGCGGTGTCGCGGAAGAAGGGCTCGGCGGCCGCGCCCAGGCTCGGGTGGCGCAGCCGCGCGGTGGGCTCGGGCTGGAAGCCCATGCCCAGCAGCACGTACTGGTAGCTGGCGGCGGGAAACACCTCGTCGATGCGGAAGAAGTCCTGCCGGGCCGGCGCGCGGTGGCGCCACAGCGTCAGCAGGTCGGCCAGGTGGTCGGGCAGGGTGGCACGGTCGCGGTGGTCGCGCCAGTAGGCGCTGTCGTCGCGCCGGCTCAGCACGTAGTGCAGCTTCAGGAAATCGATCACGCGTTCCCAGCGGTAGGTGAACGTGTCGTTGAAGCGGCGCTCGACCAGCGCCATCGCCGCGCGGGTGGCAGGCAGTTCGTCGCTGATCGCCGCGGCCGACAGCTCCACCAGCGCCAGCGCCGAGGCCTCGAGCGGCTCGACGAAGCCCGCCGACAGGCCCACGGCGACGCAGTTGCGATGCCAGAAGCGCTCGCGCCAGCCCGGCTCGAACGCGATGCGGCGCGGCGCGGGAAGCGCGTCGGCGGCCCGCGCGCCGCTGGTGCGGCGCACGTGCGCGAGCAACTGGCGCTCGGCCTCGTCATGGGAGACGTGGGCGCTGGAGTACACGTGGCCGATGCCGCGCCGCGTGGGCAGGCCGATGTCCCAGGTCCAGCCGGCGGGCTGGGCGGTGGCGATCGTCTCGCAGGCGATCGGCGCGTCGGGGCTCGGGTAGGGCACTTGCAGCGCCAGCGCGGTGTCGTTGAACAGCAGGTGCCTGCACGAGCGCATGCCGATGCCGAAGTGCTGGCCGATCAGCACCGATGCGAGGCCGGAGCAGTCGATGAAGAGGTCGCCGGCGATGTCGCCGTGGCGGCGCGTGCGCAGCGCGGCGATGTCGCCGTCGTCGTGCGAGAGCACGGCGTCGACGTCGTCGGCCACGTGGCGCACGTGCAGGTGGGCGACCGCATGCTCGCGCAGCGCCACGCCGAACTTGCCGGCGTCGAAGTGGTAGCCGTAGTTGGCCACGGCCGCGTACTCGGGCGTGGACGCCTGCTTGGGCGCGTGCCCGCCAGCGCACACGTGCGGCTGCGCGCAGGCGACCTCGGCGAACGGCCGGTCGGCATGGCGCTGCAGCCAGCCGGCCACCAGGTCGACATCGCCGAAGCCCGGCGGCAGCGTGAACGGGTGGCGATAGTGGTCGCCATCGGCGACGCCGGCGCCGCGCATCCAGCCGATGAAGTGCGAGCCCTGCTTGAAAGACGCGTCGCAGTCGCGCACCAGCGTGGTCTCGGGCAGGCCGATACGGCGCAGGGTGTCGCGCATCGACGGCCAGGTGCCTTCGCCGACGCCGATCGGCGGCGTGCCGGGCGACTCGACGACGGTGACGGACAGGCCGCCGGGCTCGCCCGCATGGTGCTCGCGCGCGAGGAGGGCGGCGGTCAGCCAGCCGGCCGAGCCGCCTCCGAGGATCACGACGTGTCGCACGTCTTCGTTGGGGCGCATCATCATCTGCCGGTCATCATGCCGGGCGGGAAAAGAAGACGCCACTCGGCGATTCCCAGGGGAACTGGCGAGTGGCGGTCAATGACGCGCGAGGGGGTCTCGCTCGCGCCTCCGCTCAGAACTTGTAGCGTGCGCCGATCATGAAGCGCCGGCCCGTCTGCGTGATCGACTCCAGCTCCTGCTTGGTGCGGCCATGCTGGCGCAACACGCCGTCGTTGAGGTTGATCGCGTCCAGCTGGAACGACAGGTGCGAGTCGACGTTGTAGCCCAGCGTCATGTCCACCTGGCCGTAGGGCTCGGTGTAGACCGGGTTCGGGCCGGAGCCGTCGAACGTGCCCGCCAGGAACTGGCCGCGCCAGTTGTAGGCGAGCCGCGCGTTGACGTGATCGTTCTCGTAGAAGGCGACGACGTTGGCCGAGTTGCTCAGGCCCACCAGCGCGAACTGGTCGTTGATGTTGGCGTTGTCGTACTTCAGCCCCGACATCACCAGCGTGTAGTTCGCGCTGACGCCGAAGCCGCTGTTGCCGAACGCGTTCTGCACGTTGAACTCGAAGCCGCGCAGGCTGGCCGTGTGCTGGTTGACCGGCGTGTTGATCTTGAACGTCAGCGTCGGGTCGCCCGGCTGGCCCGCGATCGTGCCTACTGGATGGCCTTGCGCCGTGCCGGTCTGGTTCACGCCGGGCTGGCCGTTGAAGTTGGTGAAGATGTAGTCGCGGATGCACTGCAGGTCGGTCGTCGCGCACCCGCCCGCGCCCACCGCCGCGTTCCAGTACGTGCCGCCCACCGGCGTGGTCAGGCCGTTGGCCGTGTACGTCGTCTGGCCCTGGCCGATGAAGTTGCTGACGTTCTTGTGGAAGAAGCCGACCGAGGCGTAGCTCGACTTGCCGTAGTACCACTCCACCGAGCCGTCCAGGTTGTGCGACAGCAGCGGCTTGAGGGCCGGGTTGCCTTGCGAGCCGGTGCCGCCGTTGACGCGGAACAACTGGTCGAGCGAGCGCCCGCCCTGGATCTGGTCCCAGCCCGGACGCGCGATCGTGTCGCCGTAGCTCAGGCGCACCTTGACGTTCTTGACCAGATCGGCGTCGAAGTCGATGCTGGGCAGGAAGAACTTGTAGCTGCCCTTCTGCGTCGTCGCCGCGAAGCCGGTGTAGCTCAGGTCGAACTCGTTGACCGCCTGCCACGCCGAGCCGGTCGGGGTGGGCACCACCGCGGCCGCCGTCACGTCGGTCTTCTCGTAGCGCAGACCGGCCGACACGTTCATCGGGATGCCCGCGGTCTCCCAGTCGCGGTTGTACTGGCCGTACAGGCTCAGCGTGTTTTCCTTGGTGCGGCGGTCGGTGCCGCCGGGGCCGTCGAAGTTGGCCGAGGCCACGTAGTGGGTCGGGTCGCCGACCTTGGCCGCGATGTCGCGCACCTCGTTGAAGTTGTCGGTGAACCAGGTGTTGAACAGCGCCGGGTCGTTGCTGCCGCTCATGCGGCTGAAGTACTTGTTGAGCGTGTCCGGATGCCAGATCGTGTCGGGGTAGTCGTCCGCCTTGGTGGCGCCGCCCCAGCTGTCCTGCTGCACGTTGGCATAGGCGGTGCGGTTCTTCACGTGCGTGACGTTGAGGCCGAAGTCCACCGACGACTGTTCGGTCGCGTCCCAGGTGCCCTTGAGCTGCAGCTGCTCGACGCTCGCCTTCATGTAGCTGTTGCGGAACGACGAGCCCGTGACCTGCTGCAGCGACGCGTCGCGCGGCGTGTTGGCGATGCTCATCACCGGGAAGTCGTGCGAGAAGTCGACCGACGTCGTGCCGCGGTTGAAGGCGGCGGTGCCGATCACGTTGTTGGTGCCGTAGGGGTTGTCGGAGCCCGAGGTCGAGTTCGACGAGTGCGCATCCAGCTCCAGGCGCAGCTTGTCGGTCGGCTTCCAGCCCAGGTTCAGGCCCAGCGAGCGCAGCGTCGTCTTGACGCCGAACTTGGCCACGCCCATCGCCACGTCGGCCGGGCCGATGGGGGCGGGCTTGCCGTTGGCGTCCACATAGTTGGGATCGTTGAGGTCCTCGGAGTAGAAGATCGGCGTGGCCGCCGGGCCGTTGGTCCAGCTGCTGCTCGACGGGCCGAAGTTGAACCACGACGAGATGTCGTTGCGCTTGCTGTCGAGCCTGTTCTGCGAGTAGGTGTAGTCCAGCGTGCCGGTGAAGGTCTTGACCGGCTGCCACTGCAGGGTCAGCTGGCCGTTCACGCGCTCGCGGTGGATGCCGGTGACGGCGAAGTCGATGTTCTGCGGCACCGAGTAGATGCCCGAGCCGCTCGGCCGGTTGGTGACCAGATTGGAACGGTACGCGCCAGCAGCCGGGACGCCGCCCCAGCAGTTGGTGTTGTCCTGCGAGGCCAGGCAGTTGCGCCAGCCGTTGGTCACGCCGGCGCTGTTGTAGCCGCCGTCGCGTTCCTCGAAGTTGCCGGTCAGCGCGACGCCGAACGTGTGGTCGGCGAAGGTGTCGCTGTAGATGCCCGAGATCTCGGGCGTGACGCTCTTGCCGCGGTCGTCCGAGGGCAGCCTCTTGTTGGCCTGGTCCATCAGGCCCTGCACGCCGATGGAGGCGATGCGGCCGTTGAAGTTCTCCAGCGGCCGGGCCGTCTTGATGTTGATGGTGGCGCCGATGCCGCCGGCGGGCGACGAGGCGCGGCTGGTCTTCCAGACCTCCAGCGCGGAAATCGACTCGGCGGCCAGGTTGGCGAAGTCGAACGCGCGCGAGCCCGACGGGCCGGTGTCGCTGACCGTCGTCGCCGGCATCTGGCGGCCGTTCAACAGGATCATGTTGTAGTCGGGCCCGAAGCCGCGCACCGTCACCTTGGAGCCCTCGCCCGCGACGCGGTCGATCGACACGCCGCTGATGCGTTGCATGGCCTCGGCCAGGTTGGTGTCGGGGAACTTGCCGACGTCCTCGGCGACGATGCCGTCGACGATGCCGTGGGCGTCGCGCTTCATGCTCAGCGAGGTGTCCAGGCTGGCGCGGATGCCCGTGACGACGACGCTCTGCACGTCGGCGCCGGCGGCGCTGGCGGCCGAAGCCGGCGCGGCAGCCGCGGCCGCACCCTGGGCGTTTGCCGCCGTGACCCCTGCCAGCAACAAGCCGCAGGCCGAGGCCAGACGGGTTCGCCGGAACGACGGCGCGTGGGTGATCTTCATTGACTTGTCTCCGATTGTTTTGGTGAGCCGAGTCGCCGTCGTGGAACGTGCGCCCAATTCCTGCCCGTCGTTGATCGCGGGTAATGAAAGCGCTTTCAGAATTTGCTGCGCGGTCCCCTGAAAGCGGTTTCAAATGTAAGGCACTTGTCCGGCATGTGATCTAGGGAACTCCCGCATACCGTCGTGTTTCGACATGTCCGGGCCACATTTCTTCAAGAGTTCCGGGTTTGTCCCAGGGTGTGGCGTGTCGCGGCCACCACGCCACGCGCCCTCGTGGATCGCGCTCGCGGCCCGCTGCGCACGACGCCGTCGAGCATGGCAGGCGGGTGCGGTCGGGCGGCTGCGGGGCCGTCGCTGGCCCGTGGGAGGCCCTTGGGAATGACTAAATCAGAAAGCGCTTTCATAGAATTGCGGCGCTGCGGCACGCGCCGGCACGGCCGCCGCGCTTCGTCTAGGATGGGCGCGCTTTCGCCGACATGTCGCGGCCGTGCGCCGCCTTCGCCACCTGCAGGAGTCCGTCGTGAGCCTCACCACCGTCCCGCGTGCGTCCCGGCTCGATCCGGCCTGGCTCGACGCCGAGTACGACCAACGCGCGCGCCACCCCGAGCACCCGGAGATCTTCGCGCGCTGGCAGACGGCCTCGTCGCTGGTGCAGCGCATCGAATCGTGGCGGCGCGACGTGCGCTACGGCCCTGGCGAGGGCGAGACGCTGGACGTCTACCCGACCCCGCGCGCCCACGCCCCGGTGCTCGTGTTCATCCACGGCGGCTACTGGCGCACGTCGGACAAGTCGCTGCACGGTTTCCTGGCGCCGTCGTTCACCGCCGACGGCGCGCTGGTGATCGTGCCCAACTACGCGTTGTGCCCGGCGGTGGGCATCGAGCACATCGCGCTGCAGATCACCCGCTGCCTGGCCTGGGTGCATCGCCATGCGGCCCTCTACGGCGGGGATCCGTCGCGCATCGTCGTCGCCGGCCATTCCGCGGGCGGCCACCTGGCCTCGATGATGCTCGGCTGCCGCTGGAAGGAGGTCGACGCCGCGCTGCCGGCGCAGTTGGTGGCCGGCGCGCTGGCCGTCTCGGGCCTGTACGACCTCGAGCCGCTGCGCCACGCGCCGTTCATCCGGGACGACCTGCGGCTGACGCCGGCCAGCGTGCGACGCCTGAGTCCGGCGTTCTTCCCGCGCCCGCGCAAGCCGCTGTACACCGCCGTCGGCGGCGACGAGAGCGCGGAATTCAAGCGCCAGGCGGCGCTGATACGCGACCAGTGGGGTCCCACCAGCGTGCCCGTGAGCGAGACGATTCCTGGCGTCAACCACTTCACGATCCTGCACAACCTGGCCGATCCGAACGGGCGGCTGCACCGGCACGCGCTGGCGCTGCTGGGCCTCGGCCGCTGACCGGCGCCGGCGCGCGGCCCTGCGTTCAGGCGGAGGCGGCGTCCTTGTCCCCGGCGCGCCCCGTGGCGCAGGCCTTGCACGGACCGCAACTGCCACAGCCGCTCGCGTTCGTGGCGGCATGGATCGCCTTGATCTCGATGCGGCGCGCCGTCGCCGGCGATGCACCCGTCGCGCGCGCGAGCGTGCCCGATTGCGCGGCCAGCTTGTGGCGCCACGCGGCCGGCGCGAGCTTCCACACGCTGTAGCCGGCGGCGCCGAGCACGATCAGGAGGGTGACGAGCGTCTGCATATCAGGCTCCGAAGAAGTGGCGCACGCCGTAGTACGTGAGGCCGGCGCCCACGTAGGCCAGCGCGAACAGGTAGCTCGCCATGATGGCGGGCTGGCGCCAGCCGCCGGTCTCGCGGCGGGTGACCGACAGCGTGGCCACGCACTGCGGCGCGAAGACGTACCAGGCCAGCAGCGCGCACGCGGTGGGCAGCGACCAGGTGTGCTGGATCAGTGGCGACAGCTGCTCGGCCACGGCGTCGCCGGTGGCCGACAGCGCGTAGACGGTGCCCAGCGCACCCACGGCCACCTCGCGCGCAGCCAGGCCCGGCACCAGCGCGATGGCGATCTGCCAGTTGAAGCCGATCGGCGCGAAGACGTATTGCAGCAGGTGGCCCAGGCGGCCGGCCAGGCTGTACTCGATGGCCGGGCCGGTGGCCCCGGGCGGCGGGCCGGGGAAGGTGGACAGGAACCACAGCACGATCATCAGCGCGAGGATGATGGTGCCCACGCGGTTGACGAAGATGCGCGCCCGCTCCAGCAGGCCGATGGCCAGGTTGCGCGGGTTGGGCCAGCGGTAGGCCGGCAGCTCCATCATCAGCGTGTGGTGGACCGGGCCGGTGCGACGGCTCAGGCGCTGCAGCACCCAGGCCACGGCCATCGCGCTGACGATGCCGGCCAGGTACAGCACGAACAGCACCAGGCCCTGCAGGTTGACGCCGAGCGCGAGCGTGCGCGCGGGGATGAACGCGCCGATCAGCAGCGCGTAGACGGGCAGGCGCGCCGAGCAGGTCATCAGCGGCGCGATCAGGATGGTGGCCAGGCGGTCGCGCGGGTCGGCGATCGTGCGCGTGGCCATGATGCCGGGGATCGCGCAGGCGAAGCTCGACAGCAGCGGGATGAAGCTGCGCCCGGTCAGGCCCACACCGGCCATCACCCGGTCGAGCAGGAACGCGGCGCGCGGCAGGTAGCCGGAGTCCTCGAGCGCGAGGATGAACAGGAACAGGATCAGGATCTGCGGCAGGAACACCAGCACGCTGCCGGCGCCGGCGATCACGCCGTCCACCAGCAGGCTGCGCAGCATGCCGTCGTCCATGTGGCGGGCCACCAGCTGGCCGGCGCCCTCCATCAGCGCCTGGATCTGGTCCATTGGCCACTTGGCCCAGCTGAACACGGCCTGGAACATCAGGAACAGCACGACGGTGAGGATGGCCATGCCCCACACCGGGTGCAGCAGCACGCGGTCGAGGCGGTCGTCCACGTGGGTGCTGACCGCGGGCTCGGTGAGCGTGGCCTCGAGCAGGCGGTGCACCTCGTGGTGGTCGCGCATGACGGCGTCGATGGCGGCCTGGCCCACGTGGCCGTGCGGCGGCTCGGCGTCGCGGTGCGCGCCCGGGCCGGACGCGGGCGCGGCCGCGGGGTCGTGCGCGCGCGCGAGCCACTGGTCGATGGTGGCCATCAGCGCGCCGGCGCCGCCGGTCTTGACGGCGATCGTCTCGACCACCGGCACGCCCAGCTCGGCCTCGAGCCGGGCGACGTCGATGTGGATGCCGCGCCGGCGGGCGACGTCGGCCAGGTTCAGCGCCACGAGCATCGGGCGGCCGAGTCGGCGCGCCTCGATCACGATGCGCAGCGTCAGGCGCAGGTTCGTGGCGTCGGTCACGCACACCAGCAGGTCGGGCGGCGCCTCGCCGGCGCGCTGGCCGTTGACGACGTCGCGCGTGACGGTCTCGTCGGCGCTGGTGGCGTTCAGGCTGTAGGCCCCGGGCAGGTCCAGCACGCGCACCTGGCGGCCGGACGGCAGCGTGAGCAAGCCTTCCTTGCGCTCGACGGTCACGCCCGCGTAGTTGGCCACCTTCTGGCGGCTGCCGGTCAGCAGGTTGAACAGCGCGGTCTTGCCGCAGTTCGGGTTGCCCAGCAATGCGATCTGGCGGCTGTCCAGCGTGGCGCTGCTCATGGCAGGGCGTCCGGCCACACCCACACGCAGGCCGCTTCCTTGCGCCGCAGCGCGAAGGTGCTGACGCCGCCACGGCCGCCCACGCGCACGCCGATCGGGTCGTCGCCGGGCTGGCCGAACGCGATCACGCGCAACTGCGCGCCCTCGACGAAGCCGATCTCGATCAGGCGCAGCGCCATGCGTTCCTCGGCCGGGTCGTGCGCGGCCGCGGCGGCGATGCGTACCCCGGCCACGATGCCGGTGGCGTTGCGCGCGAGGCTGGTCAGCGGCACCATGGTGCGGGCCTGCGCCTCGGGTCCGCCGGTGCGGCCCGCGCGGGGCGCGGCGACGCGGTCGGCGGTGTCCGGCGACACGGGGTCACCGAAGCGGGCGAGCACTTGAGCGGACATGGGCGGAGCGTCCCTGGAGGGTGAAGTTCTAAAGAAGAACCATTCTCATTCATTGTAGACGGGTGCCATCCCCCTGTCATCTGATCGAGATCAAACCCGCGTGAATCGCCTGCGGCTATCGGCCCGATAGCTTCTATCGAATGCATGGGAATCATAGATTTGCCATAGTGGCCGCCCGGGTCGGGCCGGCGTCGCACGCCGCTGTCCCTATCGCAACGATAGCTATTGACGATGACTTTTCAATAGGCAATGGCTTATAGTTGATCCCATCGCAGCACTCACCCAACCAACGAGGAAACAAGATGTCCCTGATCAATACCCAAGTCCAGCCCTTCAAGACCGAAGCCTTCCACAACGGCAAGTTCGTCACCGTCAGCGACGAGTCGCTGAAGGGCCACTGGTCCGTGCTGATCTTCATGCCGGCCGCCTTCACCTTCAACTGCCCGACCGAAGTGGAAGACGCCGCCGACAACTACGCCGAATTCCAGAAGCTCGGCGCCGAGGTCTACATCGTCACCACCGACACGCACTTCTCGCACAAGGTGTGGCACGAGACCTCGCCAGCGGTCGGCAAGGCGAAGTTCCCGCTGGTGGGCGACCCGACGCACACGCTGACCAACGCCTTCGGCGTGCACATCCCCGAAGAAGGCCTGGCGCTGCGCGGCACCTTCGTCATCAACCCCGAAGGCATCATCAAGACGGCCGAGGTGCACAGCAACGAGATCGCCCGCGACGTGAAGGAAACGCTGCGCAAGCTCAAGGCCGCCGTGTACACCGCCGCGCACCCGGGCGAAGTCTGCCCCGCCAAGTGGAACGATGGCGCCGCCACGCTGACGCCGTCGCTCGACCTCGTCGGAAAGATTTGAGCCCCCACGCTCGCTGGCGCTCGCTGCCCCCCGAGGGGGCGCTCCGCGAGCGGCCCGGCAGAGCCGAGGAATGACGGCCCCACGGTCGCTGGCGCTCCCTGCCCCCGAGGGGCCGGCCGCGGGGGGCCCGGCGGAGCCGAGGAATGACGGCCCCACGGTCGCTGGCGCTCCCTGCCCCCGAGGGGCCGGCCGCGAGCGGCCCGGCGGAGCCGAGGAATGACGGCCCCACGGTCGCTGGCGCTCCCTGCCCCCGAGGGGCCGGCCGCGAGCGGCCCGGCGGAGCCGGATCCGCCGCTCCCTTGAATCTGTCTTGGGGCGGGCGACGGCGTCGGGGTGCGGTCGAAATGCCGCCCTACTCGTATGTCCGATTATCTGAATTGTTAGAGAAGGAGTTTCACATGCTTGACGACAACCTGAAGGCGCAGCTCAAGGCCTACCTCGAGCGCGTGAAGCTGCCGTTCGTGATCACCGCCTCGCTGGACGAAGGCAAGTCCTCGCAGGAGATGCATGCCTTCCTGCAGGACATCGTCGGCCTGACCGACAAGATCACCTTGAAGACCGACGGGACGGACGCGCGCCGGCCGTCGTTCACGCTGGCCCGCCCGGGCGAGGAGGAGCGCATCCGCTTCGCCGCGATCCCGATGGGCCACGAGTTCACCTCGCTCGTGCTCGCCCTGCTGCAGGTCGGCGGCCATCCGCCCCGGATCGAGCAGGAGCTCATCGACCAGATCAAGGATCTCGACGGCGATCTGCGCTTCGAGACCTACATGTCCCTGACCTGCCACAACTGCCCGGACGTGGTGCAGGCGCTGAACCTGCTGGCCGTGCTCAACCCGCGCATCCGCAGCGTGGTGATCGACGGCGGCCTGTTCCAGCAGGAAGTCGAGAGCCGCCAGATCCTGGCCGTGCCGATGGTGTTCCTCAACGGCGAGCTGTTCGGCCAGGGTCGGATGGAAGTCGACGAGATCGTCAAGAAGCTCGACACCGGCTCGGCCGCGCGCGACGCCGCCAAGCTGGGCGCCCGGCCCGCCTACGACGTGCTGATCGTCGGCGGCGGCCCCGCGGGTGCGGCCGCGGCCGTGTACGCGGCGCGCAAGGGCATCCGCACCGGCCTGCTGGCCGAGCGCATGGGCGGCCAGACCATGGACACGATGAGCATCGAGAACTTCATCTCGGTGCTCGAGACCGACGGCCCGAAGTTCGCGGCGGCGCTGGAGCAGCACGCCAAGCGCTACGACGTCGACATCATGAACCTGCAGCGCGCGGACAAGCTGCTGCCCGCCGGGGCCGACGGCCTGGTCGGCGTGCAGCTGCGCAACGGCGCCACCCTCAGGAGCAAGACGGTGATCATCTCCACCGGCGCGCGCTGGCGCGAGGTGAACGTGCCGGGCGAGCAGGAATACCGCAACAAGGGCGTGGCCTACTGCCCGCACTGCGACGGCCCGCTGTTCAAGGGCAAGCGCGTGGCGGTGATCGGCGGCGGCAACTCCGGCGTCGAGGCGGCCATCGACCTGGCCGGCATCGTCGGCCATGTGACGCTGCTGGAGTTCGGCGACGCGCTGCGCGCCGATGCCGTGCTGGTCGACAAGCTCCGCAGCCTGCCCAACGTCGTCATCCACACGAAGGCGCAGACCACCGAGATCACCGGCGCCGACGGCAAGGTCGACGGCCTGACCTTCACCGACCGGGCCAGCGGCGACAGCCGCCACGTGGAGCTCGAGGGCGTGTTCGTGCAGATCGGCCTGGTGCCGAACTCCGAGTGGCTCAAGGGCACGCTGGAGCTCACCCGGCACGGCGAGATCGTGGTGGATGCGCGCGGCCAGACCTCGCTGCCCGGCGTGTTCGCCGCCGGCGACGTCACCACCGTGCCGTTCAAGCAGATCATCATCGCCACCGGCGACGGCGCGAAGGCGGCGCTCGGCGCGTTCGACCACCTGATCCGCCAGGCCGTGCCGGCCTGAGCGTCGCCGTCCGGCGCAGCCGCTCAGGCGGGTGCCGGCGCGGCGCGCTGGCGGCGCAGCCACAGGAAGCCGTCGGCGCTGTAGATCGCCAGCGCCAGCCAGATCGCCAGGAAGCCCACCAGCCGCGTGGCCTGCAGCGGCTCGCCGAACCAGACGATCCCCAGCAGGAACTGGATCGTCGGCGACAGGTACTGCAGGGTGCCGAGGGTGGCCATCGTGATGCGGCGCGCGCCGGCGGCGAACAGCAGCAGCGGGATGGCGGTCAGCGGGCCGGCGAACAGCAGCCAGCCCACGGTGGCCGCATCCATGCCGGCGAACAGTCCGGGCAGGCCGCCGTGGGGCGCCGACATCCAGGCCAGCGCGGCCAGCGCCACCGGGGCCAGCACGGCGGTCTCCAGCGCCAGGCCCTCGAGCGCGCCCAGCGGCGCCGTCTTGCGCAGCAGGCCGTAGCTGCCGAACGAGCCCGCCAGTCCCAGCGCGATCCAGGGCGGGCGGCCCAGCGCCAGCGTCAGCCACAGCACCCCGCTGGCGGCCACGGCCAGCGCCAGCCACTGCAGGCGGCGCGGCCGCTCGCCCAGGACCCAGGTGCCCAGCAGCACGTTGACCAGCGGCGTGACGAAGTAGCCCAGGCTCGCCTCGACCACGTGGCCGTGGTTGACCGCCCACACGTACAGCAGCCAGTTGGCGCTCAGCAGCAGCGCGCTCAGCACGAACTGCGCGAGCAGCCGCGGCTGGCGCACGACGGCCGGCACCCATTGCAGGCGCCGCAGCGCCACCAGCAGCGTCCACATGAACACGAACGACCACAGCGAGCGGTGCAGCACGATCTGCAGGGCGTCGACGCGGGCCAGCGCGTGGAAGTAGAGCGGGAACAGGCCCCAGGCGATGTAGGCGAGGGCGGCGTAGACGAGACCGGGCATTCGGGGCGGACGCAGGGGCCGGAGGCGATCTCCGGGTTCGCGCCATTATCGAAGCGCGGGCGCCGCGCTACCGTCGTGGGGCCATGGCCGACCTCCCGCAGTTCCTCTACCGCATCGTGCCCACGCGGGCGGAGATGCTCGTCGGCGGACCGACCGGGCGCGAGATGGCGATCATCGAGGCCCACTTCGCCTACCTGCAGAAGCTGGCCGCCGACGGCGTGCTGGCCATGGCCGGGCGCACCGTCGACACCGGCCCCGCCACCTGGGGCATCGCCGTGTTCTCGGCGCCTTCGCGCGCCGCGGCCGAGGCGGTGATGCGCGCCGACCCGGCGATCGCCGAAGGCGTGATGCACGGCGAACTGTTCGCCTACCGGGTCGCCGTCTGGTCGGACACCTGGAAGCCGGGCGCGTAGCGCGGTTGCGACCCTCGAAAGCGCGCAGGACTGCGCACTTGTGCCGTTGCTTTCCGACGATTTCCACCTTTAGGGGGATTGTTGCGAATCGGCACGCCGCTGAAAAATGGCTGTCATCGATGCACCCCATCATCTGGAGTGCTCAGGGAGAACAGCATGCCGCAAACCTTCAACGTCGGATCTCGCTCGCGCTTCGTGAACCTCGTCGCGTGGATGTTCATCTTCCTGGCGGCGTTCGCGTGCGAATGGGCTTTCATCCAGAACGCGACCCGCTCCTGGGCCGCGCTGGCGGTCGATCCGGCCAGCCTGCCCTGGCTCACCGGCCTGCTGGTGCGCCACGCCCCGTGGGTGTTCCTGGCCGCCGGCGCGCTGTCGCTGGCCACCATGGTCTGCGCCTTCGGCCTGCTGCGCCGCATCGAATGGGCGCGTCGCGTGTTCATCGGCCTGCTGATGGTGGCCATCGTCGTCGACCTCGCCGGCCTGTGGCTGCAGCAGGAATTCGTGCACCTGCTGGTGGACTCGGCGCTGCGCCAGGCCACGCTCACGCAGCCGGCGGCCGACCTGTTCGGCGGCGTCCTGACCATGGCCCGCGTGCTGGCCGGCCTCGTCACGCTGGTGGCCAGCGTGGCGCTGGCGGGCATCATCCGGCGGCTGATGTCGCCGTCGGTGCGCCAAGAATTCGCCTGAGCGTTCGCGCGCCCCGTGCGACGGCCGCTTCGCGGCCGTCGTCGTTTCCGGCGCCGCGCCGGGGGGCGAATCAACGCCCGGGCGGGGTGTCGTCGCCGCGCCGCGCGGCGTCCCGATGCAGCGCGCCGCGACCGGCCCGCAGCGTGCGCAGGGCGCCAGCCTTGAACGTGTCGACCAGGGCGTTGGCCCCGACGGGAATGCGGCCGAGTCCGTAGGGCCGCAGCCGTTCGTTGTAGCGGTGGGCGTCGCTCCAGAGGTCGGAACGCGGGGTGCGGAACGTGATCGCCAGCGACACCGACACGTTCGGTCCGGTCGTCACCAGGTGCGGGGCGATGAACGGGTGGTGCACGCCCAGCCCGGGCTGCAGTTCGAAGCGTCGCACCCGGGCGGGCAGGCCGTCGTGCCAGGTCGGCCGGGCGTCCTCGGCGTGCGAGAACAGGTGGTCGCGCTGGCGCGGGGTCATGACGCCGTCGTCGCGGGGGTCCCAGAGCTGCACCGTCTTGCGGCCGCGCACCTGCAGCAGGAAGTTCATCTCGCGATCCATGTGATAGGGCGTGACGGCGTCGTGGGCCGTGATGAACACGTAGGTGGAGTACCAGTTGAAGAAGCGCTCGTGCCCGCGCGTGGCGGCGCCGAGCTCGGCCAGCAGGCCCTCGATGGCGGGCTGGTACTCGGGATCGTGCTCCGGGTTGTAGATGGCGATGTAGGCGCGCTTTTCCTCGAGGTGGTCGATCGCGTCGGCGAGCGTCAGGCCCGTGCCGTAGCGGGCCAGCGACGAGTCGAAATGGGTATCGGGCGGCACCACGCCGAAGCGGAACCTGACCTGCCCGGGCGGCAGCCGCCGGCACAGCGCAGACAGCGCGTCGAGCGTGAACAGCGGGTGCTCGGGCAACCGGTGCGACACGAGAAAGCCGGCCCGGTTGTAGTGGGCCCGCACCTGGGCGGCGTCGATGTCGAGCCAGCGCGGGCCGGCCTCGGCGCGCTGGAGCAGCGCGCGGAATTGCGCCTCGGACAAGTGGGTACCCAGCACGTTCCACTCCTCGCTCGTCGATTCCCCGGCAGCGCCGTAGCCCGCTTTCGTGCGATTCTGATCGCTGGCCGGCGAGCGGGAAAGAGCGGGCGTCCGAGGCTGTCGCGGAGCTTGCGCGAGTGCGGAGTCAGGCGTTCGCGAACGCCATGGTGGCCACCAGCTGGATCAGCTCGATGGGGCTGAACGGCTTGACCAGGTAGGCATCGGCGCCGACGCCCCTGGCCTCTTCCATGTCCTGGGGGGCGCCGCGCGCCGACAGCATCACCACCTTGGTGGCCACCAGGCTCGCGTCGGCGCGGATGCGGCGGCACACCTCGATGCCGTCGATCCCGGCGGGCATCATCACGTCCAGCACGACGACGTCGGGGCGCTCGGCGATCGCCATCGCCAGGCCGGTCGTGCCGTCGGCGGCCTCGACGATCTCCACGTCCTCGAGTTCGAGCGTCATTCGAATCAGCCGGCGAATGTCGGTGTTGTCCTCGATGAGCAGTATCTTCTTCGTCACGGCGGTACTCCGGGTTGGCCAGGCGCGAACGCGGCGGACGGCCAGGCATCGATCCGGACCGCGTCCTCGTTCGAGGTATGCAACGAAGCGTCGCGCTCCCGGCCAGGATGGTCACTCGTTATCGGCTGACGCGAGCAAGTCATTAATGTCGCGATGGGCAATTTTCCCCAACGCGGGCGGGGCCTGGACCCGCCGTCAGTCGATGTCGCCGTCCAGGTAGAACCAGCGCCCGTGCTCGCGCACGAAGCGGCTCGTCTCGTGCAGGCGCTCGGCCCGGCCGCCCTGCTTGCTGCGGGCGACGAACTCCACCACGGCGTGGTCGGCGTCCTGCACCGCGTGGCGGCGCACTTCCAGGCCCAGCCAGCGCAGGCCGGCGGGCAGCGGCTCGATGGCGGCGGGGCGGGTGGACGGGTGCCAGGTGGCGCCGAGATAGTCGAGCAGGCCCAGGACGAAGGCGCTGTAGCGCGAGCGCATCAGGTCCTCGGCGGTGGGGGCCTGCAGCGCCTGCTCGCCGGCGTGCCAGCGGCCGCAGCAGCGCGCGTAGGCGGCGGCCCGGCCGCACGGGCAGGGCGAGGACGGGGCGATCGGCATGGCGCGATTGTGCCGCGCGCGACGCGTCGGAAATTGTTGATGCGGCGCCTTCCGGTCCGCTAGACTGTATGCAAATACAGTACTCCAGGAGGGTTCCCGGAGCGCGACAGCAGGCCCTTCCGCCTGTCCGAGTCCCTGGCCCTCCCGCCTTCCGTGACGCCTCCACCCGCCTCCCCGCCATGTCCCCGCCGTCTTCCCCGCTGCCCCTGGAGCACCTGCATCCGGCGCTGTGGCGCGCGCACCAGCTGGGGCGCGGGCACGAAGCGGTGCAGGCGAGCGGCTACGCCGCGCTCGACGCCGAGCTGCCGGGTGGCGGCTGGCCGCAGCGCGCCCTCACCGAGCTGCTGCTGACGGGCACCGGCTGGGGCGAGATCCGCCTGCTCGCGCCGGCGCTCGCGCAGGTGGGCGCGGCCGGGCGGGGCGTGTTGCTGCTGGGGCCGCCGGCCGAGCCCTGCGCCGAGGCGCTGGCGCAGCTGGGGCTGGCCCTGTCGCGCTGCGTGGTGATCCGCGGCGACGACCTGCTGTGGCCGCTGGAGCAGGCGCTGCGCAGCGGCCAGGTGGGCGCGGTCGTCGCCTGGGCGCCGGCCAGCCTCAAGGGCGAGGCGCTGCGCCGGCTGCAGCTGGCCGCGCAATCGCACGAGGGCCCGGCCTTCGTCGTGCGCGCCGCGGCGGCGGCCGCGCATCCCAGCCCGGCGCCACTGCGGCTGGCGCTGGCCGGCGCCGGCCCCGACGCGCTGGCGGTGCGCGTGGTCAAGCGCCGCGGCCCGGCGCTGGAGCAGCCGGTGCTGCTCGCGCTGCCGCCCGTGCTCTCGCGTGCCGCGCGGGTGCGGGCGCTCACGCCCCGGCGCACGCGCACCGGCGTGCAAGCGCTGTCCGCCCTCGCATGACGGTGCGGAGGCCCCATGCTGTGGATCGGCGTTCACCTGCCGGCGTTGTCGCTGGAATCGTTCGTCGCCACGCTGGCGCCGGAGCCGCCGCCTGAAGAACAGCTCGTCGACGACCTCGACGAGATCGACCCCGTCGGCCCGGTGGCGCTGATCGAGCGCCACCGCATCGTCGCCGTCAATGCCGCGGCGCACGCGGACGGCGTGCGGGTGGGCCAGAAGCGCGCCACCGCGCTGGCGCTGGCACCGCACACGCGCCTGGGCGAGGCCGATCCGGCGCGCGACGCCGCCGCGCTGATGGCCGTGGCCCACGTGCTGATGGGCTTCACGCCGGCCGTCTCGCTGGCCGGCGACCACGTGGTGGTGGCCGAGGTGCAGGCCAGCCTGCGCTACTTCGGCGGCCTGGCGCGCCTGCTGGAGGGGCTGCGCGCCCGGCTGGCGCCGCTGGGCCATGCGCTGCGGCTGGCTTGCGCGCCCACCGCGCAGGGCGCGCAGTGGATGGCCCAGGCCGGCGGACCCGCCGCGACGGCGCCGCCGGCCAGCCCGGCCGACTGGTGCGCGCGCGTCGGCGCCGTGCCGGTCGGCCGCATGGCTGCCGCCGCGCCGCACCTGGCCGCGCTCGAGGCGCTGGGGCTGGCCACCGCCGCCGATCTCTGGAAACAGCCGCGCGCCGGCCTCGCGCGCCGCTTCGGCGGCGAGCTGCTGGCCGACATCGACCGCGCCCTCGGCGAGCTGGCCGACCCGCGCGTCGCGCTGCAGCCGGCGCCCACCTTCGACAGCCGGCTGGAGCTGTTCATGCGCGCCGACGACAGCGCCGCGCTGCTCGCCGGCGCCGCCGTGCTGCTGAACCGGCTCACCGCCTGGGCCACCGCCCACCGCGGCCTGGTCGCCGGCTTCGAGCTGCGGCTGCACCACGAGAGCCGGCGCAAGATGCTGGAAGACCCGGCCGCGCGCACCACCGTGCTGGCCATCGGGCTGGGCGAGCCCGTGGCCGACACCGCCCACCTGCACGCGCTGCTGCGCGAGCGCCTGCAGCGCCTGCCGCTGGCCGCCTCGGTCATCGAGCTGGGCCTGCACTGCCACGCGATCACGCCCGGCGCGCCGCCCAACGCCGAACTGTTCCCGTCGGCCGCCAGCGTCGGCGAAGGCTGGCAGCGGCTGCTCGAACGCCTCGAGGCGCGGCTGGGCGCGCACAACATCCAGCGCCTGCAGCCGGTGGCCGACCACCGGCCCGAACTGGCCACCGCCGTGTGCCAGGGCGGCGCGGGCGGGCCGGCGCGCGGCGCGGGGGCGCCGTTGAACCTGGCCACGCCGGCCGGCGCGGCCGCCACGGCCTCCGGCGACCCGGCCCACTGGCCGCGTCTCAAGCGCCCGGTATGGCTGCTGCGCGAGCCGCAGCCGCTGCGCGACGAGGGCGGCACGCCGCTGCTGTCCGGCCAGCCCCTGTGGCTGGTCGCCGGGCCGGAGCGCATCGAGGCCGGCTGGTGGGACGGCGGCTATGCGGCGCGCGACTACTTCATCGCGCAGGACCCCGCCGGCGCGCTGCTGTGGATCTACCGCTTCCGGCGCGCGCCCGAGGTGGGCGAGGTGGGCTGGTACCTGCAGGGGCGCTTCGGCTGAGGCACCGACCCGCGCCCCGGCGCGCCGTCAGACGGCCGCCAGCGCCTGGTCGAGGTCGGCGACCAGGTCGTCGATGTGCTCGATGCCCACCGACAGCCGCACCGCGTCCTCGCCGACGCCGGCCTTGTCCAGCTCGGCCGGCGAGAGCTGGCGGTGCGTGGTGGAGGCCGGGTGCGTGGCCAGCGACTTGGCGTCGCCGATGTTGACCAGGCGCGTGAACAACTGCAGCGCGTCGAGCAGGCGCGCGCCGGCCGCACGCCCCTCGCCGGGGGCCGACTTCACGCCGAAGGTGAGGATGCCCGAGGCCTTGCCCGAGAGGTACTTGCGCACCAGGCCGTGGTCGGGATGGTCCTCGAGCCCGGCGTAGTTGACCCAGCCCACCTGGGGGTGCGTCTTCAGGTGCCGCGCCACGGCCAGCGCGTTGTCGCTGATGCGGTCCACGCGCAGCGCCAGGGTCTCGATGCCCTGCAGGATCAGCCAGGCGTTGAACGGCGAGATCGCCGCGCCGATGTTGCGCAGCGGCACCACGCGGGCGCGGCCGATGTAGGCGGCCGGACCCAGGGCCTCGGTGTAGACCACCCCGTGATAGCTGACGTCGGGCTCGTTCAGGCGGCGAAAGCGCTCCTTGTGCTGGGCCCAGGGGAACTTGCCCGAGTCGACGATGGCGCCGCCCACGCTGGTGCCGTGGCCGCCCAGGTACTTGGTCAGCGAGTGCACGACGATGTCGGCGCCGTGCTCGATCGGCCGGCTCAGGTAGGGCGTGGGCACGGTGTTGTCGACGATCAGCGGGATGCCGTGGCGATGCGCCACGGCCGCGATCGCGGCGATGTCGGTGACGTTGCCCTGCGGGTTGCCCAGCGACTCGACGAAGATGGCCTTGGTCTTCGCGTCGATCAGCGGCTCGAAGCTCTCGGGGCGACGATGATCGGCGAAGCGCGTGGTGATGCCGTACTGCGGCAGCGTGTGGGCGAACAGGTTGTAGGTGCCGCCGTACAGCGCGCTGCTGGAGACGATGTTGTCGCCGGTCTCGGCGATGGTCAGGATCGAGTACGTCACCGCCGCCTGGCCCGACGCGAGCGCGAGCGCGGCGATGCCGCCCTCGAGCGCCGCGACGCGCTGCTCGAGCACGTCCTGCGTCGGATTCATGATGCGCGTGTAGATGTTGCCCGGCACCTTCAGGTCGAACAGGTCGGCGCCGTGCTGCGCGCTGTCGAACGCGTAGGCCACCGTCTGGTACAGCGGCACGGCCGCGGACTTGGTGGTCGGGTCGGGCGAGTAGCCGGCATGCACCGACAGGGTCTCGAAACGCAGCGGGCGGGGGGTGGTCATCGGCTCTCCGTCATCCAGGATTGAAGACGTCGAGGCTAGGCGGTGCCGCGGGCCGCGCGAACTGACCATTGCGCATATCGATGCGCGCCCGGGGCCGGCTCAGCGGCGCTCGTGCCGGCGCAGCCGCCGCTCCAGGGCGCGCAGCGCCAGCGACAGCGCCAGCGTCATCACCAGGTACACCAGCGCGACGACGTTGTAGGTCTCGAAGAACAGGAACGAGCCGCTCGCGAAGACCTTGGCCATCTGGGTGATGTCGCCCACGCCCAGCACCGAGACGAGGGCCGAGTCCTTGATCATCGAGATGAAGTCGTTGCCCAGCGGCGGCAGGACGGTGCGCAGGCCGAGCGGGAAGGTGACGTGGCGGAAGACCTGGCGCGGCGTCATGCCCAGGCTGAGGGCCGCCTCCGTCTGGCCGCGGCCCACCGCCTGGAAGCCGGCGCGGAAGACCTCCGCGATGAACGCGCTGTAGCTGATCGTCAGGGCGAGGATGGCGCGCCACATCAGGCTGAAGTCGCGCGGCTCGAACAGCGGCGGGGCGTCCCGGGGGCGCGCGATCGACGCCACCAGGTCCACCCCTTGGAGCAGCAGCGGCGCGCCCACGAAGGCGACGTAGAACAGCAGCACCAGCACGGGAATGCCGCGGATCACCTCGCAGTAGAAGCGCGCCACCTGGCGCAGCACCGCGTTCGTCGACTGCAGGCCCATCGCGGTGACCAGTCCGAGCACGGTGGCCGCCGCGAACGCGACCAGCGCCACGAACACGGTGACCCCGATGCCTTCGCCCACCACCGAGAGGATCTGCCGGTACAACTCGCTGGACAGGGCCTCGGCCACCAGCCAGGCGACGAGGCCGGCGATGGCGACCAGCCACCAGGGAACCTGGCTCAGGAAGGCTTTGGCGCGGGCAGGAGTCATGGGGCGGCGTGATGCGGTCGGGGTCGGTCGGCGTCGCGATTGTCCCCGCTGCCAGCCCGCGTCCGTTGCGCAAGCGCGCCATTCTCAGTTGCACAGGCGGGGATCGACTATGACCGCTGTCGAGCGAACTCGATAATGGCCGATTTCGTTGCCTGAGGTCGAGAGATGTCCGAGCCGTTCGCCAAGAACCGTCGTCGCGCGCCGGCGCGCCCCCACCGAGTCCACCCTGGCGCGCTCGTCGCGTCGCTGGCCGCGGCCCTGGGCCTCTCGGCACACGCCGCCGACGCCCCGGGCAACTCGGCGGCGCAGGCCGCCGACAAGGCCGCCGACGTCGCCTCGCAACAGGTGGTGGTCACCGGCTCGCGCGCCCGCAACCGCACCGTCTTCGACAGCCCGGTGCCGGTCGACCTGTTCGCGGGCACCCAGCTGACCCAGGCGCTCAGCGGCGGCGAGGCCGGCCTGGCGCTGCAGAACCTCGACCCGGCGATCAACATGCCGCGGGTGTCGGCCAGCGGCACCTCGGACACGGTGCGCACGATCCAGCTGCGCGGCCTGGCGCCGGACGAGACGCTGGTGCTGGTCAACGGCAAGCGCCGCCACGTCAGTGCCGTGCTGGACACCGAGGGCCTGTTTCCCGGTACCGTCTCGGTGGACATCAACGCGATTCCGGTCAGCGCGATCGACGCCATCGAAGTGCTGCGCGACGGCGCCGGCGCGCAGTACGGCAGCGACGCCGTGGCCGGCGTGGTGAACTTCCGCCTCAAGAGCGCGCCCACCGGCGGCTCCGCGGCCGTCACGGTCGGCGCCAACCACACGCGGTTCTCGCCCGCCGGCCGCCACATCACCGACGGCCAGGCCATCACCGTCAGCGCCGACAAGGGCCTGGCGCTGGGCGAGGGCGGCTTCCTGCACTTCGGCGGCGACGTGAGCCACCGCAAGGGCACCAACCGCTCCGGCCCGACGACCGCGGCCGACGCGTCCGAGAACGACACCGCGGCCGACGAGGCGCTCGACGGCCGCGTGCTGTTCAAGTCGGGCGACCCCGACCAGCACGGCGGCGACCTGTTCTACAACGCCGGCCTGGCGCTGGACGGCGGGCTGCGCGCCTACTCGTTCGCGACGCTCGCCGATCGCCACAGCGAGGGCGGCGCCTTCTTCCGCTACCCGGGCGATTCCACGAACGTAGCCTCCATCTACCCCCAGGGGTATCGACCGAAGACCACCAACGACAACCGCGACGTGGCGTGGGTGGGCGGCCTGACCGGCGCCGTGGCCGACTGGACGCTCGACGGCAGCGCCCGCATCGGCCAGAACGACTACGACTACGGCGTCAAGAACTCGCTCAACGCCTCGCTGGGCGCCACCAGCCCGACCCAGTTCCACCTCGCCGACTTCCGCTTCCGGCAGCTGGCGCTCAACCTCGACGCGTCGCGCGAGTTCGCCTCGACCGCGCTGGCCGAGCCGGCGAGCCTGGCCGTCGGCGCCGAGCTGATGCGCGAGAGCTACCGCACGCGCCCCGGCGACGCGGCGTCGTATGCCGCCGGCCCCGTCACCTCGGCGCCGCCCGGGGCCCAGGCCGGCCCGGGCCTGCGGCCGCAGGACGCCGTCGACCTGGCGCGCACCGTCTCGTCGGCCTACGTCGACCTGGACCTGCCCGTCACCCGGCAACTGCTGCTGGACGTCGCGGCCCGCTACTCCGCGTACGGCGGCTCCGATTCTGCCGCCACCGGCAAGCTGGCCGCGCGCTACAAGCTCACCGAGTCGCTGCTGCTGCGCGGTTCGGTGTCCAACAGCTTCCGTGCGCCGGCGCTGGCGCAGACCGGCTTCCGCTTCACCACGCTGAACTTCAACGCGGCCGGCGACGGCCTGCAGAACGACGCGCTGCTGCCGGCCAGCGACGCGCTGGCCAAGGCCTTCGGCGCGCGCACGCTCAAGCCGGAGTTGTCGACCAACCTGTCCCTGGGCGCGGCCTGGAAGGCCGGCGGCGCCACCACGCTGTCGGTGGACGCCTACCGCATCCGCATCCGCAACCGCATCACGCGCAGCAGCGACCTGCAGAGCGACGCCGTCAGCACCTACCTGGACTCGGTCGGCCGCACCGACATCAAGTCGGTCGCCTTCCTGACCAACGCGCTCGACACCACAACGCAGGGCGTCGACCTGGTGGCCAACCAGGGCCTGCCGCTGGCCGGCGGCACGCTGAACCTGAGCGCGGCGCTGAACTTCAACACCACGAAGATCGACCGCGTGCGCAACAGCTCCGAGGCGCTGGCCACCATCGACCCGACGCATACGCTGACGCTGCTCACAGCGCAGTCGCTGCTGCTGGTCAAGCGCGGCTCGCCGAAGAACAAGACGGTGCTGGCCGGCGACTGGACCGGCGGCGCCTGGGGCGCGGTGGCGCGCGTGACGCGCTACGGCGCGGTCTACGACCAGTCCTATGACGGGAACGCCCCGGTGGTCGACGGCGCCGGCGCGCAGCGCTACCGTCCGAACTGGTCGACCGACCTCGAGGTCTCGTACCGCTTCACGCCCCGCGTGACGCTCGCGCTGGGCGGCAACAACATCTTCGACCGCTACCCCGACAAGACCTACGCCGGCAGCACCCTGGGCGGCGCGCTGCCCTACGACTACATCGCGCCGATCGGCTTCAACGGCGCGTTCTGGTATGGCCGGCTGGCCGTCACGTTCTGACATGGGGCCGGTCGAATCGCGCCTGCGGCGCTGGCTGGCCGCCACCCTGCTGCTCGTGTCCTGCGTCGCCGGTGCGCAAGCCTTGCCCGACCTCGGCGGCCGCAAGGTGGTGGCGGTCACCGAGAACGCGTTCCCGCCGCTCAACATGCTCGACACCCGCAGCGGCAAGGGCGTGGGCTGGGAGTACGACTGCTTCAACGAGATCGCCCGCCGCCTCCATCTGGTCGTCGACTGGCGCATCAGCAGCTGGGACGTGATGATCGAGTCCGTCCGCTCCGGCCAGTTCGACGTCGGCATGGACGGCATCAGCGTGACCGACGAACGCCGCTCGCAGGTCGACTTCTCGGCGCCCTACATGCGCGCCCAGCTCTACCTGCTGGTGCGTGCCGACGAGGCGCGCTTCCGCGACGCGGCGTCGTTCCGCGCGAACCCGAAGCTGCTCGCCGGCGCGCAGCCGGGCACCACCAGCTTCTACGCCACGGCGCGCGAGCTGCTGGGCACGCCGTCGACGAGCCCGCGCATCAAGCTCTTCGACACCTTCGGCGCGACGGTGCAGGCGCTGCGCGCGGGCGACGTCGACGTGGTGCTGTCCGACCCGACCGGCGCGAGCGCCAACATCGCGCGCTTTCCCGGCACGTTCAAGGTCGTCGGCAACCCGCTGCCCGGCGAGGACTACGCGTTCATCCTGAAGAAGGGCTCGCCGCTGAAGGCGCCGATCGATGCCGCGCTGGCGTCCATGGCCAGGGACGGCACGCTCGAGCGCCTGAACAAGCGCTGGCTGCAGCCGCTGGCGCCGGGCGGCAAGTGACCCCGGCCGCGTGAACCGACGCGAGCTGTTCGCCGCCTGTCTGCAGGCCTTCCGGGTCGACGGACACGTCGAGCCGTACGTGGTCGACGTCGTCCAGTTCGCGGCCGTCCGCGCCTACCTGGGACGCGCCGGCGGGTGACGCCACCCGCGGCCGTGCGGGTTCGCCGACTGCGCAGCCGGGTGCGCAACTCCTTGCGCACTGCGCGAGAACTTGCGCGCCACCAGGATCAATGCGGGCAGGCCGCGGCGCCCTCCGGCGGCTGCAACGTCGCGACGACGTCCACGCGGTGATCGACCAGGCAGGACGAGACGTAGCCGATGGCGCCGGGCGTCGACGCCACGAACCGCAGCACGGCCTCCTCGGACGCCAGCACCGGGGGCGGCAGCACGCCGTGGAAGTACTGGTCGTTCCAGTAGTCCTGCATTTCCTCGGGCGTCTTGTCGAAGACCCAGCGCGAGAACGCGCGCCGCAACGGATGCGCCGCGGGCAGGTTGACCGGCACGATGGGCGAGCGGTCGCGCCAGAGCTGGCGCTTGCGCGCGAAGACGCCGGCCACCAGGGCCGGGGACAGCGGCGTGGCCGCCGCCTGCCCGTGCCCGACGACGACGGCGATGGCCGTGGCCGTGGCCGTGTCGGCACCGGCGGCCCGGGCCCCGGGCGCGGGAATGCCGGCCACGGCGAGCGCCACGAGAAGGCCGCCTGCCAGCAGGCGCAGGATGCGCGGAGACCGGATGGGGCCGTGCCGCATGCGCGTCAGTACACCAGCGTCACCGACGAGAGCAGCCCCGACGGCAGGCCGTCGGCATTGCCCGCGGCGTGGGCCCACTCGGCCTTGAAGACCCAGTGCTGCCCGCTCTTGTACACGAGGCCGACCAGCGCCGTGCGGCTGCGCGCCGATTCGGATTCCGCCGGGCGGCGATAGGCCTCCACGCGCGCCACTGCCCACCAGCGGTCGGCCAGGGGCACGACGGCCTGGCCGAACCAGCCGTCCTCGTCGCCCGTGCCGCCGTTGCTGCCGCGGCGCATGATCGCCTCGCCGCTGAACTCCACGCGGCGCCAGGTCCAGGCGGCGTCGACGCCGACGAGCGTGAAGCGGGTCGAGGCGTAGTCCGACTCGTCGAAGCGGCTGAAGGAGACGCCCAGCTGGAGGTCGCCGTCGAGCGCGGTCGATACGCGCACCCCCACGGCCCGGTCGAAGGCCTGCGAGCGCGGGCTGCGGCGCCAGTCGCCGCCGTCCGCGCCGTAGACCTGGTAGTCCAGCCAGCGGTCCGCCAGCGGGACGCTGCCCAGGACCATCAGGCCGGTCGCGCTGGTCGGAAAGGCGGCCTGCGAGATCAGCGGGCGCAGCACCGTCCACACCAGCGGGTCGGAGTGCTCCTGGTTCCAGCGCCCGATCGGGGTCAGGAACTTGCCCGCACGAACGGTCATCGAATCGGTGAGGTGGTAGTCCGCGTACAGGCGGTCGAGCGCCACGAACGGCGTCGAGTCCGGCCCGTCCCCGTCGGCGTGGTGCGGTACCTGGATCACGTCCTGCAGGTCCACCTCGCCCAGCACCTTCCACGCCGGCGTCGGCTCCCACCAGGCGATGCCGCTCAGGTGGCTCAGGTTCAGGCGCGCCCGCTGGCTGAACTGGGCATCGTCGCCGGGCCCGGCCGCAGCGCCCGGGCCGCCGCGGCCGGGGTCCCCCTGGGTGCGCGAACGATGATCCGGCGCCAGCAACTGCACGGTGCCATAGCCGGAGAAGGTCACGCCGGGCGCGAGCGCGATGCCCGTCGGCGGACTGTCGGGAATGTGTTCGGCGACGGGAACGTCGGGCGCCGGCTCGTCGCCGGCCAGCGCCGTGGCGCCCGCCAGGCACAGGACGATCGCCATGCCCGCCCGGATCGCGCCCGCGACCGCCGCCCTGCGACGGCGAAGGAAACGCCGGACGGATGGCGCGCTTCTTGCGCCATCGGAAGGGCTACCCTGCTTGCTCATGCGATCCTTGTCGTCCATTCGTTTCCAGCGCGCAAAGTTCATGCCCGGATTTCCAGGCCGGGCGACGCGCCTGGCCACCCGCCCTGCCGAGTCGACCTTCTTGACCCTCCGCCGCACCCTGCTCCTGGCTTTCGTGCTGCTCGGCCTGCTGCCGAGTGCTGCATTGTCGTGGCTCAGCTTCACGCGCACCCGCCACGCCATGGTCGAACAGATCCAGCGCAACCTCACGGTGCAGGCGCGGGGCCTGCAGGCGGACATCGACCAGATGCTGTTCGAGCGCTTCGAGAATGCCATCGTCTGGAGCCGTTCCGAGCTGATGCGCGACCTGCGCCTGGGCGACGTCGACAAGCGCGTGACGAACTACCTCGTCGACCTGCATGCGGGCTACCGCGACGTCTACGACTATCTCGACTGCCGCGCCGAGGGCGGCAGGATCATCGCGAGCTCCGTGGCGTCGCGGATCGGCACCACGGCCCCGGCGACCGACCCCGCTTCGGTGTCGGTGCGCACGCGCCTGGACAACGCCGCGGTGACGCTGTCGCTGCCGACCGCCGCCACGCTGGACGACCGCGCGCCCCTGACGATCGAGACCGCCATCGACTCCCCCGATGCCCGCGCCGCCGCGTTCGATGCCCGCCTGCGCGCCGCTTTCGACCCGCGCCAGGTCAGCCGCCTGCTCGATGCGGCGGCCGTGGGCCGGCGCGTCATCGTGGTCGTGGACGACCAGGGGCGCTGGGTGGCGGCCAGCCGGGGACTGCGCGGCCTCGCGCTGCCGGACGCCGCCGGTCGCCAGGCCAGCCTGGCCCTGGCCGCCGGCACCGCCGGTGGCGTCGTCGCGCGCTCCCCCTGGCTGGAGGTGCCGGCCCTGGTCGGCCGCAGTCGCTCGATGCCCGGCGCGGCGTTCGGCGGTTCCGGCTGGACGACGCTGGTCTTCGAACCCGTCGACGCGGCCCTCGCGCCGGTCTCGCAGATGGCGACGATCTTCGCCGGCCTGCTGGTGGCGGTGTTCGTCGCCACGCTGCTCGCCGCGGCGTGGATCGTGCCGGCGATCTCGCGCCCGATCGTCGCCCTGACGGCCCGCACGCGCCGCCACCAGCAAGGGCTCGCCCTCGTCGACGAGGCGCCGCTGCGCTCGCGCATCGTCGAGATCGACCTGCTCGCCCGCGCCTACGACGACATGGTGCGGGCGGTCGAGCGATCGCGCGTCGAGCTCGTGCGCACGTCCAAGATGGCGATGCTGGGCGAACTCGCGGCGGTGCTCGCGCACGAGGTGCGTACCCCCCTGGGCATCCTGAGATCGTCCGCGCAGATCCTGCGCCGCGACCCCGGCCTCGCGCCGGAGGGCCGGGAGCTGATGGCCTTCATCGAGTCGGAGACCGAGCGCCTGAACCGGCTCGTCTCGACGATGCTCGACACCGCCCGGCCGCGGCCGCCCGCACCGATGCCCTGCGACGTGCACGAGCTGCTGCGCCGCTGCGCCCAGATGCACGACCTGCGGCGGGAGGCCGACGGCCTGGCGCACCCGACGCTGCTGGATCTGGCCGCGACCCGCCCCGTCGTCTCCGTCGACGCCGAGCAGCTGATGCAGCTCGTCTTCAACCTCCTCAACAACGCCAGCCAGGCCGCCGGCCCGACCGGCCGGGTCGAGCTGTCGACGTTCGACGACCCGGCCGGCCTGTGCATCGCCTGCGCCGACGACGGCCCGGGGATCCCGCCCGCGCTCGCCGAGCGGATGTTCGACCCCTTCGTCACCGGCCGTGACGGCGGCATCGGGCTGGGCCTCGCGGTGGTTCGCCAGGTCGTCGCGGCCCATCACGGCGACATCCAGGTGGGCCGCAGCGCGTGGGGCGGCGCCCGCTTCGTCGTCCGCCTGCCCCGGGCGACCGACAATGCCCTCGAGAAGGATTCCCCATGAACACCGTCACCGTCCTGGTCGTCGACGACGAGGCGCACATGCGCCGCGTCCTCGAGATCATGGTCCGCCAGCTGGGCTACAACGTGGCCAGCGCCGCGGACGGCGCGCAGGCGCTGCAGGTGCTCGAGCGCGAGAAGATCGACCTGGTGCTGACGGACCTGCGCATGCCGGTGCTCGACGGCATCGGCCTGCTGCGCGGCATGGCCGACAAGGCCATGGGCGTGCCGGCGATCGTGATGACGGCCCAGGGGTCGGTGTCGTCGGCCGTCGAGGCGATGAAGCTGGGTGCGGAGGACTACCTGCTGCGTCCCTTCGATGTCGAGGTGCTGGAGCTGTCGATCCAGCGCGTGCTTGCGCGCGGGCAGATGCGCATCGAGAACGACTTCCTGCGCGAGCAGGTCGATCGGCCCGACGCGGAGTTCTTCGGCACCAGTGCCGCGATGCAGCACGTGTTCGAGCAGGTGCGCCAGGTGGGCCCGACGCGGGCCTCGGTGCTGATCACCGGCGAGACGGGCACCGGCAAGGAACTGGCGGCGCGCGCGGTGCACCGCGCCTCCGACCGGCGCGCCAACCTGTTCGTGCCGGTCAATTGCGCCGCGATGCCGGCCGACATGGTGGAGGCCGAGCTCTTCGGCCACGAGCGCGGTGCGTTCACGGGCGCCGTCAAGGAGCGCATCGGCAAGTTCGAGCTCGCGTCCAAGGGCACCATCTTCCTCGACGAGATCACCGAGATGCCGATCGCGCTGCAATCGAAGCTGCTGCGGGTGCTGCAGGAGTCGAGCATCGAGCGGCTGGGCGGCAACCGCACGATCGAGCTCGACATGCGCGTCGTGGCAGCCTGCAACCAGGATCCGCGCGAGGCGATCCGCGCCGGGACGCTGCGCGAGGACCTCTACTACCGCCTCAACGTCTTCTCGCTCGCGCTGCCGGCGCTGCGCGAGCGCAGCGAGGACATCGCGGGCCTGGTGACGCACCTGGCGGCCAGGCAGGGCCGGTCCGTCGAGCTGTCTGCCGAGGCGCTGCGCTGCCTGCAGCGTTATGCCTGGCCCGGCAATGTGCGCGAACTCGAGAACGTCGTGCAGCGGGCGCTGATCCTCAGCCGCGACCGCGTGATCGAGCTGCGCCACCTGCCCGCGGACATGACCGCCGATGCCCGGGTCGCCGCCACGGCCGAGGCGGTCGCGGACGCCACGGACGACCGGGCCCTGGCGGCGATGCCGCTGGACCTGGCCCGGGCCACGGAGGCGCTGGAGTCGCGCCTCATCGCGGAGGCGCTGCGACGCACCGACGACAACAAGCGGCGCGCGGCGGCCTTGCTGGGCATCAGCGAACGCACGCTCTGGTACAAGCTCGGTCGCGCGAAGCAGTGAGCGCGTGACGGTTCGACGTCGATGGCGGGCAGGGTGCCCGCGACGGGCCCCGGCTCAGGCGAAGGCCGGCATGCCGCCATCGGGCAGCCAGCGCGTGACCTGGCCCGTCGCGCCCACCAGCACGTGGGCCACGCCCTGGTCGCGCAGGAACGCCGGGCCGTCGACGCCCTTGAGCATCGCGATCGTGGTGAGCGCGCCGGCCGCCAGGCAGGCGGGGGCGACGACGCTCACCGATTGCCAGTCGTGCACGGGCCAGCCCGTGCGCGGATCCAGCACGTGGCAGTAGCGACGGCCGGCGTGGTCGATGTAGCGCTCGTAGTCGCCGCTGGTGGCCAGGGCGCCATCGCCCAGGCGGACCTCGGCGGCGAGCTCGCCGGCGTTGCGCGGATGCGCGATGCCCAGCAGCCACGGCTGGCCGTCGCGCATCGGGCCCAGCAACCGGATGTCGCCGCCCAGGTTGACGTAGCCGTGCGCATGGCCGGCCTCGCGCAACAGCGTCGCCGCGCGGTCGGCGGCGTATTCCTTGCCGATGCCGCCCAGGTCGAGCTGCATGCCGGCCACCGGCAGGCAAACGCCGGCCTCCGACAACACGACGCGCTGCCAGCCGACCAGCGGCAGCAGCGCCGCGACCGCCGCGGGGTCGGGCGGACGCGACGCACGGAAGTCCCAGGCCCGGCGCAGCACGCCCGACGTGATGTCGAACAGTCCGTCGCTGGCCTCGTGCAACTGCGCGGCGAACGCGAGCAACTGCCGCGTCTCGTCGTCGATGGCCACCGGCGCGCCGGTGCCGGCCGCCGCGTTGATGCGCGACAGGATGCTGTCGGCCCGGTAGCGCGAGTACTTGGACTCGATGCGGTGCACCTCGGCCGCCGCCCGTTGCACCGCGTCCGCGGCGTCGCGGTCGCGGCGGGCCACGCCGTCGATCCTCACCCGGCAGGGCGAGGCCATGGCGCGGAACTCGTGCAGCAGGCCGGGTTGCATGCTCCGATCATCACTCAGAAAGTGCGCTTGATCCCGACCTGCCAGATGAAGGCGGACAAGGGCGACAGTCCCGGCGAGCCCGAGCCGATCACGCGAAAGCCGCTCTGCTGGCGATAGACATCCAGCTTGGCGTCCATCGACCAGTTCGAGTCGATGGCCCAGTCGTACTTGGCGCCCACGTTGACGGCGCCATAGGCCGACAGCCGCTGGTCCAGGCTGTAGAAGCCGCTCTGGTCGGCCGGCGCGGGATAGCTGGCCGAGGCGGCATTCGGGTTCACGTAGAACGATGCCGCGCCCTGCGTGTAGTAGCGCAGGCTGGGCGTGAACGTCGAGTGGCCGTCGTCGCCGACGGGCACGGCCAGCGCGAGGTCGAACGTGTGCGAGCGGATGCCGAAGGTGTCGCCGTAGTAGCGGTAGCCGAGCTTGAGCGCCGAGCCACCCAGCCAGTGGTTCCAGCGTGTCTGGACGATGTTGGCGGCGCGCCGGTCGGGCCGGTTGTCGAACGACTTGTACGGGTCGTTGAGGTAGCCGTTCTCGAGGCTGCGCGTGTAGGAGACCTGCACCAGGTCGAGCGCGCTGAGCGCCTGCGTCAGCCCGATCTCGAACTCGTTGGTGTCCTTGTGCGCGTTGTGGACGACCTGGGTGTGCGGGTTGTTGACGTCCCGCGTCACGCCGACGCCGACATTGAGCGTGGTGTTCTGGTCGGGGGTCGAGAAGCGCGCCGACGTGGACAAGGCGTTGGACGTGTAGTCCGATTCCTTCGATGTGGCGCCGCCCACGCTGACGGCAGCGCGGTCGAAGTAGCGCGTGAGCTTGAGGTCGCCGCCGGTGCGCCGGTCGTGGAATTTCACGAAGCTGCTCGAATTCGTGTAGTACGCCGGCGAGGCGCCCGAGATCTCGTCGACGGTCAGGCTGCCCTCGGCCGACCATTGGCGCCCCAGCGGGATCAACGCATAGACCGACGGCGACGTCACGACGATCCGGTCCAGCAGGTTGCTGCCCCAGTTCAGGTTCGACAGGCCACCGCCGCCGCCCCCACCGCCCCCGCCGCCGCCGCCGCCGCCGCCGCTGGCCGAAGAGACCGTCGCGTGTCCCTGCGCCGGACTCACGCCCTGCACCGACTGCTTGACCGCGGTCGCGCCGGCGATGTTGATGCCGGCGTTCTTGTCCTGGGCGTCGCGGTAGCCGGAGACCTTGATCTCGACCACCGCCTGTTGCGGCGCTTCCTCGGCCCGCGCCGTGGCGCACATCACGCCTGGCAGCGCGCACGCGGACAGGACGATGGCACCGAGCTTCGTGCGATGGACGGATTCAGTTGCAGCCACAGCCACCTCCGCCCACGCCGTCGCCGCCCTTGGAGTCTTCCTTGCTGAAGTAGATGTGCGAGAAGAACGCCGACTCGAGCGGGTCGGTGTCCATCTTCATGACGTTGCGCGCGAGTTCGGCCTTCTCCCAGGGCTGGGGCGGTTGCACGTGGGCACAGCCTGCGCACAGCAGGCCGGCCGCGCAGGCGGCGGCGGGGACGAGTCTTTTCATGGGTTCGGTGTTCCGGAAGTGGGCGGACGCCGTCGACGGGACGGACGTCGCGCGGGATCAGTTCTGGGCGTGGGCCAGGGCCTGCTGGATGCCGGCCTCGACCTCGGCCGTGTCCTCGGCGCGGAAGCCGTTGTGCACGAGCAGCACCTTGCCGTCGGCGCCGATCAGGATGGACGTGGGCATGCCGCGGATCGCGTACTGCCTGGGCGTGACGCCCTGCACGTCGAAGGCGACGCGAAACCGCGGCGGCAGGGCGGCCAGGAAGGCGCGCGCGTCGTCGCTGTGCGTGTCTACATCGATCGCCACGATCTCCAGGCCCTTGCTGCCGTAGCGCGACTGCACGTCGTTCATCCACGGAAAGGACTGCTTGCAGGGGCCGCACCAGGACGCCCAGAAGTCCAGGTAGACGACCTTGCCGCGCAGGTCGGCCAGGCGCACGGTGGGCGCGCCCGACTGCGGGTCGCGGGTGGCGGGCAACTGGAAGTTCGGGGCCACGTCGCCGACGGCCGCGGCCCGGGCCGGCAGGGTGCCCGCGAACAGCAGGGCCAGGCCCATCAGGCCTGCCGCGGCGCCGCGGGGCAAAGCGCGGCGTTGGCGGCTCGAAACGGTCGGGGGTATCGCATTTCTCGACATCGAGATCCTTCGGGGAAAGGTTGCAGGGGCGGTCGTCGCGCCGCACGTCGCACCGTCGGATTGCAAGCTTCGAGCCATGCCGGGGGCATCGATGCGAAACCACATGTTTCGCCCGCACGGTCGTCCGGGGCGAAGGGTTCGCTGCAACGGCGTGCGGGGGCCGTCCTCGCGGCCGGCGCCGCGGCCGCGGACCCCGCAACGCGGTGCGTACCGCGCAAGAACTTGCGCGCCCGCTGCGCAAGCTTCGGCCGGCGCCACGCGTGCCGCGCGGCGATCCACCGCCGACGCGACCCCGTTCGTCCCGGCGAATGCATTCCGGCGTCCGCTTGGCGTGAAGCTTGCGGGAAGTGCGGTGCCGGGCATCGCCATGCCTGGCCTGCATCCACACGCCCTCCCGACGAAGAACCCGCCATGTCCCTGTCCCGCCTGCTCGCGCTCCTGCTCTCCTTCGCCTGCGTGCTGTCCGCGCGGGCGGCCGACGACTTCCTCGATCCCGACCAGGCCTTCCAGCCTTCGGTGCGGGTGCTCGATGCCCGGCGACTCGAGCTGCGCTACAAGGTGGCCGGCGGCTACTACCTGTACCGCGAGCGCTTCAGGTTCGCATCGCCGGATGCGACCCTGGGCGAGCCGCTACTGCCGCCAGGCGACCGGCACCACGACGCGGCGCTGGCCCAGGACGTCGAGACGTATCGCGACGCGGTCGTCGTGGTGCTGCCCATCGTGGCGGCCGGCCCGGCCTTCACGCTGGCCGCCACCCACCAGGGCTGCGCCGACAAGGGCCTGTGCTATCCGCCGCAGTCGCGCACCGTGGTGGTGACCTTGAAGGCGTTCGGCGCCGAGGCCGATTCGGCCCGGTTCGTGCCCGCGGCCGACGCGGCCGCCGCCGTCGTGCCCGGCGTTGCCGCCGGGGCGTTGGCCGCACCGGCCGGCCCCGGGGGTGCCGAAGTCGGGGGCGCGCCGTCGCGCGACGACGAAGGCCGGCTGGCCGCCGCGCTGGGCGGCGGCCGGCTCGTCCTGATCATGCCGCTGTTCTTCGTCGCCGGCCTGCTGCTGTCGCTGACTCCCTGCGTGTTGCCGATGGTGCCCATCCTGTCGTCCATCATCGTCGGCCAGGGCGCGAGCGTGACGCGGCTGCGCGGCTTCACGCTCGCGCTGGCCTACGCGCTGGGCATGGCCCTGCTGTACACCGCGCTGGGCGTGGCCGCCGGCCTGCTGGGCGAGGGACTGGCCGCCTGGTTGCAGAAGCCCTGGGTGCTGGCCACGTTCGCAGGGCTGCTGGTGCTGCTGTCGCTGTCGATGTTCGGACTCTACGAGCTGCAATTGCCGTCCGCGCTGCGCGACGGGCTGTCCAGCCAGGGCGACCGCATGCGGGGCGGACAGCATGCGGGGGTGTTCGCGATGGGCGGCATCTCGGCACTGGTGGTCAGCCCGTGCGTGGCCGCGCCGCTGGCCGCGGCCCTGCTGCACATCAGCCGCACCGGCGACGCCGTGCTCGGCGGGCTGGCGCTGTTCATGCTGGCCATGGGCATGAGCGTGCCGCTGCTGCTGGTAGGGGCGTCGGCCGGCGCGCTGCTGCCGCGCGCCGGGGCCTGGATGGACCGGGTCAAGCACGTGTTCGGCCTGCTGCTGATCGCCGTGGCCATCTACACCGTGCAGCCGGTGCTCGCGCCGCTGGCCGCGATGGCCTGCTGGGGCGTGCTGCTGATCGTCGGCGGCGCCACGCTGGGCGCTTTCGAGTCCGTTGCCGCAGGCACCCATGCGGGCGTCGGCCGCGCCGTCAAGGGCATGGGCCTGGTGCTGGCGCTGCTGGGGGTGCTGCAGTTCGTCGGCATCGCCAGCGGCGGGCGCGATCCCGCGCAGCCGCTTGCGCGCCTCGCGCAGGCGCGCGCAGGCGCGGGTGACGGCGCGCCGGTGTCGGCCGAGGCCGGCCCGCACTTCGACCGCGTGACCAGCGTCGCCGAACTGGAGCGGCGCCTGCAGACCGCCGGCCGTCCGGTGATGCTCGATTTCTATGCCGACTGGTGCGTCTCGTGCAAGGAGATGGAGGCACAGACCTTCGTCGACCCGGCGGTGCACGCGCGCATGGACAAGGCGCTGCTGCTGCGCGCCGACGTCACCGCCAATTCCGACGCCGACCGCGCGCTGCTCAGGCGCTTCCACCTGTTCGGCCCGCCCGGCCTGATCTTCTTCGACGCACAGGGCCACGAGCGGCAAGCCGTGCGCGTGGTCGGCTTCCAGGACGTCCCGCGCTTCGGCGGCAGCCTGGCCGTCGCCGGGCTCTGAGCAGCGGTACCCGTCGTCGTCCGAGCATGCAGGCCCGAGGGCGTCCGGCCCGCAAGGCGTTGCGGGCCCCGCAAGTTCGTTCGTGCACCTCGCGCCCGAGCGGGCGCGATGCGCCGCGTTGCACGCACCGCGTCGCGCGTGGTCGCCCCGGGAGCGACAGCTTGCTGACAGCCCCGGCGTCCCGGGGTCGCCAATGGCCCGGAGCTTGCGATTGAAGGTCACGGGGGCACTTCGCCGCCGTTCGCACTGGAAGGCGCAGGATGGCTGAGACCTTGAGGGAAGTACCCGGCCATGCGCCGCGCACCGGCACGGCCTGGTCGGTGTCGATGAACGGCGCCATGACGCCCGCGCTCGCGACGAGGCGCCCGCCGATCCCGGCCATGCCGGGCAAGCCTGCCGCCGGCGCGCACGACGGTGTCGTGCTGTCGATCGTCGTGCCGACCTTCAACGAGGCCGGCAACATCGGCGAGCTGCTGCGCCGCATCGATGCCTGCCTGGCGGGTGTCGACTGGGAAGTGCTCGTGGTGGACGACGACTCCGCCGACGGCACGGCCGACCTCGTCGCGGCGCTGGGATTCGGCGACCCCCGCATCCGCTGCCTGCGCCGCATCGGCCGGCGCGGCCTGTCCGGTGCCTGCCTCGAAGGCATGGCGCTGGCGCGCGGCCGGCACATCGCGATCATGGACGCCGACCTGCAGCACGACGAGCGCCTGCTGCCGGCCATGCTGCGCGCCCTCGCGACGGGCGACACCGACCTGGTGGTCGGCTCGCGCTATGTCGACGGTGGTTGCGTCGCAGCCTGGAATCCGACGCGGCGGGCGCTGTCGCGCACGGCCACGCTCCTCACGCGGGCGTTGCTGCGCGTCGAACTCAGCGATCCGATGAGCGGGTTCTTCATGATCCGCGGCGAGGCGCTGCGCGGGCTTTCCGTGCGCGGCGCCGACAAGGGCTTCAAGCTGCTGCTCGACCTCGTCGTCTCGGCCCCGGTGCCGCTGCGCGTCGTCGAGCTGCCCTATCGCTTCGCGGTGCGGCAGGCGGGCGAGAGCAAGCTCGGCGCCGGCGTCGTCTGGTGCTTCCTGGCCCTGCTGCTGCGCCGACTGCCCGACCGGATTCCGGGACGCTTCGTCCGGTTCTGCGCGATCGGCGGTTCGGGCGTCCTGGTCCACCTGTCGGTGCTGTGGGCGCTGCAACGCTGGCTGGGTGCTTCCTTTCCCGCGGCGCAGACCGGGGCCGTGCTGGTCAGCATGGCCAGCAACTTCGGCCTCAACAACGGACTGGCGTTCGCCGACCGGCGCCTGCACGGCGCGCAGCTGTTGACGGGCCTGTGCCGCTTCGCCTGGCTGTGCGCCTTCGGAGCCGTGGTCAACGTCGTCGTGGCCGAGGCCCTGCATCGCGCCGGCGTCGACCGCTTCGCGGCCGCCGGCGCCGGCATCGTCGCCGGGGCGGTCTGCAACTACCTGAGCGTGTCGAGGTTCGTATGGCGCTCGTAGGCGCGCTGCAGGCGTCGCGCCGGTTCGTCGCGCACGCGTCGTGGCGACCGTCGCTGTCGGCCGGCTGGCTGGTCGCGACCGGCGTCGTGCTGCACCTGGTGCTGGCGGCCTCGACGGCGCTGTCGCCCGACGAGGCCCACTACGCGCTGTACGGCGAGCATCCGGACTGGAGCTATTTCGACCATCCGCCGCTCGTCGGCTGGCTGCAGGCGCCGTTCGTCGCCGCCAGCGGCCACGACCTGCCGATGCGGGTGGTGCCGATGCTGGCCTGGCTGGTCGCGGTGCGCCTGATGATGGCGTTGTGCCGGCGCCTGCCGATGGCGGCCGACGGCGACCGGCCCGATGCTGCGCGCGTCGACGGCTGGGTGGCGCTGATGATGCTCGCCAGCCCGATGCTGAACCTGCTGGGCGTCGCGCTCGTGCCCGACACCTTGCTGATGGCGCTGGTGCCCGCCGTGATGTCGGTGACCTGGAGCCTGCGGTCGCCGGCGATCGCGTCCGGCCAGGCCCGCTGGCTCCTGCTGGCGCTGCTGCTGGGGCTGTGCCTGCTGTCGAAGTACACCGGCCTGTTCGTCGTGCTCGGGGCCTTGCTGAGCCTGTCGCGCTTCCATGGCGCGAGCCTGCTGCGGCGGCGCGGCGCCTGGACGTGCGCCCTCGTCGTCGTCGCGCTGGCGAGCCCGGTGCTGGCCTGGAACGTGCAGAACCACTGGGCCTCCGTCGCCTACCAGTTCGCGCATTCGATCGGCAACCAGGACTGGTCATGGCGGTCGGTGCTGCGCGCCGTGCTGCTGCAGCTGGCGCTCTACGGCCTTCTGCTGCCGATCGCCGCCGCGCGGGCGTGGCGCGCGAGGGCACGCTTCGGCGCCGCCGGGCCGCGCAGCGATGCGGGCGACGCACGGGCGCTGGTGCTGGCCTTCGCGGTGCCACTGCTGGTCGTCTTCGCCGCCATGGCAGGCCGCGGTTGCTCGCTGCCCCACTGGACCGCCTGCGGCTGGGTCGCGCTGGTGCCGCTGGCCGTGGCGGGCGTGCTGCGGATGGGCCCGCGCGGCGTCGGGGCCCTGGTGCTCTGGCAGGCGGCGCTGCTCGTCGCCATCCTCGGTGTCGTCCTCACGGGCGGCCCGGGCACCGAGGCCGGTGCGGCGGCGACGTCCGCCGCGGGCGTGCGCACCGTCGGCAAGCATCCCAATCCCGTCGCCGATCTGGTCGGCTGGCAAGCCGCCGCGGAACATGGCGCGGGACTGGTCGGACAGCACCGCGCCCGTGGACTGGCGGTGATGAACTGGTCGCTGGCCAGTCGGCTGGCGTGGTACGCCCGCCCGATGCCCGTGTTCGTCGTGCCCGATCACGACGACCAGTTCCGCCTGTGGTTCGGCGCGCTGCGGGCCGGCGACTCGGCGGTGGTGGTCGACTGGTCGTCGATGCCGCTGGCCGTGCCGATGGGGCCCGCCGGCTTCCGGACCTGTCGTCCGCTCGACCAGTTGCCGACCTTGTTCGACGGCCGCCAGCTGGCGCATTTCAGCTACCTGCTGTGCGAGCACTGGCGCGACGCCGACCCACGGCATTGATCGGTCTCTGACGGGCGGCAGGACGCCGGGCGCCAGCCTTGCTACGCTCGCGCTGCGGGCTGACCGGCTCGAGGCTCACACGGAGGCGCGTCGATGCCGCGGCACAGGAAAGAAACACACAGGATCAACACCGTCGGCTGGCTGCGTGCCGCGGTGCTCGGCGCCAACGACGGCATCGTCTCGACGGCCAGCCTGGTGCTGGGCATGGCGGGCAGCCAGGCCAGCCACGCCAACATCCTGCTCGCCGCGGTCGCGGGCCTGGTCGGCGGCGCCATGTCGATGGCCACCGGCGAGTACGTCTCGGTGTCGTCGCAGTCCGACACCGAACAGGCCGCGCTGGCGCAGGAGCGGCGCGAGCTCCAGGAGGACGGCCCGGGCGAACGGCGGGAGCTGGCCGCGATCTACGTGCACCGCGGGCTCGACCTTGCGCTCGCGCGCCAGGTGGCGGAGCAGCTCATGGCGCACGACGCGCTGGCGGCCCATGCGCGCGACGAGCTGGGCCTGTCCGACCTCACCGCCGCCAGGCCGTTGCAGGCGGCCATGGCGTCGGCCAGCAGCTTCGCGGTCGGCGCCGCGCTGCCGCTGCTGATGGTCGCGATCACGCCACCCGGCGCGGTGGCCGGGAGCGTGGCTGCCGCCGCCCTGGTGGCGCTCGCGCTGCTGGGTGGGCTGGCGGCCGGCACGGGCGGTGCGCGCATCGTGACCGGTGTCTTCCGGGTGACCTTCTGGAGCGCGCTGGCCATGGGGGTGACCTTCGGCATCGGCCGCGCGGTGGGCGTGTCGATCGCGTGAGCGGTCGCCGATCAGGCTGCCGGCGTGGCCCGGGTTGCATCGCAGCCGGAGTCCTCGGGCCTCACACCGTGCCGTGGGCCGTCACTGCCAATCTGGCAGGGAGAAGCTGCCACCGCGGTCTGCCAAGCGGGCCCCGGGCGGGCGCCGGGTCGGCGCGACCGTCGGTCTGGGTCCGAAAAAATCAACGGAATCAACGGCTTGCGTCGCCGTCGGGCGTCACCTGTGCGATGGCACGCGTCTTGATAGCTCCTGTCCGGGCGCGCCGATCCTGGCGGTGTCCGGATGAACAACCCAAGGAGACTGAGATGCGAAGCAACGAAGGCATGTTGGACCGCGGACTGCGGATCGGAGGCGGCCTGCTGCTGATCGGCCTGGCCGCCGCGGGCGTCGTCGGCGCCTGGGGCTACATTGGCGTGGTGCCCCTGGTCACCGGCGCCGTGGGCCTGTGCCCGCTGTATTCGATCCTGGGCATCAATACCTGCCCCGTCGAACGTCGCTGAACGCCGGGGCGCCGATGTGGCCGATCGCGCCGAGGAGACCGACGATGAACCAGCGCAGCAAGCTCCAGATCGAAGGTTTCTTCGATCCGGCCACGTGGACCGTCAGCTACATCGTCCTGGACGGGACGAGCCGCCACTGCGCCTTGCTGGACACCGTGCTCGATTTCGACGCCGCGTCGGGCCGCACGTCCACCCTCCATGCCGACCGGCTGGCTGCGCGCGTGCGCGAGCTCGGCGCGCAGGTGCAATGGATCCTGGAGACCCATGTCCACGCCGACCACCTGTCCGCCGCGCGCTACCTGAAGCAGCACCTGGGCGGGCGGATCGGCATCGGCGAGCGCATCACCACCGTGCAGGCGGTGTTCGGAGCGCTGTTCAACGAAGGCAGCGAGTTCGCGCGCGATGGCCGCCAGTTCGACCACCTGTTCGCCGACGGCGAGGCCTTCGCCATCGGTTCGCTGCCGGCGCGTGCGATGCATACCCCCGGCCATACCCCCGCCTGCATGACCTACATCGTCGGCGACGGCGAAGCCGCCGGCGCCCGCAGCGCGGCCTTCGTCGGCGACACGCTGTTCATGCCGGACTACGGCACGGCCCGCTGCGACTTCCCCGGCGGCGACGCGCGCACGCTCTTCCGCTCCATCAACAAGGTGCTGAGCCTGCCCGCGTCCACCGAGCTGTACATGTGCCACGACTACCAGCCCGGCGGTCGCGAGGTGCGCTTCATGAGCACCGTGGCCGAGGAGCGCGAGCACAACGTCCATGTGCGCAACGGCATCGGCGAGGAGCAGTTCGTTGCCATGCGCCACGCGCGCGACGCGACGCTCGGCATGCCCGCGCTGATGCTGCCGTCGGTCCAGGTGAACATGCGCGCCGGCGAACTGCCGAAGGCGGAATCCAACGGCGTGCGCTACCTGAAGCTGCCGCTGGACGCGCTCTAGCGTTCGTCCGCTGGCGGGGCGCGCGCCGCTCGGGCAGCATCCGGGTTCCGACTCACCCGCGCGGGGCCCGCCGCCCGCGCCTGCCGCCGATGGAAACGCCCGCTCCCACCGCGACGCCCGCGCTGCGCCACTTCGACGACCTGCCCGGCCCGCGCGGCGTGCCCTTCTTCGGCAACCTGCTGCAGATCGACGCCACCCGCATGCACCTGCAGCTCGAGCAATGGTGCGAGACCTTCGGGCCGGTGTTCCGGCTGCGGCTGGGGCGCCGGCAGGTGGTGGTGGTCGGCGACCACGCGCTGATCGCCACGGCGCTGCGCGACCGGCCCGACGGCTTCCGGCGCACCACCCGCTTCGAGCAGGTGTGGACGGAGATGGGGCTCGTGGGCGGCGTCTTCGGCGCCACCGGCGAGGCCTGGAAGCGCCAGCGCCGCATGGTGATGGCGGGGTTCGACCCGGCGCACGTCAAGCGGTATTTCCCGTCGCTGCAGCGCGTGGCGCTGCGCCTGGTCGAGCGCTGGCGGCAGGCCGCGCGCCGCGACGCCACCATCGACCTGCAGGCCGACCTGACGCGCTACACGGTCGACACCATCGCTGGCCTCGCGTTCGGCGCGGACGTGGACACGCTCGGCTCCGACGAGGACGTCATCCAGCGCCACCTCAACCGCATGTTCCCGGCGCTGTCGCGCCGCCTGTTCGCACCGCTGCCGACCTGGCGCTGGTGGCCGTCGGCCGCGGACAAGGCGCTCGTTCGCAGCGTCGCCGAGGTCAACGCCGCGGTGGACGACTTCATCGCCCAGGCCCGCGCGCGGCTGCAGGCCGACCCGGCGCTGCGCGCGCATCCGCACAACCTGCTCGAGGCGATGCTGGTGGCCGCCGACGAGCCCAGCAGCGGCATCACCGACCGCGAGGTGGCCGGCAACGTGCTGACGATGCTGCTCGCCGGCGAGGACACCACCGCGAACACGCTGGCCTGGACGCTGCACCTGCTGTGGGCCAACCCGGCGACGCTCGCGCGCGCGGTGGCCGAGGTGCGTGGGGTGTGCGGGGCGGTCGGTGCGCCCACCTTCGAGCAGGTCGGTCGGCTCGACTACATCGAGGCCTGCGCGCACGAGGCCATGCGCCTGAAGCCCGTGGCGCCGCAGAACGGCATCGAGGCGCTGCGCGACACCACGCTCGGCGACCTCCGCATCCCGCGCGGCATGATCGTGCTGGCCGTGATGCGGCGCGACGCCACCAGCGAGCGCCATGTCGCCGACGCCGCTGCCTTCAGGCCGGAGCGCTGGCTGGGCGAGGGCGACCCCGCGGCCGCGGCCAGTTCGGCCCGGCGGGTGTCGATGCCGTTCGGCGCCGGCCCGCGCATCTGCCCCGGACGCTATCTCGCGCTGCTGGAGATGAAGATGGCGCTGGCCGTGACGCTCATGCACTTCGACCTGGCTGACGTGGGAACGGTGGACGGCCAGCCGCCGCGCGAGCTGCTGCAGCTGGCGATGGCGCCGGTGGGCCTGACCCTGAAGCTGCACGAGCGCGTCGAGGCCGCGACGGCCTGAGCGCGCGGCGCCGCCTCAGGGCCGGCGGCCCGCGGCCGGGAACGCGCGCGCGATCAGCGCCAGCGCCTCGGGCGCATCCCATTGCCGTGCGCCGTGCACCTTGTCGACCACGCGGCCGCGGGCGTCCACCAGGACGGTCAGGGGCAGGGTGCTGGCGCCCAGCATGTGTTCCCACAGCAGGTGCTCGTCGATGAAGTGGCTGATCGTGGCATTGGTGCGGGCCAGCAGCTGCCGGGCCTGTTCCGGATAGTCGTCGGTGGAGATGCCGATGAGGGTGAACGGCACCGGATGCTCGAGCCAGGCCAGCCGTTCGAGGGACTGCATCTCCTGCCGGCACGGGCCGCACCAGCTGGCCCAGACGTTGATGAGCAGCGGATGGCCGCGGTAGCTCGCGAGCCTGCGCGACGGCCCGTTCAGGCCCAGCAGCGGCCCGTCGCGCAGGGGTTGGCCGATCGGCACCTCGCCGTCGTCGCCCCGTTCGGCCCGGGCGGTGCCGGGGCCGGCAAGGCGGGCGACCAGCAGCGCCGGCAGCAGTTTGAGCACGCTCCGCCGCGAGTCGGCCTGGATTGATGTTGGGAGAGGCTTTGCCATGGCCTCAGTCTAGACGCGACGCGCTGCGCGGGCGGCCTCGGGTACCTGCGCGCTACGGCGTGTCGCGCATGAGCTTGCGCACCAGGCCGGTGGCCGTGTCGACGCCGTGCTTGCGCATCAGTCGGCTGCGATAGATCTCCACGGTGCGGTGGCTCAGGCCCAGCCGCTTGGCCGCCAGCTTGCTGGTCAGGCCTTCCACCAGCAGGGCGCCGATCTCGCGCTCGCGCGGCGTCAGTTCGACGTCGATCGGGTGCGTGGCCGACAGGTCCTCCAGCGACCAGATGCACGCGGCGTGCGGCCGCGCGCGATCGAGCGCGTAGCCCGAGACATGGCACCAGAACAGCGAGCGGTCGCCGATGCGGCGCATCACGCGTTCGTCGGTGTAGTGGCCCTCGCCGCTCTCGCTCAGGCAGGCGACGATGCGCGTGCCGGTGCGCTCGTATTCCTCCTTCGACGGATAGATCACCTCGAACGACTGGCCCACCAGCGTCTCGCGCTGCGTGCGGAACATCTCCAGCAGCTTGAGGTTGCAGTCGACGATCACGCGGTGGCGCGACAGCGCGACGGCCACCGGCGAGAACTCGAACGCGCTGCGGTAGTCGAGCGTCAGCTCCTCGACCCCTTGCGACGTTGTCGGCGTATTCAGCGATCCCATGTCTGTCCCCTCGCATGCCGGCTCGCGTTCGCGCCTGCGCCGTGGTCCGGCCGACGCGCTGCGGCACCCTTCAAACCCTGGCCCTCGCGCCGCGGCGTGCCGGCGCGGTGCGCGCCGGCGTCGTGCCGCCCAGGCGCTGCGTCAGCCGCTGCGCCACGTCCAGCAGCACCCCCCGGTGGCGCTCCAGCGTGGCGGCGTCCAGCGTCGCCTTGTTGATGCACATCGCGACGCCGGCCACCGCCCGGCCGCCCGCGTCGAACACGGGGGCGCCGAACGACAGCACGCCGGCGCGCACGCCCTCGTCGTCGATGCTGTACCCGCGGGCGCGGATCAGTTCCAGTTCCTCGAACAACTGGCGCGTGTCCGCCGGGCCCTTGCCGGTCAGCGTGGCCAGCGGCCCGTCGGGAAACATCTTGTGCAGCGTCGCGGGCGGCAGGAAGGCGAGCGTGGCCTTGCCGCTGCCCGACAGGTACGACGGCAGGCGCACGCCGACGTTGAACGCCAGGCCCAGCGGCCGCGTGCTGTTCCTGACCGCGACGTAGACCGAATCCGTGCCGTTGAGCACGGACAGGATGACCGACTCGTCGGTGGCCAGCCCGATCTCCTGCCACAGCGCGCCGAACTCCTGGGCGACGTTGGTGTCGGCGATGAAGGCCTCGGCCAGGCCCATCACGCGCGAGCCCACCAGGAAGGCGCCGTCGGCCTGCCTGCGCAGGTAGCCGTGGTGCAGCAGCGTGTTGCACAGGCCGTGCACGGTGCTCTTGGGCAGCGCCAGTTCGCTGGCCAGCAGCGTGGCCGACATCGGGTGGCGCTGGCGCGCGAGGCGCTCCATCAGCATCAGCGCGCGACCGACCGCGGGCACCAGCGGCGCGGGCGTCCCGCCCCGAGTGGACGGGCCGGGCGATTTCCGGGTAGCCGTGTCTGACAAGAGGATCCTTTGCTTGCTGGTTCAGCCAGCTGAACTCGATTCAGCGGGGAAGACCAAAGTCTAGCAAGTCCGCACCAAATTGATGGCTGCCCGCAAGGTTCCGAGGGTAAGCACGGGGGCCGGCGGCGGGCGGGCCGCCGGTCGCGCGCGCCATTGCAAACGGGTGAAACGGCCCAACACCTGTAGTTGCGCGGAGAGTTGCCGCCGCGCACGCCTCCCTGGCCATTCCCGCACACCGAGAGAAACATGTCCCGCAAGGCCCGAATCCTTCTTTCTGCTCGCAAGCAGTTCGCCTCGTGCGGCTATGCGGGGGCGAGCCTGCGCACCATCGCGGCCCAGGCCGACGTTTCACTGACCTTGCTCAACCACCATTTCGGGAACAAGGCGGAGCTCCTGGCCGCCGTCGACGAGGCCTGCTCCGGGCCGGGCAAGGAGCGGATCGCGGCCCTGCGTTCGGTCATGCGGGCCGGCACCCACTCGTACACCGCGGCACAGTTGCTCGAGACCTGGGTGCACTCGGATTTCGAGATCGCGGGACAGGTCGACGGCGACTCGCTGCTGCGATTCTTCGCCCGCATGAGCCTGGACGGCGAGGCCGAGTCGGCGCCGCTGGTCGAACGGCTCGACCTCGCCGCCGAGGTGCTGATCCGGGGCCTGATGGACTGCTACCCCCTCAGCAGCCGGCGCAACGCCGCCAGTGCCTATCTGTTCGCCAGCGGCGCCGCGACGCAGTTCCTGCTGAGCGGCCCCCGCGTGTTCGGCGAGAGCGATGTGCGAGGCGCGCCCGGTCCGTCCCGGGCGGACGAGGTGCGGCTCCTGGCGATGCTCCATTCGGGCATCGAGGCCGCGATGGCCGGAGGCGTCGCCGACCTCGGCGTCGTGACCTGAGGTTCCTCGACGGCCGGGGGAACCGGCACGTCGACGCGGGCCCGGGCGCGTCTTCAGGCCCCGGCGTCGAACGCGGACTCGAGCTCGTCGACCAGGCTGCCGACGTAGGCGACCGCGGCGTGGATCGGCGCCGGCGAGTCCAGGTCGATACCGGCCATCTGCAGCAGCTCGAGCGGCTTGCGCGTGCCGCCGGCCCGCAGCACCGCCAGCCAGCGCTGGACGGCCGCGGGGCCTTCGTCGGCGACGCGTTGCGCCATCGCGGTGGCGGCGACCAGGCCCACCGAATACGTGTACGGGTACAGACCCATGTAGTAGTGCGGCTGGCGCATCCAGGTCATGCGTGCCCCCGCGTCGACCTCCAGGGCGTCGCCCCAGAACTCCGCCAGGATCTCGCCCTTGCAGCCGTTGAGCAGCGTCGCGGTGATGGCCTGGCCCGCCTCCGACAGCGCGTAGACGCGGTGCTGCAGCTCGGCTTCCAGCAGGTGGGTGACGAAGTTGTGGTGGTAGGTGCCCAGCAACTGCATGATCACGCTGCGCCGGGTGCGCGCGTCGGCGCTGCCGGCCAGGATGTGCCGGGCCAGCAGCATCTCGTTCATGATGGACGGCGCCTCCACGAACGGCATCGCCGGACGCATGTCGACGAAGCGCTGGTGCGCCATCGCCAGGGCGAAATGGCCGGCATGGCCCAGCTCGTGCGCCAGCGTGAAGACGTTGCGCATCGTGCCGGCCCAGGTGACCAGGATGTACGGGTGCACGCCGTACGGCGACGAGCAGAACGCGCCCGAGGACTTGCCGACGTTGTCGGCGCGGTCCACCCAGCGCCGCGTCAGCGCCTCGCGCACGAACGCGACGTACTCGGGCCCCATCGGCGCCATCGAGGCCAGGAGGGTGTCGCAGGCGTCCTCGTAGCGCACCTGCGGCTCGAAGACGGGATCCAGCGGCGCCTTCAGGTCGCAGTACAGCAGGCGGTCGAGGCCCAGCACGCGGCGGCGCAGCCGCGCGTAGCGACGCATGTGCGGGGCCAGTTCGGTGCGGATGATGCGCAGGATGTCGGTGTACAGCGACGCGGGCACCTGGTGCGGCTGCAGCAGGAAGTCTTCGGTGCTGCGGTAGCGGCGCAGCCGCGCCAGCGCCACGTTCTTCTTGACCTCGGTGGCGAAGGTCGCGGCGTAGGTGTTGTTGCAGGACGCGAGGCCGGCACTGAAGGACGCCCACGCCGCGCGGCGCACGCCGACGTCCGCATGCGACTCGTAGGTCGACTCGAACAGGTTGAAGGAATTGGGCCGCTGCGTGCCCTGCGCGTCCACGAAGGGCGCGAAGCGGATGTCGCTGGACTTCGAGCGGTTGTAGATCGTCGCGGGCGCGCCCAGCACCTCGCCGAGCGACGCCAGCACGCCTTCGGTCTCCGCGCCCAGTCGGTGCGGCCGGGTCTCGAGCAGCTTGCCCAGCGGCACGCGGTGTGCGGCCAGGCCGTCGTCCTGCGCGAGGAACCGCTCGACGGTGCCCGCCGGCAGGTCGAGGATCTCGGCGTCGACGAAGGCGATGCTCGCGGCCAGCCGGGCCGCCAGCGCGTTGACGCGTGCGAGCGCCGCCTGGTGCTGCGGGTCGGTGCCGTCCTGCGCGTTGCGCAGGTAGGCGAAGGTGCTGACCCGCATGAAGCGCTGCTGCAGCGTCTCCACCGTGTCCAGGCAGCGCGCCAGCGTGGCGGCGCCGTCGCCCAGGCGGCCCTGCCAGGGCGCCACCTCGGCCCGCGCCGCGTCGACCGCGTCGAACTCGGCCTCCCACTGCGGCAGGGAGGCGAACAGGTCGCCCAGGTCCCAGGTCGATTCGAGGGGCACGTCGGCCCGTGCGAGACGGCTTTGCATGTCGGTTCGTCCAGGAGGTCGAGGGCGGTGCAGCGGGCGCGCCCGGCGATCGGGCGGCCGGAGGCGCCCGGCTGGCGGCCACGTTAGCACGCGCCGCCGGCGCGTTCAGGACGCCGGTGTCGCCTGGCCAGCCATGCCCAGGCGGGCCGCCAGCGCCAGCAACCCCGCGTTGACCGGATTGCGGTGCAGGAAGCTGTCGCGGAATTCGTCCGGCACGTCCGCGCGGGCGCGGGCCAGCACCCAGTCGCGTCCCCGTGCGACGACCTGGCGGCCCTGCGCCTGGTTGCCGGCGGCGAACAAGGCCTTGCCGCAGATCAGCCACAACTCGGCGCGGTACCCGTAGGGGTAGTCGTGCGTCTCGGCCAGCGCGAGCGCGGCCAGGGCATGCTGGCCTGCTGCTCGCGCGTCGGCTTCGACCAGCGCCTCGGCGGCATAGAGGTGCGTGGCCATCACATGGCCGGCGAAGCCGTGCAACCGGCATCGGCCCCGGATGTCCTCGAACGCGGCCGCGGCCTGCTCCGCGGGAAGCGATCGCGCCAGCGCCATCTGCAGGGTCTCGCGGTAGGACTGTCCGCAGCCGGGCGGCAACCAGGCCAGGGTCGCCTCCAGGGCGGGCTCGCCCGGTTCGGCCCGCTGGCGTCGAAGCGCGCAGTCGGCCAGCGCGATGCGCACCCGCAGGCCGGCGTTGCCGCTGCCGGCCACCGGCGGGCTGGCGACCAGGTGCTGCACCCGCGACCACTGGCCGAGTCGTTCGAAGCAGGTCAGGCGGGCGACGCCCAGCTGGGCGCTGCTGTCGGCGTAGTGGCGGGTCGCCAGCTTGCTGGCCTGGTCCACGGCCTCCAGCGCCTGGCCGAAGCGGCCCGCGCGCTGCAGGGCCTGGCACAGGGAGGTCATGATGATCCCCGTGTTGGCCGGCAGCGAGTCGTGCAGGCGGGTGATCTCCAGCGCCTGCGTCAGCAGGTCCAGTGCCTCGACCAGCGCGCCACGCTCGCCCACGGTCCTGCCCATGTTGCTCAGCACGGTGGCCAAGTGGTGCGGTTCGCCGACCTCGTGCGCCAGCGCGATCGCCCGCCGGTGGTGGGCCATCGCCTCTTCCTGGTGGCCCAGGTCGCCGTGCAGCAGGCCGAGGTAGGTGTGCAGTTCGCCCTGGCGAACGGAGGGCGCGTGGGCCTGGACCCAGGCCGAGCACGCCTGTGCCTGCGCCAGCGCCTCGGCCAGGCGATGCAGCCGCAGCAGCAGGATGACCAGGAAGATCCGGCACGTGGTCGCCTGGGCGTCCTCGCCCAGGCGCAGCGCCTCGTCGAGTGCACGCGACGCGAGCGATTCGGCCACCGCGTCGTCGCGTCGCATCATCGCCAGGTCGGCGCGCTGCACGGTGGCCTGCAGGGCCTGCGACGGCGTGGCGGCCAGCGCGTCCAGGCGGTCGCAACGCGCCAGCGCCGGCGTCGTGTCCCGGTCGAGGACGAGTCCGATGCGGTTGGCCTCGAACTGGCTGGCGAAGGCGGCGTTCCTGTCGCCCGTGGCGAGTTCGAGGTCCGCCTTGCGCTCGAGGAACCGGAGTTGCTCGCCGATGCGCAACGCCTTCGCCGCCCGCCGCGCGGCCAGGCCCAGCCAGTGCGGCGCGCGCGCCGGCGATTCGCCGGCGATCCAGTGGCGCGCGATGTGGGCCGGTTCGCCGTCGTGGTTCTCCAGCCAGCCGGCCACCTGCCGATGCGCGTGCGCCGCGATCGCCGCCGGCACGCTGCGCAGCACCGCGTCGAACACGAGGTCGTGCACGAACTGCGTGCCCTTGAGCACCTGCGCCGACTCCAGCTCGCGCCACGAGTCCGCCAGCGACAGCGCGCTGACGCCCAGCACCGACTCTGCCATCTCGATGCTGAATTCGACGCCCGCGATGCTGGCCAGCCGAGCCAGCGCCGCGGCGCCGGGCGAGAGGCGCTCGATGCGCTGGTCGATCAGGCGATCCACCGACCCCGGTCGCGGCAGGCCGGCGTGCGGCAGCACCTCGGTGCGGCCTTCGAGCCAGGCCTGCTTGAGCGTCTCCAGCACGAACAACGGGTTGCCGCCCGTCTGCCGCCACAGCTGCGCGGCCATCGCGGCCGAGCCGACGGCCAGGTCCAACGTGTCGATCAGCTCGGCCAGCGCGGCCTCGTTGAGGGGCGTGACGACGATCAGGGTCGAGCGGACCGCCTCGGCGAGCGCGGCCTGCAGCGTGCGCAGCGCACTGCCCGCATCGGAGGGGCGGAAGCCCACGGCCCAGCGCAGTGCGGAGAGCTGGTCGTCGGTCATCAGCGCGAGCAGCATCTCGAGGCTGGCCGCGTCGGCGAAATGCAGGTCGTCGATCACGATGCCCTGCAGGCCGGCCGTGCACCGCAGGTAGTCCGCGAGGGCCTTGCGCAACCGCAGGCCTTCGCCGTGCAGCGGCCCGGCCGACGCGTCGCCCAGCTCGGGCAGCAGGCGGGCGAGGGCGGCGCGCGTCTCGACGTCGGTGGGCAGGCCGGCGCCGGCTTCGCCGACGGCGCGCAGCAGGCGCGCCAGCGTGGCGAACGGCACGTCGGCGTCGCCGGGGCGCGCGGCCGCGGACACCACGTCGGCGCGCCGCTCGGCGAACTCCTTCAGCAGGCGGCTCTTGCCCATGCCGGCCTCGCCGACGATGGTCGCCACCTGCGCGGCGTCCCAGGCCTGGGCCAGCAGGCGGTGCTCGCGCTCGCGCCCGATCGTCTGCGGAGGCCGCAGCACGGCCATCGGCAGGGCCCGCTGCGCGCGCGCGACGCCGCGGGGCCCCACCCGCTCGACCGTGGCCAGCAAGGCGAGCGTGGCGGGCGAGGGCCGCACGCCGAGCTCGTCCTTGAGCACGCGTTCGCAGGCGTCGAAGGCGGCCAGCGCCGAGGCCCGATCGCCACCCAGGTAGTGCAGGCGCATGACGCGCTGGTGCGCCAGTTCGGAGATGGGTTCGTCGCGCAGCAGCGCCTGCGCCGCGCGCAACGCGCCGGCGGTGTTGCCGGCGTCCTCCAGCGCCTGCGCGCGGGCGCGCAACGCGTCGCGCGCCCGTTCCGCGCGCGCCTCGCGCTGGCGCATCAGCCACTGGTCGAAATCCGGGGCGTCGCCGAAGCTCAGGTTGCCCAGGACGTGCCGCGCGCCGGCGAGGTCGTGGCCCAGTCCGTCGACCAGGCGCAGGCTCTGCGCGCCGACGGCCACGTCCACGCCCAGCGCGCGCTTGAGCCGGAACAGGCGCTGGCGCAGCACGGTGCGGGCCTGTGCCTGCGACGCCGCGGGCCACAGCAGCGGCCCCAGCCGTTCGCGCGGCGTGGGGCCCTCGATGGCGAGCCAGGCCAGCAGCGCCGCGTCGCGCGCGGCCAGGCCGACGATGCGGCCGTCGCCCAGCACGATCTCGTGCGCGACCGCCAGGCGCAGCCGCAACGCGCCTGCCGGACGATCCGCGGCGACGGCGACGCCGTCGTCCGCCGCCCCGACCTCGCCGCTGTCCGCCACGTCCCCCCGCGCTCTCCCCATCCTGCATCCTCTCGTTGCGGTCCATCAGACCACCGGCCCGGACGGCGCGCAATCCCGCAAGCTTGATCCGACGCAAGCTGTTGCCAGTTCGCGGCGGCGCCTTGCGCCGTAACGCTGCCATAACGCAGGGCCTGCCACAGTGGCGCGACAGCCTCGACGTCGGACCGTTCGGGCAACGCCGCGGTGCCGAGGCCGGTGGTCGCGGGCTCGAAGACATACCGAAGGTGGAGGGGGAAGGCCGGGGCGCGGATTGCGGCGCCCCGGCGCGGCGGGCGCCGCGGTCGATGGTGCTGGCGGCCGGCACCTTGCTTCAGGCCGTGGGCGACGTGCCCGCTTGCGCGAACAAGGCGTTGGCCACCGGCGGCTGCGCCTGGCCGATGATGGCCGAGAACAGCGCGAGCGTGGTGACGACGGAGGCGAGGACGGCGACGAGGCGCTGGGTGCGGGTGGTGGCGTTCATGAGAGATTCCTGGTGGGTTGGGGAAACACGTTGTCGATGGATGAACTGTGTTCCGGGACCCCCCGTCGCGTCCTGCAGCGGGATGAAAGCGGCCTGAAACGTTCTGAATGCCGCGGCACCCGGGTCGTAACCGGCCGGCGCTAGACTGCCGCCAGATTCCCGCCGCTCCAGGACGCCCGCGTGTACTTCCAGAAGATCCGCCACCCGTCGAACTTCCGCTTCGCCACCGCCCACGCCGGCGACGCCCTCCAGTTCGGCGGCGCCGCGCCGCTGCGCTCGCGCGTGCGCGACCTGGGCGAGGACGTGTTCCACGTCGAATTCCGCGACGACGCCCGCTGGCCGCTGGACCCGCGGCTGCTGCGCATGCACGAGGACGCCTTCGACGGACCCTCGCGCCACAGCCTGGGCTTCGACGCCGACGGCACCCTGCGGCTGACCGGCACCAACGTGCTCGCCGGCGTGCCGGGCGCCTGCGTGGGCGTGTGCGGCAAGGCCTGGCTGGTGCAGTTCGCCCGCAGCGACGAGATGCGCTTCTACGGCCAGGGCGAGAAGGTGACCGGGCTCGAGAAGACGGGCCGGCGCACCAAGTTCTGGAACCTGGACGTGTGGGGCGATCACCCGATGCCGGTCATCATCGACGGCCAGGCCGACCCGCAGTACGCGGCCGTCCCCTACCTGCTGATCCGCAACGGCTCGCAGTGGGTGGGCCTGCTGGTCGATCACCCGGGCAACGTGTTCATGGACACGGGCTCGAACTGGTTCTTCAGCGGCAAGGACGACCTCGGTGCACCGCCCGCCCTGTGGTTCGGCGCCGACGAGGGCCTGCCGGCGTTCTACGTGATCGCGGGCGACGGCGCCGCCGACGTCACGCGGCGCCTGCAGCGCCTGGTGGGCGTCACGCCGCTGCCGCCGCTGTGGTCGCTGGGCCACCACCAGTGCCGCTGGGGCTACGCCGGCACGCGCGACCTGAACATGCTGGATGCGGCCTTCGAGGAGCACCAGTTCCCCAACGACGGCCTGTGGCTGGACATCGACTACATGGAGGACTTCAAGGTCTTCACGACCAGCCCCGCGCAGTTCGGCGATCGCGCGGCCGAACTGCGCGCCCTCGCCGACAAGGGCCGCCGCGTGGTGCCCATCCTCGACCCCGGCGTCAAGGTGGCGCCCGGCTACGAGGTGGCCGAGAGCGGGCTGGCAGCCGGCATCTTCTGCCAGAACCCGGAGGGCCAGCCCTACGTCGGCTTCGTCTGGCCCGGCCGCACCTGGTTTCCCGACTACTCGCTGCCCGAAGGCCGGGCCTGGTGGGCGGGCTACGCGCGCCAGTTCCGCGACTGGGGCTTCGGCGGCGCCTGGATCGACATGAACGACCCGAGCACCGGCGCCGCCGAGGTGGACGACATGCGCTTCCAGCACGGCCGCTGGGACCACTGGACGTACCATAACCTCTACGCCACCGGCATGGCCCAGGCCACCTGGGAAGGGTTCAAGGCGGCGCGGCCCGACGAGCGTCCGTTCGTGCTGTCACGCAGCGCGGCGGCCGGCTCGAGCCGCTGGACGGCGCTGTGGACGGGCGACAACTGGAGCAACTGGCACCACCTGCGCCTGTGCATTCCCGGCACGCTCAACCTGGCGCTCTCGGGCATCCCGTTCAACGGCCCCGACGTGCCCGGCTTCGGCGGCCATGCCGATGGCGAACTGGCCGTGGCCTGGTACAAGGCCGGCATGCTGTTCCCGTTCCTGCGCAACCACTCGGTCAAGGGTTCGGTGCCGCAGGAGCCCTGGCAGTTCGGGCCGGACGCGCTGGCCATCATTCGCCACTTCGTGCGCCTGCGCTACAAGCTGCTGCCCTACCTGTACCAGCTGTGGGTAGCGCAGGCGCGCGACGGCTCGGCCGTCATGCGGCCGCTGTTCCACGACTTCGACAACGCCGACGGCCTGGAGCTCGATCGCATCGACGACCAGTTCCTGGTCGGCCCGGCGCTGATGCAGGCGCCGCTGGTGCACCCCGGCCAGCAGCAGCGCGCCGTGGCGCTGCCCGGCACGGGCCGCTGGCTGGATGCTTGCAGCGGCCGCTTCATCGAGGCCGGACGCAGCGTCCATGTGCGCAGCGATGCGGCGTCGACGCCGCTGTACGTGCGCGAGGGCCAGCTGGTGCCGCTGCAGCCGGGCGAACGCACGACGCAGTCCAACGACCTGGCGGAGATCGAGCTGCACGTGATCCTGGGCCGCGACTGCACCGACGAGGCCCGGCTCGACTACGCGTTCGACGACGGCCTGAGCTGCGGCCACGAGCGCGGCGAACGCAGCGTGGTGCGGTTCCGGGCGATGCGCACCGGCGACGCGATCGCGCTGCGCGTGGAGGTGCTGCAGGCGGGCTGGAAGCCGCTGCGCGTGAGCGTGGTGGGCTACGACGGCGCGACGTCGGCGGTGCTGCAGCTGCCGTCGGGCGCGCTCGCCCAGGCCCTGGACGCGGACGCCTGGACCTTCGCCGGCAAGCCGCTGGCAATCGCGCGCGGGGCCGCCGTCACGGTGTGAGCGTGGACGACGCGCGCGGGCCGGTCGCGGGGCGACCGACCCGCGCGCGAGCGCAGGCGGCGGGCGGCTTCAGGACGCCGTCAGCAGGTCGGCCAGCTCGTTGAACGAGGCCTCGTAGCCGGGGAACTGCTTGCTGCCCTCGGCGACGAACTGTTCCCTGCTGACCTTCTTCTTCCAGAGCGCCTCGCACTCGCCGAAGAACCAGGCGCGGTCCGCGCTGGACTCCAGCGGAATGCGCTTGTAGTTCGGATCGGCCTTGACCTGCGCGATCACCGCCGACATCTTGTTGTCGAAGGCGCTGGGCGCGGCCATCGAGACGGTGGCGGTCATCAGGCCGGCGGCCAGCACGGCGGCGGTGGCGATGGCGGCGACGGCGCGTTGCGCCTTGTTGCCGTGGAACTGGGTCATGTCTATCTCCAACTTGGGGTGGGAAGCACGCGCACGGCCGGCCGTCCGTGGCGCGCTGAAAGGGTTGTCCGACTCAGACGCCGGTCAGGCTGTCGAGCGGTTGCGGGCGGCGCGCACGTCTGCAGCGCCGTTGACCGGAAGTCTAGGTCGAAGGGGCACGCGCGTCACTGCAGCTCGTGCCTCCAATCTCGCACTTCGTCGCATTGGTCGGTGGGGTTGCCGCGGCGGACTCGGCGCCTGCTCGACGGCAGCGAGCGAGGCCCGGGCGCATCGATCGCGACACGGCATCGCCGCCCATCCCGGTGCCGGCGCTGTGGCCGTCGCGCTGGCACGCCGCCTTCGGCTGGCGCCGACGGGCCGGCCGTGTCTCCGGACACGCGCCGTGAATACCCATTGCCGTACCTTTCAGGGCGTCGCGCGATGCTGACGCGCCGTTCCCTGGGCGCGCAGGTGACAACCTTGACTCGGAAGATTCCGACACCTAGTTCATGGGGGAGCACGGCGCCGTTGTCGCGCAGGCGCGGAAATTAATCGGAATTTAAGAGAGCCGCGCCACGATTGACGCGTGCCCGGACTGCCTGATCGAAGGACATCGCACATCCCCGGAACAAGGTACAGACCGCGCGCCGTCGTTCATGGAAACATCCGGCCTCCGTTGCGCAGTCCCCTGGCGGGGCTGCGCGATAACCAGAAACAGAAGCGGACAAAAAGTTCGTGCGTGTCGTTGAACCATTGGCGCAGTGGGAGGAATCGACCGCATGCGTGGCGCGCTTCGAACCCGGCGTGCGCACGGACACCACCGTTGACCCCGGACCTGAGGAGGGCCCATGAAATCAGTCGTCCTGTTCCTTTCGGCCCTGGCCTGGACGCTGCCCGCGATGGCGGGCATCGAGCTGGCCCAGAAGAAGAACTGCCTGAGCTGCCACATGCTCGACCAGAAGCTCGTCGGCCCGGCCTACCGCGACGTCGCCGCGAAGTACGCGGGCCGCGACGACGCGCTGGCGTTGCTGTCGGCCAAGGTCCAGAAGGGCGGCACCGGCGTCTGGGGCAGCGCGGTGATGCCGCCCAACCCGGTCACCCCCGACGAAGCACGCGAGCTGGTCGGCTGGATCCTCTCGCTGAAGAAGAACTGAGCCCCTGGGATCCAGAGGCACTCGGTGCGCGGGTTCGTCGAACCCGTGCGGCCCACCCACGTCCCCAAGAGGAGACCCGTCCATGAATCCCGCAGGAAGAACCGCCGTCCGACCCTGGTCGGCGGCTGTCGTCACCCTCGTGCTGGCGCTCGCCAGCAACCTCGCCCAGGCGGTGCCCAGCTTCGCTCGCCAGACCGGGCAGCCCTGCGCCACTTGCCATGTGGGCGGCTTCGGGCCGCAGCTCACCGACTACGGCATCCAGTTCAAGCTGACCGGCTACACCACCACCCGGGGCGGCGACTGGGTGCCGCCCGTCGCGGGCATGGTGATGGCCGGATTCACGCACACGAGCAAGTCGCAGGACCCCGCCGCGCTCGACGGCCACTCGCTCACCGGTTCTCTCAAGGGCAACGACAACGTCACGCTCGACCAGGCCTCGCTGTTCGTCGCCGGCCGCATCAGCGACCACGTGGGCCTGTTCTCCCAGCTCACCTACGACGGCATCGCGAAGCACACCTCGATCGACAACATCGACCTGCGCGCTGCGACGACGACGCCGGTCGGCGAGCACCTGGCCGTGCTCGGCGTGTCGGTCAACAACAACCCGGGCGTGCAGGATCCGTTCAACACCTTGCCCGCCTGGGTGTTCCCGTACATCGGCTCGAACGTCGCGCCCGGGCCCGGGGCGAGCGCCATCCTCGACGAGGCGTTCGGCCAGAAGGCGACCGGCGTGGTGGGCTACGCCCAGCTCGACGGCACCTGGTACGGCGAACTGGGCACCTACCGGATGCAGACGCCCACGCTGCAGAAGGACTTCGGCATCGCTGCCGACGACCGCGATCCAGGCGCATTGCGGGCACCGCTGTATGCGCGCTTCGCGGCCCGCAAGAGCCTCGGGTCGTCGTCGATGGAAGCCGGCCTGGTGCTGTTCAACACCGGCTACCAGCCCGACCGCTCCGCGCCGGAAGTGACCCACATCCGCGACCTGGGCGTCGATGCGAGCTACCGCTGGACCGGCGCCGGCGGCGACACCGTGACCGTGCTGGGCAACGTGATCCGCGAGACCCAGGCCGGCGCCAACCTGACCGAGTACACGGTCAACGGCTCCTACTACTGGGACCGGTCCTGGGGCGCCACGCTGCAGCGCTTCGGCGTGAACGCGCCCGGTCTCGGATCGCGCGGCACCCGCGCCCAGCTGGACTGGACGCCGTTCGGCAAGGCGGCGCCCAGCGGCGGCATCGACGCCAACCTGCGGCTCGGGCTGCAGCTGACCGCCTTCGACAAGCTCGACGGCGCCTCCGGCTCGGCCGCCAGCGACGCGAACAGCCTGTTCCTGTTCGCCTGGCTGGCGTTCTGAGGCGCGGCGAGTCCACCCGCGCTGCGGCGCCGGCGGTTCCCGGGTGCGCGCGATTGCGCGAGCGAGGCCGGGCGTGCGCGAAGCGCTGCCCGAGGGGCGGGGGTCGATCCGCCTGCCCGGGGGTCGTCCGATGGGTGCAGCGGATCGCGGAACAAGCCCGCAAGAACCTGCGGGCATCGCGTGAAAGTGCGCAATGGATTGCGGGCCCTCCCGGCATGGACCCGAGCTCGCCGGCGGCGTGGCTCGCACCCGATCGTCCCGCGCGCACCGTGGACGGAGGGCGGCGCCGCGCGCCGGTCCCGGATCGGATGCCTTGGCCCGGAGCTTGCGTAGACAGCAAGGATCCGCAACGTCTGGCGGTGCGGGCCATGTGGTGCCACGCCTGGCCCCTCTGCCGCTGGACCCCGTGAATCACCGCCCGATTCGAGACCCTGGCCGAAATGAACCACTGCAAACTCTTGAAGACCGTCCTCGTCGGACTTGCCGCGCTCGCGAGCCAATGGGCTTGTGGTGCGCCGCGGACGCTCCTTCCCGCCGAGAGCCGGATCGACTTCGTCGTCAAGGAGATGGGAGTTCCGGTGCAGGGCACGTTCAAGCGCTTCGAGTCGACACTCGACATCGATCCCGCCAATCCCGCCCGCTCCAGCGCGCAATTGAAGATCGACGTGGGCTCCCTGAGCACCGGCACCGACGAGGCCGATGCGATCGCGGTGGGTGCGGACTGGCTCGACAAGGGCCACACGCCCTACGCGTTGTTCAAGTCGCAGTCGTTTCGCAGCCTCGGAGGCGGGCGCTTCGAGGCCCGCGGGCAACTGGCGCTGCACAACCGTGCGCGCGATCTCGTGCTGCAATTCGTCAGTGCCGAGCAGGCCGGCGGCAAGACCCTGATCACCAGCGATTTCGTGATCCGGCGCTCCGAATTCGGGATCGGCGCCGGTGAGTGGAACGAGGCCGGTGTCGTCGCGGAAGAAATTCCCGTCAAGGTGCGGCTGATGCTGGCGGCGCCTACGGCGCCATCGAAATGAGCGCGAACGCGACGATGGACACCGGCCTCGCGATCGCGGTTGCGGACGGGCCGGCAGCCCCGGCGCTGCGCACGCGCGACACGCCCTGGATCCGTGCCGAAGGCCTCCAGCTGCAATTCGACCGCGGCGCCATCCATGCCCTGGACGGACTGGACTTCCACCTCTGCAAGACCGAATTCGTCGCCGTCGTCGGCCCCAGCGGCTGCGGAAAGTCGAGCCTGCTCAACCTCGTCGGCATGCTCGAGGCGCCGACGGCGGGCCGGCTCTTCATCGACGCCTTGCCGTATGCCGACGTGGCCGACCCGGCCGCGTTCCGGCGCCGCCATTTCGGCTTCGTCTTCCAGTCCTTCCACCTGATCCCGACGCTGACGGCGCTCGAGAACGTGCTGCTGCCGACGATCGGTGCGCGCGATGCGCGACGCGACAGCCTGGAGCGTGGCTGGCAACTGCTGGCCAACCTGGGGCTGGACAAGCGCGCGCGCCATTTCCCGGCGCAGCTCTCCGGCGGCGAGCGCCAGCGCGTGGCGATCGCGCGGGCGCTGATCAACGAGCCCGACGTGATCGTGGCCGACGAGCCGACCGGCAGCCTCGATTCCGCGGCCGCCAGGCAAGTGCTGGACAGCCTGGAGGCGATTCGCGCCAGGACGCGCATCACCATCCTGATGGTCACGCACGACAGCGAAGTCTCCGCACGATCCGACCGCATCGTGCATCTGCGCGACGGTCGCGTCGACCCGAGCCGGGACGACAGGCCATGACGCTGCTGCAGCTGGCCGTGCACAACCTCCTTCGACGGCGGGCCCGCACGGCGCTGACCGTCTGCGCCGTCGCCCTGGGCATCGCGGCGATCGTCGCCTTGACTGGCATCGCCTGGGGCTTCGAGGCGAGTTGGCAGAAGGCCAACGACTCGCGCGGGACGGACCTGATCGTCACCCGCGTCGCCAGCGAGAACTCGATGCCGTCGCCGTTCCTGGCCGAGGCCGGCACGCGCACGCTCAAGGGCATGCCGCACGTCCAGGACGTCGTGGGCCTGCTCAGCGAGATGCTGAGCGTCAGCGCGGATGCGCCGCCGGTGTTCGTGTTCGGCTGGGCCTGGGACAGCTACCTCTGGAAGCATCTCCAGCTGGTTCGCGGGCGCTGGCCGGCGTCTGACGAGGAGGCCGGCGTGGTGCTGGGATCGATCGCCGCCGACCTGCTCCACAAGGGGCCCGGGGACGCGCTGGAGATCGAGGGCCGGCCGTTCAAGGTGGTCGGTGTCTTCGAGAGCCCGGCGGTCATCGAGAACGGCGCGCTCATCGTCACGCTCACGCAGGCCCAGCAGGTGACGGACAAGCCCGGCAAGGTGAACGTCCTGAACATCAAGCTCGACGGCGACGCCTCGCAGAAGGACGCCGAGGCGATCAAGGCGCGGGTGCGCGCCACGATGCCCGGCTACATCGCGTTCACCTCGGGCGAGCTCGTGCGCCAGAACGCCATCGTCCGGATCGCGAAGGCGATGAGCGACGCCACGATCCTGGTCGCGAGCCTGGTCGGGACGCTGGTCGTCTTCAACACCATGCTGATGAGCGTCAACGAGAGGACGCGCGAGGTCGGCATCCTCCAGGCCGTCGGCTGGCATGCGCGCACCATCATTCGACTGATCGTCGGCGAGGCCGTTCTGCTGACGCTGACGGGCGGCGTGCTCGGCTGCCTGATCGGGATAGCGGCTGCCACGGGGTTGTCGCACCTGGACCTGATGCGCGGCAAGATCGACGCGGTCTTCTCGCCCCTGTTCCTTGCGGGCGTGCTGGCTCTGTCCGCGCTGCTGGGCATCGCCGGCGGGCTGCTGCCCGCCATCAAGGCATCGCGCATGCTGCCCGCGCGCGCCCTGAGGCACGAATGACCGCCGCCATGCTGGCGACCGGCGTGCTGCTCTGCGGCGTGCTCCTGCCCGCGCACGGCGAGGCCGCGGCGGGCAAGTCGGCCCTGGCGCTGGCCGAATCGATGCGTGCCGCGCGAGAGAGCGACGGGTTCGAGTTGCGCATCACCTTGCAGGGGCCCGGCGCCGCCGCGCGGGACGCGCTCCGGATCGCGCTGATCGGCCAATCCCGCGAGGGACGGGAGCGGCTGCTGGTGCGCGGCATCGCGCCGGCGGGGATCCGCGGCCACGCGATCGTCTGCGAGCGGTCCGCCGACCCGGGCGAAGAACCCTCCTGCGTACAGGACACGTCGGCGGACACCGTGCGCACCGACGCGATGGCCGGGATCTTCGGCAGCACCCTGGTCGCGTGGGACCTGATGGCGCCGTGGTGGGACTGGCCGGTGCAGGTCGACGAGGGTCCGCAGGCGATCGCGGGCCATGCGTGCACCCAGGTGCGTTCGCGACCCGAACGCCGACCGGTCTCGGGCGTGAGCGAGGCGCTCAGTTGCGTGGACGCCCGCAATGGAATGGCGTGGAAGACCACGCTGTTCGACAGCCACCACCGTGTCCTGCGCAGCATCGAGGCCAGGCGCGACATCCGCACGCAGGCGGGACACTCCACGGCCCGAAGCGCGGCCATCACGGACGCGGACGGTGCCGTGACGCTGGTCGAGGTCTACGCCGGCGACGAGCACTACCAGGTCCGGCCCGACACGTTCGCGACGTCGGCGGCTGCCGCGCCGGCGAAGGACTGAGTCATGCAGTCCCTGGAGCAGTTGACGCCCGACCCCCGGATCTCCGGGGCCTGGTGCAACTCGAACCTCGTGGTCTCCGCCTTCCTCGAGGCCATGAGCTTCGTCACGCCGCCGCTGGAGCGCTTCTTCATCCAGACGGTCTGCGATGCCGCCCGGCACTGGCCCGATTCGGGCGTGAAGTCGCGTGCCCACGACTTCGTCCAGGAAGAGGCGCGACATTCGGGCGCGCACCGCAGGTTCAATCTCGCGCTGGCGGACTACCTCGGGGCGCGCCCGCCCGGGTTGCGGCAGGTCGAGTCGCTGCTCGAGCGTGCCACGCGGGGCCTGTCCATGCGCGCGCGGTTGCTGAGCGTGGAGGCGATGGAGCAGGTCTCCGAAGTCCTCTCCGCGCGCTACCTGCGCTACGAACGCGGTGCGGCGATCGATTGCCCGTTCGCCCGCCACCTGTTCGCCCAGCATGCGCGCGAGGAGATCGGCCATGCGGCGGTCATCCGCGACCTGCTCGATCCCGCGCGCCTTTCCGGCCGCCTGGTCAAGGCCGCGGCGTTCGCGGCCGCGGCCCTGGCGGGAACGGTGTATTTTGCGGTGGCGGTGCCGTGGATCATTCTCCGCAAGCGCAGTGCCCGCCGATCCAGCCAGGAATCCATCGAATGAACAAGCCCCGCCTTCCCTTCGCCGTCCTCGCCGCGCTCGCCATCGCGGTATCGACCAGCTGCTCCGACGTGCCGGTGCCCCCGCCGGCGACGAGCGCGGCGCCGAATCCCGCCACCCCGCAGGCAGCGTCGGAGCCCCTGGCGGCGACGTACGCGCGCCTCGGCCAGGACGGGGCGCGTGTGATCACGCTCGATCCGGCCACTTCGTCGGTGAGGATCTACGTGTTCCGGGACGGGCGCGCCGCCCGGCTGGGGCACAACCACGTCCTCTCGGCACCGCGCTTCACCGGCTTCGTGTCGCTGCCTGCCTCGGGCACCGCGGACGCACGCTTCGACCTCGAGTTTCGCCTGGACGAACTCGAGATCGACAACCCCGCCTATCGCGCCGGCCTGGGCGCGGCCTTCGCGTCGGTGCTGTCGCCCGACGCCATCCAGGGCACGCGCGACCACATGCTCGGCGAATCGAACATGCAGGCGGCGCGGTTCCCGACCGTCCGCATCCACTGCCTGCGCATCAGTGGCGAGTCGCCCCACTTCGCCGCGCAGGTCGCCGTCCAGATGCACGGCACCACCCGCGAGATGTGGATCCCGCTGGCGGTCACCGGCCTGCCGGAGCACCTGGCCGTGAGCGGCGCGTTCGTGCTTCGACAGACCGACTTCGGAATCCACCCCTATTCGGTGGCCGGCGGTCTCCTGGCCGTCAAGGACGAGGTCGTCGTCGACTTCGCGTTGTCGGGGCGGTGAAACGTCGACGCCTACGCCTGGGCGTTCTTCCGGCCGGTCGAGCGGCGCCGCACGCCGCCGACGAGCCCCAGGCCGGCCAGCATCAGCGCGAGGCCGGTCGGCTCCGGGATGGCGGAGCGGATGAGGTCGGTCGTCACGAAGATCCCGTCCTCGGGCTGGGCCGGGAACGTGCCGATCTGGTTGACGTCGAACGCACTCGTCGCCGAGTCGTAGTGGATCTGCCAGATCTGGTGGCTCGTCTCGCTGGTCACGATGGCGTCGCCCAGGTAGGGCAGGAACTGCGATGCATCGGCCTTCTGGACGTTGGCCGGATAGGCCGCGGCATAGAAGCCTTCGACCGGACTGCCGCTGGCGCCCAGGTTCAGTGGCACGAAGCTCACCATCTCGGCACCGCCGATGCCCGCGACCGCGACGCTGACGGCGCCGCCCGGACCGATCGCACGCAACGTACCGGAGTTTTCCGACGCGACGAACAGCGTGCCGGCGCCATACGTGCCGAACGCCTGGGGCGCGAAGCTGAGGCCTTCCGCGTCTTCGCCGACCTGCGCAAGAAGGGTCGCGGCGCCCGTGTTGTCGACCTTGTAGATGTAGCCCGCATTGGTGGCGACGATCATCTGGTGGCCATAGGCCCCGTAGGGATCGAACGCGATGCTGCGCACCCCGCCCACCAGGCCGCTGACGAACAGCGACTGCGAACTGCCGTCGTGGGCGATCCGGTAGATCGTGCCCTGGGCCTCGGAGCCGGCGTAGACGTCGCGCGGCCCGAAGCCGCCGATGCCCAGCGAGGCGGTCACGTAGACTTCGCCCGTGAACCCGGCGATCGGCGCGCCGAACTTCTGGACGGCGCCACCCGAGAGGTTGGTGCTGTACAGCTGGTTGTTGTTGGTTCCGAAGTAGACGGAACCCACGAACTTGTCGCCAGCGTAGGCGAACCCGATCGTGGCCTGGTTGCCCAGCACCGTGTTCAGGTCGGTGCCGGACACGAAGGTGGTGAACGGGATCGTCGCGGACGCGGATCCGCAGCAGGCGACGACCGCCAGACCGATCGAGCAGAGTCTCAGCACGTTTCTCATGGGTACCCCCGGGAAGCAAGGCTTGGAGAGTGCGCCTTCGAGGGCGCCGACCACCATCCCTAGGGATCGCAGTGCGACACTGTCGGGCTCGCGGCCGCGGCCCTGCTGCACCCTGTCGTGCTCAAGGACGGCACCTTGCGGCGCATGCTCGCCAGGCCCTGGCGGCCTGGCGATTCCTCACGGCGCACCCGCGCCTTGCAGGAACTCGCGGATCGCCGCCGTCACCGCGAGCGGCTCCTCCACCGACGAACTGTGGCCGGCCCGCGGGATGACGGCCAGGCGCGCGTTCGCGATCGTCGCGGCGATGCGCTGCGCCTTGGCGGGCACCGTCGCCACGTCCTCCGCGCCGACGATGACCAGCGTCGGCGCGACGATGCGGCCCAGTTCGGGCGCGATGGCTGCCCGCCGGATCACGCCGTTGACGGCGCGCCAGATGCTGCGCCGGTTCTGGTCCAGCTGGCGTCTCCACTCGGCGCGCTCGGCGGCGCGGGTGGGGTCCGCCAGCGCGGTGCGGCCGAACAGGATGGGCATCACCTTGGGAATGACCAGGCGCGGCCCGAGCCAGCGGGCGACGAAGTTCATGCGGACGTACCGGGGCGCGTTCTCTGGCGGTTCCGGCTCGGCGGAGGTGTCGCACAGGATCAGCGAGCGCACCAGTTGCGGATGGCGGGCCGCCAGCCGCATGCCCACGAACCCGCCCATGCTCAGGCCGCAGAAATGGACGGCGCCCAGGCCCAGCGCCTGGATGAGGGCGACGGCGTCGGCGGTGAGCAGGTCCATGTCGATGACCTCGCGGTCGTCGTCGGCACTCTGGCCTTGTCCGCGATGGTCGTAGGCGATGCAGCGGTAGCGGTCGCCGAGCGCGGCCATCTGCGGCGCGAACAGCGCGGTGTTCCAGAGCAGCCCGTGGCTGAACAGCAGCGGCTCGCCGGAGCCGCCGGTGTCCTCGTAGTGAAGCTCGGTGCCGTTGACCTGGATCCTGGGCATGTCGGGACGTCTCTTGTTTCAGCAGGTCGGGGCGACGGCACGCGATGCCGCCTGCCTGTCGCTCCGCGGGCAGCCGGCTCCCGCGAACGCCGACGTCAGTCGCGCTTGGGTGGCACGATCGGCTTGACGTCGCCGCAATCGCCCTTGACGAAGCGCATCTCCGACTCGGACTGTATCCGGTGCGTCTGGCCGTGGTCCACGACCGTCATGTCGCTGCGGCTGGCCACGCTGTCGCCCTTGACGGTCGACTCGCCCGTGCCCGTCGTCTTCGTCCCCGTGCCCGACACGCAGTTGAACTCGTAGGTCATGCGGTTGCCGCTGCGGTGGACGTTCGCTGGCTGGCAGGTGCCGTCCTTGTCGGGAACGGGAAGATCGCGCTTGGCCATCTCGGGCGTGATGCACATCTGGATGACGCCGCTGCCCGTCGGCATGCCCATGCCGCGCTGCCCCATCATCGCGCCCATCTGCGCGCGTTGCTCGGGTGTCAGGCGCGCCATCTGCTCGTTCATCTTCGCACTCATGTCGGCCATCTGCGCCGACGTGTCATGGCCATCGACCACGTTCTTTCCCATGTGCATTTCCCAGAGTCCCGGCTTGATGCCGGGATCGGCGCATGCGGGGCCGGCCACAGTGGCCAGCAGGACGATCGGCAGAATCCTCATCGCGTTCAGCTCCTTTGCCATCGAAAGATTTCAGGTTCATCGGCCTTCGATCTAGGGGCTCGGTGCGCTGCGCATCCATCGAGGCAACCCCGCGATCGGGCCGTGGATCGAGCGCGGCAGCGCCCGAACATGGTGCAGTCTTCGACAAGACTCCGACGAACAATGTCATCGGCTAACCTGCAAGTCAAGCGGGAACACGTCGAGGCCTGCGCGATGCGCTCGCCCGACGCCGTGGTGCGCGGGCCGTGGCCTGCCGCGCCTGCGACCGGGTTGCAGTCGCTGCTGCTGTGGGTGTGTCCCGCCCTAACGTTAGGGGTGAGCGCGTCCTGTCAATCTCACGCGAAGTACGCGACCATGGGTTCATCAATGCGATGGCCTGCGGTACCTCGCGCAGGCCGACAAGAACGAATTCGGAGTGGTCATGCCTGCAATCTTCAATCGCGCGATGCGCGCGTTCATCGGCGTCGTCCTGTGCGCCCTCCTGTTCGGATGCGGCGGCGGCACGTCACAGCCCCCGGCGCCCACGGGAACGGTGAGCGGAACCGTCGTATCCGCTGCGACGGGGACCGGTCTCGGCGGCGTGACCGTGACCGGCGGAGGCCAGACCGCGACCACCACCAGCACGGGCAGCTTCACGCTCAGCGGCGTGGCGGTCGGCGATGCCGTGGTGGTCAAGTTCGGGCTGCAGGCCTATGCCCCCGGCTACCGCAGCGTGAAGGTGCAAGCCGATACGACGTCCACCGCCAGCACGCGGCTGACGCCCGTCGGCGCGACGCAGGCGATCTCGGCGACCACCGGCGGCACCGTGGCGATGCCGCAAGGGCCCGCGCAGGTCGTCCTGCCGGCCAACGGGCTGGTCGACAAGTCCACGGGCGCCGCTGCCAGCGGCCAGGTGACCGTCGCCATCACGCCCATCGATCCGGCACTCGATGCCGCCAACATGCCGGGCGACTATTCGGCGCGCAGCGCAGCCGGCGGCGCGCAGACGATCGAAAGCTTCGGCGCGGTCAGCGTCACCTTGAGCGACGCCGCGGGCAACCGTCTCGACCTCGCGAGCGGACAGACCGCCACGCTGCGCATTCCGCTCGCGTCGCGCTCCGCCGCGCCGCCGGCGACGATCCCGCTCTACTACTTCGACGAGACCGCCGGGGTGTGGGTGGAGCAGGGCACGGCCACGCTGGGCGGATCGGCGCCCAACCAATACTACGAAGGCACCGTCAGCCACTTCACGTACTGGAACGCCGACCGGCCCGCCGAGACGATCTTCGTGCACGGGTGCGTCAAGGAGGCGAGCGGTGCGCTGTCCGCCGGCGCCACCGTCACCACCGACGGCATCGACTACAGCGGCAGCAGCATCGGTTTCACCGACACCAACGGCAACTTCATCGTGCCCATCCGCAAGGGCGGCGTGGCCGACCTGTATGCCGACACCGCGACCGGCCTGTCGAACGTGGTCGTGGTCGGACCATCGGACGTCGACATCTACCTGCCGGCCTGCCTCGTGCTCGGCCCGCCCGGGCCCCCGGTGATCGTCGAGCAGCCCACCCCGGTGTCGACGCAGGAAGGCAGCTACGCGCAATTCACGGTGGTCGCCCGCGGCAGCCAGCCCCTGCACTACCAGTGGCTGCGCAACGGCGCACCGGTCGGCGGCGGGGCGCTGAGCCAGCTCCTGCTGTACCCGGCCAGCGGTGCCGACAACGGCGCGAAGTATTCGGTCGTCGTGACCAACGACTACGGCTCCGTCACCAGCGACGTGGTGACACTGACCGTCGCGGTCGTGCCGCCGGGGTTGCTCAACGGACCGCAAAGCACGTCGGTGACGGTGGGCGCGACGGCCACGTTCGCGGTGCAGACCACGCAGCCGGTGTCGCTGCTGTCGTTCCAGTGGAACCGCAACGGCTCGCCTGTCGCCGGGGCCACCGCCGCGAGCTACACCACGCCGGCGACGACGAGCGCCAACAACGGCGACCGCTACACGGTGACCATCACCAACTCCGCGGGTGCGATCACCTCGCCCGAGGCGATCCTGACCGTGCAGGTGCCCACGGCCCCGACGATCACGCAGAACCCGGCCAGCACGAGCGTGACGACCGGGCAGGTCGCCATCTTCCAGGTCCAGGCCAACGGCAGCCCGCCGTTGACCTACCAGTGGAATCGCAACGGCGTTGCCATCGTCAACGCGACCTCGTCCAGCTATTCGACGCCGGCCACGGTGCTGTCCGACAACGGGGCGGTGTTCACGGTGGTCGTCACCAACGCCGCCGGCAGCGTGACGTCGAGCCCGGCCACCCTGACCGTCGCGGACGCGACCTTCGCACCGACCATCACCCAGCAGCCGCAGAACGTCGCCGCGCTCACCGGGCAGACGGCCGCCTTCAGCGTCACCGCCACCGGAACGGCGCCCTTGAGCTACCAGTGGTTGCGCAACGGCTCCGAGATCACGGGTGCCACGGCTTCCAGCTACACCACGGCGGTCCTGGTGCTCGGCGACAACGGTGCATCGTTCTCCGTGCGGGTGACGAACGTGAAGGGCACGGCGACCTCGACCGCGGCCGTGCTGACGGTGACGGCGGCGCCCGTCGCGCCGTCGATCACCGCGCAGCCGCAGGACGCCAGCGTCGTCTCGGGTCTCACCGCCACGTTCAGCGTCACGGCCACGGGCACGTCGCCCTTGAGCTACCAATGGAAGCGCAACGGCACGACCATCGGCGGCGCGACCAGTGCCACCTACACCACCCCCGTGCTCGCGGTCTCCGACACCGGCGCCGTCTTCACGGTCGTGGTCAGCAACGCGGTCGGCAACGTGACCAGCAGCGGCGCGACGCTGACGGTGACCTCGTCGCAGACCGGCGCCGGGCGCTACCTCGTGGCGACCGCCGGACCCGCGACGCTGACCCCCATCGTCTACGCCAATGGATCGCAAAGCGTCGACAGCCAGGCCATCCTCGCCGCGGCCGCGGTCGCCCCGACGTCGACGTCGGTCGTCGAACCGGCCGGCCAGGCCACGCCCCTGTTCGGGCAGGTCTTCGCCGGCACCGTCGCCAGCGGGCAGGTGACGGACCTGCGCACCCGCTATTCCCTGTACTTCAAGGGCACCCATCTCTACCGGATCGACCACCAGCCCGCCAGCGGCGCCCCGCAGGGGACGCAGTTGTCCACGCTGAGCCCCGCCGACATCTGCGGTGTCGGGTCGACACCCGACGTGGCCAACGACTTCGGCAGCGACCTGACGGACCCGTCGCGCAACTGGGTGTTCTTCGCGGCACCGGTATCCGGGGCCTGCGCGTCGCCGTCGGACAGCTACCGGGCGGTTCGCCTCGGCATGGCCGGCACCGACGCCGCGCTGACCATCGGCGAGCCGGTGGCCACACTCTACGACAACACGGCCGCGATCACCGGCTACATCGTTCGCAACGGATCGACGTTCCAGAAGGTCGACGCCAACCTCGCCAACCCGGTGCCGCTGTTCACGCTGGCGCCGTCCGCGTTCCACAGCTTCGGCGTGAGCTACGGCGCCAGCGCGCCCGGCGTCTGGATGTTCTTCAACGGCGGCCAGCTGTTCGCCTACGACCTGGCCACCACGGCGAGCGCGCCGACCCTCGTGGCCACGCTGCAGGCGGGAGAGCAGGTCGGCAGCATCCTGTCCGACGGCGCGAGCGCCTACGTCTCGATCACCGCCACGATGTTCAGCCCCGGCTTCCGGATCATCCGGGTCGCCGACACGCTGACCGCGTCGACCGTGTACAGCAGCACTTCGGCGGCCCTGACCCAGTTCACGCTCACGCCGACGCGGATCGTGATGGTGACCGCATCCGGCGGGGGCATCCCGCTGGGGAGCGGGGTGATCTCGGTGCTGCGCGACGGAACCGCCCCGTTCGACGTGGGGGGTGCCAGCGGTGGCTTCTTCACCGTGTTCGCCTACACGGCCGGCGAGAACGTATACCTCTACGAGTTCAGCGTCAACGGCACCGGGGTGCAGACCGGCGTGCGAACGCGGATCATCGCCAGCGACGGCAGCAATGCGCAGACGCTCGCCAACACGGGCCTGGTCGGGGTGGTGCAGGCGGCCAGCGTGCCGCTGGTCCACACGTTGACGACGGCGCCCTACGCAGTGCTGCTGATCGACAACGTCGCGGCGGACGGCACGTCCTCGGGCGGCACGGTCCGCAGCCTGGTCGGCGCGACCCGTGCGACGCTGCTGACCTACGGCACCGTCCAGGCCACGCCGCCGGCCTCGTTCTTCCCGGCCACGGTCGACCCGCTGCAGTATGGCCAGCCCGGCCTGTGGGCCTTCACCCCCGCCGCGGGATCGAGCGATCTCTACTTCATCGACAGCGACACGGCCAGCAGCCTGACGAAGGTCACGACGTTCGTCAGTGCCGCCACGATGAACCTGCAGCCGGCGACGGTGCGCGCGCCGGGCAGTCGACGCGGTCACGCCGTCTCTGCACAAGCCATCCGGCGGGTGCTGGCCGCGCAACAGGCCGCCCGCAGGCCCTGATGGCGGGGCGGGGTTCCGTTGCGCGAGGGCACACCCGCGTCGAAGGGCCCCGGCGCGCGTCGCGCCGGGGCCTCGCCTCACGGCGACGCCAGGTCGAACGCTGCGCCGAAGGCTGCCGCGAATTCGGGCGTGCCGGCAAGCGTCAGCGTCACCGCATGCCAGCCGCCGTCCTCGACGCCCACCTGCAGGTCGTGATCCCATTGCCCGCCCTCGTCGGCCGGCCCGTGGGTGTGCGGGAACGCGCCCCAGGCCCAGTCCAGCACCCGGTGCACCTCGGCCAACGCGTCGGCGTGCTGCGCGGCCCGCGTGGAGGCCAGGGCCTCGATCGTGACGACGCCCTCGTCGTTGTCGCTCACGTCGATGGCGAGGTAGCGCAGCGCGGTCATGGGGCCGCCCTGCGGCCGCCGAACGCGGCGTGCGCGCCGGGGGGCGAGCGGTCGCCGCTCATGCTGCCGGCGCGTCGGCGTCGTGCGGGCGGGCGACGGCGCCGAAGACGCGGTCCAGCGCAGCGTCGAACACCTTGAAGTCCAACGGCTTGGTCCAGTAGTCGTCGAAGCCGGCCTGCAGCGCGCGCTGGATGTCGGCGGGGATCGCGTTGGCCGACAGCGCCACCACGCGCAGGCCGGCGGTCTGCGGGTTGGCGCGCAGGCGGGCCAGCACCTCCAGGCCGTCGAAGTCGGGCAGCTGCATGTCCACCAGCACCAGGCCGGGCAGCGTCTGCGCCGCGCGCGCGACGCCGCTGGCGCCGTCGGGCGCGCTGGCGAACTCGATGCCGGGGCGCCGGCGCACCAGCTCGCTGACGATCATCACGTTGACGTCGTTGTCCTCGATGTAGAGCAGCCGGCGCGCCGGCAGCGCCAGCGGGCCGGACTCGGCGGCGGCGTCCAGGCGCACCTCGAACACGCTGCCGACGCCGGGCGTGCTGCGCACGGCGATGCGCCCGCCCATGCCCTCGACCAGCGCCTTGACGATGGTCAGTCCGATGCCGGTGCCCTCGATGCCGTCGCGCTCGGCGCCGGCGCGGTTGAACGGCTCGAAGGCCTCGACCTGCTGCTCGGTGGTCATGCCGATGCCGTCGTCGGACACGCGGATCAGCACCTGGCCGGCGTCGGGCACCACGTCCAGGTGCACGCTGCCGCCGGGCCGGTTGTACTTGATGGCATTGGTCAGCAGGTTGACCAGCACCTGCTTCAGGCGCGTGGCGTCGGCCCGCACGTGCAGCGGGCCGGGCGGGGCCAGCACCGTGACGCCGTGCTGCAGCGCCAGGCCCTCGACCAGCGGCAGCGTCTGCGCGACGACGGTGGCCACGCGCACCGGCTGCAGCACGACGTCGCGCGCGGGGCCGTCCAGGCGCGACAGCTCCAGCACGTTGTTGATCAGCGTGAGCAGGTGCTCGCCGGCGGAGCGGATGTGTTCCAGCCGGGCGCGCCGGGTCGCAGCCGTCGCGGCGTCGCCGCCGCCCGCGTCGTCGGCCAGCAGGAGCTGGGTGAACCCCAGCACCGCGTTCATCGGGGTGCGCAGCTCGTGGCTCATGCGTGCCAGCAGCTCGGACTTGGCCTGGCTCTCCCGCAGCACCAGCTCGCGCTCGTGGCGCGCCGCCGCCGCCGCGTGGGCCTCGGTGATGTCCCAGTTCACGCCCAGGCGCATGCGCGTGCGCCCGCGTTCGTCGCGCACCGGCAGCGAACGCGACGCGAGCCAGCGCTGCACGCCGTCGGCGCGGATGATGCGGAATTCGTAATACGCCGGCCGGTCCTCCGCGCGGGCGGTGTGGATCTGGTCGTTGACGTAGGCGACGTCGTCCGGGTGCACCCACTGCGCCATCTCCTCGAAGCTGGGCGAGGTCGGGCGCGGCGCCAGGCCGCGCAGAACGAACATCTCGTCGTCCCAGCGCGAGGCGCCGCTGTCGGCATCCCATTCCCAGATGCCGATGCCCGCGGCGCGCGTGGCCAGCGCGCTGCGCTCGGTGGCCGTGTGCAGCGCGGCGAGCGCGACCTCGCGTTCGGTCACGTCGATGGCCACGCCCGTCGCCCGGTAGGGGCTGCCCTTGGGCTCCATGCGGGCGCGCGAGACCACGTGGCGCACCTGGCCGTCGGTGCGCAGGATGCGGTGCGCGATCTCGAGCGGCACGCCCGGCTGCTTGATCCACTCGAGCCCGACCGTGCGCACCCGCTCGCGGTCGTCCGGATGCACGTAGCGCTCGACCCATTCGAGGAAGCCGGGCGCGACCTGGCCGACGGGCAGGCCCGACATCTCGTACATCTGCGCGTTCCACTCGGCCGAGCCATCGTCGCGCAGCACGCGCCAGACGCCGATGCCCGAGGTCGAGGTCACGTCGTCGAGGCGGCGCGCCAGGTCGTCGGCGCGCTGCAGGCGTTCCATCTGGTCGGTGATGTCCAGCGCCACGCCGCTCAGGGCGATCGGCGTGCCGAAGCCATCGCGCTGCGTGACGCTGCGGGTGAAGATGTGGCGCCAGTGGCCGTCCAGGCCCAGGTAGCGCGCCTGCGAGTCCTCGGGCCGCACCGACCCGAGCGCGCGCTGGTAGGTAGCCAGCACTTCCAGCAGGTCGTCCGGGTGGATGCGCTGGCGCACCTCGTCGATGGGCACGCCCTCGGGCCGTGCGTGCAGCCCCATCGCCGCGGCTGCGCGGGCGTTCAGGTGCATGTGCTGGCTGACCAGGTCGTGGCGCCACATCGAGACGTCGGCCAGCTCGGTGGCGAGCTGCAGCTGCGCGCCGGCCTCGTCCACCGTCGACGCGATCTCGAAGGTTTCGGTGTCGTCCATCACCAGGCCCACCACGTGATCCGGCTGGCCCTGGGCATCGGCGAACACCTCCCAGTGCGCCTGCACGCGGCGCAGCGTGCCGTCGGGCGTCAGAAGGCGATAGCGGTGCGAGTAGGTGCCGGGCCTGGCCATCGAGTCGTTGAGCGCCTGGAACAGCCGGTCCTGCGGCACGCTCGATTGCGTGATCTGGGCGATCGATGGCGTGCCGCGGCGCGGGTCGATGCCGAAGAAGCGGAACATGTGCGGATCCCAGCGCCCCTCGCGCGTGCGCACGTTGCGCTCCCACAGGCCGATCCGCGCGTGCGTCTGCACGAAGTCGAGCAGGGCGGCCAGGCGCCGCACCTCGGCGTCGAACCCGGCCTCGGCGTCGCGCCCGACCAGCGTCAGCAGGCGCAGGCCGGCGTCCAGCGGCGCCAGCTGCACGTCGCAGTGCAGCGGCACGCCGTCGCGGCGCTGCAGCCGGCGCCGCGCCGGCTCGCCCGGCGGCGGCAGCCAGTGCGGCGCGGCCGCGTCGGCCAGCAGCGGCTCGACGGGCGTGCCCGGGGACGTCGCGGCGAAGCCGGTCAGCGCCTCGAAGGCCGGGTTGGCCCAGGCCAGCGCGCCGGCGGCGTCGATCGCCGCCAGCGCCACGGGCGCGCCGCGGGCCCAGGCCAGCCAGGCCGCGGGCGCCACGGCGGCCACGGCGTCGTCCATCCCGGACACCGCGGGTGCGACGTTCGGTCTGGGAAGGCCCTCGGATGCGGACATGGCGTGGCGTTGGAGTCGACCCTGCCGAGTCTAACGCCGGGCATCGGGCGCACGGCGCGGGTTGGCGCCCGCGCTACGGGCGCCGCCCGGGCCCGCGGCGCCACGCGCGAGAATGGGCGTCCCTGGCCGCGGGCCGGGCGCGGCGCCCGCCGCGCCGCCCGCCGTCTTCCGGAGTCGTCCCGACTCCACTCGAATGGCCCGCCGATGTCCGACCCCCATGCCCTGATCCCGCCGCCGCTGACGCCTGCCGGCGCCGTCGACGCCACCCTGGCCGCCAGCGGCTTCGCCGTCGTCGGTCCACGCGACCTGCTCGCGCTGGCCGACGTGCCGCTCGCGGCGCTCGAAGCCTGGCGCCCGTTCTGGGAGCGGCTGCCGGCCGATGCCTACCTGCTCGATGGCGGCAAGTACCGCCAGCGCCGCCACGCCTCGTTCGTCGTCGAGGGCGAGCGCGTGGCCGCCATGCCGCACCGACCGCACTGGCAGCCGGTGGACTACAACGCGCTCCACGGCGGCCTCGAGCGCCATTTCGAGCCGATCGAGCCCGCGCTCGCGGCCGACCCCGCCTGGGCGCGCCTGCTGGCTGCGCTGGCGGCGCGCGCCTCGGCCCTCAAGGGCGCGCAGGCCTGGTACGTCGAGGCGCACCCGTTTCGCATCGACACCGCCAGCGGCATCGGCCGGCCGACGCCGGAAGGCGCGCATCGGGACGGCGTCGACCTGGTCAGCGTGACGCTGGTCGGCCGGCGCGGCATCAAGGGCGGCGAGTCGCGCGTGTTCCAGGCGCAGGCGAGCGCGGGCCTGCGCTTCACGCTCACCGAGCCGTGGACGACGGTGCTGCTGGACGACGCGCGCGTGATCCACGAGACCACGCCCATCCAGTCGCTGAAGGCGGGCGAGCCGGGCTACCGGGACACGCTGGTGTTGACCTTCCGCGCCGGCGGCTTCCAGGATCCGACCTAGCCTGCGAGATCCCAGGCGTCGTTGGAGGCGGCCAGCCCGCCGCGTCGCCTTCGCCTGGCCTGGGGCCTCGCAGGCCGCCGGCGCGGGCACGCTTCCAGTGTGAACAGGTCCTAGGGATTCGCCGGGGCGGCGAAGGGGGACGGGGTCGCGCCACAATGCACGACCCTCATCAGCCCCCGGGAGTCCCATGACCGATTCCGCCGCCGTCGCCGCCGACAAGGCCGCCGCCGACAAGCCCAGGCAGACCCAGCGCGAGGCCGTCGAGCGGCTGCTGCTGGCACCCCCGCAGCGCAGCACGGGCTCGATCAAGCTGGGTGGCAGGAAGCTCGAGTACAAGGTCGAGGGGGCGTTCGTGCCGGTGCTCAACACCGCGCAGGGCGAGCGCCGCGGCGAGCCCGAGGCGGCCGTGTTCACGACGGCCTACCAGCTCGAGCGCAAGTCCGGCGACACCAGGCCGCGTCCGGTCCTGTTCGCCTTCAACGGCGGCCCCGGCTCGGCGTCGATCTGGCTGCAGCTGGGCGCACTTGGCCCGAAGCGCCTGCGCATCGGCAACGACGGCTCGATGCTGCCGCCGCCCTACGAGGTGGAGGACAACCCGCTCAGCTGGTTCGAGCACTTCGACCTCGTGTTCATCGACCCGCCGCACACCGGCTACTCGATCACCGCCGGCGACGACGCGCGCAAGAAGATGCTGTCGGTCGACGGCGACGTGGCCTGCCTGACCGACGTCATCCGCCAGTGGCTGTCGCGCCACCAGCGCTGGACCTCGCCGATCTACCTGGCCGGCGAGAGCTACGGCACCACGCGCGGCGCGGCGATCGCCGACAAGCTCGCGGAGCAGGGCGTGTCGCTGGCCGGCCTGATCCTGATCTCGTGCGCGATGGACCTGCAGTCCATCGTGTTCGAGCCGCGCAACGACCTGCCCTACGCGCTGTTCCTGCCGGCGTTCGCGGGCGTGGCGCAATACCACGGCTGCCTCAAGGGCCCGCAGTCCAAGTCGCCCGCCGCGGCCCGCGCGCTGGCCACCGAGTTCGTCGAGTCGGACTACCTGCGCCTCCTGCACCGCGGTGCGGCCGCGAGCACCGACGAGCGCGCCAAGGCGGCCCGGCGCATCGCCGAGCTCACCGGTCTGTCGTCCACGCTGGTGGAGCACCGAAACCTGCGCATCGCCGACAACACCTTCTTCACCGAGCTGCTGCGCGACCGCGGCCAGATCGTCGGCCGCCTCGAGGCGCGCGTGGCCGGTCCGATGGGCCTGGCGCGCACGCACGAGTGGGACTTCGACCCGGGCATGGAATCGCTGGTGGGCCCGTACACCATGGCCGGCATGGGCTACTTCATCGGCACGCTGGGGTTCGACCCGGCGTGGCACTACGAGGTGCTGTCCATGGAAACCAACAAGCACTGGAACTGGAACCGCGGCGAGAACCAGGGCAACGCCTACTGCTGCACCAGCCCCGACCTGTCGCGCGCGCTGCGCCGCAACCCGCACCTGCGCGTGCTGGTGGCCAGCGGCCACTACGACCTGGGCACGCCGTCGACCGCCAGCGACTGGTCGCTGGCCCAGCTCGACATCCCCGCCGACGTGCGCCAGCGCGTCATCCACAAGTACTACGACGCGGGCCACATGATGTACACCCGCGACGAGGACCTGGCCAAGCTGAAGAAGGACCTGGCGGCCTGGTTGCCCTGACAGGGTCATGAATCCGCGGCGCAGCGGACAATGCGCCCATGAAACCACCGAAAAGACTGCAGCCCCTCGTCGACGAAGGGCTGATCGACACCGTCGTGCGCCAGCTGATGAGCGGCAAGGAGGCGATGGTGTTCGTGGTGCGCAGCGGCGAGGAGACGATGTGCGCCAAGGTCTACAAGGAGGCCACGCACCGAAGCTTCCGCCAGGCCGTCGACTACACCGAGAACCGCAAGGTGAAGAACTCGCGCCAGGCGCGCGCGATGGCCAAGGGCACCAGGTACGGCCGCGAGAAGCAGGAGGAGGCCTGGCAGAACGCCGAGGTCGACGCGCTGTACCGCCTCGCCGGGGCTGGCGTGCGCGTGCCGCGGCCGATCAACTTCCACGACGGCGTGCTGCTGATGGAGCTCGTCACGAATGCGGACGGCGACGCCGCGCCGCGCCTGAACGACTGCGAGTTCACGCCCGAGGACGCGCGGCGCCACCATGCCACGCTGGTCAAGGAGGCGGTGCGCATGCTGTGCGCGGGCGTCGTGCACGGCGACCTGTCCGAGTTCAACATCCTGCTGGCCGAGGACGGCCCGGTCATCATCGACCTGCCGCAGGCGGTGGACGCCGCCGGCAACAACCACGCGCAGCGCATGCTGATGCGCGACGTGGGCAACCTGGCCGCCTTCTTCGGCCGCTTCGCGCCGGAGCTGCGCAAGACCGAGTACGGCCCGGAGATCTGGTCGCTGTACGTGGCCGGCGGCCTGGCCGTGGAGACCCCGCTGACCGGCCGCTACGAGCACAAGCACGGCGCCGTCGACCTGCGCGCGGTGATGCGCGAGATCGAGGACACGCGCGAGGAAGAGAACGAGCGCCAGCGGCGGATGGCAGGGGACTGAGTCCCTGCAGTAACCCCCGCGACACGCGCGCTGCCACTGCGTTCGTAGAATGCCGAGGTCGGCCCGCAAGGCCGACAGCGTTCTCAGGGCGGGGCGGAATTCCCCACCGGCGGTAGCCGTGATTCGTCGCGGGAGCCCGCGAGCGCCTTCGCGTCCTCACGAGCGAAGGGTCAGCAGACCTGGTGCGATGCCAGGGCCGACGGTCACAGTCCGGATGAAAGAGAAACGCGACAGTGTGGGCTGCCGCATGTCCGGAATTCGGAACATGCGGCCGCTGCGTTCTCGCGCGCCCTGATTCTGGCAACCACTCACTCGAGAGAACCATGAATCAGATGACTACTTCCCATCTTTCCACCGCCATGCCGGCGACCGCGGCGGGCCAGCGTGCCCGCGTCGCGGTGATCTGCTCGTCCTGGCACGCCGACATCGTCGACAAGGCCCGGCACGCGCTGATGGCCGAGTTCGACCGCAGCGCTGCGCCGCCGGGCCAGGTCGACTACTTCGAAGTGCCCGGCGCCTTCGAGATCCCGCTGCTGGCGCTCAAGCTGGCGCGCTCCGGGCGCTACGACGCCATCGTCGCCTGCGGGCTCGTGGTCAACGGCGGCATCTACCGCCACGAGTTCGTCGGCGCGACGGTGATCGACGCGCTGATGCGCGTGCAGCTCGACACCGAGGTGCCGGTGCTGTCGGCGGTGCTCACGCCGCGCGACTTCCACGAGCACGAGGAGCACCAGCGCTTCTTCGCCGAGCACTTCGCCAAGAAGGGCGTCGAGGTGGCGCGCGCCTGCCTGGAGACGATCGCCGGGCTGCGCCGGATCGACGCCGCGCTGGCCGCGTGAGGTCCGGCCGCGTCGCTACGCGGTCACGCGCGGCAGCGTCAGCACGATCGTGACGCCGCCCGCCACGTTCTCGGCCGCGACGGTGCCGCCCATCTTGGCCATGTAGGTCTTGGCCACGAACAGGCCCTGGCCACGCTGCGGCGCGTGCGCGTCGGAGCCGGCGTCGGCCTCGAGCGCGCCCGAGACGCCGTACTCGAAGATGCGCTCGATCAGCTCCTCCGCGATGGGCTCGCCCTCGTTGTGCAGCTCCACCGTCGCGCGCGCGTCGTCCGCGCGCAGGCGCAGCGTGATGGGCGTGCCCGCGCGCCGGTGGCGCTGCGCGTTCTGCAGCACGTGGGTGATGACGTCTTCCAGCGGGTACTCGTCGGCGCGCACCACCACCGGCACGCCGGGCCCGTCGTAGCGCACGTCGGCGATGCCGGCATGCGGGGCGTTGGCCGCCACCTCGGCCAGGAAGGCGTCGAGCTCCAGCGTGGCCAGCTGCAGCGTGGTGGACTGGAACGCCTCGCTGGGCGATGCGCTGCCGTACAGCACGCGGATGGCCTGCTGCATGCGCAGGATGTAGCGCCGGCTGGCGTCGTCGGGCGCGCCGTGCAGCGCGATCAGCGACTGCAGGGGCGACATGATCTCGTGACCCACGGCCATCCACTGGTCCTTCTCGCGCTCGGCGCGCAGGCGTTCGCGCTGCATGCTCTCTTCGACCCGCTGGAGCAGCTCGGCCAGGCAGGTGGCGAGCACACCCAGTTCGTCGGGGCTGCGCAGGTCGGCGATGTCCAGCGTCGACCAGCGGCTGGCCGGCGCCGCGTTGCCGGCCTCCACCACCGCGGCGGTGACCGCGCGCGAGCGCTTGGTCAGCATCGTGATGCGGCGGATGATGGTCCATTCGATGGCGCCCCAGGCCAGCGCCAGCGCAGCCAGCATCGCGACGACGAACCACGACACCCGCGTCGCCACCACCGCCAGCCCGCGGTTGGCGCTGCGTTCGTCGCCGACGCCGTGCAGCTCGTAGCTGCCGGCGGGGGTGCGTATCGTCTCGGTGGCCTCGATGGGCGCGTCCTCGCCGGCCACCGGCAGCCGGCGCAGCAGGCCGCGCACCGCGCGACCGAGGAAGTCGTTGACGGCCTGCGGCATCGCGTTGGTGGCCGGCGGCGCGGGCGCTGCCAGGCCCTGGATGGTGGCCAGCGGCGCGGTCGTGCCGCCGCCCAGCTTGCGCAGCTGAAGCGTCTCGCCGGGCAGGAGCTGCGTGGCCAGGTCGGCGAGCGAGAAGGGCGCGGTGGCGCCCGGGCGCGCGCTGTCGAACAGCGGCGCCGCGTCGCCGGGCGCCAGCCAGCGCACGCGCACGTCGATGCGGTTCAGGTCGGCCGGCGGCCACGCCGGGTGCGGCGAGGCCACCAGGTCGTCGTGCAGCAGCTCCACCGGCAGCCGCACCGAGAAGAACGCGCGGCGCGCGCAGGCGGCGATGTCGGTGCCGCCGTCCAGGCAGGGGCCGCCTTGCCACAGCCAGCCGCGGAAGTCGCGCACCGGGCGCGGCAGCACGGCGCCGTCGGCGTCCTCGGCGAAGCCGGTGAGGCGGCCGCGCACCACGTTGACGGCGGTGGCCGGCTCGGGTTCGAACGGCGCGATCCAGCCGTAGCGCCGGCCGCGCAGCGCCACGTCCACGCGCAGCCGGTGCGACAGCGCCAGGTCGTGCTCGCCCGGCGCATGCGCCACCGGCGGCGGACTGGGCGCATGCCCCACCACGTACACGAAGCCGCCCGCCCACGGGTTGCTGCCGATGGCCACGCAAAGCGCGGCGTCGCCCGGGTACTGGCGCGTGCAGCCGGCCATCTCCACCGCCTGCTCCACCTTGTTGTGGTCGTCGAAGTCGAGCGCGGCGAACGGCAGCACCAGCGGGTGCACGGCGCCGGCGGCCGCCCCCGTCGTCGTGGCCGCGGGCGGGTTGAGCAGCGCGAGCTGGCCCGCGGGATGGCGCAGCTGCGCGGCCACCTGGCCCATGGTCTTGGCGAAGCCCTCGCGGTAGCTGCGGTCGCTCAGTTCCTTCTCGTCCTGCAGCACGGACAGCGCGATGCCGACGGTGGCCACGGCCAGCAGCAGGAACACGCCGCGGAAGAACAGGCGCAGGCGGAAGAACGCGAGGCCGGGCCAGCGCCAGGCGGCCAGCCGCGCGCGCCAGCTCGAGGCGACCGCGCTCACGTCAGCGGCCCGGCGCCGCCGGCGTGGGCAACCAGCGGAAGCCCCGCATGGGCACGCTCTCGATGCCCTCGAAGGCCGGGTCGATGTCGCGGAAGGCCTCGCGGATGGTGCTGATGTGCTTGCGCACGTTGTCGCGGTTGCGGCCCGTCTTGACGACCTGGAACAGCTCGTCGTACGACACCACCTCGCCGCGCCGCGCATGCAGCGCCGCGAGGATGCGTTGCGCGGTCAGCGGCAGGTTGACGCGGTGGCCGCGCCAGAGCACGGCGCCCTGGCCCAGCGGGTCGATGCTCAGCTCCTGGTCGACGACGGTGCCGGCGGCCACCCGGGGCGCCGGGCGATCCCGCGAGGCGCGCAGCATCTCCAGCACGGTGTCGATGAAGTCGGACTCCTCGAAGGTGGTCTTCTGCAGGTAGTCCCAGGCGTCGAGCGCCTTCATGATGCTGCGGTAGATGGTGGCCGGCATCGCCGAGACCACCAGCACCGGCGTGCCGTGCTGCTTGTTGATGGCGTTGATCAGCGCCACCCCGGCGTGGCGCTCGCGGCCCAGCTCGATGTCCATCACGACCAGGTCGTAGCGCTCGCGCGCGATCGCGCTCTCGGCCTCGTCGCGCGTGAACCACTGGTCGACCTGCAGGCCCGGGCGCGCCGACAGGATCCAGCCCTTGAGCTGGTCGCTCGTCGGCGGATCGTCTTCGATGATCGCGACGCGGGTGGCGGTGGTGGACACGGGGACGGGCCTTTCGACGGGGCAGGGTGGCCTCGATTATCCGGTGGCCCCGGCGCGGCGTGCGTGAGTGTTTCCTCCGCGGGCCGGAGCGCACCTGCCCCCGGCGTGAGCGCAGCGCCCCTGGCGCGCCGTTGAACGCTCTGCAGGGCCCCGGAAGAATCCGGCTCACACACCAAGGAGAACCCCCCGTGACCGATCCCGACCTGCAGCCCGACATGTTCCCCCGCGACGACGCGCCGCTGCCGGCCAGCCCGCTCGAACGCCTCGTCGAACGCCTGCCGCGCGTGCGCCTGCTGCCGCTGGCGGCCGGTGCCGTCGCGGTGGCCGCGGCGTGGGGCCTGTGGACGCATGCGCCGCTGCGCAACGTGCCCAATGGCCAGGTCGGCGTGCGCATGAACCGCCTCAGCGGCGACGCCGGCGTCGTGCGCGCCGGCACCGTGTTCGTGCTGCCGGGCCTGCAGGACCTGCGCCTGTACGACCTGCACGAGCAGGTCTTCCATCCGGCCGAGAGCACCTCGGCCGGCGGGGCCGCGCCGTTCCAGTCGGTCGAGGGCCTGTCGATCGGCGTGGACGTGTCCGCGCATTACGCGCTCGACCCGGCCCGCATCGCCACGATCGCCCGCGACCTGCCCGCCGATGTCGGCGGGCAGGTCGTGGCGCCGGCCGTGCGTGGCGTGATCTACCGGGTGTTCACGCGCTACACCGTGCGCGAGATCTTCTCGTCCAGGCGCGCCGAGATCCAGCAGGTGATCGAGGGCGAGCTGCGCCCGAAGCTGGCCGCTGACGGCATCGTGCTGCGCGACGTGCAGATCGGCCAGGTGGACCTGCCGCCGGACTACCGGCACGGCATGGAGGCGCTGCTGGCCGAGGAGCTCGAGAGCGAGAAGATGCGCTTCACGCTGGAGCTCAAGGACAAGCAGGTCCGGCAGGCCGCGCTGGAGGCCGAGGCCGAGAAGGTCAAGCGCGAGAAGGCCGCCGAGGCCGCCGGCCTGGAGCAGGTGATCGCCGCCAAGGCGCAGGAGGAGGCGATGGCCCACGTGCTGCCGTTCAAGCAGAAGCAGATCCAGCAGCGCCAGCTCGAGGCAGAGGCCGACAAGGTGTCGCGCATCCGCACCGCCGAAGGTGCCGCGGAGGCGCGCCGCATCGAGGCCGCCGGCGAGGCCGATTCGCGCAACCGGCTGGCCGACGCCGAGGTCTACCGGCTGGAGAAGGTGGGCAAGTCCACCAGCGAGCAGATGGCGCGCGAGGGCGCGCTGATCACCCGCCATCCGTTGCTGATCCAGAAGACGATGGCCGACAAGCTGTCCGACAAGATCCAGGTGATCATCGCGCCGCCGCCGGCCGACGGCGGCTTCATCGGCTCGACGCTGCTGGGCAGCCGCGGCGCGGCGACCCCGTCCAGGGCCGCGGACGTCGCCCCGCAGGAGAACGCGCAATGAGAGTCCGCACCTCGCGCGGCAGCGGCCAGATCGGCTACCGCCTGCCGCGCCGCCACCACGACTTCGGCCATCCGCACGCGCCGGGCCGCCCGCTGCGCACGTTCGCGACCTGGGTGCTGGCCGCGCTCGCCGCCGTCTCCTGCATCCTGTTTCCGCCGCGCGCGCAGGCGCAGGCCGTCGCGCCGGCCGCGCCGCGCTACGCGCTGGTCACGCAGGACGCCCTGGCGCTGCGCGGCGGAGCCAGGAGCGGCGGCACGCCGCTGGCCCAGCTGACGCAAGGCGAGCTGCTGGAACTGCGCGGCCAGCGCCTGGACTACCTGCAGGTCTGGAGCCCGGCGCGCGAGCGCGGCGGCTATGTGCGCGCGAACGCGGTCCGCGCGCTCGCGCTGACGCCCGACGAAGCACCCGAGCTGCTGGCGCTGGTGCGCTTCCTGCGCGAGCGCAGCGGTTCAGAGTCGCTGGGCCTGGGCCTGGCCGCGGCGTACCTGAAGGCCGCGCCCGCCGGCACCATCGGCGCCGAGGCATTCGACGCCATGGGCACGATGGCCGAGCGCCTGGCCTGGCGCGCCAACGTGGCCGCGGCGAACGCGGCCAACGCGTCGGCGCGTCCCGGCGAGCCGGGCGTCGCGGCGCAACTGGAGGTGGCCGCCGGCCTGGGCGTGCACTTCACGAGCCTGGAGCGCGACGGCCAGGTCTGGCTGTGCTACGACGGCGAGGCCTTCCGCCACGCGCTGGCGCTGTCGCCCGCGCCCGAGCAGGCGGCCCGCGCGGTGCTCGCGCTGACGCGCGCCGACTGCATCGCCGACACCACGCCGCCGCTGGCGCGCTGGCAGGCCGACCAGGCGAGCGCGCAACTGCTCGCCCGCGTGCCGGTGGCCGACCTGCCGCCCTGGGTGCGCAACCGCATCCTCATGCGCCAGGCCGGCGTGTGGTCGTCGCTCGCGTACGAGGACAGCCGCCGCCTGGCGGTCGAGGCCGGGTCGCCGCCGGCCGGCCTGCCGGCCGTGCGCGCCGACGACGTGCTGGCGGCCGGCAACGCGGCGCTCGAGGCGCTGGCCGGCGTGGCGCGCACCGAGCTCGCCGATGACGACCAGTCCGCCTACGCGGAGGCCGCGATGCGCGTGGGCGCGTCGCGCTGGGCCGCCGAGCCGGCCGTCGCACCGGCGGCCACCGGCCTGCGCGTGGCGACGCAGCCCGGCCAGCCCGGCGAGACCTGCGTGCTGCTGCTCGACGCCCGCCACGGGGCCGACCGGCCGCTGGCGCGCCGCTGCACCTTCGCCACCGTGTGGACGGCCTCGGCGCGGACCAATGCGCCGTCGACCGCGCTCGCGCTGGCGGTGCAGCCGCTGGCCGCCTGGCGCGAGCTGTGGATGTTCCGCGCGACGCCCGCGGGCTGGACGCTGCAGGTGCTGCCCCCGTCCACCGAGATGGCCGGCGTGGGCTACGTGGAGTTCGCCGGCTGGGTGCCGGGCACCGGCGAGGTGCTGGTGGCGCGCGAGCTGCGCGACCCCCGGCACGGCAATCGGCCGGCGCGCAGCTACGAGCTGCTGGACGGCGCCACGCTCGCCACCGAGAAGGCGGCCGACGCGCCGTCCTCGCTGAAGGCGTTCCAGCGCTTCCAGGACGCGGCGTGGAAGCGCGGGACGGTCAGCCTGCGCTGATCGGCGTGTAGGCCACCTCGTCGCCGATCGCCAGGAAATGGCCGCCGGCGACGTGGTGCAGCGAGCGCAGTGCGGGCTCGGCGCCGTCGAAGTGCCAGCGGCCGGCGCGGAAGACGCGGTCGTCGGCCCACGCGGCCACCACCTCGCCCAGGAACAGATCGTAGGCCTGCTCGATGTGCGGCTCCGGCAGGCGGCGGCACTCCAGCCAGGCGATGCAGCCGTCGACCAGCGGCGCGCCGGTGGCGGGGCCGGGCTCGGCGCGGGCCAGGCCGGCGGCGAACTTGTCGACGTCGCGCCCGCTGGTGTTGCCCACCTGCTCGGTCAGCGCCGCCAGCGCCGCCGGGGGCACCGCCAGCGCAAAGTGGCCGCCGGCCTCGACCAGGGTGCGGGTGAAGGTCTGCTTGTCGAGCACGACGGCCACCTTGGGCGGCGCGAAGTCCAGCGGCATCGACCAGGCTGCGGCCATCACGTTGCGGCGCCCCGCGTGTTCGGCGCTGACGAGCACCGTGGGGCCATGGTTCAGGAGCCGGGTGCAGCGGTCGAGGGGGACGGATTGGCGCATGGACGCGATTCTGCGGGGGCGGCCGCGGGCCTGCCCGACGGTGGGGCGTTGACCTTATTTGAATGGGGCCTTCGACTTCGCTGCACGGCCGGCGCCCGGCAGCGGGCGAAGATGCCCTGTCCGCGTCGCATATATTCGTGCCGGCGCACCGCTCCCTCCCACGTTTCCCAGGAACACGCCATGTCCGAAGCCCTCAACGACACCGCGCTGAAGCAACTCTTCATCGACGCCCGCACCTTCAACAAATTTCAGTCGCGCCCGGTCGACGACGCCACGCTGCATGCGCTGGTGGACCTGATGAAGTGGGGCCCGACCACGATGAACGCCCAGCCGGGCCGCATCGTCTTCGTGCGCAGCGCCGCGGCCAAGGACAAGCTCAAGGGCGCGCTGATGGGCGGCAACGTCGACAAGACGATGGCCGCGCCGGTCACCGCCATCGTCGCCTGGGACACCGAATTCCACGAGCACCTGCCCACGCAGTTCGCCGCGATGCCGGGCGCCCGCGACATGTTCCACGGCAACCAGCCGCTGCTCGACACCACGGGCTTGCGCAACAGCAGCCTGCAGGGCGCCTACCTGATCGTGGCCGCGCGCGCGCTGGGCCTCGATGCCGGCCCGATGAGCGGCTTCGACAACGCCGCCGTCGACAAGGCGTTCTTCCCGGACGGCAAGTGGAAGTCGAACTTCCTGGTCAACCTGGGCTACGGCGACGCCAGCGGCAACTGGCCGCGCGGCCCGCGCCTGCCGTTCGCCACGGTGGCGCGCATCGACTGACGCGACCGTCGCCGCCCCCCGAAGGCCGCCGCGTGCGGCCTTTTTCACGGGTCGGGGGGCCCCCCGGCGAGTTGGCGCCGACGCCACGCCGGCGCGCAGTTCTGAACGTGAAAAATGCGTGCGACGGCCGCTGTCTCCCGCTACATTCACCCGACATCCGAGCGGATGAACAAAATGAACGGCTGGGAGGCCGCTTGAACGACGTCGCACGCCATTTCCTCGAGACCTACGCCCAGGGGGGCGAGGTCGAGGGCGGCTGGAAATTCGGCAAGGCGCTGCAGCAGGCGCACCTCGATTATTCGGAAGAGAGCCTGGAGCGGCTCGACCTGCTGATCAAGGCGATCCGCGACCGTGCCAAGCCGGTGCACGACGAGTTCCTCGCCGACCCGGCCGGCCGCAACTTCCTGGCGCTGCTGGCGTTCTACCTGATGGCCGTGCTGTCGCGGCGCACCGGCGCCGAGATCGAGTGGCACGACACGGCCTCCGCGCGCAAGGCCGTGGCCGACTGGGCCAACATCGAGGAAACGCCGTTCACGCGCCTGGTGGCGCTGGCCCCCGACCAGGGCCTGCTGTTCCTGCCGCTGGTCTGGCTGCACGACCGCCTGTTCAGCCTCGGGCTGGGGCAGTACGACACCGCCTCCGACTACCTGTACAGCGTGGCCGCCGAGCTCGAGTACGACCTGCCGATGGCCTGGTGGAACGCCGCCCGCGTGCTGGGCGTGGCGGCGTCCACGCTGATGGCCGCCGTGGCCGAGGAACGCCCGGCGCTGCCGCAGATCGCCTGGCAGCATCCGCGCGGCCAGCGCGCCAACATCGTCACCCTCGGCTTCGACGGCGAGGATGCCGTGGCGCGCGGCGAAGCCGCGCTGCGGGACAACCGCGAGAACGCGGCCTGGCGCACCTTCGCGCACGCCACCTGGATCAACTCGTCGGGCAGGCGTGCCGACGCCATCTCGGCGACGGTGCAGACCTACGGCGCCGCGCCGCTGCGCCTGCGCATGGCGTTCCGCTACACACGCGCCGCCGCGGGACAGCCCCTGGCCATCCTCGATCCCTCGGTGTGGGAGTTCAACATCCCCGAGGAGACCTTCCTGCGCCTGTACGCGGCCGTCAAGCGCGGCGCCCGCAGCGTGCGCTGGCCCGCGGGCAAGGGCTGGGACGCCCACTACCAGGGCCGGCGCGACGTGCCGTCCCTGCTGCCCGCCGCCGTCCACGTGCCGCCCGCCTACGCCAGCGGCGAGCAGGTGCGCGTGGGCGACGCGGTGCTGACCGATGGTGGCCTGCTGCCGGGCCGCGTCGTGCAGCTCGTGCCCGGGGCCGACGGCCACACGGCCTGCGTCTTCAAGGACGCGCGCGGGGACCGCCGCACGGCCACGTCGCTGCAGGTGCGCGACACCATGCTGTTCGTCTCGCGCAGCCCGGCCGACCACGGGGAGGCCTGCCTCGCCTGGCTGGAGGCGCAGATCAAGCGGCCGCCGCGCGTGCGCACGGAACCCGGCGCGCTGAACAGCCCCGCCCACGCCTGCTTCGCGCTCGGCAGCCTGATGTGGCACGGCACGGTGGCGCCGCGCGACCAGGCCGGCGCCCGCAAGCTCTGGCAGGCCGCCGCCGACGCCGGCAACGCCGCGGCCGAGCTCGCGCTGGCGGTGATCCACCTCGAGGGCGACACGGTCAAGGCCGACCCCGCCAAGGGGCTGGCGCTGCTGCGCGGCGCCGTCGCCAAGGGCCATGCGCCGGCGCTCGCGCGTCTCGGCCAGGAACTCGAGACGGGGCTGCGCACGCCGTCCGACGTCGCGCAGGCGGTGAGCCTGCTCACCCGCGCGTCGGCCGCCGGCAGCGCCCACGCCACCTACCGGCTGGCCTGGATGCACCGCATCGGCAAGGGCGTGCGCCACGACATGGCGCGCTGCGTGGCGCTGCTGGCGCAGGCCGCCGCGGGCGACTACCCGCAGGCCCAGTACGAGCTGGCGATGCAGTGCGCCACCGGCGAGGGCGTGCCGCAGGACGACGAACGCGCCGCCTGGTGGCTGGAGCGCGCGGTGCAGCACGACCACGGCGAGGCGATGATCATGCTGGCCGGCAAGTACGAGCGCGGTCGCGGCGTGCCGCAGGACCTGGAAAAGGCCGTGGCGCTGTACCGCCGCGCGGCCGACCGGAACATGCCCGCGGCCTGGTACCACCTGGGCGTGATGGCCGCCGACGGCCGCGGCCTGGAGCGCGACCTGCGCGAGGCGATGCGCCTGATGACGCTGGCCGCCGACGACGGCGTCGGCGCCGCGAAGGAGCAGCTCGAGGACATCGAGCTGGCGCTGACGCGCGAGTCGCGCGGCTAGCTCAGGCCGCGAGCGCCTGGCGGTCCTCGACCTCGCCATGGCGCACCACCAGCAGTCCCGGCATCGGCTCGCGCGTGAGCCGTTCCACCAGCGTCTCGGCCAGCGGCGCGTCCACCAGCGCGGCCAGGCGCAGCCAGCGCCGCATCACCACGGCGTCGCCCCAGGCGGTGGCCAGCGCGTCGCGCAGCCCGGCCTTCGCCACGCCGTGGCCCTGGCGCAGCGCCTGGGCCAGCAGCGAGTTGAAGAACAGGTTGAACTCGTTGCGCAGCGCCACCGGCAGCGACTCGGCGATGCCGCGCGCCCGCTGGCCCCAGCCCGGCACGGCCAGCTGCAGGGTCAGCACCGCCTGCAGTTCCTGGATCGGGTTGACCAGGCGGATGCGGTTGGGCGGCAGCACGTGCAGCGGGATGCGCGCCGCCACGTCATGGGCCAGCGGCGTGGCCAGCGACTTCAGCGCCACGATGCGCCGCCACTGGCGCAGCGGCAGGCCGTCGACCGGCGTGTCCGGCACGGCCTCGGCGCGGGCCAGCGCGGCCTGGGCCGCGTTCCAGTCCAGGGCCAGCCAGCGTTCGGCGAGCGCGGGCTCCAGCAGCACCAGGTTGCCGGCGACCCAGCCGCGACGCCCGTCGATGGGCACGACGCGGGCGTCGCGAAGCAGCGCGCGGCCGCTGACCGGGCAGTGCGTGGCCACCTCCAGCGAGCGCAGCAGCTGCGGCGTGATCTGGTGGTCGTCGAAGGCCTCGCCGCGCTGCCAGGCCGCCAGGCGCAGCGCCAGCCAGCGGGTGACCGCCAGCGTGGCCGGGAGGGTGCGGCGCGCCATCAGGCGGCGGCCGCGCTCCCAGCCCTCGCGGATCGGATGACCGGGCCACAGGCAGGGTGCCGGCGGCACCATGCCGTAGCGGGCGTACTCGAAGCCGATCGCGTCGCCGGGATCGACGTCGCGGGCGGGGGCGCCCGCGCGCACGGGCGCCTTCGCCGCGGTGCCGGCGCGCGGGGGCGCTCCGGCGATGCTGGCGCGCTTGCCCTGGGGGGCGAAGTTGAAGGTGGCCTGGTTCATGGTCGCGTCCTCGGGTCTGATCTGGGAGTGAGGCCAGTTTGCGGGCTCACAAGCTCATGCGATGAGCTACGGCAAAATGGGTCCCATGGACAGGACAGAACGTTTCTACCGGATCGAATTGCTGATCAAGCGCCAGGCCGGCGTCAGCTTCGACCAGCTGCTCTCGGAGCTCGAGGTCTCGCCGGCCACGCTCAAGCGCGACCTGCAATACCTGCGCGACCGCATGGACGCGCCGATCGTCTATGCGCGCGACGAGAACGTCTACCGCTTCGCCGACGGCGCCGCCCCGGCGGCCGGCGGCAGCGGGCCCGCACGGCCGGGCGCCGGCAAGACGCACGAGCTGCCCGGCGTGTGGTTCAGCGAGAAGGAACTGCACGCGCTGCTGACCATGCACCAGCTCATCGCCGGCCTGGACGACGGCGGCGTGCTCGGGCGCCACCTGCAGCCGCTGCTGGACAAGCTGCACGGCATGCTGGGGGCCACCGGCGAGGAGGCGCAGTCGCTGATGCGCCGCGTGCGCATCGTCAACCCGGCCAAGCGCGCCGTCGCCAGCCGGTGGTTCGAGGAGGCGGTCAGCGCCGTGCTGAGCCGGCGCCGGCTGCTGATCGGCTACTACACGCGCAGCAAGCGCAGCGAGTCCGAGCGCGTGCTGTCGCCGCAGCGCCTGCTGCACTACCGCAACACCTGGTACCTGGACGCCTGGTGCCACGCCAGCGAGGGCCTGCGCCGCTTCGCCCTCGACGCGGTGCGTTCGGCCAAGGTGCTGGACGAGCCGGCCCGCGAGCTGCCGATGGCCGAGGTGGAGCAGGCGCTCGACCAGGGCTACGGCATCTTCGGCGGCGCCCGGCTGCGCTGGGCCACGCTGCACTTCAGCGCCGAGGCCGCGCAGTGGGTGGCGCAGGAGGAATGGCATCCGCAGCAGCAGTCCAAGCCGCAGGCCGACGGCTCGCTGCGCATGCGCATCCCCTATTCGGACCACACCGAGCTGGTGATGGACGTGCTGCGCCACGGCCCCAACGTGCGCGTGCTGGCGCCCGCGGAACTCGTCGAGCAGGTCCGGGATCAACTGCAGCAGACGCTGGCTTCGTACGCGGACAAGGCAGGCACGCCATGAACAAGGCCTTCACGAAGGAGCCCGAGGGCGACGAGGACGACGACGGCCCGTCGCTGCCGTCGCTGCCGGCCGGCGGCAAGAACTACATCACGCCGCAGGGCCACGACCGGCTGCGCGCCGAGCTGCTGCAGCTGATCGACGAGGAACGGCCCAAGATCGTCGAGATCGTGCACTGGGCGGCGTCCAACGGCGACCGCAGCGAGAACGGCGACTACATCTACGGCAAGAAGCGGCTGCGCGAGATCGACCGCCGCATCCGCTTCCTCATCAAGCGGCTGGACATCGCCGTCGTCGCCGACCCGTCGGCGCACCACGGCAGCGACCAGGTGTTCTTCGGCGCCACCGTCACCTACGCCAACGACGCCGGCGACGAGCGCACCGTCACCATCAAGGGCATCGACGAGGTCGATTCCCTGCAGGGCGAGGTCAGCTGGGTCTCGCCGATCGCCCGCACGCTGCTCAAGGCGCGCGAGGGCGACACGCTGCAGCTGGTCACGCCGGTGGGCGTGGAGACGATCGAGGTGATCTCGGTGCGCTACCCCGCGCCGGCCGGCGCATGAACGCAATCGACCTGTTGGAACCGCATCGAATGAAGGCCATTTCCCTGATCGCGGGCTGCACGCTCGCGGCCTGCGCCCTGCTGGCGCCCGCCACGCATGCCGCGGGCGCGAGCGCTCCCGCGGGCACCGGCACCAGCGCCCGCGAGGCGGTCGCCGCCAGGCCCCTCCCCGTCTACGGCGTGCAGGTGGTGCGCACGACCCCGCACGACATCAACGCCTTCACCGAAGGCCTGTTCTACCTCAACGGCTACTTCTACGAGAGCACCGGCCTGGACGGCCATTCCTCGGTGCGCAAGGTCAAGCCCGAGACGGGCCAGGTGGTGCAGCGCGCCACGCTGCCGCCCGAGATGTTCGGCGAGGGCATCGCGCCGTGGCATGGCCACCTGGTCGGCCTGACCTGGAAGTCGCAGACGGGCTTCGTGCTGGACCTCGACAGCTTCGAGACCGTGGGCCAGTTCGGCTACCCGGGCGAGGGCTGGGGGCTGACGCACGACGACACCGAGCTGGTGATGAGCGACGGCAGCGCCGACATCCGCTTCCTGAATCCGCAGACGCTCATCGAGACGCACCGCATCCACGTCACCGCGCAGGGCAAGCCCGTCGACCAGCTCAACGAGCTCGAGTGGGTGGAGGGCGAGCTCTACGCCAACATCTGGCAGACCGACCGCATCGCCCGCATCGACCCGCACACCGGCAACGTGGTGGGCTGGATCGACTGCAAGGGCCTGCTGCCGGCGAAGGACTTCATCCCCCAGCACACCGACGTGCTCAATGGCATCGCCTACGACCCGGCCACGAAGCGGTTGTGGGTCACCGGCAAGTTCTGGCCCAAGGTGTTCGAGATCCGGCTCGTCCGGCGCTGATCCGTCCCCGTCGCTCCCCCTCTGCCGTTCGTCGCCGGCTGCGGGCTTTCCGCCTTGCGGCCGCCCGCCGCCTCGACGACAGTCCCCCATCCTTTTTCCGAGAAACCCCCGCATCGTGTCCGCCATCGCCTCCTCCCCCGACCAACCGTACTCGCGCGACGACACCGCATTCTTCGGCCATCCGGCCGGCCTCGGCTGGCTCGCGGCCTGCGAACTGTGGGAGCGCTTCTCCTACTACGGCATGCAGGTGCTGCTGGGGCTGTACCTCACCAAGTACCTGTTCCTGCCGCAGAACATCGGCCACGTGGTGGGCATCGACGTGGTGCGCCACGCCGTCGAATACTTCATCGGGCCACGCACGCCGCTGCAGCTGGGCGCCTTCATCGCCGGCCTGTACGCCGGCCTGGTCTACCTGACGCCGCTGTTCGGCGGGCTGCTGGCCGACCGCGTGCTGGGCCGCACGAAGACGGTCGTCCTGGGCGCCAGCCTGATGGCCACGGGCCACTTCCTGATGGCGTTCGAATCGAGCTTCCTGTTCGCCATCGTGTGCCTGCTGTTGGGCGTGGGCTGCTTCAAGGGCAACATCGCGGCGCAGGTCGGCGCGCTGTACCGGCCCGGCGACAAGCGCAACGCGAGCGCGTTCCAGATCTTCCTGCTGTCGGTGCAGATCGCCGTCATCGCCTCGCCGCTGGTCTGCGGCACGCTGGGCGAGAAGGTGGGCTTCGACTGGGGCTTCGGCGCGGCCGGCGTGGGCATGCTGATCGGCCTGGTGGTCTACCTGGCCGGGCGTGGCTGGCTGCCGCCCGAGCCGGCGCGCTCGACGCGCGACGTCGTGGTGCACCAGCCGCCGATGACCCGCCCGGAGTGGGGCCGCATGACGCTGCTGGTGTGCCTGCTGCCGGTGCTCGTCTTGTCGATCGTCGGCAACCAGCAGTTCAACATCGGATTCACCCTGTGGTCGGACAAGCACATGGACCTGCTGCTGTTCGGCTGGCAGGTGCCGGTCACCTGGCTGCAGGCTGTCGACGCGTTCGTCAGCACCGGTACCATGCTGCTGGCGCTGGCCTTCTGGCGCTGGTGGGCCAAGAGCCACCGCGAGCCCGACGAGCTGATGAAGATGGCCATCGGGTCGCTGATCTCCGCGGGCGGACCGGCCCTGATGGCGATCGCCGGCGGCATCGTCGACACCACGCACGGTCGGGTCAGCGCGATCTGGACGCTGGCCTACACCATCGTCAACGACATCGGCTTCGCCAACGTGCTGGCGGTGGGCCTGGCGCTGTACTCGCGCGTCGCCCCGCGCCAGATCGTCGGCCTGGTGATCGGCATCTACTACCTGCACCTGTTCGTGGCCAATACCTTCGTGGGCTGGCTGGCCGGCTTCATGGATTCGATGCTGCAGCGCGACTTCTGGGCCCTGCACGCGGTGCTGGTGCTGGCCGCCGGCGTGCTGCTGCTGGTGGTGCGGGCGGCGTTCGGCCGCCTGCTGTCGCCCGAGGCGATGGAGGCCGATCCGGTCGCGCCGCTGGTGCCGGCGCATTGACGGCCCGCCGTCCGGCCCGCGCCGCGGGCCCGGCGCACGCCGGGTCCGCGGCCGGACTTGACAAAGATCATGGCGGCGCGCAGCGTTTGCGGCACCCTCTGCACGCCGTGGTCCCTTCTCCGATGCCTTCCCAGACGCCCGTCCGCCGGGCCTCGCCTGCATGATCGCCCTGCTCGAGGCGGGGCGCGCCGGCCTGTTCGCGCGCCGACACTGGCCGGCCAACATCGTCGCCGGCATCATCGTCGGCGTGGTGGCACTGCCGCTGTCGATGGCATTCGCCATCGCCTCGGGCGCACGGCCCGAGCAGGGCATCTACACCGCCATCGTCGGCGGCGGGCTGGTGGCCGCGCTCGGCGGCAGCCGGCTGCAGATCGCCGGGCCCACCGGCGCGTTCATCGCCATCCTGTCGGGCATCACCGCGAAGTACGGGATCGACGGCCTGCAGATGGCCACGCTGATGGCCGGCGTGATGCTGCTGATGATGGGCCTGGGCCGGCTGGGCGGGGTCATCAAGTTCATTCCCGCGCCGGTGATCGTCGGCTTCACCACCGGCATCGGCGTGATCATCTTCGTCGGCCAGTGGCACGACTTCCTCGGCCTGCCCGCGGTCGGCGGCGAGCATTTCCACCAGAAGGTCTGGAACCTGCTGCAGGTGATGCCGCAGCTCAACCTGCCCACGCTGGGCCTGTCGCTCGCCTGCCTGGCGCTGGTGGTGGGCGCGCCGCGCATCCCGCTGCTGTCGCGGGTGCCGGGGCCGCTGCTGGCCATGGTGGTCGCCACGCTCGCGCAGGCGCTGCTGCACCTGCCCGGGGTCGCCACGCTGGGCAGCGCCTTCGGCGGCATCCCGCGCGGGCTGCCCACGCTGCATTTGCCGTCGCTGTCGGTGGCCCAGGCGCTCACGCTGCTGGGGCCGGCGTTCACGATCGCGATGCTGGGCGCCATCGAGTCGCTGCTGTCGGCGGTGGTGGCCGACGGCATGGCCGGCACGCGCCACGATTCCAACCAGGAGCTGATCGGCCAGGGCATCGCCAACATCGTCTCGCCGCTGTTCGGCGGTTTCGCCGCCACCGGCGCCATCGCCCGCACCGCCACCAACATCCGCAACGGCGGCACCAGCCCGATCGCGGGCATCGTCCACGCGCTGACGCTGCTGGCGGTGCTGCTGTTCCTGGCGCCGCTGGCGTCCGACATCCCGCTGGCCGCGCTGGCGGCCATCCTGTTCGTGGTCGCCTGGAACATGAGCGAGGCGGGGCGCTTCGCCTACATCCTGCGCCGGGCACCGACCGCCGACCGCGTGATCCTGGCCATCACCTTCCTGCTGACGGTGTTCGCCGACCTCGTGGTGGCCGTCAACGTGGGCGTGATCCTGGCCATCCTGCAGTTCCTGCGCCGCATGTCGGAAGTGGTGGAGACGCAGGCCCTGGACGCCAAGGTGCTGCAGGCCGACCTTGCCCCGCTGGGACTGGCCAGGCTGCCGCCCGACATCCTGGTCTACGAGATCGCCGGCCCGATGTTCTTCGGCGCGGTGGAGAACTTCGAGCGCGCGCTGGGCCAGATCCACGCCGATCCGGCCGCCGTCGTGATCCGGCTGGCGCGCGTGCCCTTCATGGACATCACCGGCATCCAGACGCTGCACGAAGCGATCGCCCGGCTGCGCAAGCGCGGCGTGCGGGTCTACCTGTGCGAGGCCAACGAGCGCGTGCAGGCCAAGCTGGAGGCCGCCGGCGTGTTCGAGGGCGACCTCATCGGCATCCACTTCGATGCCATCGGCGCGGCGCTGCGGGCCGCCCTGGACCGCACGCCGGGACCGGCCGTCAAGGCTTGACGCGCGCGGCGCGCAGCACCGAGGACGCGCGCTTGAGGGTGCGCAGCACGTCGGCCAGGTGCAGCCGGTCGCGCACGCTCACCAGCAGCTTGAGCTCGGTGGTCTCGGCGGCGCGCTCGTCGCCCATGTCGATGTGCGTGATGTCGGCCTCGGCCGCGCTGATGGCCTGCGCCACCTGGGCCAGGGCGCCCTTGGTGTTGTGCACCAGCACGCTCACCGAGCTCTCGAACTGGCGCGTCAGCACCTCGGCCCAGTCGACCTCCATCCAGCGCTCGCCGTCGCGCTCGCGCAGGCGGCGGCCGATGGAGCAGTCCTTGGTGTGCACCATCAGGCCCTCGCCGCCGAAGTAGCCGGCGACCTCGTCGCCGGGAATCGGGCGGCAGCAGGTGGCCAGCTTCACCGACGCGCCTTCGCTGCCGTCGATCTCGACGATGTTCTGGCCCACCTGGGCCTCGCGCGCTTCGAAGCGGCCCATCGTGAGCGCCACCGCGCCGGGCCGCAGGCCGCGCTCGCCCAGCAGCTGGGCCAGGCGCTTGGCGACGATGGAGGCGATCTTGCGGCCCAGGCCGATGTCGACCATCAGCTCGGCGCGGGTGCGGCTGCCGCTCCAGCGCGTGAGCGACTGCCACAGCGGCGCATGCTCCTCGTCGTCGGCCGGCACCGACATGCCCTCGTTGCGCAGCGCCTGCGTCAGCAGCTTCTCGCCGAGGGTGATCGACTCCTCGTGCTCGAGGTTCTTCAGGAAGTGGCGGATCTTGGAGCGCGCCCGGCCGGTGCGCACCGAGTTCAGCCACGACGGGTTCGGCCGCGCGTTGGGCGAGGTGCTGACCTCGACGACGTCGCCGCTCTTCAGCTCGGTGCGCAGCGCCACCGGCTCGCCGTTGACCTTGGCCGCCACGCAGTGGTCGCCGACGTCGGAGTGGATGGCGTAGGCGAAGTCGATCGGCGTCGCCCCGCGCGGCAGCGCCAGGATCTTGCTCTTGGGCGTGAAGACGTAGACCGCTTCGGGGAACAGGTCGATCTTGATGTGCTCGAGGAACTCGCTGGAGTCGTGCGTGTCGCTCTGGATCTCGATGAGCGACTGCAGCCACATCGCGCCCAGGCGTTGCGCCTCGTCGGGGCGGCCGGCCTGCGCGCCGGCCTTGTACATCCAGTGCGCCGCGATGCCGGCCTCGGCCACCGCGTGCATCTCCTCGGTGCGGATCTGGAACTCGACGGCCGTGCCCAGCGGGTTGACCAGCGTCGTGTGCAGCGACTGGTAGCCGTTGGCCTTGGGGATCGCGATGTAGTCCTTGAAGCGGCCCGGCACCGGCTTGTACATCTGGTGCAGCGTGCCCAGCGAGGTGTAGCACTCGCTCAGCGTGTTGACGACGATGCGGAAGCCGAAGATGTCGTTGACCTGCGCGAAGCCGGCGTGCTTCTCGCGCATCTTGCGGTAGATGGAGTAGACGGTCTTCTCGCGGCTGTAGACCGTCACGCGGGTGCGCGCCTCGGCGAACGCCTTCTCGACGTCGCGCCGCATGCGGTCGACGATGTCGCGCCGCGTGCCGCGCGCGCGCTCCAGCGCCTTGCCCACGGCCGCATACCGCCATGGGTACATGAAGCGGAACGACAGGTCCTGCAGCTCGCGGTACATCTGGTTCAGGCCCAGACGGTGGGCGATGGGCGCGAAGATCTCGATGGTCTCGCGCGCGATGCGGGCCCGCTTGTCCGGGGCCATCGCGTCCATCGTGCGCATGTTGTGCAGGCGGTCGCACAGCTTGATGAGGATGACGCGCACGTCGCGCGACATCGCCAGCAGCATCTTGCGGAACGACTCGGCCTGGCCGTCCTCGCGGGTGGAGAACTGCAGCTTGTCGAGCTTGGTCAGTCCGTCGACCAGCTCGGCCGTGGGCGCCCCGAAGAGTTCGATGAGCTCGGGCTTGGTGACGCCGCAGTCCTCGATCGTGTCGTGCATCAGCGCCGCCATGAGCGCCTGCGCGTCGAGCTTCCAGTCGGCCACCAGGCCGGTGACCGCCAGCGGATGGGTGATGTAGGGGATGCCGCTGGCGCGCAGCTGGCCCAGGTGGGCCTGGTCGGCGAACTTGTAGGCCTCGCGCACCTTCTTCAGGTCGGCCTTGCCGAGGTAGGACAGCTTCTCGGACAGCTCGGCGAAGGTGGTGACCTCCGCCTGCTGCGCCGCGATGACCGGAGCGCGCCCCAGGCCGTGCAGCTTGGCAGGCAGCAGGTCGGCGGCGAACGAACGAATACTCATGTGCTGAATTTAGCCTGTTATGAGGGCAAGGCCGCCGCGGTCGGGAAATTGAGTGCCGAAGGCGTCCCGGCGGCCGAGGAATCGTCGGTCCGGGGCGGACGGCATACCGTGTTCAGGGGATTTGTTGAAACCGCTTTCAAAATATGACACAAAACGCCGCTTCCACTCCGGATTCGGGCGTCAAATGCGTTCCGCCCCGGGCCCGCCAGGCACACGGCACGGGGCTGGAACGCCACCGGCGGGACGCCCGAACGTCGCGCCGCCGCGAAAGGCCGGAAACCCGCCTGAGCCCGGCGCGTGCGCACGCGTCGTCCGACAACGACAGGAGACAGCGATGATTCGACGTGTTGCGGGACGAGCCGTCCTGCTTGCATTTTCCCTCTGGGCGACGACCTGCGCCCTGGCCCAGACGGCCGCCGACTACGCCCAGGGCGTGACGGTCGCCGGCAGCACCGCCACCATCTTCTTCAACCCGACGTCGACCACGACCACGTGGACCGACGTGCACTACGCGGTCAACGGCGGCGCACTGCAGAACCTGCGGATGGCGCGCGACGCGGCCACCGGCAAGGAGACCCAGCAGGTCTTGCAAGCGGTTTCAAGCGGCAACACGATCAGCTACAGCTTCACCTACAACAAGGGCTCCCCGGCGTACGACACGCCCACCTACTCGTACACCGTGCCGGCGGCCGGCGGCGGCTCGGCCACGCCCGCGGCCGGCCAGGTGTGCTTCTTCACCGACGTCAACTACGGCGGCAGCTCGCTGTGCACCAGCGCCAGCAGCAGCTGGGTGGGCAGCGCCTGGAACGACGTCATCTCGTCGGTGAAGGTCGCGGCCGGCACCCAGGTGGTGCTCTACGGCGACGTCAACTACGCCGGCACCACGCTGACGCTGAGCGCCGACACGCCCAGCCTGGTGCCCTCCGGCTTCAACGACCTGGCCTCGTCGTACAAGATCTCGGCGGTCGCCACCGGCGGCACCTGGAACAAGCTGACGACGTTCAACGTCGTCAACGGCACCCACAACGCCTACGACAACGCCCACGTGTTCTGGGCCATCATCGGCAAGGACTGGACGACCGGCAAGTTCGTCTACGTCGACACCGCCGGCCAGCTGATCCCGATGTCCACCGCGGACAACGGCGCGCTGACGAAGAACGGCGTCACGTACACCAACTACTTCCACACGATCGCCCAGGCCGGCTCGGTCACCATCCCGCCGATCAACTCGGCGCGCCTGATGCTCAGCGTGGGGACGCCGATGTACATCCGCGTCAACCAGGACATCAACGGCAACATCGGCTACGCCGGCGCCAACATCGAGAACCCGACCGATCCCAACATCGACGTCACGTTCGACTTCATGGAGATGGCCATCGTTCCCGACACCGGCTTCTACGGCAACACCACGCGCGTGGACCAGTTCGGCTTCCCGCTGACGCTGCGCCTGCAGGGGCTGGGCGGCTTCGACCAGACGGTGGGCGAGACCGCCACCCGCGCTTCGTTGTTCTCGGCCTGGGCCGCGGCCGTGCCGGCGCAGTTCCAGGGCCTGGCGCAGGCGCCGTACTCGCCGTACCGCATCATCGCGCCGGCGCATGCGACGTTCAACGCCGGCAAGGCCAACGCGAACTACCTCGACGCCTACATCCAGGGCCTGTGGACGAAGTACGCGTCGCAGACGCTGACCTTCACCGACCAGCAGGGCACCTTCACCGGCCACGTGGTCAACGGCCAGTTCCAGTTCACCGACGGCCAGGGCACGTACACCATCCAGCGCGCGCCGACCACCGCCGAGGCGCTGCTGGGCTCCGGCGTGCTCAACGACGCCACCGGCCAGGCGCCGGGCACCGCGGGCTACGACAAGCAGCTGCAGATCCAGGCCCAGCTGTGCGCGGCGATCAACCGCCACATCGTCGAGGATCCGGCGCACTGGTCCACGCCGAGCTACTTCTACGCGAGCCCGTCGAACTCGTACTCGAAGTTCTGGCACGACCACAGCCTGAACGGCCTGTCCTACGGCTTCGCGTACGACGACGTCGGCGGCTTCAGCTCGTCGCTGCACACCGCGGCGCCGACGGTCGCCACGGTGACCGTGGGCTGGTAGTCCGCACCGCCGTCGCGCGGGGCGCAACCGATACACTCCGACGCGATGCGCCGATCCGGCGGCGCACGGAGGAATCGAGATGCGCACCAACGCGAACACGCCCGTCGGCACCGTCCATCGCCTGGCCATCGACAGCCAGGTGCTGGCGGGCAACCTGCTCGGCGACCCCACCTTGCGTGCGATCGACGTCTACGTGCCGGCCGGCCACGGCGGGCGTGGCCTGGCATTGCTGGTCGACATCGTGGGGTTCACCGCCGGCGGGCCGGCCCACACCAACTGGAAGAATTTCGGCGAGAACGTTCCCGAGCGGCTCGACCGCCTGATCGCGACCGGCGCGATGCCGCCCGTGGTCGTGGCCTTCCCGGACTGCTTCACCCGGCTCGGTGGCAACCAATACGTGAACTCGGCGGCGGTGGGGCGCTGGGACGACTTCCTGCGCGCCGAGGCGGTGCCCTTGGTCGAGGCCGCCTTCGGCTGTGGCGGCGCGGGCCGGCGCGGTCTCTTCGGCAAGTCGAGCGGCGGCTACGGCGCCATGGTCCACGCGCTGCTGCATCCGGACTTCTGGAGCGCGGCGGCCGTGCATTCCGGCGACATGGGCTTCGAACTGCTCTACCGCCACGAGTTCGTCCCGGTCCTGCGTGCCCTTGCGAACGCGCCGGACATCGGCGCCTGGGTCGATGCCTTCTGGCAGGCCAGAAAGGTCAAGGACAGCGACGTGCACATCCTCATGATGCTGGCGCAGGCGGCGAGCTTCGACCCGGACCCTTCGCTGCCCTACGGCATTCGGCTGCCGGTCACGCTCGACACCTGCGAGCTGATCCCGGAGCGCTGGGCGAACTGGATGGCCTGGGATCCGTTGAGCCTCGTCGAGGCGCACGGGCGCGGCCTGGCGGCGTTGAAGGCCCTGTACATCGATTGCGGCGACGTCGACCAATACAACCTGGTCTATGGCGCCCGGCGAATGCACAGGCGCCTGCTCGCCCTGGACGTGCCGCACGTCTACGAGGAATTCGCCGACGACCACTCGGCGGTCGACTACCGGATGGACATCAGCCTGCCGATCCTGGCCAAGGCGCTCGCCTGAGCAGGCCGGCGCGACATCGCGCGATGGGCCCCGGCTGCCGGACCACCGCCGTTCCGGAGGTGCGGCTTTCGGGTAGGCTTGCCCCCATGCAGGCGAAGCACGCCATCGATGACCCGGGACGACGGCCGGCCACCGCCCGGTGGGAGGATCGTCGCCGCGATCGCCTGGCGTGCGCCGGGCCGGCTGCTGCCGTCGGTGGGAAGATGGGGTCATGAATCCGCCTGACACTGTCGCCAGCCTGCTTGCCCGCGCAGATGCCGCGCGCGCGGCCGACCAGTTGCAGGAGGGCCTGCTCGCCGCGCGGGAGGCGCTGAACCGCGCCACCGACGACGACGACCGGCGCCGCGCCGCCGTGCTGGTGGTGAACTTCCAGTTCCGCAGCGGTGCCCTCGCGGCGCTCGTCGCCGACGGGGTCGAGCACTTGCCGGTGCTGCGCGCGGGTGGCCCCACGAAGGAGCTGTTCATCGTCCTGCGCACGGTTTCCATCGCGGCTTGCGACGTGAGTCGCTTCGACATTGCGCTGCCCTGCGCGCAGGAGGCGCAGGCCCTGGCCACGCAACTGGGCGACCGCGGACTCCTGGCGATGGCCATCAACGCGGTGGCCTGCTGCTTCGAGCGCATGGGCGACCCCTGGCAGGCCGAGCGGCTGATGAGCGACGCGCTGGCGATCGCCCGGCAGCAGGACGAGGTCCATCCGCTCTTCGCGACCTTGAACAACCTGTGCGCGGCCCTGATCGGGATGTACCACCAACTGCGCGACGCGGCGCCGTCCGACGAGGCCGCCGACTCGCTGCGCCGCGCCTTGCCGATCGCCCGCGAGGCGCACGCGATGGCCGGGCGACCGGAGATGGCGTTCTATCGCCTGTTCACCGAAGGCAACCTGGGCGAGGTGCTGCTCCACCTCGGGCACTTCGCGGAGGCGCGCCCCCTGCTCGAGGATTCGCTCGCGCAGGCGCGCCACATCGGCGCCGATGCGCAGGCCGCGCGCATCGGCTGCACGCTGGGCGAACTGGAACTGCTGGAAGGGCGGCCCGAGCTCGCCTGGCAGCGCCTGGAGGCGGTGCGGCTGGCCGCCATCGGCACCGACCTGCGCATGACGCAGCTGCGCCTGCACCACGCGCTGTGGCGCTCGGCGCGCGCCCTGCGACGCTCGAGCGAGGCCCTGCATCACCTGGAGACCTACCTCCAGCTCGAGCGCCAGCGCTCGGTCAGCCAGTTGCGTGCACAGTCCGAGCTGTTCGTCACCCGCGCGGAGGTCGAGCAGGTCCGGGGCGAAGCGCGGCGCGATCCGCTGACGCGGCTCGGCAACCGGCGCGAAGTGGACGACCGCTGGCCGGCGCTGCTGGCCGCCTGCCGGGCGAGCGGCAAGCCGCTGGCCGTCGCGATGCTGGACCTCGATCGCTTCAAGCAGGTCAACGACCGCTTCGGCCACGCCATCGGCGACCAGGTGCTGGTGGCCCTGGCCCGGCTGCTGCGCGAGAACACCCGCTCGGCCGACATCGGCGCGCGCGTGGGGGGCGAGGAGTTCCTGCTGGTGCTGCCCGACACCGACGGCGAGCGGGCGCTGGAGATCTGCGAACGCCTGCGCCACTGCGTGGCCGCCTACGCCTGGAGCAGCCTGGCCGACGGGCTGACGGTGACGCTGAGCATCGGCCTGGCCTGGGCGCCGCCCTACGACGCCGACGAGCTGACCGCGCGCGCCGACGCGGCCCTCTACACCGCCAAGCTCCAGGGCCGCAACTGCGTCGCCGTGTCCGCCACCTGAAGTCGTCGGGCGGGGGAGGCGTTCTTCCCTCACCGGGGTCGGCGACCCGTGCGGGTCATCGGCCGGACGTTCGCCGACGTCGCCCATCGGGCAGTCCGGCGCGTTGCGCTCAGAAGCCCGGCTTGGCCACCATGAGGTAGAAGATCGCGACCGGTGGACGAAGGGGGCTCATGGGCCGTCCAGTATCTCGTTGACCATGCCCCAGCGCTCGAACTCGGGCGCGAAGTCGGCGAGGGCCAGAAGTCCCATGCAGGTGCAGGCGCCGGCCGGGGGCACCTGCCCGCGCGCGAGCCGGCGGACCAGCAGGATCGTCGCCATGCACGGTATCTCCGGTCCGTGGTCGTCGTCGGCAGCGATGTGCCAGGCCCGGTGCGCTGGCGCGCCGGCCGCGTCCGTCCCCTCGACCCTGACGACCATGCCACCCAGCGACGATCCCATGAAGTCCATCGCGCGGGCCGCCCGGTCCAGCACGCCGGCCAGGCGGGCGGGCGGGGCGATCAACCCCAGCGCGCGGAGGCTCGCCAGTAGCGCCGAGCCTGCCACCGGCCGTCCTCCCAGACGTCGATCGACTCGCCGCAGTAGCTCAGCACCGCCGCCAGCGTTGCCTCGCCGCGCGGAGCGGTCTGCGCCGGGGCGATGCACATGTCGATCGCCGCGAGGCGCTGCCAGCCGCCGCACAGGTCGATCGCAACCGGCTCGCAGCCCTGGCCGAGTCTGTCCGCCAATGCCTTGGCGCGGCCCAGGTCGCGTCCGCCGATCAGCAGGCGCACGTTCGGATCGCCTGCCAGGGCGCGGCAGATCCGCGCGCCGAAATTCCCGTAGCCCCCGAGAACCAGTGTCTTCAATGGTCGACGTCCGCTTGACCCGGCGACGTTGGGCGTCCAGGGGCGGCCCCGAGGCCCGACGCATCCCGACGCCCCGACCCCGAGCCCGGCACGGCGGCCACTGTCGACGGGCGCTTCGGGCAGGACGCGCGGGGTCGCCGGGGCCGACGGCCCCTGGCCGCCGTCAGAGCGGAACCTTGGTGGGATTCACGCCGTGGTAGTCGATCAGGTAGCTGCGGATCCACAGCTTGCAATCGGCCACCCCGGGCGAGCCGGCGCAGGCCTGCAGGTCGGCGTAGCCTGCGCGCAACTTGTCGATGTCGGCCTTCTTGGCAGGGTTCTGGTTGTCGTCGCTGCGCGCCCAGCGGATCTCGTAGCGGCGGGCATCCTGCACCTTCAGGTGGTCGTTGCCGCCCACGATGTGGATATGCGTGGCGGCGGGGCTGCCGATGAAGGTTCCCTTCTTGCTGCCGGATTTGCTGCCGACCTTTTCGTACTCGAATGGCATCTGGTGTTCTCCTCTGAACAAGGTCCCGAACGCCAGCTTCGATTCGCGGGGCGCGGGGCCGCCTAGTCTAATTGCGCGCATCCGCCCGCGAAGTCAAAGTCTCCCGAGGCTAGGGTTTTCCTGCGCTGAGCAACGCGGCGAAGCCGCGTCGAATCGGCTGGCCGGTCGCGATGGCCAGCGCGCCGCCGCCGCCGTCGATTCCCGGCAGGGCCGTTCGTCGTGCACCTGACTGGCCCGGTCCGCCAGGGTTGCGAAAGGCATCATGAAACTGCTCCTCACCTCCGCCGGCGTCAGGAACGCGAGCATCCGCGACGCGCTGGTCGGCCTCCTGGGCCGGCCCTTCGCCGACTGCGATGCCCTGTGCATCCCCACCGCGCTGTACGGCCACCCGATGGGTACGCCGGCCGGCGCCTGGCGGTTCCTGAACGGCGGCTCCGGCTGCCCGATGGTCGAGCTGGGATGGAAGTCCGTGGGCGTCCTGGAGCTCACCGCGCTGCCCAGCATCGGGCAAGCGCGCTGGGAGCCCTGGGTCCGCAATGCGGATGTCCTGCTGGTGGAGGGCGGCGATGCCGTGTACCTGGCGCACTGGATGCGTCAGTCGGGCCTGGCGGCCTTGCTGCCGTCGCTGGATCGCACCGTCTGGGTGGGGCTGAGCGCCGGAAGCATGGCGCTGACGCCTCGCGTGGGCGAGCAGTTCGTCGAGACGAGGCCGTCGATCACGGGCGACGACGTGACGCTCGGGGTGGTCGACTTCTCGATCTTCCCGCACCTGGACTACCCGGACTTCCCGGAGAACACGATGGCCCACGCGCAACGATGGGGGGCCCGCATCGGCGGTCCGGCCTACGCCATCGACGACCAGACCGCCATCGAAGTGGTCGACGGCCGGGCCAGGGTCGTGTCCGAGGGGCAGTGGCGGTATTTCGGCCGCTGACGAGCCCGCACCGGCGGTGCTCTCGTCGGCGTGCCCGGCACCTCAATCGGTCTTGTTCTCGTAGAGCGCACAGACGTCGGGGCCGCACAGGTCGAGCCACCGCACATAGGTCCAGCGGAAATTCCCTCCCATCACCTTGTAGACCTGCATGGCGTGGGTCACCGGCGCCTGGCCGGCCTGCTTCGGCCACACGGTGAGGAGGTTGCCCTTGACCGCCCAGCTGCCACTGCCCACCCAGCTGCTCGTTGTCTCGAGGATCATGTCGGCCGTGGGCTGCGAATACGTCGTGTCGGTCATCGCGTCGATGTGCTGGCCGTTGGCGGCGTACACGTCGGCCATGCCGATCCCGCCGCCGCCGTAGGCCCAGGTCCCGACGAGCTGCTTGCCCAGCGCGGCGGGATCGCCCGGATGCGCGGGGAACGTCATCGAGAGGGCGACGTATAGCCACTCGAACTCGTTGGGGACCACGGGGTCGGTGAGGCAGCCCTGGGTCGTCGGCTGGTAGCCGACCATCGCCGCCGCCAGTCCGTCCACGTCGGTGAGCTGGATGCGGGCATGCTCACGGCTCCACTGCCCCGACGCGTCCTTCAGCGACACCGAAAGATCCACGTAGCGAAAGCCCTGCGCGGTGATGCCCTCGAGGTGCGATGGGTCGGCCAGGACGTCGCCAGACAAGGACTGCCCGCCCATGCCGCTCCAGCGCGTCGGATCGCTGAACGCCTGCTGCAGGAGCGTCAGCGCCTGGGCGGCGAGATCCGGCCCGGTCGCGACCGGCTTCCACAGCGTGATCCGGCAGGTGGGCGCATCCAGCGTCGCATGGTCCGCAGACGTTGCCGTGGTCACCGTGGGCGGAACGGTGGCCTGGTAGATGTCCCAGTTGGCCACCGTGCCGGGAATTCCGGGGGTGGGGGCCGGGGCCGCCAGGCCCCCCGAACCGCCGGAACCGCCACTCGCTCCGCCACCTCCGCCCCCGCCACCACAGCCCGTGTTGAGTGCCACGAGGAGAGCCGCGAGGAGCAGGCGGAATCCGCTAGCGCGGGAAGGGCGTCGACGTGGGCTGGTCATGGCTGGATTCTTTTCATCGATGGTTGAGTGAGCGGATTCGCGTTCCCGCGCCGGTGCCGTGCGCGCGGTACGTCGCGTCGTGGAACCAGCCTAGGGACCACGGCGTTAGGGCAGCGTTATGCCGGCGCGGCCCCCCCATCGTTCGACGCCGCATCGCCTCATAACGCCGGCATAACGCCCCGAGGCCTACAAGACGGTACGGGCCGCTAAAGGCCGACGTCCACACCTCGAACACCGCACAGGGACTCCATGTCACATCGCATCCATCCGCTTCGCCGGCATCGCAGCCTGCCGGCGCTCGCCTTGATTTCGCTTGTCCTGGCCGGATGTGGCGGCGGCGGCGCGCCTGCGGGGCCGACACCGCCGGCGACCACCTACGCGGTGGGCGCCACCGTCTCGGGCCTGGTCGGTAGCGGCCTCGTCCTGCAGGACAACGGCGGCGACGACCGCAGCGTCACCATCGACGGCACCTACGCCTTCGCCACGCAGCTCGCCGCTGGCGCGGCCTACAACGTCACCGTGAAGACCCAGCCCGGCAGCCCGGCACAGAACTGCACCGTGACCGGCGCCAGCGGCACCATCGCAGGCGCCGCGGTCGATGCGACCGTCGTCTGCGCGCGCATCGCTCCGCCGGTCACCTATACGGTGGGCGGTACCGTCAGTGGCCTGGCCGGCAGCGGGCTCGTGCTGCAGGACAACGGCGGCGACGACCGCGCGGTCACGCTCAACGGCAACTTCGTGTTCGGTACGGCGCTGGCCAGCGGCGCCGGCTACGCGATCACCGTGAAGACGCAGCCGACGGCGCCGGCGCAGACCTGCACCGTGGCGAACGGCGTCGGCAGCGTCGGCACGGCCAACGTCGGCAGCGCGGTCGTGACCTGCGTCAGCACGCCGGTGGTGGATGGCGACCACCGCGCCTTGTCGGTGTCGCTGACGCCGCTGACCAGCGCGGCCATGGGCGTCGTCGCGCCTTACGTGCTGACCGAGGCCCAGGGCATCGCCCTGACCGACGTGAGCTGGACCTACGACGGGCAACCCGGATTCGGCAGCAGCGCACTCGGCGTGGCGCTGCATGTGTGGAACACACCGGGCCAGCACACGCTGCGGGCCGTCGCGTCGGCCAGCAACGGCCGCACCGCCGAGGCCACGTTGACGCTGTTCGCGGTCAGCCAGCCGCTGGCCGGCGGCGTCTTCCACAGCTGCGCGCTGACGGCCGGCCGCGGCGCCCGGTGCTGGGGCAACGGCAACAGCGGCGAACTCGGCAACGGCAGCTCGACGTCGTCGCCGCTGCCCGTGGAGCCCACCGGCCTGTCCGGCCTGATCGGACTGGCGGCCGGCGATGGCCACAGCTGCGCGATCAAGGGCGACGGCAGCGTGGCCTGCTGGGGCGGCAACATCGAAGGCCAGCTCGGCAACGCCAGCACGTACCACGGCAGCGTCAACCCGACGCCGAAGCCGGTGGATGGCCTGGCCAACGTGATCTCCCTGGCCGCGGGCCGGTACCACACGTGCGCGCTGAAGGCCGACGCGACGGTGGCCTGCTTCGGGCAGAACAGCGAGAACGAACTCGGCACGGCCGAAACGGCGTCGCAGTCGGTGTCGACCGTGGCCGTGGCGGGGCTGTCGAACGTCGTGGCCCTCGCCGCCGGCGGCGGCTACTTCACCTGCGCGCTCAAGGCCGACGCCACGGTGGCCTGCTGGGGCGACAACGAATCCGGCCAACTCGGCAACAACGTCGCGGCCGTTGCGCAGACCGGGACGCCGCAGACGGTGATGACCGAGCAGGGGGCCGTGTTGGGCAACGTGCTGGTCCTGCGCTCGGGCCAGAGCCACAGCTGCGCCATCGTGGCCGACGGCCAGAACAGCGTCTGGTGCTGGGGCAACAATGGCTACTCGCAGGTCTCCTCCGTGCCCGGCTCGCACTACGGCGCCGTGAAGGTCGGCGGCGTCAGCGGCGCGCTGATGCTGGCGACCACGGCCTACAGCACCTGCGTGGTCGACACCCGCTTCGCCACCACGTGCTGGGGCAGCAACGGCTATGGCGAAGCCAGCGGTTCCGGCGTGCCGGGTGCGAACCTGGCCAGCCCCACGCCCTTCGCCGCGCTGCAGGGCACCGCGTCGCCTGACTACCTGGCCGGCGGCAACGAGTTCATGTGCGCGCTGCGCGCCGACGGGAGTGCCTCATGCCTGGGCCGCGGCGGCAATGGCCAGCTCGGCAACGGGCTCTCGGTGGACGCCCCCACGTTGCAGGGAGTGAGCGCCGCGGCCGGAACCTTCTGGCACTGGCTGGGAGCGGCGCTCTAGACGGGCCGGCCTCGCACCGTCGATACGGCGGCGAAACCCGGAGCAGCTTCTGCAGCGACAGTGGCCGCTCGGCCGCTCGACCGCCGCCGTCACCGTGCCAGGTTGCTGGCCAGGGTGTACGGCATGGCCTGGGAGGCCGGGAGTCCATGGGATCCATCGACCCGGCGCCCGCCAGTTTCAAGGCACTCTTCACCGCGGTGCCGCCGGGTCAGCCGGTCGTGATGCTCAACCTGATCCGGTTTCGCGAGCGGGCCGAGTATGGCGCCGAGTCCGGCCATCCGCCGTGCAGTGGGCGAGAAGCCTGCGCGCCACGCGCGCGGCCGGAAGCGGATGTTCGCCGATCCGGAACGCCTCGATGCGCGAGCCCTTCGAGCCGCGTGGCGGGCCATTTCCAAGCAGCGTCGAGGCAAGTCGGTCTCCGGCCAGGGGCTGTCGTTCGGGCCTGTCCGGCTTCGCGCCCACGCTCGCCCATGCCGCGGCTGGGACGGCGAGAGTCGCGAGTTGACCGCTCGGATGTTCGCCTGCCGAGCGTGAACTGTCGGCCTGGCAAGCTCGTTCGCGACCGACGATTTCGGGATGTGGATCGGAGTTGGGCAACTCCCGCCACGAGCGGTCGATCGCGACCGTCAGCGCTTGGGTATCCAGGCGCCTCAGCCTCGCGCCATCGCCGAGTTGAGCGCAGGGTAGGACATGGGCGTGATACCGAAAGTTTCTAGGCGGCCGCTCGTCGTGAACTCGCGCATCATGGCGCTTGCCAACCCGTGGATGGTCTCGGCGATCGCGGAGCCGGCGCTGTAGCGGCGCACGCCGAGGGCCCGCAACTCCCCGGCCGGCATCATGTTCGGCCGGGCCATGACGTTGAGCGGCAGCTCGATGGCACCGATCACGGCGGCGATGTCTCCCGCTTCGATGATGCCCGGAACGAACAGTCCGTTCGCTCCGGCTGCTCGATAGCGCGCTTCGCGAGCAGTGACTTCGGACACGCGGTCGGTTGCCGCGACGAGCCCGCGAAGAAAGACATCCGTCCGTGCATTGATGAAGAGTTCGACGCCGAGTCCCCTCGCGGCAGCGCGCGTGGCCGAGATCTTGGCGCACAGCAACCCCGGATCGGCGTTGCCGTCCTCGATGTTGATGCCCACCGCCCCCGCTGAGACGATCGCCGAGACGAGTTCGGCGACCCTTGCAGGTTCGTCGGAGTAGCCGGCTTCGAGGTCCACGGTCAGCGGCACCGTCACCGCGGCTGCAACCGCTCGCACCGTCTGCAACAGCAGTTCCGCCGGCAGTGCGTTTCCGTCCGGCCAGCCGTGCGCCCAGGCCACGGCGGCGCTGCTGGTCGCGACAGCCCGCGCGCCGGAGGCCTGTGCGATTCGGGCACTTCCAGCGTCCCAGACATTGGCGAGCAGGAGCATGCCATCTGCATGCAGGTCGTGGAATCGTGCGGCGAGGTCTTGCGTCATGTCGTTCCTTGGACTTGTTGCCGTGCGGGTGGCATCGTGCCTGACGGGTACTTGGAGTGGATGCCAGTGTTGCCGATGCCACGCGAGCTGGCTCGCCGGATTCGGACTTGTGTCCGCCGCGACTGACGGGCTTCAGGCATCGCGGCGGGTGGCTTCGAAGCCTCGTCGGCGCCGCGCAGCGGTTGCCGCCCCGCTACTTCAGGACCCACCCGAAGGAAAAGACGTACCGGCTCCCGCCTTCCACTCGCGTGACGCTGTGCTCGCAAGCGTCGGGACGGAAGAGCTTGACGCGCCGGGTCTCGAAGATCGGCGTCTGGCAGACAAACTCCCCGCCGGACTCGGGCGACTTGAGGACGACGTTCAACCTGAAGTGCCGACCGTTCGCGACCGGGTCGGTATGCGGCGGGATCTCGGAGCCCTCAGGGTAGCGGATGAGGTAGCTGTCGAACGGAACCGGCCAGCGAATAGTGGCCAACAGCATCTTGTCGTAGCCTGTGCCCTGACGACCCCGCTGCCATCGGAATGCGGTCTTGAAGAAGCTGGAAGTCGAAGACATGTGTCGAGGGGCGTTGTCAGGTGCGGCAGTCGATGGGCATGGTCATGCTACGCGGTGCGGGGCTGGATGGAAGCGTCGCTGAACGGGCGATGGTGCAAGAATGCCTCGCAGGCCCATTCCCTTGCCGGCCTGCAACTTCCTCAAGAGAAAGATGGTGAACACATGATCCTCGGTCTGCGTACTGCAATCTACCCGGTCAAGGATCTCGCTGCGGCCAGGGAGTGGTACAGCCAGGTTGCCGGCCATGCGCCGTACTTCGACGAACCGTTCTACGTCGGTTTCTCCGTCGGGGGCTTCGAACTGGGGCTGATCCCGGACGGCGTGCCCGGGGTGGATGGGCCGCAGCCGCTCTGGGGCGTGGCGAATGCCGAACAAGCGTTCGCCCGGTTGCTCTCGATCGGGGCGAAGGCGCTTGAGCCCGTCACAGACGTGGGTGGGGGCATCAAGGTGGCGGCCTTGGAAGACCCGTTCGGCAATCGGTTGGGCATCATCGAGAATCCTCACTTTGAACCCGGTTCGGTGAGGTAGCCCGGCCCGGCAATCGAGCGATGCGCGCCCTTGGTTCAAGGCCACGACCTGCGGATGGGGTTGGGGACCGGCACCAACTTCTGGCTTCACCCTGGGGATGGTCTCTTCACGCACGCGGATGGATCGCCCTATCCCTGAGTACCCCGCAGGCGAATCGGCGCTCAGGCTCTTCGAAAGAACCGTGTCTGCAGCAGCGAAGGCACGTCGCGCGGATCCACGTCCTGCAGCGGCTGCGCGCCGGAGAAGCTGTAGGAGAGGCCGGTTGCCAGCCCGCGGACGTGGACCGGGGATTGGTCCTTGTATTGAAGCCGGACCGACGATTCGGCTGCAGGAGACACCGAAGATGCGGGTGCCGCGGGCGGCGCAACGGTCGCCTGCAGGGGCGTGTTCGGGGCGCTCGCACGGGCACTAGTGGGCACGCTTCTCCTCGGATCCGGAATCGCTCTCTGAGGCAACGAAGGACGGGTTGTCAGCTGTGCGCGTTTCTGTCCACAACACATGATCCGGATCTCCTTGAACGCTATTGGGCATGGATTGCGTGGGCACAGGCTCGCGGACCATCCGCTCCAGCAGGCAGGCGCCACCTGAGATGGCCAGCCAGGCCACGGGCCACTCCAGAGGCTGGCGCGAGACGAACGGCGCGAACGGGATCGCGATCCACAGGCTGATGCAATTGAAGCAGTCCATCAATGCGCCCAGCACGCTGTCGCCCAGCCATCGACGCAGACGAAAGATCACATCGCCCGGGCCATCTTCGCTCGCCAGCAGATGGGTGACCCGCCAGGTGGCGAGGACGGCCAGGACGAGGCTCAGGATCATGCGCGCTTCCTGGCCTTGGGCGCCGCATCGCCGGCCGGATCTCCCTCATGGCCGCAGATGCAGAAGGTCTTCAGGTTGGTCTCGCCCGGCCGGTCGTACAGGCCGGTCGTGAGCCCGGGCCTTGTCGTGAGGGACGCGATGTACGAGCAATTGGTCCATGCGCTCGTGTCTTCGAAGACCTCGCCGAAGCCGCCGCGCGAACTGAGCGTGACCGAATGCGGCGGGCCGCTGGACGCGGTCGGCGTGATGTCGCCCGGCGCGGACGCGCTGCAGCTGGTGATGCTCAGCGACCACCCGCCTGCGTCCATCTCTTCGTGATCCACGGTGAATTGCACCGTGAGGCTCGCATCGATGGGCGTGCAGCAACTCAGCGGGCCACTGAATTGCTGGATCCAGAGGTTGTTGACCTCGACCCAGTTGTTGACATGGATCTTGCAGAGTGAATTGGAGTAGTCGATGGAGGCCGGCGAGGCGGTGGCCTGGAAGATGATGGCCAGGTCCATGCCGTTGCCTTGGCTCGCGCCCGTGACCGCGCTGCCGGCCGGCGCACCACCGGGATCGCTCACGCCGTTGAAGCACGGCGAGGGGCTGGCCATCGGCAGCGGAGGGCAGCCCCCGGCCATGATCTGGTTGGTGTCGAGGTTGATCAGTTTCTGGAAGCCTCCGCTGATGTTGGCCGTGTCGACGTCGACCCAGCCGTCGGCGTCCGGATGGAGATAGTGCTTGGGTGCCACCCAGGGATCCCCGGACGACGGTGCGACGGGATCCGTCGCCGACCCCGAGGCGACAACGATCGGCACGAAGGTCGGCGTCGGCGCACCCGCGGTGCCGCCGACGTTCGCGGGCCACGGGACGATCTTCTGGCCGACGGGAAGCTCCGTCCCTGCGAGAGCACCCGCGACGGGCTTCGGATCGATCCACACTTCGGCCCCTGCCGTCGCCGTGGCGGCCGGCGTGCCGTCGTTGCCGCGCGACACGGTCCAGGTGTTCGCGACGACGGCGGTGACGGTCATGGTCTCGCCGGTTTCTCCATCGACGCAGACCGAGACCTTGAACGGCGTGGGCGGCGCCAAACCGCCAGAAACGGTGATCGTGCCCTGCACGGCATTGATGTTGGCCGCGAGCGTCGTCTTGTTCGTGGAGTACAGGAAGCGGTAGCGCATGGGCGAGCCGGGAGCGGTCGGCGAGAAGGAGGGACACCATCCTCCCAGTTGCAACTCGTCGAAGAACGCAAAATTCGGTCCGCCGCCCCAAGGCATGGCGACGGTGTGCGCGAGCGATGCGCTGGTCCTGCCCGACGCCGCATCGATCTGCGTGTAGATGTCGAAATCCCCGACCGTGGTGAACCAGGGGCGCAGCACGGGAGGCGGGCAGATGCAGACGCAGAACTCGCGACACACGAGTTGGCAGACCCAGGCGCAGACCTGTGCGCAATAGGGCTCGAGGCCCCAGCGGGAAATGATCTCGCCGTAGGCCTTGGCATCGCGGTTGATGACGGCATTGACCAGGTCGCTGAGCGCGCGCGGCTTGCCGGCGAAGGGGCGGATGGCCAGCGCGAAGGCACGCGCCTCATCGATCGCATCGACGCCGACGAGGACGGCCGGACGGATGCGGCAGAACTCCCAGCACACCCAGGCGCAGCGCCACGTGCAGATCAACCAGCAGATCAGCTCGCAATGCGACTGGAAGCCCGCCTCGGCGATGCGCGAGCGGACGGTGGCGCAGTCGAGATCCACGGCCGCCTTGCCGATGGCAGCAAAGGCGTTTTCGTTTTCCAGCAGCGCGGCGACATCGCGGCTGGCAGCGCGCACCTCGCTCACCGCATCGGCCAGTCGGATGCGCTCAGGCGAGCACACCACCTCGCACACCCGGCGATAGATGATGAAGTAGACCCAGCGGCAAATGAGATGGCAGAACGGCTCGAGCTTGAGTTCCGCGATCGCGGCACGATAGTCGTCGGCATCGCCGCACGAGACCGCGTCGACGATGCGTCGAAGCTGCGTCTCGTTGGAAGCGAGTTGCACGACGGCGCGTGCGAATTGAAGCAGGTCCGGAGGCGTTCCGTCGCGTGGAAGACTGCACAACTCGATGCAGCGCAGCACGCCGAGCTTGATGCGCACCCACTCGCAGATGAGATCGCAATAGGGCAGCATTTCCGCCCGGTTGAGCACCCAGCGAAATGCGTCGCTGTCTTTCGATTCGAATGCGGCAACCGCTGCGGCGAATGCGCCGCCGTCCTGGGCGAGGTGCCCGATTGCCTCTGCCTGCGCGGCAAGCCGATTCACCGCGTCGTCACGTGAAAGGATGTCAGCCATTCGATTCCCCTGAAGCTTGTGTTCCCGAAAACCTGGACGCCTCCGCCATCAATGCGCGATGAAGGTTCGAATAGCTTAGGCAGGATGGCGCGAGTGGCCTATTGCCGTTCTAGGGAGTAGATGTCAATTGGGGATGCCCTCGAAAAAGGTGCGCCAGCGTCGGCGAGGCCGAGGTCGACACCCTTCGGACGAGATCGGCATTCGGCTGCGGTCCCGGTGCCTGCGCGTGCTCGAGCAACTCGAGTCCTGCTGGCCTGGGCGCGCTCCGCGAAACGCTTCCCTGCGACTTGGTGATTGATCAGCAGGCTCGGCAGCCATAGGCTGCTGTCGACTTCGCTTCGGGGTTCTTTTGATGGCGTCCTATCTCGGCTCACGTATCAGCAGGCCGCAGTCCCTCACGGATTTCGCCAACCAGGTCAAAGGCAGGGGTGGCCGTGAATCCCACCGGGGTGTCACGATCGAGCTGGCCCAGATCGCGATCCGGGGCGAGCGATCCTTCATTGCGGGAATCAACTCCGGGTCGACCTGGACCCGCGGCGAGCGAGCGCTGCTGCGCTCCTGGGGGGCACTGCACGCCGAGGAAAACATGGCCGTCTACATCCAGGCCATGGGCGGTCGCGGAATCCGTTGGAGTCGCGCCGTGGTGGGCAAGTGCTACGACACCAGGAGCGGGTCTCGTTCGTACGTATGCGGTCGCTGTCGCTCCACGATCGGGCTGGTCGGTGGCAAGATCGAGCCGCCGTTCTGACCCACGCCATCGACTCCTGAACCGCCATTCGGGCGTGCCAGCGATGGCGACGCCACAGGATGCGCCCACGCAGCGTTCAGGCCATGTCGAAACGGCATCCTCTCGTTCGTCGACAAGATGCGAGGCGCCCGCGGGCGGTGCGCCGATCGGTCAACCCAACAGGAGTGAAGGCATGTCATACATCGATGGTTTCGTGATCGCGGTTCCTACCGTCAACAAGCAGAGGTTCATCGAGCACGCGCGTCATTTCGACTCGCTGTTCATCGAGCTGGGCGCAATCCGGGTGATCGAGGGTTGGGGCGACGACGTCCCCGACGGAAAAGTCACCGACTTCCGCCGCGCGGTACAGGCCACGGTCGAGGAAACGGTGGCCTTTTCGTGGATCGAATGGCCGGACAAGGCCACGCGCGACGCCGCGATGAAGAAGATGTTGGAAGACCCGCGCATGGATCCGTCCACACCCGGCAATCCGCCCATGCCTTTCGATGGCAAGCGCATGATCTTTGGCGGCTTCGAACAGGTGGTCGAAGTGAAGGCTTGACCAGCGGTGCGATCCCCTGCCAGGTCATGAAGCGCGCGATGGCAGGCGTCTGGCGGCCTCCGGCCAGTTCTCGGGCCGTGCCGCTGGCGACAGGCAGATCCCGGGCGTCGCGGCGTCGATCTCGCAGGGGCGCCAGGACTCCCTTGCCTCAGGCCAGGCCCAGCTCGGCGCGCCGGGCAGCGTTGCGCGCTTCGGCTCTTTGCAGGGCAGGACGTTGCGCGAGGCGCTCGGCATAGGCCGTGAACGAGGGACGCGCCTCTATCGTCTTGAAGGCCAGCATGAAGCGAAGGGTTCCACCGAAGACGACGTCGGCCATCGAGAAGTCGTCGCCCAGGACGTAGGGACGATCGGCGATGGCAGACTCCGTCGCCTTCAGCATGGCGTCGTACGATCCCCATCCGGCCTGCGTTTCCTTGTAGACCCAGCCCGCCTGCTTGGCCATGATCCCAGGTTCGATCACCGATGGCGCAAACAGGGACCAACGCAGATAGGTTGCGCGCGCTGGATCATCGGCACGTGGCGCGAGGCGACCGTAGGCGTAGCGATCGGCCAGATAGAGCGCAATGGCCGCGGACTCCGTCACGACCGAGTCGCCGTCGGTCAGGATGGGCAGCTTGCCCATGGGGTTGAGCGCGAGCAGATCCGGTGCCTTGTGGGCGCCCTTCATGATGTCGACAGGACGAAGCTCGTAGGGCACGCCAACCTCTTCGAGCATCCAGACGGCGTTCGCGGCGCGGGAATAGGGATGGTGATAGAGAACGATGGACATCTCGGGCAGCCTGTTCAGTTGGGGCGAAACAAGTGTAGGGAGTGTCATTGCCCGGCGCAATCAGGCCGGCGCCCGCGAGGACATCACTCGCATGGTCGACGCCTGGCCTCGTTCCGAAGCGGGGAGCACGGGGACGACATCCCTGGCGGTCATTCCCGCGGAACAGCGATCGTCATGCAGTGTTCGATGCGGCAGCGTCAGTCTCGGCGGTTACGTGCGACCCCAGGCTGGTGGCAGTAGACGTAACGGCCCAGTTCGCGGGGCCCGTCCGCTCCCACGGAAAGCAACGTCGCGCGCAACGTGTTGGCGGGCGCACGTTTCGCATCGGCCAGCTTCGGGACGAACATCGCCTCACCCCGTTCGGGGTTGAAGGGCAATCCCTCCAATCGACGATGCGCGCCGGGCTCCAGGGACGATTCGATCAACGCGTCCAGGCCCTGCACGCCCTGGAGGGGTACCTGCAGATGCGAGACGAGCAGGTCGTCGTCAGGGGCGGCGTGACCGTCGTGCAGGTGGCGCAGCCCGTAGCGACGAATCCTCGGTTGCAGCAATCGATAGAGCGCGGCCTCGGCATCGCGCGCGTCGCCCGGCGGCGCGGCTGCGATCTGCCGCGCGAACCGGCACTCGGGCGTATCGGCTGCTTGTGCTTCCAGCGCGTCCATCTGCGAAGGATATTCGACCGCGCGCCAAAAAACCCTGTAACGCCCGCGCATCTGGCACCGCAACCTGCTGCAGATCCACTTCAATGCAAGGTACGCGATGATCACCAATCGGCAGTCCGGAACCTGCGTCGACGAGGTCGCCGCCGGCATCTTCCGCGTCAGCACTCCAGTCGACCTCCCAGACGGAACCGCTTTCAGCTTCAATCCATGCCTGCTCGTCGACGATGACTCGCTGCTCTTCCATACCGGGCCGCGGCAGGTGTTCGGCCTGGTGCGGGAAGCGATCGGCGCGATCATGCCCATCGAGCGCTTGCGCTACGTGGCCTTCTCGCACGTCGAGGCGGACGAGTGAAACCATTGGCTGTCGGCGGCGCTGCGCGCAGAACCGGTCTGCAGCCGCGTCGCCGCCATGGTGTCGATTGGCGATCCCGCCGATCGCCCACCGCGCGCGCTCGCCGACGGCGAGGGTTGTCGCCCGGCCGCCTGAACGTGCAGTGGGTGGATACGCCGCATGTTCCGCATGGCTGGGGCTGCGGACACAATCCAATCGCGATGTGCCATCTTCAAAATAATACAGCCAGGGCGGCGATCCACAGCCGGCGTCGGCAGGTCATGCGCCGTTCGGGTCTTCCTCGCCTTCCGTGACCGGCCTGGCGGTCCGCGTTGACGGCTGGGCGCACTCGACCATGCCGCAGGATGCGATGCGGGCTTACGAAGCCGTGGCGGAGTGTCTGAAGGCGCGCATGGAAGATCGCATACCGCATCGTTGCTCCTCCCGCCCCGAGTCGCGTGCAATCCGCGCTAGATGCGCTGCAGACTCCACTGAAATGTCTGCATGAGGATGTTGTTTCGTTCCTGTGCCGTATGGAAGTCGATCGCTGAGTGGTCCCCTTCCAGTTGATACGTGAAGTTGACGACGAGCTCCACGACGATTCCGTTGCTCCTGGCGAAGTCATACATCGGAAACTCGACTGCCGGCACGCTGAGAAAGCCGGGCAGTGTCGCGCGCTGGAATTCGATCTTGCCGGTTGTAGCGATGTCAATGAGTTGAAGCGTCTGGGAGCTGCTTCCCAGGACGAGGAATGCGGGAAGTCCGCCGAGGAAGGCCGGCGTGAGGATTGTCTGGCTGGTGTTAAGCCAGCATTTCGACCACTCGTCACCCCAGTCAAGCCAGCCGTTGTCGGGGATGACGGCGCCGTCGAGAACACCATCCAGAAGCACCGCGGGTGACGATATGAATCGATCACCATCTGGCATGCGGTCGCTGCCCAGACCGAAGATCGACACCGCCTCGACGAAGCCGTGATGCAGGTCGCTTTCTTCTGACACCACGACCTCTCCTCCGACATGCAATCCATCAGACTCGAAAAACGCCACAAGTTGCGGATCGTTCCAATGCACATCGGTCTCGGCCCACCAAAGTTCGCCAGTGGTGGAATCTCCCGTCAGAATTCTTGAGCCGTCATGGAGCTTGCCAACAGGAATCGCGATGCGAGAGTTGGCGGCGCGGATCTGCTCGGCCTGATGGGCTCGCTGAGATCGGAGGCGCTCCCTGACCTCGCGCGACGCGATAGTCGTCGCCAACTGCTCCCTTGCCTGACGACGGAGCGTGCGCTCTTCTCTCGTCAATTGTGAGAGCCGGTCGCGCTCCAACGCATTCTGGTGCGCTCGAATTCGCGCGACACGGCGCGCTTCGGCCATCCCGGCGAGTTCCTTCGAAAGCTGAGCCTCACCGTCGTGGGCGACATGTTTGCGTTGCGATAGGAAATCCGTGGTCATGCGAGCCTCCTGGTGGCGAACGAACCTGGATCAATTGCTCTTGGTCATGGCGATGTGGGCCACTGCGAATCAGAGCAAACCGATCTTCGCGCGGGTCAACACCTCCAGGGGAGGGCCTGAGCTGTCCCCTCCCTAGTTCGCAGGGCTTCCGTTGCCTGTCACCGGCCCGATCTGTTGAAGAGTGGCGCGCGCTGAGAAATGCGCTCCCGCGAAGCCTGCTGACGCGGCCTGGTCACCGACGACTTCTTGATGGACAGCAAGTCGTCAGTTGCTCACGCAGCGGCCGGTTGTCACGACCGCTCGCGAACGACGGGTTTCGAGCACCTCGCTTGAGGCCGCGCCGGGTCGCGAAAGGTGCGGCTTGCGATCGGTCTCAGACGATGAGATTCACGGAGCCACCGCGATGCTTGCGGACGTAGTACAGATCCCATTCGCTTTGCTCGACCAGGACGAACCCGTGGCGCGCATAGAAGCGATTGGCGTCGCTGTCCTTCAGAGCTCCCACTCGAACGTCCATTGACTGCCGGTCGGCGTCAACGAACACGCGATTCAGAACGGCCGTCCCGAAGCCCCGACCCTGGTACCGCTGACGCAAATAGAGATGCTCCAGGAGAAGGTGATCGCCCTGTGGGCGGATGACTACAAATCCCAGCCGCGCTCGGCCCGTGGTGTCGCCAACGATATGCCGCGTCAGCGCCGGAGTGAATTTCGAGAGGAAGCGCTCCCGCGCGCGCGTCGGATCGAAACGCCCGATGCGCTCCAGACTTTCCCGCATTGCCTCAACGCGAACGTCTGCCAGTTGCTCCCCGTCAGCTTCCTCCGCTGGTTCAAACTCGATGGCTGGCACTGTAGGCTGTCCCGTGTAGGATTCGTCAGGCGAACTCTACAGTGGTGGCGAGACTACCGATCTCGCCTGTCGTGCCCCGGATGCCTCATGCCGGTCGGCTTCGGACGCTGGTGAACATGGAACGAAGATGAAGTTCAAATGCATCGAGGGTTCCTGGATGGCTGCGTTCATTGGTGTGGACCTGACGCCTGAGCGAGACCGCCTTTGGGTGGCGATCATTCCGTTCTTCTGATTTTTCACGGCAAAGACCAAGTCAGGCGCGATGGCCTGCAAGCCATGTCCGCGCGGTCTCCATGTCGGCGAAGGCGAGCGTCGGGTTGGTGCCGATGAGCGGCCGTTCGGTCATCAATTCGTTGACGCGACGTGCGTCGGCGCCCGAAGTCACGACGAGTACCACGATGTTCGGATTGGTGTGCGCCGACCCGAAACGAATGGCTGCGGCGCTTTCCAGGTGTTCTGGGCCAATGCTGTTGCCGACCATTTCTCGACGATCACTGATGACGAATCGAAGATCGTCAAAGCGCCTATCCACTGCGATCGCCTCCATCGAGTGAACGAACTCTTCACCGGTAACAAACCCACGCAGGCAGTTCATCACACCCTGCGGTTCCCAAATAAGCTGGTAGCCCACAACCCTGCTCCATTCTCCTGCGTCGACGGCGCCTTGTTCGTGTTGATGCCAAGCCAGACCTAGCCAGTGCCGACCTGGACCTTGGCCATCTGGCAACGCGACGATCCGGCCGTCGTGAAGTTCTGGATGCTGGCTCAGTAGCCGCTCATGTCGCTACAGTAGGCCAGTTTCTCCCCAATTCCGTTTCGCCGGCAGTACGAATGTTCCGCGTGGTTGGCCCAATTGGCTTGCGGCCGTCCATTGAGCCGAAGAGTTGAACGAGATCTCGAAGCATGTCCGGGAGACGCGCGATGAATGATCGCATCGCGAGGACGAACCGAAATGCGCCAAGGAAGGCTACTGTTCGCGCTGGTGCTGCTCGCTCTCGCGTTGCCAAGCGCGGCGGCCGATTCACTTCCAGTCTTGAACTGCAAGCGAGCAGTCGGGCAGCGTCCAGTGGAGCTGGCCCGCGCCGGACGGCGAGATGTTCATCCGCAACATCGTGGCCGCCAACAACCTCGTGTTCGTGAGCACCGACCGGGCCGTGTATGCAATCGACATGGCGACGCACCAGCAGGCCTGGTCGATCGCCGTTCCCGGTGGACTATCCGTCGCGAGCCTCAAGTACCTCCTGATCGCGTCGCCCGCGCGCCGCGACAACGCACCGGCGACGCTCACGGCGATAATTCGGCTGGGCCAGCAGTTTGCCGCGAGTCCGGACTCGGCCGGGTACGGTCATTCGCGAAGGTCGCCTTTCGGGAAGCACACTTCAGGATGTCGACGCCGATGCGATCTCCCGGCAAACCGGATTTGCTCGAACCGACCTGTACTCCGGCAGCCAGCCAGACCCGGGCCCAGGCTTGAAATGGAGATGTCGACATGGGCGTCGTTGTCTTCGACGGTCCGCAGGGTCACGGCTTCTACAAGGGCGGCCACGACGGCCAGACCGCCAACACGCTGGTGTGCCTGGAGCAGAGCCAGCGCTGCGTGCTGATCTTGTCCAACGGCGTCCGGTCCGAGCGCGGCTTCGCGGAGCTGGTGCGCTTCGTCCTGGGCGACACCGGCGTGCCTTATGACTGGGAGTACGGCGACGACGCCGGGAAGTCGTGAACGGGCCCAGGTCGGCCAGGAACTGACGATGAGCGTCGGTACACGCAGGGCTTCCAGGGCCGCCGGCGCCAGGTGCTTGCCGACCGCCGTGTCGCTGCGCAGCTCCGCCGCACGCGCGGAAACCGGCAGGATATTGTCGATCATGGCGTTCACCCGCGCACGCTCTTGCTGACTGGCGCCCGTCAGCAACTCGGGCGGTGTGGTCAGAACCGCGTTGATCACCTGCATGCGCGCGACGTGGATCGCCGCCCAGAACAGGAAGTTCGAGCCGAGCATGTGCATCATGGTGTTCTCGACCCACGCCGGCATGGGCGCCGCTGAGTCAGCCTGCGTCGGCGGCTTGTGGGTGAGCGGCAGCACCAGGATCAGCGCGCTGACCCGATCCGGGTGGCGAAGCGCCATCTGCAGCGCCGAGGGCGCGCCGGCGGAACCGCCCATCGCGGCCGCACGGCGGATCCCCAGCGCGTCAAGCAGGCACACGTGCGCATCGGCCTGCGCCGCGGCGGATGCAGCGGCGGGCATCGGCGTGCGCAGGTAGCCGAAGCGCGACATCGCGATGACACGGATGCCGTGCTGCGCGGCTACGACACCAGCGACCACGGCGGTGGTGGCCATTCGGCGCGTCACGGGGAAGTCTCGAAGGCGAGCTGGGTGACCGTACAGATGAAATAGGGCCTGCGCCCCTCGGGTCGCATCCAGGCGACCTCGCCCGTGAACGGCACCTGCACGCCATCGTGAGTCTGGTAGTTCGACCAGGTGCCCTCCCAGGGCGCCATGACCATCTTGTCGCCCACCATGCCGCCGCGTGCCTCGGCGCGGAACGAACTGATCTGGCCGGCGTCGTTGAACCTGAACAACAGCGCCAGGACCAGCGGGCCATCCACCATCGTGGCCTTCGCGGAACGGCCGTCGACGGCCTCCCAGCGCACCCCCTGGCTGGGCAGGAGCGCCGTCGGGTACCAGAGCACTTCCGCGAACCAGCGCATGAACTCGCCGCGGGCGATCTCGCCATCTCCCTGCTGCTCTGCCACCGTGACCAGGCCCTGCACCTTCGCCCGCAACAGCCCCTTGCCGGCGATGTAGCTATCGACGACGCGCACCGTCACGCCCGGCAACATCGCGATCCTTGCATCCCACAGGAAGCCCGGTCGGCGCGTGACAACATGCTGGCGCGACGTGAACGGCTTCCACTGCTCGCCGGCGGGTGACATGTTGAAGGTGCCGGCCATGTCGATTGCGACGGCGGTGATGATGGGCTGGCCATCCCTCAGAACGGCCCGGAAGTAGCGTTGCACCGGCGCAGGCAGTCCCTCGAGTTCGCGCACGTCGTAGCGTGTTGGCAGGGCGGTTCCGCCTGGCTTGCCGTCGAGGCGGCCGCCTTCGAGGCCGACATGCAGCGCGTTCACCTCGCCTGCCCACCGACGCTCGCCAAGAGCCGTGAGGCCCACCGCCGTGAACGCTAGCACGGCCAGGCACACTCCCAGCCACGGCAACCATGTCATGCTCGGCCCTCCTGGGCGTTGAACGGACTTCAGACCATTACCGATTCGACCGGCCGGCGCAACGAGCGTGGCAGCATCGGTCCGCGGCCGAAGCGCACCACCAGGTCCGGGCGCTGGCCCGTGAGACCGAGTGCGGCGGCAAACGGCGAACGCACCGCGGCCACTTCCACCGGTTGGTTCAAGAAGGCATTGCGGATGCCCAGCGCAGTGGCCTGCAGCGCGAAGCGCTCATAGGCTCGGCCTACCTCCACCCAGTGGGCCTTGTCGGCCGCCGCGCCGATGAAGACGGCGATGCCCGCCGAGTTGCGCACCTGGCGCGCGATCTTGTCGTTCTCTCCCTTGGCGGTGAAGAACCAGCCGAAGGCCAGGTCGCCCAGCCACGCCGGGATGGCGGGGTTGCCCGATGACACGCTGAACAGGCCATCCCGCGTGCGTGCGGCATCGGCGCCATTGAAGCGGATCCAGGTCTTGAGTTCACTGACGAAGGCCGGGTCCGCCAACTGGGCGCTGTTGCCTTGAACTATGTGCGCCAGCACGCGCTCCATCGCGGGGCGATCGGTCAACAGCAGCAAGTGCACGCCGCTCGACGTGCCGGCTCGCTCCAGCAAGTTCATGTCTTCGCGGGACAAGGGCTGGCCGTCGTAGTCGCCGCGGGTGCATTGCCGCGACGCGATGGCGTGGTACAGCGGTGATGGTCGGGCCGGGGAAGGGGCGAGCGTCACCCGCACGAGGTCGTTCGTGGCGGCCAAGCTGGGCTCCGCAACGAGCCCGTGCGCCCACGCCGCCTGCACCAGGTTCTCGGCCGCGCAGCCCAGGGTCACGAAAAGGTGGTGATCATCGGGGTCCACCGCCGGGCAGCGCCGCGTCAGGTCAGGCCGTATCGTGATGGCCTTGTCTTCGACCGCGAACTTCCAGCACTGCGTGTTGTGGCTCGACGGTGCAAGAGTCGCACAGTGCACCAGTTCCCGCGTGAGTGCCGCGCCATCGATGCCGGACAGTGGGCCGGTACGCCAAGTCCTCGCAGCGACGGCGTCGTAGCCCTCGGAGCCGGATGTCGGCGAGCACGCCGACAGGAATGATGCGCCGCCGACGATGGCGGGCACGACGGAGACGAGCTGCCTTCGCGACACGTTGACCACTTGACCCCCTGGAGTGTTTGCTGCCGCTGGGCGCCGCGGGCTGATTCTCGCAGCCCTGTCCGTGGTGGCTCGATGCTGCCAGCAGCGACGAATCTAGGCCCAACGCTGCGCAGGATCTGTTCGTCAGCGCACGCTGAGCGACCACTTTCTCCAAGGGAAATGGACGCGCCATGTTTGTGGCCATGCGCCGCGCGAGTCCGGCGAAAAACGACGCTTCGCCTCCAAAATGGGGGCTCGCGCCGTGCGGGCCGAGTGTCAGGGCGTTTAGACTCGCGCAGGGACATGCGTCGGTTGCCCCGCCAGGAGCCCGTCGTGCCAACTAAAGTTCTTCGACATCGATCCATCTTCGTCTCGCTCGCGCTGGCGACCTGCGTCGGACTGGTCGTACCGGCCGTCATGGTGGGCGGCTTCGTCATCGAGGTCCACGAACCCGCGATCGCACGCCAACGCCTGACGCAAGAGACGGATTCCCGGCTGGACGTGTTGTCACGTAGCCTGCCCGAGGTCCTGTGGAACCTCGACACCGCTGCCGGTCGAGACCTGGTTGAGGCGGTTATGAAGTCGCCGGATGTCGTCCATGTCCGCGTCAACGACCTGACCCAATCGACGCCTTTCGTCGAGGCAGAAAGGCCGGAGCGTCGCGTTGGCCAAGTGCACGCTGGCGAGCGCCCCATCTACCGGGGCAAGCGCCTGATCGGCACTGTGCAGATTGAAATCAACGACAGCACTGCCGCAGCCGAGCTGTACGAACAGCGCCGAATGTACGCCTTCACGGTGGGCGGCCAGATGCTGGTCGCACTGCTGCTGATTCTCGTGCTGCTGAACCTGCGCATCGTACGCCCGCTGCGTGATCTCAGACGCTTTGCCGACGACCTGGCGGGCGGCCACTTCGAGGCCACGCTCAGGGTGAGTCCGGACGAGGAGATCGGGCAACTCGGCCAGCGCCTGGCGCACATGCGCGACGCCCTCCAACGCCTCTTTGCCGAACAGCGCGACTTGCTGCAACGACTACGCGATGTTGCCGAGACCGTGCCTGGCGTGATATTCGAGTTCACGATGAGCGTCGACGGGCAATTTGCATTTCCCTACGCCAGCGGCGCGTTGCAGGAGATGTTCCGGGTCGCACCAGATCACGTACTCACCGACGCCTCTCCGGTGTTGGCGAACATCCATCCACGCGATCGCGATCCATTCTTCGAGTCAATCCGAAGCTCCGCGCGCGACCTGACGCCTTGGCAGCACGAATTCCGCGTGAGTGGCGTGACGTCGACGGATACCGAGGAGCGCTGGTTGTTCGGCAACGCCATTCCACGCCGCGCGCCGGAGGGCAAGGTGGTGTGGCACGGATTCTTGACCGACATCTCACGGCAGCGGCGCGACGCCCTCGAACTGGACCGCTACCGACATCAGTTGGAGGCCTTGGTCGGTGCGCGCACGCTCGAACTCGAGACCGCAAAGCACGCGGCCGAGACGGCCAACCTGGCAAAAGGCACATTTCTCGCCAACATGAGCCACGAGATTCGAACTCCGCTTAACGCGATCCTGGGCTTGACCTTTCTACTGCGCCGCGATGCCGGCGACACGCTGCAGGGCGATCGACTTGACAAGGTGGCAAGTGCCGCAGAGCACCTGCTAGCCGTTATCAACAATGTGCTCGACCTGTCCAAGATCGAATCCGGCAAGCTACTGCTGGACGCGGAGGACTTCAGCGTGGCGCAGGTCGTTGATAGCGTTGTCAGCATGCTCGGCCAGCGTGCGGTGGACAAGGGCATCGAGCTGATCGTCGACATGGATCCGCGGCTCCAATCACGGACGGTCAACGGGGACCCGCTGCGCCTCGGCGAAGTGCTGGCCAACCTAGTGGGCAACGCGGTCAAGTTCACCGCGGCGGGTCGGGTCGCGCTCCGCGCGGCGATCGTCGAGGAGCAGTCGGCGACGCTGCAGCTTCGCTTCGAGGTGCAGGACACGGGCATCGGCATTTCGGCCGACGCGCTCGCCCGCCTGTTCCTCGAATTCGAGCAGGGTGACAGCTCGACCACCCGTCGGTATGGCGGTACCGGGTTAGGCCTGGCCATCAGCAACCGCTTGGCCGCCTTGATGGGCGGCCAGATAGAGGTCGAGAGCAGCCCCGGTGCAGGCAGTACTTTCCGCTTCACGGTCGTGGTTGCCAAGGGAGGTACGGTCGAGCCGGCGGCCCGCATTGATGCCGGAGCGATCGCCGAGCGCCTGCGCAAGCGTTTCTCCGGCGCCAGCATCCTGGTCGCGGAGGACAACCCGGTCAACCAGGAGGTGGCGGTCGCCCTTCTTCACGCCGCGGGGCTCCAGGTCGACGTCGCCGCGACTGGGAAGAAGGCGGTGGAGTTGGCCAGCATGAAGGCCTACGATCTGATCCTCATGGACGTGCAAATGCCCGAGATGGATGGGCTTGAGGCCACACGGGCAATCCGTGCGCTGCCCGGCGGTTCCCGAACTCCCATCCTCGCAATGACCGCCAATGCGTTCGCGGAGGATCGCCAGCGCTGCATCGACGCGGGCATGAGCGACCATTTGGCCAAGCCAGTTCGTGCACAACAGTTGTACGAGCGGGTCGATGATTGGCTGGCGCGCTCGCGGGTTTGAACTCCACCTTGCCCGCCGTGTACGATGACTCGGGTGCGGCAGGCGCGAGGGATTGCGTACTGCTACGGCCCGGTCTATTCTGAAACTCACCTTGCATTGCCAGGGAGATCTCCATGCGCTGTAACTGGCTGCTGTTGCTGCTCCTGGCCCCCTGCGTGGCGCTCGGTGCAACGCGCCTGGTACTGGTGACGGAAGAGTATCCGCCCTACAACATGAGCAACGACAAGGGCGAGGTCGTCGGCATCTCCACAGACATCGTCAAGGCGTTGATGACGGAAGCCGGCTACGACTACGAACTCGCGATCTACCCTTGGTCTCGCGCGATCGCGCTGGCCCGAACCCAGGTCAACACCTGCGTCTTCTCGATGTCGAGAACGCCCGAGCGCGAGGCTCTATACAAGTGGATCGGACCACTCGTCGTCAACGATTGGTCGCTGTTCGGGCGTGCCGACGAATCCCGGCCCTCGCGGATGGAGGATGTGCAGAACCTGCATATCGGCTCGTACCAGGGTGACGCGATCGTGGCCTACCTGCAATCACGCGGCTATCTCGTCGATGTCGCGCCGTCGGACGATCTCAATCCGAAGAAGCTGCAGGCTGGGCGCATCGACTACTGGGCGACCGGCCGCCTTATCGGCCAGTACCGCCTCCGTCAGCTGGGCGTGACCGACATCGAACCGATGCTTACATTCAATCGCACCGAAATGTTCCTGGCCTGCCAGAAGCAGTTGCCCGACAAGCAGGTCGAACTGCTGCACAGGTCGCTCAAGGAACTAGAGCGGCGCGGTGCCATCAAGGCCATATACGCCAGCTACGGTTACGCGCCCTGAGTACCCGCAAGAGTCGAACCCGATGAGGCAGGTGCCAACTTCGAGTCGGATCGTACCGGCAAACGGACGGTCGGGGATCGGCCAGTTGATGCCGTTCTCGGAGGGCGTCTCCAGCCGCGAAGTGGAGAATCTCAGACGGCTGGCGAGTGCCGACCCCGATCGGGCTCTTGGCGAAGATATGCTTCGCTACCCAAGAGACCCAACCAATTGATGCCCGAAGCTGAGGCAAGAACTTTTACTTATGACCACGTTGCGTATCGCTATTGCGGCACTTGTCGCGTTCGGCGTTGATCGTCTCTCCAAGGTTGTCATTGTTGAGTGGCTCAACTTGGCATCAGTTCACAAGCTTTCCGTATGGCCGCCCTATCTGAACCTTGTGATGGCGTGGAATAGAGGAGTCAATTTCGGCTTTCTGAACAGGTTTGATGCCCGCTGGTTCCTTGTCGCGATCAGCATTGCTGTCTCGTTGGCGCTGACGTTATGGATGCGCAACAAGTCGGACTGGGTCACGACGCTGGCGACAGGCGCCGTGGTCGGCGGCGCGCTCGGCAATGCCTATGATCGAGTCGTCTACGGTGCAGTTGCCGATTACATCAACGTGAGCTGCTGCATGATCCACAACCCGTTTTCATTCAATGTCGCCGACGTGTTGATTTTCGGTGGGGCAGCTCTTCTAGTGCTTGGTCATGAGGCCGGGCGAAGGCGCATCAAACAAGAAGTGTGAACGCGCAGGAAACGAGCGATCTGCCGGGCTATGTCCTGGGGGCTGTGTCGGTCCGCCGGCTTTATCCTCGGCAGCCAATGACGCCAACTGTCTTCAGCCGGCCAGAAGCGGTCGGCCGCGAAGGTCAGCTTTAGAGTAGGCTACTGCGCATGGATTCCGAACCCAGCTACCTCGCGTCGCACGGTGAACTTGCGACGCTGAAGAACGCCATCGGCTCCTGGTATCACCAGGATGCCTACCTCGACTTCAACGAGGATGCCGAAATTTGGGCGTCGATGTGGGCCGGCTGCGATAGCGCAGGACGGCGCCGCCTGGTCAATCAACTCGAACAACTGTTGAGCCGAAGCGACGCCGAAGTGCTGAGTGTTTGGAACGGCGAATCGCGCGCATTTCGATTTGACGATGGTCCGGAAGCCCGCGAGTTTCTTGATTCGATGCTGGCTTCGTTCAAGGTTCGACCAAATTGCTGATAGCAGGATGCGGCCAGGTCCGGTCGTTCGCCAACGACCGCTATCCGGTAGTCCGCCGAACCGGCGCTGCCAAGAACGCAGCAGCGTCGCTCGAAACGAGGCAAATCGCTAGGGACATGAGTCATCGCTATAGATCGCCCGACGCGCGAGTCATTCTTGAGCTCACCGATTTTTCCGCGGACGGTGGCGCGAGGCATGTGTTTTCGGGCTATCGCCCGATCTACGATGTTCGTGCCGACTTCTGGACTTCGGCGGATCATGAGCTCGCGCCTTCTGACGGCGCGAGGACGGGCGATCGCGTGGTGGCGGACGTCTGGTTCGTTGGCCCAGAGGTCTACCCCCACATCATCCTCTACGGCCGGCCTCAGCGGCCAAAGTATGTGCCATTCGTACTAAGGTTGCAGGTTCTTGGCCAGGAAGGTTTCCACCCGGCGCGCGAAATCCAGTCGGTTCTCCGGGTTGAAGAATCCGTGCCCCTCATCGGGATAGCTGATCCACTCGGGAGGGTTTCCCGCCGCCTTGAGGGCGTCTCTCATGCGATGGGCGTGAGCAATCGACACGCTGGGGTCGAGCTCACCGTGTGCCAGCAGCACCGGGGCTTTGATGCGCGATGCCAGCTTGACGGGTGAGTTGGCGGTCAGAATGGCCGCATCCTGCTTGGCATCGCCGACCGTCTCGGGCAGGGTCAATCGGCGGGCGAGTTTGCCGTCATCCTCCAGCCACCAGGCCCCTTGAACTAGCAGTTCCAGGTCCGTCACCGCCGACCAGGCTACGCCGCAACGGTAAAGGTCGGGATCCTTGGCCAGGCCCATCAATGCGCTGTAGCCGCCGTAGCTTGCACCCATGATGCAGGCCTTGTCGCTGGCCAGGCCCTGCTGCTGCGCCCAGCGCAGCGCGTCGGCCACGTCGTTCTGCATGGCCTGGCCCCACTGCTTGAAGCCGGCGCGCAGGTGATCCTCGCCATAGCCGGCGCTTCCGCGGAACTCGGGCTGGATGACCACGTAGCCACGTGAGGCCAGGAACTGGTCCCAGGGCTCCCATTGCCAACTGACGCCACGCACCCATGGGCCGCCATGCACGAGCACCACGGCCGGCAGCGGGCCCTTGGCGCCGTCAGGGCGGGTGATCCAGACGGGCAGGTTGCGTCCGTCGCGGGCTTTGATGGTCTGCAGATCGACGCCGGCCATCTGCGCCGGCACCACCGCTTCACGCACGCGCCCGATAGGCAGCCAGTGCGGCTGACCGGCGGGTGGCTGGGCCTGGTAGAGCCAGAGCTTGCCCGGGTCATGGTCGTTGAACGATCTCACCAGGGCCACCATGTCCGCCTGCCCGCAGCGCCGGCAGTCGATGCGATTGACAAGCCCCGGCAGGCGCTTGTCCACGTCCTGCTGGAACTGAGCCATGCGTTCATCCAGCCAGACCGTGGTTTCGCTGTCGGCCTGGGTCCGCACGCCGAGCACCCTGTCGTCTTGCTCGATCAGACAGCCGCTGAAATCGAAACCCGGCACGCTCACGAGGGCGCTGGTGTCGGGCGCCTTGGTCTGGGGGTCGTACCGTGCCAACACGGTATTGGCGCTGCCCTTGGGGATGTGGGTCACGTACAGCCCGCCCTGGCTGTCGACACTGTGGAGTTCAAAGGGCTGCTTGAACAGCGTGGTGTCGAACAACAGTACCCACTGCAAGCCGCCCGGCTTGAGCCAATAGGCCTGAACGCGGTCGTCTTTGAAGGTCAGCGTGGCCCGGGGCTCGCCATGCTCGTCGACCAGCCACTGAAAGTTGTGGTCTGGCGCCTGTTTATCGACCCGCTTTGTGTCGCCCGTGCGGGTGTTCATCCACATCAGGCTCTGCGAGTCACGCGAATACGCGCTGATCAAGACCTGCTCATTGGTCTCGCCATGTCGTGCCACCGGCACGAGGCGCAGGCTGTTGTTCCGATCCAGCGAGGAGTATTCGGACGCATGAACGCGAGAGGGGTCGACAAGCATTCTTCGGCCACTGCCATCCAGGTTCACGGCAAACAGGCCCGGCGCGTGGCGTCGCACGCCGCTCAAGTCGGCAAGGCTGTAGAGCAGTCGGTCATCGTTGAGCCAGTTGATGCCGATCACATCCTCCCGAATAATTTGTGCTGGCCGGGTCAACTTGCCACCTGGGGCGAGATCGAGCACGGTCAAGCCGACGCGTTCAGCACCCTTGGCGGTGGTGAAGGCCAGCCGTGTACCGGAAGGCGACAGCGCCGCCTCGCCTATGTCCTCGTTGCCGAAGAAGACCTCCGGCGCAGGCGGCGCCGCGTGGCTACTGGCAGCCATCAGCAGCATGATTGCTGCGCCACAGATCAAACGCACGCTTGACATCTGGTTTCCTCCCTGCCGTTCATTTGGCGTTTCCACAAGCCGTCGGACTCTCGCCACGCGAGGGAGCATCGCTCAGACATTGAACGAATGGCGCGCCCTGCATTTTGCAAACGAGGTGCGCGCATCGACGATCAGCTTGCAGTGCTTCAGCTTTCCTCAAGCCCGCTGCTCCCAGAGTGTAATTTAGGCCATAAGCCAGGCCTTGCCGGCCAACGCGTTGCGCAATACCGGTGTCAACGCCGCCATGATGGGCGCGATCCGGGCCAGCGGCGTCGCGGCCAACGACTGCACGAGGCCACGCGCATGGCGTACACAGACAACGGGATGGCGGTGACGCCCCGCGCGATCGCGGCGCGCGCGCGGCGGACCGCATCCGCGATCGTCGGCGGGCCGCCTCGGCAGCGTCATCGAGCCAATGAGGGCGTCATGTGGCAACGGCGGCGACCGCCTGGTGCCGGCCACAAGCTGTCCTTCGCGAACGGCAGGTTTCGGGAGGGCGATACCCGAGGACGCATGTCGGCCACGGGCGGGCTCCACGGCTATCTGCTGAGCCGAGGCGTTCGAACGCCCGAGGGTAGACAGAGCGCCGTGGACCAATACAAGGAACTCGTTTCGCAAGGCAGCCCCGACGGCCTCTGGCAGCGCGCCCTGCGCCAGCAGATCTATCTCGGCGATGAGGCATTCGTGGACAGCAATCAGCAGCGCATCGAACCGGCACGGCTCGCGGCCATCGAAATTCCACAGGAGCACCGTCGAAAACCACTGGAATTGGCGAAGTGGCTGGCGTTATGTGCAACTCGAAAAGAGCCCTGCGACGGGCCCACCAGGAAGGCGGCATGAGCATGTCCGCCATCGCCAAGGCCTTGAATCTTTCGGTCTCGCGGGTCAGTCGATTGATCGCGCGATACGAGGGCGACCGGGCTGGCCGTCAGGAAAGATGTGCCGATAGAGTCGACGCGGCGACGCGGGGGCAAAAGGCATGACTCGGCACCAGATCTATTGAAGACGGTCATGGCTGCGTGACTACCGCACCGCTAGGATCTGGTCACGATACCCAGCCTCCGCACGACGTCGCTCGAAGGCACCTCTCCCGGCGAGCGTGATGAATCACGAACGCTTCGCCAATGCTGCATTCCTGATTCGATGGGCATGGACGCGTACCGAGACTTCCTTGATGTACTGGACAACCTGGAGCTTGAAGTTAGGATCCTTCAGGGACGCCCGGCGCGCGCGCCGGTACTCCGTGGGCGTCTGGGGCTTCACGTTGGCCACCGGCGGCCGACCGGTCCGCCGCGCGAGTTGCAGGTCGAGTTGATGGGCGATGACCGCCATGCCCGTCGTGAAGCCATCAACATGCTTGTTGCCCGCTGGCTGAGGCACCGGCGCGAGGGCCGATGTCGAGGGCGCCGCCGGCGACGACAAGCGGGGCGGTCCATCGCCCACGCCTGCACGCGCCGATGCGTCGAGGCAGCCATTCCAGCTCGGGGCAGCACCATCGCGGGCGGTCAGCGGCGCTCCGAGGTCGAAGTTCTCGAACACCGACTTGATGACCGACGAATGGTCGAAGAACTGGTTGGCGAACAACTGACTGCCGAGGGCGCCGCGTGGAACCAGCGGCGAGACGAGAAGGGCCGGAACACGCACGCCTAAGCTGTCGAATCCAAACCCTGGATCGCTGCCGTCGGTCGGCTTGTTGAGACTCGCATCGCCAGGCGGCGTGGCTCCTTTCGGTGTGACGTGGTCGTAGAAGCCGCCATGCTCATCCCAGGTGATCAACAGCACGCTGCTGGACCACAGGGGCGAGTTGCGAAGGGCCTCGTAGATGTACTTGATGAGCGCTTCGCCCGCGCTCACCCGACCGAGCGGGTGCTGCGAGTCGCCATACTTGAACAGGCTGTCGAGTTGAATGGCGTAGTTCGGTTCGATGAACGTGTAGGCGGGCGCGTAGTCTCGATCGGACACGTCCGTGGCGAAATCGGAAAAGTTCGGATCGCCCGGGAAGGTCGGGCAGAAGCGATCATGCCGGGTCAGGTACTGAGTGACCATGCCCGGCATGGCCAGCACCTGAGGATGGATGTCACCGTGATAGACACGCCACTCCTTGGCGTACTTCCTGTCGCTCAGCCGGTCGAAGATCGAACCGTTCTGGAAATTGAAGGGCGACGTCGTGGAGAACACGGCGCCTTTCTCCTGCGCGTTGGTCGGGCTCGTGGCCAGGCCACCGCTGGAGGCGGCGTGGACAAAGAATCGATTCGGCCAGGTGGGGCCGGGCACGGAGGAGAACCAGTTGTCGAACAGGACGAATTCCTGGGCGAGCTGCGTGATCACGGGGATTTGCGCCGGCTCGAACGCCAGCTTGGCGGCGGCTTCGAATCCCGCCATGGTGCCGCACGCAATCTGCGTCTGCACGTCCTTGAACTCGTGCGGCGGATCCCCGGCTGCGATGTCCGTCGCCCCCGGCCCATAGCCGTCCTGGGTCGGCGTGGGTATCGAGGGCTGACCGCTCAGGCCGAAGAAGTGGTCGAACGACCGGTTCTCCAACATCAGTACGAAGATGTGATCCACCCTGGTCATGGAATGCTCCTTTTGTGGTTTGCATTTGAATCGCCCGCACCCGGTGCGAGCCCGCCACGTGGCTCAGCTCTTGCCGAGGCTGGAGATCGCGGCCTTGGCCTGGTTGACAGCATACGGCGCAAACAGGACGAGGCCGGTCTTCAGGAAGTCGCTCGCGTTGGTGAGGTCAGGAATCTTCGCGCAGGTTGCGTAGTCGTAGATCATGACGAACATGAGCCCCGCATATCCGCTTCCGATGAGGAGCAGGCCGACGTAGGCGATCAACCGGCTGCTGCTGGAGATCAGCTTCGTCTCGGATGTCGTGACCGCTGGATTGCCGGTGGTGGACGTGAACTGGACCTCTTCCGACATCGCTCGCGCGAGAGACCACTTGTTGTCGTTGATATTCTGGGAGAGTCCCCGGGTCGTCCAGATGATGACTGCCACGAAGAGCGCCAGGACGATTGCAAGCGCACCCCATCCGACGTATGTTCTTGCCGCCGATGTCGACTCGCACTGGCCACTTGCGCATGGCGCGGCACCGGTCGCGACGATGTCGTGCGCCGTGCCGGTCGTTGTCGGGACCTTGGTCGGGGAGTCCTTGACGGACGTGGCGACGCCGCTGGCAGGCTGCGACGCAGCCTCGGCGTCGGCAGGCACGGCCCAAGCCGGAAAAACCGTGGTTGCGAGTGCCGCGAGGCAGATCGACAGGAAAACTCTTGTGGCGACAGCAATGCAATTCATGATGCCCTACCTTGACGTTGAAGGGATACCGCAACTCGCGGACTCTCCGCCCCACCTAGGCGGCGTGAAGCCAGAGAGTCTCGCAGCGCACCTCAGTTGTCCGTGAAGTCGTAGCCCAGTTGAAGCGCAAACCAGGGCTTTCCGTTTTGCGGGAAGGACACCGTGGGCGACTTGCTGACTCGATCCACGCCGAAAAACAGCCCGGCCTTGAACGGCCTTCCCGACGGCGACTTCAAGATGTCGAACATCATCCCGGCGGCCAAGGAGATGGCCGCGACGTCGGTCGTTCCGGTCACGGTGGGCTTGCCGTCGACGAGCGTCTTGGGATCGACGGTGTTGGCCTTCACGCTGCTCAATGTGAAGGCCAAGGCGAGGGTATATCCGCTTCCGGCCTGGCCGCGGCGCAGGCCCACGTAGGCGCCTATCGGCGCATCGGCGACGAACGTCTTCGTGCCGGGATAGTACTTGTACGGCATGGTCAGCGCCCCGTACGTGTAGCCCACGCGCGTTGCGCCCGCTTCGACCAACTTGCCCGCGGAGACCTGAGTCTCGCCGGAAGTCGAATCTGGATCGGGCACGCAGCTCGGACTCCACCATGGCTTCTTCGCGCCTATCAACGTGAGGTCGCGATCGCCGTTGTCCAGGTTCTTTTGCCCGGAGGCGAAGTACACCTGCCTGAGCAGATTGCTGCCCGGCGGAATCGTGCTGATCGTGAAACAGTCGCCGATATAGTCGCCGCTGCCGGAGGACACGTTTGTCTTGTTGTACGTGCAAGCGCCGTTCGACAGGGTCGCCGTATAGCCTGACAAGTCCTTGCATTGCGGCACAGGGGTGGGCGTGCTCGGCACGCACGACGCGGGTGCTGCAGCGCTGGCGGCCTTGAAGGCGACCCCGGCGCCGGTGCAGGCGGTCTCCGAGAGCGCATTGATGGCTGCCACGTCAGGCGCGCACACACCGGCCTTGGGTGGGCTGTAGTTGCTCGGACAGACGGGCGCGGTGTAGTCCGCGGGATTGATCGCCGCGGGGCTGTCGGCCAATGCGCTCTTGCACGGCAACAGGATCATCAAGCACAGCAATTGCGAAACCATGAGTCGTTGCATGATCGTTACTCCCGAGTGACTGAATGAACATCGACGTTGAGTCCGATGGATTGCAGCATCGGGTCCGCGACTTGTGCAGTGGCCAATTGGGCAGGCCAGATGGGCAGCCCACCGGGATGAGGTGGCGACCGCACCCGGGCGATAAGATCGTCGCGTGAGGAGCGCCATCCGATGAAAGTCCTACTGATCGACGATCACGCCATGTTTCGCGAAGGCGTTGCGCTGCTCCTGCAGCCTCTTGTCGAACCGCTTGAAGTCTGGGAAGCCGGCAGTTGCGAGGACGCCTTCTTGCTGCTGGAAAAGCACGGTGCGGCGGACCTCGTGCTGATCGACCTGGTCCTGCCGGGCATGCAAGGGCTCGATGGTTTGAGGCGACTGCGGCAGACCCATCCCCAGACTCCCACCGTCGCACTGTCGTCATCGGACGATATGCAAACCGTTCTCGACGCGCTCGATGCCGGCGCCATGGGCTTCGTCCCGAAGAGCTCGTCTTCTGCCGTCCTGGTGGGTGCGTTGCGACTCATCCTGGCCAAAGGGGTCTACCTGCCACCGTCCGTCTTCTTGGGCAATCGCGACTCTGCGACCCCGGTCTCGGCGCTGGCGAGCGTGCCTGCGCTTGCAACCCAGCGCCTCGAGCCCGTTTCCGCGGGGCGTCGGCCCGCGGATCTCGGCCTGACGCCCAGGCAGGCCGACGTTCTCTATCAAATCCTTCAGGGCAAGTCTGCCAAGTTGATCAGTCGCGACCTCGCACTGTCCGCGAGCACGGTCAAGGCGCACACGTCCGCCGTGCTTCGCGCCTTGAACGTCACGACGCGCACGCAGGCCGTGCTGGCTGCGGCACGCATCGGACTGCGGTTCGACGATCCGCCGGACCGATGACCTCGGGCGGCAGGCCTCGCTCGATTCAATCGTCTCGTGTGGTCGCCCTTGGCGCGCGCGCTGCGAGCATGGCCTCGAGCAGGAGACTCAGTCCGATGGGCTTGTGAAGCAGCGATGCCGCGGCCGCTTCGGCCCTGGCCCTGAGCAATCCATCGGTGTTGGCAGTCACGACGAGCGCGGGAATCCGCTCGTCGTACAGTCGCCGCAGGTGCTCGATCGCTTCGAAGCCCGTGTGTCCGGCGCCCAGCTGGAAGTCGGTGATGATCAGGTCGGGGGCGCGAAGGTGATCGCGCGACAGCTCGACGATCTCGTCGCACGACGCGGCTGCCAGGACGTGGCAACGCCACCCCAGCAGCACGTCGATGAGCGCAAGGCGATTGTCTTCGTCGTCGTCCACGATCGCAATGAAACTTCCTTCGACTGCTGCGCTGCCAGCGCTATCCGTCGTGGCTGCGTAGCTGATGGCGTTTCGGTACGTGACCCGCGGCAGGGTGACGGCGAACAACGATCCCTTGCCCACCCGGCTCGCCAAGCGCAAGGGATGCCCCAGGATCCCGGCACCGCGTTGAACGATGGACAAGCCGAGGCCAAGGCCCTTTTCCTGGCCGGAGCCCGGTGCGTCGATACGAAAGAATTCCTCGAAGATCGACTGACGATGGCATTCCTCGATACCCGGTCCGGTGTCCCAGACCTGCAGCTCACAAGCGACGCCCATCGGCCGGCAAGCCACCAGTACCCCACCGCTGCAGGTGTAGCGAATGGCGTTCGATACCAGGTTGCCGACGATGCGCTCCAGCAGCGTCGGATCGCTGAGCACGATCATCGACCCCGCCCTGACCCGCAGCTGCAGCCCGCGCTCGGCGGCCTGCGGCCCCCAGGTCTGCTCGATGCGGCGCAACAGGAAGCCGAGATCCACTTCCTCGATGCGCGGCCGCACGACGCCCGCATCCAACTTCGAGATGTCGAGCAGGTTCCCGAACAAGCGCTCCATCACGGCGACGGACGATTGAATCTTGTCCACGAGCCCCGCCACCGTACTGCCGCCCAGGCGTTCTCCCAACACGCCCACAAGCAGGCTGATCGAGTGCATCGGCTGTCTCAGGTCATGGCTTGCCGTGGCGAGGAATCGGGTCTTGGCGGCGTTGGCGCGCTCCGCGTCATCCTTGCGCAGCGCGAGTTCGCCGAGTTGCGCGACCAGGCGCTCGTTCAGTGTCGCGATTTCCGAGGCCCGTGCTTGCAGGGTATCGCGTGCCTCCGACAATTTGGCCGTTCGATCGGCGACCTTCGCCTCCAGTCCGGCGTATGACGCTCGCAGGCGAATCACCATCTCGTTGAAGTCTCCGGCGAGGGCCTCGACCTCGTCGTGGCTGTGCACCTCGAGTGGCGAATCCAGGTCGCCTTGGGCGATTCGCCGTGTTGCCCGGCGCAGGGCGATGATCGGTGCCGCCATGCGACGCGCGAACAGAAGCCCGGCAGCGATCGCAAGGGCCATGCCGATCGCCATCAGCAGCAACGTGCGCTCGAGCGTCGCCAGTGCAGGGACCAGGGCTTCACCACGTGGCTGCTCGACGAAGACGAGCCAATCGACCGTCGGCACCCTCGTCACCGTCACGAGGACAGGGCCGCCCTGCAGGTCCAGTGTCTCCAGGGTGCGTGTCTCGGTTGTCGCGGATGACGCCATGGCGCGCGCGCGCACGACGGCTTTGGAACGAGACAGGTCGATCCGACGCAGCATGTCGGTTGGCCGCGGATGCGCGATCAACAGCCCGTCGGCATCGACGACGTAGGCGCGTCCGCCCAGCCCCACATGCATGTGCGAGACCACTTCACCGAGCAGGCGCAGATCGACAGTCGCAACAATGGCTTGCGTGCCATCGAACACGGCGATGCGCAGGGCCGGCAGATGACCCTCTCGGAAGTAGGTCCGGCCATGGCGGACGGGGCTCGCCGCCGAGACCTGGGCCAGCGCAGGTTCGTCGATCGGTTGCAGCGAGTCGAAGCGGTCGCCGTCGCGCTTCGACACGTAGAGGCGCTCGCGTGCAGACCCGTCCACCACCCGCAAGTCGATGATCGCCGGCACGAGCAGCATCAGCCGATAGAACTCCTCTCGACGCTCCGGCGGCCCGAAGCCGGGCTTGCCCCAGGGCATCTGGGCGACATTCCTGATGCCGCCTTCGATGGAGCCCAGGTAGGTCGAGATCTCGCGCGCCGCGCCCTGGGCCTGGACCGCCTGCACGGCTTCGATGTGGTCGCGCGCCTCGCGGTAGCCGAAATACATCTCCGACGCGCCCGAGACGAGCAACAGGATCGACGAGACCCCGCAGACAAGCACGGCATATCGCCGCGCAAGCGGTCGCTCGGGCGGGGCGTCCGTCACTGACAGCGGGCCCTGATCGACTCGGCGCGCGATGCGCGCCGTTTGCCGGTCACTCGGGGTGTTCAAGGCGCAGGCGCCTCATACTCGCGCTTCGCCTCTTCAGCCATCGCGTTGAATTCCGGGGATTGAAAGATCAGGTCCACGACCTGCTCTGCCAACTGCTTTCCAGCCCGTGAGTCGCTGGGATAGTGAAGGCCCGCGATCTCGCGATTGAGCGCAATGGCCCCGGCGGCGTCCATGAGGGCGTCGCGACGATGGGGCAGCAGGCGCGCATAGAAATAGGCCAGTGCATGCGCCTGTGTGGAATGTCCGCTGGGATAGGCCGGATGCGCCGGGTAGAACGGCTCGCCCGGCTTGAACATCGGATCCAGCTCCTGTGCGCAGCACATGAAAGGGCGTCCGCGCTTGTACACGGTCTTGAAGAAGAACATCGGCGCCCAGACGTCGTCGAGCAGCGCGCGCACGGCGGCCTTGGCGGCCGGCCGCACAGGCTTGTCGGGATCGCCGGCGACCATCTGGACCGACCAGACGTCATCGATGTCGTAGCCACTCGCCTGCCGGATGATCTCCGCGCGCTTCGCGGGGGTGCGCAAGTGCACCATCCGCTCGAGTTCCGCGCATTCCTTCGCCGTCTCCGCCCAGGGCGGCGAATCGAGTTTGAGGATCGCGCGCCAGTCTGGCGGAAGGTAGACGGTCACGGCGTCGCCCTGGCCGCGATACTCGTCGCCCCAGTCGCCGTCCGGAAAAAAGCATTTGGAACCGTTCGTGCAAGTCGAGCTCATGTCTGGCCTCTCGATTCGTTGGGAGGGTGGATTCAGGCGTGTCTGTTCTGTGGCTTGCGCGCTACGCGAAAGTCACCTTTCGGGCAGCACGCTCATCCGGAGACGCACACCAGGAAGTAGGTGACGGAGTCTTCGTACCACTGCACTCCGGCGGGTCCGGTCAGCCAGGCGATGGCGTCGTCGCGCGATCCGACCATCGGCGCCAGGGACGCCGTGGTGCCGCTACTGCGCACGCCGTCGTAGATCCGATCCAGCGTCACGAAGTCAGGATCGCCTTCAGTCCGGGCCTGCGTGACGGTCGAACCCTGCCCGGGAGGAGGCTTGACCGCGGGAGCGCCCGGTGGGCGATTGCCGCTGGTCAGGTGCATACCCGTTTCGAGGTGTGCGGACGACTCGGCACCGAATGCCGGAGCATCTGGCGCTCGATTTACCGCGTCGGAATGAAGGTCATCACAGACCTTCGAGGCGTCCGGGCGCGGGGCGATCGTCGCCTGCGCCGACTTGTTAGGCGACGGCGCCGCCGACGCGAGGGCAGGATTGGGGGCTATCTTGACCCAGCAGAACCGCTGACTGATCGTGTCCATGCGTGTACGCTCCTCGATTGGATGTTGGACGAAGGCCTCTGATGGCGCGTCGCAAGAATATCCGGAGGATGCGTGCGTGAACACTACCCATTTGTCCCGTCCATTTGTCCTTGTTGCCGCGGTCGCCGTGTTGTGTGCCGGCTTGGCCGCCGACATGGGCACGGCACGGCCGCGGCCGACGATCGTCTATGTCGGTTCCTGGACCGCGGCGCAGGACCGCTCGTTCACGCTGTTCGTCGCCGCACTGCAGCGCGATCATCCGCAATTGCTCCGTGACTTCCGAGTCGAATATGTTCACGGGTCCGACACCGACGAAGAGCAGCTTGCGAGGTCGATCCGGGCGGCGATCGATCGAAAGCCGTGGGTCGTCGTCACACCCACCGGGGTATCGGCACGTGCGGCGCGCCGATTTGCCGGTCGCACCCCCATTGTCTTCTCGAGCTACGTCGATCCGGTTCGCTCCGGAATCCGTGAATCGATGCGATCGGCAACGGCCGCGATCACGGGAATATCGCTGGCCGACTGGTTGGACGACAAGCGACTCGAGATCCTGCACGACGCCTTCCCACGAGTGCGAAGCGTGGCCGTACTGGTGGATCGATCCTGGGTGGCCGAATATGATCCCGAGCGCAGAATCGCCCAGGCGGCACATCGAAACGGGATGATCGCGACACTCGTCTACGCGGAAAACGCGGCCGACGTGGACGTCCTCATGACGAGTGCCGAGTCGGCGCGCTTCGATGCCTGGTATGTCCCGCCCACCTACGTCGCCTACCTCGCCGAGGACAGGATCATCTTCCACCTGCGACGCATGAACAAGCCGGCGATTCATTCGACGGGTCATGAGGTGAGCCGAGGTGCGCTGTTTGCATACGAACAGGACGGCTCCTTCGTCTTCGACGCACTTGCGGATCTCGTGTATCGAGTTTGCCTCGGCGAAGACGCCGGCTCGATCCCCATCGAGACGCCGCAGCGCTTTGTGCTGTCCGTACGAACCGATGCTCCCAGCGAGGCGACTCGCATCGCTGCCGCTGTCGTGCGGCGCGCAGACGTCGTCTACTGATCAACCCCCGGGCGTCGTCACGCGGCCCGAGCGCCAGTTCAGGCCCGCGATCTGAACACCGTCAAGAGCCAGCCGAACCGATCGGCGCGACCGGCGCGAACTGGCGTGCGCGGGGGCCGGAATTCGGACTCCGGCGCCTTGGGCATGGGCATGGGCAGTGGCGCGCGCCCGAGCGGGCGTCGCTTCGACTGCTTGGCGAGCGACGGTGCGGAGATCGGCGCCGATGTCCGGGGCGCCGCTTCGAGTCGTTCCGAGACCTGACCTTGCCCCTGCAAAATGGAGTCCTTAGCTCGCATCGTGAGGGAGCGAGAAATGAAGGCCAAACAGGTACGCAGCAGGTACACCCTCGAGTTCCAGCTGGAGGCGGTTCGGCAAGTGAAGACGGGGCGCTCGGTTGCCGAGGTCGCCCGCGTTCTGTCCATGCCGAAGAGTAGCCTGGCCAACTGGGTGCGACTCGACGCGAAGGGCGAGCTGAGCGATGAAGCGAAGATCGCCAGGGTGACGCCCGAGCAGATGGAGCTGGCGCGGTTGAGGGCGGAGAACGCCCGGCTGCGAATGGAACGCGACATCGTAAAAAAAGCGGCGGCGTACTTCGCTCAGGACGCGCTGCGAGGTACGCCTGGATCCGTCAAGTGAGCCGGTATTTCCCGGTGGCCATCAGCTGCGAGATGCTCGAGGTCAGCGCCAGCGGGTTCTTCGCTTGGTGTGCCCGCCAGGACGCAGGCAGTCGACAAGGCCCGGCACGCCGGCTGAGCGACGAGGCCTTGCTGGCGCACATGCGTGCCATCCATGCCGAGGTCAAGGGCGAGTACGGCTGGCCACGCATGCACAAGGAGTTGCTGGCCCGGGGCGTCCGCGTGGGCAAGGAACGCGTGCGGCACATGAGGCAGCAACACGGCCTGCGGGCGCGCACGAAGCGCAAGTTCGTCGTGACCACCGACAGCCGGCATCAGCTGCCGGTGGCCCCAGATCTGGTGCAGCGCAACTTCAGCCCGCCGGCCCCCGACCGACTGTGGAGTGGTGACATCACCTACATCGCTACCGACGAGGGCTGGCTGTACTTGGCCGGCGTGGTCGACCTGTTCAGCCGTCAGATCGTGGGTTGGAGCCTGCAGGAGCACATGCCAGCCAGCTTGGTCACGGACGCCTTGATCATGGCCTGCTGGCGCCGACGCCCTGCGGCGGGATTGATCTTCCACAGCGACCGCGGCAGCCAGTACTGCAGCGGCGAGTTCCAGAAGATGCTCAAGGACTGGGGCATGCGATCGTCCATGAGCAGGAAAGGTGACTGCTGGGACAACGCACCCACCGAGAGCCTGTGGGGCATCGGTGGACGGCGGGCAACTGATCGTGCGGCATAGCGAGAGACTCAGGGCGCGCTCGCCCCCAGAAACCCGACATGTCGACACAGTTGCAAGCGCTTCTCCAGCAGCAGGCCCTCGATCGCCAGATCGCCGAGATGACGCGAGCCTCGCTCGCTGATGCGATCGGGAGGATCCGCACTCTGATGGCGGAGCATGGCCTGGCGGCGGGCACGCGTGCCAAGGGCGCGGCCAAGTACCGGCACCCGGCAACGGGTGTGATCTGGTCGGGCCGAGGCCTCAAGCCGAAGTGACTGGTCGAGGAGTTGGCCAACGGCACGCAGGCGGGTGACTCGCGATCTGAGCGCTGCGGTGGGCGACGGCCGGCCGCCGGCCGTGCGGCGCTATCGGAGATTCTCGGGTCGGTGCGTGCTGGCCGGATTGTGTCCTCAGCCGCCGGAGCCCAGCAGGTGCAGCAGCGCCGCGGCGCCCGCGCCCAGGGCCAAACTCAGCGGCATGATCCGCCGCGCCACGGCCGCGATAGCTGAGCCGGTGTCCTGCAAGTCCACCCAGTAGAGCACGCAGGCGACGGCCATGGCGGTCGCCACCAACGGCCACCCCCCGGCCAAGCCTTGGTCGATGCGGTGGAGGCCGGTCGCAAGCGCCGCGCACGGCACAAACAGGGGCAGCGCCATCATGCTCAGGGCCGCGGCGGCGGTGAGTTGGCCAAGGTCAAGGCTCAATTTCATAAGAGACGCTCCAGGTGATGGGGAGCCCTGATCCTAGAGCTACAGCGGTCTGGAAACTGCCGGCAAACGACTGTGAATCCGACGCTTTGCCGACCACTCAGCCAGGCCGCCGCGCGAGCCGACACCACCAAGCCTGCGGATAGGTATCACGAAACTTGCTCCCTCGCCACGGATTGGACTTGGCGGAGGCCGGCCCGGTTGAGAGCGGTATTGTTCCTGGCTTTGCCCACATCACGCCTCGGCTCCCCCGCTATAACCCGGTTCTCGTCTGCCACGGCATGTCGGCTTTGCGGCGGAACCGGACGGCCAGCGCCGCGTGCCGGCCGACGGGTTCCGCTGCCAAGCCGTCTTCCCGCCTCTGATCGGAGGGCGAGAAAGGTCGACGCCGAAGGGCCACTACGCGACAGTCCGAACGTCCGGTCTTGGGCGGCGAGTTCGATCATGCCAACTTCGGCTTTGGGTCGACACCAGCCCGCCACCCCTCCCGAAACCGGCCATCTGAACGCCCAACCGAGCGAGCTCGAGCCCTCCCGGCTCCAGACCAGGCCCGGAGGGCCGGCATGCGGCCGTGGGACCGCATGGACGACGGCTGTGTTCCAGCAACCGACTGCGCGCGAACGCGCCCTTCGAGGCATGCCGCCGCTCGGTGAACTCGAGGCGGGGCGTCGCGGGGAACGGCGGGACGACCGCAGCTCGCGCAATGCGGACATCGCCCTGTCGAGCGGTCGCGGCGCGCCGCCGGAGGCGGCATTGGCATGTCGACGGGTGGCCTGCTATGGCCTGGACGGCCGGCGGTGACAGCAAAAAAAAGCCCGCGTCTCGCGACACGGGCTTTTCGTCGTCAGGGTGCGCGCCAGGAGCGCGGCAACTGGACGCTCAGGTCGGAACCTTGCGCAGCATTTCCTTGCCGATCTCGCCGGCAGCGATCTCGCGCAAGGCGGTGACGCCGTGCTTGTTCTTGGATTCGATCTTGGGCGTGTGGCCCTGGCTCAGCATGCGGGCGCGGTAGGTCGCGGCAAGCACGAGCTGGAAGCGGTTGGGGATCTTTTCCAGGCAGTCTTCAACGGTGATGCGGGCCATGAGGTTTCCTAGGCTGGGGAAGAGAACAACGCGTTGACAAGCGCTGGCGATGAAACGGGCGGTCTCTCGATGGAGCGCCCGATTCCGCGGAATCAGGCCAGGTTCAGCGCGGCGAAGACGTCGGGGTGGGCTGCGCGCTGGGCCGCGAAGCGGAGGGCTTCGGGCTGCTCGCGAACCACCGCGCGGAGTTCCGCCAGGGCCTTGTCGAGATAACCGTTGATTATAACAAAGTCGAACAGCCGGGCCTGGGCGACCTCGTGGCGGGCGTTTTCGAGGCGCTGGGCGATGACCTCGGGCAGGTCCTCGCCGCGGCCGCGCAGGCGCTGGGCGAGCTCGTCCCAGCTGGGCGGCAGGATGAACACGAGAAGCGCGGCCGGGAACAGCTGGCGGATCTGCAGCGCGCCCTGCCAGTCGATCTCCAGCACGACGTCCTTGCCGGCGGCCAGCAGCGTCTCGACGCTGGCGCGCGAGGTGCCGTACCAGTTGCCGTGCACGTGGGCGTGCTCGAAGAACTGGCCGGCGGCCACCATGTGGCGGAAGGTGTCGACGTCGGTGAAGTGGTACTCGCAGCCGTCGCGCTCCTGGCCGCGCGGCGCGCGCGTGGTGTGCGACACCGAGACGGCCAGGTGCGGCTCGTGCTGCAGCAAGGCCTTGACGAGGGTCGATTTTCCGGCGCCGCTGGGTGCGGCGACGACGAAGAGTTTGCCGGGAAGGTCCATGGGCGGAAGGCGTCGGATGCGGGGTCGGCGTATCCGCTCGTGGCGGCCGCGACGTAGCCCTCGAGTATCGCCGCAATCGCGCGTTCGGCGGCGTCCCGCCTGCGGCAGGAATGCGCGCTTTCCTCAGGCGGCGACGCCGTCGAAGACGGTCTGCAGCCCCGGCGTGCGCAGCACGCTGGCCGGCGTCACGGTCTCGCGCTGCCACGGGATGCTGCCGAAGTACCAGGCGCGCCAGAAGCCGACGTCGGCCGCCGGCGCGGTCTCCAGCAGCTGCTGGAAGGTCTGCACCCGGCCCACCTCGACGCCGGCGCCCTGCAGCAGCACCTCGCGCACGTAGCGCGAGCAGAACTGGCGCTGCGAACGGGCGTCGAAGCCGGTGTCGTAGAACACGTGCGCGCGCTGCGCGGCGGCGACGACGATGGCCTGCTGCTGGTCGGGCGTCAGCGGCGTCGGCAAGCGCATCACGGCCACGCGGCCGCCGGCCGAGCGGGCGACGAAGCGCGCCAGGGTGGTGGAGCCGGAGAACGGGAAGCGGCTCTCGCCGATGACAGGCTGCGGGCCGGAGACGTCCAGCACGATGCCCACGTGGTTCGTCCAGGTGCCGGTGGCCTCGGCGACCTTGCGGAACGGGTAGGCGCCGATGCGCGTGAACACGATGTCGCCGACCTGCAACGAGCGGGCCAACTCGGCAACCGGCTCGACGGCGGCTGCCGGCGCGGCAAGGTCGTCGGTTGCGTGGGCGCGGGCCTGGGCGCAGGCCGGGTCCGGGGCGGTCGCGGCGACGAGCAGCGCGGCGAGCAGGCCGCGCCAGGAACTCAAGCGGATGGAATCGGTCATGGGGCGATGGCAGCCAGGGGAGTGGACGGGTCGGCCAGCATCGCGCGCCGCGGCGGTGGACGACAGCTCTCTGCGGCGTGTGCCGCCGGGAGATGCTGGCGGTATCGGTTGGCGATACCGGCGGCCGGCCGGCGTCGGGGCGCCGTCCTCAAGGTGCCGTGGAATGTCCCGATAACCCCAGTTCTGACAGTCCTTCGCGACGGGAGGCAGCAATGCAATGGCTTCAGCAACTGAGCATCCGCAGCAAGATGCTCCTGGCGTTCATGTCGATCATGTTGATGGCCGACCTGGGGGGCGGCATCGCGCTGTTCAACCTGGGTCGGGTCAATGCCGGCACCCGCGCGCTGGCGCAGGGTTCGCTGCCGCGCATCCGGCAGGCGGCGGCGTTCCAGGTCACGGTCCACGACCTGCGCATCGCCCAGTACCAGGCGATGCTGGCCGACGATGACGCCGACCGCAAGGCGGCCGAGACGGAGGTCGGCCGCGCCATCGAGGCCGGGCAGGCGCAGTTGAAGGCCGTGTCGGTGACGGAGGCGACCGCAGACAGCCGTTCACGCACCGACGCCATCCGCACGCGCTGGGAGGCCTACCTCCAGGGCAACGACAAGGCGATGAAGCTCACGGGCGATTTCGCGCTGAAGGCCATGGCAGGCGACTATCGCAAGCTGTTCGACGCGCTGAGCGCGGACGTCGAGCAACTCGCCGTGCTCGAGGGTCAGGCGGCCGATCGGGAATCCGCCCGCGCCGAATCGACGTTCTTCACGACCCAGGCTTCGGTCGTGGGCGTGCTGCTGGTGGCCAACGTGCTCGGGCTGGCGGTGGCCCTGGTCGTCTCCGGACGCATCGCGGTGCCGTTGGCAGCCGCGGCGCGCAGCGCCCGCGCGGTCGCCCACGGCGACCTCACCCAGCAGCTGCCCGCCAGCGGCCCGGACGAAGTCGGGCGGCTCACCACGGCACTCAACGACATGCAGACCGGCTTGCGCGAACTGGTCATCCAGGTGCGCGACGGCGTGCACTCGATGGGCAATGCCTCGACGGAGATTGCGGGCGGCAGCATGGACCTGTCCAATCGCACGGAACAGCAGGCGAGCGACCTGCTCGAGACCGCGCAGGCGATCTCGTTGCTGGCGGAAAACGTCGGCGGCAACGCGGAGTCGGCGCGCCGGGCCGCCGCAGTCGCGCACGACGCGTCGGCGGTGGCGCGGCGCGGCGGCGACGTGACCCGGCAGATGATCGAGACCATGGACCGCATCAGCCAGTCGTCGGCCCGCATCGCCGAGATCGTCGGCGTCATCGACGGCATCGCCTTCCAGACCAACATCCTCGCGCTGAATGCCGCGGTCGAGGCGGCGCGGGCGGGCGAACAGGGCCGCGGCTTCGCCGTCGTCGCATCGGAAGTGCGCAGCCTGGCGCAGCGGTCGGCCCAGTCGGCGCGAGAGATCAAGTCCCTCATCGCCGCATCCGCGGACGTGGTCGAGCAGGGCGCGAGCCTGGTGCATGACGCCGGCGGCACGATGGAGGACATGGTGCGGCGCGCCGACGAGGTCACGGGACTGATCCAGGGCATCTTCGCCGCCACCGAGACCCAGTCGGGCGACATCGCGCGCCTGGATCGGTCGATTGCAAGGATCAACGACGTCACGCACCAGAATTCCGCGCTGGTCGAACAGAGCGCCGCAGCGGCGGCCAGCCTGCAGCAGCAGGGCGCGCGGCTGGGCGAAGCGATCGCCGCGTTCAAGACCTGAGTCGGCGTACCGCCGCGCGCGGTCGCCGTCGCTCAGGCCGTGGCCGGGTCGCTGGTCGCAGGCCGCCCGGTCTCGACCCGGCCCGCCAGCCGGCACAGGAAGCGCGGGCTGCCGTCGGCGGTGACCGCCAGGTCGTACCAGCCGGCGCTGCCCTGGACGGCCCAGGCGTCGTCCAGGCTCGCACCGGGTGCCAGGGTGTGCTGGCGCGCCGGCCCCGCGGGGTACAGCGCGGGCTTCACCGTCAGCCGGACGGGGGTGGTGCCGCGGTTGGTCAGCGTGAGCAGCAACTGGCCGCTGCGCGCGCGGCGATGGCGACCGCGCACCTCGACGGCCAGCGTCGGGTCGTCGCGGAAGCGGCGGTGGAATGCGCCGGGGCCGCTGACGACGAAGTCCGACGTGGCGATCGGCACGTCGTCGCGCAGCTGCTTGCCGGCCTCGATCGTGTAGCTGCGCGGCGCGTCGGCGCTCGCGGTCGCGCCCAGGCGCAGCACGGCGCCGGCGCTGCCGCGGTTGGCCAGGTCGACCTGGAAGCGGCCTTGCGCGGCGTCGAAGCGGCCGCCGACGTCGAAGTCGTAGGGCAGGGGGCGCGAGCGGCGCAGGCCGCGTTCCTGGCGCGGCAGCGCCTGCGGCGCCGGCAGGCCGGGCACCCAGTCGGGATGGCGCACGGTGTCGCCGGGTGTCCAGGCGCGCGTGGCGGGCAGCGGCGCCAGGCTGGCGTTGGGGCGGGCGAAGTCGAACGCCGACACCAGGTCGCCAGTGATCGCGCGCCGCCACGGGCTGATGTTGGTCTCGCGCAGGCGCGGGTCGTCCGCGCCGAAGCGGCGCTCGACGAAGCGGATCAGCGAGGTGTGGTCGAACACCTCCGAGCACACCCAGCCGCCGCGCGTCCACGGCGAGACCACGAGCATCGGCACGCGCGGGCCCAGGCCGTACGGACCGGCGGCGTAGTTGGCGTCGCCGGGGAACTGCTCGCGCACGGTGTCGACGGTGGACAGGCCCTGCGCCGGCGTGGCCGCGGGGGTGGGCGGCACCACATGGTCGAAGAAGCCGTCGTTCTCGTCGTAGGTGATGAACAGCGCCGTCTGGCTCCACACGGCCGGGTTGGAAACCAGCGCCTCCAGCACCTGTGCGATGTACCAGGCGCCGTAGTTGGCGGGCCAGTTCGGGTGCTCGCTGTAGGCCTCGGGGGCGACGATCCACGACACCGACGGCAGCGTGCCGGCGGCGACGTCGGCCTTCAGCAGGTCGAACAGGCCCTGGGGCGCATCGGCGGCGATGCGGGTGCCGGTGCGCGCCTTCTCGTACAGCGGCGAGCCGGGCTTCGCGTCGCGGTACTGGTCGAAGTACAGCAGCGAGTTGTCGCCGTAGTTGCCGATGTAGGCGTTGTCGGCGCAGCCCCAGTTGCCGGCCTTGTCCAGGCCGGTGCCCACGTCCTGGTAGATCTTCCAGCTGACGCCCGCGGCCTCCAGGCGTTCCGGGAACGTCGTCCAGGCGTAGCCGGCTTCGGCGTTGGTGATGACCGGTGCGTGCGCGCCGTCGTTGCCGCTGCAGCCGGTCCACAGGTGGTAGCGGTTCGGGTCGGTCGGGCCCAGCAGCGCGCAGTGGTAAGCGTCGCAGACGGTGAAGGCGTCGGCCAGCGCATAGTGGAACGGGATGTCGGCGCGCGTGAAGTGGGCCATGGTGTTCGCGCCCTTGGCCGCGATCCACTGGTCGGAGCGGCCCTGGTTCCAGGCGCGCTGCGTGGTGGGCCAGTCGTGCGGCGTGCCGACCATGAACTTCAATCCCAGGTCGGATGCGTCGGGACGGAAGGGCAGCACCGTGCCGCCGCCGGGCGCCGGCTGGTGCCAGATCGGCTGGCCGTCGGGCAGCGTCGCCGGTCGCGGGTCGCCGAAGCCGCGGACGCCGCGCAGCATGCCGAAGTAGTGGTCGAAGGAGCGGTTCTCCTGCATCAGGATCACGACGTGCCTGACGTCGGCCAGCGTGCCCGTCTCGCCGCGCGCGGGAATCGCCAGCGCCTTCTGGATGACGGGCGGCAGGCCGCCGAAGCCGGTGATGCCGGCCCCGAGCAGGGCCTGGCGGAGGAAGTGGCGGCGATCGTCTTGGGACATGGTGGCGCTCAGGATGGCAGATATCGAAGGGCGGCGGGATCGGCGGCGAGCTCGACCCAGGTGCCGGCGGCCAGCGGCGGCGCCGCCAGGTCGCGCGAGACGCTCAGGGCATCGCCGGACTCGGACTCGAGCTCCACGCTGACGCGCTGCTGGCCGAACCAGCTGTCGACGACCCGGGCGCGCAGCGTCAGGCCATCGGCGGGCTCGCCCTCGCGCACGCGCAGGGCGTCCAGCGGCAGCGCCCACCAGCCGCCGTCGCGGCGCAGGGTGCCGGGTGCCGACGTGGCGGCGAACAGGTTGAACGCGCCCAGGAAGGTGGCCACCTGGCGCGTGGCGGGCTGGCGCCACAACGTGGCCGGCGTGTCGCACTGCGCGATGCGGCCGTCGAACATCACCGCCACGCGGTCGGCCAGCTCGAACGCCTCGGCGCGGTCGTGGGTGACCACCAGGCAGGTCTGCGCGAGCTGGCGCTGCAGGTGGCGGAACGAGCGGCGCAGCGGGATGCGCAGCGACTCGTCGAGGGCGGAGAACGGCTCGTCCATCAGCAGCAGCGAGGGCTTGCGCGCGAGGGCGCGCGCGAGCGCGACGCGCTGGCGCTGGCCGCCGGACAGGCGCGCGGGGCGACTGTCGCGCTGGGCCTCGAGCTCCACGAGCTGCAGCAGCGACTCGGCGCGCGCCGTCGCCGCTGCCTGCGCCACGCCGTCGGCCAGCAGCCCGAACTCGATGTTCTCGCGCACCGTCAGGTTGGGAAACAGCGCGTAGTGCTGGAAGACGACGCCGACGCCGCGTTGCTGCGCACCGGCGCGTGTCACATCGCGCCCGCCGATGGCCACCGTTCCACCGTCCAGCGCGGCCAGGCCGGCGATCGCGCGCAGCAGCGTCGTCTTGCCGCAGCCCGACGCGCCCAGCAACGCCACCACCTCGCCGCGCGCGAGGTCGAGGTCGACGTCGCGCAATATCGCGCGGCCGCCGAGCGACAGCGCGGCGCGGCGCACTACGAGTTCCTGCGGGTGTTCCATGCCATCAGCCCTTCGACCATCATGCCCAGCGCGGCGACCACCGCGAAACTCGAGACCACCAGCGCCGCGGACAGGTGTCCGTTGACGCCGCGCATCCCGTTCATCAGCGGCTGCAGCATCTCGATCGTGCCGCCCAGCAGCAGGTTGGCGATCGCGAACTCCATCGCCGCGGCCACCCACAGCAGCAGCAGGCAGGCCACCAGCGTGGGCGCCAGCAGCGGCAGCAGCACGCGGCGCAGCAGGTAGCCGTCGCTGGCGCCCAGCGTGTGCGCGGCTTCCATCAGCGGGGCGACGTCGAGCTGGCGCATCGCCGCGCCCAGCGTCTTGTGCAGCAGCGGAAACAGCAGCGGCGAGGCCACCAGGACGTAGACGACGCGCAGGTCCAGCCAGGCGCCCCAGCGGCCGACGAACAGTTCCAGCGCGCCGATGGCGATCACCACCGGCGGGATCGCGTAGGGCAGCAGCGCCAGCGTGTCCAGCAGCGCGGTGACGCGCGGCGAGACCAGCCGGGCGACGATCGTCGCGCTGCCGCCCACCAGCAGCGTCAGCAGCGCGCTGGCCAGCGACAACGCCAGCGTCTGCGCCACGGCCGCCTGCACCCGCGGCGCGTGCACGATCTCGGCCATCCAGGCCCAGGTCGCGTCCTGCGGCAGCAGGCTGCGATCCCAGCGCCCGGACAGCGCGTACAGCAGCACCGCCAGCGGCGGCAGCACCGCCAGCAACAGGACCAGCGCCAGCGCGAGGCGCGACCAGGAGAACGTCGGCCGGCTCATGCGGCGAGCTCCGGCCTGCGGGCGGCCGTGCGAGCGCCCTTCGGAGCGGCGGGGCGTGCGCTCATGCGTCGCGCCCGCGCAGGCGCCGCGCGAGCAGGTTCGCACCGACGATGACCAGCGCCAGCAGCGCGAACATCAGCAGCGCGAGCAGCGACGACAGCCCGGGGTTGGAGAAGATGTCGCCGCTGACCAGCGCCGCGATGCGCACCGCCAGCACGTTGGCGGCGGTGCCCGACAGCGCGAACGGCGTCGCGTAGGCCGCCGCCGCGTTGGCGAACAGCAGGCTGCCCACTTCGACCAGGCTGGGCAGCAGCAGGGGGATGCCGACGCGGCGCCAGAAGAGGGCGGGGCCGGCGCCCAGCGTGGCCGCGGCGTCCATCAGCCCGCCCTCCAGCAGTTGCACCGGCTGCGCGAGCATCAGCATGGCCAGCGGCACCTGGAAGCACAGGTAGGCCACCAGCAGGCCGCCGTTGCCGTCGAGATCGAACGGCAGCGCGATGCCCGCGCCCGCCAGGACCTGGCGCAGCACGCCCTGCACGCCGAACAGCAGCGTCAGCGCCAGCGCCAGCGGAACGCCCGCGAAGTTGGCGCCCAGGTTGGCCAGCACGGCGCTGGTGCGCCGCCAGCGCGGGTGTTCGGCCAGCGCCACCGCGGCGGCGCCACCGACGGCCAGCGCGACGAGCGTCGACAGCGCCGAGATCCACAGCGTGTTCGCCACCGCCTTCAGGTAGTAGCTGTCTGCCAACAGGTCGCGCAGCGCGCAGTCGCTGCCGCGCACGCAGTCGGCCACGACCCCCGCGCTGCGCCACGCGAACGGCAGCGCCACGGCCAGCGCGACGATCGCCAGCAGCGGCGCGGCGGCGATCCAGGCGGCGCGCTTGGACAGGTTCATCGTGCGGCGTCCAGGCGGTCGACGAGGAATCGCCGGACGTCCAGCTGCGTCGCGGGCCACAGCGGCGGCTCGCCCGTCGCGTCGCCGGCGCGGGGCACCCACACGAAGGGCACGCGGCGTTCTTCCGGCGTATTGCCGCCATGCATGCGGTCGGCACCCATGCCGTGGTCGCTGGTGACGACGACGTCGTAGCCGTCGGCCAGCCATTGCGGCAGCAGCAGCGACAGCGCGTTGTCGAACTTGCGCGCCGCGAAGTCGTAGGCCGCCGACGCGCCGCCGTGCACGTGGCCGGCGTTGTCCAGGCCCATCGGATGCACGAACAGCAGCTCGGGCGCGTGGCGCTGGCGCAGGTCCTCGGCATCGGCGAGCAGGTGCGAGTCGGGGTAGTCGTCCTCGAAGTACCAGCTGGCCGCGACGACGCCGCGGCTCGCGCACGCGGCCGTGCGGTGGCGCGCGGGCGCGAAGCGCTCGCCCGCGAGCAGTTCGTAGAACCAGTCGTACGCGGCGACCGCGCTGCGGCCGCCGCGGGCGGCCACGTCGTCGAACAGCGTGTCGTCCAGGCGCACGCCGACGCGGTCGTTGCTGACGATGCCGTGGTCGATCGGACGCCGGCCGCTGATGACGGTGGCGTAGAGCGGCCGCGACAGGCTGGGCAGCTCGCACGACAGCGTGGTCCAGCGCGCCCGCCCGGCCTCCTCGAGCGCGAGCAGGTGGCCCAGGCAGCGACGCGCGGTGTCGTCGCGCAGGCCGTCGACCAGGACCACCGCCAGCCGATGCAGCTTCGACGCGCCCATCACGCGTCCATCACGTCGTGCTGCCAGGCACGCGGCAGCTTCTTGACCTCGTCGGTCCAGATCGCCGGGCGCACCGCGCGCGCGGCGGCGTACTGCCTGCCGTCGATCAGCTTGCGGCGCACGTCCTCGGGCAGCGCCAGGCTGTCGGCGCGGATCGGGCGGGCGTTGCCGCGCGCCAGCTGTACCTGGCCGGCGTCGCTGAAGATGTACTCGCGCGCCAGCATCGCGGCGTTCGGGTGCGGCGCGTTCCTGTTGATGATGGTGGTGTAGCCGCTGGTGACCGAACCGTCCGACGGGATCAGGATCTCGTAGTCGGCGGCGTTGGGGATCTTGTCTCGGTATGACAGCGCGTTGAAGTCCCACATCACGAACACGTCGGCCTCGCCGCGCTCCATCAGCGCCGGCGAGGCGTTGGTGGTGACCAGGCGATGCTGCCTGGCCAGCGGCGCGAACGCGGCCAGCGCGGGCGCGAGGCGGGTCTCGTCGCCGCCCAGCGCGATGGCCGCCGACAGCACGCCGGCGTTGGCCTGCGCCGCGCGGCCCACCTCGCCGATCAGCACGCGCGCGTTCGACTCGAACAGCGCCTTCCAGCTGCGCGGCACGGCCTTGACGCGCTTCGTGTTGACCGCGAACGCGATGGTGCCGGTGTAGGCGAGCGCCCAGTGGCCGTCGGCGTCCTTGGCCCAGTCGGGCACCTGCGCCCAGGTGCTCGGCTTGTACGGCCGCGTCACGCCGCGCGCCTTGGCGATGGCGCCGAACTCGAAGCCGACGTCGCCGATGTCGACGCTGGCGTTGGCCTTCTCGGCCTCGATCTTGGCGATCTCCTCGGCGCTGCTCATGTCGGAGTCGACGTGGGCGATGCCGTACAGGCGCTGCAGGTCGGCCCAGGTGCCGCGCCAGTTGGCCCAGTCGTCGGGCATGCCCACGCTGGCGAGCCTGCCTTCGGCGCGCGCGGCGCGTTCCAGCTCCTTGAGCGCGGGTTGCGGGGCCTGGGCGCGCGCGGGCAGGGCGGCGGCGCCGAGGGCGGCGGCGAGCCAGCTGGTGGCTTGGCGGCGGGTGGTCATGCGGGGCCTCCTCTTCTCGAAAGTGAAATGCGTGCGGCGCGCAGGCCTCGCGGACTGCGCGCCGTGTCGATCTACGACATCAGAACTTCGCGGCGAAGCTCACCGTGAACTCGCGCGGCGCGCCGGTCAGCAGGGTCTGCGCCTTGCCGTCCGGATCGTTGTTGACGAAGCCGTTCGAGCCCAGCGTGGAGATGTACTTGCGGTTCGTCAGGTTGGTGACGTTGAACTGCACGCTGCTCTGCTTGACGAAGCTGAACGGCGCGAAGCGGTAGCCGGCGCTAGCATTCATCAGCAGGCGCGACGGCACCGAGGCGTCGTTCGAGTAGCTGTAGTAGCGCTTGGACATGAAATCAGCGCCCAGGTCGCCGAACAGGCTGCCGTCGTCGTAGCCGAGGATGGACTTGAGCATGGTGTCCGGCGCGTCGACCACGTGCTTGCCCTTGGTCGGCACCGGAACGCCGTCGCTGACCACGTCGTCGCGGTACGTGGAGCGGCTCTCGCTGAAACTGTTCGTCCAGGTCACGCCGGGCATCAGGCGCAGCGACAGCGCGGCCTCGAGGCCGTACGAGCGCACGCCGCCGACGTTGGACAGCACCGTCGGGTTGCCCTGGATGCCGGTGCCCTTCTGCACGCCCAGGAGGCGGTCGTGGAAGTTCACGAGGTAGGCCGCCAGCGTGGCTTCGTACAGCGCGTGGTGGGTGCGCCAGCCGCCTTCGAAGTCGTCCGAGGTCTCGGGCTTGAGCGTGTCCTTGATCGCCTCGAAGCCGGCCACGGTCGTCGCGTACGGGGTGGTGCCGGTGGCCGCGCCCTGGAACGCGCGCATGTTCTTCGAGTACGAGGCGAACAGCTCGTCGGTGGACGACAGCTTGAAGTTCGCGCCGACCTGGGGCAGGAAGTTCTTCTTCGATTCGACGGTGCCGGACGGGTTCGTGCCGCTGAACGCCGACACCACCGCGGTGCCGTCCGTCGTGACGCGCAGGCCCTTGAAGCCGGCGGTCACGGTCAGCGCGTCGGTCACCGCGAAGTCGTCCGACAGCCAGTACTGGTTGGTCGTCGTCTTGAACGCGTACTGCCACTGGGTGAAGAACGGGTTGCTCAGGAAGTTGTACGGCGACGGGAACACGTTGGCACCAACGGCGTAGAAGCGGCGTGCCTGGTTGAAGTCGTTGTCCTCGTGCCAGAGGCCGAACTTGACCGTGTGGGCGCCCAGCTCGACGTCGAAGTTGGCAATGCCGCCGCTGCGGGCGATGTTGTATTCAGTCGTCCGGATCGACACCGGCACGCCATTGGGCGACGGCGTGTAGGGCGTGTACCAGAGGCCCTCGCCCTTGTTGGTGTGCTCGTAGCCGGTGAGCGCCAGGTGCAGCTTGTCCCAGACGCGGGTCTCGAACGTGGTGCCCATCAGCGTGTCGTCGCGCAGGCCGGAGCCGGCGTAGTAGGCGTCGTCGACGGAGGTCTCGCCGTGCGTCCAGATGTTCACGGCCGATTGCAGGGCCGCGCGCACGTCGGGGAAGTAGTTGTCCCACTTGTAGCCCAGGCGGCCGATCATCTCCTTGGACATGTCCTGGTAGTCGATCTCGCGCCGTTGCGACGTGTTCACGAACGCGCTCAGGCGGCTGTCGCCCCAGGTGTTGAGGTAGCCCAGGTTGAACTGCTTCTGGCGCTGGTGGCCGGTGCCCTTCCACTTCTCGGCGTCCTGGTTGGTGAAGCTCAGCGAGAAGCGGCCGAAGCCGGTGTCGCCGGTGTCGACGCGGCCGTAGCTGCGCACCTCGTTGTCGCTGCCCAGCGTCTGGCGCAGGTCGAGGCCGAACTTGTCCTCGGGCGCACGCGAGTAGAACTGGATCGTGCCGCCGAGGTTGCTCGACGAGGCGGTGTCCAGCGAGCCCGAGCCCTGCGACAGGAACACGCGGCCGACGTTCTCGGCCGAGATCGCGCGGCTGATGTGCAGGCCGTTGAAGTTGCCGTACGACATGTCGCCCAGCGGCACGTTGTCGAGCGTGAAGCCGAGCTGGTTCTGCGAGAACGAGCGCACCGTGAAGCGCGTGGACCACTCGTAGTTGCCCAGCGGGTCGGCCGACTGGAAGTTCACGCCCGGCAGGCGCGAGACGGTCACCAGCGGGCTCGTGCCGGCGGGCGCCTCGGTGAATTCCTTGGCGTCCAGGCCCTGCACCGAGCGCACCTGGCCGCGACCCTGGGTGATGGTGACGGTCTGGACGTCGCCGGCGGCGGCGGCGTCGACCGTCGGGGCGGTCGCCAGCGCCACGACCTGGGCCTGCGGCTGGACCGGGGACTGCGCGTGCGCGGCGTACGCCAGCGACAGCGCGGCGGCGAGGAGGGAGTGTCGATGGATGCGTGCCATGGGTTGCCTTCTGGGATGGGAGGGAGGTGGGCTGCCGGAGCAGCGCGACCTCGGCACTATCTCGACGCTTCATGACAGAACAACTAAATCCAAGCAAAAACAACACAAGGCCACACGGGCGCAATCATTTCCTCGTCCTGTCATATTTGCGCGGCATCGTCCGGGCTCCATGGCGGCCGGCGTGCGCATGATCCCCACCAACAGTGACGAGACGGCGAGCGCCGGGAGACCGAAGACCCATGTGGGCCCATGAGAGACACGCGCGCATCGTGGCGCTGCTGGACGAACACCAGCGCCTGGCCACCGAGACGATCGCGGCCGAGCTGGGCGTGTCCAAGGAGACCATCCGGCGCGACCTGATCGAGCTGGAGCTCTCGGGCAAGCTGAGCCGGGTGCACGGCGGGGCGATCCCTCAGGCCGTGCCGATCGAGCCCAGCTACGTGGTGCGCGAGGAATTGCACCGGCCCGGCAAGCGCGCCATCGCGCGCGCGGCGGCCACGCTGATCCGGCCCGGCATGGCCTGCTTCATCGACGCCGGCTCCACCACCCAGGCGCTGGCGCAGGTGCTGCTGGCGCGCAGCGACCTGCAGATCGTCACCAACTCGGTGAGCATCGCCTCCGACCTGGCCGGCAACCCGGGGCTGGACGTGGTGCTGCTGGGCGGACGAATCGCGCAGGAGATGCCGGCCACCTACGGCGAGCAGACCGTGGCCGAGATCGGCCGCCATCACCTGGACCTGGCCATCGTCTCGCCGGTGGGCATCGACGCCCGCGCCGGCGCCACCGACTACCTGCGCCACGAGGCGGCCGTCGCCCGGGCGATGCTGGAGCACGCGCGCCAGCGCATCGTGCTGGCCGACCGCAGCAAGCTGGGCCAGACCAGCCGGGTGCAGATCTGCCCGACCGGCGCGGTGGACGTCCTGGTCACCGACGCGCCCGCCGGGGACAAGGCGGTGCGCCCGCTGGAGGCGGGTGGCGTGCGCGCCGTGCTGCATGCCGAAATGTTGCCGGGCAAGGCGCGGTCGTAACGAGAGCTTGCAATTTCATTGCCGCTCCGCGCTCATCGGACCGCGAGAATTGACGATGAAATCACTGCAGCCGGTCAAAAGGTTCTTCAGGCTGCGTCCCGATGGCGTTTTGTCGCAACCGGCCTGCATGGCTCTGCTCTTCACCGGTCTCAGGATGCTTTCCTCCCATATCGCCCCCACGCTTTCCGCCGCTCCGCCGCTTGCAGCCGGCGTGCTGCTGCGGCTTCGCAGCCTGTTCACGCGCCCGATCCGCCTCGAGCGACGCGGGTTCGACTGGTATTTCGTCTTCGACAAGCCGGCGCGCCCGGCCGTTGCCCGCCGTGCCACCGAGGTGCCGCCGCGCCCGGTCGGTGGCCGCCGTGCCGGCGACCTGCCGGAGCGCCGGCGCAGCCCGCGCGAGATGCCGTCGATGACCACCCGCGAAGTGGCCGAGGTGTGCGCCAACCTGCGAGCGATGCTGGGCGGCGAGGTGGGCCATCACCCGCGCCTGCCTTCCCTGGCGCTGCTGGAGCGCGCGCTGGTCAAGAACGGCGAACGCGGCGTCGACGACGTGCCCGCCGCGGTGCTGCGCCACGCTGCCCAGGCGCTGGACGCGTTCGACCTCGATCGCTACGGCCCCGGCATCGTGCTGCTGCGCCGGCGCATCGAACAGGTGCTGCGTCGCCGCCACGGCGACCGCCACAGCCACTCGCAGCCCGACCAGCCCACCGAACGCCTGGCCGCCGCGATGGCGCCCGGCGCGCTGAAGGACTTCTCCGACAGCATGACCGAGTTCATCGACATCGATCGCATGTTCGGCGAACGCAAGGACTGAGCAGGCCCTGCGCCCATGAAAAAGAGCCGCGGTTGCGGCTCTTTTCGTTGGTGGTGGGCCCGCAGGTCCACCGTGGAGCGAACGCTTACAGCGCCGCGTCCTTGAGCTTCTTCAGCGCGCGCGTCTTGATCTTCACGGTCGCCGGCTTGGCGGCGAACATGCGCTCGACGCCGGTGAACGGGTCCTTGCCCATGCGCTTCTTCTTGGCCGGCACGTTGTGCACGACGACCTTGAGCAGGCCCGGCAGCGTGAACTCGCCGAGGCCCTTCTTGTGCACCGAGGCCAGGATGCTGGCTTCCAGCGCGGTCAGGACGGCCTTGACGGCCTTCAGTTCGACCGCGGCCAGTTCGGCGATGTGCGCCGTCAGGCTGGACTTGTTGAACGCCGTCTTGATCGGCTTCAGCGGAGCGGCGACGGCGGCGGGCGCCTTGGCCTTGACGGCCTTGGCCGGAGCGGCGGCCTTCTTGGTGGTCTTGGCCGGCGCGGCGGCCTTGACGGCCTTCTTGGCGGCGGGAGCGGGGGTCTTCTTTGCAGTTGCCATGAGTGTTCGAATACCTTGATGTTCATGCCGCAGCGACTGCTGCGGACCCCGCGATTGTAGGCGCGGGGCCGATGGAAATGCGCGGATGTGGCTCCGAAGGGCCAGTCGGCGTCCGCGCGCGCCACCCGGCGGGCACGCAGCCCCGGGTCGAACCCGGTCGCTGCGCCTGCCCGGGCTCATCCGTAATCGCGCTCGTCGGCGATGACCTTGCCGTCGTTGGGCAGGCTGCCGGGCGCGCACAGCGACACCTCGGCGCGCAGCTTCGTGACGTCGCGCACCGTCTCGGCGATGCGCTGCGCCAGGCCGTCGACGGCTGGCAGGCCGGCGCCGGCGACCTCGGCCATCAGCGTCAGGCGATCCTCGGCCATGGCCCCGCTGACCACCAGGCGCGTGCGGACGACCTGCGGATGGCGGCGGGCGATCTCGGCCACCTGCGACGGGTGCACGAACATGCCGCGCACCTTCGCAGTCTGGTCGGCGCGCCCGAGCCAGCCCCGGATGCGCTGCTGCGTGCGACCGGTCGGGCACGTCCCGGGCAGGATGGCGGACAGGTCGCCGGTGCCGAAGCGGATCAGCGGGTAGTCGGGATTGAGCGTGGTGACGACCACCTCGCCGACCTCGCCCTCGGGCAGCGGCTCGCCCGTGCCGGGACGCACGATCTCGACGATGATGTCCTCGTCGAGCACCAGGCCCTCGCGCGCCGCGGTCTCGTAGGCGATCAGGCCCAGGTCCGCGGTCGCGTAGCTCTGGTAGGCCATCACGCCGCGCGCCGCCAGCCAGTCGCGCAGGCTGGGCGGGAAGGCTTCCGCGCCCACCGAGGCCTTGGTCAGCGTCGGCAGCGCGATGCCCAGCGAATCGGCCTTCTCCAGCAGGATCTTCAGGAAGCTGGGCGTGCCGATGTAGGCGTTCGAGCCGCAGGCCGCGAGGGCGCGGACCTGCTGCTCCGTCTGGCCGGTGCCGGCCGGGAAGACGGTGCAGCCGAGCGCGAAGGCGCCGCTTTCCATCATCGCGCCGGCGGGTGTGAAGTGGTAGCTGAAGCTGTTGTGCACCAGGTCGCCGCCGCGCAGGCCGGCGGCGTGCAGCGCGCGCGCCATGCGCCAGTAGTCGCTGCCCCGGCCTTCGGGCTCGTGCAGCATGCCCGGTGACTCGAACACGCGCAGCGCGCGGCGGGCGGCGGCGACCGGGCCCCAGCCCACGGTGGCGTGGCCGCCGAAGAGATCCGGCGCGTCGGCGGCATGCTGGCGCTCCAGCAATTCATGCTTGCGCAGCACCGGCAGCCGCGCCAGCGCCGCGCGGGTGGTCACCTGCGCCGCGTCGATGCCGGCCAGGCTGGCGGCGAAGGCCGGCGCCGCGGCCTGGGCGTGCGCCACCTGCAGCGCGAGCGCGTGCATCAGGGCGTGCTCGCGCGCATCCGGGGAGCGCGTCTCGAGCGCGTCGTAAGGGTCGGGGGAGATCATCGTCGGGTCCTCGTCGTGGCGGCCAGTCGGCGCTCAGGTCAGCCAGCGCTTGCGGCGGCGATAGCTCTTGACGTCGCGGAAGCTCTGGCGATCGCCGCCGCCCATGCCCAGGTAGAACTCCTTGACGTCGGCGTTCTCGCGCAGCGCGTCGGCGGCACCGTCCATGACGATGCGGCCGTTCTCGAGGATGTAGCCGTAGTCGGCGTAGCGCAGGGCCATGTTGGTGTTCTGCTCGGCGAGCAGGAAGGTGACGCCCTCGCGCTGGTTCAGGTCGCGCACGATCTCGAAGACCTCCTCGACGATCAGCGGCGCCAGGCCCATGGAGGGCTCGTCGAGCAGCACCATGCTCGGGTTGGCCATCAGCGCCCGGCCGATCGCGCACATCTGCTGCTCGCCGCCCGAGGTGTACGCGGCCTGCGACGTGCGCCGGACCTTCAGGCGCGGGAAGTAGGTGTAGACCTTTTCCAGGGTGGCCGCGACGGCGGCGCGCCCGTCGCGGCGCGTGAACGCACCGGTCATGAGGTTCTCCTCGATCGTCAGGTGCGCGAAGCAGTGCCGGCCTTCCATCACCTGGACGACGCCGCGGTTGACCATTTCAGCGGTGCCCAGGCTCTCCACGCGGTCGCCGCGCAGTTCGATCGTGCCCTTGGTCACCGCGCCGCGTTCGCCGGCCAGCAGGTTGCTGATGGCGCGCAGGGTCGTCGTCTTGCCGGCGCCGTTGCCCCCCATCAGCGCGACGACCCGCCCCTGCGGCACCTGCAGCGAGACGCCCTTGAGCACGAGGATCACGTGGTTGTAGATCACCTCGATCCCGTTGACGTCCAGGAGAACCTTGCCGGTGCCCATGCTCGCCTCAGCTCTGGCAGTCGGCCGGTTCGCGGCGGGCGAGCTTCTTCTCGGCGGCGTACTTGTCGGCCGCGGCCCGCACCATGGGCTTGAGGATCTGGTCGTCGGCCTGGAGCCAGTCGGACGTGAAGTTCCACTTCGCGCCGTCCCAGGTCTCGAGGCGGGCCCAGGTCGAGCCCATGTGGTCCTGGCACGAGGTGGACAGCGGCCGCATCGCGCCGGCGAATCCCAGGCCATCGAGCTTCTTCTGGTCGAGTGCCAGGTTCTCGAGGCCCCAACGCACCTGGTCGCCCGTCATGACCTTGCCCTTGCCGTAGCGCTCCTGCGCGCGCCGCACGGCCTCGACGCCCAGCATCTGGATGATGACGCCGCGCGTGTAGAGGACCGAGCCGACCTCGTCCTTCGGACCGCTGCCCTGGCCCTTGGCATGGACGTACTTCAGGATGTCCTGCATGACCTTGGAATCCTGGCCGAACGAATTGAGGTTCAGCGCGTTGTAGCCCTTCGCGCCGTCGCCCACGTCCTTGACGTCGGGCTCGGCGCCCGACCACCAGACGCCGTACATCTTCTCGCGCGGGAAGCCGGTGGCCTGCGCTTCCTTCAGCGCGGTCGAGTTCATCACGCCCCAGCCCCACAGCAGCACGTAGTCGGGATGCTGCTGGCGCACCTGCAGCCAGGCCGACTTCTGCTCGACGCCGGGCGCCGTGACCGGAATCTTGACCAGCTCGAAGCCGTGCATCTTGGCGCGCTCCTCGAGCAGCGGCATCGGCTCCTTGCCGAAGGGCGAGTCGTGGTAGACCAGGGCGATCTTCTTGCCCTTGAGCTTGTCGAAGCCGCCTTCCTTCTTCGCGATCGTCTGGATCAGCATGTCGGCGGCCGTCCAGTAGCTGCCCATCAGCGGGAAGTTCCACTTGAACACGCCGCCGTCCTGCGACGCCGCCAGGCCGTAGCCGAGCGTGATCAGCGGGATCTTGTCGGTGGCGACCTTGGCGGTGAGCGCGAAGGTGATGCCGGTGGCCTGCGGATCGAACAACGCGACGCCGGGGTGGCTCTTGAGCCGCTCGTAGCACTCGACGCCCTTGTCGGTCGCGTAGCCGGTCTCGCATTCCTCGAAGCTCAGCTTCACGCCGTTGACCCCGCCGTCGCGGGCGTTGATCATCTTCAGGTAGTCCTGCTTGCCGTTGGCCCACGGCGTGCCGTTCGGCGCGTAGGGGCCGGTGCGATAGACCAGCAACGGGAAGAACTGCTCCTTGGCGGGCGCCTGCGCGCCGGCGGACGGTGCGAGGAGGGTGGCGGCGGCGAGGCCGGCGATCGATGCGAGTGACTTGAGGTTCATGCTTGTCTCCTGCTCTTTTGGTGTCGAAGAAATCGGGCGGCGCGCTTCAGTGCGGGAACGGCCACAGGCGCAGCTTTTCCTTGCCCGTCGACCACAGGCGGGCCATGCCGTGGGGCTCGACGATCAGGAAGAAGACGATGAGCGCGCCGAAGATCATGTAGGTCAGGTGCGCCGACAGCGCGGTGTCGACGTTCAGGCCGAACCAGCGCGGCAGGGCGTCGAGGATGACGGGCAGCACGACGATGAAGGCGGCGCCGAAGAAGCTGCCCATGATCGAGCCCATGCCGCCGATGATGACCATGAACAGCAGCTGGAACGAGCGGTCGATGTTGAACGCCGCCGGCTCCCACGAACCCAGGTGCACGAAGCCCCACAGCGCGCCCGCCACCCCGACGATGAAGCTGCTGACCGCGAAGGCCGTGAGCTTGGCGTAGACCGGCCGGATGCCGATCACCGCCGCGGCGACGTCCATGTCCCGGATCGCCATCCATTCGCGCCCGATCGCACCGCGCACCAGGTTCTTGGCGAGCAGCGCGAAGACGACCAGGAAGGCCAGGCAGAGCAGGTACTTGCGCGCCGGCGAATCGATGGCCAGGCCGAAGATGTCCAGGCTCGCCACGCTGACCGATCCGGACGAGGAATCGTTGGTGAACCAGCGGATGCGCAGGAAGGCCCAGTCGGTGAAGAACTGCGCCGCCAGCGTCGCCACCGCCAGGTACAGGCCCTTGATGCGCAGGCTCGGAATGCCGAACAGCACGCCCACCGCGGTGCTGCAGGCCCCCCCCAGCAGCAGCGCGACCAGCAGCGGCATGCCCGGGATGCGCACCTCGAAGTTGTAGGCCGCGTAGGCGCCGATCGCCATGAACGCGCCGGTACCGAGCGAGATCTGGCCGCAGTAGCCCACGAGGATGTTCAGGCCGAGCGCGGCCAGCGACAGGATCAGGAAGGGCACGAGGATGGCGCGCAGCAGGTACTCGGAGGCGAGCATCGGCACGACGGCGAAGGCCGCGAACAGGAACAGCCCGATCGCGATCCGATCCTGCAGGATGGGGAATATCTGCTGGTCGGCCCGATAGGTCGACTTGAACTGGCCGTTCTCGCGGTACAACATGTCAGACCCGATCGATGATCTTTTCGCCGAACAGCCCTTGCGGCCGCACCAGCAGGAACACGAGCGCCAGCACGTAGGCGAACCAGATCTCGATCCCGCCGCCGAACATCGGGCCGATGTAGATCTCGGACAGCTTCTCGCCGACGCCGATGATCAGGCCGCCGATGATCGCGCCCGGCACCGAGGTGAGGCCGCCCAGGATGACCACCGGCAGCGCCTTCAGCGCGACCAGCGAGAGCGAGAACTGCACGCCCAGCTTGCTGCCCCAGATCGCCCCGGCCACCAGCGCCACGAAGCCGGCGACCGACCAGACGATGATCCAGATGCGCCCGAGCGGGATGCCGATGGACTGCGCCGCCTGGTGGTCGTCGGCGACCGCGCGCAGCGCGCGGCCGGTGGCCGTCTTCTGGAAGAACAGCGTCAGCGCGAACACCAGTGCGGCGGCGATCGCGGCCGCGTACAGGTCTTCCTGGTTGATCAGCAGGCCGCCCTGGAACACCCGCTCCAGCACGATCACCGGATCCTTGGGCATGCCGATGTCGATCTTGTAGATGTCCGATCCGAACAGCACCTGGCCGAAGCCCTCGAGGAAGTAGGACACGCCCAGCGTGGCCATCAGCAGCGTGATGTGCTCCTGGTTGACCAGGTGGCGCAGGCACAGCCGCTCGATCAGCCAGGCCACCGCGATCATCACCAGCACGGCGGCGCCGAACGCGAGCAGGTTCGCCAGGACCTTGTTGTCGAAGCCCAGCAGGTGGGGGATCCACTCGTAGAAGCGGGCCATCGCCAGCGCGGCGAACAGCACCATCGCGCCCTGCGCGAAATTGAACACGCCGCTGGCCTTGTAGATCAGCACGAAGCCGAGCGCGACCAGCGAATAGAGCATGCCCGACATCAGGCCGCCGAAGAGGGTTTCGAGGAAGAATCCCATCAGTGTGTCGTCCCGAGGTAGGCGCTGATCACGTCCGGGTCCAGGCGCACCTCGTCGGGCGCGCCGTCGCCGATCTTGCGGCCGTAGTCCAGGACGACGACGCGATCGCTGATGTCCATCACCACGCCCATGTCGTGCTCGATGAGCACGATGGTGGTGCCGAACTCGTCGTTGAGGTCGAGGATGAAGCGGCTCATGTCCTGCTTCTCCTCCACGTTCATGCCGGCCATCGGCTCGTCGAGCAGCAGCAGGGACGGCTCCATGGCCAGCGCGCGGCCGAGGTCCACGCGCTTCTGCAGGCCGTACGACAGGCGGCCGACCGGCGTCTTGCGATAGGGCTGGATCTCGAGGAAATCGATGATGCGCTCGACCTGCTCGCGCTGCGCGCATTCCTCGCGCTCGGCCGCGCCCCAGCGGATCGCCTGCTGGAACAGGTTGCACTTCATCTTGAGGTTGCGCCCGGTCATGATGTTGTCGAGCACGCTCATGCCCTTGAACAGGGCCAGGTTCTGGAAGGTGCGCGCCAGCCCCATCTCGGCGACCTGGCGCGAGTTCATGTGCATGAAGGTGCGGCCGCGAAAGCTGATCGCGCCTTCCTGCGGCATGTAGACGCCGTTGATGCAGTTGAGCATCGAGCTCTTGCCGGCGCCGTTCGGGCCGATGATGGCGCGGATCTCGTGTTCGCGCACGTCGAAGCTGATGTCGCTGAGCGCCTTCACGCCGCCGAACGACAGGCTGATGTTGCGGACGTCGAGGACGACGTCGCCGATCTTGCGGTCAGTCGCCATTCATGCCGCCTTCCTGAGAGCGGGAAATATCTTCGTGTCGACGATCTTCAGGTCGGCGGCCACCATGCCGCTGCGCCCGTCCTCGAACTTCACGGGCGTCTCGACGTACTGGTGGTCGAGGCCGGCATAGAGCGCGTCGACCAGCACCTGGTAGCGTTCGGCGATGAAGCCGCGGCGCACCTTGCGGGTGCGGGTGAGCTCGCCGTCGTCGGCGTCGAGTTCCTTGTGCAGGACGAGGAAGCGGCTGATCTGCGAGCCGGCCAGCTTGTCGTCGCGCGCGAGGTCGGCGTTGACCTTCTCGACGCAGTCGCGCACCAGCTCGATCACCTCGGGCTTCTGCGCCAGGTCGGCGTAGCCGGCGTAGGCCAGGTTGCGCTTCTCGGCCCAGTTGCCGACCGCCTCGAAGTCGATGTTGACCATCGCGCAGACGCTCGCGCGGCGGTCGCCGTAGGCCACCGCCTCCTTCACGTACGGGAAGAACTTCAGCTTGTTCTCGACGTACTTGGGCGCGAACATCGCGCCGTCGTCCGGGCCGCCCGCGAGGCGGCCGACATCCTTGGCGCGATCGATGATCTTGAGGTGGCCGCCCGCGTCCAGGAAGCCGGCGTCGCCGGTGCGGAACCAGCCGTCGGCCGTCAGCACCTCGGCGGTGGCCTCCGGGTTGCGGTAGTACTCGCGCAGCAGGCCGTGGGACTTGACGAAGATCTCGCCGCGGTCGTCGATGCGCAATTCGACGCCCTTCAGGGGCAGCCCCACCGTGTCTGCGCGCGCTTCGTCGTCGGGCTGGACGCACACGAACACCGCGGTCTCGGTCGAGCCATAGAGCTGCTTGAGGTTGATGCCGATCGAGCGGTAGAAGGTGAACAGGTCCGGCCCGATCGCCTCGCCCGCGGTGTAGGCCACGCGCACCCGCGAGAGCCCCAGCGTGTTGCGCAGCGGTCCGTAGATCAGCAGCTGGCCCAGCGCATGGTGCAGGCGATCCGCCAGGCCCACGCGCCGGCCATCGAGAAGGGCCGGACCGACCCGGCGCGCCACGGCCATGAAATGGCGGAACAGCCACTTCTTGGGTGCGCTGGCGTCTTCCATGCGGATCGTGACCGTGGTCAGCAGGCCCTCGAAGACGCGGGGCGGCGCGAAGTAGTAGGTCGGTCCGATGTCGTTCAGGTCGATGTTGACCGTGCTGGCCGATTCCGGGCAGTTCACCACGTAGCCGCAGGCCAGCCACTGGGCATAGGAGAAGGTGTTCTGGCCGATCCACGCGGGCGGCAGGTAGGCCAGCACTTCCTCCGCGTCGGTGAGGCGGTCGAAGTCGGCGGCCGCGCGGGCGCTGGCGATCAGCGAGCGATGGGTGTGCACCACGCCCTTGGGGTTGCCGGTGGTGCCCGAGGTGAAGAAGATCGCGGCGACGTCGTCGGCGCCGACCTCGGCGACCGCGTCCTCGAGCCAGCCGGGCCGCGACGCCAGCCAGGCGCGCCCCGACTCGACCAGCGCGTCCAGTGGCGCCAGCCCGGGCTCGGCGTAGTGGCGCAGGCCGCGCGGATCGTCGTACCAGACCCGGCCGAGGTGCGTGCAGCGGCCCCGCACCTCGATCATCTTGTCGACCTGTTCCTGGTCCTCCACGATGGCGAAGCCGACTTCCGCGTTGGTGATCGGGAACACGAATTCGTCGGCGACCGCGTCCTGGTACAGCGGGATCGGCACCGCGCCCAGCACCTGCGCGGCGAGCATCGCGGCGTAGAGCCGGGGGCGGTTCTCGCCCACCACGATGAGATGGTCGTCGCGGCGCATGCCGGCTTCGGCCAGGCCGGCCGCGATCTCGCCGACCAGGGTGGCGAGCGCACGCCAGCTCGTGGTCTGCCAGATGCCCAGGTGCTTCTCGCGCAGCGCCGGGGCCTCGGGCCGTCGGCGGGCGTGATCCAGCATCAGTCGGGGAAAGGTGGCCTGCACGCAGACATCCTCCGGGTTCGGCGGGCCCGTGACACCGGACCCGTGCCCGACTGTAGGAGCCAGTTTGACTCCAGGATGTCGTTCTGACGACAATTCAAGGGCTAGCCCTCTCGGGTGTTTCCCTCGATGCCATCGCAGACACGACCTCCAAGCCCCCCGTTGCGCTCGCTGATGCAGCGCGCCCGCGCGCCCACCGCGGCCGAGCTCGACGACATCCCGTGGCTGCACAGCCTCGACGCGGGTGAGCGGGCCCGCGTGGTGGCGGACGTTCGCGTCGTCGGCGTCGAGACGGGGGAATACCTGTGCCGGGTCGGCCGCCCGCCGACCTTCTGGTTCGGCGTCATCTCCGGGCTGTTGAAGATGAGCAACGACTCCGTGCACGGCGTACCGCTCACCTTCACCGGGGTGCCGCCCGGCGGCTGGTTCGGCGAAGGCACCGTCATCAAGCGCGAGGCCTACCGCTACAACATCCAGGCGCTGCGGGCGAGCGTGGTGGCGGGCATCGCGGTCGAGACCTTCCACTGGCTGGCCGATCGAAGCATCCCGTTCAACCGCTTCATCACCCAGCAGCTCAACGAACGCCTGGGCCAGTTCATCGAGGCGCGCGAGATCGATCGCATGAGCAACCCCGATGCGCGGGTCGCGCGCAGCCTGGCGGCGCTGTTCCATCCCGTGCTGTATCCGGGCGTCGGGACGCACCTGCGCATCACGCAGCAGGAACTGGCCTACCTCGTGGGACTGTCCCGCCAGCGGGTCAACGAGGCCTTGCATGCCCTGCAGCGTCGCGGCTGCATCCGCATCGAGTACGGCGGGCTGAGCGTCACGGACATCCAGGCGTTGCGGCACGGGGCCTGAAGCCGCGCCTGGAGCTCGTCGAAGGCTCTAGAAGGGCAGCCCGACGTAGTTCTCGGCCAGCGACCGGAGCGCCGACTCCGAAGAGAACAGATAGGCGAGGTCCGTGTCCTGCAGCCGGCGGTCGAATCCGCTGCTGTCGGGGAATCGATGCAGCAGCGAGGTCATCCACCACGAGAAGCGCTGGCCCTTCCAGACGCGGGCGAGGGCCTTGCGCGAGTAGTCCTGCAGGCCGGTATCGTCACCGCTGCGGTAGTGGTCGACCAGCGCGTGGTACAGGTAGTAGATGTCGGAGGCGGCGCTGTTGAGGCCGCGCGCGCCGGTGGGCGGCACGATGTGCGCGGCGTCGCCGGCCAGGAACAGATTGCCGTAGCGCATCGGCTCGGCCACGAACGAACGCAGCGGGGCGATGCTCTTCTCGATGGACTCGCCGGTCACCAGCGCGCCAGCGACGTCCGCCGGCAGGCGGTTGCGCAGTTCGTTCCAGAAGCGGTCGTCCGACCAGTCTTCCACGGTGTCGGTCAGCGGCACCTGCACGTAGTAGCGGCTGAGCACCTGGGAGCGCAGCGAGCACAGCGCGAAGCCGCGCTCGTGGCGAGCGTAGATCAGCTCCTGCGACACCGGCTTCGTGCGCGAGAGCACGCCCAGCCAGCCGAACGGGTAGACGCGTTCGAACTCGGTGATGCGATCCTTCGGGATCGACTTGCGGCTGACGCCGTGGAAGCCGTCGCAGCCGATCACGTAGTCGCAGTCGATGCGCACGATCTCGTCGCCCTGGCGGTAGCTGAGCCAGGGGTGGTCGCTCTCGAGGTCGTGCGGCTGCACGTCCTCGGCGTTGTGGATCACGGTGCCGCCGAGCTTGTCGCGGCCGGCGTACAGGTCGCGCGTGACCTCGGTCTGGCCGTAGACCACCACCGAGTTGCCGCCGGTCAGGCCCTTGAGATCCACGCGATCCTTCACGCCGTCATGGGCGATGTAGAACCCGTCGTGGATCTCGCCCTCGCGGTCCATGCGCTCGGCCACCTGCGCCTCGCGCATCAGCTTGGCGAAGCCGTGCTCGAGCACGCCGGCGCGGATGCGGCCGAGCACGTACTCGCGGCTGTGCTTCTCCAGCACCACGTTGTCGATGCCCTGCAAGTGCAGCAGCTGCGACAGCAGCAGGCCCGACGGGCCGCCACCAATGATCCCGACCTTTGTCTTCATCGCTTGTGTCCGTTCGTTCGAGGGGTCCCCGCGGCTCGGGGTTGGACGGATTCTGCGCATTCTCGGCGTCGCGATGTTGGACTGACGGGCGGACAGACTTGCACTTTTGGCGATTCCATAGCCGCCGCCTGCCGCTCAGGCCTCGGCGATCGCCGCCATCGACCTCCGGTACTCGCGCGGCCCCTGGCCGATGCGGCGCTTGAAGAAGCGGCAGAAGTACGCCGGATCCTCGAAGCCGAGCTCGAACGCCAGGTGCGAGATCGGCGCCGCGACGTAGGTCAGGCGCCGGCAGGCCTCGCGCGCGAGCCGTTCATGGATCAGTTCGAGGGCGGACTGCTCCGCCTCGTCGCGCGTCAGGCGGTTCAGCCGTTCGGGTGTCAGGCCCAGCCGGTTCGCGTAGCGCGAGACGGGCCAGTGCTCGCAGTGGTGCTCCTCCAGCAGCCCGAGGAAGCGCGTGAACAGCGCCTGCGCGTCGCGCGCCGCGCCAGGGGCCGCGCGCACCTGGCGTGCGCCGTGCTGCGCCAGGCGCCAGACGATGGCGCGCGCCAGCCACAGCGGCACTGGCGAGCCGGCGCCTTCGGGCGATGCGAATTCCTCGTGCAGTTCGTCCATCAGCGCGCCCAGGCGTCGGGCGAGGGCGGGCGTGGCGTCGAGGTGCAGCGTGCCGCCCGCGGCGAACAGCGCGCCCAGCGCGTGGCCGGTACGCGGCGGCTCGCCGTCGATCAGCGCGCGGGCATTGAAGGTCAGCACATGCCCGTCGGTCGCGTCGGTGAAGCGGAAGGCGTGCATGACGCCGGCCGGGATGACCACCGCCACCGGCCCCTGGCACACCTCGCGGGTGCCTTCCAGCGCCACCTCGGCCGGCCCGGCGGCCACCCACAGGATCTGGTGCAGGCCGCGGTGCGTGTGCGGCGCGATCTCCCAGTGATGGTGCCGGCTGCGCGCCTGGATCGCCTCGATGTGCAGCATCTCGACGTGCACGGCCGGCGTCTCGCCGTAGAGGGAGAAGGCGGGAATGGTCTGGCGGACGGCGGTTCGGGTCATGCGCGAGCATGCCTCGAACCGGGCCGGACTTGCAAGTTTCACGGTCGTGGCCGGGTCGACGTGCAGCCGTGGATCTCAGCCGCGCGGCTCGAGCACCATCAGGCCCGAGGCCGTGTTCGAGATCGGGATGTGGTAATTGCGATGCACCTCGGTCGCGGCGTCGCCGAGCGCGGCGCGCGTGGCCAGCCACATCAGCAGCTCCACGCCCTGGGTGCCGGCCTTCTCCACGAGCTCGGGGATGCTGTACCGCGTGGCCCAGCGCGGGTCGTGCACCAGGCTCTCCATGAAGGCGAGGTCGAAGTCCTTGTTGATGAAGCCCGCACGCTCGCCGTCGAGCTGGTGCGACAGGCCGCCGGTGCCCAGGAACAGCACGCGCTGGTCGCTGTCCCAGCTGCGCACCGCGCGGCCAACCGCCTCGCCCAGCGCGTGGCAGCGGCGGGCCGAGGGCAGCGGAAACTGCACGGTGTTGATGCACACCGGCACGATGCGCACCGGCCACTTCTGGTCGGGCCACAGCAGCGCCATCGGCAGCGCCAGGGCGTGGTCGACCACCATCTCCTGGCAGGTGGTCAGGTCGAAGTCGGCACCGATCAGTTCGTCGATCAGGTGCCAGGCCAGGTCCTGGTCGCCGGGGAAGGGCGGTACCTGGGGGATGCCCCAGCCCTCGTCGGCGTTGGCGTACTGCGGCGCCGCGCCGACCGCGAAGGTGGGCATCTTGTCGAGGAAGAAGTTCAGGCCGTGGTCGTTGTAGAACACGACGACGACGTCGGGCCGCGCCGTCTCGAGCCAGCGGTGCACCGGCGCGAAGCCGTCGAAGAAGGGCTTCCAGTACGGGTCGGCCTGCTGGTCGCGGGCGATAGCGCGGCCGATGGCCGGCACGTGGGAGGTGGCGATGCCACCGACGATCTTTGCCATTTGCTCCGGTCTCCGGGTTCGGGTCAACGGGCGGCGGCGAGCAGCCGGGCCTTGAATTCGTCCTTGGTCAGGCCGGTCTGCTGCGCGCCCAGGTCCTGCACGTCCAGGCCGAAGATGCCGGCGAGCTTGGCCAGGTAGTAGACGTTGCCGCCGGCGGCGATCAGCTGCAGCACGTTGCGGGCGCGCACGGCCGCGAGCTGGGCCTCGTCGAGCCCGTAGCGCGCGCAGTAGCCAGCCTCGTCCTCGACGAAGGCGGCGCGGTTGTCCCTGGAGTTGAAGGAGTAGCACATCTTGTTGAGGGCGTAGCCCTTGCGCGCGCAGGCGCCGTCGAACAGGGTGGTGCCGGGGATGTCGGGCATGGTCATCGGGTGTCTCCTGGTGTGGCACCAGTATTCCCGGGTCGCCGCCGCGGATAAACCGCGCCATACTCAACAGTCACATGAGCGAAATCGATCATTTGGATCTGGACGGGCACCTGCTGCAGGTGTTCCTGGCCGTGCACGAGGAAGGTTCGGTCACCCGCGCCGCGCGGCGGCTCGACGTCACGCAGTCGGCCGTCAGCCACGGCCTGGAGCGGCTGCGCGCGATCGTCGGCGACCCGCTGTTCGTCAAGAGCGGGCGCGGCATCGCGACCACCGCGATGGCCGACGAGCTCGCGCCGCGCGCTCGCGCGCTGCTGGACGACCTGCGCGCGTTCAGCCTGAGCGCGGGCGTCGACCTGGCGCGGCTCGCGGCCTGCGTGACGATCGCCGCCAACGACCTGCAGCGCGACCTGCTGCTGCCCGGCCTGCTGCGCCGCGTGCGGCGCGCCGCGCCCAAGGTCACGCTGCGCGTGATCCCCTCGGGCGTGCCCGAGGCGGCCATGATGCGCGACGACGCCTGCCAGCTGGTGATCACGCCGCGGCCGCCCGAGGGCGGCGACATCTTCCAGAAGCGCCTGTTCGAGGACCGCTACCGCGTCTTCTACGACCCGGGCCACCGCGCCGCGCCCACGGGACGGGACGACTACCTGGCGGCCGACCACGTCACCGTGGTCTACCACCCGCGGCGTGCGCTCGACATCGACGAATGGCTGCGCGCCCAGGGCGTGCGGCGGCGCATCGTCGCCACCGTGCCTGCCATGGGCGGCCTGGCCGCGATGCTGCGCGGCGGCGACTGCCTGGCCACCGCGCCCTCGCTGCTGGGCCCGGAGTCGCTGCGCGGCCTGGCGGCCGTGCCGGTGCCGTTCGACACCCCCGGCCTGCCCATGTACATGGTCTGGCACCGGCGCCACCACGCCGACCCGGTGCAGCGCTGGCTGCGCGGCGAACTCGAGGCCGTCGCGGCCACGCTGGCGACGGCGTAGGCAGGTTCTCAGGCCTCGCGGGCGAGCCGCATCAGCAGCGCGGCCGTGCGCTGGATCAGCGGCGTCGAGCGCTTCTGCGCCGGCGTCACCAGGCACAGCGTGGTGCTGATGTCGACGTCGCGGAAGCGCGTCACCGCGAGCTCGTCGGGGCGCTCGAACAGCTTGAGCGCCTGCTCGCCGAGCGCCGCGTGGCCGATGCCGGCGGCCACCAGTTCCAGGATCGCCGGCACGCTGGCGATCTCCCACTCCACGTTGAGCTGCACCCCCTCCATCGCCGCGGCCGACTCCATCCGCTTGCGAAAGATGTGGCCGCGCTGGGGCATCACCAGTGGGTAGCGCGACAGCTCGCGCAGCGTCACCGGCCGGCGCGGCGCCGCGTCGCGCGGGCTCACCAGGCACAGCTGCTCCTGCGCCAGCGGCAGGATCTCCAGCGCGGGCAGCGGATCGGGGTTGTAGACCAGCGCCAGGTCGGCCCGGCCCGAGGTCATCCACTCGGTGATGTGCACCGAGAAGCCCTCGACCACCGCCAGCCGCGCGCGTGGCATCTGCGCGCGGAACGCCTGCACCAGCGCCAGCGTGTGCAGGCGCGCCTGCGTGGGTGGCATCGCCACGACGATGCGGCCCACGGGTTCGTCGCGCTGCGACGTGAGGTCCTCGCGTGCCTGGGCGACCAGGTGCAGGATGCCCTGGCCGTGCTCCAGCAGGCGCCGCCCGGCCTCGGTCAGTTCGACGCCGCGGCCGTTGCGCAGCAGCAGCGTCTCGCGCAGCTCGGTCTCCAGTGCGCGCACCTGGCGGCTGAGCGCCGGCTGCGCCACGCCCAGCACCAGCGCCGCCTTGCTGAAGCTGCCGTGTTCCGCCACGTGGATGAAGTAGTTGAGCTGGTTCAGGTTCATGGCATCGGCCGCGGGGGAGATATGCCGAAATGATATAGCAGCTAGCGCAACCCAGGCCTTGGACGACAGGTCGGAACTCACCACAATCGCCCCAACGAAGCGGCAGCACGAATCCGCCCACCGGCCCGACAACGGAGACCACCCGTCATGCCACAGACTGCGATCGCCTGCCTGCTGATGCGCGGCGGCACCTCGAAGGGGCCGTTCTTCCGCGCCCAGGACCTGCCCGCCGACATCCCCACGCGCGACAAGGTGCTGCTGGCCGCGCTCGGCTCGCCCGACAGGCGCCAGATCGACGGCCTGGGCGGCGCCCATCCGCTGACCAGCAAGGTGGGCATCGTCAGCGCGAGCCGACGCGAGGGCATCGCCCTGGAATTCCTGTTCGCCCAGCTGCAGCCCGACAACGACACGGTCGACACCACGCCCAACTGCGGCAACATGCTGGCCGCCGTGGTGCCGTTCGCACTCGAGACGGGCATGCTGCGCGCACAGGGCGACACGTCCACCTTCCGCGTGCTCACGCTCAACACCGACATGGCCTGCGACATCACCGTGCAGACGCCCGGCGGCGTGGTCGAGTACGCGGGCGACGCGCGCATCGACGGCGTGCCCGGCAGCGCGGCGCCGGTGACGATCAACTTCCTCGACACCGCCGGTTCGGTCTGCTCGGGCCTCCTGCCCACCGGCCGGATGCGGGACACGCTCACCGTGACCGGCACCGGCTTCGAGTCGTTCACGCTGGACGTCACCTGCATCGACAACGGCATGCCGCTGGTGATCTTCGATGCGCGCGCCGTCGGCCGCACCGGCTACGAGAGCGTGGCCGAGCTCAACGCCGACACCGAGCTGAAGGTGCGCATCGAGGCGCTGCGCCTGCAGGTCGCGCAGTTGATGGGACTGGGCGACGTCACGAAGAAGAACTACCCGAAGATGACCCTGATCGCGCCGCCGCGCGACGGCGGCTCGCTGACCACGCGCAGCTTCATCCCGCACGTGTGCCACGACGCGATCGGCGTGCTCGCTGCCGTCACGGTGGGCACCGCCTGCGTGATGGCGGGCTCGGTGTGCGAGGGCATCGCGCAGGTGACGCCGGGACGCTCGCGCAAGGTCTCCGTCGAGCATCCCACCGGCGAGTTCACGGTCGACCTCGAGACCGATCCGGCCGACCCGCAGCGCGTCACCCGCGCCGCGCTGCTGCGCACCGCTCGCCTGCTGATGCGCGGCGAGGTGATGGTGCCCGGCGCCGTCTGGCCGCGCTGACACGACAACCGCGAGGGCGATCACCATGAGCAGCACATCCCGCACCGCCAACGTGCAGACGTTGATCAACGAGAACCCCTTCTCCGCCTGGCAGTGGGTGATCTTCGCGCTGTGCTTCGTCATCGTGCTGCTCGATGGCTTCGACACCGCGGCGATCGGCTTCATCGCGCCGTCCCTGATCAAGGAGTGGGGCGTCACCAAGCCGATGCTCGGCCCCGTGCTCAGCGCGGCCCTGTTCGGCCTGGCCGCCGGCGCGCTGACCGCCGGCCCGCTGGCCGACCACTTCGGCCGCAAGCTGGTGCTGCTGGTGGTGGTGACGCTGTTCGGCGTGGCCTGCCTGGCCTCGTCGTTCGCCGCCGACCTGCCCAGCCTGACCGCGCTGCGCTTCGTCACCGGCCTGGGCCTGGGCGCCGCGATGCCCAACGCCGTGACGCTGATGAGCGAGTACTGCCCCGACGCTCGCCGCGCCACGCTGACCAACCTGATGTTCTGCGGCTTCCCGCTGGGCGCGGCATTCGGCGGCTTCCTGGCCGCCTGGATGATTCCGCAATGGGGCTGGCGCAGCGTGCTGGTGCTGGGCGGCGTCATGCCGCTGCTGCTGGCCGTGCTGATGCTGGCGCTGGTGCCGGAATCGGTGCGCTTCCTGGTCGTGCGGCGCAAGCCGGTCGAGCAGATCCGCAAGGTGCTCGTGCGTATCGCCGGCGCCACCGTCGACACGATCGACCGCTTCGTGCTGACCGAGCACCGCCCGGTCACCAACGAGCGCGGCGGCCTGGCACAGGTGCTGTCGCGGCCCTATCGCGTGGGCTCGGCGATGCTGTGGGTGGCGTATTTCATGGGCCTGGTGATCTTCTACGCGCTGATCAACTGGATGCCGCTGCTGTTCAAGGACGCCGGGCTCGACCCGAAGACGGCCACGCTGATCGCCGCGCTGTTCCCGCTGGGCGGCATCGGCGCGGTGGCGTTCGGCTGGCTGCTGGACCGCTTCGAGGGCGACCGCATCCTCGCACTGGGCTACGTGCTCACCGCGGTGGGCGTGTGGGCGATCGGCCAGGTGGTAGGCAGCGTGGGCATTCTGGTGGCGGTGGTGTTCGTCGCCGGTGCCCTGATGAACACCTCGCAGTCGTCGCTGCCCGCGCTGGCCGCCGGCTTCTACCCGACCAACGGCCGCGCCACCGGAGTGGCCTGGATGATGGGCATCGGCCGCTTCGGCGGCATCGCCGGCTCGTTCCTCGTCGCCCAGCTGGCCCTGGTGCACATGAGCTTCGCCGGCGTGTTCGCGGTGCTGGCCGTGCCCGCGCTCGTCGCCGCCGCGGCGCTGATGGTCAAGCACCGCTTCGATCCGGCGCGCGGCACCCGCCAGGCCGACCGCGTCGACGTCGACGCTGCATTCCACTGATTCCCAAGGAGACCCGTTCCATGATCATCGACGTCCACGGCCACTACACGACGGCGCCCGCGGCGCTGGGCGCCTGGCGCGACCTGCAGGTCGCCGGCCTGAAGGATCCCGCGCGCGCGCCCAGCGCGAGCGACCTGCGCATCAGCGACGACGAGCTGCGCGAGTCCATCGCGACCAACCAGCTCGCCAAGATGACGGAGCGCGGCAGCGACCTGACGATCTTCAGCCCGCGCGCCAGCTTCATGGCGCACCACATCGGCGACTTCCAGACCTCGTCGACCTGGGCCGCGATCTGCAACGAGCTGTGCTTCCGCGTGGCCGAGCTGTTTCCCGATCACTTCGTGCCGGCCGCGATGCTGCCGCAGTCGCCCGGCGTCGATCCGGCCACCTGCATCCCCGAGCTGGTCAAGTGCGTGGAGCAGTACCGCAACGTCGGGCTCAACCTGAACCCCGATCCGTCGGGCGGCCACTGGACGAGCCCGCCCCTGACCGACCGCAGCTGGTACCCGATCTACGAGAAGATGGTGGAGTACGACATCCCGGCGATGATCCACGTCTCCACGAGCTGCAACGCCTGCTTCCACACCACGGGCGCGCACTACCTGAATGCCGACACCACCGCCTTCATGCAGTGCCTGACCGGCGACCTGTTCAAGGACTTCCCGACGCTGAAGTTCCTGATCCCGCACGGCGGCGGCGCCGTGCCCTACCACTGGGGCCGCTTCCGCGGACTGGCCCAGGAGCTGAAGAAGCCGCTGCTCGACGAGCACCTGTTGAACAACATCTTCTTCGACACCTGCGTCTACCACCAGCCCGGCATCAACCTGCTGACCGAGGTCATCCCGGTCAAGAACATCCTGTTCGCCTCCGAGATGATCGGCGCGGTGCGCGGCATCGACCCGCAGACCGGCCACTACTACGACGACACGAAGCGCTACATCGAGGCCACCGGCAACCTGACGGCCGAGGAGCGCTTCCTGGTCTACGAAGGCAACGCGCGCCGCGTGTTCGCCCGCCTCGACGCCCAACTCAAGAAGAAAGGCCTCTGACATGGACGCCCCTTTGATCAACCAGCTCGGCGTCGTCAGGCGCCGCATCGAACGCGCCGACCCCGCCGCCGTGGCCAGGCTCTCGGGCATCGGCAGCGCCACCGTCCACGAGGCCATGGGCCGCGTCGGCCTGGCCAAGCCCTACCTGCGGCCGATCTACACCGGCGCCTATGCCTGCGGCACCGCGGTGACCGTGCTGCTGCAGCCGGGCGACAACTGGATGATGCACGTGGCCGCGGAACAGATCCAGCCGGGCGACTTCGTCATCGCCGCGGTGACCGCCGACTGCACCGACGGCTTCTTCGGCGACCTGCTGGCGACCAGCTTCCAGGCCCGCGGCGCGCGTGGCCTGGTGATCGATGCCGGCGTGCGCGACGTCAAGGACCTGACGGCGATGCGCTTCCCGGTCTGGAGCAAGGCGATCAGCGCCAAGGGCACGATCAAGGCGACGCTGGGCTCGGTCAACATCCCCATCGTCTGCGCCGGGACGCTGGTGAATCCCGGCGACGTGGTGGTGGCCGACGACGACGGCGTGGTGGTGGTGCCGGCCGCGCTGGTCGCCCAGGTGGCCGAGGCCGCGGCCAAGCGCGAGTCCTTCGAGGGCGAGAAACGCGCCAAGCTGGCCTCCGGCGTGCTGGGACTGGACATGTACAAGATGCGCGAGCCGCTGGCCCAGGCCGGCCTGCGCTACATCGACTGAACAAGGATCACCGTGGAATTCACGAAGACCCCCGGATGGCTGGACTGGTACGCCGGTCCGGCCAAGCCCCGCTTCCAGGTGCCCGCGGGCGCCGTCGACGCGCACTGCCACGTGTTCGGCCCCGGCGCCGAATTCCCGTTCGCACCCGAGCGCAAGTACACGCCGTGCGACGCGAGCAAGGCGCAGCTGTTCGCGCTGCGCGACCACCTGGGCTTCGCGCGCAACGTGGTCGTGCAGGCCACCTGCCACGGCGCCGACAACAGCGCGATGCTGGATGCGCTGGCGCACTCGGGCGGCCTGGCGCGCGGCGTCGCCACGGTGCGACGCAGCATCTCCGACGCCGAGTTGCAGTCCATGCACGAAGCCGGCGTGCGCGGCGTGCGCTTCAACTTCGTCAAGCGGCTGGTGGACTTCACGCCCAAGGACGAGTTGATGGAGATCGCCGGGCGCATCGAGAAGCTGGGTTGGCACGTGGTGATCTATTTCGAAGCCCAGGACCTGCCCGAGCTCTGGGACTTCTTCACCGCGCTGCCCACCACCGTCGTCGTCGACCACATGGGCCGGCCCGATGTCACCAAGCCGGTGGACGGCCCCGAGTTCGCGCTGTTCCTGCGGTTCATGCGCGAGCACGGGAACGTCTGGAGCAAGGTGAGCTGCCCCGAGCGGCTGTCGGTGTCCGGGCCCAAGGCGCTGGACGGCGAACACCACCCCTACCGCGACGTGGTGCCGTTCGCGCGCCGCGTCGTCGAGGCCTTCCCCGACCGCGTGCTGTGGGGCACCGACTGGCCGCACCCCAACCTGAAGGACCACATGCCCGACGACGGCCTGCTGGTCGACTTCATCCCCGACATCGCCGTCACCGCGGAGCTGCAACGCAAGCTCCTCGTCGACAACCCGATGCGCCTTTACTGGGAGCGCTGACATGGCCCTCGACAAGCCTTACAAGGACGTCCCCGGCACCACCATCTTCGACGCCGAGCAATCGCGCAAGGGCTACTGGCTCAACCAGTTCTGCATGTCGCTGATGAAGGCCGACAACCGCGCCCGCTTCAAGGCCGACGAGAAGGCCTACCTCGACGAGTGGCCCATGACCGACCTGCAGAAAGACGCCGTGATCGCGCGCGACCTCAACGAATGCATCCGCCTGGGCGGCAACATCTATTTCCTGGCCAAGATCGGCGCCACCGACGGCCGCAGCTTCCAGCAGATGGCCGGCAGCATGACGGGCATGACCGAAGAAGAGTACCGCCAGATGATGGTCGGCGGCGGCCGCTCCGCGGACGGCAACCGCGTGCTCGGCGAGGATGGCGACGCGCAGCCGCACCGCCAGCCGCAGGGCCGCGCCGGCAAGTCCAAGAGCGGGGGCGTCTGAATGGCCCGCATCACCGCCTCCGTCTACACCTCGCACGTGCCGGCCATCGGCGCGGCGCTGGACACCGGCAAGTCCGGCGAGCCCTACTGGAAACCCGTGTTCGACGGCTACGAGCCGGGCAAGCGCTGGCTGCGCGAGAACCGTCCCGACGTCGTGTTCCTGGTCTACAACGACCACGCCACCGCGTTCAGCCTCGACCTGATCCCCACCTTCGCCATCGGCACCGCCGCGCAGTTCCAGCCGGCCGACGAGGGCTGGGGCCCGCGTCCGGTGCCCACCGTCATCGGCCATCCGGAGCTCGCCGCCCACATCGCGCAGAGCGTGATCCAGGACGACTTCGACCTCACCATCGCCAACCGCATGGACGTCGACCACGGCCTGACCGTGCCGCTGTCGCTGATGTGCGGCCAGCCCGAGGCCTGGCCGTTCGCGGTGATCCCGTTCGCCGTCAACGTGGTGCAGTACCCGGCGCCCTCGGGCCGGCGTTGCTTCATGCTGGGCCAGGCGATCCGCCGCGCGGTGGAATCGTTCGACGAGGACCTGAACGTGCAGGTCTGGGGCACCGGCGGCATGAGTCACCAGCTGCAAGGCGCACGCGCCGGCCTGATCAACCGCGAATGGGACAACCGCTTCCTCGACGAGCTGATCCGCGACCCCGAGGCCTTGTCGAAGATGCCCCACATCGACTACGTGCGCGAGGCCGGCTCGGAGGGCATCGAGCTGGTGATGTGGCTGATCGCGCGCGGCGCGATGGCCGACGTGGCCGGCGGCCCGGCGCCGCGCCTGGTACAGCGCTTCTATCATGTCCCCGCGTCCAACACCGCGGTGGGCCACCTGATCCTGGAGAACACCTGACATGACGACTGACAAACCCCTGAAGGTCGCGCTCGCGGGCGCCGGTGCGTTCGGCATCAAGCACCTGGACGGCATCCGCAACATCGACGGTGTCGAGGTGGTGTCGCTCGTCAGCCGCGATCTGGCCAAGACGCGCGAGGTTGCGGCCAGGTACGGCATCGGCCACGTGTCCACCGATCTCGCCGACAGCCTGGCGCTGCCGGAAGTCGACGCCGTGATCCTGTGCACGCCCACGCAGATGCACGCCGCCCAGGCCATCGCCTGCATGAACGCGGGCAAGCACGTGCAGGTCGAGATCCCGTTGGCCGACAGCCTGGCCGACGCCCGCGAGGTGCTGCAGTTGCAGCGCGAGACCGGCCTGGTGGCGATGTGCGGGCACACGCGCCGCTTCAACCCGAGCCACCAGTGGGTGCACCGGCGCATCGCCCAGGGCGAGCTGAAGCTGCTGCAGCTGGACGTCCAGACCTACTTCTTCCGCCGCACCAACATGAACGCGCTGGGCCAGCCGCGCAGCTGGACGGACCACCTGCTGTGGCACCACGCCGCGCACACGGTGGACCTGTTCGCCTGGCAGGCGGGCAGCCCGATCGTGAAGGCGAACGCGGTGCAGGGACCCATCCATCCGGTGCTGGGCATCGCGATGGACATGTCCATCCAGCTCAAGGCCGCCAACGGCGCCATCTGCACGCTGAGCCTGTCGTTCAACAACGACGGCCCGCTGGGCACGTTCTTCCGCTACATCGGCGACACCGGAACCTACCTGGCGCGCTACGACGACCTGTTCGACGGCAAGGACCAGAAGATCGACGTCTCGCAGGTGGACGTGTCGATGAACGGCATCGAGCTGCAGGACCGCGAGTTCTTCGCCGCGATCCGCGAGGGCCGCGAGCCCAATTCGAGCGTCGCGCAGGTTCTTGGCTGCTACGAGGTCCTGGCCGGCCTGGAACGGCAGCTCGCCGAATGACGGTCGCCCCGCGCCGCATCGGTCCGTTCGCGGTGGCCCCCATCGGGCTGGGCTGCATGAACCTGAGCCACGCCTACGGCGCGCCGCCGGCGCCCGAAGCCGCCGCATCGCTGTTGCTGCGGGCGCTGGACCTGGGCGTGACGCTGTTCGACACCGCGGCCCTGTACGGCTTCGGCGCCAACGAGGAACTGGTCGGCCGCGTGCTGTCGCCGCATCGCGCCCGCTTCACGCTGGCCACCAAGTGCGGCATGCACGGGGTGGACGGCCAGCGCGTGATCGACGGCCGCCCCGACACGATCAAGGCCTCGTGCGAGGCCAGCCTGCGGCGACTGCGCACCGACTGCGTCGACCTGCTGTACCTGCACCGCTGGGACAAGCGCGTGCCCATCGAGGAGAGCGTCGGCGCGCTGGCCGACCTGGTGCGCGACGGCAAGGCGCGCGCGATCGGGCTGTCGGAGGTCTCGGCCGCCACGCTGCGCCGCGCGCATGCCGTGCATCCGATCGCGGCGCTGCAGACCGAGTATTCACTGTGGACGCGCAACCCCGAGCTGGGCGTGCTCGACGCCTGCCGCCAGCTGGGCGTGGCCTTCGTCGCCTTCAGCCCGCTGGCGCGCGGCTACCTGCCCGGCACGTTGCGCGATGTCGCCACGCTGGGCGCCAAGGACATCCGGCGCGCGATGCCGCGCTTCGCGCCCGAAGCCTACGCGGCCAACCTGCGCCTGCTGGACGCTGCCGCGGCCGTCGCGGACGACGCGGGCTGCACGCTGGCCCAGGCCAGCCTGGCCTGGCTGCTGCAGCGCGGCGAGCACGTGATCCCGATTCCCGGCACGACGCGCATCGACCACCTGGAGGAGAACCTCTCGGCCGCCACGGTCACGCTGTCGGACGACACCCTGGCCCGGCTCGACGCGATCGTCAACGCGCGCACGGTGGTCGGCGCGCGCTATGCGGCGGCCACGCTGCCGGAGATCGATACCGAGGACTTTGCCTGACGCTGCGTCGTCGGTCTCGCTCGACCTTCTGCACCTGAAGTGCGGGCTCGTGCCTGAGGGCGACTGTCAGGGCCGGGCTTGGTCGCGACCCCACGATGGGCGACTCCCTCGCCACGGGGAGTCCTCCATCGAACATCGCCATCGCGCACGTTCGTCCAGGCCGTTCACCGGTCCGATCCCGTCTGCGGACTTTCCGGAGCGTCGAATCTCGCAGCGCCAAGGATGTCGGCCATTGCCCGCGTGATCTCCGCGTCATCGAACGGAAGGAGTCGATTCGCGTGGACCTGCATCAGCCGGGCAATGCGCGATCTGAAGGTGGTCGCGAACGACTGTCGGCTCCGGCCCGGCATCGCGGAGATGACCTCTGCGATCGCGGCTTCCATGACGATGAGCCTCAATCCAATCTTGTTCGACAACGAGATCATGTCGCGCAGCGCGATCTTCATCTCTTCGACTTCCGTGGGGCGTGTCTGCTGCTGATGCAGGGTCATGTTCAACGTCCTTGGTGAGGCAACTTGAACCGGGCGACAGCGACATTCAGACGATTTCCTTGATCCTTCAGGCTCTCCGCGGCCGCAGCGCTCTGTTCCACGAGCGCGGCGTTCTGTTGAGTCATGTGGTCCAGTTCGCTGACTGCCGCGGTGATCTGGTCGATGCCGCTTGTCTGTGCGGAAGCTGCGGCGGAGATCTCGCCGATGATGTCGCTGACGCGCTGCACCGAGCTGACGATGTCTTCCATCGTCCTGCCCGCGCCCTCGACCAGATGGGCGCCGACGTCGATCCTTTCCACGGAGGCGCCGATCAGCGTCTTGATCTGCTTGGCGGCCTCGGCTGATCGCTGGGCGAGCGAGCGTACCTCCGTCGCCACCACGGCAAATCCGCGCCCCTGCGCTCCCGCCCGGGCCGCCTCGACCGCGGCATTCAGTGCCAGGATATTCGTCTGGAACGCGATCCCGTCGATGACGCCAATGATGTCGTTGATCTTGCGCGAGGCCACGGTGATCTCCGACATCGTGTCGATGACATCCTGGACGACACCACCACCGCGCATGGCAATGGCGGACGCACTCTGCGCCAACTGGCTTGCCTGTTGCGCCGACTCGGTGTTTTGGCGAATGTTCGAGGCCATCTGGTGGACGGCCGACACGGTTTGCTGGAGGCTGCTCGACTGCTGTTCGGTGCGCCGGGACAGATCCTGATTGCCCGAGGCGATCTCGGACGACGCCGTCGCAACGGAATCGACTCCGGAACGTACCGTACTCACGAGTTCGCGCAATCCTGCCTGCATTTCGTCAAGCGCCGTCAAGAGGCCTCCGACTTCGTCGGTGCCGCCGCGCGCGATATCCTGCGTCAGGTTTCCCGTTGCGACAGCACGGGCACTTCGAGCCGCTCCATCCAGGGGGCGGGCGATCCGCAGCGATATCAGGAAGACCAGAGCGAACCCGACTGCGACGGCCACGGCAACGGCAGCACAGATCACGAACCGGGTCTGAGTGGCCATCGCCGCAATGTCCTGCGCCTGGAGATTGGCCTGGCGATCGTTGACCTTCAGGATCGCCGACAGGCTGTCGTTGATGGCGTCGAAGTGCTCGCGATAGCTGCCTTCCATGGCCTTGGCGCCGAAATCGCCCGTCAGGGACAGCACTTTCTCGTTGCCTTCGAGATACTGCTGCCATCGGTGCGTGAACGATTCGTACGCGGCCATTTCCTCGGCAGAGGCGATGAGCGGTTCATAGACTGCGCGCGTTTCGTCAAGCTTCGCGGCGAGTCCGTGAATTCGCTCCTTCAGCGACTTCTGCTCGTCTTCGGAATCCGAGAGCATGTGCTCGTACTGCATCGTGCGGATCTCCAATACCTCGGCTCGGAATGCCGAGACGAGGCGGACTCGCGGCAGCGCGCTGGATGTCAGCGTCAGACCCTGCGAACTCAGTCGATTGAGTTGGATGACGGCAAGGACTCCGACCAGGACCGTGAAGGCGAGCACCACGCTCAGCACGCTGAGAAGTTTGATCCCGATGCGCAGGTTGTCGAACCAGTTGAACATACCAAGGCCTCTCCAGGGGTCTGACTACTTCGTGGCGGGAGCATGAAGCTCGGGGCTCTGCATGCGCTGGCTGGGCGCTGCGCCGTCCTGTCGAAACACACCGACTGCGTCCGCCAGCCGTGCCATCTGCTGGCTGAGGCTTTCCGACGCTGCGCTGCTCTGTTCGACGAGTGCCGCGTTCTGCTGGGTGACCTGGTCGATGTGGCCGATGGCCTGCGAGACCTGGGCGATGCCGGCCGTCTGTTCGACGGTGGCCGTATTGATCTCGCCGATCATGGCCGACACGCGCTCGACCTGGGCGACGATGTCGTCCATCGTGTGGCCCGCTTCGTCGACCTGCTGGCATCCCGATTCGACGCGTTCGACATTGTCGGCAATCAAGGCCTTGATCTCCTTGGCGGCGGCGGCGCTCCGGTGCGCGAGGCTGCGCACTTCACCAGCCACGACTGCGAAGCCCCGTCCTTGCTCGCCGGCGCGCGCCGCCTCCACGGCCGCGTTGAGGGCGAGGATGTTGGTCTGGAATGCAATTCCCTCGATCACGCTGATGATCTCGGAGATCCTGCGTGAACTGCAGGTGATGGCGTTCATCGTCTTGACCACGGCCGCCACGGCGGCGCCGCCCCTCGTCGCAGCCGTACTGGCAGAGCCCGACAGTTCACAGGCTTCACGCGCTGTATCGGCATTGCTCCTGACCGTCGCGGTCATTTGCTCCATCGAGGCCGCGGTCTCCTCCACGCTGGCCGCGGCTTGCTCGGTGCGGGCGCTGAGATCATGGGTGCCCTGGGCTATCTCACCTGTGGCCGTCTTCGCCACGTGGACCTGCCCCGTCACGTCGTCGATGATCCATCGGAACATCAGGCCCAACTGTTCTATCGTGCGCATCGTCATTCCGATCTCGTCCACCCGGTCCATGGGTTGCACGGCCTGGCTGTCGCCGGTCGCCACCCGCAGCGCCTGGTCGCGCATCTGCTCGAGGGGGGTCGAGATCTGGGACTGCAGCCACCACGTTGCCACGGCCAGGCAGCCCGCGGCCGAGATGGCGAACTCCAGCAGGCCGGTTCCCGCGACGCCCTGCAGCCACGCGCAGGCGATCACCGCCGGCGTCGCCGCCAAGACGGCCAGGCGCAGGCGCCAGCGTGCCGGCATGGTCTGGCCCAGCGAGCGCCAGCGCATCAGGCCGGTATGCGAGACCAGGCCCTTCCTGAACTGCAAATGCCCCGCCTTGCCGTCCCGAAGGCGCGCGTGCAGCGCTTGCGCAGCGGCCACTTCGTCTCGGCCGGGCCTGGTGCGCACGGACATGTAGCCCATGGTCTTGCCGTCGCGCATGATCGGTGTCGCGTTGGCTCTCACCCAATAGTGATCGCCATCCTTGCGCCGGTTCTTGACGAGCGCGGTCCAGGGCTCGCCACCTTGGAGCGTCGCCCACATGTCGGCAAACGCCTCGCGGGGCATGTCGGGGTGGCGCACCAGACTGTGAGCCTGCCCCTGGAGTTCCTCGCGCGTGTAGCCGCTGACGAATACGAAGGCGTCGTTGGCGTAGGTGATGTGACTCGACAGGTCGGTTGTCGACATCAGCGTTGCGCCGGGGGGAAGGTCGAACTCGCGTTGCGTGACAGGCAGATTGGTGCGCATGGAAGACTCGCTCTGGTTTCAATTGGAGGCGACGCCGGTGGCGAGCGCAGACTGCGCCTGCGCGAACGAGTCGGCCGCGTCGGAGATGAAGGCCCCATCGAACTCGGGCGGCACAGGCGTTGGTTGCCGGCAAATCTGCAGCACGAGCCCGCTGCGCGCCGAGAACGCGAGGGCGCGTCGCTTCTTTCCGGTGAGGTGGCTCAAGGTGTGTCTCGGGTGTCGGCGTGCGGATTCGGCCGCAGCCCCCGAACGGGGTTCCCAGACTGGCGGCGCTCCGATGCTGCTTGGTTCATATATCATCAGGCAACTCAGAACTGATTGATATGTAGTATTGCCTGGCTATTTACCTTCAAATCAGTTGATGCCGAGCCGGACGATCCATTGATTGACGGCCTTGACGATTGGCCGTGGCGCCAGACCCTGCGCGCGCCCAACCGGCACGTTTCCCGGGAGCCTCGGACGCCGCCCCTCAATGCAGGGTGTCAATGGCGATCTCGATGTCCTTGTAGGAGGGCACGGGTTCTCCGTTCACCCGGCCTGGCGTGAAGCCGGTAGCGAGAAACATCTGGCACAGACGCGCCACGACTTCGTCGGCTTCCCTGCTGGCCAGGGCCCGGGCGTCCACCACGGTGCCTTGACTGTCGATGAAGAGGCGCAGGCGAGTGGGCAGACCCGACCAGGGCAAGCCTTCGAGCATGGCCATGTCCGGCGCCGATCGAGGACGCACCGGCCCATCCAGTTCTGCCGGCGAGCGATAGATCGGCTCGCGCGGGCCGGGCGGCGGGGGCGAGGGTTCGTCGCCGGCGCCGGTGGACGGCGCCGCGTCGACGCCGCGTGCAGGTGGATCCGCGGCGATCGGGACGGCCACGGGACCGGCCGATGGTGGCATTCGCGGGAGCTCGATCGTCGCGAGTGCCAGCGCGGCGGCCGTCTCGCGATCGAGCAGCACCAGCCTGCCCCGGTCCCGCGGGGGCGGCGGGACGCCTGGCTTGGCGACATTGCGCGTCAGTGCCTCGATGAGCGCGCCATGGGCGAGCAACACGGCGACGGTGCAGGCGACGAGCTTTCGCCGGTGCATCGCGTTTCTCAGTTCGTGGCGGGCACGTCGCGCCAGTTGATCTGCCTGACCCCGCTCGAGGTCGAAAGCGCGGCCGGTGCCTTCGCGACCACGCCCTTGCTGCCGCCGGTGTAGGCGTGGACATTGCCATCGACGCTGATGATCGTGACGTCGGTGCCGACACCGCCCGCGATCTGCTGGGACGCAACGTAATTGGCGAGATCGGCGCTCAGCAGGATGGTCTTGCCCGAAGCGAAGTTGACGCCGTAGAGCGTTCCGGTACCAGCGGGGCTGCACGCGGACCCGTTGGGCAGGTTTCCAATGAACGCGACGATGCCCTGATTGGCGAATGGATCGACGTTGACGCGTTGGGCGATGCCGTCGGTCACCGGCAGGTCGAAATACCAGCCCATGGCCGAACTGGGAGAACTGCCGATGCCGGTCAGCAGCGCCGTGTTGGCGTTGAGCTGGCTACGCGTGACCGGGAAGGTCACGCCGGTCGGCAGGGGCTGCGAGGCCGAGCCATAGAAGGCGCCGTTGCTGGCCGCGCCATCCACGAAGGCGTAGAACGATTGCTGGGCGCTCGACGTGATGTCGCTGTCGGCCAGCAACTTGCCTGTGCCCACGAGCACATAGCGCGTGCTCGAATTGGCGGGAATTTCGATCAGCGGGCGAGTGGAGATCGGCTGCGTCGAGCCGAATGCCGCGATCAGTCTGGCGGTTGAATAGGGCAGCGTCGTGTCATTGGCATAGATGTCGACGCGCCAGACGTTGCCCTGAAGGTCGCCCGCATAGATCGCATCGGCGGTCATGTCCGTGTAGTCCTGGACGTAGGCCGACTGCTGGCCGAGATTGATCGGCGACGACGGACTGCCGGAACCCGATGGCGTGGACACCACTTCGAGCAGCGCCCCGTTGGCGGGGTTGACGAAGAAGAAGTAGCCCATGCCGTCGCTGTTGTTGTAGCCGGACGTGAAGACCACGACCCAGCCATACTTCTTCGTCTTGACGACGCTGGGCGTCCCGTAGGTATAGCCCAGGCGTGGATCGGTGAACTCCCAAAGCACCTTGCCTGCGACGGCCGCTTCGTCCGTCCAGGTCGCCGGGTCGCTCACGTCAAGAGCGTAGTAGCCCTTGCCGCCCTTGCCCAGACCGCCGATCAGGAGGGTGTGCCAATTCGGGGTGGCCGTGTTGCCGCCCGTCCGGTTCAGGTCGACGTCGAACGCGCCCGGCGTGCCGTCCACCAGGTAGTGGTGCGTGAAGCTGCTGTTGCCGAGCGAGGCCAGGCCGGACGTCGGGCCGCTGGTCGAGGTGCCGTAGACGAAGCTCGGGATGTAGGCGAAAAGTTCGCTGCCCGAGAGCGGATTGGTGTTGCCGACGGTGCCGTCGAATGCATGCAGCATGCCGTCGTTGGCACCCACGTAGACCACGTTCTTGCGGCTCGCATGCTGCGCCTTGAACGCGGCATAGCCCGGGTTGGTGGTGTCGAAGAACTGAAAGGCGGGCGTGCCGACCGTCACGGGTTTGGAGTTGACGATGTCGCCCAGGCGGAACGCGCGCGTGCGATAGGCCCCGCCGCCGGCGACTTCCTGGGTGGTGTCGCCCCGCAGGTAGGCGATGTAGTTGGCGACCGACTGCGATCCGCTGGCCACGCCCGGTACGGCAGTGAATGTGGCGTAGTTGGTGCGGGAGATCAGCGACGACCCCTTGAGCGCGCTCGCCGTGAAAGCAAGGCCGGGGGCGGTCGAGTTGGTGGTGCAGCAGGTCACGATCTTGCGGGTGGAGGCCGTCACGCTGGTCGCGCTCAGCAGGTCGCGGGCATCCCACTGCGGCGTGAGTGTCGGGTTGCCGCTTTCATCGAACGTGACGCCCGAGCCGATGACCTCCCCGGTCCACGTGGTCGGGTCATAGGTTGCCGAGTAGCTCATCGCGCCGGCGGCAGTGACATTTGGCGTGGGCACGGCGAGCGACGTGCCGTTGGCCTTGCTGTTGGCGGCGCTGATCTTGGCAAACGCGTTGGTCAGCCCGGCCTGCATCTGGGTCGCGTCGCTGGCCGTGAAGTAGTTGTCGGGTTGCAGGTCGCTGCCCAGCGTGTTCTTGCTGGTGTACCAACTGGGCTGCGTGGGGGGCGTGCCGTAGGCGTAGACGTTGGGGACCGTGAAACCACCGTACTTCGTCGCGTAGTAGTACAGGTTGTGGTTCACGTACGTCTGGTATTCCAGGACGTCGAGCCAGTACGTGCTGACGGTGCTGATCGTGGTGACGTTGTTGGAGTCGGTGAACTTGCGCACGCCCTTGCCCGGGATGGGCAAGTGGGCGTCGTAGGCCAGGCCCGCCATGTAGTAGGTGCCGTAGCCCCCCCAGCTTTCAAACCAGCCGCCCAGACCGCTCGTGCCCTCCATCGTTCCGACGGCGCTGGTCGACGTCGTCACGTTGAGTCCCGCTGCGGCGTCGGCCAGGACTTCGGTCGGCTGCGGAGAAGGTTCATGGCCGCTGAGAAGTGTGCTTCCTGGCAGATTGGCATCGCGGTTGGTGTTGACGTCGCCGATGCCGAGAATGAAGTTCTGCTGGCAGGAATACTGGATGGGATCGTAGCTCGGCTTGCTCGTCCAATCCGTGATCACCGGAAAGCCGTCGAGCCAGATCCCGACGGTGTCGCTGCTGGGAGCACCGGTGGTCAGGTCGGTGTAGGCGGCGACGTTGGACTGGCCCTTGAGGTAGCGCAGGGACGCGTAATAGAGTTCGCTGACGGGGTCGTAGGTCTTGTAGCTGCCCGAACTCTGGCTGCCGTTCGTGTAGTACCCGAACTTGTTGAGGTAGTTCATCACCCCGCTCTGGGAGATCGTGGCCTTGCCGCCCGTGGACGTGGTGGTGGCGGTCGCGTCGGCCGGATCGGGATTTCCGTTCATGATGCCGGTCGACGGGTCCCACTCCGCGTTGGGATTGTCCGAACTCGGCGCCCCGGGATTCGGAACCTGCGGCCCGATGTAGGCCATGCGGGCGCGCAAGACGCCACCGTCGCGCAGCTCTGCGCTGTCGTTGAGATAGCCGAAGGCCGAATACCGCAGCGAAGTCGAGTACTGCTGCATCAGGCCTTCGGGCTTGTAGTTGCTGCCGTACTGCACGCAGTTCGGTTCGAGGCTGACCGTGGCGTCGCACACCCGCACGTTCATGTAGACGCCATAGATCTGCGCGGCGGACGGCGTCACCGACGGGTCGTAGTCGATCGCGCCCGAGATGCTGCCGGTCAGGTCGGCCGTCCCTGTGATCAGCAGCCGGATGCCCGCGCCCCAGATGCGGGTGTTGAGGCCACCCGCAAAGTTGAACGGCGTCGCGCCCGACTCGTCGCCAACGGCCAGCACCTTGTTGGGCGCGTCTCCGGAGCCCCCTTGCCCGGAGTGCGTCGCCTTCTGCAGGATCGTCTGGCTCGAGCTGTCCGTCGTGCGGTTGCCCCCGGTCAGGACCCAGCGGAAGATGTCCAGCGACTGCATCGCCGCGTAGTTGAGGTAGTTGCCGCTCCATGGGGCCGAGCTGGTGCAGGTGCGGGTCGACGACGCGGCACTGCCGGGATAGAAGAAGCTCGTGGCCGGCTTCGCCGAGTTGTAGCTGTACTTGTAGCACTTCGCGGCATCGAAATACCCGAGGTACGCCGTGCCCGTCGAGTACGCGGTGGTGCTGAAATAGGCCGACGTATTGGCTGTCGGATATTCCACCGACAGCGACAACAGCAGGTTGCCGGGCACGCTGGTGGTGGAGAACAAGGGCTTGTCGGCGAGCGAGATGCCTTGTGCATCGGCGCCGTTCACGGCGAAGAGCGCCAGAGACAGTGCCAGTCGGGCCATGACACGCGAGGAACGGCGGGTGAACGAGAGGGTCTTCATGGTGGCTTCAGCCTGCTGTGGCCTGGATGTAGGCTTCGGTGTTGCGGGGTCCCGAGACGCGCACGCTGATCCGGTACAGCGCGCTGGCGGCGCCGTTCGGCTTGTGCAGCCATGCCGTGCCACCTTGATCCTTGCTGCTGTTGATGTAGCCGCAGGCGCTCGTGTTGAACTTGCCCGTCGCCGCGCACTGGCGATCGATGACCCAGCGGATCAGGATGCCGTCGCTGCCTGCCGTGCAGCTTGCGCTGGCCAGGATGTTGCCGGAGCCGTCCATGCAGGAATAGCCGGCGGTGGCGTAGGCACTGTCGCTGATCAGTACGGCGGGAATGCCGATGGCGCCGGCGCCCGTCGGGGAAGCCAGGCGAATCGAGGAATAGTTCGATGCGGCTTGGTTGGTGATGCCGCCCGCACCCGAATTGAGCGCAGCCTTGGCCGCGGCGATCGCGAGTTCGGCGCGGTTGGTCAGGTCGCGTCGAAACGCCAGGTTGCCGATGACCGACGTGGACGTGCTGGTGGCTCGCAGCATCCCGGCCACGGCGACCAGCAGCAACACCAGGGCGACGAGCACCAGCACCATGATGACGCCGCGCTGCGCTTGGCGCCGTGGACTGGCCGAAAGGCGCGAGCGGACGCGCAGGGGAGGCATCGGTGTGTCCATCAGTAGTTGTTGTTGCGCACCGGGATCGTGGTCTCCACCACTCTGTAGCGATAGTGCTGCTCCGCCGCGCTCAGGGTCCGGGTGAGCGTCAGGCCCGATGCGGAAAGGTCGGAGAACATCGTCAGCGTCGTGGCCGCTGCGACAGCGTCCTTCTCGGGAAGCGCCGTCCGCATGATCAGGGCGACGCGCAGTGCCCGGATGTTCTTCAAGAGGCCGGCCGCGCCAGAAGTGCCTGCCGACAGTGCGCTCACCGAATAGGCGCTGGTGCTTCCCGCGCCGACCCACTGGTCGATCCGGTTGTTGGGGTTCCCGGTGGAATCGATGCCGTAGACCGCGTGCATCTCGAAAACGCCTTCGGCTTGAGCCTGCAGCGGGGAGGCTGCGGTCTGCAGCAGGTCGTAGCTGTAGAGCGTGTCGTTGTCGCCGACGCCGATGAGCTGGAACGACGGGGGCAGGCTGGTGGCATTCGAGGTCCCGTCGCCACCGAGGTCGAGCGTGACCGCGGCATCCGTGAAGTCGACCACCGAACGGGTGTCCACCGTGGCCGCGTAGTAGCTGCCAGCCAGGGCAACGGCTGTACCGATGCCGGTAGTCGCCAGGGTGCTCGCGGCCTGCGACACCAGGCAATCCGCGGGGCCGTTGCCAGCGGCGAACTGCTGGTCGGCGATGAGCAGCAGGTCGCCCGGCGAGATCTCTGTCGTGTTGGCGACCGTCAGCTGCGCCGCCGCCGGCGTTGCCGTGAAGGGCGTTGGCACTTGCGAACCGTCGTCGCCGGACGACATCAGCACCAGGACGTCCGAGGCATGGCCACTGACGCCCGGCGTGGTCTGCCCGGGCAGGATCATGACGGGTGCGAGGCGAAACACCCCGGAGGCTCCCGGATTGACGGATGCGAATGGCGCCGGAGGCGTCGAGCTCGACGCCGGTGCAGGCAGGATCTGCGTGCCCGCCTTGGAGGCGAACAGCTTGCAGCCGTACGCATAGCTGTTGGCCCGGACCAGCCCGGTGCCTGCACTGCGAATCCAGCGATCCAGCTGGAACATCGCCAGGTTGCCGGCCTGTTCGAGGTCGGAGGAAGAGCCCAGCGTGCGGCGGCGGCCTTCGAAGGTCGACATGACGGCCATGACCGCGACCGACAGCACCATGCTGATCACGACGGCGACCATCATTTCGATGAGGGTCATGCCTTGCTCGGCTTGGCGGCGCTTCATTGGATCGCCACCGTGGTCGTGTAGGAGTTGAGTTGCGCGCCGGACGCAGCCGATGGGGCCCTCCACGTGACAGTGATGACGGCAGTGTTGGTGCTGGCGTTGGTCGTCACCGTGCCGCTGCCGTTGGGCAGGCCCGACATGGACGGTGTCGAGACCTGGGTCTGCCAGGTGGCGAGGGCGGTCGGCGTGGCCGACTGGGCAGCCCACAACTGGGAGACCATCTCGTTGGCCAGGAGCGCCGCGCGCGCACGGTCGCCGTTCTGGGTCGCGACCTGCACGACACGGGCCTGCAATGCGGCGGTGCCCAGCAAGCCGAGAGAGAAGATGAGGATGGCGATCAGGACCTCGATCAGCGTGAAGCCGCGCTGCGCGCGGCCACCGTGGCGCGGAATCGGTCTGGGGGTGCTCATGGGCATCCGTCCGGGTTGGTGCTGGATAGCGTCTTCGCCGCGTCGCACAGGCGCACGCGCCCCCCCAGGTAGACAAGGACCTTGAAGCTGCGCGTGGCGCCGGTGCGCGATACCGTGTAGATGGTGGGCGACGCGACATCGTCGGTCGGCGCGGTGCAGGCGGCCGATACGCTCGTCGCGGCGGCGAGGAGCGTGGCCTGGCGGCCCGTGGCGCTGAAACAGGTCAGGGCCGGTCCAGCGATCGTGACGCCGTGCTGGGTTCCTTCGGTCGACTTCAGGATCAGGCCCAGTTTCGCCCGCGTCTCGTCCGAGCCGCCCAGGGGATTGAGTTCAGCGAACCAGTTCGGGGAGCTGGCGACGGGCGTCGAAGTGACGACGGGCGGCGTGTCGGTCGCCAGGGCGAACATGCTGGTGCGGCCGCGTGCGACCCCGGTGGACTGGGTCAGCCGGATGGCGTTGACGAGCGACTCCGCAGCCGCACGAACATGGGCATCCGCCGACCACTTGCCGAAGGCGGGGATCGCCAGCATCAACAGGATGGCGATCAGCGCGATCGTGATCATCAGCTCGATCAGCGAGAACCCCATGACCGGCTTCGAAGGCGTGCTCAGCATGAGTCGCCCTTGCGCATGATCCAACAAGCGTTGCTTGAAGGCACGCTGCCCCAAGGCGTGGGGAAGCCGACCGTCACCATGGAGTTCGACTGGTCGACGGTGTAGACCGCGCCGGCGACCACGCCAGTGCCTGTCGCCCGGAGCGTGTAGGTCGTCGAAGTCGGAGCATCTCCCGTGGCCGCGCAGTTCACGTCGAACAGGTTCGAGCTGTTGGCAGAGACCGCGTACTGCACGCAGGGCGTCACGATGGACGGCGCGGAGACGGTGGCATAGCTGCGGTTGTCCAGGTAGTACTGCTCCATCTGGGCCCGCATGATCGCGAGCGAATTCGTGCCGGCCACGAGCTTGCTTCGAATGACGTAATTCTTGTATGCGGGCAATGCGAGCGCAGTGAGGATGCCGATGATGGCCACCGTGATCATCATCTCGATCAGCGTGAATCCGCGCGTGCGGCACGGGTTGGTCATGGTGCGGGTGCGCCCGGGGGTTGTCGGTTCGCGGTGCGGACCCTGTGGCGTGCAGGACTTGGGGGCCGAAAGCGAGCGCCCTGCGCACGCAGGCCGGGCCAGCGGCGTGGCAGCAGGCGGCGAACAGGCATCGGACCGCCACCGAGCCGGTGCAGCCGGCGTCCTGCGGGTCGGCGTGCGCAAGCCAGTCGCACGTGGGTCGGCAGCCGCGACACGCGGCGCGCCGCTGCGCAGTCGGCGCATGATCGACATCCCGCCGATCGCTGCAACGAGCGCAGCCAGGAAGTTGCACAACGTGCGCCGCGCCGCATCGCCCGCGCCGGGCGCCTTGTCGTCGCCATTGCTCCCAGGCATGGTGTAGCCCTCCAACTCCTCCATCGCCGCGCGCAGGCCGAGATGCGCTCCTGGCAGGTCGCCACGCTCGGCGTCACGTGCGGCTGCGGGCTCGACGAGCACCAGGTTGAGCAGGACGCGTGCGCGCCGCGCGTCCGCGCTGGCGGGGGCGAAATCGGTGTCTCCTCGGGCCGGCGATTCGTCCACGCGGAGCAGGGACGTCCGGGCCGACGGGCTCGACGCGCGCAGCGCGCTCGGCGAAGCGAGCATCGCGAGCGCGGCGCATGCACCGAAGGCGAGGACGAAGACCAGTTGCTTATTCACGGTCAGGCGGTTCAAGGTGCGTTCTCCAGGGCGGCCGTTGGCACCTTCGCTCCAGCCGCGTGTCAACAGGGTCCCTGGCGCTGCGCCTTGCCGACGTCTCAGGGTGAACTATCATCGAGTAGATTAGAACTGATCGATATATTGAATTGCAATGAGTTTTCTGGTCAAATCGGTGAAGTAATGCCCGAAGACTCGGCGATCGGAAGTGCAGTGAGCGGTCTGCCCGCGGCGGAGCCAGTTCGCGCGCACGACTGGACGCGTCGCCGATCCAGCAGCGGGCGTGCTTCGACGATTCGGCGCCGCGCGGGGTCCGGTGGGTGCCGGCGCGGCAAAGACGGAAGGAGCGCGCGCTGTTGGATCGCCGGCATCCATCCGCTGCAGAGGCCGAGGCCTTCGATGCGCTGCGATCGGCGAAGTGGTGGTGTGCGCCATGACAGGCCGCGTAAGATCGAACTGTCTGCATCGGCTCGCATGCCACGGGCCGGGCGCCATCTTTCACCGGCAAGGAACAGAATATGGCCGCGACCGTCCGACTCCTGGTCTGCCTGCTTCTCGCTTGGCACGCGGCGGCGAGTGCTACGGAACTCGTCCGCTTTCCCAGGCCCGAGTTCGACGGCGATCACCGCTACGACTATTCGTTGCAGTTGCTGCAACTGGCGTTGTCAAAGAGCGGTGTCGACTATCGGATCCAGATGGCCGAGTTCGCCATGAACCAGGAGCGCCAGGTGGTCGAGATCGAGGCCGGTCGAGACCTCGACGTCGGGCCCATCCCGAGCTCCGCCGAACGCGAACAACGCCTGCTGCCGATTCTCATTCCTGTGAACAAGGGCGTGCTGGGTTGGCGCCTGGGCTTGATTCGAAAGGGCTACGCGCCCCTGTTTTCAGGCGTCAACACCATCGAGGATCTCAAGCACGTCCGCCTCGCCCAGGGTCAGGAATGGCCCGATACCCGGATCCTTCAGGGCAACGGCATTCCGGTGATCACTGCGCCCCGCTACGAGGGACTGTTCAAGATGCTTGCGGCCGAGCGCTATGACTACTTTCCCCGCAGCATCATGGAGATCTGGGACGAGCAGGCCATCAATGCCCAGACCCTGGAGGTCGAACCGCACCTGGCGCTGCACTACTTCTACGACGCGTACTTCATGGTCAACCGCAAGAACACCAAGCTGGCTCAAGACATTCGCAACGGGTTGGAAAAGTCGATTGCCGACGGTTCGTTCGACAAGCTGTTCCAGCAATACTATGGCGATCGGCTGCGCAAGGCGCATCTGGAAACGCGCACGGTGATCGAACTCCGGAACCCGCTCCTGACCCCCGGGACTCCCTCGGCTCGGCCAGAACTCTGGTACGACTACCGGCGCCAACACTGATCGACTGGTTCGGCGTCGCCCGCGCACGGCAAGCCGCCCTTTGCGGATGTCGAGGCGGTGCGAAAGGTGACCGGGCGCGATCGCTCACCTATGAGGCGCACCGCGTTCCAGGCATCTGCAATTCGGCGATGACCGGCTCGAGTGCCTGCGCCACCTTCGAAACCAGGATCTCCACCTTCGTGTCGTCGCCATCCTCGACACACGCCATCTCAAGATCGGCGGCGGCTTTCTGGACCAGACCGAGTGCCAACGAGGCCGAAACGCTCTTCAGGTCGTGCGCCAGGCGCGTCGCGACCACCCGCTGACCTGCAGCATACGTGGCCCGAAAGCGCTCAGGGAAGTCCGCTTCCTGATCGCAGAACATCCGCAGGAATCGATCGTACATGGCCTCGTCGCCCATCATGGCCGCGATGCCAGCCTGGCGATCGATACCGACCGACTGCGCCGGCTCTTCGCCAGCATCTGGCGAAGGATCCTTGTGTTCGACCCCCATGGGGCGTATCCACCGGGCAAGTGTGTCGAACAACACCTCGACGTCGATGGGCTTGGCGACGTGGTCGTTCATGCCGGCTGCGAGCGCCTTGTCCCGGTCTCCGATGAGGGCGTCGGCCGTCATGGCAATCACAGGCAGGTCGCGCCACTCCGGTCTCCGGCGCAACGCGCGAGTTGCCGCATAGCCGTCCATGACGGGCATCTGGCAGTCCATCAGGATGCCATCGAATTGCCGGCGTTCCAGAATTGCGAGCGCTTCCCGGCCATCGCACGCCACAGTGGCGTCGATACCGGCGTTTTGCAACAACGTCAACGCGATTTCGCGATTGATGGCGTTGTCCTCCACAAGGAGAATTCGGGCGCCGCGCAGGCGCCCTCGATGATCGAGCAGGGCTTCTTCGTGCATTGCTGAACGGGTCGGGGCTGGCTCGGTGAGCCCGAGTGCCTGCTGGCAGGCATCCAGCAGGGTCCTTGGCGTCACCGGCTTGATGAGCAGCGCGCCAACGTCGAGATGGCGTTCCTCCAACTGGCTGAGCACTGCTTCGCGTCCTGACGCCGTCACCATCATAACGGCGGGACGCGGATGGCGCGGGGGTCCACGCAGGCTCAACTGTCGAACGCATTCCACGCCGTCGAGGCCAGGCATCTTCCAGTCGATGAGCATCAGATCGTAGGGTTGGTCGCTTGGGTCGGCGAGTTCCACCCGGCGCAGGGCGTCGTCCCCATCCGCGGCGGATTCGGCCTGCAGTCCGAGGGCGGCGCTCATCGCGACCAGTACGCCGCGCGCGCAGGCGTTGTCATCCACGACGAGAACCCGCTTGCCGCGCAAGCCTTCCGCCGACCGGGCGACCGGCGCGACCAATTCGCCCGGCAGGCCGAAGTGCAACTCGAAGTGGAATCGACTCCCCTGGCCCGGGAAACTCTCGACGGCGATCTCACCGCCCATCCTGCGGACCAGGTGCTGGCTGATCGACAAGCCCAATCCGGTTCCGCCATAGCGCCTGCTGGTCGACGAATCACCTTGCGTGAATGGCTGGAACAAGTGCAGCTGCTCTTCGGCCGACATGCCGATGCCGGTGTCGCGAACCTCGAATCGCACACCAATTGATTGCCCCAGGCGCTCGACGAGCTCGACGGCAAACTCCACTTCGCCGCGCTCGGTGAACTTGACCGCGTTGTTGCCCAGATTGAGCAGCACCTGGCGCAGCCGCGACGGGTCGCCTACGAGTGCCGTCGGCAATTGAGCGGGCTGGAGGAACACGAGCTCCAGCCCCTTTTCCTCGGCGCTCATGCCGATCAGGTTGGCCACGCCTGCCATGACATCCGCGAGGCTGAACGAAATTGCCTCGATGTCGAGCTTGCCGGCCTCGATCTTGGAAAGGTCCAGGATGTCGTTGATGATCCCGAGCAGCGATTCGGCCGCGCTGTGGATCTTCTGGACGTAGTTCGATTGCCGCGGGTCGAGCCCGCTCTGCAAGGCCAGATACGACATTCCGAGGATGGCGTTCATCGGCGTCCGGATCTCGTGGCTCATGTTGGCCAGGAAATCGCTCTTGGCCTGATTGGCCGCTTCGGCGGCTCGCCTCGCGTCCCGGTCCGTCTCGGCCTGGCGGCGAGCCGTGATGTCGCGCGCGACGCCTACGGTGCCGACCACGCGCCCGTTGCCATCGTGAAGTGCCGTCTTGATCGTCTCGACCAGCATATCGCTGCCATCGGCGTTGATGTGATGCTCCTCGATGCGCTTGCACCTGTCCGTCGCCATCACCTCGGCATCGTCGGCAAGGTAGGTGCGTGCGAGTTCCGGCGGCTGAATCTCCAGGTCGCTCTTGCCGATCATCAGGCTCGGCTCCGCAAATCCCTTTGCAGCGGCGAGTGCACGGTTGACTGCGATGAAGCGGCCGCCCGCGTCCTTGACCCAGGCCAGATCAGGAATGTTGTCAAGGATCGCAGCCATGCGCGCATTGGCGTTTGCGAGCTCCATCACATGTCGCCGCAGCCTTTCGCGCATGGCGTTGAGGGCGTCCACGAGCTGGTCGAGCTCGTCACCCTTTCCCGGGCGCCGGCGCAGTCGTATCGGCACGGCGTCGGCGCTGATCGTGACGCCGGCAATCGACCCGGCGATATCCACCAGGTGGCGCGTGGCGAGCCGGTGGACGACGAACAGGATGAAGAGCGCGACCAGAAATGTCTTGGCCGCGTTGCTCAGGAGAATGACCACGGCCTGGCCGGCGATCTCGCGGTAGATGTCCGTCAGTGTCGCCTCGATATGGAGGACGCCGACGACCTGTGGATGATCTCCGCAGCACAGCAACGGAAATTCCTTCACGACCGACTGCGCGGACTGGCGCTCTCCGCGAAATACCGTCAGGGCATGGTCCGACGACGCCGTCTCCCTCACTTCCACGGCACGGATGGACGGCAGCCTAAGGATGCCGTCGAGTTGCTCCTGTACCTGCTTCGTGTCCAGCGCCCACAGACTTTCGCCAAGGCTGCGCGAAGTGGCCTGGTCGATCTCTCCGAAGCGGCCTTCGAGATGCGCCCGCTCGCTTCGATAGCTCAGGGACAGTTGCAGGACGGTCAGCAGCAGCGTGACCACCGTGCTGAACAGCAATACCCTGACCAACAGCGCAATTGCAATCCCGCCGCCCGGAACCATCGAAACTGATGCCAGCCACTCGCCGCGCGGCGCCCGAGAGTCCATATCGTCCTTGTCAAGGGTCATCCGGGACCTATTTGATTTCGTCAGATTCGATCGCTCGCACCGCAGACCACGCGATCGAAACCTGCGCTTCGAGGCTTGCGCGCGAGACTTGCCAATGGCCGATGAGCCGCAGCATGCGGATTGATCGATCCAGGGGGACGGGGTCGATCGCGGAACATTCCGGCGTCAGGCTGCAGATCGCACCGCGTCAGCGCCGGCATCCCGCGTTGTCCCGTGCGCAGCGAGATCGACGTCAAACCAGAACAGGTTGCCCTTCAGGCGCTCCGACTGCACATGGATATCGCCGCCCATCTGGCGCACGAACTCCATGCAGATCAGCAATCCCAGCCCCGTGCCCTGGCTGCGCTGGCCGGCGCTGCCGACCTGTTCGAAGGGCCTGAACAGGCGCGCTGCCTCGGCCGCGGTCAACGGCTTGCCCTCGTCTTCGACCTCGAATCGGGTACGCCCGGACGACAGCATGCTGACGCGCACCGTGACCTGGCCGTCGCTGGAGAACTTCACGGCGTTGTCCAGCAGGTTCAGCAGGACCTGCCGCAGGCGGCGCTCGTCGGCATGGATCGTGTTCGGCACGTCTGCGGCAATGTCGTACCGCAGGCGCACGTTCGGCTTTTCGCGAACCTTCATGTCGATGATTTCCGCAATGACGCGCATGAAGTCGGCCACCTGGATGTCCGTGGGGCAGAGTTCGAACTTCCCGGCCTCGATCTTGGCGAGGTCCAGAAGGTCGTTGATCATCAGGAGCAAGTGGTCGCTGCAACGCCGGATCATGTTGACACTGAGCTGCTGGTCCTGCGTCAGGTTGGCATCTTCATGCAGCAGTTGCGCAAAGCCGAGGATGCCGTTGAGCGGCGTGCGCAGATCGTGACTCATCGTGGCGAGGAAGCGGCTCTTCGATTGGTTGGCTGACTCGGCGCGCGCGCGTTCGCGCGCCTCCTCGCGCAGGGCATCGACGGCTTGCGCCAGCTCGGTCGTCCGCTCGATCACCCGGCGCTCCAGGCGCGCGTTGGCCTCGCGAATCGCGACCTCTGCCTGTGCGCGCCCCATGGCATAGCGGATCGATCGCACCAGCAGCGCCCCGTCGACGCGGCCCTTGACCAGGTAGTCCTGGGCGCCCACTCGCAGTGCCTGTTCGGCGACTTCCTCGTCGCTCGAGCCGCTCATCACGACGAGCGTGGGAACCGGTACGCTCTGGGCGAACAGGCGGCGCACGGTCTCCAGCCCCGAACTCTCAGGCAGGCCGAGGTCGAGGATCACGACGTCGGCTCCTCCGCGGCGTAGATTGTCGAGGCCGTCAGCGAGACTTTGCACCCACACCAGCTCGAACTGCGGGCCCGCGCGACAGGCGTCGACGAACATCTCGGAGATCAGGCGGGCGTCCGCCGGGTTGTCTTCGATCAGCAATACCTTGACGGGGACGGCCATGAATGGCTCCTCAGGTAGGAGGCAGGGTGACGATGGTGAGCCAGAAATGCTCGATCGCCTGCACGATGCGATTGAACTGGTTCAGATCGACCGGCTTGGTCACGTAGCAGTTGGCATTGAGATCGTAGGCGCGCAACACGTCCTCTTCGGCTTGCGAGGTGGTGAGCACGACCACCGGGATCGTTCGCAACGACTCATCCTTCTTGATCACTGCCAGCACCTCGCGACCGTCCTTCTTCGGCAGGTTCAGGTCGAGCAGGATCAGATCGGGGCGATTCACGCACTCGTAGGGGCCGCGTCGGTAGAGGTAATCCAGCGCGGCGACGCCGTCCTCGACCACATGCAGTTGGTTCCTTACCTTGCCGCTGGAGAGTGCCTCACGCGTCAATCGGACGTCGCCGGGATTGTCCTCGACCATCAGGATTTCTATAGCCCGGGCTAGTCTCGGCTCAGTCATGACGTCTCCTTCGCGGCGCGAAACAGGACTATAGGACGTAGACGCTGGGAACTGCTGCCGAGCCCGGCAATTGCTGGCTTGCTCTCAATTATGCACCCCCCGATTTGAAGTGAAAATTTGCTTCAAATCAAAGGATCAATCAGTTCTGATCGAAGAAATGATGTGTTCACCCGATACCGCCTCGAGGCAGGGCGCTTCGGGAACCCTGTTGGCGGGGGGCTGCGGCCGAATTGCCAACGCCCACACCCGGAGACTCACCTTGAACCATCTCACCATCAGGAAGCAACTCATCCTTGGCTTCTCGGCACTGGCCGCGCTCGTGCTGTTCGTCTCGATGCTGTCGTTGTACGCTCTGAGCGCCTCGAATGAGGCCTTCGCTCACTACGTCGGCGAGGCGTCAATGCAGGAGCATCTGGCGATCGACATCCGGAGCGCCGCCAACCGACGCGCGCTCGCCGTGCGCAATCTCGTACTCGTCAGTACCGCGGCCGACCGCGAGGCGGAGCGCCGAAATCTGGAATCGGCCCATGGCGCACTGCATGACGCCCTGGACAAGCTCAAGGCATCGGTGGCCGCCTCGAGGGATACCGACGACAAGGAACGCGAACTGCTGGCGGCACTCGACAGGGTCGAGGTCAGCTACGCGCCCGTGGCCCGAAAGATCGCCGCCCTGGCGATGGCCGGCAAGAACGACGAGGCCATCGCCGCGATGAACGCCGAATGCCGGCCGCTGCTGGATGCCCTGCGCGTCGCGACGGGGGACTACGTGGCCTACAGCCAGACCCAGGCGCGCCAGGTCGTCCAGAAGTCCGAGGCGACGTTCGCGATGCAACGGCTCGTGTTGATATTCATCTGCGCCGCCAGCTTGACCTGCGCGGCCCTCCTGGGCTTCTGGATCACGCGCCATTTGCTGGGCGGCCTGGGCGCCGAGCCGGTTGCCCTGAGCGAGGCTGCGCGGCGCGTCGCCGATGGCGACCTCAGCCCCGTGATGGGCGCAGATGCGGCCCCGGCGCGCAGCGTGCTGGCCTCGATGGGCACCATGCAGCGCAACCTGGTGTCGCTGATCGGGCAGGTCCGGGTCAGCTCCGACAGCATCGCCACGGCGTCGGCGCAAATCGCAACCGGCAATGCCGACTTGTCCATGCGTACCGAGCACCAGGCGAGTGCCCTGCAGCAGACGGCGGCCTCGATGCAGCAACTGACCGAAACGGTGCGCCTCAATGCCGAAAGCGCACAACAGGCCAACCAGCTGGCCGGCACGGCGTCCGACATCGCGGCCAAGGGGGGCAAGTTCGTCGAGGACGTCGTCGCCACGATGGACGACATCAGTGCCGCCAGCCGCAAGATCGCCGACATCATCGGCGTGATCGACGGCATCGCCTTCCAGACCAACATCCTGGCGCTCAACGCCGCCGTGGAGGCGGCGCGGGCGGGCGAACAGGGCCGCGGCTTCGCAGTCGTCGCGAGCGAGGTGCGCAACCTCGCCCAGCGCAGCGCGAACGCCGCCAAGGAGATCAAGACGCTGATCTCCGATTCGGTCGCCAAGGTCGAGACGGGCAACCACCTGGTGGCTCAGGCAGGTTCAACGATGAGAGACATCGTGCGCCAGGTCGGCAATGTCAACGCACTGATTGCCGAGATCTCCGCCTCCACCCTGCAGCAGACCAGCGGAATTTCGCAGATCAACCAGGCGGTCACCTCACTGGACCAGGGAACCCAGCAGAATGCGGCACTGGTCGAGGAAAGCGCCGCGGCGGCCGAAAGCCTGCGCCAGCAGGCGCACGGCCTGACGGAGGTGATCGCGACATTCCGGCTCCATCCGCGGGAGGGCGACCCCGCGGTCGCCTGACAGTCCGCGCTACACCGCGACCAGGTTGGCCCGAAAGGTATAGCCGAGCTTGGGCTCGGAGTGCAGGGGGACGGCCGACGGAGTGGCACGCTCGATGCGGCGCCGCAATCGGTAGATCGCGGCATGCAGGAAGTTGTCAGCCTCCTTCAGCGGGTCACGCCCGAGGCGCTCGCACAGCGTCGCTCGCGTGACGGGTGCGCCTTCAGCGGCCACGAAGCATTCGATCACCGCCAGGTCATGGTCACTCAGCTCGATGCGCGTTCCCTCCGGGGCGACCAGCTTCTGGGCGGCGCGATCAAGCCGCCAGACCGTCGCCTGCGAGCGGCTGCTCTGGACACGTCGATAGACGGCCTCGATCGCCAGGCCCACTTGCTCCAGGCGCACCGGCTTCATCAGGTGCATGTCCGCCCCGGCACGCATGACCAGATCGAATACTTCCGTACCTACACGTCCGGACACGACGACGATCCCGGCCGTCCCTTTGCGGCGAATGAGCCGAATCAGGTCCACGCCGTCGACGCCCGGCAATGTCAGGTCGATCACGTAGAAATCGAATTCGAAGGCCCCGGGCGACGTGATGAACTCGTCGCTATCGCCAAAGACGGTGACGGTGACCCCCTGCTGCCGCAGGGACTGCGCCAGGTACGCTGCGTAGTCTCGATCGTCATCGACGATGGCCAGCGTGGCGGGAAACGTGCTCATTCGTTCAAGCCTCGACACCTTGCGGAATGCAGATGCGCACAATGGTACCGCGCGGTGAGTTCGGCAATAGCTCGATCTTGCCGCGATGCAGCTCAACCACCCGGCGGACGATGTAGAGGCCCAGCCCGGCGCCGGTGCCTGCGCGTGCGTTCTGCCCGCGCGTACCCTTGTCGAGCACGGTGGGCTGCAGCGTCGGGGCAATCCCGGAGCCAAGGTCCATCACTTCGAAGCTCAGCGATGGCGGATTCTCGCTGTCGCTGACGCGCAGGCGAACCGGCGAGTCTGGCGGCGAATAGGCCAATGCATTGACCAGCAGGTTGCACAACGCCAGCCGCATCATCATCGGCTGAAGCTGCGCGGTGCGCAATTCGGAAGTGGATTCGACCACCACGCGCGCGCGTTGGTCGAGGCCGATGTCGCGCACGACGAGGCCGATGAGGGTATCGAGGTCGGTCTCCGCAAGGGTGCCGCGCTCGCCGACAGCCAGCAACGTCGCGGCAGCCAGGGTGTTGTTCAACGTGCCCATCACGTGATCGAGCACCTGCTGGGCGCGCTCGAGCGAACTGCGGATTTCGGGGCGCAATTGGTCGCCCGTGCCGATGAGGGTCGCAGACGCGTGCTGCAAGGCGGCGGAGGCGTTGTTGAGCGGCTGGCGCACTTCATGCGCGAGCAGCTCCAGCAGTTCCCCGCGTTCACGAAGGATCTGCTCGCGCTCCTCGAGCATGCGCCTCAGGCCTTCGGACTCGCTCTCGGCCAGGCGGAGGTTGGCACGTTCGGCGGCGAGTTCACGCGTGCGCTCCAGCTCGCGGGTGAGCGATTCCTCGGCCTGGTGGCGTCCCATCGCATAGCGGATGGCGCGGACCAGCTGCGTGCCGTCGACGCGTCCCTTGACGAGGTAGTCCTGGGCCCCCGACTGCAACGCCTGGACGGCGACTTCTTCGTCGTCCAGGCCGCTGAGCACGATCAGTGCCGGTACCCGCTGCGCGTGCGCGGAAAGACGGTGGACGGTTTCGAGCCCCCGGCATTCGGGCAGGCCGAGATCGAGGAGCACCACATCGACGTGGCCGGCGCGCAAGCGCGCCACGCCCGTGGTGAGGTTGTGCGCGCAATGCAAACTGAAATCGAACCCCAGCCCGCCCGCCTCCGCGAGCAGGGCAGTGATCAACCTGACATCGCCCGGGTTGTCTTCGATCAGCAGTACGTTGACGGGAGTGTTCACGGGTCGAGTTGAGATGGCGCGAGCGTGCGCCTTTGGACCGAGGATGGCAGCGCGCCGGCCATGGTAGCTCAGGTGCTCGCTTCGACCTTGATGCGCGGCAACGTGAATCTGAAGACCGAGCCCTGCGCCTGCGCGCTCTCGACCCAGATGCGCCCGCCATGGCGGTCGACGATCTTCTTGCAGAGCGCCAGCCCGATCCCGGTGCCAGGATACTGCGTGCGTCCGTGCAGCCGCTGGAACAGGACGAAGATGCGCTTGAAGTATTCCGGTTCGATGCCGATGCCGTTGTCCATGACGGAAATGCACCAGTCGTCGCCGCGAGGCTCGCAGGTGATGCGAAGCTCCGGCTTGGCGCTGCCGCGAAACTTGATCGCGTTGGCCAGCAGGTTCTGGAACAGCTGCACGAGCTGCGAGGTGTCGCCGCTCACCCGGGGCAGGGTGCCGCATTCGACGCGCGCGCCGCTCTCCTCGATGGCGACGCGCAGATGCTGAAGCGCCGTCCCGACGACGGCGGCGCAGTCGACGGGTGCAAAGGGCCGGGCCTTCGTGCCCACGCGCGAATAGGCCAGCAGGTCGTTGATGAGCGCCTGCATGCGCTTGGCGCCGTCCACCGCGTAGCCGATGAACTCGCGTCCGTCGTCGTCCAGCTTGTCCGTGTAGCGTTGCTCGACGAGCTGCAGGTAGCTCGCGATCATGCGCAGCGGTTCCTGCATGTCGTGCGAGGCGACGTAGGCCAGTTGCTCGAGTTCGGTGTTCGAGCGCAGCAGGGCTGCCTGGGTCTGTTCGTGGGCGGCAATCTCCCGCTGCAGCCGCTCGTTCTGCGCGAGCAGGCGCTTTTGCAGCTTCGACAGCGTCAGGTGCGTCTGCACGCGCGCCAGGACTTCGGCGCCATCGAGCGGCTTGGTCACATAGTCGACCGCCCCCGCCGCGAACCCGGCGAGCTTCTCCGCGGTATCGGTGAGCGCCGTCATGAAGATGATCGGGATATCGCGCGTGGCGTCGGAGGCCTTCAATCGCCGGCTGGCTTCGAAGCCATCCATGTCGGGCATGAGGACGTCCAGCAGGATGAGATCCGGCTTGACGAAGCACGCGCGGTCGATGGCCTCCTGCCCGCTCAGCGCAACGACTGCAACATAGCCTTGTGACTCGAGCTCGGTGGCCATCAACTCGAGATTGGACGGCTGATCGTCGACGATCAGGATGATCGACGGGCGTGATTCCGAGTGCTCGAAAGAAGGCATCGCTTTCCCACGAAAGTGTTCACGGACGAGATAGCATTGTGAACTCTTGCTGGTCCGCGCGCGAGCGCTTGGAAGCAACTATGCAAACCGGATTCATGGGTCGACGCGCGATGTGGGCGACGCTGGTGCTTGCGGCGTTGTCCGCCAGCGCGGCACGGGCCGCAGACGCCCTGGTGGCGTCGACCTTCCATAGCGTGACCGTACCGGGCGGCTTGGACCGACCGGACCTGGCCGGCGAAGCGCCGCCGCACACCACGGTCTTGGTTCGTCGCCTTGACCAGTTCGAGGAGTCGGTGCCGGCGGCCGTGCAGGCGATGGAGATCGCCCGGCGCTCGGACAGTCCCCCGGCGCTCGCCTATGCGCACCAGGGGCAGGCCGTCGCCTTCGACGACGCCGGGAGCAAGCAGCGCCAGATCGAGGAACTCACCCGGCGCAATGTGCAACAGGCCGCGGAATTGCGGCTGCAGCAGCGCTGGCTGTTGACGGTGCTGGGCGGCAGCATCGTGATCCTGGCGGCGAGTGCGTTCTTCCTGCAGCGCCTGCGTCGTTCGCATCGCGTCCTGGCGGCGCTGAACACGCAACTCGAGCGGTCGCGCGATGCGGTGCGCGCTCTCAACGCGGATCTGGAGCACCGTGTACTCGAACGCACCGCACAGCTGCGGCAGCAGAAGCGCTACCTGCGCACGTTGATCGACATGTTGCCGATGTGGACGTGGTTCAAGGACACCGGCCACCGCTACCTCGTCACCAACCAGGCCCACGCGCTGGCGCGCGGGCACGAGGCGGGCGACATGATAGGCAAGGCCGATGCCGATCTCCTGCCGCAGCCACAGGCCGCCGCGGCCCTGGCCAGCGAAACGCAGGTCATGGATTCGCGCGAACGCAGGACGGCGGAGGAGTTGATCACGCTGGCCGATGGTGCGGTCTGGATGGAGATCTACCAGGCGCCGGTGGTCGACGATGACGGCACCTTGCTGGGTACCGTCGGAGTCGCTCGCGACATCAGCGAGCGCAAGGCGGCCGAGGGCGCACGCGAGGCGGCACTCGAGGAGGCGCGTCGCCTTGCCCGCCTGCGCAGCGAATTCATCGCCCGGATGAGCCATGAATTGCGCGCGCCCCTGAACTCGATCCTGGGCTTCACCCAGGTGCTGCTGGACGATCGGGCCCTGGGCGAGCGGGCGACACGGAACGTGGCGATCATCCGGCAGAGCGGGCAGCATCTTCTGGCGCTGATCAACGACGTTCTGGACCTTGCACGCATCGATGCGGGGCGGATCGAACTGCATCTGCAGGCGGTGGACCTCATGCAATGCCTGCAGGTCGTGGCCGACATCGTCCGCGTCAAGGCCGATGAGAAGGGCCTGGCCTTCGCGATCGCGCGGGCGCCGGGCCTGCCCGATGTCGTGCAGGCCGACGAATTGCGCCTGCGCCAGGTGCTGCTCAACCTGATGTCCAATGCCGTCAAGTTCACCGACAGCGGACACGTGACCTTGCGGATCAGCCAGGTCCTGCCGCAATCGATGGAGGACACGTCGGCGTCGACACCGCCAACGGTGCGCCTGCGCTTCGAGGTCGAGGACAGCGGCGTGGGGATGAGCGAGGCGCAGATGACGAGCATCTTCGAGCCCTTCGAGCAGGTGTGCGAAGCGCAACGCCGTTCCGCGGGCGCCGGCCTGGGGCTGGCGATCAGCCGGCAACTTGTCAGGTTGATGGGCGGCGAATTACAGGTGCGCAGCCGTGTAGGCGGTGGCAGCGTCTTCTGGTTCGATCTGGAGTTGCCGGTGTGCAGCGGCCCTGCCCCCCGGTTGCCGGCCAACACGAGAATCACCGGCTACGCCGGGCCGCGCCGGCGCATCCTGGTGGTGGAGGATTCCCCCATCTTGCGCGAGATGCAGGCGCAGGTGCTGCGTGCCGCCGGATTCGAGGTCGCGCACGCGAGCGATGGGGCGCAGGGCGTCGAATGTGCGAGCTCTTGGGGGCCGGACCTGATCGTCATGGATCTGGCGATGCCCGTGATGGACGGACTGGAGGCGCTGCGCGAGATCCGCAAGACGCCGGCGATCGCCGGCATTCCCGTCATCGCTGCATCGGCCGGGGCGTTGCCGGACTCCGAGCTGAACGCCCTGGCGGCCGGCGCGAGTGCGTTCATCGCCAAGCCGGTGGTGGCCAGCGTCCTGCTGCAACGAGTCGCCGACCTCCTCAAGTTGGAGCTGATCTTCGGCACCAAGCCCGCAGGTGCCGCTGCCGGTGCGAGCGACGCGCCGCATGCCGCAGCAACGGCCGGTCTCGTCGTTCCTCCAGCGCGAGAGATCGAGTCCCTCCACAGGCTGGCGCGCATGGGAAGCATGCGTGAAATCCTTGCCTGTGCCAGGCATCTCGAGCAACTGGAGCCAAGCTACGCGCCGTTCGCTGCGCACCTGCGCAACCTGGCCGAGAACTACCAATCGCAGGCCCTGCTGGACCTGCTGGACTCGCTTCGGGCCAGCACCCTTGACACGCGATGATTCCGCCAATCCCTGCGGTGGAGCACACTTCGGCGCCGCGCCAGGCGTTCGTGTCTGACCCTGGCGCTGGCGTCGCAGCTTCCCGGCACCCTGGCACATGGGCCGCGCCCCATCGACCCGCGAACCGGGCCAGGCCGCCGCGGTACACACCGTCCAGCGAGAGGGGGGCGGTGGCTGGTACGCGAGCGAACTCCCTGGCGCGCAGCGAGTCTCGGGGCCGCACCCGCCGCATCGAATTCCTGTTCGGGATCGTCCCCTGGCGGTGGGCATGCGCCTCGGTGCTGCTGGCCGCCTGCACCGGTGCGGCCGCGCAGGCACTTGTGCTGAAGTATTCCCAGCACGCGGACGGACTGACCAACCAGGCGGTCACCGCACTGGCCCTGGATGCGCAGGAGCGGTTGTGGATCGGTACGGAGAACGGCCTCTTCCTCGACAAGGGCGATCGGGTGAGCTCCGTGTCGCTGCCGAGTGCCAGCATGGCGAACCGGACAATCTCGGCGTTGGCGGCGCAGGGGTCGCCTGCCAGGACGACTTCCGGCTGCGCCGTGTGGGTCGGCACGCAGGCCGCACTCTGGCGTTTCTGCATGGGCGCGTGGATCGAGGTGCGCGACGGCGGCACTCCGATACCGGTCGATGACGGCATGGCCTTGTCCGAGGACGCTTCCGGCGCCGTGCTGGTCGTGAGTCGACGCCGGCTGCTGCAGGTCCGGGGCGATCCGACGGACCCTGCCGGGGCCGCGCACGGCTGGCGGGTGGAACCCGTCGCGGCGGATGCGCCGACCCGGCACTTCTTTTCGATCCTGCAGGTGTCGGCGAATCATTGGTGGGCGGGATGCGAGACCGGGCTCTGTGAATGGACGGGCGGGCGGCTCGTCCAGTACGGCGCGGCCCAGGGCGTCCCGAAGGGCCGGTGGGCCGGCTTGTTGCGGGCGCGGGATGGATCGATCTGGGCGCGCAGCGACCTGGCGGTGATTCGACGCGCCGCCGGCAGCGAGCGCTTCGAGGATGTGACGCCGCCTGGGTTGAGCAACGGCACCGTGCACGTCCAACTGCCCCTGCTGGAAGACGGCGACGGCCGGATCCTGGTTCACACGGACGACGGGCTGGTGCGCACCGTGGCGGGCCCTGCCGTGGCCTGGCAGCATTTCGGGGTTTCCGAGAACCTGCTCGTCGGAGGTGGCATCCACGCCATGGCCTTCGATGCTGAAGGCGATCTGTGGCTGGGTACCGCGGGTGACGGCGTGGCCCACTGGCGAGGCTACCGCCATTGGGAGAGCTGGACGCGTGCGCAAGGATTGCCGAGCGAGGAGGCCTGGTCCTTCCTGGGCAATGCCGATGGAAGCACCTGGATCGGAACCGGCGCCGGCGCCGTCCTCCTCGATGCCCGGGGACTGCGGGGCTTCCCCGGGCCCGCGGCCAGCCGGCACCAGGTGGGCAGCATGGTTCGAGACCTCGGTGGCCAGGTGTGGGCGTCGACGTTCAGCGGCCAGGTACTGAGGCTGCGCGGTGATCGACGCACGCCAGCGTGGGAGAGCGTCGGAAGTCGGGTCGCACTCATCTACGGACTGGTCGTCGTGCCGGGCAACCGCCTGCTGGTGGGAACGCGAAACGGACTCTTCGAGGTGGGGGCGACGGCCTCGAAGCGACCGTCGATGCGGCAGGTCACGTTCCCGGCGGCGTTCGAGGCGACCGACGTGCGAGCCATGTGTACCAGTGCGGCCGACCCGTCGGTGTGGATGGCCACGGACAAGGGCCTGTTGCGACGACTCCCATCGGGCGTGATCGAGAGACCTGCGGTCGAGGGACTGCCCTTGCAGTCGCTGGAGACCCTGGCTTGCGGCGACGGGGCGCGCCTGGGGCTGACCGGTACCGACGGCAGCTTGTGGCAGTTGCAGCGTGTCGACGCAACCTGGCGTGCCCAGCCCCTGGCCTCGCCGGTGCTGGGGCATCGGCGCATCGTCTCGCTTCTGATCGATCACGCGGGACGACTATGGGCCGGGACCGATGACGGGCTCGTCGTGCGAACGCAGGAGGGCGAGTGGCGGCGCTTCGACGACAGCAACGGGTTGGTCTGGGCGGACACGAACGGATATGCGCTCGGCGAGGATCCGGGTGGACGAATCTGGGTGGGCACGAGTCGAGGCGTCAGCCGGATAGACGACCCGTCGGCCTTGCTGTCGACCGTGCCGATGCGCTTCTCGCTCGAGGAGGTTCGCCAGGGTGATCGACACTGGCGTGCCGACGCGCCGGTGGTGGTGCCATGGTCGCGCGAGCCGGTCGAGGTGGCATGGCTGTTGCCCGGCTTTGCCAACCGCGAGTCGATGAGCGTGCGCTACCGATTCGGCGGCGAGCATCAGGCGTGGCTCGACGCCGGCCGCGAGCACATCCGCTTCGATGAACTCGCAGCGGGCGAACATCATCTGGAGGTGTTTGCCGAGAATGTCGACCTCGACCAACGTTCGCAGGTCGCGCACCTGGACCTGGTGATCGAGCCCGCGTGGTGGTGGAGCCGCGCCGCGCGCGCGAGCTACGCCGTCGCGCTGCTGGCGTTGGCGTGGCTGGCCTTCGGATGGCGCGTGCGCACACTGGTGAGGCGGCAAATGGAGCTGGAGGCCCAGGTCTTGCGGCGGACCCAGGAACTGGAGGAGTCGCATGAAGCGATGCGCGTGTTGGCGCTGACCGATGCGTTGACCGGACTCATGAATCGGCGCGCAGTGATGGAATGCGCGCAGCGTGAGGTCGAGCGCGTGCGCCGCGGAGAGGGACCACTGACGCTCGCCTTGGTGGACGTCGACTACTTCAAGCGCGTCAACGACAACCACGGACACCCGGCGGGCGACGATGTACTGCGCCAGCTGGCCGTGCGGCTGCGATCGGGAACGCGTCCATACGACCTGCTGGGTCGCTACGGTGGGGAGGAGTTCATGATCGTCATGCCCGGACTGCACGTCGACCATGACGAATCGGGCCGGCGCCTGTGGGCACTGCTCGAGAGCGTGCGCGCGACACCATTCGCCGTGGCATCGGTCGGCAACCTGTCCGTGACCTGCAGCATGGGTGTCGCCTCCGCCGAATCGGGCACGGAGGTGACGCTGGCCATGCTGATCGATCTCGCGGATCGAGCCCTCTATCGAGCCAAGCAGAATGGCCGCGATCGCGTCGAGACGGGTTCACGCACTTGACGCTCCGCCGGGGGCCACGACCCGGTCTCCGCTTCCTGACGCAGCATCTGTTGACCGCTGCGTCCCTGGCCTCATCAGGGCAGCGGCGCCGGACTGGCCAGGTATTTCGCCGATAAGGTCCGGAACACGGCTGGCTGGACGGCGAACGTTGTCGCCATGACCTTGCCCAGCAAGAATTTGCAGGGAATCATTCGCCGCTCCGCATCTCAGAACTTGCCGTTCGCGTTCTTCCACGCCGAACGAGGCGGGATGGTCTCGATCGTGTCCCAGTGCTCGGCGATCTTGCCGTTCTCGACCCTGAAGAGATCGTAGAACGCGCTCGACTTGCCGGCGAACTCGCCTTCGCTGGCGACGAGCACGAAATTGCCTTCGCCCAGTACCTTGTGGACCTTGTGGTACTTCATCGTCACGCCTGCGTCGGCCATGGCCTTGAGCGCTGCACCGAGGCCGGACAGGCCATCGGCGATCTGTGGGTTGTGCTGGTGGTACTTGTCGCCGTCGTAGTAGCCCGCCAGCCGGTCCATGCGCCCGTTCACCAGGATGTCGTCGACGAACGCCGCGACCAGCTTCTTGTTGGCCGCCGTGCGGTCCAGGTCCGTGGCAGCGGTCGGTCCGTCGGTCATCGTGCGGCCGCTCGGGTTGGGTCTGGTGGGCGTCTCCTGCAGGTTGTCCCAATGCTCGACGATCTTCCCATCCTCGAAGCGGAAGATGTCGAAGCCGATCTTCGGGCCGAAGAAGTTGTAGTCGGTGTGCGTGAAGACGAAGTCGCCGTCCTGGAAGACCCGCACCGTATTCACCTTCGCCGAACCCTTTGGAAGTGCCTGCAGCGCGGCGCCGAAGCCGGCCAGGCCATCGCCGACAGCGAGGTTGTGCTGGATGTACCTGGCCGGGTTGACGACAGCCACTGGCGCAGATTCGCCCGTTTCGATGGCCTTGAGCAGTGCGACGGCCTGCGCCTTTGGATCAGACGACATGGAGGTTCCTTTGGACGACAAGAGAGTGGACGCACAACCGGCGAAGATCGATAGAAGGCCCAACGCGACGATTCGCGCCGGGAGGACGGAAAGGGAAGACATTGGACAGGCTCCGGCTTGTGCAGCCCGAACTGTGCCCGCATCGACCCCTGACTTCGAGGTCGCGGTGGAGCAAATGATGGTAGAAATCGCGCAGAGCCCGCCATCGGTGGATTGAAAGGAACTGCACGTGCCCGAACCCGGCAAGGTACTGAGACAGACGCGCTTCGCGAACGCACGACTCGATCCCATCGGCGTGGAGCTGATGACTCTCTCGGAACTCCGTGCACGGGTGTCCGCGCGGCTGTTGTTCGAGACCGAGCGCGTCGCGTTCTTCATGATTCTCGTGGGAACGGGAGGGCGAGGACAGCACCTGGTCGATTTCGAGCAATTCGACTTGCGCACCGGCCACGTCGTCTTCGTGAGACCCGGGCAGGTGCAGCAATGGCAGCGAGCGAACGGCTTGGAGGCTGACGTGCTGCTGATTGATCCAGCAGTCGTGCAGCCCATGGTGTCGACGTGGCAGCAGGCAACGACGCCGCTCCTGCGCCTGGAGGACTGGCCGATTCACTTCAAGATGGATGCAGGCAGGCTGGCAGATTGGAAGTCGCTGGCCCGGATGCTCCGCCGCGAGCTCGATCAACCGATGCTGGACGGCCTGTCGTCCGCACTGGCACACCAACTGCTCGTATGCCTCTTGCTCGGCATCAGCCGGTCGGCGACGGGGCCCACGTCGGCGCCGACGGTGCACGCCATGGTGGTCCGAAACCTGCGGCGCGAGCTGGAGGGATTGGTTCACACCCGTCCTTCCGTGGCACTCCTCGCCCGCAGGCTGCGCGTGTCGGCGAGCACCCTGGCGCGCGCCTGCAACGACGTGCTGGGGCATTCGGCCAAGGAAGAAGTGGATCGGTGCGTTGCCCTGGAGGCCCAGCGCATGCTCGTGCACAGCACATCGACGTCCGTGGCGATCGGCGAGCTTCTGGGCTTCAGCGAGCCGACGAACTTCGTCAAGTTCTTTCGGCGGCGCGTAGGGTCGACGCCGGAGGTGTTCCGGCAGACGCATCGCCTGCAATATCGCCGCTGAGGGATTCGCCTGGCAGTCGTTCGCACGGTGATGGCCGGTGCCTTGATTCGGCGCAGGAGGCGGAAGTTCGAGCGCAATTACCGGGAAGCGATCGCGCGGCGCGAGTCCGCCTGAAAGGGATCCACGCTGCGATGCCTTGGCATCACCCGGAAGTGAGGCCGTCGAGCTCCCGCCGCGTCGGCAGGCCGTCGCTGTCGCCCGGGAACTGCACGACGCGCGCGCCGATCGCGTTGCCGCGCCGTACGGCGGCCTCGAGTGCCAGGCCTTCCAGCAGGCCGCTCACGACTCCGACCGCGAAGCCATCACCGGCCCCGACTGTGTCGACCACGCGTTCCGCCGCGAGTGCGGGCACGTAGGTGCGCAGGCCACTGTGGTCGGCGCAGAAGGCGCCTTCCGCTCCCAGCTTCACGACGACCGCGCTGGCGCCCCGGTCGAGGTAGAACCCGGCAATGTCTTCGGCGTCGCGCCCGCCCGTCAGCAGTCGACCTTCGGCCAGGCCGGGCAGCACCACGTCCGCCTGCGCCGCGAGAGCGTTGACGGTGGCGACCATCTCCTCGTGCGACGCCCATAGTCGCGGCCGCAGGTTCGGATCGAACGAGACGCGCCGGCCCTGCTCACGAGCCGTCGCCGCCAGTGCGAACGCGAGTTCGCGGCAGCCGGCCGACAGGGCCGCCAGGATGCCCGTCAGGTGCACGTGGCGTGCACCCGTGGTCGCCAGCCGCGCGAGGTCGCCCGCGTCCATGGCGCTGGCGGCCGAACCACGCCGGTAGTAGTCGATGACCGGGTCGGCGCCGCCGCCGGCCAGCGACTTCAGCATGAAGCCCGTCGATCGTGCCGGGTCGACGGCGACGAGCTCGCGCGAGAGGCCTTCGCGGTCCATCGTGCCGAGCAGGAAGCGCCCGAAGGCGTCGTCGCCGACGCGGCTCATGTAGCCGACGCGCAGGCCGAGCCGGGCGAGCCCGACCGCGACATTGAGTTCCGCGCCGGCGCTGAAGCGGCGAAAGCGGTCGACGTCCTCCAGCGCACCAGGCATCTCCGACGCGAGCAAGACCAGCGCCTCGCCCGCGGTCAGGACGTCCAGCTCGATCACATCACCGCTCCGAGTTGCCACGGCACGAACTCGTTGTTTCCGAGATCGTGCTGCTCGCTGAGCGACCGCCGGCCCGACGCCGTTGCCAGGATCAGCTCGAACAGTCGCTCGCCGGCCTCGGCCACGCTGGTGCTGCCGTCGATGATCTCGCCGGCGTTGAAGTCCATGTCCAGGCGCATGCGGGCGAACATCTCGCTGTTGGTGGCCAGCTTGATCGAAGGCGTCGGCTTGCAGCCGTAGGTGGAACCGCGGCCGGTGGTGAAGCAGATGAGATTGGCGCCGCCTGCCACCTGGCCGGTGGCGGAGACGGGATCGTAGCCGGGCGTGTCCATGAAGACGAGTCCGTGGGTGGTCACCGGCTCGGCGTATTCCACCACGTCCATCAGCCCGCTGTTGCCGCCCTTGGCGACCGCGCCGAGCGACTTCTCGAGGATGGTCGTGATGCCGCCCGCCTTGTTGCCGGGCGACGGATTGTTGTTCATGTCGCCGCCGTTCTTGCCCGTGTAGTCCTCCCACCAGCGCAGCCGCTGCATCAGCCGTTCGGCGATCTCGGGCCGGGCGGCGCGCGCCGTGAGCAGATGCTCGGCGCCGTAGATCTCGGGCGTTTCCGAGAGGACCGCGGTACCCCCGTGACGCACCAGCAGGTCGACGGCGGCGCCCAGCGCGGGGTTGGCGCTGATGCCGGAGTAGCCGTCCGAACCGCCGCATTGCAGGCCGACGATCAGTCGACTCGCGGAGACCTTCTCGCGTCGGGCCCCGTTCGCCAGCGTCAGCAGCTCGCGCACGATGGCGCTGCCCTCGGCGATCGCCTCGCGCGTGCCGCCGGCGTCCTGGATCGTCATCGTGCGGACGCGCCCGCTCCCCGCCCCGAGCGGCTCCGCGAGCGTGTCGACCTGGTTCACCTCGCAGCCCAGGCCGATGACCAGGACGGCCGCGAAGTTCGGATGCGCCGCATAGCCGCGCAGCGTGCGCCGCAGCAGCGCGATTCCCTCGCCGCTGCCGCTCATGCCGCAGCCGCCGCCGTGGGTGATCGCCACCACGCCGTCGACACCGGGCCACTCGGTCATCGCGTCGCCGGAGAAGGCCTTCTCGATCGCCTTGCATACCGTCGCCGAGCAGTTGACGCTGGAGATCACGCCGACGAAGTTGCGCGTGCCGACGCTGCCGTCGGAACGCACGTAGCCCTCGAAGCTCGCCGGCTCGGGCACCGGCGTGGTCGGCACGTAGGCGCGTCCGACGCCGTGCGCCGGATGCGAGTCGCCCATGTCGAGGTTGTGCACGTGGACGTGCTGGCCGACCGCGATGGCCGTCGTCGCGACGCCGATGACCTGGCCGTACTTGCGGACCGGGGCGCCGGCGGCGACGGCGCGCGTCGCGATCTTGTGGCCGGCGGGGATATCGTCGATGGCGTCGAGGCTGCCGTCGGGGCCGGCGAGCACGCTGCCGGCGGTGATGGCGCTGCGCGCGACGGCGACATCGTCGGTCGGATGCAGTCGCAGAAGCGACGCCGGATTGTCAGTCGACATGGAACACCTCTTCCATCGCGGCCCAATGTTCGCCCGGCGCCCGGCTCGCCAGCGGGCGCTGGCACGGATCGGTGAATGTCCACCAGCGTTGCGTCTCGGGATCCGCGGCGATCGCGGCCATGTCGGCCCCGAGGTCGCTTCCGTGGTACTCCCAGGACGCGAACAACAGGTTCTCCGGCTCGCGCAGGTAGATCGTGTAGTTGCGGATGCCGGAGGCGGCGATGCGTTCCAGCACCGCGGGCCAGACCGCGGCATGCAGCCGCCTGTACTCGGCGACGCGCTCGGGCGCGATGCCGATGACCATGCCCATTCTCTTCATTGCAGGAACTCCTTCGCATCGGGGTGGGTCGCCGGCGCGAGGGCGCCGCGCAACCAGGGTTGGGCCAGCGCGGGCGCGCATCGCTGCGCGGCCGCGACGACGGGCGCCAGGCGGCGCAGCTTCTTCTGTTCGTGATTGGCGGCAATGTCCGCGAGCCGGTGTGCGAGCCACGGGTTGAGCAGGCGTTCGCGCAAGGTGCCGAGGTAGGCGCGCGCCTCGTCGCCCTCGCCGAGCGCATCGAATACGGGAAGCACTTCGTCGGCCCAGAGTCGCTCCAGCGCCAGCCGCGTCGCCTCGTCGCACATCGCCTCGACGACGGTGCGGCCGGGCGGCCGCCCGTCGCGCAGCCACAGCTCGGCGAGCGCGGTGTGGCCGAGGTTGAGCAACCACAACTTGAGACGCTCGAAGGGGCCGAGGTCGTCCGTCAGCACGATGGCCGCGTGCCGGCACGGTGGCACCAGGCCGGGCTGGCGTTCGATCGCCCAGAGCACATACGGTTCGGCGACGGCGCCGACCGGCTCGATGGCCTCGGGCACGATGCGATCGACCAGCGAGTTCGCCCACACCGGTCGCTCGCGCAGCCAGGCCTGGAACGCCTCGTCCAGCTGCCAGCCTTGCGCGAGCTCGACGACGATGTCGCGCAGGCGATCGCCGTTGCGCGCCACCAGTTCGCAGGGCAGCAGCGTCAGCGCGGCGCCGGGGCAGGCCTGCCAGCGATCGTGCAAGGCGACCAGCAGCTTGGCGGGAAACGCGCGCGGGGGCGGGGCGCCCGGTGCCAGCGCTTGCGCGTTGTCGGCGTCGTCGAGACGCCAGCCGGCGTCGCCGGTGTTGGAGACGACGACCTGCAGTGCGTCGCCGGCGAACTCGCGCCGCACGGCGGCCCAGTCGGTCGAGGTGCGCAGGGCCGCATGCACCGAGCGGCAGTGGCGCAGCTCGTCCAGCACCTGACCCTGCGCGAGCCCGCGAATGCGCACCTCGTGGCCGCACCCGGTCGCCAGTGCGGCCACGCGCGCCGCGCTGCGTGGATCGTCGGTGGTCTGGACGACCGTGATCCCGCCCAGCGCCGCTCCATCCGCCATGGCCTCGGAGACGAGAAGGTCGACGTGCGCCTGCAGGAAACGGCTGGTGCCGAATTGCAGGATGGGTTGGCCCGTCGTCATGGTCAGCACTCGACGATGGCCTTGATGACGTGCTGGTCCGGATCCAGCAGGCCGGCGAAGTCGCGCGGCACGTCGGCGAGCTGCATGCGGTGGGTTGCGAGCGCAGCATCGGGCACGCGGCCGGCGCGCATGGCGGCGAGCACGGTCTCGAAATCGGCCTTCGTCGCGTTGCGGCTGCTCAGCAGCGTCGCCTCGCGCTTGTGGAATTCCGGGTCGGAGAAGGAGATGCTGCCTTGCACGATGGAGACCAGCACGTAGCGCCCGCCGTGCGCGATGAAGCGGAAGCCACGCTCCATCGCGCGCGCGTTGCCCGTGGCGTCGAAGACGGCGTCGAAGAACTCGCCGCCACTCAGGCGCGCGAGCTCCGCTTCGTCGTCCGGGCCGATCTCGACCGCCGCCTCGATGCCCAGGTTCGCGCGCGCGACATCGAGGCGGTCGCGGCGCGGGTCGAGCGCGACGACGCGCGCGCCGCGCAGAGCGGCGAACAGCATCACGGCGAGGCCGATCGGCCCGGCGCCGGCGACCAGCACGCGCTGGCCCGCGGCGACCTCGCCCCGCGCGACGGCATGGGCGCCGATGGCGAGGAATTCGAGCATCGCGGCCTGGTCCAGCGTGATGCCCTCGGCCTTGTGCACGAACGGCGCGGGAACGGCGAGGAACTCGGTCATTGCGCCGTCGCGGTGCACCCCCAGCACCTGGATCGCGGTGCAGCAGTTGGTCTTGCCCTGGCGGCATGCGATGCATCGTCCGCACGAGAGGTAGGGCATCACGTAGGCGGCGTCGCCAGGGACGAGGCCGCTTTCGGGCTCGGCCTCCTCGACGATCCCGGACAGCTCGTGCCCCATCACCCGCGGATAGGCGAGGAAGGGCTGGTTGCCCGTGAAGATGTGCAGGTCGGTACCGCAGACGCCGACGCGACGCACGCGCAGCAGCACTTCGCCGGGTTGGCGCACGGGGCGCGGACGCTGCTCGGCGACGAGCTTGCCTGGGGTTTCGCAGAGGACGGTCAACATGGCGTGGGCTCAGAGCCGGTAGAGGGTGGTGGCGTTGGCGCCGAGGATGGCGGCGCGCTCGGCGTCGGTGGCCGGCGGGTGCACGGCCGCGAGCAGGTCCAGGGTCATCGAGAGCCAGCCGGCGTAGTCGCCGGCCAGGCGCAGCACGGGCCAGTCGCTGCCCCACAGCAGGCGCGACGGCCCGAACGATGCCCACACCGCCTGGACCCAGGGCAGCAGGTCCTCGAGCCGCGTGTTGTCGCCCGCTTCGGTGAGCAGGCCCGAGATCTTGCATCGCACCTGCGGCAAGTCGGCCAGGCGCGCCAGGTCGTCGCGCCACGGCTGCACGTGGCCGCGTGCGATCGGCGGCTTCGCTGCATGGTCGATGACGATGGCCAGGTCCGGGTGCCGGTTGGCGAATACCCGCAGCGCCCGCAGGTGGCGCGGCATCACCAGGGCATCGAACACCAGGCCGTGCCGCGCCATCGCCTCGGCGGCCGGTGCGGTCGCCGGGTCGGCGATCCAGTCGTCGTCCGCCAGGTCCTGCAACATCGGCCGCAGGCCCTTCAGCAACGGGTCGCGCGCGAGTTCGGCGACGGTGTCGGCGGCGTCCGCCGCCTTCATGTCGACCCAGCCGACGACCCCGCGCACGAAGTTCGCCGTGCGTGCCTGCGCGAGCAGCGTTCGGGTCTCGTCCAGGCTGGGCAGCGATTGCACGAGGACGGTGCCGTCGATGCCGCTCGATTGCAGCAGCGGGGCCAGGTCCTGCGGGCCGAAGTCGCGGTGGATGGCCGCCAGCGCCGGTGGCGGCCAGGCGCCGGCGCGCTCGGCGAGGCGCCAGAAGTGCTGGTGCGCGTCGATCCTCACGGCGCGGCGCTCCGTTCCGACGGGCACGGCGCGGCGGCTTCGACCAGCCCGCGCTCGCGCAGCGCCGTCCACAGGCCGGCGGGGAGGGGCTGCTCGAACCAGGCGACGTTCTGGTGCACCTGCGCCGGCGACCGCATTCCCGAGAGCACCGAGACGACGGCCGGATGACCGAGCGGGAATTGCAACGCCGCGGCTTCCAGCGGAACGTCGAATTCGGCGCAGGCCGCACGCAGGGAGTTGGCGCGCCGCAGCAATTCGGGCGGCGCGTCCACATAGTCGAACTTGGCCTGGCCCGCCAGCAGTCCGGAATTGAACGCGCCGCCGACGACGATCGCATGCCCGCGTCGCGAGCACTCGTCGAGCAAGGGCAGGCTGCGCTGCTCCAGCAGCGTGTAGCGGCCGGCGAGCAGGCTGCAGTCCAGCTCGCATTCCTGCATCGCGTCGTGCAGCACTTCCCATTCGTTGACGCCCAGGCCGATGGCCGCGACGACACCGTCGCGGCGCAGTTCCTCCAGCGCCCGGAAGCCGCCGCCGCGCGTCAGCGCGTCCCAGTGCGCCTCGTGCGCGGCGCCATGGGTGGCGCGGCCGATGTCGTGCACGAGCAGCATGTCCACGCGGTCCAGGCCCAGGCGCTGCAGGCTGTCCTCCATCGAGCGCAGGATGGCGTCCCGGCGATAGTCGAACACTGGGCGAAACGGCAGTGGACGAGCCCACCCGTCGGAGCCCGCGACCACCGACGCATCGGGCCGCATCAGGCGGCCGACCTTGGTACCGATCACGAACTCGTCGCGCGGCTGCTCGCGCAGGAAGGCGCCCGCTCGGTGCTCGCCGAGCGTGTAGCCGTAGTAGGGCGCGGTGTCGACGAAGCGCAGGCCCGCGTCCCAGGCGGCGGCCAGCGTGGCGGCCGCGTCCTGCGCTTCCACGGGCGCATACATGCCGGCCAGCGCAGCGCCGCCCAGACCCAGCGCGGTCAGGCGCAGGCGGCCGTCGGCGACCGGGCGGCGATCTGCAGCTTTCATGGCACCCCGCCTCAGTACAGGACGTTCTTTGCCGCGGGCGTGTCGATGTTGGTCTTGGTGACCATCACGACGCCCGTGTCGCGGAACTTGGGCACCGGCTTCTTGTTGAGGACGTCCACCGCTGTCTGCACGCCCAGCGCGCCCATCTGGTACGCGCTCTGCACCGCGATCGCGGTGATCGTGCCGTCCTTGACGAAGCCCTGCAGGTCGGCGTTGCCGTCGAAGCCGATGGCGACCACCTTGCCGGCCTTGCCGGACTGCACGAGCGCGCGTCCCATGCCGATCGCGGTGGGCTCGTTGGCGCCGAAGATGCCCTTCAGGTCGGGATTGGCGGCGAGCACGTCGGTGGTCTGGTTGAGCGCCGTACCCATCTGGGAGTTCGAATAGAACGGGCCGACGATCTGCAGCTTGGAGTGCGCCTCGATGTACTTGCGGAAGCCGCCCACGCGGCCGATCTCCGAGCCCGAGCCCGCGGTGTACGACATGATCGCGACCTTGCCGGTGGTGCCGATCTTGTCGATCAGCGCCTGGGCGCACAGTTCGCCGGCCTTGTTGTTGTCGGTTGCAAGGAAGGACTGGTAGTAGGCCTTGCCGCCGTCGGCGGCGGCCGAGTCGATCAGGATGACGGGGATATGCGCTTCCCACGCCTTCTTGATCGCCGGGATCAGCGCCTCCGGATCCGACGGCGCCAGCACGATCGCCGCGACCTTGCGGTTGACCGCGTTCTCGACCAGCGCGACCTGCCCGGCGAGGTCCGTGTCCGACGTGGCGCCCTGGAAGCTGCTGGTGTAGCCCTTGAGCTCCGACGCCGCCTGGGTCGCGCCCTTGCGCACGTTCTGCCAGAAGTCCGAATTGGCGGTCTTGACGATGACGGCGATCTCCTTGTCGGCCGCGGCGGCCGCGCCTCCGGCGAGCGCGAGGGCGGAGGCGAGAACTGCGTGGAAGAGTCTTTTCATGGCATGTCCTTCTTGGAAGTGGGAGAACCTTGTCTCGAGGTTCCGCGGGAGAAGACGCACCCGCTGCGCTTCATCGTCGGTTGCGCAACTGGTCGATCCAGACGGTGACCAGGATGACCAGCCCGATGATGATCTGCTGGACGAAGGCCGAGACCCCCGTCATGTTCAAGCCGTTGCGCAGGATGCCGATGACGAACGCGCCGATGACGGTGCCCGAGACCGTGCCGATGCCACCGGTCAACGAAGTGCCGCCGATCACCGCTGCGGCGATGGCGTCCAGCTCGTACATCAGGCCCTCGCTGGGTTGGGCGGTCACCAGGCGCGACATCAGCACGCAGCCGGTCAGCCCCGCGAGGGTGCCGGACAGCACGTAGGCGAAGAGCGTGACGCGGCGTACGTCGATGCCGGACAGCCGCGCTGCTTCGGCGTTCGAGCCGACTGCGTAGAGATGGCGTCCGAGCCGGCTGCGCGCCAGCATCAGACCTGCTCCGAGCGCGAGCGCGATCATCAGAAGAACCGGGTACGGAATGCCCGGAAAGACAACATCGGGAAAGCCGTCGGCGCCGATGCGAACGACGCGCCAGAGCGAACCGTTGCCGAGCGCGGCGAACGACTCGCCCAGGCCGCCGATCGCCTTGGCGTCGGTGATCTGCAGCGCGAGGCCGCGCGCGACCAGCATCATGGCCAGCGTGGCGATGAAGGGCGGCAGGCGCAGCAGCGTCACGCACAGGCCATTGACGAGCCCGCAGGCGGCGCCCGTCAACAGCCCCAGCAGCATCGCGAGCGGCACGCTGACGCCGGCGCGCACCGACAGCGCTGCGACCACTCCGGCGAGCGCGAGGATCGATCCCACCGACAGGTCGATGCCGCCGGTGATGATCACGCAGGTCGCGCCGATGCCGAGATAGGCGATCGAGGTGACCTGCAGGGCGACGGTCATGCCGTTGCCGAGGCTGAAGAACGCGGGGCTGGCCACCGAGAAGACCGTCACGAGGACGAACAACCCGCCGAGCGCGGCGAACTTCTGGACGAGATCCTTCTGGCGTTCGTTCATGAGACGAGCGATTCCTTTTCCGGCGCGGCGGCCGATGGTGCGCACACCGAGGCGAAATGCATGATCTCTTCCTGCGAGGTGGAACGGGTTTCGAGTACCTGGGTGATGCGGCCGCCGTGGAACACGGCGACGCGGTCGGTCATGCCGAGGATCTCGGGCAGCTCGGAGCTGATCATCACGACGCCGATGCCCGCGCACGCGAGCTGGTCGAGCAGTTCGTAGATCGCCACCTTGGCACCGACGTCGATGCCGCGCGTGGGCTCGTCGAAGAACAGCACGCGCGATTCGCGGAACAGCCACTTGGCGATGACGACCTTCTGCTGGTTCCCGCCCGAGAGCAGGCGCGCGACCTGTTCGGGCGACGGCGTGCGGATGCCGAGCTGCTCGATGTAGCGGCGCGCCACCGCGAGTTCCTCGCCGGCGCGGATGAGGCCGCGGCGGTCGGTCACGGCGGCGGTGTTGGCGAGCGTGATGTTCTGCGCGACGGACATCTTCACCGCCAGCCCGTGCGCCTTGCGGTCTTCGGACAGGTAGGCGATGCCTTCGCGAATGGCGTCGATCGGCGAGCGGATGGCCAGCGTGCGCCCGGCCAGCGCGATGCTGCCTGCGTCGACCGGATCGGCGCCGAAGACCGCGCGCGCGACCTCGGTGCGGCCGGCGCCCATCAGGCCGGCGAAGCCAAGGATCTCGCCGCGCCGCAGGTCGAAATCAATCGGCCCGAACACCCCCGCGCGGTGCAGTCCGCGCACCTGCAGCACGGTCTCCCGCGTCGGGCAGCGGCGGGGCGCCGGGAACTTCTCGTCGAGCGTTCGGCCGACCATGAGCGCGACGATCTCGGCGATCGAGGTCTCCGCGAACGGCTTGGTCGAGATGTAGCGGCCGTCGCGCAGCACCGTGACGCGGTCGACCAGGCCCGCGAGCTCGTCGAGCCGGTGCGAGATGTAGACGATGCCCGAGCCGGCGCGCTTGAGTTCGTGGATGACGCGGAACAGCTGCGTCGTCTCGGCATCGGTGAGCGAGGACGTCGGCTCGTCCATGATCAGCAGCCGCGCCTGCATCGACAGCGCCTTGGCGATCTCCACCATCTGCTGCTGGGCGACCGACAGGCCCGCGACGAGCGCGTCCGGCGAAACGGCGACCCCCAGCCGGTCGAGGCAGGCCTGGGCGTCCGCGCGCAGCTTGCGCCGATCCACGAACCAGCCGCGCATCGGCTCGCGTCCGAGATAGATGTTCTCCGCGACGCTCAGGTGCGGCACCAGGTTCAGCTCCTGGTGGATCATCGCGATGCCGCGCTCCTGCGCTTCCCGCGGCGAGGCGAACGACAACGACTCCCCGTCCAGGCTCAGTGTTCCTTCGTCGGGCACGTAGACGCCGCTCATCACCTTCATCAGCGTCGACTTGCCGGCACCGTTCTCGCCGCAGACCGCATGCACCTCGCCGCGCCTGACGTCGAAACTCACGCCCTCGAGCGCGACGACGTTGAAGAAGCGCTTCGTCACGCCGCTCAGGCAGAGCAGCGGCGGCGCAACGGAGGAAGGCGGAGTCATGTGGGAACAGGAAATTGGTCAGTCCAAACTGGTCATGCCAATTTGCCACATATCTAAGTTGGTCTGACCAGTATAAACCCGGGGAGCCGCAAGCTCTCCCATGAGCGAGACTGCGATCGACGGACGCCCGGGCCAAGGGGTTGCGCTGCGACTGCAGTGTGGTCAGGCCACATTCGGGCTGTCCGATGGTCTTTTTCAGCCCGGAACGTCCATGACCGCCACGCCGAAACCGGCCGATACCCGCCGCCTCTACCAACAGGTCGCCGACCGGATCCAGGCCGTCATCCGCGAAGGCCAGTTCGGGGTGGGCGCGCGCCTGCCGCCGGAGCGCGAGCTGGCGCTGCAACTGGGTGTCTCGCGCTCCTCGTTGCGCGAGGCGCTGATCGCGCTCGAGATCGACGGCCGGATCGAGATCCGCATGGGCTCGGGCATCTACGTGTGCGTCCCGCCGATCACCGCGGAACGCCGCACGCCGGCGCTGGGCGAGAGCCCGACCGAGTTGATGCAGGCGCGCGCCACGCTCGAGGGCGCGGTCGTCGCGCTGGCCGCGGCCCGCGTGACGCGCGCGGGCCTCGATCGCGTCGCCGAGAGTCTGGCGGCGATGAAGCGCGAGCACGCGCGTGGCCGCATGCCCGTCGAGGCCGATCGCCGTTTCCACATGGGCATCGCCGAGCTGGCCGGCAACACGGTGCTGGTGCGCATGGTGGGCGAGCTGTTCGACGGCCGCCACAGTCCCATCTCCTCGCGCATGAGAGACCACGCCGAGACGGTGCAGACATGGACGGTCGCGCTGGCGGAGCACGAACGCATCTACCGCGCCCTCGAGGCGCGCGACCCGCAGGCCGCCACGGCGGCGATGTTCACGCACCTGCGCGCTTCCGAGGAGCGCTGGGTGAGCGAGCCGGCCAGTTCGGCCGAGCCCGCGCAGGCCTTTCACGCCATCAAGGACGGACCATGAGACTCGCAGGCAAGACCGCCTTCATCACCGCCGCCGGCAACGGCATGGGCCGCGCCGCGGCGCTCGCTTTCGCCGCCGAGGGCGCGCAGGTGATCGCCACCGACGTCGATGCGGCGGCGCTCGAATCGCTGGCCCAGCCCGCCATCCGGACGCATGTGCTGGACGTCCGTGACGGCGGGGCCGTGCGCCGCATCGCCAGCACCGCCGGACCGGTGGATGTGCTGTTCAACTGCGCCGGCATCGTCCACCACGGCACGCTGCTCGAATGCGACGACGAGGCCTGGGCGCTCAGCATGGACGTCAACGTGGGCAGCATGCACCGCGTCACGCGTGCGCTGCTGCCCGGCATGCTGGCCGCCGGTCGCGGCAGCATCATCAACATGGCCTCGATGGCATCGAGCATCAAGGGCTTCCCCAACCGTTGCGTCTACGGCGCCAGCAAGGCGGCCGTGATCGGGCTGACCAAGGCCATCGCGGCCGACTACGTCCGCCTGGGCATCCGCTGCAACGCGGTGTGCCCGGGCACCGTCGACACGCCGTCCCTGCGCGGCCGCATCGCCGCCGCGGCCGACCCGGTGCAGGCCGAGCGCGACTTCGTCGCACGCCAGCCGATGGGCCGGCTGGCCGTGGTCGACGACATCACGCCGTTGCTCGTCTATCTCGCGAGCGACGAATCCCGCTTCGTCACCGGACAGGCGCTGTCCGTCGACGGTGGCGTCACCATCTGAGGAAAGACTCCCATGAAACTTCTTCGCCACGGCCCTGCGGGCCGTGAACGCCCGGGCCTGCTCGATGCGCAAGGGCAGGTGCGCGACCTCTCGGGCGTCGTCCCCGACATCGCGGGCGCCACCCTGACCGATGCCGGACTGGCCATCTTGCGCGCACTCGACCCGCAGGCGCTGCCGCTGGTGGCGCCGGGCGCGCGCCTCGGGCCGTGCGTCGGCGCGGTCGGCAAGTTCGTCTGCATCGGGCTGAACTACGCCGACCACGCCGCCGAATCGAACATGCCGATCCCGGCGGAGCCGGTGGTCTTCGGCAAGTGGACGAGCGCCATCGTCGGGCCGGACGACGACGTCGAGATTCCGCGCGGCTCGACCAAGACGGACTGGGAAGTCGAGCTCGGCGTGGTCATCGGCGAGGGCGGCCGCCACATCGCGGAGGAGGACGCGTTGCGCCACGTCGCGGGCTATTGCGTGGTCAACGACGTGTCCGAACGCGAATACCAGCTCGAGCGCGGCGGTCAGTGGGACAAGGGCAAGGGCTGCGACACCTTCGGCCCGATCGGCCCGTGGCTGGTGACGCGCGACGAAGTGCCCGATCCGCAGCGGCTGAGGCTGTGGCTGGAGCTGAACGGCCGGTGCATGCAGAACGGCAACACGCGCACGATGGTGTTCGGCGTCGCGCACATCGTGAGTTACCTGAGCCGCTTCATGAGCCTGCAACCGGGCGACGTCATCTCCACCGGCACGCCGCCCGGCGTCGGCCTGGGCCAGAAGCCACCGCTCTACCTGCGTGCCGGCGACGTCATGCGCCTGGGCATCGAGGGCCTCGGCGAGCAGACGCAGCGGGTCATCGACGCCGCGCGATGAGCGTGCCTGCAAGGCGAGTCCTCACCGACGCTACCGCTTCGGGATAGCAAGCGACGAACCGGGTGATGGACCCGGCAGGTCGGGCCGGGACGGGGGTACTCCGACAGGCAGGCGGAGCGCCAGGCTCGGCATTCGGATGAGGACCTCGTCGGTGAATGCCATGAGGGCCCGCAGGCTTCGCCGCCCGCAGTACAGGCGGATGGAAGCCTGCCGCCCTGCCGCCTGTCTCGGCACGCGCGAGCGTCACTCGCGATCCGAGAGGCGCTCATATCTGAGCGTCCGTAGGTATTTCCACGGTTTTCATTCGTGCGGTGAGTGAATTAACATTGAATCCCGCGCAATCCCAACCTGGGGTCACTGCCTCGAAGGCCAATTTCGGGCGCCCCGTGGCATTCGGCCCGGACGCTTACCAAGGAACCTCGATGCTGCAGATTCAGGCTGCGCTGACTCGTCAGCACCGTCATGCAGGGCTGACGATGGCCCGGCTCCGCTGGAGACTGTTCTCCTTGTGGATCGCCGGCCTGGCCGTCGTGCTGCTCGCCGCATGCGGCGGCGGAGGGACATCGTCGGGCTCCACCACGGTGCCGGCAATGCCAACCGGGATGGTGGTGACGGCAGGCAATGGCGAAGCCAGGATTTCCTGGGACGCCGTCGCCGGGGCGACGTCCTACAACATCTACCGCACCACGAGCCAGGGGCAGCAGGGCACCAAAGTGGGCGCAAGCTCGACGCTGTCCTATGTCGACGCCACCGCACTCAACGACGTCACCTACTACTACGAGGTCACGGCGGACAATGCGGCGGGCGAGGGGCCGGTCTCGTCCCAATCGGCCGGGGTGACCCCTGTGCCTCCCGCCACGGTACCGGCTGCGCCGTCGGGATTGAGTGCAATCCCGGGCGACGCGCAAGTCACGGTGAGCTGGACGGCCGTCGCGGGCGCCGCGTCCTACAACGTCTATCGCTCCACGAATCCCGGATCGCAGGGCGCGAAGGTCGGGTCGAGCTCGACGACGACGTTCGCCGATACAACGGTGGTCAATGGCAGCACGTATTTCTATGAGGTCACGGCGGACAACGGCGCGGGCGAGGGACAGGCGTCCGTCCAGTCGTCGGGCACGACGCCGGCCGTTCCAGTCACTGCGCCGTCGGCCCCGACGGGCGTGAATGCGACTGCCGGCGACGGGCAGGTGTCGGTGAGCTGGACCGGGGTTGCGGGTGCGACCTCGTACAACGTCTATCGCTTCGCGTCTGCGAGCTCCCAAGGCGTGAAGGTCGGGTCGAGTTCGACGACGAACTATCTTGACGCCACGGCGGTCAACGGAACCACCTATTCGTATGCCGTCACGGCGGACAACGCCGCTGGCGAAAGCGCGGTTTCCACGGCATCGTCGGGCGTGACGCCGGCAGTCCCGGTCACGGCACCCGGGCCTGCGACAGGCGTGAACGCGGTGGCAGGCAACGCGCGCGTGACGGTGACATGGACGGCATCGGCCGATGCGACTTCGTACAACCTCTATCGATCGACCAGCCAGGGCTCGAAAGGCGCCCTGATCGGCACCAGTTCCACCACGAGCTACGCCGACGGCACGGTTGTCAACGGCACGACCTACTACTACGAGGTCGCGGCAGTGAACAGCGCCGGAGAGGGCCCGGCATCGACCCAGTCGGCCCCGGCGACCCCCGCGGTGCCAGTCACCCTGCCGGCTGCGCCCACCGGCGTGAATGTGACGGCTGCCAATGCGCAGGTGAGCGTGACCTGGACGGCCGCGAGCACGGCGACGTCCTACAGGATCTATCGGTCGACGACCCAGGGAGCTCAAGGCAGCCTGGCCGGCACCAGTTCCGCCACGAGCTACACCGATGGCGCGGTGGTCAATGGCACGACCTACTACTACGAGGTCACGGCGGTGAACGCCGCCGGAGAGGGCCCGGCCTCGACGCAATCGGCCGCGGCGAGCCCCGCGGTTCCGGTCACCCTGCCGGCCACACCCACCGGCGTGAATGCCACGGCCGGCAATGCGCAGGTGAACGTGACCTGGACTGCCGCTGCCAGAGCCTCCTGGTACAACATCTATCGTTCCACCACCCCAGGGTCACAAGGCGGCAAGATCGGCTCCACCGTCGCCGCGACCTATTCGGATGGCACTGCGGTCAACGGCACGAGCTACTACTACGAGGTCACCGCCGTCAATGGGGCGGGAGAAAGTCCGGCATCCACGCAATCGGCCGCGGCGACGCCGGCAGTTCCGGTCACCTTGCCGACCGCTCCGACTGCGGTGAGTGCGACGGCAGGCAATGCGCAGGCGACGGTGACCTGGACGGCGGCCGCGGGATCGACGTCGTACAACATCTATCGATCGACGAGCCAGGGGTCGCAAGGCACGAAGATCGGCTCCAGTACCACCCCGGGCTACACCGATGCGACGGTGGTCAATGGCACGACCTACTACTACGAGATCACGGGTGTGAACGCTGCTGGCGAGGGCCCCGGTTCCGCGCAGTCGTCCGGCGTCACACCCGCGGTTCCCTTCACGAGTTGGGCCAATGCCAAGTTCGGCGGTGGCGGGTATGTTCCCGGCCTCATCTTTCATCCGACCGTGCCCAATGTTCTCTATGCGCGAACCGACGTTGCCGGCGCCTATCGGTGGGACAGCACGAACACCAGGTGGATCCCCATCACCGACATGTTCAACTTCAACGAGGGGCGGTTTCAGGGAGTCGAGAGTCTCGCCCTCGATCCCACCAACGCCAACAAGGTGTACCTCGTCGGCGGCATGTACGTGAACGGTGGCAACGCAAGGCTCTACAAGTCATCGAACCAGGGGGCCACCTGGACCTACGTGGACCTGCCGTTCCCGACGGGCGGAAACAATGGCGGACGAGCCATCGGCGAAAGGC